>Ga0209317_1000019_pt1 | contig 246866 bp, 248 predicted proteins | sample RifGroB2_FD_183994 | JGI IMG/M metagenome (GOLD analysis project Ga0209317, IMG submission 183994) | Soil microbial communities from Rifle, Colorado, USA - Groundwater B2 (SPAdes) (version 2) | ecosystem: Environmental > Terrestrial > Soil > Unclassified | place: Rifle, Colorado | collected...
TCTCTAGGCTTGAAAACACCCCAATATCGCCTGCTACAATTGCAACAACAGATTACTAACCCTCAGAGTGCCAAATGTGTGTGACCAGGACAAGAGGTTGAGAAAAGCCCCTGCGTAGGCTAAAATACGTCATGAACAAATTTGTCTTAAAAGCCGAAAAACGAATTCTCACCGGAAGTAAAGTCAAGAAATTACGGCGCCAAGGAGTCATTCCCGCCAACGTTTTTGGCCATACCGTCAAAAGTCAGGCTATCCAAGTATCAGAGGTTGAATTTACAAGAGTATACAAAGACGCCGGAGAAACGAGTTTGATCTGGCTCAAAGTTGAAGGTGAAGACAAAGAAAGACCCACCCTCGTCAAGGCGTTGACGAACAATCCGATTACCGGTAAAAAGTATCACGTCGATTTTCACCAGGTTAACCTCAAAGAAAAGGTCACTGCCAATGTGCCTGTAGAGATTGTTGGCGAGGCTCAAATGGTCAAGGACGGTTTAGCCGTGTTAGATATCAATCTTCATGAAATAGAGGTCGAAGCCCTCCCCACCGACATTCCGGAGAATGTGATTTTTGATATCTCTATCCTTAAAGAAATCGGTGACAGTCTCAAACTATCAGATGTTAAGCTTCCTCCTGAGGTTACGGTACTTACCGATCTGGAGTTGGTAGTAGTAGCCCTTGGTGCCCCTCAAAAGGAAGAGGCTCCGCTAGTTGAAGAAGTTCCGGCTGAGGCCGAAGTTACCGGTGCTGTTCCTGTCGAAGGCGAAGCTAAAGAAGGCGAGAAGCCGGCAGAAGTCCCAAAGGCCGAATAATTCATTCGAAATTAAGTATTCGCACCCTTCTTGTAGGGGGGCCACACCATCCCGTCTCCTCGGCATTCTATTTTCGATTTGACAGACCAAGGGTATTGACCTATAATTAGCAGATCTCAGTCAAGTGGACCTTCATAAGGAGAATCCGGATGCAATATTTACCTTTAGTTTCTATAGTCTGTTTTATTCTGTCCCCTCTAGTTCATTTCATCTTCCGGGCAAGATATGGCCAATATTACAAGAACCGTTTATTGGTCTCAATCGTTGCAGGCTTGGCTCTAATCTCAGGACTTGCCGGTCTGTCCTCTTCAATGATTCAAATTCCAACAGCGGCCTTCTTGACAGTGACCATTTTGGGGATCACACACTTCAAGAAATCCTAGCTCTGTTAAGATCACCCTCCAGAAGGGGGATCTTTTATTTAGATCTAATTCGAGAAGGGCCATCTTTGAGATATTAATAACCCCTCCTCTTGGGGAAATATCTCCTGCCACACTGCTTCCGTCACAAATGGCATGAATGGATGGCAAAGTTTCAAGCTGTCAGATAGCACCTTATGTAGAGTTCCAGACGCCTCTTCCCGTCTATCCTTTACTTTCTCCAGGTAAACGTCCGCAAATTTATGCCAAACAAACTCATATATCAACTCCGCTGCCTCTGCGAATCTAAATTTTTCCAGGTACTGATTGGCCTTCCTCGCGACCACTTCAAGCTCGGTCAAGATCCATTGATCATCACCGTTTTTGGTCATTTCCACTTCAGATGCGCGAATTGGCTCAATAAATCTTGCAATATTCCATAATTTGTTAGCAAATTTTTTATATCCGATGATTCTATCTCTTGGGAAAGAAAAGTCTTTGCCTGTGGCCGTTCCCGCCACCAGTCCCATCCTGAGTGCATCCACTCCGAACTCCTCAATATATTCTTCAGGGTTTATTACGTTTCCCAAGCTCTTACTCATTTTTCTTCCATCAAGAGCTCGAACGATACCATGTAAGTAAACAGCTTTAAAAGGAGGTTTTCCTGTTAAATAAATACCCAGCATCACCATTCTGGAGACCCATTTGCTGAGGATTTCCCATCCGGTTTCGAGAACATTTGTGGGATAAAAATATTTAAAATCTTCGGAATCTGGATAACCAAGTGTAGCTAGAGGCCACTGTCCTGATGAAAACCAAGTGTCAAAGGTATCCGTCTCCTGAATATAATCTTCACCTGGCTCATTGGTCGAAATAATATACTTGGCTCCTGCCGGTGCTATCAGTGTTTGTAAACCCTTTTTAACCTCTGTCAGCTTATTATTCTTCAATAGTTCTGACAATTGACCGGTTACCACACTGCCTTCGGAATTAATGAACGAAATTACCAATTCAGGGTTTTCCACTGCCTTATACCATGCCGGTATCCTAATTCCCCAAATATTTTGCCTGGAGATAGCCCAATCATGCATATTTTCCATCCATCTAACGTAAGTTAAAGTTCTCCATTTTGGAAAAATTTTAACTTCTCCGTTTTTCACCGCCTCTAGTGCCGGTGCTCGTAAGGAATCAATTTTGATAAACCAATTAGGTAGGATTGTCGGTTCTACATCATGCCCCGCTTTACAGACTGAGACTGAATGAACATAGTTTTCGTCGATTTTTTCAATCAATCCTTTGGCCTCGAGATCTTCAACAACCGTTTTTCTGGCGGTGAAGACGGTCATTCCGGCGTATTTCCCGGCCACTTGAGTCAACTTTCCATTTAACCCAACCACTTTAATCGACGGTAAATTGTGTCTTTTACCCATCTCATAATCATTTGGATCGTGGGCCGGAGTTACTTTAACCACTCCCGAACCAAATTTAGGATCTACATACTCATCTCCAATGACCTTGAGTTTAAATGGTCCGTTTAGGCCCTCCACGTTGATTTCTTTTCCAATCCATTCTTTGTAACGGGGATCGTCGGGATGTACCGCTACTGCAGTGTCGCCAAACTTCGTTTCCGGTCTCACTGTCGCCAAAACAAAAGGACCGTACTTTAGGTAATACAAAGGATCTTTTCTTTCAATATGATCGATTTCGATGTCTGCATAAGTTGTACCGCAATTGGGACAATAGTTCACCATATAATCACCTCGATAAATAAGACCATCATTATTAAGTTTTTCGAAAGTCTTTGAGACCATTGCCACTACGTCTGGGTCGAGTGTAAATTTATTCCTTGTCCAATCGACACTTGCTCCCATTTTCTTGATCTGACCTTCCACCAAATTTTTGTTGTTCTGTACAAACTTCCATATTTCTTCGTAAAAATCTTTACGGTTGTAATTAAATCTGGACTTGCCTTGTTTCTTCAATTCTTTTTCGAAAGTTATTTGTGTCTCTGTACCCGCATGATCTGTTCCTGGTATCCATAGCACCTCATCACCTCTCATCCTGTGCCAGCGGATCAGAATATCTTCGATCGCAATCATTAATACATTTCCCGTATGCATCTTACCGCTGGCATTAGGCGGGGGAAGAACGATAGTATAAGGTTTTTTGGAAGGATCTCTCTTGGCCGTAAAAACACCAGCCTCGCTCCATTGTTTGTTTATGCTATCTTCAAATTTTTTATGATCGTAATTTTTATCCATCATATTCTTTAGTAAGTGTATCTTAAAAAACCCTCGCCAATCTCCCTAATGGGGGACTGACGAGGGCCTTTTGGGCGGTACCACCTCGCATTTTACTCATTCACACCTGGCTCCCGGTTGACTAGTCCGATCGACACCATCTTGCACATTTTAGCATATACCGGCGCAGTCACCGTAAAAATTCTAAACGGTTGCCAACCCTGGCTCAGGCTTCAAATCCATTCCAGCTTCATTCGGTCGCAGAATGGCAGCCGCTCCTACCATGGCGGCATTGTCTCCACAATATTTAAGTTCCGGAACATGAAAAGTTAGTCCGGTCTTTTCCACCTCTTGTCGGAGAGTCTCCCGCAACTTTCTGTTTGCCGCCACCCCTCCGGCCAGAACGACGCTCTTCGGCTGATATTGTTCTACTGCCAACATCGTTTTTTTCGCCAACACTTCTGTCACAGCCTCCGAAAACTCGCGTGCTACCAAGTTGACCCACTTCTCATCCGATATCTGTGAACTAATACCTAATAACTGATATCTATTTTCCACCATCCTGGCTATTGCGGCTTTGATGCCCGAAAAACTCATTTCTAATCGGGGTTCATGGATCAATGGCCTGGGAAGCTTGAGTAAGTTCTTATATTTTTTCCACTCCTCATTTGTTACCTTATTCGCTGCCCTATCTACTTCCGGTCCACCTGGATAGGGGAGCCCTAAGATTCTCGCTGCTTTGTCAAAAGCCTCTCCTGCCGCATCATCTCTCGTCCCGCCAATCCAAGTCCATTTCTGTAAGCTTTCCATAAGAATCAAATCGGTATGTCCTCCACTGACCACCAGCCCCACCGCCGGCAACTCCGGCACTCCAAAGTCTTGAGTTTTTGATTCCTTGAGTTCTTGATTCCTTTCAACTATCCAATTTGCCATCACGTGTGCCGCCATGTGGTTGACTTTTAATAGTGGTTTTTTCCATGCCCAAGCCAGAACCTTTGCTGTTTCAACGCCTATCAGTAGACTCCCCATGAGGCCAGGTCCATAACTTACGGCTACTGCATCGACTTTTTCATCGCCGATCGCTTCCATGATTACCGGAATAATACTTTTAATCTGTTCCCTAGCCGCCACCTCCGGGACAATTCCGCCATATTTTTCGTGCATTTCCACCGAGCTAGCCACGACGCTTCTTATTACTCTCACACCATTCCCAAAGCTTTCCACCACTGCAGCAGCAGTTTCATCACAAGTGGACTCAATGGCCAAAACTTTCATATGTGTATTTTACTTGCACCTTGCGCTAATAACCAACAACCTTGAACTAATAACTTCTACCTTGTGGCCAAGTCTCCCGCCGGCCCGCCGAAATTGCTTTAGCTATTGGCGGGTGCCTTTTAAATATATGGCTTGCCATGGCTGGTAATTGCTTACAAAAGTTTTTTCATAAATAGTTTCTCCTCCTCTTTCCACAGAATAATTAAAGACCACTTTAGCGCCCCAAGCCGACCAATCAATTTGTTTCATGCTGCCTAGTGGTAAGGTAGGATCATCTACATACATCGTAGCTGGTGGTGGTGTCTGGTTCGATATTTGCGGTTTCGAAATTGTCGCTTTCCTTCCGTCGCTGGTTCCATAAATGTCCACCTGCATCGATAAATTTTTCGTGTCCACTGTTTCTTGGATCAAGATGTAGTGACCGGTATCGTTCAGAAATTTTAGGTCTGCCGTCGGGTAATAGACGGTGGCGTCAATTCCTGGGGGGCTATCCTGTTCATAATAGCCAACCCGATAGGCGTGGGCCTTTCTCTCTGTAATTGGCAATCCGGCGTCTAGCGCCGCTCTGAAAGTAGTGGTAGATACTTGGCAAACACCGCCACCATCACCAAGGACTGTTCTTCCGGCACTGATTATGTAGGCTGTTTGATATCCGGTAGCTCTCGAAATATCGCCTACTGCAGTTACGAAGGAGAATTCTTCTCCTGGTGCCACCAATGTCCCGTTTATTCTTGACGCTGCCAAATTGACATTAAAGACTCTCCCTGGTATCGAGTGGAAAAAGGTCGATTTTCCGGTTCCAATTAATTCTTTAATTCCCAAGTTATTAATATCACCGGTTTTAATCTTTGGATATGTTTGGATTACCGGAATTTCCAAGGCCTTGTCTTCTGCTGACAGGAGAGATTGTGCTAGTTTTGCTCTGAATTGTGGGATATCTATCGTGGCTCCAACAATCTCCGGTTGAAATTCGTTAACTTTGTTATTCTCAAAAACAAAAACTGCGTCTCTCGGTTCAACTTCCACAGAAGGTTTTATTTCATTTACTAAAGATTCGAATCTGCCGTTATCAATTTGCTCGCTAATGAGTCCAAACAGGGGGGATATCTCGTCGGCACTTAATCGTTTCTCAAAACTCCTGAAACGAATTATCAATTTGTTACTGCCCCATTTTTCTAAGCTTTGTATGGCAGCTTTAACCATTTCAGCATTTTCCTTTGTTTCGACCAAGTTGGTTGGTACTTGTATTACATGGTTACCGGGCCTACCAAATTGCTTAATAATTTCCCCAAATAAATCGTTTTGTTTAACCTCGACGCCGTTTTTACCGGAAACAAGAATATATTTCCCGTGTTCTTTTCGTAACTCTGGCCATATTGGTTTTTGATTCAACTTTTCGGAAACCTGTTCGGTCAGACCCAGAATATCATCTTTGTCATAACTTACCGGAACGTCAATAACCCGACCGTATATTATCGCTCTCGAGCCTTCGGTGATCTGTGTCAAAATATTTCCGTTTCTCCCCACACCCATGGCCTGATCGACTGCCCAAACCAGATCGTACTCGACTCTTATTCCGGCTAATTTAGATACAATCTTTCCGTCAGATTCTAAAGTAACCTTGCTTGGATCACTTTCAAAATATGAGGTCAGGAGTTTCAGTGCCGTCGTCTTATCCATTCCGGTCATATCTACCCCGGCAATGTTTACTTTTGGAAAAATCAACTTCCTAAAAGCCAACCTAAAACCGCCATAGACAGTAATTGTCATCAGCAGGATTATCATCAGTGAACCCAAAAGGTATTTTAATTTTTCCATTCTTGATATACTTTAACTGTAATCGGATGTCCCGTTTATATATTCTAACTTGACTACTTAATTTATGGATAATCAATTTCCACTACCAGGTCCGGTTGCTTCCGTTCCCGAGCCATCTTCTTTTCCTCCCTCGACGCCTGATGTCTCACCTTTACCTAGTCCCGAAGAAGCAACACCTCCACCACCCGGATATCAGCCACCAGCCTCGATGACACCTCCCGTCATCTCCTCCTCACCTCTAAAAATTGTCGTTCCAATAGTCATTGGTCTTTTGGTTATCGGCTTGGTTGCCTTCCTACTGTTTCGGATTTTTGGTAAGTCGGCCGGAAATAAAAACCAATCGGTTACCCCAACCAAAGCGGTTACTCTAATTTACTTTGGACTATGGGAGCCATCGTCTGTTATGAAACCGGTGATTGATGCTTTCGAGGCACAATACCCCAACATCAAGATTGATTACCAACTTCAATCTTCTCAGGATTATCAGGATCGGGTCAAAACGGCTCTTTCAGGACAGTCTCCTCCGGACATTGTTCGTTTACACACCACTTGGTTACCCTTATTTGCTTCAGATCTATTGCCTGCGCCGTCAAATACTCTTTCGGCTATCGAATTATCCACCAACTTTTACCCCGTTATCGGAAAACTGCTTATTTCCGGCAATCAGGTCTTTGGTGCACCCATGACCGCGGAAAGTCTCGGACTCTTCGTCAACACGGCTATCCTTCAGCAAAAACAGCTCCAACCACCCAAAAGCTGGGAAGACCTTCTTACCACTGCCAAAGCGGTGAGAGAAATGGAACCAATAACCGGGAAAATTAGACGAGCAGGTGTCGCTTTAGGAAATACCACAAATGTAGAATATTGGCCGGATATTGTGTCTATGATGCTTCTTCAGGCTGGAGTATCGCTTACTGATATCAAAGGATCTGAGGTTGGCATCACTCTTAAGTATTACACCGATTTTGTTACCAAACATCAAGTCTGGGATGAAACCCTTCCTCCTTCAACTGTCGCGTTTGCCAACGAAAAAGTGGCCATGATTATTGCTCCCAGCTGGGTAGCCCGTGATATAAAAGCCATCAACCCGTCGCTTTCTTGGCAGGTAGTTCCTGTTCCTCAGCTTCCGGACATCGATCCGGTTAACTGGGCTTCTATCTGGTTCGAAGGTGTTGCCAAAAACAGCCTTCACCCGCAAGAGGCTTGGAAATTTGTCAGTTTCCTGGCCTCTGCCAATGCTCAGCAAATTCTTTTTGATTCAGCCACTCAAGAAAGAGGCTTCCCCCAACCTCCGGCCAATAAGGCGGTCGCCGAAATTGCTTCCAAAAACCCTGTAATTGCTCCCTTTGTTTCAAGTTTGAATTCAGCCAGGACATTTTATACGGCCTCAATGACTCAAGATTCCAAAACAGCTCTAAACTCACGTCTAATCAAATATCTTGAGGATGCGGTTAATAGCACCGCCACTAATCAGGAAGACAATAAAATCGTAGGTACCTTAAATAGTGGTTTTACTCAAGTTCTCTCTCAATATGGTTTAGTGGCAGCTCCTACAGCGACACCTACTCCATAATATATGGATCTTAGACAGTCTGTCTGCGCCACCATTAAATACGCGGATTTTTTTCATTTTCCACTTTCTCCTCAGGAGGTTCATTATTGGTTGATCACCAATAAGCTGACCACTTTTTCCTTGGTTAAACCCTTCCTAAAGAAATCTATGTCTCAAAGAGAGAAAAATATTCGCACTCAAGCCTTTCGCTTCTCGAAACAAAAAACCACTCACGCTAGAAAGTTAGTCAAAATCCTTAGGTTTATACCCGGTCTGAGACTTATAGCTCTCACGGGTTCAGTCGCCGCAGGAAACTCGCGTTCCGATGACGACATCGATCTATTCTTTATCACTTCACCTCACACTCTTTGGTTAGTTCGTCCGGTAGTTCTAATGATAATTTCCATTTTTTTTCGTCGCAGACATCCGGGAGAGGATCACTCAAAAGCCACCGATGCCTTCTGTCCAAATCTCTGGCTCGACTCTTTGTCTCTCGCCGTTCCTGAAAATAAACGCAATCTATATACAGCTCACGAGGTACTCCAAACCATTCCGCTCCTGGATAGGGGAGATACTTATCTGGCTTTTTTGTATGAGAACCGGTGGACTAAAAGATTCCTGGCCAACGCCTTTTCTTCCCTTGCTTCAACATACCAACCATTGAGACCAGCTGAAATCTGGCATCTGAAATCTGAGATCTTGTGTCATTTTTTCGCTCCCGTAAATTATCTTTTTTACCTCATCCAACTCCTCTATATGTATCCCAAAAAAACCTCTGAAACAGTCCGTCTTCACGCCGCCTTTCTTCATACCACCGATTTTGCATCTGCCATTAGTCAACACTTAAAAGGGGGTTAGGACATATAATCAGTATTGACCATGGACTTCTTCACACTCTACATCTATCAGCCTTTCTTCAACATTTTGGTCGGTCTCTATTGGCTGGTTGGTCAACTATTTGCAGCACCCGACATGGGTATTGCCGTTATCCTCTTTGCTGTAGCCGTCCGCTTTATTCTACTGCCCATAGATTTTGTGGGTGAGCGGTCCGACGAAGAGAAGCTTCAAGTGTCGCTTAAAGTCAAACAGATCAAAAAAGAATTTGTTCATGACCCTGTTAAGCAGAAGGAGGAGATAAAAAAATTAATGCGTCAAAGCCCTGGGGCAATCTTCTCCGAGATCTTCACCATTACAATTCAAGTGTTAATTATTCTTATTCTTTACCGGATCTTCACTACCGGTCTCGAAGGAGCTGATATGCACTTGCTCTATAAGTTTATGCCTACGGTTCGTCAGCCCATAAATCTCATGTTTCTTGGAAAATACGACCTGTCTCATACCAACAGTGCCTTGAACATCCTTCAGTCAATAATGATCTGTCTCAGTGAAATAGTTCACCTCTACTTTGAGCCCGTCAGGCCATCAAGAAAAGATTTCCTTTCTCTGGTCATCATTCTTCCCGTCGTTAGCTTCCTTATTTTTATGTTCCTTCCCGCAGGGAAAAAGGTATTTATTATCACTTCTCTAGCTTTCGGAATCGCACTTAAGATTATTAGACAGATTCTCTACCTCACTTACTCTTTTAGGCATCAGGCCCCTGAAAACGCCTCCCAGCCTACCCATTCTACCCACGCACCGTCTGACGGCGCTCCCACGACCACCCCTCCAACGGTATAAAAAAGGTTATAATAGACCAAGTTATGGCTGATTTTGATAAATTGGTAGTGTCCTTCCTCGTCGACGAAGTCGTTGGCGGTTTCTTTATTTCCGTCCCACCCGGACATGTTGCCTGTGTCTACGATCGGGGAGCCGGAGTTCTTAAGCGTGTCTGGGGTCCTGGTCTTCATCTCAAGATCCCTTTCTGGCAGATTGCCAAACTATTCAATGCCCAGGTTTTGGAATATACCATTAGACACGGATTTGATTTGTCTATCAAAGAGGCCCTTGGGGATGAACCGGTAATTGCCACCACCAAGGATAACAAGACAATCTCTATCGAAGGCTCTATCCTTTTTCGTTTAGACAAGGCCAACGCTCCTCTTCTTTGGGAAAACATTGGTGACAATTTTGTCTCAAAGGTAATTCGTCCATATTCCAGAAGTCGAATTGCTTCAGCTTTCAGCAAACACAGTTCAAAAGAAATCGGGGCTGAGAGATCTAAAATAGAATCAATGTTGAAAGCTGAATTAAACGATCTTTTCCACAGCAGTGCTTTGATCATCGAAAATGTTCTTTTCTCCGAAGTCAAGATTCTTGATTCTGATGCTCGTCGTTCAGGGCAGAGCATTCTTTCTGCTACACCAACTGTTTAGTTTTTTATATACTTAACTCATGGCCTTGCCCAAATATTCTGTTTTGCAGATCCGTCCCGCAAAAGACTCCCTTACGGGACAGGCAGCCTTCATTGAATTTTTAGCATCACTCCGGACTTCTCTCAAGGCAGGATTCTTTGACCGTCTTCTGGGAACTTACGACACCATCTGCCTTGAGATTGTCAATCTAAACCAAACCACCTTTTTCGTTCTTTCCTGTCCGGAACGCATAGAACATCTTGTTCGTGCTCAAATCGCCGCCCAATATCCAACCGCTCTTATTACACCAATGAAAGACTACCTTATTGATTGGCTCAACCACGGACAGCCTGCAATTGGTCAGATGGTCCTGTCGGCACCCTCACACTTATCCTTAAATAGCACCCTGGACGATAAGGTAGATCAAATGGCCTCCATTTTAGGGGGTCTGGCCAGGGTTCCTGCCGGTCAAGCCGCCATTATTCAGGTGTGTTTATTTGCTGCCCCAAAAAATTGGCAAAAATCAGTTCGTTCAAATCTTGAAACTGTTACACCGGCTACCGCTACCGATCCCGCCAAAAGCAAACCAAGTCCTTACAAGGCAATTATCGAGAAGAAACTATTATTCCAAGCTTTTAGTTGCGACATTCGCCTCGCGGCCATCACCCCACACCTATCAACTTCGTCACAACTTCTTTCTCAACTCGCGGCCGCTTTTGGAACCTATTCTCTTTCTGAGGGGAATAGTTTTGCTTTGAAAGTTCCGAAGTACCAAGGAACGCTATTAAAGTTAAGACAAATGATGTTAGATCGCTCTGCCAAATACTCAAATCAGTATCAGTACTTAAACTATGGGGAGATAGCTGCCATCTTCCATCTTCCGGGTATTTTACTTGCGCCGATCAAAGGGATAGCTTGGGGCAAAACTCTAAAAGGCGAAGCCCCAACCAATTTACCAGTCGATGAGAATCTTCCGGAGAATGAAAGACATCTATACAACTTTTTTGCGAAGACCGAGTACAAGAATCACATGGCCATCTTCGGTATGAAGAAGGGGATCGATCGCCTCCGTCACACTTACATATTGGGAAAGTCAGGTACCGGTAAATCAACCCTCATCGGTCGCATGGCCATTAACGACATTCAACACGGTGAGGGGGTTGCTTTTGTTGATCCTCACGGCGATGCGGCGGAGATACTATTGGACTACATTCCCGAAAGTCGTATCCAAGACGTCGCTTATCTTGATCCTTCAGTTCCTGGAATGTCTTTTTGGATGAATCCATTATTTGTCAAAACCCCTGCTCAGGGTGAAATGGTTGCTTCCAGCATTGTCTCCATTTTTAGTAAGCTTTACGGCAACTCTTGGGGTCCTCGCCTGGAATATATTTTGAGAAACACTTTACTGACTTTGGTTTACAAACCGGAAACTACTCTTGCCGATGTTCCTCGCATTCTCACCAATAAAGATTTTCGGGAAAAGGAATGCCTGATCCACGTTACCGATCCTATTCTTGTCAATTTCTGGCGTGATGAATATGATAAATATTCAGAAAAGTTTCAGACCGAAGCTATTGCTCCGATCTTAAATAAAGTTGGTCAGTTTGTTACCTCACCTACTATCCGTGACATCATCAATCATCCCAAGAGCACCGTCGACTTTGAGGACATGATGAACACCGGCAAGATTATTATCCTGAATCTACCGCAGGGAAAGATCGGAGAAGATAATGCCGCTTTACTTGGTGCCATGTTTATTTCTCAAATTCAAATTGCGGCTATGAATAGGGCTCATGTGGCTGAAGAACAACGCCGGGAGTTCTTCCTTTATGTCGATGAGTTTCAAAACTTTGCTACTTCTTCTTTCGTTAAGATTCTTTCCGAGGCTCGAAAATATAAGCTTGGCTTGATCCTCGCCAATCAGTATATTGCCCAGCTACCTGAAGAAATTCAGAATGCCATCTTTGGTAACGTCGGGACTGTTATGAGTTACGTGGTTGGTGCCTCCGATGCCGATCGAATCGTAAAAGAACTAAACAATCTGTATACAGCTGACGATCTTGTCGGTTTGGGTAAATATCAGTTGGCCATGAAAATGTCTGTCGACTCTCAAATGACCCAACCCTTCTCCTCTTATGGATTACCGTTACCTGATACCAGAACTCAGCAAAAAGAAAAGGTTCTCGCCGCTACTTATGAGAAATACTATCGCAAAATAGAGCCTATGGATATGTCTCTAGTTACCTCTATTATGACCCCGGCCGCCAAGAGATTTACTGAGCCAGCCTACATCCCCAAGGCACTAAGAGATCAGTCCTCCGACATCCAGACCACACCCAAACCCCCTTATACCCAACAATCTTCACCACCCGCACCCGTCATTGGCAACCTGCCCGTCCGGCAGGCGGGTCTCACTCCATCAAAAATGCCCTACACTCCCCAACTTCCTCCAACTCCAGCACTATCCAAACCCAACCCTTTTAAAATTCCTCCATCAGGATCTCCTCCGGTTTCTTCGCCACCCGTAGTGGATGGTCGTGGCCTGCCCGTTTCACCTCCCACAAAACCGGTCGACCCAACAAAACCACTAACTGAGAACCGAGAACTGAGAACTGAGATCTCCTCCTCAACCCCTCTCAAGGAACCCACTCTCGCAGAACTTGACCAGCTTCGCAAACAGGGTTTGCGCCCCAGTGTGGTCGGTTGTTTCTTAAATGATAAAAAAATTCTTCTAACTTATCAGAAATCGTTTAATCAATGGACCCTTCCTCAGGGGGGAGTGGACAACAGAAAAACAATTAAGGAAACTTTCTTTCAGGAAATGGGAGAGGAGGTCACCGAGGACTTTGTCAAAACATGTAGTGAAAATATCAAACTTGTCGCTGTCGACAAAATTGAATTTCCCCCAAGCAAACAAGGACTCAGAGATATGGTTACCGATTCAGGGGAACCGGTAGTGATGAAAGGGAAATATTATTATTTTTACACCTCAGACGCGAAAAATACCGATATTACCATCGGGGCAACAGAGTTCGATGATGTCCAATGGCTAAATTACGACGAAGCGTATAAACTAATTAAAGAGACCAACACCGGCGGGAGGTTAAGAATGATCACCAATCTCCTTCGAGTCCTATTGGAAAAAGGTCTTCTATCTACCAATCAACCACCAAAAAATGGATCCGAACCAGAACCAAGACCAGAAAGATCAAGAGCTCATGATTCCTCCGGAAAACTCTCTAATCCTATCAAAGGAAACGACCGACCACACGACTCCAGATCAAGACCAAATTCCGATGTCAACCGAGGAGGTCAGCTACACACCACCCCAATCGTGGGGGGAAGACCAAACGGCCTCTCCGAGGGAATTCTTGATGACCCCCTCGCAAATCTCCTTGGAAACCCCTCCATCAAACGTACCCTCGACGTACCCACCAGCTCCAAATCTTATTGAGGACACCTCGCCAAAACCCTCGCTCTTAAAGACTTTGCTTTCGGGCCTTGCTCTGGTTTTATTAGGCACCTTGTTTGGTGTCTTGGCCTCACGCTTTCTCCCTATGTCTTCCGGTGTTTCAACTGTTATTCCAAAAACACCTTCTCTTTCTCCTTCTACCATAATCGATGAACCGATAACCAACGACCAAGAACTAATAACACCTCTAGTCCCGACCGCGACACCGTCATCGTTACTCAATCTCAAATGGAATATGATGACAGTCAAGTCTCCTGTTACTTCAGTTGATTCATATAAAATTTATTACCCCACCACTTGGTCCATTCAACAATACAAAAATACCCCAGCCGATGGAAACGGAAGTTCCAGCTTGACCCTTTCAAAAGGCCTAACCACGATCTCCATTCTTCAAACAAACGGTAATAGTTTAACTTGTCTTTACCCTGGAGATTCAGACCAGGCGAATTCTTTACAATTCAAGGAGTATGTTGGTATAAACAAAGACGACTTAACATGGAGGCTCGCCTCCTTTCAGTCGCCAGAAATCATCGGAGGCTATCAGGTTTGTGAAATGAGTACGGCAGGAACTTTCATTACTTCTACAAAAATAGGCGAAATCTTGGCTGGTGGATTAACTGATTCACAGTCGATAGACGAATTTAACTACATTCTAGAAAAAATTGTTATATTAAAGTAGATGGAAGATCAGGTAACCGCACCTTTCGAGTCCGCCCCAGCCCGATCGCGACTCATTATTTTTGGATTTGTGACATTTTTTTCAGGCATTCTTGTTGGTCTCATTGTTTCTGTTTATTTACCTTTGTCGTTTTTGTCCAAAATCACCCAGCCCACAGTTTTTGTGCCTCCCATTGATGACCAAGGAAACAACTTCTTACCACCGGAAGGTCAGACGATGGGAATACAAATAAATACCTGTTGCTCTTGCCCGAGGTTAGTGAGCACTACTCTCATTGGGCAGGACGGCTGGGTTCTTTATGAAAAAGGCAAAAACTACGCCAGCCTATTACCTGAAGAGTGTAAAATGGCAGACTGCGCCCCCTGTCCACCTCCGGAAAGCGATTCCTTCGTCTGCCCGTCGACCGAATGGGTCGATTGTGAGCCTGGACCGGGTACTGTCAAACTTGAATGTACTGATGATTTCCTATTTTGGGCTCAAGAAAACTGTTCCGACTTCAAAGGCGCCGCCCTCTGAGTCTTGACAAAATTTCATCAAGGTTTATAAAATAGCAATCGAGATGGTAGACTGCTATAATCAAGCATCATAACGAGCAAGCTCTTATTTTATTCGTATACTCAACAAGTCAGATGCTAGGGAATATTTATTAATTAATTATCTAAACAAACATGGTTAACACCCTTACCGTTAAAAAACTCCAGCCGGCTCCAGGTTTTCTACTCGTTGAACCAGCCAAACAAGAAAAGAAAACTTCCTCCGGTCTCTATCTCCCTGATTCTCATGAAGAAAAGCCTCAATATGGAACAGTTCTCGCCGCTGGCGGCAAATTAATTAACGATCGTGGCGTCGAAGTTAGTTCTCCTGCCAAAGTGGGGGATACAGTTCTCTACAAAAAATGGGGTGGCAACGAAGTTGAAATTGGTGACACTGAATACCAATTTCTCAAATTCGACGACATCCTCGCCACAGTCAGCAAATAAATTAATACAATAAATATGGCCAAACAAATCCTTTTCGCCGAAGAAGCACGTACCAAATTAGTTAGTGGAGTTAATAAACTAGCCAGAGCCGTGGTTACTACACTTGGACCCAAGGGTCGCAACGTCGCTATTGATAAAAAATGGGGCGCCCCTACAGTTCTCCACGACGGCGTTTCTGTCGCCAAAGAAGTCGAACTACAGGATCCATTCGAAAATATGGGTGCCCAGCTTGTCAAAGAAGCCGCCAGCAAGACCAATGATGTTGCCGGAGACGGAACTACGACAGCTACTCTCTTGGCTCAGCAAATAGTCCTCGCCGGCATGAAAAACATTACCGCCGGTGCTAACCCCATGCAAATGAAGCGCGGAATAGACAAAGCCGTTACGGCCATAGTGGCGCAGTTGCAAAAGATAAAAACCGATCTCTCGGAAAGTGATTGGCAATCAGTTGCTACCATCTCGGCTCAAAATCCGGAAATAGGAGCCAAAATTGCCGAAGCTCTTAAGCTGGTTGGTCGAGACGGAGTTGTTACTGTCGAAGAATCAAAGGGTATGGAGTTCGAGATCGAACACAAAGACGGTATGCAGTTTGATAAAGGTTATGCCTCCGCCTATTTTGTAACCGATCCGGCGAGTATGGAGTCTGCAATCGAAAACCCATACATTCTCATTACGGATCAAAAGATTTCTGCTATTAGTGAACTACTTCCTTTCTTAGAAAACACTATGAAAGTCAGCAAGAACATTGTCATTATTGCCGACGATATCGAAGGCGAAGCCTTGGCTACTCTGGTTGTAAATAAAATGCGTGGTACTTTTAATATCCTTGCTGTCAAAGCTCCGGCATTTGGTGATCGTCGAAAAGCTCTTCTCCAAGACATTGCTATTCTTACAGGTGGAACTCTTGTGTCCGAAGATACCGGACGTAAATTAGACTCGGTAACAATTGAAGATCTTGGTAGAGCCGATCGGATTTGGTCCGATAAGGATAACACTCAGATCATCGGTGGTAAGGGTGATCCAAAAGCTCTCAAAGCCAGACTAGATCAGATCCGCCACGAGCTGGAAAAATCCACTTCCGAATTTGATAAAGATAAACTCGCCGAAAGAGTCGCTAAACTCGCCGGTGGAGTAGCGGTGATCAAAGTAGGCGCCGCGACCGAGATAGAACTCAACGAACTGAAAGAACGGGTTAAGGATGCCGTTGGGGCTACCAAAGCCGCCATTGATGAGGGAATTGTTCCTGGCGGTGGCGTTGCTCTCATTCGCGCCGGTCAGGCCTTAAAAAACATCAAGGCTGATAATTCAGACGAAGAAGTTGGAATTGAAATCGTGAAGCAATCCCTTTCTCAGCCTCTCCGCTGGTTGGCAAAAAACGCCGGAGCCGACGACGGTTGGGTAGTCAAAAAGGTTGAGGAGAATAATAATGCCGCATATGGTTTTAACTCCCTTACCCTTGAATTTGAGGATATGCTCAAGGCCGGTATCTTAGACCCGGTAAAAGTGACTCGCTCAGCTCTCCAGAACGCCGCCTCTGTCGCCAGTATGATCCTGACCACCGAGTGCCTAATCACCGACATTCCGGAGGAAAAGAAGACTCCAGACATGCCCAACATGGGTGGCATGGGCATGGATTAGTGTCGTCATTGCGAGTCTCGTAATCGAGCCGAAGCAATCCAGAAATCCAAAAGACCCCACTGTTGTGGGGTCTTTTGTTAAAATATCGACATGGACTTCCTCGCTGAGTTTGAAATGATTGCTAAGAAAGCAGTCTTCTCCGCAAAAAAATTATTCACGGACAGTCCTTCTGAATCTTTATCAGCTCCAATTCCTGAAGAAAATGTTCATTTTGAAAAAACATTTCTAATGTTGGAAAGGCTACAAGACAGTCCCTTTTTTGAAGAATCTACTCCAGAAAATAGATACGGAATGTGGCAAGGAAGAAAAATAATTGGCCGTGATGTCGCCATCAATGGTGGGGTGTATTTGGGGGGAGGGGTCAGGGAAGCAATTGTGATAGATGATGAAAAGCAGCCAGAGCTTGAGGAGCTTTATCAAAAGCTGTTGTTAGATATTGGGGACAATGGTGGTGATTTTAAAAGTTATGCTCTGAGAGCTGTTTTTGATCTTGTATCAAAAACGCTTCCATACAGCTCAAAAGGGGTTGAAAAAATATTTCAGGACACCGGGGCCATCCCAGACCAAAAGATTGCATTAAGTAAATATCTGAGAAGAGGTGTCGGTGAGTGCAGACATCAAGCATTGCTGTGTGGGTATTTGTTAGAAAGACTCGTAAAGGAGGAATACTTAGCCGGCAAAGTTTCCATAGACAGAAATTTTGTCGAAGGCCGAGGTGGGCACGCTTGGGCCAGATACACTACGAGAGACGGGAGGGTGGTTATTCTCGATGTGGCTCAAAATTATCTGGGATATTTGAAGGATATGAAGGTGAAGAATCGCAAGTGGTTTTACGAAAGACCTGGGGATAAGTCTCTAAAATAGTTATCACGCTGCTCACCATGGCACGATTCTAGAGCTTCCGTTCCGCCCATTGTCTTCCGGGCTTGACAGGGCCCTGGTACCCGAAGGGGTAGATCCATCTTTCACATCCAAGCCAATAAAAAATCCGCCTCTCAGCGGACTTTTGGTATTATTTATTAACCATCCTAAATTGCTTCGACAGTATTTCAACAACTTCATCCTTATTTTCTCGTAAGGCGACGAATGAAGGTCGACCACCATTTTTAGATGTGGAGAGTTTTTGAAACCCCATATCGGGAAGAGAAATCGAAGACAATACAAAAATCCGTACAAAACCTCCCCTTGGATTATGTATAGCAATATCACACCCCCGTTTTATACCCTTCTGAATGGTTAGGTAATAGTCACCATCTATCCCAACGAAATATTTTATTTCATCCATACGACCTCCTTATTAGTGTTCGTTTCCCATATTTTATCATCTAGTCAACATATCCACAAAAAAAGTGGGTTATCCACACGACAAAATCAATGGATAAATCAATCTAAGTTACATACAAAACTGTTGAAATCTTTACTTAACCTTAGCGAGCGACAAATATGATCTCGGGTTAACTGCTCTGCCACTTTTCAGCACTTCAATATGCAGATGTGGTCCGGTAGTTCTTCCGGTAAGTCCTACTTCACCTATAGCCATATCGGTGGTTACCTTTTCGCCTTCTTCTACAAAAATCTTTCCCATATGGGCATATCTAGTTTGCATGCCGTTTCCGTGGTTAATAACCACAGAGCGTCCATAATCCCATCTGGTAGAACTCATAAGCTCAACCACACCGTTCTTAACGGGATAGATTTTTGCTCCCAGCTTAGCTGTAATATCTAAACCTGGATGTCCCATGTGGAACTCTTGTGACACCCCGGTATTCTCTGGTATTATCGTCACAATACTTTTTTTGGTTTCGATGACAATATTTTCATCAAATGGTTGGATGTTTGACGAAGCCATTATGGATTGATCACCAGGCAACACAAACATACCCGAAGCCAGGGAAGTAATAGAAATAACACCGCCCAAGGCGGCTTTAAGGTTTCTTTTTTCGAACATCGGCCTAAAAAATTTCGAGATTGGATGCGATGTTCTTTTTTGAGGTAGTATTTGTATCATATACGCGGGAAAAACCCGCATAGGCACAAAAAATGCTCGACTTCTCAAGCAGAACGGTATCATACCATATCAGACCCCCCAAAGTCAAGTCCACAGCCCTCCCAACGACCGGATATTGTGCCTAAGTGCTACACTTTATCTATGCTTACAGCCGACACCCTCAATGGTAAAAATGTTCTCCTTCGAGCCGATCTTGACGTGCCTATCAAGCATGGTAGAGTAGAAAACGGTTTCCGCCTCGAAGCTCTTTTGCCAACCCTCAAACTCTGTCTGGAAAACGCCAGACGTACTTGTTTGATAGGGCATCTGGGTCGCCCTGAAGGCCCAGATTCTGCCTTTAGCCTCGCTCCGGTTAGAGATGAGCTAAAAAGATTGATCGATCAAGATATTTCATTCATATCTTCGGGTTTTTCTCCAGGGGAGTGTTGGACAGGGGAATTCCCCATATCACTAATGGAAAATATAAGATTCGACCCAAGAGAAGAATCCATAGATAGGCAATTCGCTGAGGAACTCAGCCAAGGTGCTGATTTATACGTCTACGAAGCATTTGCTTCATATAACCCCTCTACCAGCCTCCAAACAATTCCCGAAGTCCTTCCTACAGTCACCGGACTCCAATTTGATCGAGAAGTCACCACTCTCGGCGGGGTGCTCACAAATCCTACCCATCCAACCTTGCTGATAGCTTCCGGAGCCAAGCCTGACAAGCTCAAAACAATCAAGCAGATCATGTCCAAGTTTGACCATGCTCTACTCGGTGGTAAATTTGCCTCACCGAACCACCTGACACCCGACGGACTGGATATGAACGAAGAGGCCACTTCCCTATTCAAAAAGGCCATTTCTGAGGCTCAAACCATCGTTCTGAATGGCCCCCTAGGCTATTATGAGGACGGCACCCACGCCAAAGCCACCAAAGAGGTCTTCCGGGCCCTCAAAGACAGCTCTGCTTTGACCATCCTTGGCGGCGGAGATACCGTCGCCGCAATCCCCGCTCTGGGCTTCCATTACTCCGATTTTGGCTTTGTCAGCACCGGCGGCGGTGCCATGCTCGATTTCTTGGCTACCGGCACCCACCCCCTGCTTGAGATAGTCGATAAAAAATAGCCCTAAATAGACACTCAGCCGGATTGGAGTTAGAATCTAACAAATATTTTATTAGGAGGATCCTTAACAATGAAAAAAATTTGGCTCGGAATTCTTCTCTTTCTTGCTTTGCTTATCGCTATCGGTCTTATCTTCAGTTGGCATACCGCTTATCTGACCCTCGTTCTGGGCATCGCGGCGGCAATCTACTACGGTGCAGCTTGGGTCTATTATCAAATCTTCATCGGGGAGGTAGACTTACTTACCCCGCTCCCTCTCTGAGGGAGCTTTTTTTACTCCAGGAAACCTCGGATATATATCCGGGGATGAATGGTGGTTAACGAGAGAATGCACAAGTATTCTCTCGAGAATAGAGGAAACCCCGGATTTCAATCCGGGGAGGACGTCATTTGTTATGAATTACGTCATATAGGATATAATCTATTAAAGACTTCTATAGGAGGCACTTTACAATGATAATTGGATTTCTGATTCTCTTAGGTTCAGTTGTTCTTCTGGTTCTGGATATCAAACTTATCATGGAGAAAGATAATGTCGACGGGTTTGTAAAACTATTAGGAGGACTACTTATTTTTGTTCTCGTTTGGGGAAACGTCCTCAACTTTGGGATGAACTTTCTCCCCCTCATCATGTACAACCCCACTTCCTACGCTATCGGGCCTATCATTATCATCCCCATCGTTATCGGCTATTTCGTCTCTAAATTATTTTCTCCGAGATGAATTCCATCCTCACCCCAAAGGTGAGGATTTTTGTTGCTTTTATCTCTCTGTGCTACAGTTTAAATAGTTACTATTACTCTGCCCTATGATAAATTTTTCCATCAATGGTTTTGGACGCATTGGACGTTCAGCTGCCCGCGTTTGGCTCGCTAGTCATCTAGATGAGTCCAATTTGGTCGCTATTAACACATCCGGTTCGCAAGGAGTCCACGGCTGGGCTTATCTCCTCAAATACGACACTTCCTATGGCCCTCTCCCCTATGACATTACATCAGAAGAAGTTCAGAAACCGGATCTGGCAACCGACGCCAATCCCTTACTGGGTTATTTAAATATCAAACATCCTCAAAAAGATCTCCGCATTCCGGTCCTCGCCCAAAGAGAACCTTCCCGTATCCCTTGGGACAAATACGGTACTGAAATTGTCATCGAATCTACGGGTGCTTTCACTTCTTTAGAAAAAGCTATTCTTCATATTTGTGGTGGCGTCAAAATGGTTGTCCTCTCTGCTCCAGCCAAAGGGCCTGGAGTCCCCACCGCCGTCCTGGGTGTCAATGACAAAGAAATCTTTCATAAGGACAGAGTCAATGTCATTTCCGTCATCAGCAACGCTTCGTGTACCACCAACAGTGTCGCTCCCGTTGCGGATATTCTTCACGAAAAACTTGGTATTTTAAAAGCCATGCTTACCACTGTTCATGGATATACCGACGATCAAAATCTACAAGACAACTCTCATCGAGACCTTCGCCGTTCCCGTGCCGCTGCCATGAATATTGTACCCACCAGCACCGGAGCCGCCATCGCCGCCACTCAGGCCATCCCGGAACTGAAAGGTCTATTTGACGGCATTTCGCTTCGGGTTCCCGTTCTTACCGGATCTATTACCGACTTTACTTTTATTACGCAACACTCCACTAGCGTTGAGGAAGTGAATCAAATTTTTATCGACGCCGCCAGAACACCACGCTATCGTGGCATCTTGGCAGTGACTGACGAACCCATTGTCTCCTCCGATATTATTGGCAGATCGGAATCCAGCATCATCGATCTAGATATGACTCGAGTTGTTGACGGCACTATGGTGAAAGTTCTCGCTTGGTACGACAACGAATGGGGCTATGCTAATCGCCTTATCGAAGAAACTATCAAGGTTGGAATAGCTTTGGAATAATAGATAAAAAATTTACTGATATACGACCATGTCCATCCCCGGAAAGGATCTGTCAAAAACTTCTTTACTGTCACCTGGTGATAAGGCAATGCAACCTCCCGTTTTTCTACTACCGATATAGTTTCCAAACCGGTAAATCTTTTCTCCCTCCACTAACTTGTATGGTAATTCATGAATTCCCAAATATGCTCCCAAATCCTCTCTATAGTCGAAAGCCATCCACCAAGGCATCCAGACGTGAAAGATGTTCGAAAATCCCATGGGTAGTTTATTTATTATCTTGTAGTTCCCTACCGGAGTGGGGTAGTTTAGGCCGGTTGATACGATATAAGTCTTGAAAAGATTGCCGTTTTCAAAGAAAAACATTTTTTGTTGGGACAAATCTACTTCAATATATGTCTTAGCCACTTTACCATCAGTGTTCGGACCACTATCCGCACCTAACACAAGCTGTTTCGGTTTTTTACCTTCATATCTTGAGGAAAGATTGTCTTCTATCATTTTTGCCGCCCATTCCGGTGAAATGTTATTTAATCCATTAACGGCTAAGAGGTCAGACACTTTACCCTTATCTATTAAAAAATTTATCGTTTGTAAAAAATCCTCGGTTTCCACGTGCATCATTCTAACTATTCCATCAAATCCAAGTGATATTTTTTGTTTGCTGTCTTGAATCTTCAGCTCGAGAGGATAACTAAATGTTGTTTTTAGATTACTGTTAACCTTAGCAACCCTTTTTTCAAGATCGCTACTTTCACTGACCATTTCCACGATTAATTGTTTTTTCTTGGTATCGAAAAAAGTAATGAGTTTTACCTGCAATTCCATCGCATCGACCCTAGCCTTTCTTCCTTCCGCAGAATAAACAAAAAGACCGGCAGCATTATCATAGTGGGTTGACTCGTTTTTTAGTGGTCGAACGGAAAATATCTCAGAAACTCTATTTTCAAAGCCTTCCCCAAATTCAAATACAGGTTGGATCATAGTTGTTCTAGATGCGGTCATCCATTTGCTTAGCAAATCGGAAATACTTTTCATCTCCAGACTCTCCATTGTTTTATCGACACGCAAGGTGATGTTTAAGTCGCTATAAATTATTCTTGTTCTTCGTCCTTCTACAATTACATCGATATATTCAGTGCTTTTCTTCTCCAAAAGCGATTTGACTAAAGGCTTGGGCCAGAAAGAAATGTTGATTTGGGATAGATACGTATTCGGCCAAACCAACAAATATAAGCCACAAATAGGTAAGACAATCAACAAAAACACCAATGACAAGAATAACCTCATTCATTCATAATATCCAACCCCCCCTCCTCCACGCAAGAATAGTGTACGGAGAAATGTTAAAATAGGCCTGATCCTGGCCGGATAGGCAAGTGGCTAAGCCAAGAGTCTGCAAAACTCTCATGCGCGGGTTCGATTCCCGCTCCGGCCTCCTTGTGTTAAACTAAGGATATTATGAGGTCACGACTAATCCATACACTGCCCATACTGTTATTCTCTGTCTTTCTTGCAGGTTGTCAATTCAATCCCTTTGCCAAAAAAGCTGGTATCCAAATTACCTCCCACCCGGACGCCAATGTCATTATCAATGGCAAATCTGTTAGCAAGACCCCTTTCTACGACGAAAATCTAACTCCAGGCATGACTACAATTCAAATGACGGCTATCGACTCCGGTCAATCTTGGGAGGGTAAGGTGAATCTGGTCAGCGGAACTCTCACTACTGTTCACCGTGAGTTTGGCTCAACCCCGGACAAATCCCACAGTTATTCTCTTTCTTTTGAAAAATTAGCCAACAATAAAGATTCTTCCGTCAGTATTATTAGTCTCCCGTCCAACGCTACCGTTAGTATCGATGGCAAACCGGCTGGCTTTACTCCAGCCACTGCCGATATCGCTCCCGGTCCACACGTTTTCTCTTTCACCGCCCCAGGCTATCAGGATAAAATTATTAATGGCGCGGTCCAAATTGGATACCGGCTGGTTCTAAATTTCACCATGTCCACCATGGAGATTGTCCCGACTCCCACTCCGACACCGATTGCCACCCCGTCTGCCACACTTACTCCCAAACCCACAAATACCATTTCTATTACTCCTCTACCCAAACAAGCCACTACTTCGGCAGTCGTAAAGCCATATGTCGAGATCCTCAGTACGCCTACCGGCTGGCTAAAGGTCCGTGAAACGCCTTCAACCGGTGGAGTTGAGTTAGCCAAGGTCAATCCGGGCGATAAGTTCACCTACAAAGAATCGGAAACCACCGGCTGGTACAACATAGAATACGTAAAAGGGAGCTGGGGCTACGTCTCCTCCCAATACGCCAAACTAGTCAAATAGATACAAAAAAGCCCCGACTTTATATCGGGGCTTGCATTCATATTAAGGAGTCACTGTCGGTGTCGCTGTGGGGAGCTGATCAATCGGAATGATCGCTCCGCCAAAGTAACACACATTGTCGGTTTGAGAGCAGACAAATGTGCGGTCACACTCTGCTCGCAGCGAAGTACCCGGCTCATACTGAGCACAAAATAAGTCTCTGCGACGGAGGAAGTCCTGAAACTCCTGGTCCTCCAGGACTTGGCTTGAGCTCGCCGAGTCGTTCTTCTCCGGCTCGAAGTAGCGGACCGCCAGGTCTTCAAACTTAAACAGGCGGAAGTACTGCCAGCTGGTCATGTAGTCAGAGGACTCCAGCTTGCTGAGCCATATTCTGGCCACATCAGGCTTCTTGATTTCGCCGCTAATATACTTTTGCGGATCAATATCAGTTGAATCTCGCAGTGTATCCCGCGAACGGTCATTGAACTTCACCATCAGCTGGGCCGCTCCACCGACTTCATACAGCAAACGTAAGTTTTGCTGGGAGCTAAAGTCCATTGAAACATCCAGGGCATAGCTGGCGCCGAACTTCTGGTAACCTTTCAGGGTCACATTGCTCAAGGCCTTGACGCAGTTGAAGTCATTGTAGGAGCCACCACAAGCATTCGGATCAATGTCCGATACGACGTGGATTTGCTGTCGCGAATAGACGCGGACATAGTCACTTGGGGTTGGGTGATACCCCACCCTCTCGTAGATGCCATACATCTCTGTGTTGACGCGGTAGACTCCTACCTCATCCACTCCTAGCTTTGCGGCCGGCAGTTCCTGATGTTCGGAATCAACCTTTTCGTTCGCGGATTTCTTCTCGGTACACACCGAGGTCGCCGGATCGTAATTTTTCGGACAAACCAGAAGTGACCCGATCTCGAACGGTTTGGGGCCGCAAGCTCCAAGAGATAAAGACAGAACAATCAGCAAGACAAACAAACCAAACGGTTTACGCATGAGATTCTCCTAGCAGCATAGATTTTTATCGTGCAAACTTACAAGTGAAATCATACCACGAGAATCCTATAATGTCAACGCATTGGTAGTTAGGGTTCATGCCCAATACGCCAAGCTCGTCAAGTAAGCAAATTCCTTATCTTAAGTTCTTGATTCCTAGAGTTCTGGAGTTCTTTTTCTATCCCACATAATACAGTACTCCAATCACCATGATTACCCAGGAAATTCCTGTAATCATCAGTGGTTTGTCCGAAAGCAGGATTCTCTCAGGACTTTCTCCTTCATTTCTTTCATAAATGATTTGTAAGTACCTCATGATTCCGTACACTACCAAAGGAATGGTAATCATCATCCATTTTTCGGATATCAGCGTCCTTGGTAGGATGGAAATAAGCTGTAGAGCTCTGCCATCAGGAACTATCTTGGGCTGATTGAAAGTAAACAGCGCGTAGGTGATCCATGTGGCCGTGGCAAACATTCCGGTGTATATGTCCAAAAGCTGCTCTGTGTAACGTTTTAAAGTGGTTCTGGTCTCACTGTCGGTGTAGCTGAGAAGTAGCGTCATCTCCCCCCTTCTCTTGCCGACGGCCAGAAATAGTGAAGCCGCGATTACGGTCATAAGAAACCACACATCCATATGGGCTGAGATTGTAAAAGCCCCCGCATAAACCCTTATCAGGTAACCGGAAGCAATCACGATCACATCTATAATCGGAACATTCTTTAGATACTGAGTGTAGGCAACTTGAAGCAATAAATATACTAGCCCGCTAATGAATAAGAAGTAGTTCAATGTAAATGCCCAAGCCAATCCCACCACCACTCCTAATATAAGTACAAAAATCGCAGTTGGAATCGGCAACTCCCCTGCAGCTATTGGTCTAAACTTTTTGTACGGGTGTTTCCTGTCCGCCTGGATATCCAATAGATCGTTGTAAATATATGTCACACTGCTGAATATTGTGAATATCAAAAAAGCTTGAAAGACCATGACAAAAGCACCTTCGTGAAAAAGATAGCCAGCGAAAATCAAAGCCGCAAACAAGCTAAGGTTCTTTACCCATTGCCGCGGACGGACTTCTTTGAGAAGCGCCAGGAGTATTGCCATAATACAAATGTTAACATTAATAATATAAGTCCGATCATGATCGTTAGTTTGCTTCTGGCTTCAAACCTTACCGCCGCCAGTCCCAGAACAGCCGTGACTGTCCAATAAAACAAGGCTATTCGCCTTTTTCCCCAACCTATTTCCAGCAGTTTGTGGTGTAGATGGCTCCTGTCCCCCCAAACAGGGGATTTTCCCGAGAGGATCCTTTTTATAACGAGATATACAAAATCTACCAATGGGACCCCCAGTACTACGAGCACTGTCCCCACTTTTGCAGTCGCCAAGATAGAAATCACTCCCAAAAGAAGACCGGCTAAAGAAGTAGCCGAATATCCGGGCATTATTTTTTGCGGATAAAAATGAAAAATCGTTAAACCGGCAAAGGCCCCCGAAAGTGCAAAAGCCAATGTGGCTACCGGCCACTGTGTAATATCGGCGCTGAAATTAAGAGAAATCACCCCCAGAGCAATTGCCGCAATAGTTATCACTCCGCTTATTTGTCCATCAACTCCGGAAGACCAGTTTATGGCATTCATTAATACAGGGATCCATAATAGAGCAAATAGGTCAGCGAGAACCCAAATTTCATGATATTTCCCCAAAAATTCAAAGCCAATTCGAGGTTGGGAGAGATCAAATATTCCTCCAAAAGGATTAGAGGCATAAGCAATTCCTATTCCCGAGGCCACAATAATCGCCACTGCCAAAAAATTGATCGTTAGTCTCAAGTATGGGTTTAGGCCTTTAATGTCATCTACCAAACCGGTGACCATTATTAACAGCGAGGCAATTCCGATGGCAATTAGATGTTTGTCTATTTTCAAAAAAATAGCTAGTGTCAAAATAACAGCCACAAAAATCGGCACTCCTCCCCCTTTTGGAACCGGCACTTTGTGAATATGTGCCGGGTGTAGTGTTTTCTTTGGGTCGATTACCCATCCCATTTTGGAAAACAACACTATAGTTAGTGGGGTAATTACCAGACTAATCAAAAATGAAATTAGGAAAGGGAGGATTGTGATTGTCGGGTTTGTCATAGAGCAAATATCTGCATTACTCTAAAAAATCCTGCAGCCAAAATTCCAACTGCCAACAAGGAACCGGCCATCAAAGTCGTTTCTACAGGAGCGTCTCCTTTTCCGGCCCATCCGGCCAACGCCCTAGTAATTCCCAAAATAACCATTGTTCCCGGTAATATACCTACCAAAACCATTTTATTCACCAATTGTTGTTCTCCTCCGGGAAGAGAATAAAACCAAGGTAATTGGGGCGGTAAACTTTTCCAGAGCCACGCAAGCATGATCCCCATTAGGAGAATTACGACCCATCCGGCGATCAGCATTTGTTGTGCGGATTTATTTTTTGTCATTTTATTTATTTTTGTGAGCACCTCCGAAGGACTTCTCGGTAACTCTATACTCCATATATCTACCCATCATTAGTCGTGTGTGGGCATCCAGCCCCGGCAGGGCGGAAAAGAAAAACCCCACCACTGGTAGAAGAACAAATTCAAACGGGGCCATGATCTTCCTCCAAACAGGCAGGCTAGTCACCTTTGGTCTGGCTTTGAGATCGATCAATACCATTGCAGCCAAACTTATTAGTGATAGGGTCAATATGGCTGATGATACTTGAGGTAAAGTTCTTCCAATCACGGTTCTGGAAAAGGTTGGGTTCAATAACGGGGGCATATTTGCACCCACAGTGATGATAAACCAGTTGACCGGCCACATAAAATGATCTTCGATGACCTTGAAAACTCTGATTGTTTTATCCCAAAAAGGTGCCTTTTCATCCAGAATGAATTCTTTGATAATATATGCATCATCGCTCGCTCCCCACGCCCATCGCTTGGCCTGTTCATATGTGTTTGTATATGTGCTCCAAAAACCGTTGGCTTCAGCCGCATCTGCCGAGACAGAAATAAATATCGGCTCAACTTCGACCTCACCTCCGGTGGCAAAATAGGTCTTAAAAAATATTCGATAATCTTCCGGTATTACGTCGGTGTCCCAATAATTTATCTCATCCATCAGCTTCAAGCTTAGAGTGTAAGTTGAAAAATTAATCAATCTGTCTGGCCGTGACAGCTGGGCCATATTGATGACACTACTCATCCGATTGAACACTCTCATCGGCCAAGGAATTCTCTCTATATTGTTGTAGAAGACAATTGCTCCTTGCCAAATTTTCCGGTACCTGTTTGGATCATCAAGAAACATATAGGTGATAGCCGCCAAGTGGTTCGGGTGGAGAGAGACATCACAATCAACGGAAGAAATGGTCATTTTATCCATATTCCACTCTTTTCGTTTCGACAATTCTTTCTTAAATTCCTTACCGGCCCAAGACGCGTTGCTGGATTTTCCAATTACTTCTCCAATTAAGTTGATGGGGTGATAGGTAAAGAAAAGACTTGCGAATTTTCCGCCAAACTTTTTCCTTAAATTTTTCTCTCTTTCTGCATTTATTTCCACTCCTGCCCGCTCTTCCATAGCGATTATTGGGATGATCTGCTTCGGTCCAATAGTCTGCTTTTCAAGGGCATGTAAAGTTCGTTCCAAGATTTCCACCGGTTCATTGTAAGTTGGTAACACTATCACGTGTTTTACTTCTTTCCAGTCCGCAAAACCAAAAACGTCCCCCATCCAATCGTACTTTTCCCATGCTTTTATCCGGTAATACGACATCACTCCTGCCCAAGCCAGGGTCGTCGACCTATAAAGCCAATACACGTTAAAGGCAATAATAAAATACGCCACCCCAATGGGCCACAGAATTGACCCCCATACGGGGAACAATATAAAGGTCCAGCTGGTAAAACCGGGCAGAATTTCCAGGGCTCTTTGGCTTGCTCTGGGATATTTCTTGATCAGTTTTCTAAGGAATACAAACATTTTGTGTTTTGACTCGTGATTTCTGACAGTTCTCCGGTACTCAGGTTTAATTCGGAGGCCATAAATTCAGCTATTATTTTAACATTTGCGGGGGTATTCACCGTTCCTCTCAGTGGTTCCGGAGGCAAATATGGGCTATCCGTCTCTAAAAGAAGGCGGTTCTGGGGTACTTTCTTGAGTAATCCCCTAAGGTTCTCTGCTGATTTATAAGTAATATTCCCACAAAAACTGACATAGAAGCCCATTGTCAGGATTATTTCCAAGAAATCAGCACTTCCCGCAAAGCAATGGAATTGTCCTCTGGGTAGTTGTTTCATGGCCAGGAGTTCTCTTCTCATTTCTTCTTCTGCGCCTCTCATGTGTATAGCCGCGGGCAAATTATTTTCAACCGCGAGCTCTATCTGTTTTCGAAACAGTTCTGTTTGTCTTTCCTCGGTTCTTTTTTCCTTATCCCAATAGTAATCCAATCCAATTTCTCCCACCCCTACCACTCTCTTGGATCTTTTGATTATTTTCTCCAGATCCTCCATTGCGTTTTCTATCACCCCACCCAATGTTTTTCCAGAGTTAATCTGGACTCTATACAAATTTACCACTTCTTCCGGATGTATTCCCACCAAACAATACTGCTCATATTTTTCAGCAATCTCCATCGTTTTCTTCGCATCTGACAAACTGGTCGACGGCATAATCACCTTTTCTACCCCGGCCATCCTTGCTTCTTCCAATAATTTTTCTATATCGGTGAATCGCTCATCGGTTAGATGGCAATGTGTATCAATTAACATATTTCGTCATTGCGACCAAGCTTGCCCTGAGCGGTGCCGAAGGGTGGCAATCCATATAAATAAATATTCATCTTTCAATTCTCTGAAATAAGTTGTCTCCCCGTATTATTACCTCTCCTCCGAATTGAGCCATTAGTTTCTTGGCCGTTTCCGGCATAAATGGCACTAGATCCGCCGCGATCTGCCTGATGATTCTGACAAGATCGGCCAAGACAAATTCCTGCTCCTCTCCGGTCAACTTCCACACCTCTCTTTGGTTAATCAAAGTATCCGCCGTCTTCACATCTTCCCAGATAAATTTGATTGCCTCATCAAACCGGAACACAGACAGTTTGTTGACAACCGCTTCCCGTATTCCCAATCTCTGTTCCGGTACTTTTAGGCCGATCTTCTCAGCCATCGTTGCCACCCTGGCGGCCAAATTTCCGATTCCATTGGCCAGACTGCTTTGATAGGCTTCTTCAAATCGTGCCACCGTTACATCCGAGTCTTCAAAAACACTCACCTCTCCCAGCAGAAAATACCTCAAGGCATCGGCTCCATACTTTTCTGCCCATTCAATTGGATTGATGACGTTCCCGAGACTTTTACTGATTTTTTGTCCGCCGGAAGTCAGGAATCCTCCGACAAATATTTGTTTCGAAGTTGGCAGACCCGCAGACATCAGCATTGCCTGCCACATGGCCGTCTGCTGTCTCAGATTATCCTTGCCACAAACCTGTGCTCCGGGCCAAAACGTGGCAAATTTTTTCTGATCTTCAGGCCATCCCAGTGCCGAAATATAATTGATTAAAGCGTCAAACCAAACGTAAATCACTTGAGTCGGATCGTCTGGAACATCGACTCCCCAAGGCATTTTGGCTTTTAATCTGGAAATACTGAAGTCTTGCAGACCGGCCTTCACAAAAGTTTTGATTTCATTCTGGCGGAAATCGGGGATTACAAAATCGGAGTTTTTTTCATAAAAATCCAACAGCTTTTGTTGATAATTGGAAAACTTAAAGAAATAGTTTTCCTCTTCAATTATCTGGATTTCCTGCGTTGGATGGATTGGGCATTTTTCGTCAATTAATTCAGAATCGGTTTTCTCCAGCTCACAGCCGACACAATATTTTATTTTGTAGATCTTTTTGTAAATATCTCCTTTGGCGGCACATATTTTCCAGAATGCCTGAGCCGACGTTAGGTGGTGTTCGTCCGTAGTCCGGATGAAGTTATCGTAGGAAAGGTTTAGTGCCGTTTTTAACAAACCAAATTTCGCCGCATACTCATCGCAATATGCTTTGGGATCCATACCGGCTTCCATGGCTTTCTGATAAATTTTCTGGCCGTGTTCGTCAGTTCCGGTATTAAAAAAAACCTCATCGCCCACCATCCGGTGCATTCGGGCAAGGACGTCCGCTCTGATGATCTCTAGCGCAAAACCAATATGTGGTTCTGCGTTTACGTAAGGGGTCGTAGTGGTGATATAAAACTTTCCCATCTCTCAATTTTACCCCACCTTACCCTTCCACACACCTGTCATTCCCGACCTGATCGGGAATCCATAAAAATTAATACAAAATTACTTAAAAATCTTCTTTATCCCTCCGGTAATCTTGTCCGTCCACTCGTTGGCCCATTCTTCAGCCTTGATCCTCTTGATCATCTCTTGCCAACCTGGATTTCCGAGATTCTCCGCCACTGTGGCGATGGTCGCCGAGCTTACCTTTATATTATTTTTGACGTCTTCATAGCTCCGGCCTTTATCGAGGTACAGAGCAATCCCGAGCCTCTTCAGCACTGCGATTCTTTCACCATCCGTCAGCACGTCATTAAATATCGTCTTCAATTCATCCAGCGAATCTATTTCCGCCAGCACCTGATAGAACATCTGTCCCAGCTGTTTCTCTAATGTCTTGTTAATTGGATTCTGTGAAAGTTGCATATTCTGTCCAAAATAATAACCCTGCCTGACAGTTTACCCGCCGGTAGGAGGGCAGGCTGGTTTAATTAATTAAATCATACACCATCCGTCTTACCCTTCTCCGTCTTGAGTTCTCGATTCCTTGCCTTAATTTTCTTCCCCATCTTGAAGTCTTGAGTTCTCGATTCCTTGAGTTCTTGACTTATGTGTATACACCTCCCAAGATACCAGCAATCCCAAAATCAAGATTCCATTTAATATTGACCCCAAACCCAGAACTCGAAGTTCCAAAAACATTGTTATTCCGACCGCCCACCTTAAGGCCGTGGAGGAAGACATAAATAGAATTGATAAGAGCCAAAATATTCCTCCCAACACCAAAAGAGTCATGGGCAAATAACTACCTGGGACAATAAAGTCTTTAATCAAATCCGGGTCAACTTTCCAGATCACCAATCCAATCGCCACCCAATTGATCAGAGCAAAAAACACCAGCCAGCCATATCTTTTATTCTGTCTTCTGTTTGTCTTTTCCATATTCGTCAGACTAATTTAACCACAAAAAAGAGCCCGATTGCGCTAAAATGGATATATGTCCTCCGACACCCTGATCATTCTTGTTTTTCTTTTCGTCGGGCTGATCGTGGTCTATCTTCTTCTCAGACAAAAGTTGGAGGCACAGAAAACAGACCCCACCCTCAACGCCTGGCTCAAATCCCTCCAGCAATCCTTCGATACCACGAACCGTACCACGAATGCCTCCCTCCAGCAAAATTATCGCGAACTCTTTTCCCGCCTCGATCAAGCCACTGCCGTCATTTCCGATCTCAAAAAAGAAGCCGGAGCCTTTGGTGAAGTTAGCCGCTCTATGAAAGATCTCCAGGACTATCTTAAGTCTCCCAAACTTAGAGGCAACATTGGTGAACAAGTTCTTAAAGACCTCATCGCTCAGATGTTCCCCAAAAATAGTTTTCACCTCCAATACCACTTCAAGTCAGGCCAGATAGTAGACGCCGCCATCAAAACCCAAGCCGGCATTCTCCCAATCGACTCCAAGTTCCCTATGGAGAACTTCCAAAAAATTTATCAAGCTTCCTCCGCCACCGACAAAGCCCTTGCCCGCACTGCTTTTATCCGCGACGTCAAAAAACACATCAAAGATATCTCCGGCAAATATATTCTTCCCGAAGAAGGAACTCTGGATTTTGCTCTCATGTATATCCCTTCCGAAACCATCTTTTACGAGATAGTTAACGAACAAGAGCTCATGGATCTGGCTCGTGAGTCTCGGGTTTACCCCGTTTCCCCGACCACCCTCTATGCCCATCTCCAAACCATCCTTCTTTCTTTGGAAGGTCAAAAAATCGCCGGCAAAACCTCAGAGGTCTTTACCCTCCTCCGTGCCGTCCAAAAAGATTACGAAAAACTAAATGAAAACTTTACTCTCCTGGGAAAGCATCTCACCAACGCCTACAACTCCATGAACTCCACTTCACAATCTATGAACCAAATCGGCAACAAGCTGGACTCCGCCCACCAGCTCAAGTCCAATCTCCTCCCCGAAGAGAAGGAAGAATAAAAAATCCCCAATTAAATATTGACTTCGTATTATTTTCGGTATTTAATAACTACGTGGGTTGTAATAATAAAATTAGACTGAATTAACTGATAACATGAACCATGAATAATCCTGACAGCAAAGAAGAAAAATCCTTTAACGGCCTAAGTCCAAAAGAATGGGCGTTGTTGAGCAAGAATGTCTGGAATGATGTCAGTTCACCCAGGGAAGCCTTTCATTTGGAGCATGGAGCCACCTACCCCATCGCCTTGGCAGACAGAATAATAAAAATGTATTCCAAAGCAGGCGATTTGGTTCTTGATCCTTTTGTTGGAGTTGGTACTACGGTAGTTAGTGCGTACCGACAAAAACGCTCCGGAATCGGCATTGAGCTAAACGAAAGGTTCCACGAAATTGCGAGTGAAGCCTTAAATAAGGAAAAAGCTAACCTGTTTGAAAATGTAAAAGGTAAAGTATTTCACAAGATTCATTGTGATGATTGTCGCAATTTAAGAAAATACTTAAAAGACAACTCAGTTCAATTAACTTTTACCTCTCCTCCTTATGCCAATTTTATTCAAAAATCAGTAAAGGACAGGAAAAATACTCACAAAACTTCTCTAATAAAATACTCTAATAACTCGACTGTTAAGCAATATAGTGAAAAGGTCGAAGATTTTGGAAACCTGGATTACCACGTTTTTCTTAAGGAAATCAAGCTGATATTGGCAGATAACCTGCGGGTTACCAAAAAAGGAGGATATAGTGTTTGGGTGGTGAAAGACTACCGGGATACGAAAAATAAAATTCCCTACATCGATTTTCATTCCGACCTAGCCAACACCGGAAAGGATGCCGGATGGCTTTATCAAGATTTAATTGTTTGGGATCAAAATAGCCAAAGAAGATTGGTTTTATTGGGATATCCAAGTGTTTTTTATACTAATCAAAATTGTTCCTTTATCGTAGTTTTTAGGAAACCATTGCTATGAAAAAGGACTTAACTGAGATCTTCAATCATCAAAGAGAATCGTCTGATAATGCACTCCATAATTTTCATGCCTATCCATGTAAGTTCCCCGCCTTTATTCCTAGAGAAATTATCAAAAAATACGCCAGAACAGGCGATATCATTTGCGATCCATTTGTAGGATCCGGAACTACTCTACTTGAGGCAGCATTGCTTGGATATTCTTCTATCGGCAACGATATAAATCCTCTCTCTTGCCTATTGTCAAAAGTAAAAGCCAAGCCCATCAGCGATAAATTGTTAAACGAAATTGACATATTTTGTGACTCCCTGCTGAAAAATTATTCAAAAGTAACCAGCGGAATTTCGTTTCATTACGACAGTATCGATCATTGGTTTCAAAGAAATGTAATTAAGGAGCTTTCTTTTTTAAAAAAAGAAATTTTATCAATCAAAGAACAGGATTTAATGGATTTGTTGTTGATTGTGCTATCTTCAATTATCGTCCGTGTATCCAATCAGGAAAGTGACACCAGGTACGCCGCCATAAACAAAAACCTGAAAGACTTGGATACAATAAAATATTTTATTTTGAAGGCCATCGAGGTGAAAAATCTCTACCTTGATTTTTATAAAAAAACTAACGGTCTAGAGTTTACGGTAGAAATGTTACAGTCGGACAGCAGAAATCTCTCCGGTATCAAGGACAATTCGGTCGATTTGATAATTACCTCTCCCCCTTATGCGAATACTTACGATTATTATCTCTATCACAAACACAGAAAGTTTTGGCTGGAAATGGATATTCGATTCGCTCAACTAAATGAAATAGGCTCCAGACGAGAATTCTCTTCTTTAAAAGAAAATCCAATAAAATGGGAAGAAGATATTAAAAAATGTTTACAGGAAATGAAACGGATCACTAAGCCAGGTGGAAAAATATTTATCGTCATCGGGGATTCGGTAATAAACAAAAAGATAATCAAGATGGATAAAATGATTAAGATGCTGGCCAAAACTGTTGGACTCAAATTCATCAGTAGTGTTTCCACTCTATTATCAAAGCATTCTAAAATGTTCAACCCAAGATTCGCGTCACTATTTAAAAAGGAGGAGCATCTAATGCTTCTACAAAAATGAGTTTATGGCAAAGGAAATAAGAATTTATTACGAATCATACGAGCAAGCAGTTCACTATATCAAGCCCATTATTAGAAGTGTTTTTGTGGATCTTGAAATAAAACTGATATATCTTTCCAAGGGTTTGGGCTACGTCGACGGGTCGTTGGTTTCAAGGATTCTAAAGTTCAAAAATCCTGACATATTGATTTCTTACGTTTCTGACGAGGAAGAAACCCCCCTTTTTGTAATTGAGTTCTCCGAAGCAGTAACCACAGAAGATCATGAGTTACAAAGATTTGATGGGTATCTTGGTGCGGTTGCCGGTAAATGTTTCTACGTGAAGATATCTCCATTTAAAGAATCTCAAAGTCGGCACGGAGGAAATACCGGTTTTGACACCTTCGAGCCCTATGCCCTGATATACAAAAAATTCGGGTTGCCTTCCTTCCATTTCGAATGGCCCCTTGAAACTCCCGCCTTTGTTAAAAGAGACCCGGAATATTTCTCATGTCCGCCCCCAATCCATGACTTCGCCTACCTGATAACAGAAACAATTATGTGCATAATAAGTGACGACGAAAAGGTTAGAAGGGTCGGGCTTTCAAAGAGTGTTTTACCTCTATTAATAAAGAACAAGAATATCAATACTTGGCTTTTAAGGCTATCCACCCACATTCTCTTCGATAACAGTTCGAGTCTGAGAAGTTCCAGATTAAAATGGCTTGAAGGCGAAAAAGTTCTTCTGTTCAAATTTAATCGTATGGGGCATGCGATGGATCCGGAGCGAGGAATGATCTGGTACTATCGATATCGCTACGATAAACCCATTATTTCGCGAATGATTTTTCCTTCTACGGGAGATGAAGTTTTTAATAACATAAAATTACTAAATAACTACGATTATTTGAGGTGTTTTGCCATTGGTACCGGTCTAGACAAGGACGGGAAGTTTTCAAGTTTTTTGAATAAGAAGAAGATACTTGACGCCACAGATAAACTCTCAATGAAGATAGATATATCTGATTTTCTTAAAGAAAATTTTGAGTTACTTAACAAACAGCTATATGCAATATTTTCAAACTCCTCCGGAATTTTCATTCAGGATAAAAGTGAAAATACTAGAGTTGCTCTATCTTGGAAAAATGACCTTGGTATATTAAATCAGGTCTCGAATACCCAAAAAACAAAAATATGCGAAAGAAACTTTATCGAAGAAGATGACATAACATATATTGTTGCTCATCAGGTGCTAAAGAAAAATCAGTTCAAGATAATCTCGCTTAGTTATCCGGGCGCGCAGGGTGACAGAGCTATTCTCCCCCAAGCAGGGTCCGGTCGAGGACAATCAAGAAAGTATATCGACATTGTGGCGTGCTATCCAAATAAGTTTCTTGATTTAACCGAAAATAAAGGTTCATATAAATTGTCTGAAGTGAGCAAAGATATTGAAAAACTCAATTTTTATAGATCCGATGACAGTTTTATAACTGCTCTAAATAATTTAGTAGATAAAATCTCTCCTGAAAGTAAGGGTTTGCCAATATTGCTTAGCGTAAGTTTTTGGACCCAAAGCGAGCGCACAAACCTCGTAGGATTACCGATTGATAACATAAACTACTTTGTAACCATTTCCCCTGATATGAAAAAATGGAAAATATGGGCTGGCGGGGATCTGGATATCTTTAGATACAAGGAGGGCGATGTAGTTCTAGAAAAAACTTACATGGTATCTTCCTTTGTAGATGCTTCCACCCCGGCCGGCAATCCTTCCGGCCAGCAATGAGTCCAGAAATCACAGCGACCACAAGGTGTCAGGTCGGTCGTTCTGGAGAAGTCCATTGCGCGGATCTGCGCCATGCTGTCGCGGATCACTTGTTTCAAGTCCATCACTTCTTCCGGCGTAATGTTGAATCTTTCTCTTTTGAACTCTCCATTCTTCGGCTCGACAAAGTCTAGTTCTGTTTGGACAATCTGGTAGTCAAAAGATTTGTCGAGCTCTGCTAAGAGGTGGTAGAAAATCAGCTGGCGTTTGTAACCACCGTCGGAATTCTTCGTCGTCCCCTCAATCTCTCCTCTGGTGCGGACCTTACCGGTTTTGTAATCGACAAAGCGGACACGCTTGTCTTCCTTGCTGGTCAAATCTATCCGGTCGGCCTTCCCTGAGAGAGGAATATCGTCAAGCATAATTTCGAAGAGCGACTCACCAAACTTCTTCTCGGTGTAGAGCGCCGGGGCGAACTCTTTTTTGTAATTATCATAATAAGCCGGGAGCACCTTGCGACCATGCTCCAGCCGGGATTTGTAATCTACTTCGGAGATAATTTCTTTCTTGAGTGCCGCTTCGAAATCCCGGAGAAAATCCTCTTTCGCTTCCAACTTTCCGGTATTTTTTAGTTCGAGATACAAGTTCTCGAGTGCCTTATGTACCGCCGTCCCAAAACACATCGCCGAAGCCTTTGCTCTGGGGATTTTGTACAGGTGATCCAGCTTAAATTTATAAGCACAGGTAAGAAAAGTATTGAGTGAGGTGGGTGAGAGTTTGAAGTTCTTAATAATTTCGTTGAGATAATCTTTTTCTCCTTCGTGTAGTACCGGTAGAGGTGACCGGGTGAGTTGATCCGCCAGAATTTTCTCCGCTCTCGTCTCGTACTTTTTGGTTTTCAGCTTTTTGAGATTTTCTTTTGGCAGATCTTCATAAAAAATACTGGGGAAGATCATTTTGGCGGAGTTGGGGTACTTCACCGCGCCTGTGAGATAGAGCTGTTGCTTGGCGCGCGTCATGGCGACATAGAAAAGACGTCGCTCTTCTCCATTCTTATCCTCACTGTCCACTTTTTCCTGAATAATGCCGGGAGGCAGTTTGATCATTTGTTTCTTCTGCTTGTTCCCCCAGTAAGAATCGGCAAATTTATAGATGAAAACGGTGTGCCATTCCAGACCTTTAGCTTTGTGGGCTGTAGTTAGAGTTACCGCATCGATATCTTCGAGTAGTGCTTGCTCTTCCAGACGGATGTTGTTCTCTTCCATGACGTTCAGATTAAAGACATATTCCGGTAGCGAAATTCCGGGGAAAGCGGCGGCTTGTTCTTTCACATCTTCAAACAGTGTGCCAAAGCGGTTCAGTTCTATCACCGGCTGGGGTAGAGACAGAATGTGGGCCAAGATACCGGACTCTTGTAACATCGTTTGAAAAACTTCCGTCAGAGTTTGGGTTACGCTGATACGGTTCCAACTAATGAGGCTTTGGAAAACATCGATCACTTTATCGTCCACTTCGGGGTGAGCATCCAGCAGGGTATCGGCCAAAGTTTCTCTGTTCTGATACGCTGTCCGCGCGATCTTTAAAACAGACAGGGGATTTAAGTCAAAGAATTCGTAGTTTAAAACGGTGAACAAATCGAGATCGTCTACCGGACCCCGGAGGGTCGTTACGACAGTGAGGATTTTTAGAAACCGGGCGACCATGTGAGTGTTCAGAATATTAGTCCCACCCTGCAGCCGGTAAGGTATCTTCTTCTGTTTGAAAAGATTAACCAGATTTTCAATATCCTTATTCTCTTTGACGATGACGGCAATATCTCGGGGCTTTCGCCCTTTCTTGATTTTCTGTTTGATGGAGTCGGCAATAAATTCATCCTCCAGAATTGGTGAGGTGAACTTCGCTACTTTAATCGGTAGGTCCCGGTACTTAACCGTGGGGTTCAATGGGGTTTCGTTCAGGAGCTTGGCTGAGGCGTTGAGAAGCGTCGGTGTCGAACGGTAGTTTTCGGTGAGTGTCACTAGATTGTGGAGAGGAAAATGTTTCTTGAACTGTTGAATATTTTCTTTCGACGCTCCCTGGAAGCGCATAATCGATTGATTATTGTCGCCTACGCAAAAAATGTTTGCCGCCTCGCCCCAGTGCGAGGTGAGAGCAAAGAGCAGGCGGTTCTGGGCCGTATTGGTATCTTGATATTCATCGGCCAAGAGATACTGATAGTCCTCCTGGTATTTCAGAGCGAAGTCCTCGTCCCTCTCCAAAGCTTCCACTACCCAATTGATCATGTCATTAAAATCAAAGCGACCAATCTCGGTCAACTTCTTTTCGTATCTTTCGTAGATATCCAAGAGATCTACGTTTTTGTGGACCAGCTTTTCTCTTTCGTTGAAAGCCGTTTTTTTGATATCTTCTTTTTCGATCTCGAATTCTTCTCGGAGAATATTGACCAGCTCGGCATATTTTGTGACGGTGATTCCTTCGCGTTTTAGGTCCGATATACTATCGCGAACGTGAGAGAGATAGAAAAGTGGATCTCCATGTGGTTTCAGTTGTTGATAGGCATTATTTTCCAAAATTTCTTTGAAGACTTGAATTTTTTCCAGCTCGGAAGCATTCTGCAGGCCTCTGGTACGGGAAAATCTTTCAGGATTCTCACTGATGATATCCGAGCAGAAAGCGTGGAAAGTGCCGATCTTTACCCTGTAGCCGTCCTTTCCGATCAGTCGCACCAGGCGTTCTTTCATTTCTTTTGCCGCCGCCTCCGTAAAGGTAAGAGCCAGGATGGAGCCTGGATCGGTATCGGTTTCTTTGAGAATATTGGCAATCCGCACCGTCAACACCTGCGTCTTTCCTGTACCCGGACCGGCCATCACGAGCACCGGACCCTCGATACTGTCGACGGCTTTTTTCTGAGTCGGATTTAATTTTTGGTAGGCGCTTTCAAAAGCGACAGTCACAGGCATAACTTATTGTATATCGTTATATCATTAATCTTACTTATGGATATTACAGCGGGTAGGAAACATCTCAAAAAAGATCCTCGGATGAAACCACTTCTAAAGAGATACTCGGTTGAAGCCCGAGGTGTGTCTGAGGATCTATTCCGTGATCTCTTGGAATCTATCATCGGCCAACAGCTCTCCGTCAAAGCCGCCGGTACAATCATAAATAGATTCATGGGCCTTTTCCCTGACCAAAAGAATATTAAACCGGAAGATATCCTAGCGAGAGATGAAGAATCTCTCCGATCCGTCGGTCTTTCTCGTCAAAAAATCTCTTACCTTCGATCTCTTTCCGAGTTTGTTGTTTCCGAAAAAATTATCTTGGCCACACTACCGGATCTGCCGGACGAACAAGTGATTTCCCACCTCACTCTGGTCAAGGGTATCGGCCGCTGGACTGCCGAGATGATTCTCATTTTTTCTTTGGGACGAGAAGATGTTTTCTCCGTGGGGGATCTTGGACTGCGCACTGCCGTCTCCCGGATCTACGGAGTGGACCGAGAGGACAAACTCAAAATCGAGAAAATATCTCAAACGTGGAGCCCTTACCGGTCACTTGCCAGCCTCTATCTTTGGCGAAGTCTCGACAACATATAGAGGAGGATATTCGGTTAGGCCTCTTTGTATGGCACCTTCAGGTTTTTGTTCTTGATATCGCGGACCTCTCCGGCGAAACATCACTTCATCCAGACCCAAGACTCCAATCGCATAGATCACTATCAATATGGTTAGTATCAATCCGAGCAATACCAACATGGGATTCTTTCTGTATGAAAAGTCGAACCGTCTCAAGAGAGTCAGTCCCAGAGCTACACTAATGATGGCTAACGGCACAAACCAAAGTGGTAGAGCGCTGACCAGCTCATTCCATCGATACACGCCCATTGGTCCGTGACTTTTCAACAGGAACCTTCCAAGAGAAGAAATATAAATGATGGACAGCAAAGATCCGACCAACCCAATAATAGAAAATATTCCGCCCAGAATAAAATATATCTTCGGCCTAATCTTAATTGCGCCACTTTCTACTCTTTCCATCACCTCATTTTTTATTGATTTTTGCATATTTCCTTCATTAATTTTTTTGCTCTACTGATTCTGATAGCTACTGTGCCTTCTGGGATTCTCAAAATGTCGCTGATTTCCCGGTAAGTTTTCTCCTCTAGATAATATAATGCTAATGGTTCCGCGTACTTCACCTTTAGGCTGCCTAGGCAATCAGACACCATTTTGACTTTTTCTTTGTCTATCATTTCCTCCTCCAGATCCTGTCCGCTTGGCCAATCAAAATCCGGCAACATCGGTAGGAATCTCCAGCGGTTTCTAATGGAATTCAAAGCTGTATTGTGAACAATCCGGTAGATCCAGCTGGAAAATTTTTTGTCGGTCCTGAATCCGTTTAAGTTTTTATATGCGCTTATAAAGCTATCTTGCACGACGTCCTGGGCTTCATCAGGATCGTGAACCAAGTAAGTTGCATATCTCAATAGTTTTTCCTGGTACCTATCCACGATTGAAGCAAAAAGAGTTTTGTTGCCCAAGGCAACTTCTCCAACTATTTGTTCGTCAGATAACTTCATATGTTCCACATTAATAATACAATCAACTTCCCCAACTTCTTTCAAAAACGCCAAATCCCGGTTTCCCGGGATTAAGGTCGTCATGCTCTGATAGTCTTACCTATTTCTGCCCATACCCCTTCCTTGTCCAGATCCACTCTGTAGGTTCAACCCGAGCTTGGTTCTAATCGCGTTTGCCTCATCAAGCCTTCCGGCTTCTGCCAGCTGGTGAGCTTTGGCAAACTCAGCAAAGTTGTCTTTGTTCACAACCTCAGAAACTCTACCACGCCCACCCATTTGAGTCTTCCATGCTTCGTAGTTGTTAGTTTCAAAAGCTCTTTCCATGGCTTCGTGTCTCTCAGCACTGTAGTTAGGGCCTTGGATTGTTGGGTTTCCTCTGTAAGCCCATGCCCTAGATGCGTAGACTCCACCAACGATTAATGTTAACACCAGTGAACTTGCAAATATTATTTTTTTGTTCATTTTGTTCACCTCCTTTCACAGTTAATACACATTCCTTCCATAGTTTCTTTCGTTGTTTGTGTATTTGCGACCAGCCCCAAGCATTTTCCAAAAGTTTAAGATCTATTTCCAAAGGCCGGTGAAACAGCAAAGGGAATTTCTTCCCAGTCTTTTACCTTTCTGACCTTCAGATTCTTGGCCCAGACGGCATCAAGTATCTTGGTATCCACCCCCTTGCCGCTTGCCATCGCTCTTAAGGCCAACAGATCTTTGGGGAAGCACTTACCTCCAAAGCCTCTTAGTGTCGTAATGTCCAGGTGGCCATCCAAAATCCTCTTGTCCGCCACTACCATTTTCTTGACCTCAGGATAATTAATCCCCAGCTTCTCGCAAATCTCCGTCATCTCATTCGCAAATATTACTTTCGTTGCCAGAAAGCAATTCGCCATGTACTTCACCATTTCAGCCGAAGTCGGATCGGTTTGAAAGATAGGCGCTAGTGGCAATACCGCCTGATACATGGCCGAGACGCGGCGGGAAACCTGATCATTCACCGCCCCAATCACGATGCGGTCGGTGTTCACAAAGTCTTGCAAGAAGGATGCTTCTCGTAAAAACTCGGGATTAAAACAAATTAAGCTCTTGGGATATTTTTTGATGTAACCGGTCGTGGTTCCGGGGACCACCGTCGACTTGATGACGATGATTTTGTCCGTTCCTTTGGTTAATTTAGTCAGTTCCTTAATGTTTTCATCCATGATGGACAAGTCGATACCCGACTCGTCGTCTTTGATAGGCGTCGGCAGGCAGACAAAAATGTAATCTGACTTTTCCACTACTTCCGGTAGTGATTCAAAGTCTTTATATTTGTCATAAATATGTATCTCGTGATTGGAAAAGCCATACTCTACCGCCTGCCCCACAAACCCATATCCAATGATCCCGATTCGGAAGCTTCTTTTGGCTTTCATATTGGCACTTTGCGTAATCGGCATTATTCCTCGGGCACCGGAGTTTTGTTGCAGCCGACCTTTATCGATCAGTGACTTCACATACTGGTGGATGGTCGGGACACTTCTTTTGAACTTCTTGGCAATCTCTTCCAGGGTTGGGGAGAATTTATTATTTTGATAATACTCTTCAATATAATCTAAAATCTGCTTCTGTTTTGGAGTTATACCTAACATATTGCTAATAAATTACTAATAAAACCATCATAAACACAAATGCCTCTACTGTCAAATGTTTCTATAATTAACACCGGATGAAAATAACCGTGCAAGTAAAACCGAAGAAGAAAAAAGCTTATGTCGAAAAAGTTGAGGCCGCTTATTACCTTGTCTCCGTTATCGAGCCGCCGGAAGACGGGCGCGCAAACGCGGCGGTGATAAAAGCTCTTGCCAAGTTCTTTGCGGTTTCTCCCTCCGGGATTTCTCTCGTTTCCGGTCACACCGCCAAGATGAAAATTTTTGAGATCCCTGACGAACTAAAGAACTTTGAAGTTCTTCCAAAACAAAAAGATCTCTTTACCTAAACGGCCCGCGCAAGTCTTCTGGCATCAGCTTCGCGATCTCTGACATGGCCTCTATAGCGGCCAGTTTAGAGTCACTCGTCGAAATTAAAAATGGCTGTCCGACAATCACCTCTATCTCTTTGTTTCCCTCTTCCCAAAATGCCACCGGCACTGTCGGTATTCCAACTTTGGTTGCCAGTACTGCCAGTTTTCCCGATCCGTCATGATAGGTATCCACTCGCGATATTGCCCCTCCATCTTCCACATGGCCTTCGGGCGAGATGACCACGATATTATTTTCCTTGAAGGCTCTCATGATTTTTCTGACTGCGACCGTTCTTCCGGATACAAAATCTTTTCGGTCTTCCGTATTTGGAACCGAGATAATATTATTTGAATACATTCTATGAAACCTTCTTAGGAGAGAGATCGATCCGGGCACCGCTCTTTTTCCTACATAGTTTTCTGTCGTCATCGGAATTTCCGACCCCATGGCCAGTTTAATTTGTTGCCCGCTATTTTCATTTATGCCTACTATTAGTTTCATCATCGCGGGTAATAAAGTGTCCATATTCGGATGGTTAAAAACGATCAAGCATCCCACATTTCCAGGAATATTTTCTAAACCCACGATATTCACCTGATTTTCCGACTCTAACTCTCTCAGTAGTCTTTTTGCATCGGTCACCATATCTCTTCCTGTTTCACCTTTCATCATTCCGGTGATCAACTCTTTTACCAATCCGGCTCTATAAAATGAACCCACGATTTCCGGCAACTTTCCCAGCTCTGGTGCTAGTGGCATATACTTTGCAGATCTAATGATATCAAAAATCCGGGTGCTCATGACACCCGGACTAGTTTACTTACGGGAATGTTACTTCCCGCCTAGCTGTCCCCAATGCAATTTTTGCTTTTTCCACACCCTCCCGGTATTTTTCCGGTAAACCTGCGGGAAAGAAAAACTCCACCATGTTCGGGTGGATCCATTTCAAATGGTGAGTATCCAGCCACCGTCCGGCTCGAGGAACCGCTACCGGCTCCGTCCCCCAGATAGAATACCCCATTCTTTCCAGAGCCTTTCTGGAGGCTTCGTTCTCGACTCTCACCGAACTGCGGATGGTAAAACAATTGAGGTAGTCGGCCGCAAACATGGTTCTTCCCATGTGTGCGGCAGAGGCTACCCCTTTACCCCACCAAGCGGAATCCCAAATGATAATGCCGGAAGAACAGGAATTGTTTCTTCCGGACAAATCATGGAGAGCCGTTACTCCTACCACTACGTCAGAGCCCTGCGGCTGGATTCCCCAGACACAACTATCCGGGTCTTTGCGGTTCTTTTCGTACCACTCCACCTCATTTTCGAGGGTCTGGGCAAATAATCCTTTGGTGTACATATGGATCTTCATCGACGAAAAATGCTTTACGAGTTCAGGCAGATCCTCTTTACAGAGAGCGCGCAGGGTCACCTTTCGTTCTTTGTGCGTGACTTTCATTGTGATACCGTACATGATTACCTCCAAGCAATTTAATGTTCCGGCCTGGCTCACTACTCATGAGATAGTGAGTTTGGCCGGCTAAAACTCCAATGGAAGGCGAAAAAACGAAAAAGCCTCCGATTGGAGGCTTAAACAGCAAACTAAGTGTGTTTTATGCCTCCGTCAGGGTATCAAAATCGACACCCATTTCATGGGTAGCCGGTTTTGAAGCAATAAGGCACAAATTTCTAAACATAAAGGAATTATACCATGTTATAAGTCCAAAAAGTGCTTGGGGTAGAATAATCTCATGGAAGTCAGACTTGAATCATCCTGGAAAGAATTATTGAAAGATGAGTTTGAAAAATCATATTTCAAAGATCTGGCCGAATTTGTCCGCCAGGAATACCAATCCGGCACCGTCTATCCTCCTCCCAAATTCATCTTTAACGCTCTCGACAGTTTGCCCGTGGATCAAGTAAAGGTCATCATACTTGGTCAAGATCCGTATCATGGTCCGGGTCAGGCACACGGACTTTCCTTTTCCGTTCCTGATGGCATCAAACCACCCCCCTCTTTGCAAAATATCTATAAAGAGATCGAAACCGATCTGGGCCACCCCCACCACGCCTCCGGCAATCTTGATCGTTGGGTCAAACAAGGAGTCCTCCTCCTCAATGCCACCCTTACCGTTCGGGCTAATCAGGCCGGGTCCCACCAGAACAAAGGCTGGGAAACTTTCACCGACGCCATCATTCATGAGTTAGCCAATAAGAAAGACCATCTGGTATTCATTCTCTGGGGAAATTACGCCCAAAAGAAAGGCTCTTTCATCGATCCGAATAAACACTTGGTTCTCAAATCCCCTCACCCGTCACCTTTCTCCGCCCACTCTGGCTTCTTCGACAGTCGTCCATTTTCTCAAACCAACCGCTATCTAATTGAACTAGGCCAAACACCTATCGAATGGTAACCTCGTTATTTATAATAGCTCTTCACTTGGAACAGCAGGTACAGGGAAATCAAAGTACCCACAATCATTCCAAATAGCTGATAGCTTAAGAGCGAATAAACCGCGTTTATCAGCACGGAATAAAATACGTAATTCCAGCCCACTTTTGATCTCTTAAATAGTCCGGGTATTGCAAGTATCATCAGTACCAGCCCGACAAAAAGAAATAGCGTAGAGAGCGAAAAGCCATATCCGGCCCTTGCGTTCACATAGCTTCCATATGGTGTGCCATACATCATCGCGTTAAATCCGAATAGGGCAAAAATTGCCGGCAAAGTAAAGACGGCTCCGATTACCTCTAGCCAAGGGGCCACACTAACAATGAATTCTTTAACACTCTTCGGCAAAGCGGGGGCTTTCTTAACGAGATACAAATCTAAAGTGTTCGTCAAACCGTCCATATTATTTAAATAATTAATAAACTATAATAATTCTAACAGATTCCCTGATGTTACAATTCAAAGATGGAAAAATACGTTCATCGTGGTGATGAGGTCTTTAGTTTTTCTGGACAAGGAGAGGTGTATTCTTTTACTATAGTTTACGAGGCTCCTTCGGGATTTGAACAGTTTGTCCCTTACGCCATCGCCTTGGTAAAGCTCAAAGAAGGACCACTGATCACTGCTCAACTTACCGACATCGATCTTGACGCGATATCTATCGGCATGCCGGTAGAAATGGTCACCAGAAAACTTTCGGAAGATGGGGATCGGGGTCTAATAAACTATGGATACAAATTCCGACCTCAGATGAAATAGTTCGACAGCGCTATAGTAAATAGTATCCTAGCCTGATAACATCTAAGAATGTCAAAGATAAAAAGCCTACATGGCAAATGTACCAATCACTGTAAAGAAGGTTTCTCTCTTTTTGTAGACGAAAAATCTTGCACCTGTATAGTCAAGGAATTTCCTTTTTTGAAAGTAATCGGTGTTGGAGTAGAAATTGTGGGTAAGAAAAAGAAAGAATTCCGAGTAATCAAGTGTGATCGCTTAAATGAAGAAGGGTGTTGTTCCGAACAGCCCCAAAACGCCCCCGCATGGTGCAAGATTAGGAGTTAAAGCCATCTAAAGTAACTTCCCGGAAAGCTGACCCGCTCTCCCCCAAAACGTCTCTTGAATTCCGTGAAACCTAGCCATCTATTCTGTGGCCAGCGTTCATCAAATATCCCTTCCAGATCAAAGAACTTGATGCCTCTGGACTTTGCCCTCAGAATCTCATCCCATACCAATTTGTAATGTGCCCCGGAAATACGCCCCTCCTCGCTTGTCCATGTCTGGTAATAGTTTGCACAGTCGGTACTATAAATAATCAATAGGCCCGAGTGATAGATGTCGCCCGTTCGACTTACCACCAATCTCGCCTCTCCTCTAAATCTTTTGATCAAACTTCCAAGCTCTTTTTCTTTCATTGTCCATACTTTGCTGTTTTTTTTCCACAACCCCCAAAATTTTTTTTGACTACATTCCTCAATCAAAGTATCCCTGTTCTTTTTAACTTGTCTTTTGGCATTTTCGGATAAATTATTCCAAAGCTCCCTTTCGCTCTTAGTTAAATCCAGGATGAATGTTTTTGTAGCCAGATACGGAAATCGGCTCAGTTTGTACCCGGCCATCTTAAATCCCATTTCGTCTTGTACTCTGATCGGTTCGATAATTGAGGACACGACCTTCAGACTCCTTTTTAATTTCTTCATTTCCTTCCAGCTCGGATCATATGAGGATCTCTGCAGCTTCATCATGGTGAATCCAAAAAGTCCCAAAGGAATAATAAAAGCATTCATTTTGTGTTTCTTATCTTCAGATGGAACCAAAACCACTTTCCACCCCTTATCTTCAAGATATTTCCCCCAACCGGCCGTCTGTCTGATGTCCTCCATTATCTTCGAAAGCTTGCCACTAATTTTAGTCCCACCCATCTGAGTTTCTCCGCCATCATATAGATTTGGTAAAGAGTCGGTCTCACCACCAGATCATAGGTGCCGACAAACTCGGTGAGCTCTCCTCCGTATCCTTGTTTGAACCGGTGGAAACCAAACCATGGATCTTTTTCGTCCGGGACCGGCCCCAAACTGCCCCACATATCAAACATGCTGCAACCATGTTTCTTTCCGAGCCGGATCGCTTCCCACATCATCAGATTGCTCGCCATCACCTCTCGGTTTTTCTCGGTCGAGGCACCGTACGGGTAATACAACACTCCGTTCAATTCAAACAATACCCATGTCGTGAGAACTTGTCCTTCATGGATCGCTTTCAGCAAGTGTCCCGATCCGTCCCTGATCATCGTCTGCCACATTTTTTGGTGATAGCTTTTTGAGTGGGCAAAAAATTTCTGCCGCTTGGTGGTTTCCTCGGTCAGTTTCCAGTATTCTTCAAATCCCTGCTCCGAGTTATCTTCCACAATCTTGACCCCTCTTTTTTCGGCCAGACGTATGTTGTATCTCGTTTTTTGGTGCATATTTTTGAGGAGCTCTTCTTCGCTTTTGGATATATCGAGCTGAAAGGTATACTTCGTAAACAGCGGCTTCCCCTCCGGAAATGAAAAATCATTCTTCAAGGCTTCGATTCTTTTGATCTCTTTTTCCCGGTTTCTTTCGTTCGGCTCAAACTTTACGAGGATCGCCCTCTTCTTCTCCGCTTCTTTCTTGATCGCTTCCAAGGCTTCTTTGCAGGGGATGGCCGACTTGGGGCAGTACCCGATGAAGAACTTTGTCTTGGGAATCTTGTGCCAGGTGATCTGATAAACCTCTCCGGTCTCTTTTCCGTCGGTCTCCATCAGCCGCCAAACACCCACCCCCGTTTGTTTCCGGAACTCTCCCCACCCCCATGATTGAAGCGGATGTCTCGCCGCTTTGTCAAATATCTTTTTATCCTTTTCGGTTGCCTCTCTAATCACTGTTATATTCTACTGCCTTTTGTACCTATTCGTCTAAACACTATTCCGAATTTAGGATACAATAGGGCACAATTCTTTAACAAATAAACCGGAGGAGAAAAAAATGATTCTAAGCGATATTTACAAGTCATTGGAGTGGTTTGTAATAAAGATAGTCTTGCTTGCTTTTGCCATTGTTCTCAATATAGTTGTCAGATCATTTATCCTACTTGGGCGGTTAAGATTGGGTCTGCGACACCTCAGTCCTTCTGCAAAAATAGATTTAACCTATATATGCTTCATAACCGAACATTATTTAAACTGTTTTTGGGTTTTTAACTTCAGCCTAACCCCTACTAAAGAACCCCACCACACCTCCAAAGATGTTTTGATCGCCACCATCAGGGGCACACACATGATTATTCTTTGTTTGGTAGAATCTGCCTTTCCCAGAAATTGGTCTTAAAAGTTTTCCCGACCCTAATGGTCGGGATTTTTGTGCCAAGGTAACCCCGTACAAGGGTTTGTAGGGTGGAGGGTCGCAAACCTTGTGCGGGGCGGAATTGGAAGAGCATGTCATCGCCGAAGGCGATGATATGCTGGTAGCATGAGAATCCGATCTTTGGCTCACACGGTATATCAACATCAGTTCCACATAGTTTGGGGTACTAAGTACCGTCGGAAGTTCATCACGCCTGCGGTAAAAGTAGTGCTGGTGAGGATGATCTTCGACTGGATTAAGACACAACCCGAACTCCACATTGAGACGTTGAACACTGACCTTGATCATATCCACCTGCAGATCGAGATACCACCCAGTGTTCTCGAAGCAAGTGTGGTTCAACGGATCAAATGGGTAACAAGTATTAAACTAAAAAAGAAGTTTTCGTTTATCAACAAAATATATTTGAAAAGGCAGAGTGTGTGGAGTGCGGGATACTTCTCTTCAACCGTTGGGCTTAACGAAGTGCAGATCCGTGAGTATATTGACCACCAGGGGAGAAAAGACAAGCCAGCTCAAGTAAAACTAGGATTCTCATGAAAAAAAGGCCTGCATCGCTGGTCGAGGCAGGCCAAAAGGAAACCCCGTACATCGTCCCCGCCATAGGCGGGGCTGTGCGGGGAGGACGTCATTGTATCAAAACGTAACTACCTTCGTAAGATTACCAGCCCAATTAGAGTCATTGCGGCACTGATGATACTGATCTTGAGTCCCAACCAAAAACTAGCCGGTTGGTAATCAAAAACCACCTCTCCACTTTCATCTGTCAAATTAAGGCAACGAAAAATACTGTTACATTTTTCAATGTTTACTTCTTTATTGTTTACAAAAGCTTTCCAGCCCGGGTACCAGGTGTCAGCTAGCAACAGAGTCTTATTCGCCCCATCAACATATGCGATCTTTATCGTATTAGGGGTATAGGAGGTGATCTGTATTTCTCCACCATCATCACCCAAATATCTGGCCCTGGGCTGGTAGTCCAGATTTTCCAGTACGGCCGTGGCTTCCGATTCATAAACCTTTATCCATCTCTTCTGGTCAATCGAGTAGGTAATATTGTTCCCTCCTAGTTTACCTACGGAATCCCTTTTGACTGCCAGCAGGTATTTGACATTAAAGTCACCGAGAGCTTTCGAGTCATATCTTTCCAGTTCTGAATATCTTCCAACCAACCCACTAAGGTTACCATTTATCTCCTCCTGGTATGCGCTAGCATAGTCCTTAATCGCCATCGGATCGTAGCCTGATGGGCTCATGAAGCGGTACTGCATCCAAGTCGCAGGTGGCATAATCTCTGCTCTCTCCCGATCGATTCTGAAGATTTCTGTTTTGGCTTTCTCCAAAAAAAAGGTAATCACCGGAGTATCGGGGTAGACAATTCGCTCAGGCACAAACGGAATATATTTCCAGCCAAATCGGAACATTTCCAAACAAATCACCACGATCAATAGACCGGTTAATGCCTTCCATTTTTTTGCCATAAGAAAGATCACTGAATACAGACCGACAAAGGCACCCGGTAAAATCAGGTTTCTCAAAGTTACGGCTCTTCTCTGACCCAGGAGCATGCTGGGGTTGTTGGGGGACAGCAGTATTCCGTCGGTAAAACGGGCTAGGTAATAGATGGTCGTGTAGGCTACACCAATCACCCCGATGGTGAAAATTATTTTCTTAAAGCTGATTTTATCTAAATTGGACAGAACAATTCCCGATAAAACAGCCAAACTCATGGAGAAGATTACCGCGACTCTCCCCGCGGCGCTGGTCGACAGCCCCGGCACGTTAAAGGTGTATACGGCCTTACCGAGTGGCGTATCAAAGCCAAACAAGAAGGCGATGACTGCCGCCACTACGAAGAATCTGACATATTTATTGGTTTTGAAAAGAAAAAGAGATAAGACAAAACAGAATACCGCTAATATACCGGTATAGAAAATAGCTTCATGATAATTGAAGACGCCGAAGAAGTTTCCTGTAGCCGGGTTGCCGAAATAATCAGGCGCAATTAAGGTGGTTAAGTATTTTACGGGTAGCAAACCATAGTTATATCCGGAAATGTAATTTTCTACAGACCTCAGGCCATATTTGGTTAATTCCAGAGTCGGTAGCATTTGAAAAGCAGCCAGACCCATTGTCAGCAGTCCTGGAATGATAGTAGCCAGGAACAATCTATAGTCTTTAGTCTCCATCCATTTCCAAACAAAATAGATGACCGTCAATACCGAGATATAGACCATTATCTGGAAGTGTCCTGAGGTAATCATTAGAAAGAAGATCAGGGGTAAGTAGTAAAGATAGTAGGTTTTTTTGGAGTCGAAAAACTTCTCCAACACAATAAAAATTAAGGGCATCCAGATCATGGCGTGAGCGGCAGTCACGAACTGAGCCCAGCTTATGGCAAAACCGGAATAAGCGTATGTCAGACCACCCACCACCGCCCCCACAGTCTTTACTTTTATTTGCCGGAGGTACAGGAACATAGTCACTGCCGTGGCAAACGAAGGCAAGATCACCATGAAGTCCCAACCCTTAATATCTCCCAGTAGTAGGTAAAGAAAACCCAAAGGGTAAAACGCGCCCGAATGAAAATTAGCCATCAAAGGGTACCCTGAATACGAAAACGGGTTCCAAAGGGGGATCTGCAGATTTCTCCAACTTTCGGCCACCAAACTTTTCCACATGTAGAACTGCGAAAAAATATCCGAGATCAGGGGATTTTTCACCGGTACTCCCGTGGGGAAACCCCATTTGTTTTCCAGCCAAGGCAAATAGGCCCCCACCATCAGATCTCCGGGGAAGGGGACATCCCCTTTTAGAAACACCCGCCAGTAATATACAAAGCAAGCTGCTGCAAAAACTAAGAATGGCCAATATTTCAAATACTTTTTCATCTCTAACCATTATATCCCCTGACACTTTCAGCCTTGCAGGATAACCCATAACGTGTTGACATTGGGCTCGTGTCAGAGTAAACTACATCTAAGCACAATAACATTGGAGGCTAAAAATGAGTATAGTCAATAGGATATCTGAGGCTCTTGATGGGCTGAAGTTCCCCAAATGCAAGATTTTTGTTCTTAATGCATCCTCGGACGACAAGCTCGCCTGGGACATGATTACGATGTTTCGTAGCCACGGGATACTTTGCTGGGACAGTCAAAACTGTATGTTGCCAGGCCAGGTCAGAGAGACAGAACAAGAAAAAGCCATTTTCGAAGCTGACTTCGTCATTGCCATCTTTTCGAATGGCTCACAGGGAGCGGAAGGCAGATACGCGGCACTATTGAAGATCGCATACTCTGCTCAGCAGGAAAGATTAGAGGGTGGTATCAAACTGATTTCCGTTCTGATTGAAAGCTGTCAACTTCCATATGAATACCGTAGGTATCAACCCTTGGATTTGACGGTACAGGGAAGCGCTATACGATTGGTTGAGTCGTTCAAGACCGAATATGCCCGCCGGAAACGACTGGGAATCAAGCCCACCAAGCCCGAAGCCATCTGGCTATAAACCCAAAAATACCCTGATAAATATCAGGGTATTTTTTATGTATCCTGACACATGCGAGGGGAGTAGTAAACAACAAGCGTCTGGTTTTGTGCGTTATAATATTTCGAATCCCCAAAAAAGGAGCGCACCTTGGACAACAGAGTTTTTGATGGTTACCCATACGGTGAACTAGGATATCCTGAAATGCACCAGCACCTTCTTCCTCTTCTTGAGGCTGGTCAATCCGCTCTCGACCTCGGTTTTGGTACTGGGCACACGTGCTCGCCCCTGGCCTTCGCCGGGCTCAAGATCGTCGGTGTCGATCGTAATGACGGTTGGTTGCAATATGCGGAGGAAGCATATTTCGAGGCTGGCTTGGGCGGACAGCTGACCCTTGTCAGCGCCGATGCGCTTGAATATATGCGGGCAAATCAAACGAAGTTCAACCTAGTAATAATGTCTGATTTCCTCATGTTTCAGGTAAAAACTGCCGGCAAGGAGCTCATCAGACTCGCCTATGATACCTTGCTGCCAAACGGCCTTATCTGGATCACCACCCTATCTACCGGCGACGAGTTCTATTCGCGCATGTCTCAGTCACAAGAGCCGATCGACGCCGATACTTTCATGTCCTACTCTCATTGTGGTGGCTCCGGACCTGTTTGTTTCTACCACCCATTGGAAATTGAGACTTATCTACAGTCTATGGGTGCAAAGATCATCTTTCAGACAGAAACCGAAAATACAGCCGGGGGCGTGGTCAATATCGTCCTCGTTCAGAAACTCTCATAACTCTATTTTAAACTCCCTTATCACGGGGAGTTTTTTCTCAAGTTAGAGATTGCGGCTCTAACAGCCCCATCGACCCTAGTATCTTTGGTTGACGACGGACTTAGTCTCCTTCGAGGTAAATTGTAACTATTTTTTCCAACTTCCAATGGTTGTTTGCGCCAAGCCACTTGCTTCGATTAGTCTTGGCCAGAAATCCGGTAAATATCCACCATACATTTTTTTGATTTCATCATATCTATCATCCCATTCTTTTGGAGATCTGCTCGATCCCATGTAAGCAGCAACACCTTCCTTAGTCATTAGATCAGGTTTCTTATTCAGCACCTCACCAGTTTCACTTTGATTACTTTCTGTAATCGAGCTCATATAGTTTGTATTATACAATTCCTCGTCGTACGCTTGCCTCATTGGTATAGACGGTGTAAAGTAAAAAACAAGCCATGTCTCATCCAATTCTCTCTACAGAACATCGCAAAGAACTGCTCGGAATACTGAAAACCCGTTTTGAAAAAAATCCAAACCGTCATGTGGGACTTGAATGGGCAAAAGTGCAAGGAAGGCTGGAAGCTAATGCTGAAAAGCTTTGGTCTCTAAGTGAAATGGAAAGAACCGGCGGCGAGCCGGATGTTGTTGGGCAAGACGAAAAGACCGGTGAATACTTTTTTAATGATTGTTCGGCCGAGTCGCCCAAAGATCGTAGAAACGTTTGTTACGACCATGAGGCGCTGGAGGCAAGGAAAACATTTAAGCCTAAGGATAGCGCCACCAATATGGCTTCCGCGATGGGTATCGATCTTTTGACAGAAGCGCAGTATCGGGAGTTACAAAAACTTGGAGATTTTGATACAAAAACTTCAAGCTGGCTAAAGACTCCTGCTGATATCAGGAAGCTCGGTGGTGCCGTATTTGGAGACCGACGCTACGGTACCGTCTTTGTATATCACAACGGAGCAGAGTCTTACTATGGTTCAAGAGGTTTCCGTGGCTGTCTAAGAATTTAGTGGGTTCTTGAGGATGAGTTCTTAGAACCGGTTTATGCTCAAATGGAGAATCTGAGAGATATGTTTTTACCTAGTTTTAGTCTTGTGCGATGCCCTGTGTTATATAGAAATTAAATCACCTCACCTTAATGTGAAGTATCAAAAAAATGGGTGACTAAAGTCAAAAACATTCATGACTTCGGTCACCCAATATAACTATCCTACTTTTTGTGATGTTCCATCAGGTAAAAACTCCCACTTTTCTCTGTTGGGTTTACCGGGTTGGTACTCGCTTTCAAGATCTGCTGAAACCAGATTCCACTTTTTATCTTTGCCTTCACGCTTTAGTAAGACCGTGACGGTGGTCAATGGGTAGAACTCTTCGCCGGTAAGAAACTTATCGTTGACCCGAAATAAGAACCATATGACAACACTTGTGCCGTCCTCGGAGGCTCGAACAACCTTGCGCTCTCGAATCCATTTAATTGGATAGAGTGGATTATCCACCAAGTTGCGTTTGCCGACGATGTCGACAGCTGCCATTTCTGCAAGCTGTTTGCTTTCGGTGGTTTCATTACGACCGGACATGTTAATCTCCTTCTCCCATCTACGGGAAATAAGCCCATCTCAGGCTAGGTGAATGTGCGAATGGCGTCGATTACAGCCAAACTGAGGTATTCTAGCACAATTAGCCCCAAAGTCAGTAAAATTGTGGGATCTGACCATTTGTTAGTTTAGGGTTCTTGATGATGAGATCTTAGAACCGGTTTGTGTGCAGATTGATAAGTTAAGAGGTGTTTTCTATCCGTATTTCGCCGTTATCTAGAGGATACACATTGCAAAAGATGTATACTTTTGTTGATACCATTTGTAATATCAAATTATGAAAGCGATAAAAGTGAAACTAAATAGCGGTATAGCTCAACTAAACACTGAGATTAGAGGAAGAAGACAGTCTTTTACTGGTGCTTGGAACCTTATTATCGAAGACGACCAAGAGAGAACCTTTTCAATTCAATGTTTGGTTCCAGGAAGCCCAGATTCTTTGTCGGGACTATCAGGTGCTATGGGTGATTGGTCAAAAAATGACTATGCAATTGAACTTAGTGCCTATGATGAAAAGGGTGATGATTTCTCTGTAAATGAAGAGACTGCAAAAGAATTGAAGAGTGTTCTACAACAGATGGAATCCGGAGAAATAAAACCAGTTAATGTTTATGGCGGAGAAGTCTCATCTGATTATGTGATGAAGGTGGTGGAGTTTATCAAACCCAAGCTTGAATATGTACCTCGAAATATTGAGGGTGGAACTATTGCGACAAGAATGGATATTGAGACAAGTATGAGTCAAAACGATCTGCCTCCTACTTCCAGAGCTTAAAATTTGCGCCTTTCTTTTCCTAGAACTTAAAATCTAACCAAATTTATTTCTGTCTATCAAATATATACCGATATATCAATCTATATCATATTATTGGGTCCATGAGGAGATTCGGACCGCTCCGTGCCCTGATATACTTTAGGCAGGATGAAACCAACTGTCGACGTCATTATTCCCAGCTTCAACGGCAAATATCTGCTGGAAAAACATCTCTCAAAGGTCTTTCAATACACCGATTTTCTTAATAAAGTGATCGTTATTGATAATGGCAGTACCGATGAGACCATCCCTTGGCTCAAAGATAACTTTCCCAAAGTCGTTGTCGTCAAAAACAATTCCAATCTCGGCTTTACTAAGCCGGTCAACCAAGGAGTTGCCGTTTCCAAATCAGAATATCTAATTCTTCTAAATAACGATGTTGAGCCAAAAAAAGACTATTTAAAAAATATTTTTGATTACTTCAAAAACGAAAAGGTTTTTGCTGTTTCCTTTAATGAAAACGAATCCTCATGGCCCCTTGTTACTTGGAGAGACGGCAAACTTCAATTCACCCGAGGAGAGGAAAAGGGTCACCCAATGTATTCGGCTTGGGCTTCTGGGGGCAGTGCCATCTTTCGCCGGAGTATTTGGAACAAGCTTGGCGGACTAAACGAAATCTACGCCCCCTTCTATTGGGAGGATATTGGGATCGGATATCGGGCTTGGAAAATGGGCTACAAAATCATTTGGGACAAGCTTGGCGGACTAAACGAAATCTACGCCCCCTTCTATTGGGAGGATATTGGGATCGGATATCGGGCTTGGAAAATGGGCTACAAAATCATTTGGGACAACCGATCCATTGTGTATCACCAGCATGAGTCTACCGCCAAAAAGATCAATCAAAATTTTGTCAAATTAATTAGACAAAGGAACGAACTCCTGTTTACCTGGATAAATATTACCGACAGAGAGATGATCTGGTCACATATCAGGTTCTTGGTGTGGCACTGTTTGAGACACCCTCGGTATTTCCAGGTTGTCATCTCCGCCCTTTTGAGGTTACCTTCTAACAAACAAGACAAAAAATTTGTTTTATCGGACCGGGAGGTATTAAACTTAGTCAACAAAAAATATGAATAAAGTCGAGCTCTCTATCGTCACGGTTGGTTATAAATCCGAAGACACCATCGGTCCTTTCTTGGACTCGATCCAAAAGAATCGAGACAAAATCACCAAAGAAATCATCGTAGTTGACAACTATCCAGGAGATAAAGGCGCCGACAGAGCCCAAAAGCATTCTTTAAAACCAACCGTCATTAGAAACACCGAAAACATCGGTTTCTCCAAAGCCATCAACCAAGGAATCAGAATCGCACACGGAAAGTATATTCTTATCATCAATCCTGATACCAGAATCGTGGGAACCGCCCTTAAACAGCTTTTAGACTTTGCCAAAAAGACCTCAAAGCTCGGTGCTGTGGCTCCACGCCTCCTCAACAACGACGGCAACATACAGCCATCCTGTTTCAAATTTCCCACCGTCTGGAACGCTATCAAGTATTATTTTTTTGGCTGTAAGGATTGTTTTAACAAATACAATCCTGGGGATCAAATTACCACAGTCGATGTTGCTGTCATGGCCGCCTTCCTGGTTCCAAAAACTGTCATTGATTATATCGGGGGATTGGATGAAAGATTTTTCCTTTATTATGAGGATGTCGAATATTGCCGCCGCCTTCACCAATACGGCCTTCCTATTTATTACCTTCCCAAAGCCAAGGTTCAGCACGCTCACGGCGTCAGTGGTAATTTTACCAATCATCTAAAGTCCCCCTTGGCCAGATCAGCTCAGATTTATCACGGCGTCGTTGGCTCGGCCTTTCTTAACTTTGTTCTCCGTGTGGGCCAAAGATGGCAGAAGATTGTGAAATACAAGAAACTTCGGAATTAAGGTCTATTGTCGTGGCAATCAATGTCGATAGACAGTCTGGTTTCCAGCAAAAAACTGCCAAAACTCTTCTTCTCAACTATTATCGAGAACTTTTTTTCTAACCCTCTATCATTGTCCACCAAGACTTGCGGTAATCCGTGCATCGGTTCTCTTCCCAAGAATCTTAGACAGGTCGACCCACTCTTGGGTACGGGCATCACGCCCGGAAAAGCCAAGACATTACCCACTTCCCAGAAAGGTAGGTATCCATACTTTAGTAAGCCATATTGATGAAAAAGGTAAGACCAAACTGTCTGAATGTTGTACGGCACTCCGGTCATTCGCACCGTAAAACCTCTACCGCCAGCGATCGAATACATTTCATCAATCATTCTGTATTCGTCGGCTAGCTTCATAGATTGTTGGGTGATCATCTCTTGGATCAGGCTTTTGGGAGATTGTGCCCGAATCATGCTCAGATTTCCCCAGATAATTAGACCACAGTAAATGATGGCTAAATACTTATTGATATTTTTTATTTTTTCAATCAGAATTGCAACAGCGATAATGACGGCCGTTCCCAAACCGGCGTTAGTGTAATAGGCTGTATGGCCTCCTAATATCATTAAGAAAATCCAACCAAACAACCACACCGCTAGGATTTGGAAGTTCTTGTTTTTTATTGCCTGATACAAGACCCAAACTGAGATAAACAGGGCCAAAGCCGTCACCGCAGTTTGATTATTTGTCGCCAAGACGTTATCGCGATACATGGCGATCTCTTTATTTAAGAAAAGTGCGTATTTGGAAGCTGTCGCGTCCATCACTCCATACCCGGCTTTTAGCATGGTGGAGGCCAATCGGAAGCTTCGGAAGTTGTATTTCATCTCCACTAACAAAAAAGTGGAGAGTAGCAAACCCGTCAATGCGATTCCCCACAGCCAAAATTTAACGGCGATTTTGCCTATTTTTGTTCTTAGTATAAATAGTAAAGTAGCTACGATTGCGAAGGTATAGACAAACATGAGGTTCATCTGCATCGAAAAAGCCGCTCCTCCCAGTATTAGCAGGGGACTCCATTTGGTGTATTTACTGTTCTTGTAGATTAAGACCGCTCCAAGAAATATCAGCATAATAGATAAGACTCCCAATGCCGGATTGCCGACATAGAGAGAATACTGACTCTGTTCATAGGAAACGGCATAGAATAATGCAGCGATATAGCCTACAAACGGACCAAAAAGTGACCCGCTAATGCCATAGACCAGAAACACTCCAAGTGCGTTCAGAATCCTAAAAACTCCGGATACCAAAGCGGGGTCACCTTGAAGTAGTAGATATATCGGACCTAAGATATACCAGAAGAGCGGTCCATGAAACAGTCCGGTATCGCCGGATACCGGCGGACCCATAAATCTCAGATCACGTTTCAGAAAAATGGCTTGCGAAATATAAGCGTCCCTCGCTTGATCAAAGCCAAAATAAACACTTTCCCGAAATGCATAAAACCGAACCAACAGTGCCAGGATAAATATTCCACCTAAAATCAGCCATTTATTATGTTTCACCCTCCAATTTTAGCAAAATAATTCACTCTCACCTCTGAACTTGATATACTAAATCATCTAAATGAAACTCACTAAGTCCCTTTGGGTCGCTCTAATTGTCGCCATTATTCTACGGCTCATAGTCATGGGTATCACTTTTCACCCCGATTTATCCGGTCAGGTTCTGTCCAGTTATTTTTTTGGATACAAGAACGTCTTCAACATTTACGACTTTCTAGTAAATCTTCCCAAGACTCATCCGTTAGTTCAAAACTTCGGAGTAGGAGACATCTTTATTTATCCACCCTTGACCTACTTCACACTAGGCAGTTTCCTCAAATTATTCTCCTGGATTATTCCCGAAAAATTCTTTCTGGATTTGATGAGTGGAGTATCAATTTATAGCTTACCCAATTTATCATTAAATCTAATATTCCTAAAACTTCCTTATCTTCTGATCGATATCGCAATGGCTTTTGCCTTGGCTTCCCTCTTTGATGATGAGAAGCAAAAGAAGTGGGCTTTCCTGCTCTGGTTATTAAATCCGGTCACTTTCTATGCCACTTTTTCCATGGGTGTTTTCGATATTATCCCGGCTCTTTTCACGGTCCTCTCTCTCTATTTCGCTAAGAAGAAAAATCTTTGTTTGGCGGCTGTCATGATTTCTCTGGGTGCGGCATACAAACAATATCCCATCTTTCTTCTGCCCTTTATTATCTTTTCCGGTAAGGATTTCTGGGATCGTCTGAAGATAACCTTTTGTGGTATAGCTCCTTATCTCCTCACCATCGCTCCCTTTCTGTCCTCTTCAGCCTTTAAGTACATGGTTTTTGGTGCCAAATCACAGAAGATGTTCTATATGGAATGGATGGTGACTGCCGCCGAAGGCGTTTTTCCTTATCTTTTCGGAGTGGTCCTCATCTATTTACACGCTTTCAGAGCTTCTCATCAGATTCAGAAATTATGGAAATATTACCTGGGTTATTTTCTTCTTCTCTTTTCTGTCACTCACTATCACCCTCAGTGGTTTCTTTGGGTTTCTCCCTTTATTATTATCGAATTGGTCGCCAATCGGTGGCGCAACCTCTGGCTCGATTTGACGCTACTTGCTTGTTACATCTTAATTGTCCTCACGTTCGATAACTCTCTCTCGGTCGGGCTTTTCGCCGTGGCCAACCAAAGCTTAAACAATTTTCCCGGTATCGACAAACTTTTAGCGGCCAAGACAGACCTGGTTTTCTTGAAAAGCTCAGTGAGAAGCCTTTTTGCGGGAGTCAGTCTTTTTCTAATATTCGACCTTCTTCAGTCAAGGAGGAAGGTGCACCTTAAATAGGTATGCCCAAAATTGGCCTCTTCGGCCTTCTCTATCTTTTCTTAATACCTTTTCTTGTCTTCTCCGGGCAATCACCTTTTCTTCTGTTTCTCTCCTTATCGCTTGGTTATCTACTTTTTCGTCTTTTCCAAAAACCTTCTCTCAGTCAATTTCTTATTTTCCTGGCAATCGTCGTCCTTGCCCTCATCATCCTTAGGCCACGTCTCGGTCTTGATATGGGTTTACTGAATGCTATCAATTCCCAAAGAGGGGAGCACCCCGATTTTCAAAATAATATTATCTCCCGCCTCGTTCACAACAAGTCGGAACTGTCTCATTCTTTTATTTCCAATTTCAATAAACTTTTATCACCGGCCGCCATTTTCGCTTCCGGCTTTTGGCATCGGCTAGACCCATATTATCCGCTCGGCTATCTTTTTCCCTGGGATATCTATTTTCTTTATCGCTATTTTCGATCTGCCCATCAGAGTAAGTATGATCGTAATCTAGCCTTTTTTGTTCCCGCTCTGGGCTTTCTCCTCTTACTCACCGGTTTGATCTATGTGGACCAAGCCATTGTCTTTAGTTTTGCCGTTCTTTTTTTTCTCGCCTTCCTCTCTGTCGTTGGCTTTTCCACCACCTCGCCCAAAACTCAGCTTGGTTTTCTGATTGCCAATATCCTCTATCTTCTCTACCAGCTAAATATCACGGCCTACTTTAAGCTATGACCAAACAGAAAATCATATTTTGGGTCATCATCCTCGTAATTACTTTTTTTACCCGTTTTTACCGGTTATCCGAATTTCCACCACATCTAACCATCGACGAGGTTTCCATTGGTTACAACGCCTTTTCTATCTTAAAGACTGGCAAAGACGAGTGGGGGATTCCTTTTCCGGTTTCTTTCCGCTCAGTCGGGGACTACAAGGCCCCGGTACTCATCTACCTGACGATTCCTTTTGTTTGGTTCCTGGGTCTAAACGAATTGAGTGTGCGTCTCCCTGTGGCCATTTTCTCTGTGGTAAACATTTTTTTAGTTTGGTATCTCACTCGGCGCCATATTTTTGATCAAAAATATTCACACTTGTCTTATCTCACCACTGTTATTTTTTCCATTTCACCATGGTTAGTTGTTTTTTCCAGATCCGGGTTTGAAGCCATTATTGCCCTCACTTTTTTATTGTCCAACCTGATCTTTCTCTTTGAATTTAGGAGGTCCGGTTACCTGATTCACTTCTTTTTTATGTTCGTCTTTGCCTATCTTTCCGCTGTCTCTTATCACTCCACCAAGATAGTGGTTCCTCTTCTTAATATTTTCTTTATTTTGACCAACTTCCGCTTCTTACTTAGTCACATCACCGAGTGGTATACCCGGAATAAGTTTGTCTTTTTGTTCACCACTCTTATCTTAGTTAGTGTTACTGTCTTCTTTGTCCAAAACTTTATTCTCGGACCGGGTTCCTCCAGAGCAGGAATGACCTTTTTGTCAAAAGATTACGACTTTACTCACGGTCTCTTACCCAAATTCTCTGCCCATCCTCTGTCTTCACTTACTTCCTCCATTGGTCTCGCTGGTTTATGGTTCAAAAGATACCTGGAATATTTTTCCGCCAATTTTTATCTTTCTAGCGGTCTAGGCCTGGCCACCCCCGGGCACCCAGGGCAAGGAGTTATTTTCGCTATCGAGTACCTCTTTCTAATCGTCGGCTTCTTTGTCTTATTGTTTGGTCGCCGCTTTTTTGCTTCTTCCGTTTCCCGTCATTTTGTCATCACCATTCTCACCGGCTGGTTTTTCTTCTCTCTCTTGCCGGCCTCAATTACCAACAATAGCCAACACGCGCTACGGACTCTAAACATTGTCCCGGTAATCTCTATCCTTATTGCTCTCGGTCTCATTGGCTGTTATGAATATTGCCGGTCTAAATTAGCTAAGTCCCTCTTAGTTTCTTTCGTTATCCTCGGCTACCTTTTTGGCTTAGTCAGATTTGTGGACTTCTACACTCTTCATTACCCGGTGGAGCTTTCCGAGACCCGTTCCTATGGATGGAAACAGATGGCTTTATTTGCTCGTGATCATCATGGGGAGTACGACAAGGTCTATGTTGATCCTCAGTTTGGCACTCAAGGCCCCTATACTTATGGAGTGCCGTACCTTTATTTCCTCTTTTATTCCCGCTACGACCCAAATATTTACAATTCCGATCCTCGTAGGAAATTGGGAGGTAGTGACTTTGAAAATTATCTTTTTACTCATATCAACTGGCCGGACCTAGACCATAGTCAAAATAATTTGTATATTGCTAGCCAATGGAGTCTCCCCAAAGAAGTGATTGGTTCATCCCAACAAAAATACTTCGTGCCTTTTCTCAATCAATCCTCAGGCCTATATGCCGTTTCCGATCGATAACGCATATAATTCAAGTAGACCTGCCTGCCGGTAGGCAGGACATATATGAAGAATCTATTATTTTGGACTTCCACCACCCTCATCTTCATCTTCTGGCCGCTTTCATTTATTTTATCGAATCAATCCGACTCGGCCATCTTTATCCTCGCCGCCTTAGTTTTGTTGGTGGACTGTCTTCTTTTTCTCCGGAAGTACCCATATCACTATTTTACTTACTTGGTATTGCCATTACTCCATCCGGCCTATTTTTTCTTTCCGATTATTGCCATCCTTTTTTACCGGTCTGATATCAAAAAAATGTCTCTTGTAACTTACGCCGTTGTTTTAATATTTATTTCTCTCTTTTCTTGGAAGACCTTTTATGCATATTCCATTTTTACTCCAGACCCTCTGGCCTTTGATACTTTAAACAAAAAGATTTCGCTTATTCCCAATAGGAATCTGGCCCGGCTTTATCACAACAAAACCGATATTTTTCAGGATAAATTTAAGGCCAATGTTTTCACTGCTCTCGACCCGAATAACTATTTTTTCGCTCTACATCCAAGAGAAATATTCGAAAACCAAAACCTCCAAAAGTTATCCTTCCCTGCCATAATTCCATTTTTGGTGGGGCTCTATTTCTTGGTCAAGAGCAAGGACAGAAGGTGGATAGTGACTACACTTTTAGCCGGAATATTTTCCATTGCTCTGATCAATAACCCAGACAAATTTGATCTCATTCTTTACCTTCCGATCTCTCTCATTTGTTTGGTGGGTCTGAGAAATATCTTTACCTTTCGCCCAATATACTATCTCCTTTTTTCGTTCATTTTCTTACCTTTATCTGTTATGGAATTGGCGCGCATATTCCTAAAATAAATGAAAATCAATAAATATTTACCGACCATCCTATTTACTTCGGTTTTGTTAATCGGCGCTTTTTTTCGTTTCTACAAATTGGGGGAAACCCCCACGGGTTTATACGTCGATGAAGCTTCGCTCGGTTACAACGCCTACTCCGTCTACAAAACGGGCATGGACGAATACGGAAAAAATTTTCCGGTGATGTTCCGTTCCTTTTCCACCTTTCAGAGTTCTATCTACTCCTATATTCTAATCCCTTTCATTCACTTTTTAGATCTATCTATTTTTTCGGTCAGGTTACCCTCAGCCGTATTTGGATTTTTATCTATACCCCTCTTATATCTTCTTGTTAAAAAACTCTTTCCGTCTCTTCGCACTAATAACCATGAACCAATAGCCAATAACTTCGCCCTCATAACCACTCTCCTCCTGGCCATTTCCCCCTGGCATACCAACTATAGCCGTACCGCCTACGAAACCAACGTGGCTTTGTTTTTCTTGCTAATGGGCTCCTTGTTTCTCGTTCACGCTCTCAAGAAACCTTGGCTGTTTCTCCTTTCTGCCCTTTCTTTTGTGATTTCCATGATGGCTTACCGGGCAGAAATAATAATTGTTCCCATATTAATCTTGGTGTTCGCCATTCGTTATTCAGGAACACTATTTTCCAATTCAAAGCGCTACCTTTTACCTATATTCACAAGTCTTGCTTTGGCAATGGTTCTCTTTCTTCCGACTCTTAAAATTATGGAGACACCTGGTTTTCAGGCCAGATCATCAGCCCTAAATATATTTGCTTCTTCAGGGCCACATCCTTGGGGTTACAGGGAAGGGACGGGCCTACTTCACAATCTAACAAACAATCCTCAGATTTTAGCCGCCCGGGAGTTCATCTCTCTTTACAGCTCCTATCTATCACCGCGATATATGTTTTCCTTGGGGGACTCTGGCCCCCGTCTACCGTATCCAGGTATGGGCACTTTTTTTGTTTGGCAGTTCCCCCTCTATTTAATTGGTTTATATTTTTTGATCAAAGAAAAGGATCTAAAAGATTTTAAGTACTTTGTCTTCACCCTGTTATTGATTTCACCGGTCCCGGCCGCTCTTACGAGAGATCCTTACTCTACTCTTAGGTCGCTTCCGTTAGTAATTTCCCAAATACTTATTATTTCTTTTGGTCTAGTTAAACTCTGGGAGATTCTTCCCTCCCTATCTTCAAAACTAAAATACTTGTTGGTTGCCGTTCTCCTTATTTTTTCCTCGGTCAGGATGTTCATCTCCATTTTTTATTTTAATGACTATTTCAACTCCAAATTTTGGAATTACGGCTGGGAATTGGTCGTCGAAGATATCAAGAAACTTGATCCAAAACTTCCGGTCGTGGTTGACAGTTCCCGCGGAGATAGCTACATCCTGATGATGTTTTTCCTCAGATACGACCCCACTACCTATCAACAAGACAACTTTGAAGTCTCACCGGCGGAGTACTACACTAGTCTCAATAGGAGTGAGATAAAAAAACTAGGAAACATTACCGTCAAGAGTATCGTCTGGGGTCCGGATACCGATGAGGTCGAGCAATACTTGGTAGCAGATTACCTGGCTATGTCGGAAGTTCAAATTGAGGACCACAATTTGACTATAATCAAAGAAATACCCTTTCCCGATGGCAAGGTGGCCTTGAGAATATTAAAAACAAATCCAAAGAGCAAATGAAAATAAGAAACATTCTTAGCCGGTACTGGCCGTTACTATTGGTTCTTCTCCTTGGCGCCGGTCTCAGGTTCTACGGTTTGTTGCAAAACCCGATCAGTCTTTTTTCCGATGAGGTGGATATCGGTTACCAAGTTCAGTCTTTCTTATCGAATGGCCGAGACTATCAGGGAAATTTTCTCCCTTTGCAGTTTCACTCTTTTTCCGACGTCCGCACCGCTTTACCCATCTACGCCACAGCCCTCGTCTCTCTCCTCCCCAACGTCAGTTTGGATCTAGCCATCCGTCTTACGCCGGCCCTCTTCGCCATTCTTGGCCTGCTGGTAATCTATTTATTGGCCAACAACTTGTCCGAGTTGTTCGGGCTTGGTTCCAAGGCGGCTCCATTTAATCTCGGATTCTGGTCTGCGTTGATTTTGTCGGTAATCCCTTGGCATTTTACTTATTCACGAATTGGCTTCGAGCTCTCGATGCTGTTTACGTTTTATCTTACCGGTTTATTCTTTTATACCCGTTTCCTCAGGAATCAAGGCGTAAAAAATCTGATTGTCTCCATCGTTTTGTTTTCGCTGACACCACTGATTTACAGTACTGCCAAGCTGGCTCTGATATTTGTTCCGGTTGTCCTCATTACCATTCCTGGCTCCAATGAATATTTGTGGGGCAAGAAGATTTCTCTCTGGTTCCTGCTTCTCTTTATTCCGCTTGGTCTGATATTTGTAAATGGAGGGGCGGCTCAGCGTTTCAGTGAGATCTCCATTTTTACGGACCCCACGACCCCCACAGAAATTGATTTTTTGAGAAAAGAGGACCTGGGTCCGAAGGCCCCCGTTGGATCACAGACCTACTTCCTTAGTAAAGCAGTTCACAACAAGGTCATTTATCCTCTGGATGTTTTTCTAAAGAACGTCGTGAGACCAATTTCCTTTGATTATCTTTTTCTTCAGGGGGACACCAACCCAAGACACGCGGTTCAGGGCTGGGGCATGTTGGAGAAAGCTCTTCTGATTCCACTCCTCTTTGGTCTCTACAAGTTGGCTGAAGGCAAACAAAAAAGGTTCCTCATCTTTCTTTCCATACTAACGGTTGCCGCCATAATTCCTTCGGCTCTGACTCGGGATGGTGCCACCCATTCCTCTCGAACCTTTATGCTCATATTGCCCTTGGTCTTAGTCATCTCCTTTGGTTTTTATAATCTCTTTTCATCTTCGAGATGGTTAACTGCCTTGGTTCTCGGCCTGCTCATGATTGATTCCTCCTTGTACCTTCATGATTATTGGTACCATTATCGGTACACTTCTGAAAGGTCTTGGAGTGCCGGAATGAAAGACCTCATGCAATCGGTCAGTAAGCACCCCGGTCAACCTGTGGTCATTTCTCCAAAATATGAATACCCCTTGATTTTTTATCTCTATTACAATGGGTTTGAGCCCCGCAAATTTCAGGATTTTGAACGGCAGAATACTGTTTACAATTCCACCTCCGGGAATTTCAATCTGGACGGTAACCGCATCGGTGACTCCAATCTTTACATCGCTTCACTGGTGGATTACAAAAATAAACCTACCGTGTTATTGCCAAACGCAGTTTATTACCTCACAAGGTCCGAGGTCGATACCAGCGCTATCGGTTCCGTGGCCACGATAGGTGACATAATTAGTTTGCCATCCGGCGAACCACTCTATTATGAAGTCCATTACTAAAAACCGACCGCTCTTATTCCTCCTACTGTTCACCCTGCTGGGCGGTCTACTGCGTTTTTGGAAGTTAGATTCCTTCCCCGTCTCCTTAAACTGGGACGAGGCGAGCCATGGTTACAATGCCTACTCGATTTTGTTGACCGGAAAAGATGAGTGGGGGGTCAGATTCCCTCTGATTTTTCGGGCTTTTGGTGATTACAAACTTCCTTTCTATATCTATCTCTCCACCATTCCTGTCTGGCTTTTTGGTCTTAGTGCCTTTACTGTCCGCTTCGTTTCTGCCTTAGCCGGCACTCTCGCCATCCCCGGCATTTATTTATTAACCCGCGAACTATTTTCCACCACCCCAACCACTCAGCACGAAATAACAACCAACAACCACGAACCAGTAACTAGTAACTTCGCCCTAACGACTGCTTTTCTCCTCGCCGTTTCCCCGTGGCACTTCTTTATTTCCCGCCCCGCACTCGAAGCCAATCTATCTCTTACCTTAATTATCTTCGGCTCCTATTTCTTACTTAAATTTTTCCACTCTATTCCTATCGTCAACAACCAGGAACCAAAAACCAATAACTTTGAACTAATATCTTCCGTCCTCCTTCTCGGCCTTTCCCTTCATACATACAACACTGCCCGCGTCTTCGTCCCACTACTTGTCCTCGCATCGTTTTTTATTTTTCGCCCCTCGTTCCGTGCACTTCGTCCTAATACCCTCGCACTAATAACCTCTCTCCTCCTCGCCCTCCTTTTCTCCGGGCTCGTTATTTTCCAAGTTTTTCTTGGCGAAGGCACCGCCAGATACGAAAAGCTCAAGATTCTTTCACCGGCCACCGTTTTTCAGATAGGGGAGCAGAGAACTCAAAGTTCTCTTGGTCCTCTCGTTTCCAAATTAATCCACAACCGCCCCGTTTATTTTTTAACGACTTTTACAAAAAATTATCTTAGTTATTTTTCACCTCACTTTTTTTCTCAACAGTGGGGGGCTCAATTCCAATTCGCCATTCCGGGGGCAAATCTCTTAACCATCCCTGTCTTTCTTCTAGCCGTTCTCGGCTTCATCTCCTATCTTCCACGTCTTCGTCCTCAGCCCTCCAAGAACTTTGAACTAACACCTAACAACCTCTCCTTCCTCTACTCCTGGCTCCTCCTTTCTCCGGTCGCAGCTAGTCTGACAATCGATCCACCGCAGGCGCTCCGTCCAAACCCTATGATCCCAGCCATCATTATTTTTGCCTGTCTTGGTTTATCCAGACTGTTAAGTATTATTCCTCACAAATTTATCAAATCTTTCTCAATCCTTCTGGCTCTGTGGATTTGTGTCTCTTTCGGCTCTTATCTTAGACAATATTTCGGTAATTATGCTCTCACCTATTCTTCGTCCTGGCAATTTGGCTACGAGGAGGTGATGACCTATGTCCAAGATCATTGGCACGAATACGATCGCATTTTTATCACCAAACGTTTCGGAGAGCCACACATTTTTTATGCCTTTTTCAATCAGACCAACCCGGAATACGTCCAACCGAACATCAACAATATCCGCTTCCAAAAATCAGATTGGTATTGGACAGACAAAGTAGATAATGTTTATTTCATCAATGATTGGCAGATTCCGATCACTTCTATCAAGACTCTTCCTCTGGAGAGCGGGGGAGAGGTGACAACCCAAAGGAGTCTCCTGATCACTTCTGCCGGTCACGTCCCGATCAACGCCCATGTCATTAGGACAGTCAATTTCCTGGACGGGTCTCCGGCGTTTATAATTACTTCAGTTCCATGAAGAAATACCTTTTGTTGATCATCGCTCTTGCTGTTGGCACTTTCCTTCGCCTTTGGATGCTTTCCTCTGTTCCCAATGGTCTTACCTGGGACGAGGCCGCCATCGGTTATAACGCCTACTCCCTTCTCAAAACCGGCCGGGACGAACACGGTGCCCTACTTCCCATCGTTTTCAAAAGTTTTGGGGATTACAAACCAGGCGCCTATATCTACCTCACCGTTCCGTCGGTGGCCATCTTTGGTCTAAACGAGTTTGCCATCCGTTTCCCCAGCGCCCTCGCAGGAATTCTCGCCATCTTTGGAATCTATCTTCTCACCAACGAAATCTTATCCATTATCCAAAAAAAGAAAACTAATAACTCAGAACCAATAACCAATAACTCCCAAATTGCTTCCTTCGCCGCTCTCGCCTTGGCCTTGTCACCATGGCATGTTCATTTTAGTCACGGTGCTTGGGAGGTCAACGTCTTCACCACACTCACGATTTTCGCCCTTTACTATTTTCTTAGATTTGTTAAAGGCAAGTCCTCACTCTATCCCACGCTCTTCTTCGCTTGTTTTTCGCTGGCCATGTATCAAGCGGCCAAACTTTTGACTCCCCTTGTGTACTTACTTTTTGTCACCCTCTTCTGGAAAGAATTTTGGCACCAACTTACTAAATATTTTGGTCTAAAAAAAATACTTTCCTTATTCCCCTTTGTTTTATTCGGACTCTGGATATTTTTCGGCTCTCTGTTTGGCAGTGCCGGCAACCGCCTTACAACTCTGAGCATCTTCAACTACAAGCCGGGACTATCCGCAGAAACGAAGGCCACAGACAATCAAAACTCGGTTTCTTTAGATCTTTTTCATAACCAAAAAGAGCTTTCCGCAAGGCTAGTTCTTTCTCGCTATTTGTATCACTTCTCACCCGAGGTTCTTTTTTATGAAGGATCAATTGTTACTGAGCGAGGTCATCTCCCCGGCCTCGGAGCCCTTAATCCCTTAGAGTTCATCTGGTTAGTTCTAGGCCTTATCTGGCTGGTCAAAAGTCTCTCTCCTGGAAGTCATGACACACCGGACAGAAGCACCATTCTGATTTTGGGGCTACTTCTCATCGCCCCCATTCCCGCTTCTTTAACTCTGGCCGAATTTTCTACCGTGCGGGCATTATTCATGGTCGTCCCTCTGGCCATTATCTCCGGCATTGGTATCTATTATTTATATACAAACTCCAAAACCTTCTTCGCCCTAATCACCGCTATCTACGCACTTTGCACGGTGTATGTCTTTGATAACTATTTCTTTCATTCTCAAACCGTTTTGGCCAAAGAGTTCAATTATGGCTACAAACAGGTAGTTCAAATTATCAAAGACCATCCGGCCAAGAAAGTGGTCTTTACCGATGTCTATGGCCAGCCCTATATCTACTATGTTTTTTACACCGCTTATGATCCGGTCACCTATCAAAAAAATAACGAATTTATCAGCGGCGGTTTGGATGTTGGCCGAGTGGATCGTGTCGGGAATGTCGAGTTCCATCAGTTCGGCTCATCGGACATGATGACCCAGCCGGATACCCTCTTTATCGGATCGGAGGGGAATATCAACAATCAGTTCGATATTGCTGGACCCAATATTGATCTATTTAGACAAATCGAAACTCCTGATCATCACATTCTCTTCCGGGTCATCAAAACCAAACCATAATGAAAAAATATCTTCCCATTATTCTCATTCTCATTCTGGCCGCCATCCTCAGACTATTTGCCTTAGACAAGTTCCCCGCCGGTCTCAATGCCGACGAGGCCGCCATTGGTTACAACGCCTGGTCTCTGATCCAGACAGGAAAAGATGAGCATTCTATGTCTTGGCCATTGGTGTTTCGGTCTTTTGATGATTTCAAACCACCGGTTTATTTTTACCTAGTTGTTCCCTTTGTCAAAATTCTTGGACTCAATATTTGGGCGGTTCGTCTCCCCTCCGCTCTGCTCGGCATAGCCTCAGTTTATTTACTGTATTTAGTGGTCTATCTTTTATTCAAGAAAAAAACTACCGACGAGTCTTGTCATGTCAAAACAAATAATTTTGCATTAATAACCGCCCTTATTTTGGCAGTTTCCCCGTGGCATCTTCAGTTTTCTCGCGGAGGATGGGAAGTCAATGCCGCTTTATTTTTTATCCTTCTCGGGGTATGGGGTTTCCTCAAGGGTTTGGCACGGCCCAAATATTTCTTCTTATTCGTAACTTCAATGGCCATCAGTCTTTACACTTATCACTCGGCCAGGATTATTTCTCCACTTATCGCACTCACTCTCGTCATCCTCTTCTGGCGCCAACTTGTTCATACGGCACCCAACCTTTCCCAACTAATAACCAATAACCGTGCACTAATAACCTCTGTCATTCTCGGTCTTCTCCTTTCACTACCCCTGGCTTCCCAATTATTATCCAAAGAAGGACAGTCCCGCTTTACCGGTGTTTCGGTCTTTTCCGATACCGGTCCTCTCTGGCAAGCATTGGAGATGCGCCGGGCACATCCAAGCGATACCATCGCCGTCAAAGCACTGCACAATCAATATCTTTCTTATGGTCTCAGATTCATAAAAAACTACCTGTCCCACTTTTCACCCAGATTTCTATTTGTCACCGGAGACGAGATTGCTCGGAGTAAAGTTCCCGAAACGGGACAGTCTTACCTATTTCTGGTTCCTTTTTATTTCCTCGGCCTATTTTCTCTATTAAAGCTAGACTCCAAGGGAAAAATATTTACTCTAGTTTGGTTTTTGATCGCTCCAATGGCAGCCTCGCTGACTTTTCAGTCTCCTCACGCACTCAGATCACAGAACATGGTAATTCCTCTTAGTATTATTTCGGGCTTGGGTTTTTCGGTGGTTCTCAATCTCTTGTTCAGGTCCGGTAAAAAGTGGCTTATCACCATCGCCATATTTATCTTGTTGTTTTTCGGTGGCTACTCAGTCGCCAGATATCTACATCTCTACTACGTTCACTATCCGAAAGAATTACCGTACGCTTGGCTGTACGGTTTTGATCAAATTGCCGATTATGTAGGCCAGCAGTATTACAACTACGACCGCATCATCATCTCCGACCGCTACGACCAGCCATATATCTTGATGGCCTTTTTCCTTAAGTATGATCCAAAAGTACTCCAGCAGGAGCTGGTCATGACTCCCCGAGACAAATTTGGTTTTTCGACCGTCCGGAGCTTCGGTAAGCTCGAATTCCGTCAAATTAATTATGGCGAAGACAAAAAACTGCCCAATACCCTTATAATCTCAGCTGATGAGCCGGTGGATGACAAGGCTGTTATTTTCACGATAAACGACCCAGCCAGCCACCGCATGTACAAATTTATATCGACTATTCCGTCATTGCGAGGAACGGAGTGACGTGGCAATCTATAATAGAGACACTCAATGAAATCCAAACGTCAAACCATCTCCGTCACCATGGCTTCGTTTAATAACGAGGACTGTATTGCCGATTGTCTTAACTCGGTGAAGGAGTGGGTTGATGAGATCATCGTGGTCGATGGCACCTCTTCGGACAAAACTGCCGAGATCGCCAAAAAGATGGGAGCCAAAGTGCTGATAAGAGAAAACAATCCCGTCTTTCATATTCAGAAGAACATTGCCAACAAAGAGGCCAAGTCCAATTGGATTCTGCAGCTGGATACAGACGAACGCGTCACTCCAGCCATGCGTAAAGAAATAGTTGGCCTTCTCGAAGGAAAATATTTTGGCTATGATAGTTGGCTTTCGCCACTCAAATCATCAATCAATAAAATTGTTAGACTATTCCCTGAACCGATCAAACTATCACAACCCGCCGTTGCCTATTGGTTGCCCAGAAAAAACTTTTTCTTAACACGCTACCAGAAACATGCCGGTCAGTATCCCGATCCCGTCATTCGGCTTTTCCAAAGAGGTAAGGCAGAGCTACCTGCCAAAGACGTCCACGAGCAAATGGTTGTTCATGGAACCACAGGCTGGTTGGTTTCCGATCTGGATCATTACGCCACCCCGACCTTCTCGCGATACTTACTCCGGGAAAATCGTTATTCAAGCTTGAAAGCTACCCAGATGAAAGCCGCCGGAGTCAAAATAAACTTCTTTAATACTTTAAATTATTTATTCTTTAAGCCCTTCGGTACTTACTTTAGTCTCTACTTCCGTTATCGTGGGTTTCTCGACGGTTTTCCCGGTTTTGTCTTTTCACTTTACTCAGGTTTACATCACGCCTTTTCCTATATGAAGCTTTGGGAATTATATAAAGATGAAGAATATGCCCCCCGTTAAAGTCTATATCGCCGGTAGTGATCATTCTTCCGGTAGGGGAGTGGGTATCTACGCTGATCACCTAATAAAGTCTTTGGGCAAACTCCCGGACATCAAATTGACAGACAAAGATCCCGATATTATCCATTACCCCTTCTTTGATCTTTTCTACCCAACTCTTCCATTAAAGAAAGAAAAACCAACCATTGTCACCATCCACGATCTTACCCCTCTGGTGATGGCCGACCGCTATCCCAAAGGGATCAGGGGTACTATCAATCTACTGCGTCAGTGGTATTCTCTCCGCTCAGTGTCAGCCATTATTACCGACTCCGAAAGTTCCAAAAGAGATATCGAGAAATACTTTCGGATTTCCCCTGAAAAAATATTTGTTACCCCGCTTGCCGTCGACGATGATTACAAGAAGCAGCCATCGGCCGCCCAGCTTGCCGAAGTCAAGAAAAAATTTCATTTACCGGATCGTTTCATTTTGACACTGGCGGCAGGGCCAAATCCAAACAAAAACTTACCGTCACTAGCCGAAGTCACCGACCGGCTGGGAATCCCGCTGGTGATTGTTGGCAAAGGAATGCTCAAAGAAGTAGTCAAGCCCGTTCATCCCGAGCTCATCGATTTGGTCCGCTTACAGGTCTACAACCATGTAATTTATCCAGGCTTCGTTTCCAATGAAGATTTCAATACTATGTTTCATCTGGCCTCCCTCTATGTCCAGCCTTCATATTACGAAGGTTTTGGTCTGCCTCTTCTCGAGGCCATGACCTCCGGTTGTCTCATTGCCAGCTCCAAAACTTCCAGCTTGCCCGAGATCTATCACGATGAGGCCATTACTTTTGATCCACGGAAACTAAAATCTATGGAGAAAGCGATTAAAAAAGCCTTGAGTCTTTCCCCCTCAGCCAAAGCCAAACAAATTTCTCTGGCCAAAGATAAAGCCAAGACATTTTCTTGGTCCAAAACCGCCCAACTCACTTCAGAAATTTACCAAGCTGTTAAGAATGGGAAAACTATTTGAAATCACAAATTACATAATCAATAAGGGGAAAGAGCTGGCGAGTCTCACCTTCCCCAACGAAGAATTTGTTTTGGATTACGTGGCGATATTTTGCCGAGATGGAGAAGAGATTAGCTCTCTCACTCAAGAAATAGAACAACTCGGTGACGAAGTCGAAGAAACTTCCACCGGAAAGACTTACAAACTAAGAAATCCATTGAATACGGCTGTTGGAAATCTTTATCTCATTAAGTTACGTCACCCAGACCACACGAGACCACAGAGGGGTGAACCGGATTTTAGAGTTTCCGATTATTTCCATTTTAAAAGTAGATATTCGAAAACCCCAGGTATAACACTAATTGAAAGGGATGACTATGAGATGCTTGAACTTAGCCATCCCAAGTACGACGTTTTAGTATATTTCCCCAACAAACCTCTAGGTGTTGAGCTGGGAATCGGTGTCTAATTTGTCTGTAACCGATCTCCTTTAAAGATCAGCCAGTAAAGGTAAATTGCCGGTAGACTAAGCGCCGTAAAAATGAACATGGCTTTGGCGGGTCCCATCGCATCGGCCATACCACCCAGTAACAGACTCATGACAGCGTAGCCCAAACTACCTCCCAATGAATTCAAAGAAGACATTGTTGCTCGCTGATGGCTAGTAAACTCACGTTGCATTAGATTTCTTTCTGCTATCGATTCCACTCCGTACAAGACTGAAGGGGTCGTCATCAGAACCGGAGAGAGTGCTGTGGGGATACCAAGCGAGATCAAGCTGATCGCCTTACCGTAGATGTTATCAAACAGCAGAATATTTATTTCCTTGAATCTTTTTATTAGTTTACCGCTATAAAAAAAGCTTAATGACGCTCCCAAGCTGGACAAGGCGGCCGGAATCCCAATTGCCCAAATCGGCCATACCGTAGCATTAAAAGCAGAGGTAAAACCCCATTTTAATTCTCCTAAAGAAAAGTTTAGGATCGATGCCGCACTCAATAAACGCAATTTTTTATTTGACACAAACAGTATTGAGGCCTCTTTGACATGTCTAAAAATGTTTGAATCCACCTTTTTATGGCGTTTCGGATCGATAAGTTTGTAACAGATAAAGAGCATTAAGACTTGAGGAACCACAGAGGACCAGACTAGGAAGGTAATTGAGAAGCTAGCCATTAGCCCCCCAAGAATGGCTGATATGGACATGGCCAACTGTTCGGTCGAACTTACCTTTCCTTGATACTCAGCAAAATTGTCCTCCATGTTTGATTCGGCTAGCGAATCGTATAAAAGCGCATCATTGTTTCCACTATAAAACGCCCTAGACAAACCCTCAAAGACCGCGCCAACAACTAGGAACCAATACGACATCCCAACGGCATAAAAGAGAAAAGCAAGTACTCTTGCCCACGTTCCAAACACTATGGTGTACTTTCGACCGACAAAGTCAGACAGCACACCGGTCGGCAATTCAAATATTGTTGATGCCAACATGACAATTCCCAAAATACTGCCTCCAAGTAAGAATGATCCTGACACCTTTGAGAAATAAATAATAGCAATCGGCCAAAACAAATTAAACCCGATCAAAAAATTGAAAATGGAAATCAATTTTATATTCTTCCGATACATATGCTGATTATACGCACCTAGTATAATCATCCTTACCCATGTCCATCAAAGAGCTCTTCAAACTCGTTTTAGGTTGGCGTGTTTTGCTTGTTCTCATTGCTCTTCCGGCCATGTTTCTCCTGCCTCCCCGTACCCGCTTTACCAATCTCACCGAAAAGCCCTCTCTTGGTAACGTTTTTTCCATGTGGTCCAATTTCGATGGGCTACACTACCTTGATTTGGCTCAATATGGATATGGTTATCAGCACAAGACAGACATGGACTATGCCTTTTTCCCCGTTTATCCTTGGGTGGTCGGCACCTTCAATTTCTTTGGCAATTATCTGGCTACCGGTCTGATCTATTCCCACCTGTTCCTCATTCTGGCACTTTACTTTCTTTACCGCCTTGTTCTAATGGATTTTTCCAAAAAAGTCGCCCGTCTCACCATCATTCTGACGCTGATTTTCCCGACCGCTTTCTTCTTTGGATCGGTTTACACCGAGTCTTTGTTTCTCTTGTTGGTCGTCCTAACTTTCTATCTTGTTCGTCGCCAACACTTTTTTCTGGCCTGTCTCTTGGCCGCGGTGGCCTCCGCCACCAGAATCACCGGAATTTTTCTCTGGCCAGCCCTCATTTACGAATTTTGGCTCACGTACGGGAAAGATCTTCGCAGATCAATCAATCTTTCGGCTCTGTGGTTACTGCTTCCCCCATTGGGTCTTTTATCCTTCATGCGCTTTCAATATCTGAAGACAGGCGATCCATTGTTCTTTTTTCATATCCAATCCGTTTTTGGCGGTCGGACGGTAGACAAACTTATCCTTCTTCACCAAGTCTTTTTCCGTTATCTTAAAATGCTAATGTTTACAGATTGGGACCCTCTATATTTTACGGTCGTTCTCGAAATTCTCTCTGCTGTTTTAATTGTTTCCGTACTTATCTTCTTTTTCAAGAAAATTCGTTTTTCTTACTGGTTATTTGTTCTCTTGTCTTTCTTGTTACCCACCTTTTCCGGTACCTTTATGAGTATGCCCCGCTTTACCTTGGTACTTTTCCCTGTGTTCATGGTCCTAGCTTATTGGCTGGAAAAACAACATCCCTTTATCAAATACACTTTCTACGCAGTTTGTGTCCTAACATCTATTCTCTCGGTGATTTTCTTCACTCGCGGCTATTTTGTAGCCTAATCATTTCGTGTTAATATTATCTTAGCTGTCAAGAGTTCCGCCATAGGCGGACGACAACCGAGCCAATTCAGGCCGCGGTGCCAAAATGACAAGCCTCTGTTATCAATTAGAGGAAAATAAAATGAAATATTCCCTCTTTTCGTCTGAGTCCGTTTGTGCCGGCCACCCCGATAAGATCTGTGATCAGATCTCGGATGCCGTATTAGATGCTGCCATATTGGCCAATTCCCATTCTCGTGTGGCTTGCGAATCCCTTGTGACCACCGACAAGCTGGTATTGGCGGGGGAGATCACCTGCCCGCGTCCACTCGATTATCGAAGTTTGGCCCAAAAAGTGATTCAGGAATTGGGCTATACCCGAGACGAATACCACTTTGGTCCAAAAACCGATATCGAAGTCTACATTCATGAGCAGTCTAAAGATATTGCTGTCGGTGTAGATGAAGGTGGAGCAGGGGATCAAGGCATGATGTTTGGTTACGCCACGACTGAGACTTCACAGCTCATGCCGCTTCCCATTACTCTGGCTCACGAGCTCGTAGAGTCCATGGATTTGTTGTTTGTCAAAGAGTTGCCTTTTCTCCGCCCGGACGGAAAATCTCAAGTCACAGTTAAATACGAAAACGGCCGTCCTGCTTCGGTTGAAAAAATTGTCTTAGCCAAACCCCAAGATCCTACGATGGCGCGAGAGGAAATCAAAGAATATCTCTACAAATTATCAATTGTCCCGATTCTCGAAAAATATCATCTTCCTCAAGTTTCCATCAAGAATGTGATCTTCAACGGTACAGGCGCCTGGGAAATTGGTGGACCGGCTTCAGACACAGGAGTCACCGGTCGAAAAATTGTCGTCGATACTTATGGAGGTATGGGCAGAATTGGCGGAGGTTGCTTTTCGGGCAAAGATCTCACCAAGGTCGACCGGTCGGGGGCCTATGCCGCCAGATTTATTGCCAAGAATATTGTCGCCGCCAAATTGGCCGATCGTTGTGAAGTTCAGTTGGCCTATGCCATTGGCGTCAAAGATCCGGTGGGGAAGGCCATCGAAACTTATAGCACCAACAAAAAAGGTCAAAAGGTGATTGAAGATTTTGCCTGGAATCTTTTGGATCTTTCAGTCGCCGGCATTATTTCCGGTCTGGATCTGCTACAACCCATTTATCAAAAAACATCCAGGTACGGCCATTTCGGCCATCCGGAATATCCCTGGGAAAGATTAATTGGTTAGATCTTTCTCCAGAATCACTACTTGGAAATTTTCCTGGCAGTTGTATCTCTTGATTTCTTTGGCTCTTCCGAACAAAGTTAGTTCGTTATAAGCGGTCTTACCATTTTCAAAAGTACTACTGTCGAGTACTACTGCCATCAGCGAAGCGCTGTTTGGGTCTGTTTCGACATACTTCACCTTACACCCCGCCTGTTTCATCATTACCCGGTGCTCCGGTCCATTGTGGTAGGGGTGGAATCCGGCCTGCACACTTTCAAATATTGGATCTTTGATTTCACCGCAGACTTTGGAAAAACATTGAGTCATTTGTTCATATGTTCTAATTGCCGGTTTGAAATATGTCGAGAGTCTAGATGATGTCAGGTACAGCGAAGATAAAGCTAACAAAATCAATATTTTCGGCCATTTGGGCAAGGTGGCAATACAGAGGAAAAGGAGGGTGGTAAACCCAAAAATATAATGAGAATGGATTGTCAGTGGGACGATAAAAGTAATTACTACCGTCAGGAATAAGAGTTTTGTGAAAAAATTTAATTCCGGATTTTCTTTTTTCCGCCCATACCATAACAATATTGTCACTAAAATCAGCAATACCCCGATCAACAGTTCGTCCTTAATCGCCAAACTATATCCAAACAGGCTATTGAATTTTGACACCATCGAAATATCTTCAGCTCTTTGTGGTGTTACTCCTCTGGAAAATAAACTGGAAGTTAACAAAAATTTGTGTTTCAGTTCAAACACAATGGTCGGTAAATTCACCACCGCCAAAGCCATTATCTGAGCCAAAATTGTTTGTAGTCTGTTTGTTTTCCAAAAGAAGATCAAAAAGAGAAATATGCTGATAAATACCGGTGCCATTGAATAGGAAAAAGATATTGCCACGGCAAGCGATGAAACAAAAATTATCATCAATTTCCGTGAAAATTTCTTGGTTAACAAATAAAAACTTATTATTGCTGTTGCCAGCAGGGGAGTGGTAAAGGATGGGTTCCAGACAAATCTGCTTTGGATAATATATTGTGGGCTGATTGCCACCAAAAGGAAAAAAGTCATCAGTCCTATTTGCATTTTTTTGTTTTCGCGCAATAGCCAAAGTCCTCCGAGAAAAAAAGCCGTGTATACAACTGCATTGGTGTACAAAAGAGCCATTGGTGAACCCTTAAATAATAGGAAGGCCGGCATCAGCAGGTAGAAATAGATAGCACTTTGGTTTATGGGCAGTGAGCTCGTTTGTGGTCCCAGTAGCGGAGGTTTCCCTGTTTCGATCCAATCTTGCAGCACCAGCAAATCTCTCCCCATGTCATTGAAATAAAACAAAGAGATTCGAATATTGTTAAATCGCAGCCACCAAAAAAGACCAACCAACAATCCCGCCACTACCCACACCCAATATTTATTCCATGCCTTCATGTATTAATAATAGCGTAAACTATATTAGCCATGAAGCGAATTTTCCGTGCCATTTCTACCCCTACTGCTCGGTCCACCGCCATTTTTTATTTTGGTAGTTTTGGCTTAAGTGTCTTTCGCTATTTTTTTCATCTCATCCTCCTTCGCTTCCTGGCTCCGGCAGAATATGGTGAGTTTTTGTCCTACCTTTCCCTTACCTACCTTCTGGGAATTCCCACCGGCACCATTGCCACTGTCATTACCAAATATGTCGCCGAGTTCAAAGGTAAGGGAGACAAGATATCAATCAATCTGTTCTTTCATTTTCTAATTCGCACGGTTACCCCCATCGCCGTCTTGTTGGGACTTGCTCTGATTCTTTTTTCAGGTCCCTTATCCTTCATTTTCAAAGCCCACACATTGGCCTTCATTGTCCTGGGAATTAGTGTTTTCATTTCCTTGTACCAAACCATAATCGGTTCATATCTAATTGCTTTTCAGAAGTTTGTATTTCAAACCGTGCTTGGCCTGATCAGCATAGTTCTAACCATCATTTTTTCAATCGTTCTGATTAGGCTGGGCTTCGGAGCCACCGGCGCCGTAATTGGTCAGCTTTTGGGTAGTGTCCTCACTTCCGCCATTATCTTTCTCAATATACGTAGATCGGTCTACCCAAAGATGGTCATCAAAAATCCCCCTCATTTTTCTTTGGGTGGCTTCATGGGTTACAGCTTTATTTATGCGCTTGGTACCATGTCGTTAATCTCTTCCGACATCTTGATGGTCAGAGTATTATTCGACACTCACCTATCCGGGATCTATTCCTCCTTATCAATCTTGGGTCGGATGATCCTTTTTGGTCTTACCCCCCTCATTTCTCTGGTACTACCGATTGCCTCTCATCGTTACGCCTCTTCTGGCACGGCCAAAACTATCCTGATTAAGCTTGGTTCCGTGATCGTTCTTTTTGGTACTATTGGTGCCGGGATTTTTAGTTTCTTTCCCTCTCTCATCATTAGAATCCTCTCCGGCACCGCTTATCTGGAAGCCGCACCCTTCCTCTCCATCTTTGCCTTCACCATGGTCTTTCTGGCTCTTAGTCAATTCATCCTTGCATATCTAATGGCCATCGGCCGTCCTCGGGCAAATCTTCTCTTATTGGCGGTGACAATTGCCCAGCCGGTCTTGTTTTATATATTTAGAAGCTCATTCTCTCTCGTCATTTGGTCCAACTTCACTATCCATCTTCTCTTACTCTCCTCTCTTTTATTTTTTCTTTTTTCCCGCACCAACAACCGATAACCAATAACTAGTAACTCTGAACTCCCCGTCATATAATCTCCTCATGCCCAAGACGGCCAAAAAGAAAACCAAAACCTCAGGCACAGTAGACCTCTCTTTACTTTCGGTGATTGTCCCGGCATATAACTGCAAAACTATTTACACCGATCTATCCACCATCAAGCTTTACCTTGACCTTCTCAATCGCCCCTACGAACTAATTTGTGTCGTCGATGGTCTCAAAAACAGTAAAGACAGAACGGCCGATCTGGCCAAGTCTTTTAGAGCCAAGAATAGCAAGATTTATTATTACAAAGAAAATAAAGGTAAGGGATATGCCGTGCGCTATGGCATGGCCCGAGCCAAAGGGGGGATTATTGCCTTCATTGACGCCGGTAACGATCTTCACGCCAAGGGCATTGGGTTGGCTCTCGAGCATATGAAGTGGTACGACGCAGACATTATTATTGGCAGCAAACGACATCATGCCAGCAAGGTATTATATCCATGGTCTAGAAAGCTTCTCTCCTATATCGTTCAGAAAGCCACCAAGTTTGTTTTTGGTCTAAATGTTTCGGATACTCAGACGGGACTCAAGGTTTTCAATCGTGATGTTCTGGTCGAAGTTCTGCCTCGCCTCATCGTCAAGCGCTGGGCTTTTGATCTGGAGATTCTCACTGTGGCTAACCACTTGGGCTTCAAAAGAATTTACGAATCTCCGGTGGAAATCACTCACAACTTTGCCAGCAACGTCGATATTTCTTCGGTGAGAAACTACTTTATCGATTATTTTGCCATTATTTATAGAACATATATTCTGCGTTATTACGACGATGGAGGCTCAGACCATTGGGAAGATGACCCCAATCTCAAACTCCGCTATCACTAGCTCGAACTACTAACTATGAACCAAATACTTCCCCTAGTTTCCGTCATCGTTATTGATTACAAAAAGAAAAATCCATACCTGATCGAGTGCCTGGAGGCCATAGAGAAACAAACCTACAAAAACTTCGAAATAATATTGGTCTGCGATTTCCATGTAGATCTGGATTACCCCAAGCTCCGTCAAAAATCCTATGGTCATTATGTGGGTCCGGCTGAGAAACGTGATGCTGGAGCCAAAATGGCCAAAGGAGAGATTCTGGCATTTATCGACGACGACGCCTTTCCTTGTGAGGGTTGGTTGGCCGGTCTTGTACCCCATTTTCAAAAAGCTAAGGTTGCGGGAGTCGGAGGACCGGGCGTCACCCCACCCGGAGTTAGTTGGCAGGAAGAAGCTTCCGGTTGGGCGTCCGCGTCTCCTGTCGGCGCCGGTCCGTATACATATAGATTCCTTCCGGGAAAAAAACAATACGTCGATGACTATCCTTCCATGAATCTAGCAGTACGCAGGTTTGATTTTATGAAAGTAGGGGGTTATGATTCCAATTTTTGGCCGGGTGAGGATACCAAGCTTTGCCTAGATTTAACACACAAACTAAACAAACAAATTATTTACGAACCGAAAGCAATAGTCTTTCATCATCGTCGTCCTATCCTTCTTCCCCACCTTCGGCAAAACGGCAATTTTGGTCTTCATCGTGGGTTTTTTGCTCGTATTCTCCCGGAAACATCTCTGAGACTAATCTACTTCCTCCCCTCACTTCTCCTTCTTGGCTCCATTTTTATGGTTATCTCATCTTTCCCTCTCGTCCCAATAACCAAGAACTTAGCACCAATAACTCTCCTCCGTAGTATTGGTTTCTACTCCTTCTCTCTTTATTTCTTTGTTCTCTTTCTCAACTCCCTCTGGGTCCTCAATAAATCCAAGAATGTGTTTCAATCTCTTCTTTCCATCCCTGTTATTTTCATCACTCATCTTTGGTACGGAGTTCGTTTTCTTCAAGGATTCCTGTTTACTGCTAAACTAATACAATAATGGTCCAAGTTAACAACACCGAAGACAAAAGTGAGGCGGTCCGCCAGGATGGCCACACTATCACAGTCGATCTAGACAAATGTATCTCTGCCGGACCCTGCTCTATTGTTGCTCCTCTCACCTTTTATCTGAGAGATTCAGATGGCAAGGCTCTTATCCTTGATCCTAATGGGGATACGCTGGAGAAAGTAAAAGAAGCCGCCCGATCATGCCCCATTCTTGCTATATTTATTAAAGACTCTTCCGGTAAACAAATATTTCCATAAACAAATCATGTTAAAAAAAACCAAAAAATCAAAAGCTCCCCTTAGGCTTGTTGTCGGTTACCCTCCCATGCCCTCCGACAAAGGCGTCATGCTTCTGTCTCAAAACCGTCAGTTCCAGTACTTCAACGCCAAAACTTACATTTATCCCATGGTTCCGGCTTATGCCGCCTCCAATGCCGCAGCACATGGCTACAAGGTCAAATGGATGGATGGTATTGCCGAGGAACAGACCTTTGATCAGTGGCTCAAAGAGCTAAAACAATTCAAGCCTGACGTTCTGATGGTGGAAACCAAGTCACCGATCGTCAAAAAACACTGGGCTCTGATAAAGATTCTTAAGAAAGAACTCCCCAAACTTCTTTTGGTTTGGGTAGGGGATCACGTCACCTTTGCGCCCGAGGAAATGATGGACAATAGCAAGGTTGATTACCTCATTACCGGCGGTGACTATGACTTCGTCATCGTCAATCTCCTAGATCATCTATCGAAGGGTACTAATCTAGAAGGCGGTGTCTGGTGGCGGGTAGGTGACAAAAAGATCTCTCAAAAACCATTGGAAACTATTAAGAGAAAAGGCAAGGCAGCCTACGCTAATTCCGGCAAACCCAGCATCGCTCACAATCTAAACGAACTTCCGTTTGTCGATCGCGATCTGACCAAATGGGAGCTTTATTCTGTTTACAACGGCAATTACAAGTACACCCCCGCTACCTATATGTACTCCGGTCGTGACTGTTGGTGGAACCGTTGTACTTTTTGTGTTTGGGACCATACTATCAACCCGGTTGGTTCCTATCGCCGTTTCACTCCTCAGAGGCTTTTTGATGAAGTCAAATATGTGGTGGACAAATATCACGTCAAAGAAATCTTCGACGACGCCGGTACTTTTATGATCGGCAAACCCTTAATGGATTTTTGCAATATGATGATCGAGTCCGGCTACAGCAAGAAAGTGGTCTACGGCTGTAATATGCGTCTCAATGCCCTAAAGCAAGAGCATTACGATCTTATGGGCAAGGCCAATTTCCGCTTCATTCTATACGGCATGGAGTCGGCCAACCAGTACACCCTTGATCATCTTGATAAAGGTTTAAAGGTCGAGCAAATCGAAGAAGGTGTCCGCATGGCCAAGAAGGGTGGACTGGACCCGCACCTGACCATTATGATGGGCTATCCATGGGAAACTTATGAAGATGCACGGAAAACAGTCGATCTGGCTAAGAGCTGTTTTGAAAAAGGTTATGTGGATACACTGCAGGCTACTGTTGTCATTCCTTACCCCGGCACTCCTCTATGGAAAGAGTGTAAAGAAAAAGGTTGGCTTCTGTCCGAAGACTATGATGATTACGACATGAGAAAACCGGTGATGAAATCAACCTTGACCGAGAAACAGGTATTGGAGCTGACTCAGGATCTTTATAAATCTTTTCTCAGTCCCAAATTTATGTTAAGAAAAATCACCGAGATCAGAAATCTTGATGATATCAAGTTCCTCTTCATGGCCGGCTGGCGCTTCCTTGGCCACATGATGGACTTTTCACCCAAACAACTCGGCCAACACGGCGACGTCTTGAGTAGCTAACTATGTTTCAGCCATTAATATCCATAGTCATTCCGACTCTCAACTCTGGTTCAGTGTTGGAAAAATGTCTTCAATCCATCTCAATTCAAAAGTATCCAAAATCGAAGGTAGAAATTCTAATTGGTGATGGAGGGTCGACAGATAACACCATTGCCTTGGCGAAAAAATTCGATGCGACTATTATTTCCAACAAACTAAAAACCGGCGAATCGGGAAAAGCCGTGGCGGTCAAAGCCGCCAAAGGGGAACTAATTGCACTTATCGACTCAGATAATATTCTCCCCAACAATCATTGGCTCTCCGACATGGTGCAACCTTTCACTGACAAGAGTATTATTGTCTCCGAACCAATTCGCTATACCTACCGCCGACAAGATCCACTCCTTACACGCTATTTTGCCTTATTGGGTATGAACGATCCTATTTGTCTCTTCACGGGGAACTACGATCGTTTTTCGTATATCACCAATCGTTGGACTGATCTCAAATTTCCTGAGGTGCAGAGACAGGGCTATCTGGAAGTAACCCTCAATCACGAACCAATACCAACTATCGGTGCTAATGGCACTATTTTTCGAAAAGAATATCTCCAAAAAGCAACCAAGCATTCAGATTATTTATTTGACATCGATATTCTTCTTAAGCTCATTCGCTCGGAAGGTGCCGTCAAGATTGCCAAAGTAAACACCGGTATCATACATACTTTCGTCGAAAACGACGTCGCCAAGTTTTTCCGTAAACAGCTCCGCCGCATCAACGACATGTCCTTTCACAAAGCCCAGGAAAATCGAGACGTGGATTGGGAGGGCTCATTTATGCCAGGCATCCTTAAATTTATCTTTTCTTCTTTGCTCATTTTCCCCATTCTTTACCAGACCATACTCGGGTACATCAGGAAACCGGATCTTGCCTGGCTCTTCCACCCCATCGCCTGCTATGCTACCCTATTTATATATATTTATGGTTGGATTAGAGGTAAGATTGCTCCAGCGGAATCCAGCCGTCAAAATTGGAAACAATAATGAAGAAAGACGCCAAGATTTTTGTTGCCGGAGGTCAAAGTGGTTTAGTCGGGACCGCTATCGTTCGGGCTTTGATGAAAAATGGTTATACCAATATCATCACTCGGAAAAGATCTGAACTGGATTTGGAAAGTTCGGTACAAGTCGAAAAATTTTTTGAAAAAGAAAAACCGGAATATGTTTTTTTGGCTGCGGCTTTAGTTGGTGGAATTATGGCCAATAAGACGAGAAAAGCTGATTTCATCTATGATAATCTTCAGATTCAGAACAATGTAATCCATGCTTCATGGAAAAATAAAGTGAAGAAATTAATGTTTCTGGGGAGCTCTTGCATTTATCCTAAGCTTGCCAAACAGCCAATCAAAGAATCTTACCTGCTTACCGGGTCGCTAGAGGAGACGAACGACGCCTACGCTATTTCCAAGATTGCCGGTATCAAGATGTGCCAAAGCTACAACGAGCAATATGGAACTAACTTCATTTCTGTCATGCCTACGAATCTTTACGGACCACATGACAACTTTGATTTAAACAGTTCCCATGTCCTTCCTGCATTAATCCGTAAATTCCATGATGCCAAAATTGGGAATAAAAAAGAGGTTGTATTATGGGGTACGGGGAACGTCTATCGAGAATTTCTATACGTCGATGATATGGCCGACGCTTGTGTCTATCTCATGGAGCATTATGATAGCTCAGAAATAATCAACATTGGCACCGGTGTGGATCTCAAAATTAAAGAACTAGCCCAAATTATCAAAAAAATCGTTGGTTTCAAAGGAAAAATAGTTTGGGACTCAACCAAACCGGACGGTACCCCCAAAAAATTGTTAGATGTTTCTAGACTTCTCTCGCTTGGCTGGAAACCTCAAATGGAACTAGAAAAGGGCATCGGTATAGAATACGATTGGTTCATAAATAACTTCAAGAACTAAGACCCAACAACGGTGAACAGAAAACTTACTTTAGATTCCGTAGTTATAGCCACACACGTATACACAACAGGTCCAGCCCAGGATCTGAAGGACTACCTTAACGGAGAGACTATAGAGAATCTTTTGTTTATCGGTCATCCATTGTTTTTTGACAAGAAACTCAAGGGGTCAGGATATGAAAAATATCGGAATGGTAATCTTACGGAAGAAAACTACGCACCTATCAAGAAGACACCGGCAATTTTTTCCTACTTTAAGGATATTTGGCTAACCATAAAGTGGGTAATCCAGACGGGGAGAAAATGGGATTTGTTCGTAGGTAGCGACAATCTCAATGCTTTATCCGGCATATTACTCAAAAAGCTGGGTCACGTCAAGAAGGTCATTTATTATGTCATCGACTACAATCCCTACCGTTTCGAGAACAAAGCCCTAAACTACATCTACCATAAAATTGATCAATTCTGTGTGAGAAACGCCGATGAAACCTGGAATCTTTCCCCTCGTATGGAATGGGGGAGGAGGAAATACTTTGGTTTCACAGGTGGGAATCAGAAAGTTGTCCCGGTCGGTGTTTGGACCGAACGCATCAATCCAAACGTTAAAAAAATCCCCAACTCTCTGGTTTTCATGGGCCACATTACCAAGAAGCAGGGAATTCAAGATGTAATAGAAGTGATCCCAAAAATAATCAAAAAAATCCCCAACTTCAAGTTTGTTGTCTTTGGCGGGGGAGACTACCTGGATACCCTAAAGGAACTAGCCGTCGATCTAAATATATCCAAATTCATAGAGTTCAAGGGGTACATTAAAGATCACCAAGATATCGAGGCTCAACTCCCGCAGTACTCTCTAGCCATCGCACCCTACGAAAAGTACGACGACAAAGGACACCTCTCCTTTACTTATTTTGCCGATCCGGCCAAGCTGAAGCTTTATATAGCCTGTGGTTTACCTGTACTAGTATCGGATGTTCCGTATAATTCAAAAGAGATAGGAAACAACGGTTGTGGGGCTATAATAAGAAACGACCTATCTAAAGATATAGTTGATATTCTAATTGACAAAACAAAGTTAAAAAGTTTAAGCCAAAACACAATTTCCTACGCCAAATCACTTTCCTGGAAACAGATATTCTCACAAGCAATAAATGAAAAATACCATTAAAAAAATTTACAATTATGGTCTACTGAAGAGCTTTCAGTACCTGATTAGCGAAATAAAATATATCGTCTTCTACAGATTAGTACTCGGTTCATATAGTCAACAGCAAGAAGATCTAATTGTCGACAAAATTCACAGATATAAAACCAAAGGCTTCTTCGTTGACATAGGGGCGAACGACCCTGTTAGATTTAATAACACTTACAGATTTTATCTTAAGGGGTGGAGGGGAATTAATGTGGAGCCAAATACCAAGAAGTTTGAAAGATTAAAAAAGATTAGGCCTGAAGATACGAACGTTAACGTAGGAATTAGCGGCACCAAAGGAAAACTATCTTTTTATAATTTCCACACCGACACCCTCTCAACTTTTTCGAAGAAGGAAGCTGACAACTATGTTAAACAGGGTTTTGAAATTGAATCCATTAGGAAAGTTGATACCTTACCTCTTAAAAATTTACTTAAAAAGTTAAACGTCAGAAATATTGATTTTCTGACGATAGACACAGAGGGTTACGATGTGGTCATATTAAAAAGCAACGACTGGGAAAAATACAGGCCAAAAGTAATTTGTGTCGAAAATATTACACAGAACAATACAAATGAAAATTCAGAAATCAAAAAGCTCTTAGTTTCTCAGGAATACAAATTAGTTATCAACAACGGTTTAAACTCGATTTTTAAAGATGCCCGCACCTATTAACGATATTTTAAGCTGCCCATTGTGCCATGGACATGTTAACGTGAATAACAAATTGCTAATTGTTTGTAGCAAATGTGGTTCAGTTTTGGGGAAAAAAATAGGAAACATTTACTCTTTCGCCGATTCATTAAGTCAAGATTTAATTCTGTCTTCAGAAAAATGGGACGACTTTTATAAAGGACAAAACACAGAAAAAAAATACAAGGCAGAACACCGTTATTACAAAAAATACTACTTAAAAGATGTCCTTAATGTATTCCCGTTCGACTTGCATGACCAAAAAAACCACATTTATCTTGAAATAGGCTGTGGAAATTTTTTTCTAGGCCAGGAACTCGCTCCACTCTATAAACAAATTGTTGGTATCGACCTCAGTCTCTCTGCACTTCAGATTGCCGAAAAAATGCTTATCGACAGGAAAATCAAAAATTTTATACTAATTCAAGGAAACATCTTGCATTTACCCATCAGAAATAAATCGATCGACGTGATTTATGGGGGTGGAGTCATCGAGCACTTCAAAGACACACAGGGATCAGTTCAAGAAATGTATCGGGTCTTAAAACCACGTGGACTTGCCATCAACACCGTCCCGTACCTAAATCTGGCATCATTGACCTATCGGCAGCTGTGGGGCAATATCCCCAATGTTCCTGTTCTAAAGCAAATAGCCGAGTTTATTCACATTAAAATACTTAAAGGCACTCATATGATATTTGGATACGAGATGTCTTTTTTGGCGTCCACCTTGATTAAGATTCATAGAGCCGTTGGGTTCAAAAAAGTGGCGGTCGATAGGTTCAAAATCGCCCTTCAATTCTCATTTTTACCAAAACAGATAAGACCAATGTTTATCTGGCTAGCAGAAAACAGCCGTTTGTTCTGGCCAATGGTCAAGGTAGTTGCCACCAAATGACTCTCAGCATTGTCATCACTACCAGGAATCGCTATGAAGATCTAATTCGGTGTGTAAAATCGTTATCTCTTTCCTCATTGCCCACTCAAACTGAACTTATCATAGTCGACGATTTCTCTTCGGACCGGACCAGAAATATTTCTGATGCTACATTAAAACAGTCTTCTATTCCCGGCACCATCGTCCATAATCGTGAACAGTATATGATGGTCAAAAGTCGCAATGAAGGCGCTAAGAAAGCAAAAGGTGAGCTAATTCTCTTTGTTGATGACGATAATATTGTGGATAGAGAAATGATAAAGAATTTAGTTGGATTTGCCAACGAACACCCTAAGATCGGCATTATCGGACCATCAATGTACTATTCAAACGGTGAAAAGTATTTAGATTTTCAAAAGATTAATCTCTTTACCGGTAAAACGACCGGCTATGTCGACAACTCCAGAAGTCATACCTGCAATTCAGATGGAGTACCAAATGTATTTTTAATTAAAAAATCCGTATTCGAAAAATGCGGATACTTTGATGAACAAATGGTTCAAACATTTACCGAGCCGGACTTTGCTCTCAATGCCAAGAAACACAGTATCGGCTGTGTCATCCTAAAAAGCGCCAAAACATATCATCAAACCAGTAAAGAGGATAATTTCAAACCCAGAAGTCTGGGTGGAATGTTTAGACAAAAGGCCTACTGTCTGATGAGGAATCGGACCGTCATCGTTTCCAGATATGGAGGTTTGACGCAAAAGGCCGTTTATTTAATCATCTTTTCTTGGTTCTGGCCGGTAATCTATTCACTGCTGGTTCTTAAACAACTAAATTTCAGTTTGATCAAATTTTACTGGCTTGGGTTTCTCGATGGAATAACGTATTTATTAACCGGTAAGTTAAAATGGTCGTATCACGATTAAACAAAAATATGTGCGGAATCGTTGGACAAGTTAATAAAAAAAACAAAGTAGACCCTCATGTTTTCGAGAAAATGTTATCGTCTCTCGGTAGACGTGGTCCGGACCAGAAAGGCCAATATTTTTCCAATAATATCGCTCTGGGACAAACGAGATTGTCGATCGTCGATCTATCCGAAAATGGCAGACAGCCCATGTTCAATGAAGACAAAACGGTTGCCATAGTTTTCAATGGCGAAATCTACAATTTCTTAAATGTAAAGAAGTCTCTAAAAAGAAAACACACGTGGAATAGTGTCTCTGACACCGAATCTATAATCCATGGTTACGAAGAATATGGGAAAGAAATCGTCAAACGTATTGACGGTATGTTTGCATTTGGATTGTATGATCAAACGAAGAACCTAATTACTCTAGGCAGGGATAGATTTGGTAAGAAACCTCTCTATTATTTTCTCGATGATAGTACATTCTGCTTCGCCTCTGAGTTGAAAGCAATCGTCTCGAATCCTCAAATTAGAAATAAAGTGTCTATAAACTATCAGGCCATCGAAAAATTTATTTTTTATGGATACATTCCTTCCCCGGAAACTATCTATAAAAACATTTTTAAACTCGAGGCTGCTACCACAATACAATTTGATATAAGAAAATGGAAACTAACCAACAAAAAAAGATTTTGGGATCTAGGTCAAATCAAAACTGTCGGCCACTTAGATGAAATTGAAATAGTTAACAAGATTGATAAGCTTCTGGACAGCGCTGTGAAAAAGAGATTAATGTCTGATGTCCCGTTGGGTTTATTCTTAAGTGGAGGCATCGACAGTAGCCTGATTGCCCATTATATGTCCAAACATGCCTCAAATATCTGTACCTACACTGTAAGCTACAAGGACACTCCTGAGGCAGATGAATCAAAATACGTGAGGCAAGTAGTTCACCAATATAATTTAGATTATCATCTGTGTGAATTCAGTGGAAAAGATGTTCAGGCAACTTTCTTAGAGATCATGGATTATCTAGATGAGCCTTTGGCGGATGCTGCCGTCGTACCGCTGTACTTTGTAGCTAAACAGGCCAAGAAGGATATGACGGTGGTCCTGAGCGGCGACGGTGGGGATGAGATCTTCGGAGGATACGAAAAATACAGGGCACAGTCCTTGATCGAAAGAACTAAGTATCTCAAACCACTTGCATTTTTGCTGGGTCGCATGTCATTCAGCCCAAATATCAACAAACTATTATCTGGCTATCAATACCAATTTCCCGAAAGGCAGTTCATATTCGGCAGTGGCAGTTTTATGAGAGAAGAAGCCGAACAATTGTTTAATCACAAACTGTCTATGGCAGAGGTCTTTTCGGAGGCTTATTTGGCTGAGACCGAGTTTGAACAGAATGACATAGTTAACAAAAGCCTTTACTTGGATTGCCGGATTCAGTTACCTGACTGGTATTTGGTGAAAGGAGACCGGGCTTGTATGGCCGCTTCGGTCGAGATGAGAAATCCATTTTTGGACACTGCCTTGGCCGAATACGCATTCACCTTAAACGGAAACTGGAAAATCAGAGATGGAGTCACCAAGCATTTAACCAAGAAATTGGCTGAAAGATTCTATCCCAAGGAATTCATCTACCGACCCAAGAGGGGATTTGGGGTACCATTGGATAAATGGATAAAAAAAGAACTAAGGGAAACATTTTCTCATTATCTTCATCAAAAAAATAATTTATTCAATCAAAAATACGTTAACAAGATGTACCGTGACCACATGGATGGTCTCCAAGACAACCAATTCAAATTACTTAGAATATTCGCCGTCAATTATTGGCTATCTCAACATGGATGAAAAATACACACCCAGGGGTTACAATCTCTTATTGTCAAAACATTCCAAATAAATAACCAAACTCATGTCAAATGTTCTTCTTTTCAATCAATACTACACAGTGGAGAAAGACTCTCAGGAGTTGATTTTGGCCAGCCTTCCGCTAAATTTACTAAATCTTGCAACCTATCTCAATGCCAATGGCGTCTCATGCAGCATCGAAGAATTAGGAATGTTTGATTTCGATGATTGGATCAAAGACGGTAAACGGAAAAGATGCGGAAAATCGAATGTAGAAATCAAAAAAATAATAAACGAAAAGAAACCAATCTTGATTGGTTTGTCTTGCATGTATTCCAGACATTTTCAAGATATCGTTAACTTGGCGACCTACATCAAAAAGATAAATCCTAAAATAAAAATTGTCACCGGAGGTAATCATGCATCCTCATTCGCCAAATGGATTGTGGGAATGGGTATGTTTGATTATGTTGTGGTCGGTGAGGGAGAAGAAACTTTATTAGAATTAAGCCGTCATCTTATAGAGAAAAATCTAGATGTTTCTGACATAAAGGGGCTAGTCTACAAAAAAGGAAGGAAAATCATCGAAAACGAAAGGCGTCAGCTTATTTGGGACTTGAACAAACTTCCGCCCTTAGATTATTCTTTGGTCGATGTCAAAAAGTATGCCGCTCTATCCAAGGGGAGTATTTATACTATGAGAACTCCCGTTCTGGGAATTATGTCCAGTCGTGGCTGTCCCGGAGATTGTGTTTACTGCACCGTAAGGGCAGTGTGGGGTAGAACATGGAGAGGTAAAAGCGCAGTCAAAACAGTTGACGAACTTGAGTTACTTCATAATACCTATGGCATAAACGAAATCGGCTTTTTGGACGATTCTGCTGCCGTTAATAAAAAAAGATGGGGTGAAATATGCGATGAAATAATTAAAAGAAAACTGGATATTAGGTGGACCACTCCAAATGGAATCGCCCATTGGACCCTCGATAAGCGGTTGATTAAAAAGATGAAAAAAGCCGGCTGTTACCGTATTACTTTTGGTATAGAGTCCGGAAATAAAGACATTAGAGAATATATTCACAAAACTCATAGTTTGGCGCAGGCGAGAGAGTTAATACAATATGCAAATAAAATCGGCATGTGGACTATCTGTACCCACATTTTGGGCTTCCCATATGAAACAAAAGAGCAAATACTCGATACTATTAATTTCGCTAAACATTCCGGAACAGACTTTGCCGCCTTTTTCACCCTCAGTCCTCAGCCGACCTCACCGGTATATGAAGATTTTAAGAAGGAAGGACTTCTCAATTTTGATGACATTTTCAAAACAATGACCTTTGATCAAAAGAAATATCAGGAAATGTATAAAATGCTGAACGAAGAAGCGGCCCCTACCGTGAATTTTGACAAAGACGAAATTAAAAAACTTCATTTACATGCCTATCGGAGCTTTATCGCTTATAGGGCAATGTCTTACTTAAACCCAGTCAGAATATTGAATAAAATCAATAGCCTCGAAGATCTTAAATACACCGCCAGGCTAGTTTACACCGGACTTAAATTGTTTACGAGAAGCTTTCTAAAAAATACTACCAGGTCCATTCTTTATACGCCAGTTAGCAAAAAAAGGGTTCCTGCGTAGCGTCTGATCATGAACAAAAAGAAGGTATTGACTGAGGCCAAGAATTTTTATAAGGAAATTAACCTTCAGCAAAACTTCAAATCCCGAATGCGTCTTGCCGAAGAATACTATTCTGGTTGGTACCAAGAGGTCGCCAAATTGGATCTTGGGGACGAGGCCACTGTCTCAAACCACAAACTGCCTACTTTTTTTTTAGGGGATACTTCCACTCTCACTATTTATTTAATCAGTCCTTCGCTGGCAGAGATAAAACTTTTTGCCTCAAAATTCAAAAAGGTGTATTTCTCTGCAGTCCCAAAACTGAAGGGTAACTTTCCCGCAAACACCTTCCAGCTGAATCGCGATAAAAACTACGAGCTTGACCTTGAACAAGTCAGAAATCTTAAAGTTGATTGCGCTTTCTCGCATCATGTGGTGGAACATATTCATCCAAAAGATATCAAAAGGCACTTGGCTGAAGTCTATTCTTTGCTAAAAAAAGGAGGACGATATTTAATTATCTGTCCTTCATCCATCAGGATTAAAAAGGACGAGATCTCAAATAATTTCTTTTCTCAGGTCTCAGTTTACCATCACGTTGGCCGATACTCATATCAATCAATACATGACTTAAGTCGAGAGATGGGCTTCACTAGATGTTTCAGGCCTATCATAAATCCCAACCTACTAAACCACTTTCATCCATATAGGTCTTCATGGTGCTATGATTATCTTGAAAAACTATCCGCAATTATTCCGGATCAGTTACTCTCAATCTTAGGTCTAAATAGCCTTTATATTACAATCACCAAGTAGTTTATTGGCTTACCAATCGATACCGGTCCACCCTCATACTTTGTTAGATTTTTTTTTGGGCAGGACATCTCCACTCAATATCCTCTTATGTTCGGATTCAATTTTTCCACTTCCTCTGGCTGAATCGTCTTCAATTCTTATAACATCGTCAACCTCGGGAGTCGAAACCTCCTGAAGTATCACGTCTGTTTTGGCTATTACTCTATGTTTTTGGGGTGGGCGTACGTTAAAAATGTCATTTGCTTTCATCATTATTTTCTCAATTCCTCCATTTTCATTTTCCAGCCACACCTCTGCCTCTCCTTCGATAATATAGTTAGTCTCTATCTTATACTCATGATATTGATAACTTGTTCTGGTACCTGCCTTAAGATAAATTCTTTTGTAACAGTACCGGTCATTCAACTCAAGCCACAGTTCTTTTCCCCAAGGCTTAGTAACAACTTTTGGTGATGCGTTATATATCATAGTGAGCAATAAGATCGGAAATTGAATTAATAATGAACTCCTTAATGTCGAGACAGGTGCTTAATTGTTGAATAATTTCTTTGTAACTTTCGTAATTAAATCCATAGTGGCCAGCAATGATCGAACAAAGCATTTTATTCTCCGCCTTATTGTTCATTAACCACTTCTTCCACTTTCCGCTATCATATACATCCTTTAGAAATCGATCAAAATTTATACCATACTGTAAACACTTGGTAATGACCAATTGAGTCTGGACAACTCCAAATTGTGGCGCAATATTCATTGCATCAACCAACTCCATTTTTATTTTTATTGTCTCTTTGTCGAGATAGTCATCATTGTGTTCCTTAATTTTAATTCCGTTTTTTTTGGCAATGATCGCGATTTTTGACACGAAATCCTTATTAAAATTTCCTACTTGGTTAATTTCTTTTACCAAGCTTCCGGTTTGGACCACATAGAACTCAGGATTACAAAAATTTTTGATAAACGATATTTCTTTTTCTATCTCCGAAAGGTTCGGTAAACTATAATTAGTCCCGAGATTTTCATCGGTACCCACTTCCAAGAGTATATTCGGGTTTAAGCCCAATGCATACTCGATTGCCTTTTTAGATTCATCCAATTTTTCTTCTCGGTTTCCTTTGAAATGACAAAAATCGATATGTATCAGGTCAAACCCATGCTCAATATCATGTTTAATCGTTTCGTAAGTATCCTTAAGGTCATGTATCCCATTAAAACCGGGACCACAATGATCGCGGCATATGATCACATCGCTGTTTCCATAAGTTTTCTTCATTTCTTTTAGGAAAAGGCAATATTGCTCTGTGGTCCAACCATTCACATACCCACCGGCATAATCAATCTGATTTTTAGAAGCAATCAGCATCAGTTGTTTCCGATAAAAGTGAGAGTAACGGTATACTGCCTCTATGACCTCGCTGCTCATTGGTCCAATTCCAATTCGGGCATTAATTTTACTTCCCATAATGTTATTGTTTATTGTTAAGTAATCTGTAAAGTTGGCTTTTGCCCAAGTGATATAGCATCAAATCAAATGGGTCGTTGTGTAATGGAGACATATTCAGAAATATTAACGCCGTAATAATCTTAATTTTATTTAGATCAAAATGGTTCTTGATAATGAACGCCTCAAATTCTTCTTTGGCTTCCAGAAGATCATTTTTAAGATAAAAGTTATAATATACACTAGAGCCGCTGGTGTCAAAGTTAAACATTCCCTGTTTGATTAGTTGATAAGAGAGTGTTGTCCCACCATAAAGTTTGGCCAGGTCATAATACAGATCACCCATGTTTGTCAATCCTCCGAAGTCTTGTCTCCAGTCCAATAAAACAAATTTTTCCAAATTACTGACAGGATCGCGGGTAACCAGAATATTGTCGAATTGAAGATCACCGTGAAAATTAGAAGGGACACCATCGGTAATATGTTTCCAATCTACTTTGTCCATCAGGTCTTTGAGGGGTGGGACCAAAATGCCATTTATTATCGTATCCCCATCTTCAATTCCTGTTTTTTCATAAAACTTTTTTAGTCGCCTGACAGTTTTTTTATAATAAAAATCCTTACAAGCCTTTTTAAATAACCTTTTTTCACCAGAAGTAGTTTCGATATTCTTCCAGAGGTTAATTTTTGCCCAATTTAAAAAGTTCTTAACAGTGTGATTATTTAAGACGTCGTAAAGCGTTTGACCTGTTAACTTTTTATAAGAGTAAAAATTACCACGGCAACCCTCAATTCTCGGGCACAGACCCAACAAGTTTTTCGTTGCACGCTCATATCTGTTGTTGGCAATTTTCTCGTCTGCAAAGAATTTGATTACCATCCCGTTTACAAAATAGATAAACTCACTTTCCTTGCCAAAATCAAACTTACTACTTCCTGTAAAATTCTTATTTGTTTCAGAATAACTTTCTTCCGTCCCGGTGTCGAACCAGGTAAATCCTATGGGAACAAGTTCTTGTTCAATCAGGCTATTAAATCCATTCGAGACCTGAATTTCCCCTCCAGTGCTCACTTTATTGCTCTCCAACGATTTAAAGAATATTTCGGAGTCTCTTACTCCGGCCAGTCCAATAAAAGCAAATTTATTATCATTTTTTGTTTTGTCATCAAGTTGAAAAACAAGATTGTTCTTAATTTGAACAGTACAATAGGGTTCTGTCTCTTTGACGGGTGCAATTCCAAACCAGTTGTGATCTGGAACGGGAACGTCCTCAAGCACAATTGTGTCGGAAGCGAAAAAAACAAAAGGGCATTGCAGTTGACTCCTGCATTGTAAGAGGGAGTAGCCTGGTCCGGTTCCTGGCCCAATATATTTATCTATCTCTACAAAGACGAAGGTTCTTTCGGGATAAGCCAGTTTGACATAATCAATTACCGTTTCTTTTTTATGTCCTACAGCAATTACAATTTCAATGTTTGACGGAAACTTTTCGATAATGTGAGAGATAACGGCTTTAGAATTTACCGGCAAGATGGCTTTGTTGATACCGTCAGACAATTTCCCCATTCTTGTACCCGCACCGGCGGCTAGAATACATACTTTGTAATCCATATTAGTGTTTGTTTAAAAATTGTTGAATTCCTTCCTCAATAATTCGTATAGGAATATTTTTCCTAGTATACAACTTAAATTGAACCATTCCTTGGAGTGATGCCATCCGCATTCCGGGCAAGGTAATTTTTCCCAATTTCTTAGCCTTTTTAATCAGAAGGGTATCGTGTAGACTTACGACCACATCCATCACCGCATCAAATCGGCTAATTGTTTCATCCGCAAAGATGCACGCGTCCTCAGGACTCATTCCTAATGGTGTAGCGTTAATTAGCATGTTCCCTGACATCAGATCCTTATCCTTCCATGGGACGAAGTGGATCTTAAACTCTTTTGCAACCTTCCTTGCCTTTTGCTCATCTCGGTTTGTTAGATATATTTTAGAGGCTTTGTTCTCGATCAGAGCCTGAACAATTGCTCGGGCAGCACCTCCAGCACCCGCGATCAAAACGTCCGCCCCTTTTACATCAAAGTCTCTCTTGGTAATTATTTTCGCCCCTTCAAAATCTGTGTTGTAACCCGTCAATATCCCATCACTATTTACGATGGTATTCACCGCTCCGATCTTTTTGGCCGTGCTATCTAACCTATCCAAATACTTTATTACCTCGACTTTGTGTGGCATGGATACACCGCAACCTCTGATACCCCAGGCCCTTATCGCTAAAATGGAAACCTTCAGATTCTTTGATTCAACGAGCAACGGTTTGTATATATAATCCAAGGACAGTCTTTCAAAAGCATTATTGAAGATCGTTGCCCCCAGACTCCCCGGCCGTTCGGCGATCGAGACGCACATTATTGTGTCTTTGCTTATCATTTTATTGTCCCCAAACACCAACCTTTTTAACCCTAATTTTTAATGGATCAAATGGTTCGAAGAATTTTTCCATTATATGAAGACAAGCTTCTGCGACCGCACCTTCCCCACCTCTGGAGTTGGTTACAAAGTCGGCATATTCTTTTGTTTTGAAAAAGGCATTGGCTGGAGCGATACCATAGCCGATTTGATTAAAGACTATCGAATCAAAAATCCCATCCCCCATATATATGGCAGTTTCCAAGTCCAACTTACTCTTGATCCACTCAATTCTTTCAAAAGTGCTGACGAGTTCAAGCGGAAAATGCATATCATCAACAATCCTTCTTTTAGAAATTTCAAACCCTCTTTTGTCTCCGGTAACAAAATATATTTTCAATTTGTCTTGAAGAAGGCAGAGGGCGTCGTTATCTTCGGGACCGAAAACTTTCGACACCTTACCATCAACGGTATAATGGAATTGTCCATCAGTCATGACACCGTCAACGTCCAGAACAAAATATTTTGGTAACATTGACCCCACATTTTTTTTCATGATTTTTGGTTAAAATATATTCGGATTATACCCGATTATAATACACCTATACTTATAATATGTGTTCACGTTAAGCGACTCACCGCGGGACGAGAAGGACATCGGGCAAAAATAACAACAAACACCAACGATCAGACCCATTTTATTCCTTAGAAAATCCAAATATGAGACTAAGCTTTTATAATCCACACACCGCCATTGGCAGAACCTTTGTTTCATTTCTGCTTAGAAAAACCCACAATAAAAAAAACGACTTATTTCTGGATATTATCAAAAATAAACCGTGCCAGACTGCCTTGATAGTTGACGGAACTGCTTCCTCCATAACTTCTGGGTCCTCCTTAATTAAGCTAATTTCTGATAACTATTTTTTTCTGAAAATTATTTCTTTTTTTGAAATATACACCTGGTGTTGGCTCAACGGCCTAAATCCATTCACAGAAAAGATCATTTTTAATAAGAACCAATTGGATAAAAAGCAAGACTTGGTCTTTGGGTTTTTTTCACTCACAGATACCTTTCTCAACGATAAAGTGATCCAAAAATCATTTCTAAAAACATTTAAGGGTAAGAAACTACTCCACGCCACTCATTATTTTGGACGGACTGACCAAGTTGCCAAAAACGTCCAAAGAGTGGGTGTCCGACACCTTCTTGGTGAGGCAAACATCGCTAAAAACTCTTTTTTTCGGAAATATTTTAGTTTTATCAAAAAAGTATATGTTTTACCCTTTGTGCTCAAGGACCGATATCAGTCACGGGTGCCATTTGCCAAACGGTCCAATAAGTGTTTCGCTGTAGGCACTCTGCTTCTCCTATCGGATACCAATGAAGCTGTTAGTGGTGCCCACTCTGATTATATGAACTTTTTTCATACCAACGCACTTCACACCATGAGAAAAGAAATCTATGAAAAAAGGGATATTGTTAAGAAATACATCGATTGTTATATATCTCCTCAAACAAACGAAAAACACAGCCAAAAAAAACACTTTTATTCCGGCTGGGCTATTTTTAAAATCTGGGCGAGCCTTACGAATTCTGACCTAAAAAAATACCATAGTTTCGATATCGTAGAGAAGTACAACCAATACAAGATGTTTGTTTGCCCGGAAGAGAACATTGGCCTCCCCTCCATCAATTTTATTGAAGGTATGGCTTGCGGCTGTGCTTATATCGGTTTAGATAGCTATATGTACAAGGATCTCGGTTTTGAAGACGGGGTCAGTTATATTGCTTATGATGGAACGATGGCAGGGCTCACACAGAAGATTCAGTATTATCAAGTACACCAAACCGAGCTTAGAAACATCGCTCAAAAGGGCCGCGAACTTGTTGTAAACTCATTCAAGGAGGAAGTTGTAACTCTCAAGTTTATCTGTGACATGGAAAAATTTGTGAAGACTTCAAGGCTAGAATCTTCGTTTGTTGTTGAAAACCACAAAAATTCATAATGAGTTTATTTTTAAGTCTAATTCCCATACTCTCTTTGTTCATGGCTACCATCAGGCAGAATCTCCCTCATGGTTATGTCTTTGCCGGCGGAGATTTTGGCACAATAATCAACTACCCCTACATTTTGTATCAGCTTGGTCAACTCTGGCAGACGTTTGGTGAAGGGAACATGAGCACTCTTTTTTCTTATTATCCTTATTATTGGCTTCTTTCACTCTTTGAGTCTGCCTCCGGACACAACTATGGCTTTTTGTTCAACCCCATTTTTATATTTATGGGTGGATTTATATCTTTTTTTGTCTTTTCTAGAGAATTCCTTAATAAGAAAAACACTCTTTGGTCGGTGACGGTTTCAACCCTCTACGCCCTAAACGCATTCACCTTTATTAGAGCCCTCACCCCTGCCCCATATATCTCAATCTACGTTTTTGTGCCGGTGATTTTTCTGTTTACAAAGCAATATTTTTCTTCCAATCGTTTGCTTTCAAGAGATCTGGCCAAGCTCGCCATAATCATGTTCTTTGCCAACACCGCCTTTGGAAATGCACCCTTCTTTGTTTCATTGAATATCCTGTTATTCATCTTTATCATCTTGCACCATTATGTCTCTCAAATAAGTACGGATCTCATTTTTGTGATAAAGATGTTTGTTTATTACCTCAGTCTTTTTCTGATTACCTTTGTTAGTATTATCCCTCAAATACCGACCTTGTTTTCAATGTCTCAGGGGTTCAAGGCCGGAACTATGTCCTTTGACCTTGCCGGCTGGATCTATTGGCAATCATTAAGCTTGAAAGATGCCCTGTTTCTTTCTGATAGTGTGCTCAACATAACCCTCCTTTTCTCGCCCTGGGTTCTAACCGGTGTCCTGGTTATTCCGGTATTGTTTTTTCTTTCCCAAGTAGTTAAGAATCAAAAAGAGAAACACGAAGAGGATTCAACCAATATCCTTATTCTAACGACCATGTCCTTGTTCGTTATCTTACTCGCCAACAAAGGACGGGGTATTGTTTCCAAAGAACAAACCCTCTTTTTGTTCAACAACGTCATCTTAAATTCCATACGGAGCATAGACAAATCTTTAATTTATTTGCCTTTTTTCTATCTGGGAACCATCTTGATTTCCTTTAAGAAAATTTCCAAAAGGTGGCTGTATTTTGTGTTGTTTACCTCCACCGTCCCCTTCTTAGTTGTTTTATCGAGAAACGTCTACCTTTACAAGGTTGGGCTGGAAGATCACAAATCATACCAAGAAAGCAGGTTCGCCTATGTTATCAAAATTCCTCAGGAATATTTTTTCTTGGCGGATAAACTAAAAGAGGACAAAGAAGATTATAAAATTATGAGTATGCCATGGTCGGTAATTAACTCAGTCGGCTGGGTAAATTACCCGAAATGGAAAGTGGTTGGTTCAGATCCCACCATCCAACTCTTCGAGAAGCCCGTAGTCCAAATGAATAACCCGTCTCCATTTGGGATATGGAGTTATGGAGAGGATTGGAACTCGGAGGCATCATCATCCGGAGATTGGATTGTGAAGCTGGCGTCAATATTAAATGTCAAATATCTCCTTTATCATAACGATGTGGCAGAGGTTTTTTACAATTCGACCATAGACAAAATGCATCACATGACTGAAGCGGGAATCGTGTCCCTGAATCAGTCGAATGCCTATTTCAATTTATACGAAATACCGCGGACCGGCCTTTTCCCTCATATTTATCTACCGGAGCAGGCTGTCGTTACCACCCGTGAAATTAATGAGTTTCCGGACATCCTTGATTCAATCAAAGGCGCTAAAACATTTTCCGTGATTTTTACCCAACAAAACAAGACAAAGTCAACTGTTATTAATAATATCTCCGCTAGTCCGTATCAGGCAAATTCACAAATTAGTTACTCAAAAATTAGTCCCACAGAATATACGATTTCTCTGGTCAGAGTGAGTAGTCCGGTACAGGTGGTCTTTAGTGAGACCTATAACAAAAATTGGTATCTGTACCCTAACACCAAAAACGGAATTAGTAGGTTATACGACACCTGGTTCAAAAAGAATCTCGAAGACGATAATCATTTTGTCGTGAACGGTTACGCTAACGGCTGGCTTCTAAATCCCAAGGAACTTTGTTCAGGGGAAGGCGTTTTGTGCACTACTAATCCGGATGGAACCCTAAACCTTTCACTGAATATTGTGTTTTGGCCGCAGCGACTGTTATATTTAGGGGAGCTAGTCTCAGGGACAGTTTTTATTTCCAGTCTCATCTATTTATTATGTACGAAGCGTAGCCAAACAAGCTAATAACAAAACAAATGAACATTACCGCTATAGAAAATCATATTATTTGTATCAATTGTGGCGGAGACTTGAAGATAACAAAACACAAGGATGACTACGGGTTAATTGAGTGCGTTAAATGTAGAAGCCGTTTTCCGATTATTAAAGGAATCCCCAGACTTCTTAGGGGGGATTTGCTCAAGAATTGCTATTCCTTTTATTACGATTATGTCTCCAATATCAGCCTCCTAAATAATTATTTTCAAAAAATTGCCGATAAAAAAGAGAAAAGCAAGATTGAACGGCAAAAATCAAAAACTCAACAACAGTTTGGCTATGAATGGCATATTTGGAAGAAGTTACCCGATTTTGCCGAAAATCATTTTCTCGAAATTGTCGATAAAGATACTGAATTTTTTCAAGGAAAGACAGGCTGGGATCCTGCCGTAGGAAACGGAAGAGATCTTCTCAACGCATCGAAAGCGGTTGGAAGGGGTGGGCAGATGATCGGCAGCGATCTTTCATTTGCTGTCGATATCGCTGCGAAAAGATGCCAAAAGCAAAACAACGTCATCATCATTCAGGCGGATCTTTACACCGAATTCTTAAAAGATAAATCCTTGGACTTTGCCTATTTGATTGGTGTCATTCAGCATTTGCCTTATCCAAAAAAGGCGGTTGAGCTAGTCTACCGAAAAATAAAAAAAGGCGGATTTTATGCAGGGACAGTCTATACAAAACCAAATTCCTTTTTAATGTCCCTTCTGGTTAATTTCATCATGTTTCTGAGGTTTTTTACTCTTCACCTCCCCTTGCCGGTGGTCCTGACAATCAGTAAACTTTTGGCTCTACCTTCTTACCTGTTCTTCAAACTTCCCCACGGTATTTTAAAAAAATCTAGTTATATCCGAGACATGGAGGAAAGTTATCCAACCCACAAGACACAAAAAAGGGAGCCGGATTTTATGCTTCTAGCCCACAACTGGTTCGACCACCTCACACCGCCAATCATTGGTTTTTATTCCGATAAAGAAATTTTAGCTATGATTAATCCCCTTAAGAATTTCAGATATAAACTACGGTATGGGGGAATCTTTTCGGGCACCATAAAGTCTTGAAGTTCACAACAACAAGCTGGAAAGTTATATGAAAACGGCAAAGAAAAATAAGAAAAATATTTCCTGGATGGGTGTAGTTTTTCTCTTCGTTCTGGTGACCTCATTTATCTTCAGAATTGTTTCTCTTAGAAACAATCTCTCCTTTTGGAATGATGAAAGCCATACCGCCCTGATGTCTCGGGGGATAATGGAGTACGGCAAACCTGTAACCTCATATGGAAGTTCGATGGGTGTATATCAGCTAGCCCTGTATTACCTTACCGCCTTGTTTTTTAAGTTATTTTCGATTTCTGAATTCACCGGGAGACTACCCTCTGCCTTAGCCGGAGCTATGCTGGTCACTGCTGGATTTGTAATTGGCAAAAAAATATTAAATTCCAAAAGAGCTCTGATAGTCTCATTCTTAATTGGATTTTCACAAATTCAGTTAGCCTGGTCCACTCAACTAAGGCCATATATCTGGCTCGAACTTTTCACTCTACTGATTTCTTACTTTTTATATCAATATATAAAATCCCCCTGGAAATTATTTAATAAAAATCTAGCAATTTCGGTTATTCTATCCCTGACATCATGTCTTTTTCATGGCACAGGTCTATTGAATCTTGCACTCGTCTGTTTGGTAATCGTCTACAAAATTATTAAACACCAAAAATTTATTTATCTTTTAACGATTCCAATTTTTGGTGTTGTCGGAGCATTGATTGTATTTAGTTCCATGGCGGGGGGCTGGGCTTTTGTTCGTGACATTATTTTCAAAGTTTATCTTTCCCCACTTCACTATCGAATTTTTCTTACCCATAATTACCTTTGGTTGATTGTGGGAGCGATTATTGGTTTCCTTACTCTATTCAGACGAAATAGAGAGCTGTCTATTCTACTTGGAGGATCGATAGTCTTCATATTCGCCGTCGCCATCTTCAAAATAAATCCCAATTACGTTCGCTATTCGCTTCCGGCTTTCCCCCTCATGTATATTCTCTTTGCCGAGGGGGTTGTATCGGTTGTTGAAAAAATTACCAAAAAAGAATATTTAAGATGGCTGCTTATAGCCTTAACCCTCGCTCTATTAAGCCTTACTGGTAAATTTGTCTTCTGGCCCAAAAACTATTACTCAATCAACGCAGATGTTCGGGAAAACCCCATCGTAGATTACAAGCTCGCTTTTAACAAGATCAAAGACTTGATTGGAGACAACCAAGACATTATCGTCATGGATGCCTGGAATGACAGGGTGCCTTGGTATCTTCCGGGGCAAAATTATATTTATCTTGTCAAAGACGGTGCAGGAAAGACTGACTCGGTTTTCGGTGAAGAAATGATCGGTACTATCCCGGAATTTGAAGTTGAGAGAGAATCATTTCCCTCGGGGATTGTAATCGTCGAAGACTGGCAGAGCCAAACCCCGGAGGACATGAAAGATCACATTCGAAAAAATTTAAAATTTGAATTCATGGTTCAAGATCTGCCATATAACGAAGACGATCATTGGGGAATCAGTGTCTACTCCTGGGGGATATAGATAATGTGACATAATCTATATGTGAGGGTCAAATCTGCCAAATTTATCCACGTTTTTCTCTTGACGTTTTTCTTCACTTCCTATGTTTATCTTCTATTTTTCTACATCACTCACTGGGATGAAAAACCTTTTACCGGCATGGCTACGGAGACAATTAGGATCGACAAATCGACAGAGAAAGTAGTTAGGATTATTGATGGAGATACTTTTGAAATCAACGGCGGCATCAAGGTGCGTCTTATCGGAATAGACACACCGGAAATGAAGAACAGAAATATGACCATAGATTGTTTTGCTTTGGAGGCCAAGCAGAAGCTGGAATCTCTATTGGTCGGTAAAGAGGTTTTCTTGATCAAAGATGTCTCCGAAACTGACAAATATGGGCGGCTTCTTCGCTATGCTTTCTTGGGTGATGAAATGATAAATGACACTCTGGTAAAAGGGGGCTACGCCAAGATTTCCACCTTTCCTCCGGACGTGAAGTTCAAAGACCAATTATTGGTGAGCGAAAGACAGGCAAGAGAATCAAACTCCGGTCTTTGGTCCACCTGTGAGTAAGGTTTCCAGTATGGGATAATCGTACGTGTATGGCAGATAGAAAAGAAAAAAATATTAATCTAAGTATTATCACCATAAACTATCAGACTGATAATTTGGTAATTGATTTACTAAAAAAACTCACCCCCAAAGTCGGCGTAGAAATAATCATTGTTGACAATAGTCCGTCGGACACCTTGAGAGCGGGGCTACCCAACAGAAATGATCTGAAGTATTTTTTTGTCGGAAAGAATCTCGGGTTCTCCGGAGGGAACAATTTTGGTCTGGCAAGAGCAAGGGGGGAGTGGCTCTTGCTCCTCAATAGCGATACCTTGGTGTCTACGGAGGACGTCTTGGCATTATTGTCCGAAACTAAGAAGAGTAAAAATCTTGTCTCAGCTCCAAAGCTGATACAACCGGATGGAAAAACACAGGACAACGTGGGCTACTTTGATTCATTTTTCGTACACCCTCTAAACTATTTGTTTGTTCGCCCAAGGTTTTTAAACTGCTCTTCTGTTAACCAGCCCATTCAGGTGGATCTTCTCACAGGTGCCGCCATGTTAATTCATAGTTCAGTATTCACCCGGATTGGCTATTTGGATGACCAAAATTTTTTTATGTATTTCGAAGATCTTGACTTCTCCTATAGATTGAACCGTGCCGGAATCGAAGTCTTATATTATCCAAAGGTTAAAATTGTCCATTTTGGAGGAGCCAGTTCCGACCAAGACACCAGACAAAAAAACAAAAATTATCAACATGGATTGGTTGTTTATTTGAGGAAACACCGTGGTGTCATAGCTGTAGTGCTAAATAGAATCTTTCATTTCCTATCCTAGAAATAGTCGAATCTCTATCTTTCATTAACATCTAATATATTCTCATAGATACTAATATTCACCAATGAACTATCGTTGGGAAATATCTCCTGAAATAAATCAGCTTCTGATTAAGTTGCGGGAGATTTAACTTCCTGGTGTCTTCAAACATTTCTTGGCATCATTCATGTGGGATAATTGGTTTGTGAAACAAAAGATTAGCCAACTCTTCATTAGATATATCTTCCCTCTAATACTTTTCACGATTGGTACATACAGTATGCTCATCTATCTCAAAGCCGGAGAGTTCGGGGCTACCAATCTGGACGTTCGCACCTTAGACCAGATGGTCGCTAGCCGGTCCGGCGAACTTCTAAAAGGGGACAAGGTCTGGGGTACCTTCCACTCCCGGTACACCAATCTGGGGATTGTTTCTTTACGTTTTTACAACCAGAACAGGGATAGCAAAGACACTTTGGTATTCCGCCTCAAAGAACAAGGGCAAGATAAGTGGTACTACGAAGCCAAATACGAGACAGATCAGTTTCTCCCACACAAACATTTTCCGTTTGGCTTCCCGGTCATTCCCAATTCGGACGGCAAGGACTACGAGTTTCAGTTGGAGTCGCTCAGAGGCGCTACCGGCAGTGGTATCTTCTTGGATTACCAGACACCACCCGTGTTTACCGCAAAATCATTTTTTCCCAAAGCGGAACTGTTATCCGACCGGAGGTTGCTCACCCGTTTTTCCATTGATAAGCTATCCAACATCTTTGGAGATTCAGAAATTCGTCTCAATATTTTTGTTTTCTTTCTCCCCTTGCTTCTCTATTTAGTTTTTTTACTTACGGATGGACTTAGCTATCAATATCCGACCCTTATTGCCTTGTCTTTTCCCTTTTACGATGTATTTTGGCTGACCAAAAGCTATGATTTTCTCTTTCTTTCGCTTCTTTTCTTTTGGAGTCTCGTTGTTCGGAGATTTCGCTTTGAATCGAGAATCGCCGCTGTGTTTGCGCTCAGCTTCCTTGTTTTAACCCCCGTAATGCTTATTTTTGGTTACCAAGTCTATTCTGAGAAGACGGCTGTTTGGGCTTATCTTTTCCTCTGTATTACGGTGGTCCAACGGGTTTATGAGATTAAGCACAAGCCGGTTGACTTATTGAATCTCGATGTTTTTCTTCGCAAATTCCATCAGTTCAAAGTTGCCAGAGACTACTGGGTCAGAGATCTTCCTGTCTATGCTAAAAACTTCCGTAATTTTTATTTCGCCACCATTGACAAGCTTTCTCTTGACGCCATTATTCGTAGTCATCCGGAACAAGAAAAAGATCTTATCTTTTGGTTAAGAACCATTCCTCGTTTGGTCAAAGAGATATTTTTGTTCTGTATTGTTTCCATCTTGGTGGTTATATTAACGGTTTTCGTTTTTTACTTGTTTATTCTGTCACCGGTTTTAACTATTTATCGGGTTATGCCCAAGTTCATGGTCTTTTATCCGGAGACTTACCTTCAGAGATATTTCCTTACACTACTGATACCCGAATTGATTTTTCTCGTTATGTCTTTCGGGGTATTCAAAAAGGTGGCCAAGAAAACCATTTACGCACTCTTGTTGACCATTTTGGCCTTTAATCTTCTTTCCGGAAAAATCGTCTCCAAGTCCGTCGAATTCGAAACGCGCCCCAAGATTCTTACCGTTTCTCCAGATGTGACGAGCGAAGCCTGGACCGATGTTGCAGTTTACGGTAAAAACTTTCGTAACATCCCTTTTGTGGGTAAACTGTATATTGGGGATATCGAGCAGGGAGAGTATATGATCTACTGGTCCGATGAAAAAATAATCTTTAGAACTAGCCCAGATCTTACGAAGTCCGGTCCGATCAAGGTGGTACCTTTAGACAGGGCTCCGTCCAATACAGTTCAGTTTAATTATTTGTTTGCCAAATAGCCGCATGTCTAATACCTTCAAACTCCCACTCACCATTGTCACGGCCGTACTTAATGAAGAAAAGCTTTTACCGGCTTTTCTGGGGCATATCAGAGACTTTGCGGATGAGGCTATCGTGGTAGTTGATTATAGAACTACCGACAAAAGTGCCACGGTTGCTAAAAAATTCGGCTGCAAGGTATTGTCCGACCACGGTGAGTCGAAAGGTATCGTCTTTAACAATAAGAATTGGGGTGTCTCAGAGGCCAAACGTGATTGGGTTTTGATTCTTGACGCCGATGAAAGAATGGATGAGACGCTGCGGGAAGAAATCCAATCCATCGTTCTCGGCACTTACGTCAAACAGGTTGACCTCTACCAAACAAGCTTTATTAATTACGAATTTGGTAAACTCTTCGACAAAAGTGACCAAAAGAAAAAGCCCTTTATCCGGTTATTCCGGAAAGGGGCCTTTACCTACCAGAATGGTTCTACCGCAGAAGGTTTCGGTATTCAAGCCGACAGTCTCTCTTCCGGCCTTTGGTACGGCAAATATCTTTTGAAAATACCTCTTATCAGATCCTGGTATCTCAACAAAGTCAAAGGGGTTGTCACTCTCAAAGGACATCTGGTACATCTCTCACACCCAACGATCATCGACTTTATTCGCAAAATTGATCATTATTCGACCAGGGAGGCCCTGCTACTCTTTGATCGTGATCCGAACCGGCACGATTGGTATTTTCTCCTTAGGATGATTCTTTCCCCACTTAAAGAATTTCTTTATAAATATTTTATTTGGCAGTTATATAAAGAGGGGATACATGGCTTCATCGCTTCTGTCATTTATGGTTTCTACTATTTTCTGATCAACGCCAAATATTTCCGATACACTTACCGCAAAAAACATCTCAAAGAAATAGAATCCATTGGCAAAAAGTACGATTTTGAGGATTTGTAAAATCAGATGTCAATTAAAAAGTATACTTGGCCACTTCTCATCCTTCTTCTGGCAGTCATCTTAAGATTTACCGGTTACCTTGACCGCCTCAATGTTAGTGTCGACCAGGGTCGGGATGCCCTCATAGGTCTCGAGTCTCTCCGGTTACATAGAGCGCCTCTTCTGGGCCCACCCTCATCAAGTTGGGGTTTTAATTTTGGACCTCTTTACTATTATTTCATCATCTTCTTTACGGTCGTCATCCCGGGCATTTTTTCCCCATGGATAGGTTTCACCCTCCTCTCTGTTTTGTCTGCTTTTCTCGCTTATCTTATCGGTGTTAACGCAAGAGGAAAAACTTTTGGCGCCATACTCTCTCTGGTTACGGCACTCTCATTTGCTGAGATTGTAAACAGCACTAACTTACTAAACACCTCCTTGGTCTCCTTCGCCGTTTTCCTCAGCTTTTATGCCGCTTCTGCCTATTTCAAAACCCAACATAATAAATATTTACTATTATTGGGCTTTGGAGTTGCTTTGGCTATCAACTCCCATTTACAAGCCCTGCCCCTCGCTGTTCTTCTTCTTTCACCCTTGTTTCTTTCTCGTGCCTACAAAATACTTACGAAGATCCACACTGTTTTGTTATCACTTGTTGGTTTTGGAATGGGAATGTTACCGCTTATTATCTTTGAATTTCAACATAGTTTGGCTTGGAGCAAAAGTCTTATCGATTACGCTACTTTTGGTCAATACCGTTTCTATACTCCAGTCAGATGGCTCACGGACCTAACTGTTTTTTGGCCGAGTCGCTTTAGTGAGGTTCTGTGGGGGAAATCGGCTCTCGGTCTCTATGTGTCGGTCTTTGTCTTCGTCTCTCTTGCCTTATATGCCTTTCGGAAAAAACTGGACAAAATATCTTGTCTAATCATCGCGGTTTTTGTACTTGAAGTCTTATCAATTAGAAATTATCGCGGCCCCCGATCTCCCGAGTACCTCATCTTCACACAGTTCTTTATCATCTATCTTTTTTCCCTCGCTGTCGCATTTATTGTCGAAGGCAAGAAAATCATTACCGTCATGGCCTGTTTGATATTACTGTTTTCCGGACTGTATTTCGACAGAAGCATTTTTAGCCATAAGTCACAGTCAAGAGAGACAGTTGCTCTGTATAACTTCATAAAAGACCAAATAGGTAGACCGGTCGCATTTCATGTTCTTTCCGGATCTTACGAAAACTCCTATTCTCTTTACTATTTTCTTTCCCGCAGCGGCCTAATATCCGAGAGCGGGGACCCGGTGGCTCTTTGCGACAATGGAGATAAACATGGTCTGTCCCCTGATCGTTGCCCCTCGGAAAACAGGCTTTTTTCTACAGGCAGATTTATTTTCTTCGATTATCGTCCAGAAAATCGTCAAGATTTCGCTCCCTTCGAGGCCAAAATCATCGATTCCTTCAAGCTCTACCAAAGAACATATAACAACTACGAACTGATCAAATACTAGTTAATATCTACCAACATTAACTAATATATACTAATATTAACTAATGAAATATCGATGGCAAATTACCCCACAAATAACTCAGTTTCTAATCAAACTTGAAGCGCAAAAAATTTCCTTGGAGAATATCAAGCAATTGCCTCACATTGAGCTGGCGATCCGAACTAGATCAATTTTAAGAAGTGCTGTGTACTCGGCAAGAATAGAGGGTTTTCTTGATGAAGAATCCTCTCCAAAAAAGGAAAGTCAAAATCTATTACTTGCATATAACAAGATCCACTCGACTTCATCAAAAGATCTATCTCTCTCTAAAATCAAGGGTCTGCACAAGATGGTGATGAGTGGGCTGTCCGCCAATGCCGGTATGTTTCGCTCTGAGCCTTGGGCGATCTTTGATGTAAACGGAAATGCTGTATATCTGGCTCCGATGCACTTTGAGATTCCAATACTGATGGGTGAATATTTAGAAGATATTCATGATACAAAAGACCACCCCGCAGTTATTGCTGCCGTGGCACAATTTATTTTTGAAAAAATTCACCCATTCGCTGATGGAAATGGGAGGGTGGGTAGATTAATCTCTGCCAACATTCTGGTCCGGCATGGTTACGGTTTTAGGGGCTTGATCCCATTTGAAAAATATATTGAATCCCATCGAGCCCGGTACTACGAAGTTTTGGAAAGTAGCCGTGAAATTACAGAATTTATTCAATTCTTTCTGGAGGCACTCACGTCAGAAGTTGATGAGATAATTTCATCTCTGAACAACAGAGAAGAAAGGCGTGAGGATCTGTTACTACCCAGGAGGAGGGAAATCTTGAATATTATCTCCGACCATCCTCTTTGCACTTTTGATCAAATACGTAGAAGATTTATGCTTGTAAATGAAAAAACGCTAAAATACGACATTTCCCAGCTTCTAAAAAAAGGTTATATCGACAAGGTCGGCGCAACTCGGGGGGCTCTATATAAGAAAACCATGTAAAATGGGGAAATATGTCAAGACCAAAAACGGCAGTAATAGTTGGAGTTTCATCTCAGGACGGATCATATTTGGCGGAATTTCTTCTGGACAAGGGATATAAAGTTGTCGGTACTATACGCCGAACCACTTCTTTGGTGCACGAAAACATCGAACATCTCAAAGGGAAGATTGTTCTCGAAGCCGCCGACCTTATCGATCAGGAATCTCTCAATCGGATCATGATCAAATATCAGCCGGACGAGGTTTACAACATCGCCTCGCAATCTGTCCCGGCCGATGCCTGGTCTCACCCTTTCTACACCGGTGAAGTGACTGCACTTGGTCCTGTCCGAGTTTTTGAAGCTGTTCGGCATTTTTGTCCCAAAGCACGAGTCTACCAGGCCACTTCGCGTGAAATTCTTGGCGGAATCACCGGTGTCGACCGCGCTAATGAATCCACTCCCTTGTTTGCGAACAATCCCTATGGTATAGCCAAAGCCTATGCCCATATGATGGTGGACTGCTATCGCAAGTCTTACGGAATGTTTGTTTGTGCCGGTATTCTTTTTAACCATGAGTCACCCCGCCGTTCCCTCCATTTCGTCACCCGCAAAATCAGTATGGGTGTCGCTTGCATCAAGCTAGGTATCAAAAATCCGCCGGTCAATGAACTGGGCGAGCCGCTTATCGACCCGGCAGGAAAGCTTCATCTGGGAGACCTAAATGCCATGCGCGACTGGGGCTATTCCAAAGATTATGTCGAGGCTATGTGGTTAATGCTCCAGCAAGAAAAACCCAAGGACTATGTTATCGGCACCGATACCAATTATTCCATCAAAGATGCCTGCCGAGCCGCTTTCGATCACGTCGGTTTGAAATGGGAGGATCATGTCATTTCCAATCAAAAACTGATTAGGCCTACCGAAATCACCGACATGAGAGGGGACTACTCCCTAGCCAAAGAAGAACTTGGTTGGGAACCCAAAGTCTTTATGAAAGAACTGATGGAGATCATGGTCGACGCCGATATCGAGTGGCTAAAGTCACACAATATAAAATAAAGTGATGAACAATGAGGTCTTCATTACCGGGCGCGAAGGATTTGTCGGAACCTGGTTAAGTCGGGAACTAAAAAGTCACGGCTATTCCGTGTCGGGAACATCACATCGTCAGTACCCGGAAGGCGAAAAAGATAATATTTTCCACTGCGATATTACCAATGCAGAGCAAATAGGGAAACTAATTTCCGACCGACAGCCACATTTCATCGTTCATCTGGCCGCCTTGGTTAAGCCTGCCGACGCCATCAAAAATCCGGCCTTGGCTCTGAAAATTAATGTCGACGGCACCAGAAATATTTTTGAGTCGGTTAGAGCCGTTCCCGGTTATCACCCGAGAGTCATAATCATCGGTTCTGCGGAAGAATTTGGAGTTGTACCTTCGGATATTACGATAAATGAAGAAACGAGTCTTCTTCCGGTGAATCCGTACGGAGAAAGTAAAATGTTAGCATGGAAACTAGCCGAGGAATATGTTCGCGATTATCATCTTGATATCGTTTCGGCAATTCCCTTCAATCACACAGGACCTGGACAAGCACTCGGTTTCCTCGCTCCAGACGTAGCCGCTCAGATTGTCGAAATTGAGAAAGGTTTCAAGGAACCAATCCTGGTGACTGGAAATATCTCTCACAAAAGAAACTTCTCCGATGTTCGCGATGTAGCCAGAGCCTATCGATTATTACTTGAATCCGGTAGAGCCGGAGAAAGATATATCGTCTGTGCCGATAAAAGCGTTCCTCTTTCATACATCGTAACAACATTGATCGAAATGTCTTCCGTAAAAATAGAACACCAAATCGATCCCAACCGCGCCAGGATAGAAGATATTGCAGATTTCACTGCTAGTCATGCCAAGATTACCCGGGAAACAGGTTGGATGCCGGAAATTCCTCTCGAGCAAACACTTAAGGATCTCTTGGACTGGTATCGGAGAAAAGGTAAGATAGAGAAGTGAAGAGAATAATCGGAATTCTAAGAACTCAGACGATCAAAGACTCTTTTGTAGTCGCTCTAGGTTTGGGGGTTTCGGCAACTATCGGTTTTGTTTTTACTATTCTCTTGGCTCGCAGTCTAGGGCCGGTGAACTTTGGAGTCTACTCTGCTCTCACTGCTCTTGCCACCATTGTCTATAGCTTGGGGGATATGGGGATATCAAACTCCTTGATAAATTTTTTACCCAAAAGGGTTTCCGAGAGATATCGCTTTCTTTCTACCAGTTTTTGGATGGAATTTGTTATCGGTAGCCTTATCCTTTCGTTATTCGGTATTTTTTCCTATTTCCATGAAATTATAGTTCCGGGGTCACTGCGTACGGATCTACTGTTGGCCGGAGTTATCTCCTTTAATTATCTGCTGATCATTTACACCCAAGGTGTTTTTACCGCCGGCCGGAAGTTCTGGTCTTATACAGCTAGTCAGATCTTGGACTCCGGCATCAAGATTGTAATCGTATTTTTTATTTTTAAAATGGGAAATCTCTCTATAGGTACCGCATTGATAGCCAATATCATTTCCACTTTTATTGCCTTACTAATTACCTTTGGGAAAGAGCTCTACTCGATCGAGTTTGACTTCTTCAAAAAACCATTTTGGGAAATCTTTCATTTTGCCAAGTGGATAGCGGTCTCGCGTATTTTTACAGTAATGATTTCTCGTATTGACATTGTTTTATTGAACCTTCTAGCGGGAAGTTATGTTGCCGGAATATATTCCGCTGCCAGCAGAATCACCATTCTTTTTGCCATGATGGCTGCCGGACTCGGTTCGGTCATCAATCCGCGTTTTTCCTCTTTTAATACTTCTCACAAAATCGTTTCCTACTCAAAGAAGCTTTTGTTATTGGTTTCAGGAATTGCCATCCTCATGATAGCGACCTCTTTTTTTGCCGGCCCCATTATCTCCTTGGTTTATGGCGAAAAATATCTCGAGTCGATTTCTGTCTTTAGGTATTTAATTCTGGCGATGCTTCCTTTTCTCTTCACCATCATTAGTAACTCTACTTTGATCTACGCTTTCAATCAGCTGACCTACTATACCAAGATGATGGCCATTCAAACCACGATTATTGTAGTAGTTGATCTATTGCTCATATCCCGATTGGGTTACCATGCCCCGGCAATTGCACTTTTTGTCTCAAATATATTTGTTCTCTTCGCCTCCTTCCTTAAGGTGAGATCGTTAATCTATGAAAAGAAAAAAGTGGACAGATGATAGTCATCAAATTCTAGAGCGGGCAGGCGGGATGGATCGATATAATCGCTGGCTTGTCAGTAATTTTTCCATGTACTTTGGCAAAGCCATTTTGGAGATCGGTAGCGGGCAGGGCGCGTTATCCAAGCTGCTACCCGCAAAAGCGATAGTGATTCTTTCCGATGTAATTCCTGCTTACCTAGACGGACTCAAAAAGACATTCACCGATCCAGTCATCAGGCTGGATATCGAAAAAGAAATACCGGCAAAACTAGTTGGTAAGATGGACACCATATTTTCTTCCAATGTTTTCGAACATATCAAAAACGACAGTCGGGCTTTTGCCAATTGCAACAAACTATTGGCATCGGGTGGACATTTTCTTCTCTTCGTTCCGGCCAGACCCGAGATCTATGGAAAGCTGGATGAAGCAATGGGCCATTACCGTCGCTACACGAAAACAGAGCTTATTAAGAAAATCAAAAAAGCCGGCTTTATAGTTAAACACATTTATTATGCTAATTTGCCGGGATATTTTCTCTGGTGGGGTAGGGGAAGGTTCGGCTCATCCAAGTCGGACAATTTATTTGCCAAAATTTTTGACAAACTAATCATTCCATTTCTTTATCTGGAAAAAATCGTTCATCCACCCATTGGTCAAAGTTTGATCTTGATCGCAAAAAAACCTTAGTAAAACAGATTGTATTTCAGAATGCACCAGAGAGCGTGCACACCGTCCTTCCAGCCTATTTTCTTGCCTTGCTGATAGTTTCTGCCGTGATAACTAATACCCACTTCGTAGACTCTAGCCCCCATCTTAGCTACTTTAGCCGTAAACTCCGGTTCCATCCCAAACCGGTCTTCTTTCAGATCAAGTGAGTCGGCGACCTTTTTTGTAAACATCTTGTACCCCGTCTCCATGTCAGTCAGATTTAGATTGGTACACATATTGGAGGTTAGTGTTAGAAAATTGTTTGCCACCATATGCCAGAAATAAAGCACTCGATGTGGCCTGTCTCCCATAAACCTTGATCCGTAAACCACATCGGCATCTCCTTCCAGAATCGGTTTCAACAGGATAGGTAGTTCGCTTGGGTCGTACTCCATGTCTGCATCTTGGATTACTACCACATCTCCGGTGACTTCCCTTAGACCTCTCCGAATTGCCGCTCCCTTCCCCTGATTCTTCTTCAACGAAATTATCTTAAGCGAAACCCCCTTCGTCTTGAGTCCTAGGGTTCTTGATTTCTTGAGTTCTTTCTCGGTGTGATCCCTACTTCCGTCATCAACCACAATAAGCTCTTTGGAAAGTCCCACGATTTTGGTATCAAAAACTTTCTTGATTGCCTTAAATACAAACACTTCCTCATTAAAAACCGGCATGACTATCGAAATCTTCTTCAACATAGCCATAGTTTATACCAAACCAAAAAGGTATACTAGAAAATGCTAACTATGTATTTATGGTTAATCGCATTATTGGGTTTGGTTTTGCGTCTGATGTTTTCGAACCAAAGTTTCTGGCTCGATGAAGGGGCTTCACTGATGTTTGGAAAACTCCCTTTGTCTCAATTGATGGAGTCAATCAAAACGGATTTTCATCCACCTATTTTTTACTCCCTGCTTCATTTTTGGCTTCCCTTTGCCGGTAAATCGGAATGGCTAATTCGCCTACCCTTTATTCTGCTGGCCACCGCCACCATTCCTGCCTTGTATTTTCTTTGCCGGGAAATATTTGGATCTAAATCCAAGGTTCCGCTTTTGTCCGCAATCTTCCTCTCCCTAAATCCCCTTCACATCTATTACTCTCAGGAATTAAGAATGTATTCTCTAACTACTTTAATCGTCGTATCTTCCTGGTATTTCTTGGTAAGGAAAAAGTATCTAATCGTGTCCTTGTTCAATCTTCTTGGGTTTTTCACTTTTTACGGCGTCGTCTTTAATATAGTCTCACAGCTAATTTATCTCTTATTCCAAAAACCAAAAAACATTTTGTGGACCACATTTTATCTGATCTTTCCCACCGTCATATTATTCTTGTTTTGGTGGCCCACTTTTTCTACCCAGCTCTCAAACGGCCGGTATTTAACTAGCGCGCTTCCCGGATGGCAAATTCTCTCCGGCTCCCTAACCCTGAAGTCTCTTTTGCTCATCCCGCTAAAATTTGTTTTGGGGAGAATTAGTCTGGAGCCCCTCAAACTATATTTTTTAGCCGGAGGAACGATAACCACCATTTTTCTTATTGTTACTGTCAGATCGTTTCTCTACAAAAAAGCCCTCCCCCTGACAGTCTCTCTACTTGTCCCTCTGTTGCTGGGGGCACTTTTAAGCCTGAAGACACCCGTATTGGGATATTGGCGTTTTCTGTTTGTTTTGCCCTTTTTTCTGGCTCTCTTGGCTGTCGGAGTTGAGTCGCTTCCAAAGATTATATATCTCGGGACCGTTGCTTGGATCTGCGGCGTTTTCTTTTTTGCTAATCTGTATTTCTGGAACAATCCTCGTTTTCATCGGGAAGATTGGCGGGGTCTGACTGCTTTCTTATCAGGAAAAAATAGTTTGGTTCTGCTGGCTTTCCCATACAAGTTTGCCCCTATAAATTATTATGTTGGTTCCGCGGAGTATCTTCCCATGCAAACAGGTTCTTACAATCAAAAGCCATATTTGGAAACCGAGTTGAGTGAAAAAATCAGTAATCACGCAACCATTTATTACTTGGATTATTTGGCTGACCTTACCGATCCGAAGCGTGTCGGCCTTCAGTCTTTAAGTAAATTTGGACTCAAACAGGTCGGAGTATATAATTTTAACAATCTGGGACAAGTTTTCGAGTTCCGGCGTTTATGAAAATCGCAATCGACATTTCGCAAGCCATCTACGGTACCGGAGTATCCGTCTATACCAAGAATTTGGTTGCTAATCTAATTAAACTTTATCCAGAAGACGAATTTGTTCTTTTTGGCGGGTCTCTTCGAAGGCGTAAAGAGCTCTATACCCTTGCCAAAAAACTAAAAGGGAGTCCCAGAATTTTCCCTCTCGCACCCACCCTTATGGACTTCGTCTGGAACTCGCTTCATCTGATTCCTATCGAAGTCTTTACCGGACCGGTCGATCTTGTCCACACGTCGGACTGGACCGAACCACCCTCCAAATATCCAAAGGTGACCACCGTCCACGATTTAGTACCCTTTTTGTTTCCTCAAACCACTACCGATTCTATTAGAAACGCTCACAAAAAAAAGTTGGCTTGGGTCATCCGTGAATCAAAGAAAATCATTGCAGTCAGCCAGTCAACCAAAAAAGACCTAATCGCTATTCTTCGCGTACCAGAAGAAAAAATCGTCGTCATTCCCGAAGGAGTGGAAGAGCGTTACACCCCTCAGCCCTTGGAAATTGTCGAAATGGCCAAACGTCACTACAAAACAGGAGACAACTTTATCTTTACTTTATCCACTGTTGAGCCCCGTAAGAACCAAGGTGCCCTGATAAAAGCCTTCGAAATTGTTCGGAAGTCAATTCCCGATCTGAAATTGGTGATCGCCGGTCGTTTTAGGCAGGATAGTGATTTGCAGGAAACAGAAGGGGTTATCATGCCTGGATACATTCCCGATGCCGATATGCCCGCTCTGTATTCCGGCTGTCTTGCCTTTGTACTCCCCAGTGTCTATGAGGGATTTGGACTGCCTCCTCTTCAGGCTATGGCTTGTGGGGCCGCCGTGGCTGTGTCTGATATCAGCAGTCTTCCGGAGGTCGTGGAAGACGCAGGGGTGTTATTTGATCCTCAAAATGTCGAGTCTATAGCCGCTGGTATAATAAAGGCCATTAAGAATCGAGCAAGGCTTAAGCCAAAAAGCCTCAAACAAGCCTCAAAATACACTTGGAAAAAAACAGCCGAAGAAACCTATAAGGTATATCGTGAAGTTTTGGCAAAATAATCTATGAATATAGGATTCGACATTAATGAAGCCAATATACCTCAACGCGTCGGGGTGAATCAGGTTGCCTATCAGATTTTTGTCCACATGGTAAAAAATTTACCGGAAGGGGACAAGATCATAGCCTTAGGCAAAGAGAGACCTCTACCTGATATGCCACCGGCTTCGGACAAACTCGTTTACGAAATTTTTGGATCCAAAAGAGCGTGGGTATTAACCAGTCTTACCAAGCGTCTTTGGTTTGGCCGGCCCAAAATTGATATCTTATTTTCTCCCAGTCATTATTCACCTGTATTCTCATCGGTAAAAAGCGCTATCTACCTTATGGATATGTCCTTTGAGCGTTTTGGCACCGAGTATTTTACCAGTTATGACATCAATCAGTTAAAAAAATGGACCCCATTATCGGTCAAAAAGGCGAACAAGATATTTACCATTTCCGAATTCAGTAAAAACGAAATAGTAAAGCTTTATGGCACAAATCCGGACAAAATTGAAGTTGTCTATCCCGCCTATGACAAGGAAGTATTTCACGGAAAGGTCCCCAAGACAAAACAATCGGCGGTAAGGAAAAAATACGATGTGAACGGAAGTTTTGTGCTTTACTGGGGCACTTTGCAACCCAGAAAAAATATATCCAGATTGATTGAGGCATTTTCAGAGCTAAAAGAATCTCGGCTAAAATTGGTAATTGTCGGTAAACGAGGCTGGATATATGATCAAATTCTTGAACAGTCAAAAAAACTTGGAATAGAAAACAGAGTCATTTTTACCGGATTTGTTCCCACCGAAGACCTCCCGGCACTTATCAAAGCCAGCCGGGCTTTTGTTTTGCCTAGTCTGTATGAAGGCTTTGGCATTCCCGTGGTCGAGGCTCAGGCAGTAGGCACCCCGGTAATTGTCTCTGCCGTGAGCTCCCTTCCGGAGATAACCGGCGAGTCAGGAATTTTTATTGAAGACCCCACTTCCGTTCAGAGTATCAAAGAGGCCTTAGAAAAGGTGATGACTCTTTCCGCCTCGGCTAAGGGTAGAATTATAAAGGCGGGAAAAGAGAACAGTAGGCGATTCGACTGGGACATTTCGGCCCAGAAAATTATTTCTTTATTAAAGAATATATGAAAATAGGAAATCTTGGACTAACGAAGAAGGGAGTGAGTTTAGTGGATAAAGACGGTAAGATTCTTTCTTTCTCGACTGCCACAAATAAAATTATTAATAGATTTGCTCATTACTTTCTTGATTTGGATCTTTTTCTCCTTTGGATAATCGGTTATATTCCCAGTCACTTGATCAGGAAATTTTTCTATCTCCTATCAGGTATCAAGTTGGGGCGAGGCTCCACCTTCCACATGGGTGCTCGGTTCTATCAGCCAAAGAATATTTCTGTCGGAGATGACACGATTATCGGCGACCATGCCTTCATCGACGGTCGGGCCAAAGTTAGTATCGGTAGCCATACGGACATTGCTTCTCAGCTGATGATCTATAACTCGGAACATGACCTTTCTGATTCCGCATTCAAGGCCATCGAAGAACCCGTTACCATAGGAGATTACTGTTTTATTGGCCCCAGAGTGATCATAATGCCCGGTGTCAACATCGGTAACGGAGCTGTGGTCGCCGGAGGTGCAGTAGTTACAAAGGATGTTTTAGGTGGGTCGATTGTCGGTGGAGTCCCGGCCAAATTGATTGGCGAGAGATCATTAAAAAAGTATCAATACAAGCTCGGTCGACCCCGTTTATTCCAATGAAAAAGACAAACACTGACAAGACACCTTACTTGATTCTGCTGATTTTTACTATTTTTATTATCGGCATCATATATTTGGTCTTACCTTCGCCTGCTTTTCCCGACCTCTCAAACTCAGCCCAATCGGACGAACCTGGAGATACCTGGCAAAACCCTGATCAAAAAGGTTTTTTTACCAACATGGAACGAAACCGGGTGCTGACGGATATCCAGTCAAAATTTGTCATTAAGTTCGGTGGGGTCACATTACCATCTTTCAGATTAAATTATCGTCCAGAAGAAGCATACGAAATGGTGCGGGATCAGTTGCAGAGTTACTACCTGGAGGAAATTATTTACCCTTTTCGCGAATCAATATTTGTCAATGGTTGGGAGCCGACAAAGTCTCCCAAAACTAGTGGTTTGCCGGCCATGTCCAGACCTGATATTTCATTGCATGGAGTCACTTACAATGCAAAGATCACTCTCCGTCCCGTCGGTTCCGCTGTTTGGGCCAGGCTGTTAATCTGGACTCTAATTTTCCCCTCCTCCTATTTTGTTTATTTATCACTCAAAAAATCAATGTCATCCCTGGCTTGACCGGGGATCCATCAAATTGATTATTTATTGAATAGATTCCTGCTTTCGCAGGAATGACACACCAAAAATGACCAATAAAATTGACCTCTCCATTATCACCATTTCCTACAACACCAAACAAATCATGCGTGATTGTTTGGACTCCATAATCAAACACACCAAAGGTATCGATTATGAAATCATTGCCGTCGACAACGGATCCAAAGATGGATCGGTCGAAATGTTACGGGAATATTCTCGGCAAAACTCGGAGGTAATTTTGGTGGATGCCAAGGATAACATCGGTTTTGGACGGGGAAACAATCTTGGAGCCAAAAGAGCCAAGGGAAAGTATTTACTTTTTCTTAACTCCGATACCTTAATTTTTGATAACGCCTTGAAAGAAGCGGTTGAAACCGTCAAAAATCACCCCAGTTCCGGAGCCTATTCTTGCCGGCTTTTGAACCTAGATAGATCTTTTCAACCGTCCGGGGGTCATTTTCCTAGTTTTTGGAATGTAATTGCCTGGCAGTTATTCATCGACGATCTTCCTTTTGTGGGCGAACTGATTCCTTCTTTTCATCCCAAACAAAGTCAGTATGATCGAAACAAGAACATGGACTGGGTTACAGGGGCCTTTATGATCGTCAGGAAAGATATTTTCAATCTGGTGGGTGGTTTTGATAAGAATATTTTTATGTACACCGAAGAGATGGAGCTTTGCTTCCGCATGGCCAAACTTGGGCACCCTACTTTTTATTCCAACAAACCCGCCATAATTCATCTTGGCGGTGCGTCTGGTGGCTCTTATCTGGCCTTAACCCTAGAGATAAAAAACATGCTCTATTTTTGGAAAAAGCACATGCCTGTCTGGCAGCTTCCGTTTATCAAGGTCTCTTTTTGGATTGGTTCATTGCTTAGGTTGTTAATATTTGGGATAATTAAAGGTGATGAAAAAGCTCGCAAAGCCTACTTCCACGCTCTTGGATTCATTTTATAAATATCTCTTGGCGGCGGTTTTGATCTTTATTCCGTTGTACCCAAAATTTCCTTTGTTTACTTTGCCTTTCACTTACGTAGCCATCCGTGCCGAAGATTTTCTCATTGCTCTGGTCTGGTTTGTTTTTCTTATTAGACTCTTGGTGCAAAGAGAAATTAGGTTTCCAAAAATTTCTTTTCAGTTTGGAGTTTTTTTCTTTGTAGCGTTGGTATCAAGTCTCTCTGCCATACTAATAACCAAGAATGTTGAACCATTGTTGGTCCTACTTCATTTCTTCCGTCGTATTGAGTATATGTCTGTCTTTTTCCTCATCTACTGGGCCGGAAAAGAAGCAGGAAATCGTCGATACTACTTGGAATTATCACTGCTTCCGGCTATCGGTGTTTTCTTATATGGCATCGCTCAGATTTATTTTGGCGCTCCGGTAATTACCACTATGAATGCCGAATCGAGTAAGGGGATCGCCATGTTTCTCCGACCCGGAGTGACCCTGAATAGTACTTTTGCCGGGCACTATGATCTCGCGGTTTATCTGACCATGATGTTGACCTTTTTGGTGGCCATAAGCTCATCCATCACCGGCTGGTTAAAGCGATTGCCATTTCTGGGATTGTTTGTAGTCCTTCTTTGGCTTTTTATGCAGGCCGGCTCCAGAATTTCTCTTGTAAGTCTAATTCTTTCGGTATGTGTGGTGAGTTTCTTGTACCGCCGTTACCTGCTGGGTCTAATTTTCATTTGCCTCATTTTCGCTTTCATCGCTACATCATCCCAGTACATTAGCCGTTTCAAAAGCATCTTTCGCTTTTTCACTTCTCATACTTCTCAACTGATGGTTAGTCCCGTTTACGCCGCACCAATAACCAATAACCCCACACCAACAACTCCTCAAGACATTTCTACCAACATCCGTCTCAATGTCGAGTGGCCAAGAGCTATTAGATCTTTTTACAAAAACCCTTTTTTGGGGACCGGCTATTCCTCCATCACTTTAGCGACAGACAACGATTATTTAAGAGCTTTGGGAGAAACCGGTTTGTTGGGACTGCTTTCCCTTCTCGCCTTACTACTCGGTATCGGCAAATTCTTATTTGCCCAGGTTAAGGATGCTTCCGGTATAGATAAGGTGATCATCGTTTCTGCTATCGGGATCTTCGTCTCATTTTTATCTACCGCTACTTTTATAGACGTCTTTGAATCCAGCAAGGTTGCGATACTTTTTTGGGCTTTTATGGGATTAGCATTTAGCACACAATCAAAATGATCAGAAAACTCCTTATCCTTGCCGTCTTAGTACTCGCTCTATTTTTGAGACTCTATAAAATAGACAACCCCGTAGCCGACTGGCACTCTTTCCGCCAAGCGGACACCGCTTCTGTCAGTCGGAACTTTATAGAAAAGGGAGTGAATCTCTTGGCTCCCACTTATCACGATAACTCCAATATTCAATCCGGGAAGGATAACCCGAATGGTTACCGGATGGTGGAGTTCCCTTTGTACAATCTTCTACATTTTTCAGTCTACCAGCTCCACCCGTCTTGGGGTGTGGACAAATCCGGTCGTCTCACCTCGGTCTTTCTGTCTCTGATTTCTATATTCTTTGCTTATTTGATCGGGAGAAAACTTTCCGGTTTCTTTGTAGGGTTTTTTGCCGCCCTTTTTATGGCCATTTTGCCTTTTAATATTTATTACTCCAGGGTCATTCTTCCGGAACCATTAATGATAGTTTCTGTTTTAGCCTCTTATTGGTATCTCATTAAAATGTCCGAAAGTGTCGGGGTTAAGAAAAGATTTTTTCTGCTCGTCAGCTCAGTTCTTTTGGCAATAGCCGTCCTGGTAAAACCTTTCGCTTTATTCTTTTCGCTTCCACATATCGCCATTGTTTTTCGTTCTTGGGCCAAAGGGGAGATAAACACCCTCGACGTTATACTTTTTAGTATTTTTGGTGGTTCCCCCTTTATTTGGTGGAGAAATCACATTGCCTCATTTCCTGAAGGGATCCCGGCCAGTGATTGGCTTCTAAATTCCAGCGGCATCCGTTTCCGGCCGGCTTGGTTTCGATGGCTTTTTAGTGAAAGAATCGGGAAACTGATATTGGGAGTTTACGGCACGACTTTTTTAATGCTCGGACTTATTGCTAAACCAAAAAGGGAAGGAGTGTCATATTGGCTTTGGGCCATCGGCATTCTTTTATATTTTTCTACAGTCGCGGGCGGAAATGTACAGCATGATTATTACCAAGCCATTACTGTTCCCTTCATCTGTTTCCTATTGGCAAAGGGAGTTGCTTTAGTTTTGAGCTTGTCGAGAACGACCTATTCGAGATTATTGACGATACTCATGACCATTATTATTTTTATCTCAATGGTCTCTATTTCTTGGTATGAGGTCAAGGGCTATTATCAGATAAATAACTGGCCAATCGTGGAAGCCGGTAGGGAAGTGGACCAGCTTACTCCAAAAGACGCCAAGGTAATTGCCCCTTACAATGGAGACACTGCTTTTCTGTACCAGACACAGCGTGCGGGTTGGCCACTGGGTTACGATATTGAAGACAAAATGGCAAAAGGAGCCACCTATTACGTTTCCGTTGTTTACGACGATGAGTCTCGGGCTCTGGAGAAAAAGTACACTTTGATTGAGAAAAATGATCGTTTTATTATCATCAAACTCGCGAAATAATGAAAATTTTGATGCTTACCCCGTATCTCCCTTACCCGGACAGCTCCGGTGGTCAGATCAGGACACAAAATCTCTTAAAACATTTGTGTAAAAATCATGAGATCACTTTGGTCTCACTCATTAAAGATCCTAAAGAAAATGAGAACATTAAGCATTTGCTCAAATACTGCAAAAAGGTCATGACTTTCCAGAGGAGCTCTTCACCTTGGACGGTGAAAAACATTCTCAAAACCGGATTTTCTTTTGACCCTTTTCTCATAGTTCGCAATTTTGCGCCAGGTGTCAAAGAAGCAGTTACTCGGGAGCTGGAAACGGGAGAATACGATCTGGTTCATGCCGAAACATTTTATGTCATGCCTAGTATCCCCCGAACAAGCCTTCCGATTATTTTGGTGGACCAAACCATCGAGTATCTTGTCTATCAGCATTATGTAAACGAAACCGCACCTTGGTTTTTGAAGCCCTTATTGCAGATCGATGTAGAGAAAATGAAATACTCCGAGAGATTTTATTGGCGTCGAGCCACTCAAGTGGTGGCTGTATCCGAAGCGGACAAGAGAGAAATGCTCAAGCTTGAGCCGGATTTACATGTGGAAATTATCCCAAACGGGGTCAATCTGGATCTTTTTAGAAAAAAGACCGAATGGAACACTAAGGAGAAAGCCGTCTTACAGATCAGTAATTTTAAATGGTTACAGAACGTTGAGGCGGCCCATTTGTTGATCGAACAGGTATTCCCCTTAGTCAAAAAACAGGTGAAGGGGATAAAGCTCTGGATTGTCGGCCAACATGTTCCCAAAGATATGTTGGATATCAAAGATAAAGATATTCTGGTGAAGTCGGTCCCCGAGGAAGACTCAGAATCATTAGTTACTGCTTGGCACGACGCCACCGTTTTTGCCTCCACCATCAAAGGTCCTGGCGGGACCAGGCTCAAAAACCTGGCCGCCATGGCTAGCCAATTACCAATTGTCTCTACCAAAGTGGGGGTGGAGGGACTAAAAGTCATCGACAAAAAGCACGTATTAATTGGAAACACCCCCCAAAAAATGGCCGATTTGTTGGTTAAAGTGGTAAAATCACCGAGTCTTGCTGAAAAGCTCGCCCTGGCAACGAGGCTCCATGTCGAAAAAAACTTCGATTGGCGCATTATTGCTGGGCGGTTGGATTCCCTTTATAACAAACTTGGTAAAAATGAAAAAATATAAGTACGATTTGGCGGTTATTATCGTCAATTACAATACGAAACAGCTATTGGAAGACTGTCTTAACTCGGTTTTTAAAGCAGATCAGCCAAAAGATGGTCTTCAGGTAATTGTGGTGGATAATGGCTCAAAAGACGGTAGCTTGGAGCTTCTTTCCAAAATGGAGAAAAAACATCCCAATCTCATCACCATTGCGAATTCAGAAAACCTTGGCTTTGCCAAAGCCAATAATATTGGTGTGGACAGTTCCGACGCCAAGCATGTTCTTTTCCTGAACTCCGATACCGTCGTCAAGCGTTATAGTCTGGTTAAGCCTCGTAAGTTTCTCAAAGATCATCCCAAAGTGGGTGCCGTAACCATCAGACTTTTCCTTAAAGACGGTACCATTGACTATGACAACCATCGTGGTTTTCCTACACCATGGGCGGCTCTGACCAAGTTTTCAGGACTCTCCGGTCTCTTTCCCAGATCGACATTCTTTAATAGTTATCATCTGGGATATCGAGGTCTCGATAGAATTCATCAAATTCCGGTCGCAGCAGGGTCGTATATGATGATGCCAACCAAGTTGTTCCGTCAGATCGGTATGTGGGACGAAACGTATTTCTTTTACGGAGAGGATATCGATCTCTGCTATCGCATTAACCAAGCCGGGTACAAAATAATTTACTATCCTAAAGTCAGCACCCTTCATCTTCGGGGCGCTTCTTCCGGTTTACGAAAAGAAAATGCCAAAACCGCCGTCTCAAGTAAGGCAAATCGGTTAAGAGTAGCCAAAGCCTCGACCGATGCTTGGAAGATATTCTATAAGAAATTTTACACCGACAAATACCCATTCATAGTCACCGCAACGGTGATCACCGGAATTACATTACTTGGGAACATCAGGGTATTAAAACACTCACTTACAAAATGAGAATAGGTATCGATGCCAGACTTTTTGGCCTGGAACACGCGGGGCTCGGCCGGTACGTGCTGAAGCTGGTTGAGAATGTATTAAAGTCGGATAAGAAAAACGAGTACGTCCTATTTTTGAAGTCAAAATACAAAAATGAATTCTCAGGTAAGAAAAGAGTTAAGGTGGTTGAGTGTAATATTCCGATTTATGGCCTCTCAGAGCAAATCGCTCTTCCCTTCATTTTCTCAAAAGAAAAATTGGATCTTCTCCACGTCCCTCATTTCAATGCACCTCTTTTCTACCCCGGTAAATTTATTCTCACCGTTCACGATCTTATCAAACACGACTCCAAAGGGCCGGAGACTACTACCCGTAGTCCTTGGCTTTATACCATCAAAAGGCTAGGTTACTTATTCCTTACCAAGACGATCGCTTATAGAGCGGCCGCCATTCTTGCTCCCTCCGAGTTTGTTAAGGAAGATCTTGTAAGGCGTCTTGGGGTATCGAGGGAAAAAGTAACGGTTACGTATGAAGCCAGCTCCTCCGGAATCAAAGACATTGTTCTTTCAAAAGAAGAAAAAAACGAAGTCCTTTCGCGATATGGCTTGACTCAACCATTTATCGTTTATACAGGCAGTCTCTACCCGCATAAAAATGTCGACCTGTTGATTGATGCTGTCGTTCTACACAACAAGAGAAAAGAACTTGATTTACAGCTTGCTCTAATTTGTGCCCGTTCGGTATTTTGGCAGCGCACCTATGAAAAAATAAAAAGTAGGGGGTTGGGTGATATCATCAAGATGCTTGGTTTTGTTGATGATGAAGGTCTTTCTAAAATCTACAGTTTAGCCTTGGCCCTTGTTCACCCCAGCAAGATCGAGGGATTTGGCCTTACCGGCTTGGAAGCCATGGGCGTCGGGCTTCCGGTCATTTCGTCGAGCTCCAGTTGTTTACCGGAAATTTACGGACAAGCAGCTCTCTTTTTTGATCCGGAAAGCGTCGATGATCTGGTCAAAAAAATGGAAATTCTTATCAAAGATCCAAGCCTGCGCGAACAACTTTCGGAGGCCGGTTACTTACAAGCCAGAAAATATTCTTGGGAAAAGATGGGTAGGGAAACTGTCTCAGTATACAAAAAGCTTCTCAAATGAAAATCGCTCTGGTCTACGACAGAATAAATAAATTTGGTGGCGCGGAGAGACTTCTTTTGTCTCTGCATCGCTTATACCCCGAAGCTCCAATTTTTACTCTGGTCCACGAACCAAAAACTTCGAAATGGGCAGAGGGGATAAAAATTATTCCCACATTTTTAAACAAGGTACCACTGCTTAGAAAAAGACACGAATGGTTGGTACCTATTGCTCCTCTGGCTTTTGAAACTCACGACCTATCAGACTTTGAAATTATCATTAGTGTCACCAGTAGCGATGCCAAGTCGGTCATCACCAGACCAAACCAGCTTCATGTTTGTTACTGTCTCACTCCTTCCAGGTACTTCTGGAGCGGAGAGACTGAATACGCAAGTGATAAAAAGTTCAAGTTGATACCGAAAACTGTAAAGAATTATTTCAAATCTGTAGACATGGTTACTTCTGTAAGACCGGACGAATATATTGCCATTTCTAACGAAGTAAAAAATAGAGTAAAAAAGTACTACAAAAGAAACGCAAGCGTTGTATATCCTTCAATAGAGGACAAATTCTATTCGAATTCACCCATTTCATTGGATAACAGGGACTATTACCTGATTGTATCAAGACTAGTACCATACAAAAAGGTGGATTTGGCAATCTCTGTCTTTAATAAATTAAAACTTCCTCTGGTAGTAATTGGTCTCGGTAGTGAGCTGGGAAATCTTAGAAAGATGGCAGGTTCAAACATAGCTTTCGTTGGCATGGTTGACGATAATCGGCTGATACAATACTATCGTCACGCCAAGGCCGTAATTTTTCCTCAGAACGAAGATTTTGGTTTGGTTCCGATAGAAGCTCAAGCTTCCGGGACTCCAGTAATCGCCTATGCCGAGGGAGGTGCGCTGGAAACGGTAATTCACCTGGAAACCGGATACTTATTTGAAGAACAGACGGAAGACTCCCTTATTCATGCAATAAATCAATTTAGAAAGACGAGCTTCAGTTCGAAGAAATGCGTAAAAAACGCCTCCAGATTTACGCCCGCTTCATTTTCCGAAGAGTTCTCCAAAGAGGTCAATCGTCTGTGGGAGAACCACCAAACGAAATAATATTCCTGACATCCGCAATTCAGTGTCCCAAAATGTGATTTGATTTCTTCTGATGATCATCTTCGTCATTGCGAATCTCGTACTCGAGCTGTGGCAATCCCACCCCATCGTCATTACGCGCCGGTCCGACTCAGACTGGAGGAACGAAGTGACGCTAGAATCTGGAATTTACTATATTTGTATCAGTACTTGTGCTAACTTATAAGTATGTTTCAAACGCCAAAGATTAAAGATTCCAATAAAAATAAATCAGACATAACCACACATAACCACGCAGGTAACACTCCTCGAGATTCATCCCAGATAGTAAAGGAAATAGTTATTACCTCAAACGAGCTCTTTTTGTTGGAGGATAAAGTTATTAACGACATAAAAAATAAATAAATGGCTTTTGAAACAACGTGGCCAGAGACACTTACTACGTGGAGGGAATCGCGAAAAATGTCAGAAGTAAATTATTCCCAACTAAAAGCTCAATCTGGGGCCTCCGACAAAAGTATTAGAAATGAGGCTCAGCGAAAATTGCTCCAATATTTTGACCTAGCTCCAGAAAAATCATCAGAAACAGCTAAAACTATCGATATGGTTGAGATGTTTGATAGATTTCCTGTCGAGATGAAGATGAAAATGTTGAATAATCTAGTCGGTATACAGCTGACAGAGGGGTGTAACGGGCAATGCGCCTTTTGTTTGTTCGGGTCAAAAAAGGGTGTAGAGTCCAAATTTTCATTTTCTTCCATTCAGGAATTTCTAAAACAAAACTATGGCCAGATTCGAGGGGAGGGATCTAGTGTTTCACAATATTGGGATTCAGACCCTTTTGACTACCAGGACGGTGAACATAATTATCTCGATGTTTACCACGAATGGAGAAAGTATTTTCCAAGTCAATTTGTAGGAATTTCAACCACAATTCCCAAGGGTAGTGTGGAACAGTTTATCGAATTTACAGATAGACTTTTTAACAAACATGTTAACTCAAAAAATTATCCGAATGAAATTAAAGACGATGATTTCAACGTAAGAATTTCTGTAGGTAGACATAATCTACAAAGAGTCGAGGCCGTTTTTAAGGAATTAAAAGAGAGATGGAAAGCAAAGGGGTACACTGAAGATGCGATACAGGCATATTTAACTGCGCATTATAAATTTAGCCCACGTCTGGAGGATGATATACTACCACTTGGTTCCCAAATAGAAAAGCACGACGATTTTGAAGATTCCACCACACCGGCATGCGAAGATGGTGTGATTATTACCCCTGCAAGAATCGAGTGTGTTTCAATGACCGCGCCCACAATATATGTTCCCTCAGGACAGTACTCCTACGAAATCACTCCAGACTCCCCAAGCTTCCAGATCCCGCATTTTATAAGCAATAGTTACTATCAAGGATTTAGGTATAAAGAACATCTAACTCAGAGAGTTGCATATGATCAAGTTTTGTTTCCGCTCGTTACAAGGAGAGGTAGTAACTCTGAGGAGATAAATTTACCTGATCCAGTAGACGATATGGTATTTAAAATGGGCAGGTATTGTTTTTCTCTTGCGAGTATGATTTCCGACATTTCCGAATTGGATTCAAAAATATACGCCAAAAACTCTCCTGAAGAAGTAAGGAAAAAATACCTCCAACTTTGTACTCTTGCTGTATCTAAAGAAAAAAGTAAAATTCTTAGTTTGATTACCAAAGCAACTAACCATTTCACCAGAGAAGGTGATCAAGCTACCAAGGACAAGCTTAATTACTACGCCCGACTGTTAAAAGTAAATCTTGCAAAAGCGGAATATATTAGCAACTTAATAAGTGAAGGTGCTGATCAATCAATGGTTGCCATTGCGGCCCTTGCCCTATCGGATGTTAATAAAAATAATGTAGATTCACTACCGGAAGTTTTGAAAAATCTAGCCGTCGCTCATGACCGAAGTAATCGCTATACCAAAGACGAAAAAATTACAGCCATAAAATCAGCATCAGAATTACTGGGGCATTCGGGTGATCAATCACCAAAATGGGCAAAGATAATCGGGGTGGTTGAGAATAGTTAGCGGTTACGAAAGGAGACATCCAATGTTTCATTTGTCGGAACCGTTGACGATAATCGGCTGATACAATACTATCGTCACGCCAAGGCCGTAATTTTTCCTCAGAACGAAGATTTTGGTTTGGTTCCGATAGAAGCTCAAGCCTCCGGTACTCCCGTAATCGCTTTTGCCAAAGGAGGTGCTATAGAAACGGTGATTCACCTGGAAACAGGATACTTATTTGAAGAGCAGACGGAAGACTCCCTTATTCATGCAATAAATCAATTTAGAAAGACGAGCTTCAGTTCGAAGAAATGCGTAAAAAACGCCTCCAGATTTACGCCCGCTTCATTTTCCGAAGAGTTCTCCAAAGAGGTCAATCGTCTTTGGGAGACTCATCTTCGTCTTGGTTAAACATCACCGCTATTAATCTTATCCACCACATGCCCAACCTTCCCACTTGAGTCTTTCTTGGTAACCAATATCCCGTCTTTGGACTCCACTACCACCAAATCACTTACCCCGATGGTGGCCATAATTTTTCCCGACTCACTCCATAAAAAATTATTTTCTCCGTCTATCTGTACCTGACCACCATTGTTGGCAAAATAGTTATTTTCTCTATAGAACCTATCCACGAATTCCCACGTTCCAAAATCGATCCATTTAAATGGGTGCATAATTACGAGAGAATCACCTGCTTTATGTGATTGCTTTGCCACCTCTTCCAGAGCGCCTTTGGCCATTTTTGCGTACTCATCCGCCACAATGGCACCGTTCACGATTTCCAGTAAGGGAGTGTACCAATCGGGCTTATATTTTTTATACATAGCCAATAGATTGTCCGGAGTCATGGTTGTATGGTTCGTGTGGACCAACAGTCTACCCGAGTCCATGTACTCATTAATTTTTTCGGTTTCACTTCTGTCGATATAATCTGCGATCTCAAACACCTGAATTGGAGAATCTCCACTAACCAGCTCACCCCTTAGTAGGTAATCAACTCCTAGGACGACGCTATTAGGCACGTATCCCGCCGTAATATATTTGCTGGTTGTCAATGACAGAGTTTCAGCTACGTCAATAAAATCCAGGAAATCTTCCTCCGGGAATCGGAGGTCATCTACTTGAACTAGCATAAATGGTTCATCTCCACGGCCAATTTTTTTCAAAAAGGCAGCCGCTAGCCCTGTAGCCGGTCCTTGATTCCTGGTTTCGGGTTCGATAAATATGTTTTCGGACAGCAGTTCACCGACCTGTGAGTGGGCGATCTTGGCTTGGGATGCATTGGTTTGGAGATAAATCTCCTCAGGGGAGTATTTTTTCCGAAGCGAATTCCAGTTCGCCTGAAACAGAGATTTGCCATCCACGAAGGGTAAAAAATGCTTTGGCAGGGTAGAGGTGCTTAGGGGCCACATCTTGGTTCCCACTCCTCCACAGATAATTATCGGTATCATTCTCCCAATTGTACCAATTCTGAGTTAAAATATACCTACTTCTCTATGTATTACGATATTTCAAAACGGATTGTTGATATTATAGGCGCAATTATTATGGGAATTCTTTTTTTACCTATCTGGATAATAATTCCAATTTTGCTCAAAATAGACTCAAAAGGACCTATTTTTTATAAACCGGAGCGGGTCGGAAAGGAAGGGAAAATCTTCAATATGTACAAGTTCCGTTCCATGAAAATGTTTGAAGTTGAGGGCAAAGTGGTTCACGCGGTCGAGTTTTGGAAGCACAATCCAAAATTATTCGAAAAATACAAGAAAAACGGCTGGAAGCTGGAATTGGATGATGATCCGCGCATAACGAAGCTTGGAAAGATTCTCCGCCAGACCAGTATCGATGAAATGCCCCAAGTGATCAATGTGCTTCGAGGGGAGATGAGTGTTGTCGGCCCCAGAGCTTACGTAGAGCCGGAACTGCAAGACGCCAAAAAGCGCTATGGGAAAACCATAACAAAGGTCATCAAAGAAAGTCTTGCTGCCAAACCAGGCATTACCGGACCGTGGCAGGTTTCCGGCCGAAACGAGATTCCTTGGAATCAAAGAGTGGCTATAGACGCCGATTATGCCAAGAGGCGTTCTATCCTCTATGATATCTACATCATCCTAAAGACTCCGTTTGCTATGATTAGTAAATGGTAAATAAACACTTATTATGAAAAAGAAACTTTATTACATTCTTCTGCCTTTGGTTATCGTTCTTGCACTTTTCGGTTCGGCCGTCGCCTATGGCTATTTCACCGCTAAATCATTTGGCCCAAATATTCAAGCTCTTCAAGAGGCGGGAGGAAAGTTATCTGCCGCCTTTCAAGGTCAGGATCTGATTGCGGCCAAGCTTTCGGCCCAGAATTTAAGTATCCAAGTTGGAGAACTCGATGCAAAATATCAAAAAATCGGCTGGATAGGATCGATTCCCTTTATCGGAGTCTACGAAAAGGACGGTCAGCGCGGTATCAATGCGGGTAAGTCTTTGACCAAATCGGTTGAAACTTTAATTGCTTCTGTGGAGCCCTACGCCGACCTCCTTGGCTTCAAAACGGGTGCGGCCACACCTTCCGGTCAACCCAAAGCTCAGTCGATTGAAGACAGGATTGTTTTTATGGCTCAGACCCTGGATAAAATCAGTCCCGACCTGGACAAGGTTGAGGTAGACATGGCGGCCGCTCAAAAAGAGCTCGACCAGATCGACCCGTCTCGATATCCCGAAAGCATTTTCGGAAAAAATATCCGCAATAAAATTGTCGAAGTCAAAACCACCGTCTCGGAATCTGCACAATTGTTGGCTCAAGCAAAGCCATTGATCAAACTCTTACCTGACCTGCTGGGAAATCCAAACCCTAAAACATACATGGTCCTTTTTCAAAACGACGCTGAGCTTCGTCCCACCGGAGGCTTCATGACCGCTTATGCATTTTTGAGAGTCACCAAGGGAAAAGTAGAACCTCTTTCTTCATTTGATATTTACGATCTTGATGCTCGTTTCAACAAAAAAGTTCCCGCCCCTGAGGCAATCAAAAAATACCTCAACGAAACCTATCTCAATCTTCGAAATTCCAATATGTCTCCTGATTACAAAGTTTCTATGGATCTCTTCTACAAGTATTATCGGGACATTCCCGGGTTTCCTCGTCCGGATGGCATAGTCGCTATTGATACCCGCTTTCCGGTAGAGATATTAAAAGTTATCGGACCCATTGGTGTCGGAGGTTGGGGAAACTTTGGTCCACAAAATGATCCAGCTTGCGATTGCCCTCAAGTAGTTTATGCGCTAGAGCAAATCGCAGACCGTCCTGTTGCCGGATTCAAGACAGGGCGCAAAGCTGTTCTCGGACCCTTGATGCACTCCATGATGGCCAACGCCATGGGAAGTCCAAAGCACACTTGGCCGAAGCTCGTAAATGTAGTTCTTGATGCCATCAAGCAAAAACACTTACTCTTTTACTTTATGGAAGACAAAACCCAAAAGGTGGCCGAGGATTTCAATGCCGCCGGCCGCATCAAGCCATACTCATTCGATTATCTTCATATAAACGATGCCAACTTCGGCGGTGCCAAGTCGGATATGTATATCACTCGCGAAGTTGAGCAAGAAATAGAGAAATCAGGGGACGCCGTCACCAAAACCGTTTCCATAAACTATAGCAATCCTCGAAAAGGAAGTAACTGTAATCTGGAGGCCGGCCAGCTTTGTCTCAATGGCGTATATCGAGATTACATTAGGTTGTTTGTTCCCAAAGGTTCCAAATTGATTTCTGTGGTTGGATCGGAAGTAAAGGAACAGGTATCCGAGGACCTGGATAAAACTGTTTTCGAGGCCTTCTTCACCATGAGGCCGGAGTCCAGTAGCAAAATAGTTTTCAAGTACGAATTACCCCCTCTTGATTTATCCACTTACAGGTTGCTCATCCAAAAACAGCCCGGTACACCAACCATAAAACACACGATCATCCTCAACGGTAGTCAGGTGGTGGTCGATGTAGATCAGGACAAGGAAGTCATCTTGAACTAAGTGAAGGACTCGTATTCGGACACCGGTATTGTGGTTCGGATAGTCGACTCCGGAGAGGCCGACAAATACATTAGCGTAATATCCGAGAATCACGGAATGGGAATATTTTTGGCCAGAGGTGTCAGACGCCCAACTTCAAAAAAGTCGCCACATCTGGATCTGTTCAATTTAATAAAGTTCGACGTTGGTAGGGGAGAAAGCCCCAGATCCATGAGCCAAGTAGAATCGGTCTCTTTTTACCCGGGAATAAAATCAAACTACTCAAAAGTTGGAGTGTCCATGACTATGGCCGAGATTCTCACCAATACTTTACCTGTGGACGTAGAGGATAGGGAAATATTTTTATCCCTAAAATCTTTTTTGGAAGGTCTGGAAAAAGCTTTCGATCAAAAGGATATCAATAAGATCAGCCGGCGTTTTGGGCTTTTTATTCTTCGTCATTTAGGCTACCCCCCACCAAAATCTCCCGACACCGACCCTCTCTCATCCTATTTTGAAGCAATTATGAATCGCAAAATTATCAGTAAAGATATAAAATAGATAACATTGTCATTATGAAAACAACACATTTCCTTCCAATACTTTTATTTGCCTTGCTTCTCGCCGGTTGTGGGCCTAAGAAACCTACCGATAGTAATAACAATAAAAATCAACCACTAATCACCAAGCTTCTGATAAACGAGCTCCCTCTAAAAGATCGTCCTTTCACCGTTCTTGTTCCTCACGCCACCAACAGGCTCTTTACTTTTGTCACTATCGGGGCAGACAGGGCGCAGACGGCTTCGTTGGATCTGGAATACCAGTCCGGAGATCTCCTCAAGGGCGCTCGGGCTTCAATCGACTCGCCCATTTCCAGTCCGTTCATCAAGGCAATTATTCTTGGAAGCTGTTCTACCGGTGGCAAGTGTACCTTTGATACCGATCTAAAGTCTGGAACCGAAAAATTTAAACTTACCTTCGCCGGTCAGGATGTGACTCATGTTCTCAAGGGTGATTTCGTTTTTTTAACCGGCCAAAAAAATCTGCCCGACGGCAAAGTTATTTTCGAACCCTCCAAACTCACCGCCAAAGAAAATTTGATCATGCTCAACTCTTTTGGGCTTCCCAAACCTTCCGAAAAAGAGATTTTGCTCTACCCTGTAGTTTTCTCTTCGACCAACGACAAAGTAATTTCCGGCACTCTCACCCTTAATCAAGCGGGAGTTACTTCGGCAGCTATTTACGACGGAAACGACTATCAGCCACTCAAAATTTCTCAGAAAGATAACGTCATTACCATCGCTCTCAATCAAAAACCTTGGTCCATGAACGCCGAGATTACCCGTGATGACGAAAAGGGTTCCAAAGAATCTCTTACCCTCTACCTCCTCGGCCCGATTGTGCTATACAAATAGTTCATCCTGTTCCCAATTGATCGGGTTATTTTGGATATATTCCTGAATGCGGTTTAAATCTCTCTCGTCACGGACGATATGTTCGTAATAATTTCGTTGCCAGATTTGAACATTAGGATTTGTGGTGTGAATCTCCTTTGATGTATTCATTTTAAAATACCCAATTATTTTTGATAACAATGATCTTGGAACCTGAATATTCTCTGGTGCGGGCGATTCGTGAATCGCCCCTACAATTTGGAACAACAAATGAATATGGTTGGGCATAATAACGTACGAATCCAATTCGATATTTGTAAATCGTTGTGGTAACGATTTTAATATCGTTTCAACCATTTTCCCCATTTCCGATAATTCTATCTGTAGGGGCGATTCACGAATCGCCCGATATTTTGTAACCTCCCCAAACAAACATTCTCTGTCTTCTGTACACATCGTTACGAAATACGTACCTTCCAGAGAATAATCGAACCCTCTTAATCTCACAGACTTTCTTTGTGGGAAATCTTCGCTCACCAAATAATGTTATCACTGCGGTACGTTATTTTGAGTTTTTATCTTTTTCACATCCACTTTCCACATGTAGTTTTGAGGCCAACTAAGCCCTTGACATGTGATATATTGTGTATCATACTGAAAAGTGGTGACAAGTGGTGAAGTAACCTATAAACACCACGAGGCCTGCCTATGAATTATGTTTACTGGACTCTACTACCATCGGCTGGAAGCCAAAGGACGCCTGGCTATTCCACAAGCCTTCAGGGAAGGACTATCATCCGGTGGAGTCATCACCTCGGGTCTGGATGGCTGTCTGTTTCTTTTCCCCAGCTCATATTGGCAGAAGTTCTCCGAAAAGCTGGCCTCCCTGCCGTTAACCAATCAAGCGGCCCGAAATTTGACTCGTCTCTTAGTACAGTCGGCAGTCGACTTAAATTTGGACGGACAAGGAAGAACTCTCATACCGGAATATCTAAGAAATCAAGCCAATCTAAAAAAACAGGTGGTCGTAGCAGGGTCCCTAACCAGAATTGAAATCTGGGACCAGGAAGCGTATCACCAGCACCTTGACTTAATAGCGCAAACAATTAGTGACGGAGATGCACTCACCTCCCTAGACATATGACAAATTTAATTGAGCGTCATTTTCCCGCCTACAAGGGCGAGCTTAAGAAGCTCTACGGATTCAAGTCGGGCTATCTCTTTCTGGATCTAACCTTAGGAGACGGTGGTCACACGCAGGAAGCACTTGAGGCCGGCTGTCGGGTGGTTTCCTTTGATATCGATGAGAAGGCTATCCAAAGAGCTACTGGATACATCAAAAACTTCCGTCCCATTATTATTGATGGTCAGGATGAGATGGCGAAGATTCCTCAGAACTTTGTCTGGGTCATTATCAAAAGTAACTTCACCCAAGTCTCCGAAATCTGTAAACGATTTTCTCTTTCCGGTTTCGACGGGATCATGACCGATCTCGGACCCTCTCAGTTTCAAGTTTTGTCCGAGGGAAGGGGCTTCAGTTTTTTACTCGATGAACCTCTTGACATGAGACTCAATCAATCCCTTGGGGTGACCGCAGCCGATCTTTTGGCGGTTTTGAACGAAGGAGAGCTGGTTGAACTCTTTTCCCTGGCAGACGAACCCTTTGCCAAGCCCATTGCCCGCATAATCGCCAAACAAAGACAGGTTACTCCTGTCATTACCACCAAACAATTGAGTGACATCATTACCAGGATCAAAAAATTTCGCACCGAGGGTCGTATCCACCCGGCCACAAAAGTGTTCATGGCTCTCCGTATGGCCGTCAATCTTGAAAGAGAGAACATCAGACTACTGCTGCCTCAGCTGCCCAACCTACTCAAAAAGAATGGAATCTTGGGGGTTATCAGTTTCCACTCAGGAGAAGACAAACTTGTCAAAGATTTTATTGATGATTCCGAAACAAAAGGAATCCTCAGCGCTATTAACCAAAAACCGATCGAACCATCGATAAAAGAATTATCAATCAGTCAACGAACCAGAAGTGCCAAACTACGACTCGCAAAAAAAATTATTTAGCTACAAAAATGCCTTTATTTTTACAGGTGTCGTTTTGATTGGTCTGGCTATTTTCAACTTAGTTGGCACAAATGTATTATCTACTCAAGGATTCGCCGTTAGCGAAGTGGAGACAAAAACCATGTCATTGGAAAAAGAAAATCATCAGTTGTCTGTTAAGATAGAAGAAGCCACCACTCTCGGTAGTCTTCAAAAATTTGCCGAGGATCGTGGATTTATTAGGTCAAAAAGTATAGTATTTGTTCCTGCAACCTCTACTTTTGCCTCCAGATAATTCATGCTAAATAAATTGGGGATTACGCATAACCGTCTCAGGGTTATAACCTTATTAATTCCCATTATTTTTCTCATTTTGATACTTAGATTATTTTATTGGATGATCTTACGTGGACCGGAGCTACAAACCAAGTCGGATCGTCAGCATCAAATGGTAACCGTTCTGAAAGCCAAGAGGGGTGACATTTTGGATTCCGAAGGCGGAGTGTTGGCCGGTACAAAAAATCTATATCATCTTTTTGTTTACAAACCTCAGCTGACCGTTTCCAAGAATGATTTGATTGAGCAGCTATTAGGTTTACTTACACCGGATCGTGAGTCGAGTACCGAAGGAGATCTCCGAAAGTATTTGCAGGATCGCCTCTCTCTAAGTTCAAATTGGATTTCTCTTAAGCACTATCTTAGTCTTGAAGATAAGGAAAAAGTCGAAAATCAAAAAATTGCCGGACTTGGATTTGAAGACGAGTACGTTCGCTATTACCCGGAGTCGAGTATGGCGGCTCAAGTATTGGGCTTTGTAGGCCAAGATGCCGCAGGACAGGAACAGGGGTACTTCGGAATGGAGGGGTACTTCGATCGGATCCTCAAAGGTCGAGAGGGAAAGATTAGGACAGAGAAGGATGGCCAAGGAAATCCTATCCTAATTGGGAACTACCAATTTTTGCATGCCGTCGAAGGAAAATCCATCAATACCACGATAAACAAAAAAATTCAGTACATCTCAGAAAATCTACTGAAAGAAGGCCTTGATCGTTATGGAGCCATCGCGGGAGAAGTCATTGTAATGGAGGTGAAAACCGGCAAGATAAGAGCCATGGCCGCCTACCCAAACTACGACCCGGGAAAATTTTCCGAGTTCGACAATAGTACCTACAAGAGTCCCATGGCGGCAGATCTTTTTGAACCGGGATCTATATTCAAGCCCTTAGTAATGGCGGCAGCCTTAAATGAAAAGTTGGTCACTCCCGAAACCAAATGTGATATTTGTTCCGGACCTATCACTATCGGAAAATATTCCATCAAAACCTGGGACGAAAAATATCGTCCATTTTCAACCATGATTGACGTGATTGTCCATTCCGATAATACAGGAATGGTTTTTGTAGCCAGGAAATTGGGACCCGATAAATTTTCGGAGTATTTAAAAAGATATGGTTTTGGCCAAAAATCCAAAATAGAAATTCAAGAAGAAGTCTCTGGAGCGGTCAGGGAAGGAAAAAATATTGGCGAGATCGATCTGGCAACTAACTCATTTGGACAGGGAATCGCCGTGACTCCGATACAAATGATCTCAGCTCTAAATACAATCGCAAACGAGGGTAAATATATTAGTCCGACTTTGATAGAAGGGAGTAGGGGGGTGACGAGGGATGTCTTAAGCTCGGTTGCGGCCTCAGAAATGACCCAGATCATGGTCACTGCTGTCGACTCTGGCGAAGCCAAGTGGGCCAAGCCGGTGGGACTATCCGTTGCGGGGAAGACGGGGACCGCCCAAATACCCATTGAAGGCCATTACGACCCCAAAAAGACCATTGCCAGCTTCATTGGCTTCTTCCCCGCCAAGAATCCTCGATTTACCATGTTAGTTTCACTCAGGGAGCCTCAAACCTCTCAATGGGGATCGGAGACCGCCGCTCCGCTCTGGTTTAGTATCGCCAAACAACTTTTGCTATAAAGCCACAAAAAGACTAAAATAGATTAAATGTTAAGTCGACTTCGAGCTCACAAAGTATCCTTCCGGCACGCCATTGACGGTTTTGTTCACAATATAAAAACTCAGCCGAACTTCAGGTTTCACTTATTGGCAACCATTTGTGTTGTCCTCCTCGGAATTTATTTTTCGATCTCAATTTTTGAATGGCTAATCTTGGTTTTTACCATAAACATGGTTCTGATGGCGGAAATGGTTAACACTTCTATAGAATCAATAGTCGATCTAATCACTCTGGAGAGAAGAGAGGATGCCAGAATTGCCAAAGACGTTTCGGCGGGTATGGTCTTGGTTTCTTCATTCATGGCGGTCATGGTCGGCACTCTTGTTTTTCTACCAAAAATTATTAGCATTCTGTAATCATGGATATATTATTGGGAGTACTAATTGCCTCATTTATTATTCATGCATTTTTAATCGTTCCTTTTGTAAACTTCCTTTATCATCTTAAATTTTTTAAAAACCGGACTGCCGTAGCAAAAGAAAAAATTGACGAGGCATCTGTTCACATCCGGTCTAAAGCCAGAACACCAGAAGGTGGCGGCTTGCTCATTTTGGTGGTTACTAGTTTTATTTTTGCTCTGACCTTACCCGTTATAAAAAGACTTGGTTTTGAAATTACTCATGTCTATCCAATAAATGATGAAATTAATATCATCTTTTTCACCTTTATCTCTTTTGGTCTTCTCGGTCTTTACGACGATATCGTCAAATTTTTTGAGCTCGATCGACAGGAGGGTTACACCGGTTTAAAAACCGGCTACAAATTTTTAATTCAAGGTATTCTAGGGATTATCATCGGTGCCATGATGTTTATCAATCTGGGTATCGATATAATCCACATTCCTTTTTTTGGAGTCATTCATTTTGGTTTGTGGTTTATTCCCACCGCCGCATTCCTGATTGTGGCCTTTGCTAACGCCGTCAATATTACTGATGGCATGGATGGGCTGGCTTCTGGGCTTCTCATGATTAGTTTGTTTGGTTTCCTGATCCTATCTACTTCAATATTAGACACTCCGCTGTCGATCTTTATTGCTCTATGGCTAGGTGGATTGATCGCCTTCTTGTATTTCAACGTATTTCCGGCCAGACTCTTTTTGGGAGACGTTGGGGCCCTCGCCTTTGGGGCTACCTTTGCCATGGTCGGACTCCTTACCGGAAAGGTAATTGCTCTGATGATCATAGGTCTACCCTTCCTGGTTGATGGTTTCAGTAGCCTTACTCAAATCCTTTGGGTCAAAATCTTCCACCGTCGGCTTCTTCCCATTGCCCCCCTTCACTACTTGCTTCTAAAGATTGGTTGGTCTGAACCAAAAATAGTTCAAAGGGCTTGGCTGGTAGGTATAATGTTGGTTGTGTTCGGAATTTGGTTATCCATCATTTAACCAATGAGACAAAGGGATTCAAAAAGCCGACTGCCTACGGCAATCCTGTTTTCCGGAATAATGCTCGCCTGTTTTGGACTAATAGCGATTTATGACGCTTCGGTAATCGACGCTTATCGTACCTTCGGAGATAAATTTCACTATGTCAAACAGCAAGCCCTCTGGCTTTGTGTCGGAGTGGTAGTCGCCTTGGTCACGGCCAATATCCCGATTTTATGGATAAAGAAAAACGCCTATTTGCTTTACGGCGTGACTCTGTTTTTGATGCTAGTTGTAATAATCCCGGGAATCGGCTCTAAGTTTCTCGGCGCCAGAAGGTGGCTGGCCATTGGGCCGATAATTTTGCAACCATCTGAGCTATTGAAAATTACCTTCGCCATCTATCTTGCCCATTGGTTGGAAACGGAAAGAAAAATTAAACAGTTTCTCCTGCTTATCGGGATAAACGCTTTCTTGATTATGCTTCAACCAGATCTTGGCACCGCCATTATTTTGATAGGCGTATCATTTTTAATTTATTACCTTTCCGGTGCCAAACCAAGGGAGATTTTTTCTTTTAGTCTCATTCTTCTCATAGCTATTTCAGCTTTGATTTTGGTCTCTCCCTATCGGTTTAATCGTGTCAAGACCTTTATGGATCCTACACTCGATCCTCTAGGCTCATCCTATCACATCAATCAAGTTCTTTATGGGCTTGGTTCGGGAGGTATGAGTGGAGTCGGTCTCGGTCGTTCACGACAGAAATACGATTATCTTCCGGAAGCCACCACAGATTCGATTTTTGTAATCATTGCCGAGGAATTTGGTTTTATTGGCAGTACCGCACTAATAATCATTCTGGTAGGGATAATGACGGCCTCATTTAAGATTTCCCTAAATGTGGTCGATAAATTTGATAAACTACTATCCAGTGGTATCACCCTCTTATTCTTATTACAAATTTTTGTTAATCTAAGCTCTATGGTGGCCCTCATTCCTCTAACTGGGGTACCTCTCCCATTTATTTCTTACGGTGGGTCCTCGCTAGTCACCAATTTTATTGCCCTCGGATTGTTAATTAACATATCTAAAAGAGCGTGAAACCGTTAATTGCCTTTACCGGAGGTCATCACAATAGTGCTCTAGAAGTGGCCAAAATTCTTCGTAAAGAAGGGTACCAAATCATCTGGATAGGTCACAAATTTACGGCTCGTGGTGAGAAAAGCTTGTCGGCCGAGTATCAGGAGGTTACCCGAGCGGAAATCAAGTTCCTGGAGCTAAAGACTGGCAAGTTTTTTAGGAAAATCGATATTCGGGAATGGCTTAAGATTGTGTTCGGGTTTTTTCAGTCCTTTTTATACCTTCTCAAATACAGGCCGGCCTTAATATTTTCTTCGGGAGGATATCTTTCCGTTCCGGTGGTTATCGTTGGCTGGGTTCTCCGGATTCCGGCGATCACCCATGAGCAGACAGTTATCTCCGGCTGGGCAAACAAAGCCATCTCACCCTTTGTGAAAAAGATTTTATTAACTCACCCCTCCTCTCTTAAAAACTTTCCTAAAGATAAATCTGAAGTTGTTGGTTTACCCATACGCAAGGAACTATTAAATGCCAAAAACACCAAGAAATTCAATCCAAGACTTATTTATATTACCTGTGGCAAGCAGGGGTCACATTTGATTAACCAAGCCGTTTTTCCCATAATTCCCAGACTGGTAGAGAAATATACGGTCGTTCATCAAACCGGCTCTAGTACTTTAACAAAAGATCTCGACCGTGCCAGAAGGATCAAAGAGAAACTTGGTGAAAAAAAGGATCGTTACATTTTTTCCCCCTACTTCTTTGGAGACGACGCGGCAACTTATATGCGATCGGCCTCAATTATTGTCAGTAGATCCGGAGCACACATAGTCTATGAATTGATGACTCTTGGCAAGAAAGCCATACTGATTCCGATATCATGGGTTTCTCACAACGAACAGTTTTTGAATGCAAAATTAGCCAAAAAAGAGATAGGGAGTTTTATCCTTGCAGAGAAAGATCTCACGCCGGAAAGTCTTTATCAGGCTATTATGGACTTAGTTAAGGCACCTGCCGTGAAACCTTCTATTAACCTGGTCTCCAATGCTACCGACAAGATCATCCAAATCATTCGCCAATCAATTTAGGCGTCTTGGAAGGCGTTTTAATCTCGCTTTCGGTAAGCTAATCCCTATTTTTATATTTTTATTGCTTCTGTTTCTATTCAATAAACTTTTTAAAATAAATTCGGTGGACTGTTCTCTGGACGGTGAAAAGTGCTCTCCGGAAATTATTCAAAAATTCGATAAATATCTGGGGTCGAACGTTCTTATATTAAATCAAAAACAAATCTTCGAATCTGTCAACACATTTTATTCCACCGAAAAGGTGATTATCGGTTTCAAAATGTTTAACACTCTAAAGGTAACCTTGAGGAGTAGTTCATCACCGATATCGGTTATGGTTTCTCTCGTCAAAGAGTTACCCACAATCTCAATGGACACCGATCTCGGTTCCTCTATTTCGGCTGATTGGCCTCGACCATCTCTTGAAATAGAAACTTTTGGAAAAACGGCCAGCTTCAGCGGTTTTGGACTGTGGGAGAACGGTATGATGACTCCTATGGCTACCGAAGGGTCTCAAATAAAATATATTTTTTCCGAAAAACCGGATATCGAAACAATAAAGTCGCTCTATCGGCTCGTGAAGTTGGTGAACAAATATCTAAATCTTCAGTCCATTTTGATTGTGGGTCAAAGAGTTTTCTTGAGACAGTCGGATCGACCTGATATCATTGTAAGTGTACCTTTCGAAGAGGGTCAGGTAATTGAGGCTATTAAGTCTATCTCTTTTCTTGTGACCCTAAAGAAAGATACAAAAGTGATTGATTTACGATTTAAAAACCCTATCATAAGATAATATGGCAAAAACTCAGGGTCTGAATGCAATCGATATAGGGTCGAGCAAAATAACTTGTTTGATCTCTATGCCGACGCAGGATAGTTCTAAAATTAATGTTGTTGGTGTCGCTACGGTTCCCAGCAAAGGTGTCCGAAAGGGGCAGATAGTAAATATCGAAGAATGTGTTAGTGCTATCACCGACTGTGTGGAATCCGCCGAAAGAATGGCTGGCGTCGGCGTTGATTCGGCCTATATTTCAATTTCCGGTGAACAGATTGCCTCACAAAACTCTCACGGTTTGGTTGCCATCAGAGAAGCAGAAGAGGAAATCTCCCCCGATGACGTCTTTAGAGTTATCGAAGCCGCCCGAGCCGTCTCCCTACCCACCTCTCGAGAGATAATTCACGTACTACCGATTGAGTTTATTGTTGACAGTCAGAGAGGAATCAAAGATCCTACAGGTATGTCTGGGGTTCGCCTTGAGACCGAAGCTCATCTGATCACCGGTCTTTCTCCAGCCATAAAAAACGTTACTCGCTGTGTCAACGAACTCGGAGCAGACGTTTCCGGCTTGGTCTTTAGCGGGCTGGCTTCGGCAGAGGCTGTTTTGTCGGAAACGGACAAAGAGCTTGGAGTAATTCTTGTCGATATTGGCGGTGGAACTACCAGTATCTGTATCTTTCTGGAAGGATCTTGTGTTTACTCAGCCGTTCTTCCTATCGGCGCCAAAAAGATAACCGATGATATTGCCATTGGCCTGCAGATAAGTGTGGATGGTGCCGAAAAAATAAAACATTTTGTCAGTCGGCAAAAACATGAACGAGGTGAGGAGGAACAAAAAATCGTCGACGAAATTGACCTGCTGAAGCTTGGTATCTCTGAAGACGTCAAAAAAGTTTCTCGGAAAACTATCTCTGAAGGAATCATTCGTCCTCGTCTAAATGAAATTTTCTCTATGGTGAGTAATATCATAAAACAGTCCGGCTACGAAGGTCAGACACCTGCCGGAGTGGTTCTTACGGGTGGTGGTTCTTTGACGGTGAATTGTACCGAAAGCTGTCGAAGGGTAATGCAGTTGCCGGCCAAAATTGGTACGCCGGAAGGTTTGTCGGGGATGATAGAAGAAATTTCCACACCGATCTCTGCCGTTGTAGTTGGATTGGTTCTCTATGGATACAAAAGAAAAAATGAGGCCACTTCCGGAGGAGTAAAACTATCTGGTATGATAAAGGCAATTCCTGGCAAACAAGTTGTTGGGAGGGTTGTAGAATTTATAAAATCTTTCTTACCATAAAGTGGGTCTAGTAAAACCGGATACAAATACATTCGCCAAGATTAAAGTTCTTGGAGTCGGAGGAGGTGGTAACAACGCCATCAATTCCATGATTTCCTCGGGGAAAATAAAAGGAGTAGAGTTTATTGCTGTAAACACCGATATGCAGGCATTACTAGCTAGCAATGCCGATATCAAACTTCAAATTGGGGAGAAAAGCACCAAGGGGTTGGGCTCGGGGTCAAATCCGGAAGTGGGACAAATAGCCGCGGAGGAGTCCAGAGAAAAGATAAAAGAAGTTTTGTCCGGAGCCGACATGATTTTTATCACTGCCGGAGAAGGCGGTGGTACCGGCACCGGAGCTGCTCCCGTAATTGCCGAAATCGCCAAAAAAGATGTTGGGGCTCTCACTGTCGCGGTTGTTACCAAGCCCTTCCTTTTTGAAGGCGCCCGCCGTCGTGTTCAAGCCGAAGAAGGCATCGAAAAACTAAAAGAAAACGTAGATACTTTAATTATTATTCCAAATCAAAGATTGATGGACGTGGTCAAGAAAGACCAAACCCTTCTTGATGCCTTCAAGACAGCTGACTCTGTTCTTGGGCAAGGTGTTCAAAGCATCTCAGATCTAATTACCATTCCGGGTTTGGTCAATGTAGATTTTGCTGATGTCAAATCCGTCATGACCAATGCCGGCTCTGCCCTCATGGGTGTAGGTCGCGCCTCGGGAGAAAAGAGGGCTATCATTGCTGCCAACGCGGCCATAAGCTCACCTCTTTTGGAAATTAGTATCGATGGTGCCAAGGGAATTCTTTTTAATATTGCCGGAGGCGAGAGGCTTACCCTCTCAGAGATCAACGAAGCTTCTTCCATCATTACTCAGTCTGCCGATCCCGATGCCAACATCATTTTTGGCACTACTATTCGTGAGGATCTGGGGGAAGACATTCAGATCTCGGTGATTGCCGCCGGCTTTGATAGTATTCGTCACTTTAACCCCGTTTCTGGTCCGAGTAATTTTTTCAAGCCGACCCCGGCAGAGCCCAAGCCGATTGTGCCCGAAACGGTGCCCGAACGGACAGATCCTCCAAAAAGTTCACCTGCTGGCAAATACAAGCTTCAGCACGATGAAGTCAGCATCGAAGACGATCTAGACATCCCCACCTTTCTTCGAAATAAATATTGAGTATTCCCAAAACAGACGACACTAGACTTCAGAGAGGTAGTATTGTCATGTCTGCTGTTAGAACATATCTGAGGTATAATCTTTTACCTAAGGCATGAAAAAAGAAAAAAGCAATTTGGATCGAGCTCGAATCGAAAAGAACCCTGATTATTACGCAGTAGAAAGTGATGGTGAAGTGGTGGCAATGGTGACGGAAATATTGGAGGAAACCGTTTTTGGACAGCCAGCAGCTTGTGTGGAAGTGGCAAAACCCATCGCCAGATTTATTTGCGGTTTAGACGATCCATCGAGACCAATATATGTCGGCCTTTTTCTAGGTGAATCCGGTGTAGGAAAAACAGAAATGGGAGTCGCCGTTTCCAAAGTATTTGACCCCCAATATCCCGAGGAACGATTAAAGATCATCGATTGTAATATGTTTCAACAGAGCCATGATGTTCAAAGAATCTTGGGTGCCCCGCCTTCTTATGTTGGTTACGGTGACGAACCACTCATTGGCAAGGAATTCTTGGCTCAGCCCAACGTCCTCGTTTTTGACGAGGTTGAAAAGGCCGATACCGCTCTCCACCGACTTCTTTTGAGAATAATGGATAAGGCGAGACTGGACATAAACGAAAGTGAAGAAGATCGGATGATGTATGTGGAGGAAGAAGGCGAACTCCCCGGTTTGGATTTTTCCAACTCAGTTATCATTTTGACTTCCAATCTCGGCTCGGATGAAATAAAAAATATTCGATCCGGAAATCGGAGTATGGGATTCGTAAAAGACAATATGGAGGCGCAACAAAGGGATATCCATGCAGCCGGTATAGCAGCTGCCGATAGATTTTGGCATCACATGCCGGAGTTTCTCAATCGCATCGACTCCACAGTTGTTTTTAACTCCCTCACCACTGAGGTTGTTCATAAAATATTTGATAAGTTCTTAAACGAATTTACCAAAAATTATGAAGCGGACGCTACTCAAATCATGGCTACTAACCAGTTAAGAGAATGGATTATTGCTCAGACCGACATCTGCAAGGCCGGCAGAGAACTCAAGAGAAAAATAAATGATTTGATTATTACTCCGGCCGCTGGAGTTAAATTTAAAATTCCTAAAGGAGTCCCTCTCATCGCCGATATCAGCCGGGACGAACCCAAGCGGGTCATTTTCTGGCTGAGCAAAACCATGGTCAACTCTGCCTCTAGAGCAAAATAACAATCAGCACCCATCGGTGTAATACAATATCTTTATGCCCAAAAAAGCAAAGACTGCCGAAGAAACTATCAAGGTTACCGGGGAAAATCTCCTCAAAACCGTGAAGGACTTGGTTGCGCAGGGAAATGTCCGTCATATTACCATCAAGGATAAAGACGGAAAGATCGTGATGGAGTTCCCTCTAACCATAGGAGTCGTCGGGGCCGTGTTCCTCCCTGTTCTTGCCGCGGTTGGTGCCATAGCCGCCTTAATCGGGGAGTGTACCATTTCAGTCATCCGCTCCAAGGAATAACCCATAATTGACAAGATTGAGATATTCTTGTACAATCCTCTATCATAGGTTAGCCATTTTACATTTCACTCGATAGGAGATACTCATGAGCAGTTTTCTTGACAGACAAAACCAACTAATTAGCGACGGTAAAAAGGTTAAGGCTCTTCAACAGATACAGCAAATTGCTGAATCTGGCAAGCCCATAAAATGGGAAATACCCCTTCTTCCCATACTCCTGATCTTGATTTTGGCCACTGTCGTTATAGGCTCAGTTGTGGCCATCAGGGACTACTACAGCCCGGATTCCCCCCTGCCAAATAATCAAAATAACTCTCAGCCACCCTCCTTGCCTGAAGCGCCAAGTCTGCCCGAGGGATCTTCAATCGATCCAAGCTGGCCGATGAACCCAATCGCGATGGGGGCGTATCAGACTCCGACACAAATTTTCAGCGATATTTCAGGAATTCCTGGGTTCACGGCCCTATCCACATCTCCAGGGAGGCTCGTCTGTCAGGATGGTTACGCTGCCTTTTACATCCCTCCGGGGACAAACAATGTATACATCCTCGCAGTAGACCCCTCCGGCGTAATAGTTTACACACCTCCAGTCCCTCTGGGATGGGTAAACATTTACTGCGATGCGGGCACGTTCCGCGAGATTATCGTTTTTTCCCAATAGACTCATTAGCCTGATTACAATCAGGCTAATTTTATATTCCCATCGCAATTTGCAGCACTGTCTTGTAGTAAAATATTTAAAGTATGTACCTTAACTCATGGAGGAAGCATGAAAGAAAAAGGGCAAGGTCTGGTTGAGTATGCCGTAATTCTGGTTATGATAGCCATAGTTGTAGTGGCCGCTCTCTTGTTTTTGGGACCAATTATTGAGAAGGGTTTTAACAGTGACTTCGACAATAAAAATATTATTGTTCCCAGCAATGACATCCCCGCCCACGCCAAAGAAATTGCGCACCCCAAACCGATCGACGCAGTCGATGTTCCTATGGGAATCAGTGATTATTTACTTGAACAGCCAAGATCCTACAGCATATCTCATCTAAGTTGTCTGTATGTCTGGCTACCTGAGGGTGCCAGCTTCTTGTATGCAGCCGCTCCCGTACAGCTTGAGACTGCCACTTCGATTTACATCCAGATGCCAATTGTCGGTAGCCGTCTAGTGACCATCTGTGCAGCAGAGGGGATTTCAACCGAAATATACCTCTGGTCCAAATAACCCCATGTTTATACGCCTCTTTGCTTCACCGCAAGGAGGTTTTTTAATGCCTAATTCATCCCCACATAGCTCTCGCTTCGCTCGCGGTTGAAGCTTTGTGCAACGTCCTCGAGCATTAAAAAATCCTGTCAATAAAATTGACAGGATTTTAAACTTTTAGCAATCTATGTCAGTTCGTGTTCCATCCCCATGTCCCGAGACATAGGTACAAACGTGGCCGTCGTCACGGGTGTACTCATAGACATAGATTTTTCCTTGGTACACATTTCCGATATAACGAAACCCCTTTTGTTGTATGAACAGGGCGGTAATATCACCCTCACATGACACCGAAACCGACATTCCCGCGAACATTGCACCGGTAATCGTACACGTTTTACCATCTTCGCGTGTATATTCGTAGAAGTCGGCATGTTCAGCATCGACGTGCCCGACATATCTGAAGGGAGGGACCATTTGTTCGGTGGATACATTAGCGGCTGGCGTCTCCGCCACATTTTCTGTATTGCTACCGCATGAAGCCAGAATCAAAGAAATTAAGAGTACAATCTGCAAAAGGCGGTTGTTGGGAAACATGCTATTTCTCCTTTTCAATGTAGTGGTTTGGAATCGTTATCTATCCTATATTATATCACACGTCCTGTTTATACTCAAAGTGGATTCTGTCAGCCACGAGATACATGGCTTGACATTCGGGTTATTTTTGGGTTAAATGAGGATATGATTCAAAAAATATCTGCCCCGGTTTCAGTAGAGACAGTTTACGATCATCGTAAGCGCACCATTGCACCCAGACGTATCTTTTGGGATGGTCAGATTTTTCGGATAGCTCAAGTTGGTCTTCATCATACTTTTCGTGAAGGCCGCACTCTATTTCACATTTTTTCGGTTACTACCCAAAATTTATCCTTTAGATTAAGGCTGGACACTGACTCATTATTTTGGACCCTAGAAGAAATCTCCGATGGGTTTGCCAATTAAGCCCACTCGTCTATGCGGTTAGACTTCAATCCTGCTCCATCCACGGTCATGCACATTGACCTAAATTCCTGTTTCGCCACTATCGAACAGCAAGCCAACCCACTCCTTCGTGATAAACCTATTGCCGTGGCTGCCTACGATAGTCCTAATGGCTGTATCCTCGCTCCTTCGGTCCAAGCCAAGAAGCTTGGTATCAAAGTCGGCATGCGCGTCAAAGATGGTCGCCTTCTTTGTCCGGATCTCATTGTTCTCCCTTCAGACCCGGATAAATACCGGTCGGTTCACCTTGGTCTCAAGAAAGTTTTATCCGTCTATACTCCGGACATAGTCCCCAAGTCTATCGACGAGTTCGTTTTGAATTTTGCCGGAACCCCGGCTCTCAGAAGAGACCTCTTCCTTATCGGCCAAGAAGTCAAGGATCGTATCCGGAAAGAAGTGGGGGATTATTTGACGGTTTCTATTGGTCTTGGGCCAAATCGCTTTCTTGCCAAGACGGCCAGCAATCTTCATAAGCCGGATGGTCTCGACGAGATTAATAAAAATAATTTTTTAAAAATATACGAGAGTCTTACCCTTACGGATCTTACCGGCATAGCTAGACAAAATGCTATCCGTTTAAACTCAGCCGGTATTTACACGGTCTTGGATTTTTTCAATGCCGACCTGCGGACCTTGCGGGCGGCCTTCCACTCCATCTCGGATTATTACTGGTTTGTTCGCCTTAGGGGTTGGGAAGTAGACGATGTTGATTGGGGAGTGAAAAGCTTTGGCCACTCTTACGCCCTTCCCAAGTTTCTGACCAAGCCGGAAGAAATGGCTCCAATTCTCACGAAGCTGGTAGAGAAGCTTGGTTTCCGTATGCGTGGATCAGGCTTTCAAGCCAAAGGAGTCCATCTGGGGATCCTCTACCGCGACCACGAGTTCTGGCACCAAGGAATTAGGCTGGATCAGCCTCTCTTCTTGAGCCAGGATATTTACCGCGTGGCTTACCGTCTTCTTTCACACTCTCCATATCGTTTGCCGGTGCGTAATTTAGCTGTATCTTGTTTTGGTCTTTCGGAGAGGTGCAGCTTGCAGCTTGGTTTATTCGAGGACAAAATAAAAAAAGAGTCTCTAGTGTCAGCGATAGACGATATCAACGATCGGTGGGGAAACTTTGTCATTACTCCAGCCATGATGGTCAATACAGGGAATGCTATCCAAGACCGGATAAGTTTTGGGAAATAATCTAGTGTTTCTCGTACAGAGCCTCACCTGCTACTGCATCAGCTTTAGTCGGGTGAACTGTCCCGTCTGGGTGATTGGCGGGGGAATAGACGGTATATAGTTTCAATGGTTCGGACGTGGATGTATTAATGATATTGTGGTTTGTTCCGGCAGGCACTATAACAACGTCATTAGCCTTAAAAATTGTTTCTTCGTCGTTCAGAATAGCCTTACCTTGTCCGGCCTCAAATCTAAAAAATTGATCGATATTGGGGTGCACCTCCATGCCTATCTCCTCGCCTGGAAGTAGGCTCATTAAGACAAGCTGGGAGTGGGGGGCCGTAAAAATCACCTTCCTAAAGTTGGTATTGGTTACTGTTTCAGCCTCGATATTTGTATGAAATCCGACCATATTCTCTAAAATTAATAATACTTCATCTTACATCAGAATTCGCCGGTGTGTCTCTGGGCATGAGTCGTGCCTGTCCAGGCTACGGGCACAAATGGGACCCCTGGCTTGACAAAAGACCTATAATAGAGTACAATCCTCTTTCTATGAAAAAAATAATACTACTCATTCTGACCACTATGATCATTGGTCGGCCGGAGGTTCCGGCTGCTTCTCCCGTGGTCAAAAATTACAGCCAGGAAGTTCTTGCCAGCCGAGAAATTGATATGGAGTATCGATACAGAGTACCATCGGTCAGTAAGGTGTTTAAAGATAATATTCTCTTAAATATCGCCTATTTGGATGGTCGTGTCTCCTCAGCCTCGGAAATAAATTGGGAAGAGATCGACAGGCCATTTCATTCGGAGTTTACCCTCAAGCCAAATGAGGCCTTTGCATATCACGATGCAATCTTACCCGAGTATAAGGACAAGGTGGTGGTAACTACCAACGCCCGCTTCAACAAACAAGATGGATTTAAAACCGATGGGTACCTCTATGGAGATGGAGTATGTCAGCTAGCCTCCCTAATGAATTGGGCTGCTAGAGACGCGCAGCTAGACGTTACTCAGTATACCAACCACGATTTTGCCGTCATTCCCGAAGTCCCCAAACAATTTGGTGTGGCGATCTATCTGGATCCGGGCAACAAGCTTTCAAGTGCCAGAAAAAACCTTTACATCGTGAACAACCAAAGCCAATCTGTCACCTTCAATTTTGACTATCAAAATGGTCAGCTGAAGATTTCAGTGACCAAAGACGCCTAAATATCTTGCCAACAAAAAGCCACCTATCTGTAAGGAAAGAGTGGCTTTTTTCTCTGCTTTACACCGGCTACCATGTACCGAATTTTTAGATTTCTTAGCTTGTAATCCGGACGGATTCTTACATTCCGTTATCTCTTGGCAGATAACACACGGACCTCAGAGAAGGTCTAGGATCCCTAGGCTGTGTTACCACTTAAAAGTGCGGTGTACCAATAAAGGCTAGGAAGTTCGTAATTCTGTTAACTTATCCCTACACCTTTATATGTGGGATTAATTACAATGTAGAATGATTTTTTGCATTTGTCAAGACTGGCAATAAGTATTAGAAAAATTTCTCCACGAACAATTTGGTACTCTTGAACGAGGTCGTACAACCGTCATAATCGTCGTTTTATTGATATAATAGCTTTAAAGCGTTTGAGTCTGGCTATCACCAGACGAGCTGGAAGAAGAAATTCATTAGACCTTCCCGGTGAGCCCGTAATAGCCTAAAACAAGTAAAAAATTAGATGGTACCGTCCTAGAAAACTTTCTTTCTAAGACTCTAATCTCCAAGGGATCGCCTACGGGGATTTTTTTGTAGCCACTATAATAAACACATATGCCAAAAGATAAACACCTAATCAAAGAAGTTGAAGCATCTCCGGACTTTCCTATTTTGGAAAGGCAGTTATTGGACCATTGGTACAAATCGGGAATTGTGGACAAGTATTTGCACAAAAACGACGCGTCTAACGAAAAATTTTATTTTCAAGACGGACCTATTACTGCCAACAATCCCATGGCCGTCCATCATGCTTGGGGTCGCACCTACAAGGATCTCTGGCAACGCTACAAGAATATGCGCGGTTTCAAACAAAGATTTCAAAACGGTTTTGACTGTCAGGGTCTTTGGGTAGAAGTTGAAGTAGAAAAAGAGTTAGGCTTTCACTTTAAAAAGGATATCGAAGCGTATGGGGTGGCTGCCTTTATACAGCATTGCAAAGACCGTGTCATTAAGTATTCAGGGATTCAGACTGAACAGAGTAAACGTCTTGGCTATTTTATGGACTGGGACCATTCATACTTCACCATGTCGGATGAGAACAATTATATGATTTGGCATTTTCTCAAAGTATGCTGGGAAAAAGGCTGGATCTACAAAGGTCATGACTCCGTTCCATGGTGCCCTCGTTGTGAAACCGCCATTTCACAACACGAGATGCTGACAGAGGATTACAAAGAGCTTACACATAAATCGATTTATTTCAAGCTTCCTCTAGTAGGTAGGAACGCAGAATATTTGATGGTATGGACCACTACACCGTGGACTCTTCCCGCTAATATTGCGGTCGCAGTTGACGAGAAGCAAGACTATTCTCTTGTGGAGGACGATACCGGGGATAACTTATGGGTTTTGAAAGACTTGGTTGGAACCGTTTTTAAAGGGGGATACAAAAAGGTGGTCAAAACTGTAAGGGGTACAGAGCTGGTCGGTCTTCACTATACCGGGCCATTTGACGGAATTACTGCCATCAAAGATGTGGCCACAGAAAATCCAGACAAATTTCATATAGTTATTCCGACGGATTCTTATATTATGCCAATTAGTAATTCCGAAGGTACCGGTTTGATTCATACGGCGGTTAGCGCCGGATCCGAAGATTTCGCATTGGGCAAGAAACTTGGACTACCAATGATCCCCATTATTGCCGACAACGCCGATTATCTACCGGGACTAGACTTTTTATCCGGTCAAAACGCAAAAAAACATCCGGAAATAATTCTGGAATATCTGGAAGAAAGGGACAAAAAGGGAGATAAATGGATTTTTAAAATCGAGAATTATACACATCGATATCCTGCCTGTTGGAGATGTAAAACAGAACTGGTTTGGAAAGTAGCCGATGAATGGTATATCGCCATGGATAAAGTCGATCCGGACGATAATCAAAAACGGACTCTTCGTCAAAAAATGATCGATTCTGCCAAAAAAATAAATTGGAAACCTGAGTCAGGTTATGATCGTGAATTGGAATGGTTGGACAATATGCACGATTGGCTCATCAGCAAGAAGAATCGTTATTGGGGTCTGGCTCTCCCCATCTGGGTTTGCGACAAATGTGAAAAGTTTGAGGTTATCGGAAGTAAGGAAGAGTTAGGGGAAAAAGCAGTTTCCGGTTGGGATAAGTTTGAGGGACACTCTCCACACAAGCCGTTTATTGATGAGGTAAAAATAAAACATGTCCTGCCTGCCGGCAGGCAGGCTTGCGGAGGCACTATGTCTCGCATTTTGGATGTTGGTAACCCATGGTTGGATGCCGGTATTGTGCCCTTTTCCACTTTAGTCGATCCGAAGACGGGAAAGGTTAGCTATACATCCGACAAAAAATATTGGAAGGAATGGTTTCCGGCCGACTTTATTACGGAATCGTTTCCGGGCCAATTCAAAAATTGGTTTTACTCCATGATTGCCATGAGTACGGTTCTTGAAGATACCAACCCCTTTGAATCAGTACTCGGCTACTACTCTATGCTTGGTGAAGACGGACGTCCCATGCACAAATCGTGGGGGAACGCCATCGAATTTAATGAAGGGGCGGATAAGATTGGAGCCGATGTTATGCGTTGGTCTTTTACGAGACACAACCCCGAGAGGAATCTTCTTTTTGGTTACAAATTGACAGCAGAAACCAAGAGACAATTCCATATGCTACTTTGGAACTCGTATCGATTTTTTGCCAATTTTGCCGCCTTGGAAAATTGGCATCCGGAAATCGAATTTGAGCATATTCCCACGAAGCTGGATCTTTGGATACTGAACCGGCTGGACCAGATGGTTTTGGAAGTGACCGATGGTTTGGAAAAATTAGATGCACATTTTGCCTCCACATCAATTGAAAGTTTCGTTTCCGATTTATCCACCTGGTACATTCGTCGTTCTCGTGACAGAGTCGGGCCTAGTGCCCAAATCCCTGATGACAAAGAAACTTGTTATCGTACCCTTAGGACAATTTTTGACTGTTTGTCTCGTGTCCTTATGCCATTTACCCCTTTTATGGCCGACATGATCTATACCAATATCACAGGTGAAGAATCTGTTCATTTGGCAGAATGGCCGGCAGTCACTACTCCGGAAGTTGTAGATAGTAAATTGATTGAGAATATGTCCCTAGTAAGGAGAATATGCGAGATGGGCCATTCCGTTAGAAAAATCGAAAAAATGGCGGTAAAACAACCACTATCAAAAATGACCGTCCTCGGTCCAGAATCAGGTCTTGAAAAGGAAAAAGAATTAATTCAATTAATTAAAGACGAGCTCAATGTGCTGGCTGTTTATTTTATCGAAGACAAAGAGCTTTCGGTTAAGCTCGATCTGGATCTCACTCCGGACTTAATAAACAGAGGCAAAACCAGGGAGATAATTCGGTCTATCCAAGAGGCGAGAAAGCAAGCCGGTTGTAATTTGGACGAATCAGTCTCTGTCACCTTACCGGATTGGCCGAAAGAATTTGAAGATGAAATCAAGAGAAAAACTCTGGTCAAAGAAATTACAAGAGGGGATTTGATTAAGATTTTTAGAAGCTAATGCGTCAAAACAAAGGCCTCCTCTTTGCCGCCTTGGTGCTTATCGAGGTGCTTAGCTTAGTCACGCTCTGGAGCACTGTGCCGGATCTTTTTATGTCTCAATTGGCCTTTGTGGTAGCCGGTGCAATTATAATTTACTTACTCGGTAAGTCCGATATCGTTCTCTTACTTACTTTGGGGAAAACTTTTTATATCGTTAGCATTGTTCTATTGTTAATCACCATGGTGGTTGGGCGGAATATCAGAGGCTCCGTCAGATGGATTGACCTTGGTTTTTTTAATCTCCAGACTTCAGAAATAATCAAGCCTCTGTTAGCGATTTCTTACTCAGCCTACATTTCAAATTTAAAAAAAATCAATTGGAGGCAACTATTGATATTTTTATGTTTGGCTTTCATTCCGGTGGCACTGGTGGCGATACAGCCTGATCTGGGGTCGGCTCTCACATTAGTTTTTCTACCCGTTGCCATATTGGTTGTTTCTGGTCAAATCAATAAGTTATTGGTTCTTGGGGCTGTTTGTATCGCCTTGGTTCTGCCCTTGGAAGCGAGACTGCTAAAACCATATCAGCGCCAGAGATTGGAGACCTTTATCAATCCGTACACGGATCCAAAAGGAGCCGGCTATAACGTTATTCAGTCCACCATAGCCGTCGGTTCCGGAAAGATATTTGGCAAGGGTGTGAAACTTGGTACTCAGTCTCACCTAAATTTTCTCCCGGAAAGGCACACAGACTTCATCTTTGCCTCATACGTGGAGGAATTCGGCTTTGTTGGGGCGTTGGTGCTATTCCTTTCGTACTTCGTTATTTTTCGTTTTTGCCTATATGGAATAGAGCGTCTTCATGATAGGCAGCAAAACCTACTGTCCCTTTCGATATTTTTCCTATTTCTCTTTCAGTTTGTGGTAAACGTAGGTATGAACCTGGGGATCATGCCGGTAACCGGCATTACACTCCCCCTGTTTTCATACGGGGGTAGCTCACTTCTCAGCTTTGCCATCTTGGTTGGATTACTCTGCCGCCAGCTTGATCTAATCACCCCTTTTGAGATATAATAGCGCCCATGGCAGATAAAATCACATACGCAGTTATCCAACTTGGTGCAAAACAATATTTAGTCAAAGAAGGAGATAAGGTCGTGGCTGAAAAAATCGACCTCAAGGAGGGGGAAACCCTCAAAGTTAAAGAAGTTCTCCTGGGATATGACGGAGAAAAAACTCTCATCGGTGATCCTTATCTGGACAAAGCCACCGTTGATCTTGTAATGGAGGGAACTAAGAAGGGCGAGAAGATACGCATAGCCAAGTTTAAGGCCAAATCCAGATATCGCAGGGTGACCGGACACAGACAGCTTGAAAGCCATTTCACCGTCAAAGCTATCAATTTCTAATATTTATGCGTTTCATACTTTTCGTTGGCGCCAGCAATACTCTGGCGGAGTCCGAAATTGAGGCTCAAATCAAGGGTGCCGTTCTTCGACAGCCGAATCTCTATGTATTTGAGTCGGAAAATGAATCTACCGCCACAAACTTAGCCTCAAGACTTGGTAGCAGTATCAAACTAGCCATTGAGATGGTCGGGGTCGCCCCCGTGCCTACCTCCCTAGCCGATCTAATAAAGGCCAAAAACTTCTCCATAACTTCCCTTGATGGATTCAAAGATTCTCCTCAAATTAACCAAGAAATTAAAGACCTGTTGCAAAAAGGACGCTTCATACTCCCAAAAGAGCAGTTTGGGCTCTCTCCGGTTTTGTTAAAAAAACACAAAATTGACGAGTTTTTTGTCGATCAAAAGAGCGAAGAGGTGTGGCAGACTATTTGGATTCATGATTTCGAGCATTGGATAAAAAAAGATCGTCATATGCCCTTTGCGAATGCTAAGGCCGGCATTCTTCCACCCAAAATTGCCAGAAGTATGGTAAATCTCGTCCCAATTGGTCCAATTGGGAGGCTCTTGGTAGACCCTTTTTGTGGCTCAGGTCGTGTTTTGATCGAAGCCTTGGAACTTGGGTTTCTGGTGGGTGGAGCAGACATATTGGCAGATCAGGTTCGTGAGACGAAAGCCAATCTTGACAGTCTCGGATTTGAGGGGAGACTAGAGGTTCTGGATGCTACCCATCTCTCGGATAAATTCCACGATGTAGATGCCATTGTTACCGAACCATTTCTAGGAAAACCAAATCTACGTCCGGACCAGATTAGATATTTGGTTCCCGGTCTGCAAAAATTATATTTAGGCTGTCTGAAGAACTGGCTAAGTGTCCTTAAACCTGGAGGTTTTGTGGTTATGGTCTTTCCTAGCTTCGATGATGGAAAGCACATCTATAAGACAAGTAGCGTCATTGACGGGAAGCTGGAATTGAGTTACAATCTCCTCAAACGCGACATACTATATTCACGCCCGAACGCAGACGTTAGGCGCGAAATCGTCGTCCTTCAAAAAAAATAACGCACCAAAACTAATAACCAATAACTAATAACCAAAAATGGCACACGTTAAATCCGGTGGAGCAACCAGACAACATGCTCAACGAGCGGGAAAAAGACTAGGAGTCAAAATTTATGGCAGTCAAGCAGTTAAGACGGGTCAAATAATCGTCAGACAAAGAGGAGCTGATTTTCATGCCGGTATGAACACCGAACTTGGTCGAGATTTCACCCTATTTTCTCTAATCGAGGGGACGGTCAAATACAGGAAATTGCATGGCGTTAATTACGTTGACGTAATCGCAAAATAATGGACGACCAACCAGTTGCCATACTTCCTTTAGATTATTTACAACCGAACCCACTACAGCCAAGAGGTGTCATTACACCTGAGTCCCTCTCCGAACTAGTCGATTCAATTAAAACCCACGGAATTATTCAACCTTTGGTGGTTGCTCACACACCTGCCGGCTACCAAATCATTGCCGGAGAAAGACGTTGGAGGGCTTCCAGGCTTGCGGGTCTCAAAGAGGTTCCTGTTCGAATTATCGAAACTTCACCTCAAGGAATGTTGGAGATGGCTATTGTTGAAAACGTTCAGAGGACAGATCTGAATCCAATTGACCGAGCCAACTCTTTCGATCGATTAATTAGAGAATTCAGTTTATCTAACTCCGATATCTGCATTCGAATTGGAAAAAGCCCAGCCTTTGTTAGTAATACCATGCGTCTTCTTGAGCTCCCTGATGCTCTGAAGGATGGACTTATCTCCGGAGTTATCTCTGAAGGTCACGCAAGGGCTTTGGCTGCCATTCCGGACACTCAATCAATGATCGAGGCGTACAAGATAATTCTTCGCGAAGGTGGGTCAGTAAGAAGAGCCGAAGAGCTAGCCCGCAGGTTCAAAAAAAGTATGCATAAGTCTAAAGCCATTGACGGTTTTAACACTAAAACAGTCAACGAATCTATAGACAACATGGCCAGTGAAATCGAAAAATCAATTGGTGAAAATGCTCACGTCAAGATGCGCAGATCCAGAGTCGAAACTGCTATACATATTGTCTTAAGAGGAAATCCCGAAGAAACCGAAAAACAAATCCAAAAAATTCACGACTCCCTCGTCACCTCAAGCACAACACCCGTCATTGCCCCGCCGGAGACCGAAAGTACCTACTCTAATCCATTTGAGCCCTTTTCCGACTCTTTCGCCCCTCTTTCTGTCGGAGATTCTCAAGGTGGTCAGAATAATCCTCGCGAGTATTAATCTACTCGGCTCGAACAGTCTCCTCTTTTGCCTTCACGGGACCCATCACTAGGCCCGCAACATTTGATGGCCAATACCGGAAAAATACCTTCCCTACAATATTCCTATATGGCACCGGCCCCCAATCCCTGCTGTCGGATGAGTGGTCCCGATTATCTCCGAAGGCCATGATCTCATTTGGCTGAACAGTATATTCCTCCCCATCATGCAAAAATTGCCCTGGTGCGGTAGTGTATTCTTTGGGAAGGTAAAATTCTTCCAGCATCTGCCCATCGATGAACACTTTTCCTTCCTTGACCATCACGGTCTGCCCGGGAGTGGCGATTACCCGCTTAATGAAATCGAAATCTTCGTTTATGGGAGCCTTAAAGACAATTACGTCACCGTCCATTGGCTGTCTGGCCCTGTAGGTCACTTTATCGGTCAGAAGGTATTCTTTGTCTTTAAATGTGGGGAACATTGAGCTTCCTTTTACTTGATGTGGTTGCATGAGAAACAGGTAGACCACCACAAAAACCGAGGCAGAAATTACAAAGGCCTCAACGAATTCATAAATGATATGAACAAACTTTCGAAAGAAAGACATCAGTTAAGTTTACTTTGACTGATATAATTATTCAAGTTAAATTCGGTCGCGTAGCGCAGCTGGTTAGCGCACCGCATTCACATTGCGGGGGTCACTGGTTCGAATCCAGTCGCGACCACAAGTAAGCACTTCACCCTCGTGGTGAGGTGCTTAGTTTGTTATTGGCTGGATTCGAATGTCGGAGCCAAACCCGTAACGGTTTTGGCGAGACCGGTCCCGAAGAATCCGCCGAAGGCGGGATTACTGAGGGGAATCCAGTCGCGACCACAAGTAAGCACTTCACCCTCGTGGTGAGGTGCTTAGTTTGTTATTGGCATGGTTCCGGTAGAATTGGCCTAACTATCTCATTAATAGAAATGACAGTCGTTACTTGCTAGATCATTTATCTATACAAAAAGGATCAAAATCTTTCTTGAATACAGGCCACAAGAAATCAATTCTCCAGATGTTCTGAGGCACGATAAATTCGGGGAGGTATCTATTGTTAAGACATGATCCCGGTAGAGTAGAGTCTATCTCCTGAAAGTAAGCCCTTGTTTGTTGTGGCCGCACCACCCAATCTCGAGCCCAACTTTCGAATCCGATCCATGACAAGGGTATGTGAATTAGAAAAATCGATAACAGTAAGGCCCTTCTCCATCCGGAACAATTATATTTACTCAGAAAAACTGCCACCGCAATCAGCAAAAAAGGTAAGGGAAAGTATGCGTAATAATTTGCCATTGCGTGTCCAATCCCAAATCTCCATCTTGGAATGGCAAAGGTAGTAAAGCTACCGATCGTTACCATTAGTCCGAAAATAATATTTCGATCCATGATTTTCCTCCATGGTTTGGAGATCACAAAAAGAGTCAGCATGATCAATAAAAAAAGTACCCTTACCTCCAAATTTTCTGGCGGCCACAGCCATCGACCCACCACGGTATTGCTGATACCTACGACCACAAAACTGATTATGGCCAATGGATTTGAAAACCATGTTTTGGGATCGGTGTGCACTCCCAGATTACTTCCGACAAGAGAAACATATATGACGATCAATGTAAGCTGTGCTGCAATCAGGACCGAGCCGATTTTGTTTACTCTTCGATTAATATAATTAATTCCGAAAATCAGCAGTGGCCATGTCGGCCAGCTAAGACCGATTCCCCAGCTAAGGCCAGGAAGAACCGAAACAATATATAGCAGGGGATAAAGCCATGTAGTCTTTGGTTTGTCTCTGATTTTCAAAATTACACAGTAGGTTATAAGAGCGAAAATTGTCGTCAAGAAAAACATCTGCCCGGTGATCCACCACACCACGGTAAACCAGTTGGAGTTTATGACCATTCCCCAAACCGGAATACTAGACCACAAAACAGATTCGGTCAGCCGGTAGGTAGTCAGAAATATCAAAACCAAAACGACCAGATGAAAGAAAATATTGAGCGTTAAATAAGGCAAGTAATTTATTCCAAATAGTATCCATTGTGTTCTCAACAAAGGCCAAAATGTTATATTTAAGTGTTCATTGTTCATATGTCCCAAAGTGGACCAGCCCTTCCAATCTGCGATTACAGATAGTTCGATCACATCATCCTGATGGAAAAAAGATCGAGTCACTCCCTGACGATAGAGCATAACCACGCTAAAAATCGTCAACACCCAACCGATAACTACATATAGAAGGTCTTTTTTGGCTATGCCCATAAAACACAGATATCATCTCACATTCCTCGTCCTAATCATTATGATCGCCCTCGTGTTTCTCGACATAGCTTACACAATACCCCTGATTCTTGAACTTAACGTAGGTATACTTTTTCCAACCATCTTTCAAACAGTGCTCCTTTTTGAAAGGGAATGGCTCTCCGTTAATGACATCAAACGTGTCCACTTGTCCTGATTTTTGCAACCTACCGTCAATTTTCGCCCAGGTGTCCGTCTCTGTGACGCTTCCTAGATGTAAGCTGTAATTGCCCAAACCTGCCTCGTAAACGCGCACTCTTAGTTCTTCTCCTACATAACCGGGTAACATAAATAATTTCTCACCGGAAAAATACAAACCGAGATCGTTGTTGCATTTGTTTTTTAGCAAATCGCAAACCTCTAGCCTTCCTGGGGATCTCAAGGATGCAATAAAGACTGAAGACGGGTAGGTCGAATAACTTCCGGATATCGAATCTGAGCTTACACCCAGATTGTTAAGGATTTGTTGAATATTTTGCTCGGCTGATATGACCGAGATGTGATTACCACTTCCCTCAATTGCGTTTGAGCTAAATGGCCCGATCGCACTTTCTTTTGTGACCGTACCGTCGCCTGGCATCAGATTAAAGGGCTTGTTTTTAATTGGTTTTCCATCTTCCCAAGTTCCCATTAGAGAGTCGTGGCGGTTCCGCATGGTAGTTTTTATCGAACTCCTGGTTTGCTCATCATCACTCCACAGCGGGAAGAGTACGGCGTCAACTTGGGTGCTCTGAGAATTCAAATTTCCCAAATATAGATTTTTTTGCAATAGATTACTCCACGGCTTCAAAAGATTATTCAAATAGAGAAAGTCGTTAGTTGGTGATAAATCAAGTATTGATGGAGCCACTCTTCTCAAGGTGTCAATTTTTCTCTCTCCAGGAACTCGATTTAGTTCCGTGGTCAAAGAAAGTAAAGCCTTCTCCCACCAGACATTTCCCCAAAAGACAGCACCTTCCCAAAGTCCGTAAGAATCTACGAGCCCGAAGTGGGGTGATCCTGCAGTAATGATTTTATCTATCTTTTCGACTCCGTACTTTTGGGCATATGCTCTGGCCACCAAACCTCCCATGCTGTGACCTATCATGTCTATTTTTTTGTTTGCAAGACCTTTGTTTGTAATAAAATTCTTTAAATCATCGGCCAAGGCATCCAACGGTTTACGCCAATCATAGGGAAAGAGAAAGATGTCTTTGTCCTCTTCATAGCCATTTATCTTCAAAGAATTCAGAAGCCCGTCATAAACCGTTATCTGTTCAGGAACTTCCCAATTATTTCCACTTGTGCCAGACAAAATTGCAGCAATATCCCAACTCCCCCCAAACCCAGGCAAAACGATGATAGGAAACTTGTTGACAATACTGTTGTTATATATACCAAAATAGTCAACATGAATCGAAGGCCAGATCTGTGTCTGAGTTGTCGTCTGGGGGTTACCTATCCAGAAATGAGAAATTTTTCTTGAACTATCTCTCGTCTCGTATGATTGACCGCCAACGGTCAAGATATAGCGACCATCTATTTCCTCGATTTTCATTTCCGTCCATACATCGGAGGGCACATAGGCGATGTGGACATAAGACCCATTTGTGCAACCAATCGAGTCCTTTAAACACAAAGAGGAAGAAATGTCTACTGTGGTGCTATTTAGTGGCCACGCCGCAAATATTAAATCGTTTGAAGCTAGGTCAGAATAAGTTCCGTAAGAAAGTAATTTGTCCGAAAAAATGAGACCGTTCCCGTAAGTCACCGTCCCGGAAAATTTAAACTTTGTTTCAATGGTGAAGTTATTATCCGGAATAGTGACATTTTTTAGGTATACATACGGGAAAGAATATCCTTGAATTGCAGAAAGAGTTAAATATGTACCATCTACCGTCTTAACATCGCCCACTGAATGTGCAAAAATCTCCCAAAAATTAGTATCTAAATTGACAAAATCATCATTGAAAATACTACTTGCAAGTGAATTTATTGGAAACACCAACAGTGCGAGAATCCAGATAATAGCGAAGCTAAACCAACGAAAGGAGGCAGGTGCTTTCATTGTTAAACAATATTATTAATGTTATCCTCACATCAAGTGAAGAAAATACACGTATCAATAATCATTGTAACCTACAATTCGGAAAAATATATATCGAAATGTTTATTCGCAATATTAGATAATTTTTCGCCAAAATACGAGTGTGAAATAGTAATTGTTGATAACCATTCGGGAGACAAAACAATTCAGATTATCGATAAAATTAGGGAAAAAAATCAATCAATAATCACCACAATTTACAAAAAACAAAATCTAGGTTTTGCAAAAGCAATAAACATAGCTCTAAAAATTAAAAACAATTCAGATTATTATTTATTAATTAATCCCGACACAATAGTTAACAAGTATTCGATCTCAAATTTATATCAATGTGCAGTTACATCAAAGTCTGGAGTTGTCGGGGGAAGCACTTATGACAATAATAATATCCAAAATGGAAGCTATTTTAGATTTCCGAATTTATTTGTCGGAATGTTTGATTTTACAAATCTGAGAAAACTCATTCGCTCTGATTATTGGCACAAGTATTTTTACTATCTAGATTCTGATTTTTCAAAGTTAGCATATTTTACTGTGGATGTCGTTACCGGTGGCTTCATGATGATCTCTAAAAAGACCATAGACAAGATTGGATATCTTGACGAAAGATTTTTTATGTACCTGGAGGACGTCGACTATTGTTTGCGAGCTAAAAAGCAGGGTATAAAGGTTACTCATTGTAACCTATCAAAGATATTTCATTACGGAGGTGGGAGTAGTGAAAACAAAGACAGAATTCGCCATTCTGCCTGGATAATTTCTAGAAAATTGTTTTATTTGAAAAATTTTAATCTTCTATCAAACATACTTATTCAACCCATCTTTTTATTAGATGATATATTTATACTTTTTAACAAATATCTGAAATGAAAATATTTATTGTTCGTGGGGCGTTTTTGAACCCGTTTGAACTACAGAATTATGCTCCATTGAAGGAAAAACATGATATCAAAGCTGTATCCTCCAAGCATCCTATTTCCGACAAGATAGATTTTTCCCTTATCAAACTTTGGTCACCCACAGATATTCCAAAGATACCTTTCAAATTTCCCATTCTCAATCGACTATTTACCGATGCACATGTACTTTTTGGTTTAGAAAAAGTTATTAAAGGGGCAGATATCGTACACGTTGCAGAGACCTACTATGCATATACCCATCAGGCGGTAATGGCTAAGAGAAGGGGATTGGTCAAGAAAATAGTTAGCACAGTCTGGGAAACTATTCCTCACAACAATGAAGGAATCAAGGGTAGAGAAAGAATAAAGAGACTAGCAAGAGAAAATATCGATCACTTTATTGCCGTTACCGAATTAGCCAAGAAGGCTCTTGTTCAAGAAGGTGTGTCGGAAAAAATAATATCGGTGATCTCTATGGGAGTGGATCTGCACAGATTCAGACCTAGAGCGGAAAAAAAGAATAAACGTGCATTGACGATACTGTGTATTGCTCGCCTAGTTCCGGAAAAGGGAGTCGAAGATCTCATGAGTGCTTTTCTGGAGATCGCCAAAAAAAATATCCACGTACACCTGAACTTCATTGGCGATGGACCCCTGAAGGGTGATTTATCCGGCTATAAAAATGTGTCCGTGCGTCAAGTCCCTTATGGTCTGATGGCTCAAGAATACCAATCGGCTGACATATTTTGTCTACCAAGCCGTTCGGCTAAAACTTGGGAGGAGCAGTACGGCATGGTGCTCGTTGAGGCTATGGCCTGTGGGTTACCCATTGTTACCACGTCCACCGGCGCCATTTCGGAAGTCTGCGGCGATGCGGCTCTATATACTAAGTCCTCCGATCCTCAAGGTCTAAAAGACAATCTTGAGATACTATTAAAAGATGCGAAGCTTAGAGAGAAACTAGGCAAGATCGGTCGACAGAGAGCCCTGAATCATTTTGATCGATTCAAGATTTCCAAGAAGATCAATGCCGTATACCAAAATTTACTAAAGCATTAGGTCCAATCTTTTTCAGACGATGGTAAGCCTTTCGAAGTATATTCATGGGATGTTTTATAAAATCGACGTAGTATCTTTTTTTCTGCTCAGCCTTAAACATCAAGATTAGATCTTTTAGCTCCTTCCTTGTTAGCGTTTCAGATAAGATAATGGCATCTTCGTGATTTTCCAAGAACTCCACGTTCAGTCTACTCCAGTCCATTTTCTCACTTACCATTCCCCTTTCCTTTGCATAATCCCAGATCGGAGTTCCTGGCAGGGGAGTCAGAACATACACTCCAAAACCGCGCAACTTACTATTTTTGATAAATTTGAAAGTCTGCACAATCTCCTCTCTGGTTTCATTCGGTGACCCGATGATAAAAGAGGCACTTGGTTCAATGCCATATTTCTTAAAGATACGGATAGCTCTTATATGATCCTTAATGTTTACATTTCCGCCTTTGAGATAGTCGAGAATCCTAGGTGTTCCGGATTCAAGTCCCATGGAGACACCTTTTACGTTCAACGTCTTTAGGAGTTTAGCCATGCTTTCATCAATTAAATTTGAACGAACGGCACAACTGAAAGTGAGCTTTCCCAACAATCTCTCCTTCTTAAGTAAAGAAACAATTTCTTTTATTCTTTGTTTGCTGACAATAAATAGGTCATCCCAAAAATCAATCTCTCTTACCCCGTAATTTTCATATAGATATTTGATTTCTCCGACCACATACTTTGCCGAAAAAAATCTCGTTTTACTCCAAAAACGTGATGAAGCACAAAAAACACATCTATACGGACATCCTCTGGAGGAAAATACATGAGTGCACTTTTCGATCGTCATCAGGTCTCTTGCCGGGATCGGAATCAAATCCATGGGCATTATGGGAGACCGAATCTCTGTTTGAAAGATTTTGTTCCCCCTCCAAAAAGCTAAACCTTTCAATTTCATCAGATCTGCCTTTGCGAATGTCTTTTTGGTCAGAAATATTTCAAATAACTCCGTTATCGCCTCTTCTCCCTCCCCCAATACCGCCACGTCCATATCCTTCGTCATGGATGATGGTAAGACAGTAATGTGTGTTCCTCCTATCAGCACGGGAATCCCCCTTTTCTTCGCCATCCTGGCATAACTCATGGCGTAATTAAAGTTCTGGGATACGGAAGTAATCCCGACAATGTTTGGTCTATAACTCCGAATTACTTTTGCGACGTTTCTGTCGACAATTTTGAAGTCAATAAAATCCTTACCGTATTTTTGTCTCAGGGAACTCACCAAATATCCAAGGCTCAGTGGGGGAAGAGATGTCTGTAAGGGTTTCGTAATGTCAATAGCGTTAATGAGAAGGAACCGTGTCTTCATAATTATCATCCAATTCTACATCAGCCACAAACTAATTAGTTTATAATTTGATTTGCGATGTCGATCAAAACAAGTTTAATCAAGAATACGGGCATCAATCTTGCCGGTTATTTTTATCTTTTGATCGCCAGTTTCTTTTCTGTCTCCATTCTGCTAAATAATTTAGGCCGGGACATATTTGGGGTTTATATTTTTCTGTTATCCTTTGTTTCTTTGTCTGCTGTTTTTGATTTCGGAATTTCTAACGCTGTCGTAAGGAAACTTTCTCTTCCCGGCACCGAAAGAATAGAAAAAGTCAAAACCTGGAAGACTTCTTTTGCCATTTTCATCGCCCTCGCCTTTATCCTATTTGTCTGCGTCATAGTTCTTCTTCGGTACCTTTCACAAATCATGCCCATCTTCGCCTACCTGGACAGAAACACCATAAACTTGTCTATTCTCATGTTGGCCACTATCGCTTTTGTAAATCACGTAAACATTCATTTACTAAGTTTGCCTCAGGCCGAACAAAGATTCGACATCTTCAACTCCAAAACGTTATTGGTTGGTACAGCTAATACGGTGATTTCTGCCGCAGTATCAGGATTTTATCCAAATATAGCGGTTCTTTATTCCACACAGTTAATATTTCATCTTTTCACCCTAATTTTTATGATTAATTATTCGTTAAAGTTATTTTCCGGATCGGATTTCTCGCCATCATATGACAAATCAACCGGTAGGGAACTGTTTTCCTTTGGTCTTAGAAATTTTGTCGGAACTCTCGCCGGACAAGTAGAAAACCAGTTTAGCAATTTCATACTTGGAGCCATGGTCTCCGCCAGAGCTATTACCGCTTTTAGTATTCCTCAGAGTATCGTGGCCAAAGGGGCTGGCGTCATTTCTCAGTTTGCGCAGGCTTTCTTCCCCCTAAGCGCTTCTTTGTTGGAAAAAGATCGGATAAAGAAACTCAAGACTCTTGTTCTGGGAGTAGAAGCCGTTACCTTAATTGGGGGTGTCTCGGCTGTAATTCTTTCTTACACCATAGGACAACCATTTCTCTTGTGGTGGTTGAAGGACCCAATTGTCGTCCAAACTGCTTTTCCTGTTCTAAAGATCCTCAGTTTCTATTTTCTCTTGGTATCCCTTACTCCTGTGCCCACAGCCTTACTTCAAGGTCTAAACAAACCACAAATACCTTCTTTTTTTGGAATCCTTACGGTTTCGGTGGAAATCATTCTCTCTTTATTTTTTGTCCCGCTTTTCGGAGCGATTGGTGTGGCCTATTCTTTTCTTCTTAGTGTTTGCCTCACCGTGCCTCTGATATTAATTGTTACTTGGGTTCAGCTTGATCGGGAAATCAAGAAGCTTGCTTTGCCACTGCAATAAATTGAAAGGCAAAAAGTGTTGGGTATTTTTTTACCAGAAAATATTGCCACGTCACCGGAAGTCTATCCGTGAACTTGTATAGAAAAGGAACCTTACACGCGCCGTTTGTTGGCACCATATTTAGGGTTTTGTAGCCGTTTTGTTTCAAGAGTTTTTCAAAACTTCGTCTAGTATAAAATTTTACATGGGTATTATCCAGTATTCCGGTGTTCGCATATTCAAATTTACCCATAAACAGCATCCATCTAATTGAAGCGTGGGCAATATTGGGTACCGACACGATAATTCTTCCATCTCTCTTTAGGTGTTTTTTGACAATAGACAGGATCTTTTCAGGGTATAGCAAGTGTTCCAGGACATCCAACATAATTACATAATCAAAGTATTTTTTGGGCACAGGCAGACTAATGGCTTCATCCAGGTTGCAGACAGTTACCTCTTTGCAATACTTGGCGGCCTTTTTCGTAGCAGATCTATTCTTATCCACGCCCCAAGTTTCACAATTCTTGGTCAACAATTCCTTGGCAAAGTATCCCGTAGCACAGCCGATATCCAACACTCGGCTGTTGGATGCTATCAGGTCGAAAGTCAGTTTGTGAACTTCAAATCGATTCTTGTTAAACTCATCGTACTGGTATTTCATGGTTTTGAGCTAAAAAAACTCGATTTCCTGTCTAAAATTAATCTCAGCCAAAGCCCGCCTCATAAGTTTGAAAAAATCTTGAAGTCGGTGTTGATAGGGTTTGTGAACAGAAATAAGATTGACATTATTCTTTATCGAATTCTTGATTTTCTTTAAAAGTTTCCCATTGTTTTTTTTCATACCCACCAGAACCACATGTTGAGGATTAAGTTTGACCTCATCATCAAATGGGGGAGAGATGGCCACCGTCAGTTTACCCTCAAATTTTTGAAACAGTACGCTCAATCCATAAGGGGTGTATCGAAAATAGTCGGACGGATGTTTGTGGATAGGAAAGTTTTGTTGGCTGGAAACTATGGCGACACCATTCGTTTTTATGACTCGTTCAATCTCGGCACAAACCAGCCATGGTTTGTCAGCATGTTCGAGAGTTTCCAGGCAAAGAACCAGATCAAAAGACCTGTCCGGAAATGGTAATTTATTGGCGCTAGCAATAATATCCACTCCGGGTCCATCCTGCATGTCCACCCCAACAAATTTTCCCATAGAGAATAGATCTCTTACATTAGCAAGGTCATTTTGGTTTATTGCCTGTCTTGAACCAATCTCCAGTATCTGTTTGGGGCTCTCGATATTGCCACAGATTATTTCAACTACTGCTCGAAGTGGCTTGGTCATTGGGTTAGAATATAGCAGATGCAAGAAAAATTATCAGCCGTCATCCTCAACTACAAACATCCTGACGATACCATCCACTGCCTTCATGCACTACAAAGGAGCGTTGAGGGAGAACTTGTAGATTATTATATTGTCGACAATTCACCCCTTCCGGAGGTTGAGAGGACGTTCAAAAGAATTTTTCCACACGTTCACTACCTCAGTTCACCCACCAACCCTGGTTTTGCGGCTGGAAACAATCTAGCCATCCGCCAGGCATTAAAAGCTGGATCAACTCACGTTTTGATCATCAATCCTGACGCAACTGTCGGGCGTAATTTCTTTCGCCCACTTCTCAGACATTTTTCCGACAAGGAGGTTGGCATTGTGGCACCAGTTATCTATCACGAACAAAAACGACGGAAAATTTACGGCCTGGAAGGCAAAGTAAAATGGAAATACGCCAAGCCGGAGCACCGGAATTTGTTCAATATTAAGAGGCTGAGACCTATCACTTCCGAGTTCGTCACGTTTGCCTGTGTGCTAATTAGTGCCGACACTTTTAGAAAGGTCGGCTACTTGGACGAAGGCTATTTTATGTATTTTGAAGATGTTGATTATTGCTTGTCTGCCGATAAAGCAGGAAAGAAAATAATTCTGGACCCTTCCGTAGTGGTTGCTCACAACACTTCTTCATCATTCAAGAGGCCTACCCAGAAGCTATTTATCAGCTTCAAGAGCCATCTCCGTTTTATAAAAAAATGGCTAACCCCAATCAAGCGTTTGGTTCCTTATCTATATGCCTTCACCTTATATCCCTATCTTTATCTTCTTTGGACCTATCATGGAATTAAATATAAGAATGAATAACTCCGGAAGACTTACCAAACTCGATGGTCTACGCGGTCTGCTCTCTCTCATTGTTGCTCTAAATCACTCTTTTTTGGTAGTAGCTATCCCGACTTTCGCAAATGTTTGGGGACAAAATTTTCTAACCTTTACCAATCTTCAGGCCAAACTCCAGCAACTTCTTATGCTAATCGGCAATGGTGGAGCAGCCGTCACCACGTTTTTTATCCTATCGGGAATGGTTTTGGGTCAATCAATGGGGAGGGTAGAATTTTCGTCAAAAGGACTCCTGGGTTTCTTCCTCAAGCGACTTCTTCGTCTTTACCCCGTCTACGTAGTTATAATTTTGACGACCGCAATTTATATGAGAACCGGATTCCACTATCAAACGTTTCCTTTTGCTTCCGCCTGGTATCTCTGGTGGATGAATTTCCAGATGACGATTAAGGAGTTTCTTTACAATTTGTTCTTTATTCACACATATCTTGGAGGTGTGACTTGGACCCTTAGAGTAATTTTGATTGCCTCTTTTGTTATGCCCGCTTTCTATCAAGTGTCCAAGACAGCGGGCCGTTTGACCAATCTGATATTTTCGCTATTTTTGGTCCTTGCGAGTTTTACGATTTTTAATATTAGCGGTTTTAGAGATTTACGCTACCTTTACATGTTTTATCTTGGTTTGATCCTTCCCCGGTATAAAAGCTTTTTTGCGGCCCTCCCAAGTTGGCTAATTCATTTTTTCGTTCCCTTCGGCTTGATTTCGCTTCTGGCCATTCGATATATCACTGACGAATACTTAGGTGGTCTAATCGAAAGTGTCTTGGCGTGGTTTGCCATAGGGATCATCGTTTTCAGCAGCAGAACCAAGATATTTGATTTCTTAAACAACAAAGTCTTCCAATTTTTCGGAAGGATTTCCTATAGCCTCTATCTGGTTCATTTTACCGTCCTTTATATCTTAGCCAGGGTGATGTTTAATGTATACCCAAACCTTCCGTACGGCAGTGCTTACCTTATGATTCATGTTTCCCTGTTTATTCTGTCGTTGTCTGTAGCCACCCTGTTTTCCCTCTTGGTATATCGTTACGTAGAGATACCCTCTTCACAAGTGGGCAGTGCCGTTAACAAAAAAATACAGCAATTTTGAAAATTTCCGCCATTGTCTTGTCAAAAAAACCCGATCTGAACCACTTATTGTTGGAGTCACTTTCATTTGTCGACGAAATCCTGATAATTGTCGACTTAGCCCCACCAACTCAACTCCGTCATTGCGAGGCAGGCAACCTGCCTGCCGGCAGGTCGAAGATGCCGTGCACACACGGCCAGGTCTCACCCCACCAAAAAACTAAAATCTTCTACCATCCCCTCAACAACGATTTTTCCTCGCAAAGAAATTTTGGACTTCAAAAGGCCAAAGGTGACTGGGTCCTGTTTGTTGACGATGACGAGTATGTTGGGACTGAACTCAAAAGAGAAATAATCGAAGCGATAAATCTCAATCAATACTCCGGTTTTATTCTCACGCGTCAGGATCTTGTTTTTCACCAGCCGTTAAGACACGGAGAAACGGGAAATACCAAAATACTGAGACTTGCTAAGCGAACAGCCGGGAAATTCGTTAGACCGGTTCACGAACGATGGGGTATTAAAGGTAGGGTAGGGGAGCTATCGTCCCCTCTTTATCACACAAAAGACGGTTTTGTTTCGGAATTTATTTCTCGTATGGACTCCTACGGTCAAATTGACTCAAAATCTCTCAAGTCAGATGGGAAGCCTTTTTCCTGGTTTCGGTTAATGGTATACCCAATTGCCAAATTCAAATTAAACTATTTTTTTAGAGCGGGGTTCTTGGATGGATCCGCCGGATTATTTCAAGCATATTTAATGGCGGTTCAATCACTATCCACACGAGTCTTTCAATGGGAAAACGAAAATTAGTAATCTTCTTGGTTCTCTTCCCTACAGTGGTTCTTGTTTTACTTAACTTTCTGTTGGTATTTACTCCGGAAATGGGATTTGACGCACTCTGGTACCATCTTACCTTGCCTAAACTATGGTTACTAAAACATCAGTGGTACTTTCCCGGTGGTCTTCTTTATTACTCTTCCATGCCTCGTTTGGCAGAAACGGTTTTTATCCCTCTAATCCAATTGTTTGGAACAGCTGGCCCTAAGATGGCTCAGTATCTTGCCGGAGTGGGTACGGGAATATACATTTGGAAAATCATAGGACAGTTCAAACTTTCCACACTCATGAAAGCCATAGGTATTTCACTGTTTTACTGTACCTGGCTAGTCAGTTGGCAGTCGGGAAGCGCCTATATCGATCTGATAAGAACCTTCTTCGAGGCAGGTGCCCTTTATTTTCTTCTGAATGGTCAATGGAAATCGGGAGGAGTCTTTCTGGGTCTTGCCATAGGTACGAAGTGGTTCGCCCTAGGTTCTCTTGCAATATATTCCCTAATCTTTGGTTCTCATATCATTTTCCCGGCACTTCTGATGTCCCTACCATGGTTCATCATTGCGTATCATTCAACCGGCAATCCAATTTACCCCATCTTCAGTGGGGTCGTGGAGAACTCCTTTGCCGGCATAGGCGGTTCACTTAAACATATTTTTTTGGCGCCATACTATCTGACCAAACCGTTTGATGATTTTATTTCCCCAATGGCCGGGATGCTTTTTATCATTTCCCTGTTTGTTCTGAGATCCAAAAACAAATCTCTTCATCAAATTGCCTTGGTGGGAGTGTTGGGAACCATCTTGACCATGTCTATCGATCCTCCATCCAGTCGCTACTTCCTTCCATATCTACCGGCGTTAGCTATTGGAACGGTTTTGGGTGTCAATTCACTCAAGTACCTGTGGATGAAAAGAGTTTTGGTAGTTGTCACAATACTCTCTGGTTTTTTTGTCCTATCTTTAAGATTAATTGCCATGGCCAAATATGTTCCCTTCCTCACCGGCAAGGTAGATACAAATACTTTTTTGGTGACTTACGCCGATCGATTGCCGGGTACCTTCATCGACTCCGACACTTTTGTTGCCGGACTCCCGGAAGGCAGTAAGATATTAGTGGACAAACTGCACAATTTATACTATTTCCCGAAAGACTTTGACCATACTTCCTGGGTGCCAAATGATTCAGGATACGACTATTTAGTCACAGTAGGGGAGAACCCAAGAAATGTTGAGGGGGAGTTGATAAATGAAAACAAATTAGGAATACAGGTGTTCAAACTTGACAAATGATATATTTTCTATTAATTCTTAGCCTCTTTACTTGGCCCTTTGGCCAAATGTTGGCATTTTTGGTTCCCGGTTTTCCTTTAACTATTTATTTTCTGGATCTCATTCTTGGTCTTCTGACCATGTCCCTGTTCCTAAAAAAGACAGTTAGAAAAAAGATACTCGGAGATCCACTGTTTAAGCCCTTAATGATTTTTAATCTTGTGGCAACTTTTTCATTGTTAATAAATTTTAAGTCGTTATTCGAAGGTACCTCTGTCTTTGCTCTACTTTATCTCTCTCGCTTGTTCATTTACCCATCAGTTTACTTTGCTGTCAAACTTTTTCCGCCCAAAAAAGTCATTGGGACAGTATTCTTTTCTTTTTCTCTTTTCTGTGTTCTGGGTGTTCTGCAGTACCTAATTTTCCCCGACATGAGATATCTAAAATTAATCGGTTTTGACGATCACTATTTCCGCTTGATCGGGTCTTTCTACGACCCGAACTTTACCGGTGCCATTTTGGCTTCCGCCTCTTTACTCTTTATCGCTTTGGGAAATTGGGCCGTGGGCCTTCCTCTTGTCATTTTGCTCGCTCTCACCTTTTCAAGAGCCTCTTATCTCTGTTTTGCTTTTGGCATAGCTTATTTGCTGTTAAGAAATAAGAAATTCTCACTGATACTTTTCTTCGTTGCCCTAATCATCATCGTTTGGCTGATCCCCAAACCGTTCGGTGAAGGAGTAAATCTTCTGCGCACTTTTTCTATTTACTCCCGCTTCGAAAGTTGGCAAGCCGGACTAGATCTGCTTCTAAAAAGACCGTTTTTGGGGTGGGGGTATAACACTCTTCGTGATTTCAGCGGATCGCGTTTCCAAATTGACAATAGCTATATTTTTATAGCCGCCACTACTGGTTTGGTAGGGTTGGTGAGTTTCTTCAATTTACTTCAAAAAAGTGTTCCGAAATTACCCCTCTCCAACAAGATGTTTATCTTGTCGCTACTTATCCACAGTCTCTTTAACAATAGTTTCTTTTACATCTGGATAAATTTCTCTTTCTGGCTTATCTTGGCTTTACCCTTTAAGGAGTATAAACAAGTGAGAACACTTTCTCGGTAGAATTGCCAGCCTTGTCGGATGCAACCACTCTAATTTCGTTATTTCCGTTTTGCAGCTGAATTCGATGAACAAACACTCCCTCCTTTTCCACAACGACGAACGACGAATTAATGATAATCTGGGCATCTTTTTTGTTTACCTCCCCTTTGATATCAACCACTTGATTATTTTTTCCGAAGAACTCGGTACCGTCTTTCGGAGAAGACACGGAAATCTCCACCGGTTTTCTATCCAATAGAACGATCTCCACTTCCGAAATGCTTACATTTCCCGATTCATCGGTTGCCCTTACCTGGACCCTATTTGAATCAGCATCCATTGTGGCTATTGATGAAAATGACCCATCGTCTTTGGCCTTATCTGTCAGAGAAATTTTGTCATTTATCAGTATGTCCAGTGAAGCATTCGCTTCGGTGTACCCCTCCACCAACAAAGATGCACTATTGGTTGCTTCCGGCAGTGCCGATAATGTCGGTGCTTGAGGGGGGATTATGTCTTTGTCTATATTTTGTCTTGGAGCTCCGTCACCCGCAACAACTCCGATGAAGAAGGGAATTCCCCATTTCAACAAGACGATTACGAAGATTACCGAAAGAAGAATGTAAAATCTGGATCTATTTTTTTCTTTACTCGTTCTATATCTGCCGGACATATATTCATCATAGTATAAATCATATCCACCCATAAAAAACCCACCTATTAGGTGGGTATCAAGGGTCAAACAATGAAAACAAGTTCAATATTGTTTTCGCCAACAGTCTCGTCAAAAGAGAAAACGACAGGACCGCTTGTTACTTTATCAGCGCCAAGTGCAGCGCATGCAAGCCCGGACACTGTTCGATTTCCTGTGTGTACAATATTATTCAGCCTTGCGCCTGGAAACTGTTCTACAAACACCTTGCATATTTCCCGGACAGTTTTTTCCAAATCAACAGCCTTTGAAATCGGCCAAACCACTTTCATGGTTCTTGCGATATTTTTTGTAGCCATAGAACCTCCTTTTCAATTTGCGATCTACTTCTCGGTGGGTTATTTCGGTAAGACAAAATATATTTCCATATAACCGTTTTTCATTAAGCTAGCGCTATACGCATTCAAATGAACGGTCCGGCCACCTTCCAAGAAAGAAAGCCCGTCGAGACTCAGTTCAGAGACGAGAATTGAGTGAATCCAGATGTCAGGTTTGTTATATTGTTTTCGGATTAATTTTGAAACCCCGAGAATGGTGTCTTTAACCGATAGCACTGCCAAGCCGGCAGGTAATGGCCATCGTACACACAAGGAAGTTCCGATAGATTTGTCAGCCAATTTAATCTCCTTTTCAAACTGCGATTAAGCACAATTCTACCACTTATGCACCAAATAGATTAAAATAGGCTCATTGCGGGATTAGTACACCCGCCTGCAAGAGCTGAAGCTCTAGCTTCTGCGGGCAGGCCGGTAGAATGATACGATAATTATGTGTTTTTCTACACCTACGTTCTTCGATGTAAGACGGCGTTAAAAACCGACATCTATATTGGTTATACGAATAATCTGAGGAAGCGACTCGAAAAACATCAGTCGCACAGGGTGCCATCCACCAAAGAATATCTGACAATCAGTTTGGTTTACTACGAAGCTTGTCGTTCAAAAGAGGATGCCGTTAAAAGAGAAAAGTCTCTGAAAACAGGATTTGGTAGATCATTCATAAAAAATAGAATAAAATCAGACCTATTGCGGGTATAGTTCACCGGTAGAACGATTCCTTCCCAAGGAATAAAAGTGGGTCCGATTCCCATTACCCGCTCACTTTAATAAACCACGCCCTTGTGGCGTGATTTATTAAAATAACGTATTAGCGGCAAGAATCGGACCTGCCGGAAGCGCGGCTGGCGCTGAGGCGCGGTCAGAGGCGATTCAGCAGAATCGACCGTGGGACTCCGATTCCCATTACCCGCTCCAAGCTTTTTGTAAGATAGTATACTTTAAGATATGGTCAAAGTTGTGATGCTGTTGATTCTGCTGGCGGTACTCACTCTGGGCATTATCTGGGTTACCGAGAAATCTCCACCAAAGGATCTGACAGACGATCTCTTGGTCTCCAACTCTCTTGCCATCCCACAGCCGGAAACCTTAGGCGCTTCGACTACGCTCACCCGCAGATCCTCTAATTGGAAACCCTATTCGGACAAGGTAATGGGTTTTCAGATTCAATATCCGGATGGCATCACCGCCAAAAAAGAAAATAATGGCTCTCTGACTATTTCCAAAGACGGATTATTTATTACTATTTCCAGTGAGACGTTACCGGGTAAGGACACGGTGAATACTATTGCCGAACAAGACATTAACCAAAAAATTAATATAATGGGGGACAATTTTAAACTATTGGAGACCATCTCCCCTGTTTCGATCGGCTCGATTACCGGTATTACTTACACTACGGCAGAGGACTCAAAAGAAATAACTTATTTCTACGTCCCCAAAACCTTAAGCTACTTGTTAATCACCAATTCAACAGATACTTCCGATGACAAATTAATTTCTACCTCAGACGATATCATCTATTCTCTTGAGCTACTCGAGAAGTAAACTTTAGTTTACAATAGTCGGCGTGCCACTTTTCCAATATAAAGTCATCAGGGTAAGAAAACTATCCATCGCCACCACGATTAGCGTTCATCCGGAGAGGGGAGTTGTTGTTCGCGCACCTTTTTGGTTATCGTCGTCAGCTATTCAAAAATTTGTAGAGGAAAAATCCGAATGGATCAACAAACACCTAAAGAAGATTGGGTCAACAGTTCCGGAAAAAAAATATTTGGAAGGAGAGATGCATCTATACTTTGGTCAAGAGTATCCATTGAAAATCAATCTCATCAACACACCCATTAGAACTTCAGTGGAGATGGCCGAAAACTCAATTAAGGTGGATCTCTATCAGGGTCACACTGAAGATAAGAAGGGTCTGGAGATAAAGGAAGGTCTCTTGCGGTGGTATCTCGAAACGGGAATCTCCGTAATTACCGAAAAGGTAAACTTCTATACAGAAAAAGTGGGGGTAAACTATAGTCGTATTGATATCAAAAAAGTTTCTTCCATCTGGGGAAGCTGTTCTCCAAACAACCGCTTGAGTTTTAATCGAAAATTAATTATGGCCCCTCACGAAGTGGTGGATTACGTGATAATACATGAGATCTGCCACCTGGTTCACCGGAATCACAGTAGTCGGTTTTGGGCACTCGTCGCCAAGTATGACCCAAAATACAAAGAACATCGTCGATGGCTATATCGCAATCATTTATTACTTTCTATCTAAAATGCCAATCGATTTTGACGAAACCTTTAAAAAAGCCCTCGATATCCTGGAAAACAGCTCAGAGAATGTGTTTTTGACAGGGAATGCAGGTACCGGAAAATCTACCTTATTGGATCACTTTCGCAATCACACAACAAAAAATGTCGCCGTTGTAGCTCCTACGGGAGTAGCGGCATTAAATGTCCACGGAGAAACAATACATTCTTTTTTTGGCTTTCCACCTAACGTGACACCGGAAAGGGCCGTTTTGGAAGCAAAACATTCCAAAAAGGTCAAAATTTATAATGCCCTGGATATTCTGATAGTCGACGAAATATCTATGGTCAGAGCCGACCTCTTGGACAGTATCGACTCATTTTTAAAATCCGTAAGAAAAAAGAACCTCTCTTTTGGAGGCGTTCGGATCATCATGGTGGGCGATCTCCATCAGTTACCTCCCGTGGTTACACATTTAGAAAAAGACGCCCTTCTGGCTCTATATGAAACACCTTATTTTTTTTCATCAAAAGTCTTTAAGAGTCTTTTTCAAGGACTATATTCTCAACTAAGATACATCGAGCTTCAGACCATTTATCGACAGTCGGAAAAAAAGTTTATAGAAATTCTGAATCGAATCAGAAACAACATTACGACCGATGAGGATCTGATAGAAATAAATAATCAAATTATTTGCGAAGGAGACTGTATCGATAGCTACATCATCCTTACGGCACTAAACGATCAGGCAGACAAAATTAATCAGGTTAGGCTTGATGAAATTGAAGGTCCGTTATACTCCTTCCACGCTACCAGAACGGGAGATTTTTCTCTTCAACAAGCTCCAGCCGCCGATATGGTTACTCTCAAAACAGGGGCTCGGGTAATGCTTCTCAATAACGATGTTCAAGACCGTTGGATAAATGGAACTGTGGGAACATTGTTCAAAGCAGAGTCAAATTGTGTTTATGTAAAGATTGACGGGGGCGAAGTCGAGAAAATCGAACCCTTCACCTGGACATCATACAAAACCTCTTTCAATCAAGAAAATTCATCTTTGGAAACAAAAGAGATCGGTAGTTTCAAACAACTACCCATAAGACTTGCCTGGGCTATTACTATTCACAAGAGTCAGGGAAAAACTTTTGAAAAAGTTGTAGTTGACTTGGGAAGGGGAGCCTTCGCACACGGTCAAACATATGTTGCCCTCAGTCGCTGTACTACCCTGTCAGGACTTAGGCTGGTTCGTCCGCTTGACCGACAATCAATCATCATGGATAGACGGGTCTTGGATTTTCTGACTAGTCTTAGGCTCTTGGTTGGGCAACTCTAACTCTCTTTGTAAGAATGAGAAACAAAAAGGCGGCAATAAGAGCCATTACTCCGCCAAAGTAAAAAGGAGTTCTGACTCCGGAAAAGGTCCAAAGCGCACCGGCTAGGGTAGAGGCCAAAAAAGTTCCTATTCCCATTAAGGTTTGATATATGCCAAAAGCTGAAGCCGATATCTCATGAGGAATTAGTTTTGAAATATATGCCTTGCTCACTCCGTCGGTCAGAGCCATATATATTCCGTAAATGGGGAATAGTAGCCAAATCCAAACCGAAGAGTTGATGAAGCCAAAGCCCAGGTAGACTATGGCAAACATAATAAATCCAATGAACAGCACTTTTCTGGCTCCTATTTTGTCAGCCATAATCCCTGCAGGCAGGGAGAGTAGCGCATAGATTGAGTTAAAGAGTACATACGTAAAAATAGTTAGCCCCAGAGACAGTCCCAAACTTTGAGCTCTGAGAATCATAAACACATCTGAGCTATTTCCAAGAGTAAATATAAAACTGATCAGTAGGAAAATCTTGAAAGATTGATTAGCCTTACTCCACTCAAAACGTAATCCGGTCAAGCCAAGAGGCTTCTTTTTTCTCTCCTTAACAAAAAACACGAACATAAGAACACCTAGCAGCGCCGGGAAAAAAGCCGCAAAAAATAACATGCGGTAGTTACCCCCCAGCCATTTTAGAACCAGTATCGAAAGTAAGGGCCCTACGACAGCACCAAGGGAATCCATGGTTCTGTGGAATCCAAAGTTCCGACCTCTGCTCACTTTGTCCGAACTCTCGGTGATAAGTGCGTCACGAGCTGAGGTTCTAACTCCTTTTCCGGTCCGGTTGATCACTCGAGCGAACATGACTAGCGGCCATGTACCAGCCAAGGACATTACCAGATGGGAAAAAGTGGCAAAGCTGTAGCCCCAAACAACATAAGGTTTCCTTTTTTGAGAACGATCGGAGAAGACACCGCTAAACGCCATTAAAATTTTGGATATGGAGTCTGCCAATCCTTCCACAAATCCCACGACCAGAGCCGGAGCCCCGAGAACTGACATAAGGAATATGGGAACAATCGGATAAACCATCTCTGAAGCGACGTCGTTAAGAAAGCTAACAACCCCCAGAACAATTACATTGGCTGAAATACCCTTTTTCCTCTCCATACTTTAAAATGATACCATTCCATGAAATCCAAGAAATCAAATAAACCAATCAAGGCACTAAACGTTATTCTTATTGGGTTAATTTTTGTTTTTGTTCTAATAGGTCTCTTGGCTCACCGATATGCCTATTTTGGATACGACCTAGCCATTAGTCGTCAACTACAGAGTTTTCACAACCCCATATTCTCCACGGCAATGATCCTTGTTAGTGAAGTTGGTAACGATCACAACTTGGAAATAATTGTGGTTTTGGCAATGTCTCTCCTCTTTTTTACCGGACTAAAAGCTGAAGCCGTCAAAACGGCTCTTCTCACTGTTGCTAGCGCCACAGCGGGCAGTCTAGCAAAAAGCTTCATCAATCGTCCGCGTCCAGACATGGAACTCGTTTACATCCAAGGAGTGTACCAAGACAAAAGTTTTCCAAGTCTGCACGTTCTAACGTTTACTGTCTTTTTTGGGTATATGCTATATCTGGCAATATACAAAGTAAGGACCAAATGGCTTCAATTATTTATTTCCCTGTCTGCCATCATCTTGATACTCACAATAGGAATCTCTAGAATCTACCTCGGAGCCCACTGGGCAAGCGATGTTGCTGGTGGTTACCTGCTTGGAGCAGCTTTTCTGATTTTGGCAATTATATTAGGTCGGTAAGTATCAGTTAAAACACCATGGCAAAAGATAAATATTCCGCAGTTTGGATTTCGCATACTTCAATCAATGATTTTTTGCAATGTCCCAGAGCCTACTTTTTAAAAAATATTTTCAAAGATAGAAGTTCGGGGAACAAGATCCAAATCATTTCTCCCTCGCTTGCACTAGGGTCGGCCGTTCACGAAGTTCTTGAGTCTCTATCCACGGTTCCTACAGAGATCCGTTTTGAGGAGTCATTGGTCTTGAAGCTTGATCAGGTTTGGGAAAAATTATCCGGGAAAAAAGGCGGGTTCAAAGATTTGGATGAGGAACATAAATATAAAGAAAGAGGTAAAGCTATGCTGAGGCGGGTGATGGATCATCCGGGACCACTTCTGAATCTGGCAGTCAAAATTAAAGAGAGTTTGCCGTACTTCTGGTTGTCTGAGGAGGAAAATATTATCCTTTGTGGCAAAATCGACTGGTTGGAATATTTAAAAGAAGCGGACGGTATTCACATCATCGATTTTAAAACAAGCAAGAAAGAGGAAACGGGTGAATCTCTTCAGCTTCCCATCTACCATCTCTTGGTAGCTAGATGCCAAAAGAGACCGGTGGCCAAGGCAAGTTATTGGTATCTGGATTTTTCTGATTTGCCAAAAGAAAAAGATCTTCCGGACGTTACGAAGGCAGAAACCAAGCTCTTGGATATCGGACGCAAAATAAAATTAGCCCGAAAGCTCGAAAGATTCGAGTGCCCAAATGGAAAGAGTGGCTGTATTCACTGTTTGCCGCTAGAGTCTGTCGCCAGGGGAGAGGGAGAAAAGGTGGGGGAGATGGGTCACCGTGACACCTACATTCTCGAGAAAGAAAGCATTCAGGAAATAGACGACACCGAAGACAGCTTCATCATCTAATATTATCCACACTGAGATCTGATATCCGAGAACTGAGACCCAGTATTAGTATGCCGCAATGGCGACAGCAAAGGAGTTTTGTGCATAGATACATCCCCACACATATTCTCCGCCCGCCAGCAGTGCTTTGTGTCCGAGCGTGTCCTCCCAAGCTTGAATCGTCTCTGAGGCGGAAGAATAACCTTGAGCCAAAAACTCACTAGTGTTGTATTTTTCGGAAATCCATTTTAGGTCTGGTCGATCCAGCACCGGAACAAACCCGGCGTGTCCATCCAGCTTTCCCAGCTCGAGAAGCTGGTTTAGTCTGATGGAGGCAATGGTACAAAGCTCGTCTCTTTGTTTCAAGGGATTTACACCTAGCTCGACACGTCGTTTGTTGACAGCTTCCCAAAGATTCGGACCACCCCAAGCAATCTTTTTAGGCGCCGGCACTAGTTTACGCGGTGAGACCAAAATGACATAAACATTTACTTTGTCTTGATCGTTTTTGATTGCGATGCCCGCGTCACGAAAATCTGGATGTAGTAAGGTTCCTTTGGTAATACTGTCAGTCAGCCAATTAGAAACCGGATCATTGGTCTTAAAAAAATCGGTTAATATCAGGTCACCAATTAAGTTTGCTTCATATCCGGCATTCTTTATTGCCACTTCTCTGGTAAGTCCGGTGGTGACTCCTTCATAGTCTTTTTCCGTCAAGACAACGGAGAGTCGTCCCAATGCGGCCTGATTCAGCTTTTCGTTAAGTTTTATTTTGGAAAACCCTTCCTGCTCACGGGCGGAATTTATTTTTGTCAGCACAAAATCGATGGTCCAATCTTGTAGAAAGGGGGTATTGTTTCTCTCTACATAAATAGTTCGATTGGCCAATTCCAAACCGATATTTCTAAAAGGAATCAGTTTAAATCCAAAAACTATTATTCCAAAACCCACAGCCAAAAGTAATAAATGAGAAAGCGTCTTCACTGTTTCAGTATAAAAGATTTAAATCGTCATTGCGAGTCAGACAATCTTCCGATCCATCGGATACGCTACAATGAACATTATGAACATAATTTTCAATCCCCAAAAGTTATCATTAAGCGATCGCTTTCGGCAGAGAATCCAGACAAAATTTGATCAGGGTTTGGGAAAGTTGTTAACCAATTACCAAGAGGATCTCAAAATCGCTTCACTTGCCATCGAGAAAGTCACTCGATCTGGTTATGAAATAAAGTTCGACATGAACTTGCCGGGTTGTCCTATAAATATTAGGGATACTCATCGGGTCCTGATGGACGGTGTCATAAGAGTTCGAAATCAAGCGAAAAGACAGGTCAAAAAATATCTAGAAAAGATGCGGGGCTACTGACCTCGTTCTCTCTTCTCCATTTCGTTTAGTTTCTTCCTCAAGACCACCTTTCGCATTACGCCATTGTGATTAACAAACTTAATATCATCGATTAGCTCACTTAGTGCCTTTATCAACTTGGTCCCGTATTTATCGAAAAGCGAATCCCATGATTTCTGAAAATTTTGCAGTTTAATATCAATGTCTCTTGGTCCATACGTCGCCAATATGTGGGCACCAACTAGCTCAAAAATAATTAATTTGGCTGCCGTCACCGTCTCCTGTTCTTCCAGCATATCCTGAGTTCTTCTGGGACTGAGATGATCTTCCGGAGCGAGAGTTCTCCTCAGCTGATCGTATGGGTTATCTCCCATTCTTTTGGGGATCCATGAATTATTTTCCGTCTTCTTCATATTCCGGCTTCCATAAACTGCCTCCAACCTTTCTTGTAGGCTTGCCATCTATTTTACGAATGAAATGGCCTGAACCGGACAAACCTCGATAGCCATTTTTACGGCCTCAAGTACTTCGCTAGAGTTTAGATCGGCCGACTCGATCGGCTCTGAGATACCATCCTTGAGTACAAAAACTTTCTCCGCAATATCCACACAAACACCGCACCCTATGCACTTCGTTTCATTTATTTTTACTTTCATTTCTATATTTTACTACCACACTCGCCATAGATCTCACTGCACTAACGTGGCGGGATATAATGACGGCATGTCAAATAACATAAAATGTCCCAATTGCGGAGAGGAAATCGAAGTTTCGGAAGCCCTCACTGCCACAATCAAAGAACAGATGGGTAAAAGCCTCAGAGACGAAGGTTTTAGGGAGGCCGAGAAGAAATTTAAATCAGAAGCCGCCGAAGAATCCAAAGCGATCAAAGAAGAATTGGATTTTAAATCCAAAAAGCTGGACGAGTCTCGCGAGTCGGAGAGGCTTCTCCGCCAGGAAAAATTAAGGCTCGAAGATGAAAGAAAAACTTTCGAGTTGGAGAAGCAGAAACAATTGGATGTCGAAAGAGACAAAATTCGTCAACAAACACTGCTGGAAGCGAGTGACGCCCACCGTTTGAAAGATCTCGAAAAAGAGAAGATGATTAACGATCTCAAGAGATCTTTGGAGGATGCCCGTCTAAAGGCCTCTCAAAGTTCACAACAGTTACAAGGAGAAGTTCAAGAGCTGGATATGGAAAGTTATCTACAGTCCGCTTTTCCGAGTGATGAAATCAACCCGGTTGGCAAAGGAGTAAAAGGTGCGGATATTAGCCAGATAGTCAGAACCAACCTTGGTACTGTCTGTGGCATCATACTCTGGGAATCAAAAAGGACTAAAGCGTGGGTCGACGACTGGGCGGTCAAGCTAAAAGACAATCTGCGTGCATCCAAAGCCAATATTCCGGTCATTATTACCACCGTTCTTCCGAAAGAGATTAAGTCCGGTTTTGGCTTCTTTCAGGGAGTTTGGGTCGCCGAACCGAAATTTATTCAGCCGTTAGCCGAGATTCTCAGGAAAAATTTGATCGATGTGGCCAGAGAAAAGCATAACGGACAAGATAGGGGCACCAAAGCCGATATGATTTACACATATCTAACAAGCGATGCCTTTGTTCAGCAAATCCAAAGCATTATCGAAGTCCATCAAAGCATGCAGCTTCAGATTCAAAAAGAAAGAGCCGCTTTTGAAAAAATCTGGAAGGAAAGGGAAGCCCAGGCCTCCAGAATTATTATGAGCACTGCCGGCATCTATGGCAGCATCCAAGGCGTAGCCGGCCAATCCTTGCCACCGGTCAAAGGCCTCGACCTCCTCGAATCCTAAATCAGATGGCTATGGTCGTTGAGGCAAACCAAACTCCACTGCCCAGAGTCTTCGTCGTAATCCAAAACGGAAAGACCAGCGTTGTGATGATGAAAGGCCTTAAAAAAGTCAACGATCGTTTTCTTATCCGCGTCGAAGCCAAAAATCATTGTAGCCACCAAAATGGCAATAAATATTCCATGGGTGACTGCAATTATCTTTTTATTTTTATACTCTGTGGCCAGAGTGTTGCAAACGTCTTTGGCTCGCAAAAGCAGTTCACTCATTGATTCTCCTTCGCCTTCAAACTTCCAATTAAAATCCAAAACTTTTCCTGCCTTAGTCCGTTCGTGGATGAAACGCAAATTTATTTCACTATCGTCCGGGATACCCTGTACGATTTCAGGCACATCTTGCTCGTGCAAATTATGGAAAATATGAATATTCAATCCGGTCTCTTTGGAAATAACTTCGGCGGTTTGCAGAGCTCTTGGCCAATCACTGCTCAGCAATACGTCAGCATCAATAGATTTAAGTTTTTTTGCCACCGCTCTAGCCTGTTCTCTCCCTAACTCCCCCAGAGGTGTTAGGGGGGTTTGTCTCTTATTCTCCATTCGAGTATCCGTTTTTCCATGTCGCACTAAATATAATCGCATAAACATATTTTACCGTGTTAACATGAGCCATGTATTACAAGAAATCCAGAGGTATCTTTGATCCCAAGTCCAAAGATCCATTCAAAATCAGCCGGTCCAAGATTGAGCTTTACACACAGTGCCCACGCTGTTTCTATATGGACGTTCGTCTCGGTCTCTCACGTCCCTCCACGCCTCCCTACACCCTAAACTCAGCTGTCGATAATTTACTCAAGAACGAGTTCGATCTTCTTCGGAAAACCGGTGAAAAACATGAGCTGATGAAAAAATACGCTATCGATGCGATTCCTTTTAGTCACCCCGACTTGCCTCAATGGCGAGGAGAAGTAACTGCTTACGAGGGAGCTTTGGTCGTAGACGAAAAATCAAATTTGCTCATCAACGGCCTGGTCGATGATGTCTGGCAAGACAGTAAGGGGAATTTGGTGATGGTTGATTACAAATCCACCAGTTCGGCCAAGCCCCCCTCCCTTGATGACGAGTGGAAACAATCATATAAGCGGCAAATAGAGATTTATCAGTGGATCTTCCGCGAGCTTGGTTTTCCCGTATCCAAGATCGGCTACTTTGTTTTTGCCAATGCCATGAAGAACTTGCCAAAGTTCGACGGTAAACTTGAATTCGAGATGTCCGTTCTCTCCTATGAAGGGAATCCAGATTGGATCGAGCTAACTCTCTTGGAAATTCGCGAACTACTCAACTCGGACATCATTCCGGCACCTGCTCATGAATGCGAATATTGTGCATACAAGCAGAAGTCAGTCCAAATAGTTAAATCTCTCAAAGAGAAGCAAGTGCCCATCTTTCCAGCCTGAAATGAATTACAATACCTCAAATATTTTCTTCAATTTTCTTTATTCTCAACTTCTGGCCGTTTATTTCAAACTCGTTACCGGTAATCTTTCCCAACAGATTTTTTGCCAAAGGTGTCTTTTCACTGAGTAGCGTCACACCATCTTCCTCAGTGCCACCCAACCCGTTCGGTACAATGAAATATTTTTTGACAGAGCCATCTACCGTGTTCAACATCGTATAGACTGAGTGGTATTTCGCAGTTTCACCCTTAAGTTCCATGAGCTTCTTCTTCTCTTCCAATAGTGAATTGAAAAGCTGGTTCGCAATTTGTCTGGTTTGGTCGTGTTGTGACTCCATCGAGGAGGCGCTTTCGTCCCGTTCGGTTGCCGCTTGTTTTATTCGCTTATCCACCGTGCGGATCTCCTTCTCTATTTTCTGTTTCAAATCAATCATGATTAATTTTACTACCACTCGCCATGCTGAGTGTAGCGGTAGGCCGCTGGTACCCGAAGGGGAGATCATCTGGGATAATAACACCGTGAATCTATCAAACTTCCACTTTGACCTACCCGACGAACTCATCGGTCAGCAAGCCATTGAGCCCAGAGACTCTTGTAAGCTTTTGGTAGTCAATCGACAGAATCAAAGTCTCTCTCACCATGTTTTTCGTGATCTAGCTGACCTCTTAGACGATCAATACGTCTTGGTCCTAAATGACACAAAGGTTTTCCCCGCCAGATTATTCGGCACCAAAGAAAGCGGGGGAAAGATAGAAGTACTTCTTCTAAAACATACTTCCTTGGACACCTTTGAATGTATCGTCCGCGGGAAAATCAAAGTTGGTCAAAATCTGATCTTTGGCTCCAATCTCGCCGGTTCCGTCATCACCAAGAGCGAAGAAGGGGAAATCAGCCTTAAGTTTAATTTTTCCGGCCCTGATTTGATTGCAAAAATAGACGAACTTGGGAAGACCCCTTTGCCGCCATACATTCATTCCGCCGACGAAGAAAAAGAGCTCCGGGAAAAATATCAAACTGTCTATGCGAGAGAAAAGGGGAGTGCGGCCGCCCCCACGGCCGGTCTCCATTTCACTCCGGAATTACTGGAAAAATTAGCCGGAAAAGGAGTTCAAATCGAAAAAATCACCCTTCACGTCGGACTTGGTACCTTTAAACCGGTTACCGAGGAGCAAATTGTCTCAAAAACTCTTCACTCGGAATCATTTTGGTTAACCTCGGCCGTCGCCGACAGGCTGAACTTGGCGAAACGATCCGGTAAAAAAATCATTGCCGTCGGCACGACGACTTGCCGGGTCCTGGAATCACAAGCCGACGAATCGGGTAAGTTAACCGCCGGAGAAGGGGAGACCAATATTTTTATCCAACCCGGTTACCGTTTTAAATTCATTGACGGCCTGATCACCAACTTCCATCTGCCTAGCACCAGCCTATTAATGCTTGTTACCGCCCTGATTTCCGCACCCAACTCCCCTGCCCGTTTGGAAAACTTTCCGGACAGCCTCATGGGCAGAGCCTACACCGAGGCAATAAAAAATAAATACAAATTCTTCAGTTTCGGTGATGCCATGCTGATACTCTAATGCTATTATTGTTCTATGAAACTTAGTGAAATAGGCCAACGCATTCTCAAACAAGCCGAGGATAAGGGTTGGGGACACACCAAAGAGTCACTCAATGTTGCCGAAAAAACAATGCTTATTGCCACGGAAATCACCGAGCTTCGTGAGGCAACCACAACAGTCGTATCTAGTCCAAAAGATACCATAGAGTCGGAGACCGCTGATATCTTAATGAGAACTTTGCATCTTGGAACCGCTTGGGGTATCGATTTTGATTCTGAAGAAATTTTCACAAGTCGATTCAAAGATCACGCAATAAAATCGATTACCGACGACGATTATCTTTACTTGTATTCCCTTGTTACCAGCGCTTACGATCAATATCGCCACAAGGAGATCGATAACTTTAAAATGTCCTTAAAGATTATTGCCTTGGAGGTTAATTATTTGGCTCAAGATCTTGACATGGATATTGCCACGGCTTGTTTGAATAAGATATCAATAAATGAATCTCGTGTGTGGGATAAAGAAAAACTAAACGGAAATTATTACAAAGGTAGCCAAAGCTAACCTTCTTTTTTGTTTCTCATCTTCTCCCGCATTTGCTCCACCAAACGGACCATAAATCTCACGTTATGAATAGAAGCTAGTCGATAATAGGTTAGCTCCTTGGATCGGTAGAGATGATTGAGATACCCACGAGTGTATCCGGATTGACAGGTAAAGCAATCACAGCCCTCCAAAATGATGTTTTTATCGCTCACGAACTGTGCATTGCTAATGTTAAGTCTTCCGTTAACAAACTCACTCTCAAAATTCCCACCTCGTAACTCCCCATGATACAGAGCCCCGTTTCTGGCAAGCCTCGTTGGCGCCACACAATCAAACATATCAATGCCGCATTTGATGATATCTACAATGTTCTGCGGATCGCGTCCCAAACCCATTGTGTAAATCGGCTTACCTTTTGGTAAAAGATGTTTGATCCAGCCGATCACTTCTTGCGTCGCCTCCATGTTGTAACCAATTGTTTCTCCACCAAGGGCTACGCCACTGAACGGCATGGAGGAAATAAACTTGGCGGACTCCTCTCTCATTTCTCTGTCCGTACTCCCTTGAATAATGCCAAACAATGCCTGGTCTGTGCCCTGAGCGCTTTTTTTTCCGTTCTCCTCCCATCTTTTAATACACTTTTCAGCCCAGCGGTGGGTTCTGTTGAGGGCTTCTCTGACATATTTTTTTTCAATTTTGTCAGGGGTACATTCATCGAAGGCCATGATAATGTCCGCTCCCAGATCTTTCTGAATATCCATTGATTTTTCTGGGGTAAACCGATGCATTTGTCCGTCCAGATGAGACTTGAAGGTTACTCCGTCCTCGTCGATTTTGGATAGAGTTTCGCCTTTGGCACCAAGTCCCAAGGAAAATACTTGAAAACCTCCGCTATCGGTAAGAGTCGGCCCGTTCCAGTTCATAAACTTAGCTACTCCTCCCATTTTGGAAACCACTTTTTCCCCGGGGCGCAAAAATAGATGATAAGTGTTGGCTAGGACGATTTCGGCTTTTGTATCACGAATATCCTTCCCATCCAGCGCCTTCACGGTTGCCGCCGTACCAACTGGCATAAATACCGGTGTTTGAACCTCACCGTGATCGGTGGTTAGCACTCCAGTCCCGTCAGAATTTTTGATGAATTTGAATGGCATGGTTGTATTTTACTTTGAACTAAGTAACAATTGATGAGTGGAACTTGGAATCCGTCACGGTAGGCACCTTCAATAAGCCTGTAATATTGCATTTTTAGCTTAGGTGTGGTACAATCTAGGATAGTTTTCGCACCTAATATTTCAAAAAAGAGGAGTCACCATGAAACGCTTTGCCTTAGAAGGCTGGATTCAGGTTCAATTTGGCGGCAGTATGGAAAAATACGTGCACCCAACCATTGGCGGCTGTTTGCTGATCGACCCGAGTCGGGAAGCTATAGCTGTCTGCAACAAAAGTAACCCCACTCTGGTGGAGGCCAGGCAGTGCCTGGACGATGTAGTCAAACTGGGTGGTGGGAACGATCTGAGTCCTGCTCGGCTTCTACAAGCTGAGATAAACGCTGTCAGCAACCGGATTGCCCCAAGAATGGTTTACAACCATGTTTTCAAGCTGTTCGGCTCTGTACAAATGGCCCATCGGGTCTATATGGGGTTCTATCACGATACCGACGGCTTGGACAAGCCTTTCTGGCTTATCGCCCGGACCTCTTCTGAGGCACTGGAAATCGACCGCGCCGCCGCCTTATTGTCTTCCCAAGCCCCCACCGCAATTGAGGCATCCACGTCTCAGACAATTCTCTACTACTACACTGGACACTACAGTGTCATCAAGATTGTCATTGTTGGGCATGGGCGTGGTGGACAAGGGGTAAGCTGGGAAATGAATAAGTCTCCCGCTCATGGTGTTGACGCCGATCCTTGCCTCGAGCAGATCGACTGTTGTCTTTGTGGAAACAGGTCGTTTTTTCTCTATTGGCCCGGTGACTACGCCGATTTCATGAGACAGGCGGAGACCGTATTCCTCCGCCACGCAGACGAGTGTGAAGGAAAAATCAGGGTTCGTCTTTAGTATCAGACCTCTCACGTAAAGTGAGAGGTCTTTTGTTTTGAGAAAGAAGGTGGCTATGAGCCGGGGGTGGGACTCGAACCCACTACCTGCGGTTTACGATACCGCCGCTCTACCAGCTGAGCTACCCCGGCAACATCCACTATTTTACTCGAAATACCGCTAGGTTATTGATGAATGGTAAAATACCCCATACATTGACATGTGGAGGCCTAATGGGTTTCAGAAAAGTATCGATTGATATTTCTTTGACAAGAGAAGATATGGCAGAGTTGTTGATTGATAACAAAAGGGTTGTAGCTCTCACTTCCCAAAACGAAGCCATTGCCATCAACGGTTTCGGGGTACACAAAATGGAACCAAAACTCGATGGAAATGGAATAACTCACGTTTTTCAATCAAGCGTGGAACTCAAAGAAGAATATATTTGGTGTAAGGTTTCATTATCTACCGAGAATGGGTTCAGGTTTATCGGACAAATCACTTACGATTCCTATTTGGATGACACTTGTGAGTAATCATACGTGTATGCCATACTTCCACACACTTTGACAAACGGAGGCACAATGGGTTTTCAAAAAAAATCTTTGATTATTTCCCTCACCCGTGAGGAACTGATTGGTCTGATCATTGACAACAAGGCAGTGGTAACCAAGACAGAAGACAAACCGATTACATTATCCGGTTCGGGAACTTACACAAACGAACCAGACTACAAAAACGGCGGCGTCTCTCACATTTTTTTCACCAATATTGACTTTGATGGTGAATATCTTTGGGCAAAGGCAACCCTACTTTCATACGATGGTCAGACATTCATTGGCACGCTCGCATACGACCATTTCCCCGACAACATGTCTGAATAGCAGTTTACCGTGTTTGAGTTTATTCTCAGGCACGGTTTTTTGTGTTCAGGCTATTGATCCAACTTTGGGATAGTAATTTTGACACCGGAATAAATCAAATCCGGATTGGTAAAGACCTTTTTATTGGCCCAATAAATTTTGGTCCATTTGAATCCGTCTCCGTAGGCTCTAACGGCCAGCTTCCAATACGAATCTCCTTTTTGAGTAGTGTATTCACCTGCTTCAATAGGTTTACCGGATGGTTTTACTTCTGCTCGAATAACGTCTCCTTTGTCAGAAATAGCAATGTCTTTTTTAGCTTCAAACACAGTAATCTTTTTCGGGTCAACCTTCGGTATTCTAAGTTCCATCCCGGCACTAATCAGTCCCTTTCCGGTAATTTTATTCTCACTCATTATGTCGACATAGTTATAGCCAGACTTGTAGTATTTTTCTGAGATGTGCCAAAGATCATCCCCCTTAACTACCTTATAGGTATCAATTAGTTTATCATTGATTGATTCATCCTTCTTTTCTGTAGTTGCAGGTTGTTGTTCGTTTAGAAGGATTCCTTGCCAGGTTTTCAGATTTGCTGTGCGGAAATAGTTAAATATTAGTCCAGCAATGACCACAATCACCACTGCGCCCATCAGCGTACTGATGGCATTCTCGTTTAGTTTGAAGAATTTTAGGATATTTTTAATACGTTTTTCCGTACTCTGTCCTGTTTTCATACCTCAATCTTATATAAAGACTTATGTTTGTCAATAGGTAGTATTTGGGTGAGACGGCTGTTCGAATCCCATTTTTGGCAGCAAAAAAAGCTCGCACCATGCGAGCATTTTCATTGCGAGGCTAAGAAGATGATATTCGGCCTATCTGAACCAAGAATCAGTGGCTCTGTCACAGGTTCAATTTTGCCAATAAAAAAACCGGCTATCAATCACCGGTTCTTTCTACTTTGCGAGGCTGGGGGGATTCGAACCCCCGACCTTCTCCGTGACAGGGAGACGCGCTAACCAACTGCGCTACAGCCCCAAATAGCATGTCGAAACATCGCAACTTTGATTATATCTGACTTTGAGGCTAATACAAGCCATCATTTGGGTTTCTCGACCAACCCTACGCTCAAATCACACTTGTTCAATATCCTATAACTTGACAAATAGCCTATGCTGTGATATAATTCATCTCATAAGATTGAGAACTCTCTCAATCATCACACTAACTTGTTAAAGGAGATTTACCCCATGAAAAACAGCAATCTGTTCATCCTGCTCGCTCTTGCCGCAATCGTCCTCACCACCCTCGCCTGCGCCTCAGGCAACCCGTACGCCTCCGTCGAAAGCCCCGCGGGCTTCTGGAAAGGTTTGTGGGACGGCATGACTGTCCTATTTTCGGGTCTCATCAGCATTTTCAATCACAGCTATGGACTCTATGAAGTCAACAACAACGGCGGCATGTATAACCTCGGCTTCTGGCTCGGCATCTCACTGCTGGCTGGTGCATCCCGCGCTAGCGCTGGCAAGTAATCTCTGCAACAACCCCGCCTCTCGGCGAGAAAAGGAAAGTCTTCCTTCTCTCGAAGGGAGGCTTTTTTTTGGCAAAAATCTTGCCCTGTTTATTGCACAGCGACCTTCTTAAGCCATTATCCGTAGAGTTGGGTGCGTTCGTGCCTCAGATAGCTATTGCTTTTAGGACTTGATATAATGTGCTAGTTAAATCATCTTAACCTTTACAGATTGTCTCGCGGTGATGATGGCCACGGGGAAAGTAGAAAGGAGCCAGAAATGGCTGTTCGTTTGTACGTAGGGAATCTACCCTACAATATTACTCAAACCAGACTCCAGGAGATCTTTTCTCCCTTTGGTGCTCTAGGTGAGGTAACAGTTATTTCAGATAAGTTCTCCGGCAGGAGTAAGGGCTTTGGATTCGTTGAATTCGAAGACGCTGAAGCTGCTAAGAGTGCTATCGAAAAAATGAATGGTGCTGACCTTGATGGTCGCAACATTATTGTTAATGAAGCCCGTCCCAAAGAAGACCGTCCCGCTGGTGGGAGATCCTTCGGAGGCCGCTAAGTTAGCTCTTAATTCGTAAGAATTACGTATAATGGTCGTATGACCGTTAACCGAGAAACCGCCCAGCTCCTTGAAAGAGTTGCGGCGGTTTTTCGTGTTAAAGAAGGTGATACTTTTAGAGTCAAAGCCTATTTAAATGCTGCTGCGGTCATAGACAGTCTTACGGAGCCGCTGGACGAACTTTGGCGGCAACAAAAGCTCGACACAATACCTGGCCTCGGGAAGGCACTGATAGGATACATGGATGAGTATTTTTCCAAAGGCAGGGTCCGTCATTTCGACACTCAACTCAAAAAAGTTCCGGCGGGGATGTTTGCTCTGATGGAAATTCGCGGAGTGGGTCCCATGACTGCTTATAAAATTGCCAGAAAATTTCATCTAAAAGATCGAGACACGGCTATATCTCAGTTGGAAAAACTTATCAAGGATGGCAAGCTAAGCGGTCTTGAAAGTTTCAAAGAGAAATCGGTCGAAAGACTAAAAAAATCACTCAAAGTCAAATCCTCCGGTAAGGGTCGGATTCTTATCTCTGACGCCTTGTCCATCGCCGAACCCTTCATTTACTACCTTATGCTGTCTCCACACACCATATCGGCCGAACCGCTTGGCAGTCTTCGAAGACGTCTTTCCACTGTAGGAGATATTGATCTGGCCATAAACACGAAGAACCCTACCGAGTCTATGTCGCATGCTCTCTCTTACCCTCAGATTAGCTCCATCATTACGCGGGGCGACAAGGTCAGCCACGTCAAGCTAAAAAATGGCTTCGAAGTCGATATTAAGATCTCTCTTCCCGATGACTGGGGAAGTTTACTCCAGCACTATACCGGCTCCAAGATGCACAATATTCGTCTCCGGACTATTGCCAAGGAAAAAAACCTTTCACTGTCTGAGTGCGGGATCAAGAAAGGTAAAAAAACCAACCATTTCAAAACCGAAAAAGATTTTTACCGTTTCTTGGGAATGCAGATGATTCCGCCTGAGATTCGAGAAGGAGCTGGTGAGATCGAACTAGCCCAAAAAAACAAGATACCCAACCTGATTGAATTGAGTGATATCAAAGGCGATCTCCATATTCACAGCAACTTTGATTTTCCCAGTTCTCATGACCAAGGTAATAGTTCACTCCACGATATTCTTACCAAAGCTGAAGCACTTGGATATGAGTACATCGGAATATCAGACCACAATCCAAAATATTCTGACTTGTCGGAAAGCGAGACAGAAAACATTTTACGTGCCAGAAAAAAGTATCTAGAGCAGGACATTCGTGCTTATGAAAAGAGTGTGAAAAATAGAGGAATTAAATTACTCATAGGTTTGGAGGTGGATATTAGGCCCGGGGGGGATCTTGCTCTGAGCGATAAACTTATGAATTTACTAGACTATGCCATCGTCTCCATCCATTCCGCATTTGATAAAACCAGAGAAGAAAATACCGAAAGAATTATCGCGGCCCTTTCTCATCCAAAAGCCACAATCCTCGGACATCCCACTGGTCGGATAATAAACAGTAGGGAGCCCATATCGGCCGACTGGGAAAATATATTTGAGTTCTGTGCAAAATACAAAAAGATCATTGAGGTCAACGCTTACCCCGACAGAATGGACTTACCTGAAGATCTGATAAAGAGCGCTGTGTCCAAAGGTGTCAAGCTCATCATCAATACGGACAGTCATGGCGTCAATCATATGGAGGGCGTGAAATATGGTGTCTGGCAGGCCAGAAGAGGCTTTGCTACAAAAAGAGACGTTGTAAACTCCCTAACATGGAAGAACTTGCAGACAGTGCTAAAATAGTTTTGTTACTTAATTAGTCAAGACCTATGAACTTCCCCCTTCTGCTTCTCGTTGCCGCCGTTATCATATTTTTCTACGTAGTCTCTCTTTACAACTGGTTCCAAACCGCGCTTACCAGGATTACTGCATCCATCCAAGATATTGGAAATCAGCTAAAGCGACAAGCCAGTCTGATTCCCAACCTTGAAAAATCGGCTAAAGGCTACCTCAAGCACGAAAAGGGCATCTACGAGGCCATAGTTTCTGCGAGAAAAGCCGTTGAAAAAGCCTCCGGCAGCAAAGACATTTCCAAAATTGAAGCCGCCTCGGACGCTGTAAGTTCTCTGGTTCCCAAACTCCAGATCCTAGTCGAAAGTAATCCTGAAATGAAAGGCGTCGAAGTCATCAACAAGCTCATGGACGAGCTCCGCGACACGGCAGACAAACTGATGTACGCCAGACGCGTGGTCATCGATCTTACTGCCGACTTCAACGCTAAAGTAGTCACAGTTCCCAGCAATTTCGTGGCTATGATCTTCGGCTTCAAGATGCAAAAAGGTCTGTCTACACCCGTAGAGGGAGGCCATCTCGAAGTTTCTGAAGCCGAAACGAAAGAACCCAAGATCGACCTCTGATAGAATTCGTTTCAGATGAAAAATATTTACGAACAAGTTGACGAGAATAAATTCCGGAGTGTGGTGGTTATCACATCCTTTATCGTTTTCATCACCGCCGCCACCTATCTCATCACTTATTCACTCGGATATGATCTGAGCGCTGTCGGAATAGCGTTGGTCCTCTCAGGTATTTTTAGCTTCATCGGTTACTACAACTCCGATAAAATAATTTTAGGGATATCCGGCGCCTCCCCCGCCAACAAAGGGGATCATTTTGAGTTTTATACAGTCACCGAGAATCTGGCTAGGGTTGCCCGGATTCCCATGCCAAAGCTATATGTCATCGACGACACCGCCATGAACGCTTTCGCTACCGGACGGGATCCTGAACACGCGGTTGTCTGTGCCACTACCGGAATTCTCTCTAAACTAAACCGTACCGAAATGGAAGGTGTTGTCGCTCACGAACTCAGCCATATCAGAAACTACGACATCCGCCTGATGAGTATCGTTACCATTCTCGTCGGTTTGGTTACCCTTCTAGCCGATATTCTCCTTCGAACCAGAATGAGGGGAAAATCAGATAGGGAAGAGGGAAACCTCGGAGCTATTCTGATGATTGCAGGAATTATCATGGCTCTGCTCTCACCCCTTGTTGCTCAGTTGATTCAGTTGGCCATTTCCAGGCGGCGCGAATTCTTTGCCGATGCTTCCGGTGCACTTCTAACAAAATATCCCGCAGGGTTGGCGAGTGCGCTCGAAAAAATCTCCGCCGACAAAGAGCCCCTGGAGGCGGCCAACAAAGCCACTGCCCATCTCTACATCGCCAATCCGCTGAAAAATCACCACGATTCTATCGGCTGGTTCGCCGACCTCTTCAACACCCATCCCCCAGTTAAGGAACGTATCAAAGCCTTACGAGCAGGATAATTTGCTTTTCTTGTACCAATGGTAAATTAAACGGGAATTGACAACAATAGCTTTCAGGTTAACTCTTTTTCCAGATTGATACATTCGCATGCATCGTTTAAGGATTTGTGTTAATTCCCGGCAATCTTTCTCTTCCTTTGGTAGTTCTTGGAGAATCATATTACCCATAGAAGCTACTTGAAACTCATCAAGTAAATCCTCATAAAAATCGGACAGTATTAACAATATTTTTTGCTTGGGATCATCCGTTATGTTGGTATAGCGAGAAAATAACTTCAACATTGGAAGTTCATAAAGCTCAAGTTTCTTAATCCACTTTGTTCGAATTTTTGTTCGGACCACGTTTCTCCTGAAAAAGTAGTCCTCGTACCATTTTGCGAGTATCGGTGTCTCGGTTCTAATTAATTGTGCCCATTTTTTAGCCACAGATAGTTCTTTGCTAAGGTTTCGTGTGGTTGCCGCATATACCAAATATGGGAGATAATCTATACTTTTAGTATTTTCATGAATCATGTAAAATCCTGGGTAGATCAAGGGTTCTGGATTTTGGCCCAATTCTAGGTTTCTGTTTATAGCATAAGCTTTAACCGATGCTTCAGGATATCCAAGCAGTATTCCTGTTTTTATTTCGTTATCGTAATCTGTTGAGCGTAGGATGACCGAAGAAAGTAATACTTTTTCCATATCTTTTCCAACATGAAGTGAGGTGCAGTTACCCTTCTCGGGGGAACTGTGCAATCCTGCCACGCGTAACCATTTTTCGATACGTAACAAATTTTCTTTGTTGGATTTTCGCTTTTGTCTTGTTAGTGAGATTTCGGAGACGGGTTTCAGTTCTCGGTAGGCGAGCCAAAGGAAGACTTTATCTAACAAGTCGATAGGTAAAAATAATAAACTTCGCGATAATTTTTGATCAAAAGTAGTCATAAAAATGGCTCAGGCGGACCCGAGCCGGTAAGAATTGTTAATCACTTGAGCAGCATTTTGTATTGTATTCGTGTCCGCAGTTCCAACAAGTATTACGACCAATAGCGTTAGACTTACCACACTTGCAACAATACCATTTTAGAGCAGAAATAATTCTTCCAATCATATAAAATTGCTCCTTAGTTTAAAGATAGCTGATTCTATCACATTCAGTCTGTAGTAAGTTTTATAATAAATATAGTGCAAAACATCAAGGGAAAGAGCTTTTCCAACGACGACATCAAAGGTGTAGATTTCGAGAACACCAAGTTTGTCGATAGCAAATTTACCAAATGCCTTTTCAAGTTCACCGGTTTTCTGGAGTGTGTTTTTGTGAACTGCGACTTTTCCAATGCTTTGCTGGACTCCACCTCCTTCACCAAATGCCGTTTTGAAGATTGTAAACTGAATTGGATAAACTTCAAAGATTGTTCACTTTCGGGGTGTATATTTCAGCACTGTTTAATGGAAGGCTGTTCATTTGAAAAACAAAAGCTTCCCGAGTGCTCCTTTCCGGAATCCGATCTCACCTCGGTTTATTTTGCCAACTGCGACCTTTCGGGGATGGATCTCACTCGTGTTAACTTCGAAAAAGCCATTTTTGATTATTGCAAACTAAAAAACACAGACTTTACTGATTCGAACACTACGGGAGTCTCCTTTCAAAACTGCCAGATAATCAAAACCATTCTTGATCTGGAAGGCTTCATCCAATTCGGTCTCTCCAAAGGTTTTGTTCTTAAAAGCTGATAAAATTTGGCGCATGTCTTCAGCCATATCCAAAGAAATGCTTCTTTCGTCGGTAATTTCCGGTGAAGTAGGCAAACTAAGTCCCAAATTGTCCTTCTGGCAGTCCGACATCGCGGCAACCCAAACCTTGTGGGAATCACCCGATTCTCTTTCCTTGGAATCTGTGCTGGATTTCATCGACCCGGAAGAAGATCTGTATGAATCAGTTAACCTGGCTTTACTATATGGCATCGGTTGGGAGTTCATCTGGGGGAGGAAGCCGCCTGAAGTCGTCGGCCGGCTTCGCCGGGAAACTATTCAAAAGGCCAGAACGGGAGTGGCCTTAAGTGAATTAGAATCTTTGTGGTACCGCCTAATTTGCGTGGATACCGATATGTTTTAATTCCGTATGTGTGTTCCGTGATGCTTACCTTTCAAGATCGCTTGTACAAGCTCGTTCGGTATGTTTCCGTTGATAATAATTGTTTCAAAGCCTCTTTTTGCCATCACTAAACTTTCTTTCACTTTATGAATCATTCCTCCGGTCACATCAACTTTCCTTGAGTCGGAAATAAATCTTTCGACTTCCTTAATATTCTCATGGCTGATTACGGAAATGGTTCTCCCTTCTGAGTCATACACCCCGTCTGTATCCGTACAATAAACGAAACTGACTTTAAACTTCTTAGCTATTTTCCCGGCCAGAGCCCCCAGTACCATTTCTGTCGAATAGATACAGGCCCCAATTTTCTTGTCAAAAATCACATCACCATATAACACCGGTAAATAGCCGATCCTTAAGGCTTGTTCAATAGGGTCACAAAAAACCTCTTCGACTTTGAAGTTATACGCCAGAATGCAACTCTCTGGAGAAAACGACACCGCCGGTAGCTTCTGGTCAAGAAAGGTTTTAATTACTATTCTATTGAGTTCAATTGCCCGGTCGGCTACGATCGGAAAGCCTTTAAACTGAAGCGGCCCCTTGATACCGTCCCTCACCTGGTATTCTACGGCAGGTCGGTGGGCAAAAGACCCGGCACCATGTGCCACGATAATTTTCCCCTTAAAGATGTTATGAATCTTTTTAAGTTCACCGGCAAGTCGATCAATTGTTTCCGGCCTTGATGTTCGATCTTTCCCCTTATCGGTAATCAAACTTCCCCCTAACTTAATTAAAATCAGTTTCTCCATTACCCCAAGTTTATCACTGTCGGCTTAGCACTCAGCTTGACGGAGTGCCAAAGCCGTAGTATTATTTTTGTATGGAAAATAACAAGCCCGAAGAAGGTAAGCTCCTGGAGAAATATACTGTGAATCTAACCCATAAGGCTAAGTCGCACCTACTCGATCCGGTTATTGGCCGGGACATGGAGATTCGCCGCGTGATGCAAGTCCTTTCCCGCCGTACGAAAAACAACCCCGTTCTTATTGGTGATCCTGGTGTTGGCAAAACCGCTTTAGTGGAGGGCCTAGCCAATCGTATCGCCGATGGTGATGTCCCTGACTCCATCAAAGATAAAGATTTACTCGTGCTGGATATGGCCAGTGTTTTGGCCGGTGCTTCGTATCGCGGTGAATTTGAACAAAGGATGAAAGGTATCGTTGATGAAGTCAAGAAAGGCGCAGGGCAATACATATTGTTAATTGACGAACTTCACACATTAGTCGGAGCCGGTGCGGCCGAAGGAGCGGTCGATGCCGCCAATATTTTGAAACCTGCACTAGCCAGAGGTGAACTCCATCTTATTGGCGCCACCACTATCGATGAATATCGTAAGCACATCGAAAAAGATGCCGCTCTCGAACGACGCTTCCAGCCAATTTTAGTTGAAGAGCCTAGCAAAGAGGACACTATTGCTATTCTTCGAGGAATTAAGGAAAAATACGAGATTCATCACAAATTAAGAATCAGCGATGATGCCCTCATCGCGGCCGTAAATCTTTCTGTCCGCTACCTTCCGGATCGTTTTCTGCCGGACAAAGCGATAGATCTAATCGACGAAGCCGCTTCTTCTCTCAAAATTGAAATCGATTCTATGCCGGCAGTTTTGGATCTTTTGAAAAGAAAAATTACGCAAATCGAAATCGAGCTAGCCGCCCTCAAAAAAGAAAATTCCGACTCGGCCAAGGCTCGACGTGAATTACTGGAAAAAGATCGGGAGGATAAAAAGGTAGAAGCCGCCAAGATTGAAGTCGCTTGGAAGCAACAGAAGGGAATTATCGAAGAAATAAATAAGATCCAATTTGAGATAGATCAAACTAAAGTCAAATTTGACACTGCTGAGAGAGAAGTGCGTCTCGAGGAAGCAGCTGAACTAAAGTACGGGACGTTACCCAAACTTCAAGCAAAATTAAACGAAAAACAAACAGAATGGGGAAGTATCAAACCGGAAGATCGTGTTCTGCAATTGGATGTAGACACAGAAGATATTGCGAGAGTCATTTCCCGGTGGGCGGGTATACCGGTTACCAGGCTATTGGGTTCCGAATCATCAAAACTAATTAATCTAGAAAGGGAACTCACCAAGCGGGTTATTGGGCAAGATAAAGCCATTAAATCCGTGGCTAATGCCATCAGAAGGTCTCGCGCAGGCATTTCTGACGAGAATAGGCCGATAGCTTCGTTCCTATTTTTAGGACCCACTGGGGTTGGAAAAACCGAAACAGCCAAAGCCTTGGCTGAGGAACTCTTTAACGATGATAAATCTCTTATTCGTATCGATATGACCGAGTACACCGAGAGTCATTCGATTGCTCGGCTCATCGGTGCTCCTCCAGGTTATGTGGGCTATGAAGAAGGCGGTCAACTAACGGAAGCCGTTAGACGCAAACCTTACTCGGTCATCCTTTTTGACGAGATCGAAAAAGCTCACCCGCAGATATTCAGTGTTTTCTTGCAGATCTTAGACGATGGCCGTCTTACGGACGGCAAGGGTCACACTGTCAATTTCAAGAATACAGTCATCATCATGACGAGCAATCTTGGTGGTGGCTTTGTGGTTGACGATAAAATGGATGAGGTTGACATTGAAGCAAAGATGCATGAAGCACTCAGAGATAATTTTCGTCCGGAGTTCTTAAACCGGATTGATCAAATCATTACTTTCAGGCGGTTAGGCAAGGAAGAAGTGTCTAAAATAGTCGACATCCAACTTCGGGAGCTATCTGGTCGATTATCTTCAAAAGGTTTCCATATAGATTTTGACAAATCCGTGAGTGATTATATTGCTCTCTTTGGTTTCGACAAAATCTACGGTGCCCGCCCCATAAAGAGAGTTCTCCAAAACAAGATTGAAGACGAACTCGCTCTGCAGATAATCGAGGGCCGCCTGCAAGTAGGCAAAAAGATTTCCGTAGGTATCAAAGATGGTAGTTTATCGGTAAAATAGGTGGTTGTGATCAATCTAAAGATTACCAAGCTCGAAAAAAGCTACAACCAGCCGCTTCTGGACGACGTCACCCTGACTCACACGGGTAACGGTGTGGTGGCTTTGATAGGGGATAATGGCAGTGGTAAATCCACTCTTCTAAAAATTCTCATGGGACTAGACGAGCAAGATGGCGGCAAAATCGAGTGGGGTGGTGACGTTCGTATCGGCTATCTTCAGCAAGAGATCGATTCTCTTCCAACTTTATCGGGTGGCCAAAAGAAGATTGCTCTCTTGGCGGATTTGATCTATTCCAACCTCTATGATGTATTGCTTCTGGACGAGCCAGACAATCATCTGGATATTGAAAACAAACAGTGGTTAGCGAGTGCCATCGAGTCTTTCGATGGTTTGGTGGTAATGATTTCCCACGATAGGCACCTGCTCAAACAAATCACCACCCATACTTGGCTAGTCGAGGATCGAGAAATTCGCACTTATCCCTTCGGATATGAAAAATTTGTCTTGGAATACGAGAAAGAAAGAGAAAGTATGGAGCATCTCTTTCATGTTCAGGAAAAAGAGCACAAGAGATTAAAAGAGTTAGTTAACGTCTTCAAAGCCAGAGCCTCAAGCGGACCCAAAATGGCTCGATATTATCATGCTTTGGAAAAACGTCTGGCCCGTTTCGAGGCCGAGATGGTCAAAGATCCCAAAAAGCACGACGCTCATATACAGCTTAGTACTTCTGTTTCCGGTAAACAGATCAAGCATAAAATTGCCATAATGGTAAAAGATCTGGACTTCTCTTACCCGGACAATCCTGTCTTTGAAAACGCCGAACTCTATATTGAGGTAGGTGAAAAGGTAGCTTTGATATCTCCCAACGGTTCCGGTAAGTCTACTCTTATCAAACTAATTCTTGGTCAATTAATTCCGTCCAACGGAGTTGCCAGAACGGGTGAAAACCTCAAAGTCGGTTATTATTCTCAGGAACATCTCGAAGCGTTGGACAAAGACTCATCTCCAATCGATTGCTTCACCCAGAGATTCCCGATTGCCGATTACGAAGCCGCTGCCGTTCTTCGCAAGTTTTATTTTAGTAAACACACCATTAAATCTAAAATATGGACTCTATCCGGTGGCCAAAAGGCCCGTTTACAATTGGCCCTTTTTCTTTACACCAATCCCGATATTCTCATCCTCGATGAACCCACGAACCACCTGGATCTCAAATCTGTCGCGGCCCTCGAAGAATTTTTGGTCGATTACGAAGGCACTGTGCTTTTGATTTCTCACGACCACGATCTCCTCAACAACGTTTGCGACATCGCCTACGAAGTCAGAAACAAAAAGATCCTCCTCAGCCCCAACTTCCTAAACGAAAATTAGCCCACAAAAAGGCACTCTGATTTCAGAGTGCCAAGTAGCAAGAAAGTTAATCGTAATGAAAAGCGCGGGCTTCGCGGTACTGGTCGAGAACCGGTAAGGAGAGTGAGTAAACTTCCATTACTCTTTGCATCGGCTTTATACTTTCGGCCTGTGCTTTCTCCCGAGCACTCTCTGTCGGCATTACATAAACTGGAAAATCTTCGTACTCCAAAGTGTCGCACACAATAATCATGTGTGTAGCCCCTTTTTCTTTACCTTTAGCATACCATTCCTTGATCAAATCTCTCGAAACAGACATAATAACTCCTCTCATTAATGTGCTTTATAGGCCATTATATCATCTAACTACCATGCACAAAAAATCCTGCTAAAATTGGGTTTGTGCACAAAGTAACAGTTACCTCTGACGACGTCAAAAAAATTGCCAAGCTAGCCAATCTCCAACTTCAAAAGGATGAAGCAGATCGCTTCGCAGGGCAGTTCACGGAAACCGTTGACATGATCAATCGGCTGAACGAAATCAACACCTCTGACGTTCCTGCTACATACCAAGTAAACGGCCTGGCCAACATATCCCGGGATGATACCGTAGATCTTAAAAGAATGCTTCCTCAAGAGGTCGCTCTCCGAGAGGCCAAACTTACCAGCAACGGCTTTTTTGTTGTTCCCCGAGTTATTGACACAGACGAAACGGAAAGTGTGATCTAATGAAACAACTACACGAACTAACCATCAAAGAAGTCCACGAAGGCTATCGAAATAGGATTTTCTCCTGTGTCGATTTGGTTAAACACTTTTTGAGTCGCATTGATAAATATAACCCCAAACTTAATATCTTTTTGGCTCGTAACCAACATGCCTTGGAACAAGCTGCGGTCATCGACAAAGAAATCGCGGAGAAGGGGATCGATAGGGAGCTGCTCGGCATACCCATGGCCATAAAAGATAATTTCTTAACTGTTGGTATTTCTACCACTGCCAGTTCAAACATTCTAAAAGGTTACATGCCACAGTATGAGTCGACCGTAACCGGTAAGCTTCTGGCGGCTGGTGCCATCTTTTTGGGTAAAACCAATATGGATTCTTTTGCACACGGTAGTAGCACCGAAACATCCGACTTTGGTCCTACCCATAATCCCTGGAACCCAGACAAACTTCCCGGAGGTTCTTCCGGTGGCTCTGCAGCTGCCATATCAGCACAGTTAGTGACAGCTGCTCTTGGTAGTGAGACCGCCGGCTCAATTCGCCAACCTGTTGCTTGGTGCGGTGTCACCGGTTTTAAGCCCACCTATGGTCGTGCCGGGCGCTATGGTTGTATTGCTATGGCTAGCTCCACTGACTCACCGGGCCCAATTGCCAAGACTGTTGAGGATGTCGCCATTATTACCAAAGTAATTTCCGGGAAAGATCCCTTTGACGCTACAACCAGCTCTTTGGATGTTGAAAACTATCCCTCTTTTTTGGGAAAAACAGATTTGAAGGGTCTTAGAATCGGTTTAGTCAAAGAATATTTGTTGCCGGATATGAGAGATGATGTCAAAAAATTAATCCTCGATTCTGCCGAAAAATTTCGGTCACTCGGAGCTACAGTTGAAGAAGTATCTCTGATGGATCCAAAATATGCCATTGGCGTCTATACCGTTGTTCAGCGTTCGGAAGTTAGTTCGAACCTGGCCAGATTCGATGGTATTCGTTTTGGCCACACTCGCGACTCTTTTGGTGAAGAAACCAAACGACGCATTATGCTCGGCACTTATACTTTGTCCTCCGGCTACTATGATGCTTATTACAAAAAGGCCCAAGCCGTCCGAACCAAGATGATTGATCAGTTTGCCGAAATCTTTAAAACCTACGATGCGGTTATCGGTGCAGTTTCTCCCGGTCCGGCACTTTCTCTCGGTGCTACCAAGAACCAACCTATGTTTGGTGAAATGGAAGATATTCTCGTCGAGCAGAGTTCCGTGGCCGGATTAACGAGTGCCGGGGTACCCTGTGGCTTCGTTGATGGTCTGCCGATTGGACTTCAGATCACCTGCGATCAGTTTCAAGAGGCGAAAGCTTTGACGATTGCCGATTGTTATCAGAGAAACACAGCCTTTAATCAGTTTCCTGATATAGACAAAACTCTATGAAAATTACACCTTTAATCGGTCTTGAAGTTCACGTCGAGCTGGAAACAAAATCAAAAATGTTTTGTGGTTGTCCGGCAGATCATTTTGGAAAGGCTCCCAATACCCAGACCTGCCCTGTCTGTCTTGGTCTTCCTGGCGCCCTTCCGGTTCCCAACAAAAAAGCCGTTGAATCTTGTTTAAAAATTGGTTTAGCACTCAACTGTTCCATAAACAGACTTTCTAAATTTGACCGTAAACAATATTTCTACCCCGACCTCGCCAAGGGTTATCAGATTAGTCAATACGACCAACCCTTTTGTTCGGAAGGTTTTTTGAATTTAGATTCCGGAAAAAAGATTGGCATTGAAAGGGTTCACCAGGAAGAAGATACCGGGAAACTTCAGCATACTGTCCTAAACGGAAAAAAGATTACTCTTGTGGACTTCAATCGCTCCGGAGTTCCTCTTGTTGAAATTGTTTCCAAGCCGGATATGGCTAGTAGTGCTGAAGCCAAAGAGTACTTAAAAAAAATCCACGAAATCATTCGGACCATCGGAGTCTCGAGCGCCGACATGGAAAAAGGCCAGATGCGGCTGGAACCGACAATCAACGTTTGTATCGAGAATGAGGGGGGTATTCATTACACTCCTTTGGTGGAAATAAAAAACATCAACTCCTTCAATTTCGCTGTTCAGGCCATAGAGTTTGAAATCAAACGGCAGGTTGAGGAATATGAGAATACAGGAACCGAAAAAAGTCTTACCAACAAAACCACCAGAGGTTACGACTCGGTCAAAAAAGTAACCTTTTTACAAAGGACCAAAGAGGAAGCCAAAGATTATCGGTACTTTCCCGAGCCGGATATTCCGCCATTTATTATTGAGGACGATTTTGTAGAAAAAATTAGAAAAGAGCTCCCTTTACTTCCGGATCAGGAAATATCTTCATTAGAAAAGTTAGGTGTGGAGAAAAAAGACGCCAAAGTCCTTGTTAGCACTCAAAACCGGCTCGCTATTCAGATAATTCATGATTATTCCCGTGATGATCGGGTTGATCCCCGGAAACTTGCCAGCCTGATAGTCAATGGTAAATTAGATCCCTCCAAAGACACCAAGGCTCAGTATGATAGTTTAACCAAAGTGGGCATAACTGATAAGTCTGTACTCACTGCCATCGTCCAAAAAATAATCGATACCAACCCGAATGTTGTCGCCGAATACAAAAAAGGCAAAACCAACGTAGTCGGTTTCTTTATCGGTCAGGCCATGAAAGAGACCAAGGGAACGGCCTCTCCATTGATCTTGTCTGAGCTAGTGACAAAACTCCTAAACTCTTGACAAAAAGACCTATAGCGTATATAATATCCGTGAACCTTAAGTGTGGGCACTCCTGAGGGAAAATGTGATGAGTTTGGAAAAGTCGGAGCGTTCCGGCTAGCAAGACCGTTCGCCCAAACCCAAAAGGAGCAAAATGTCCAACTTGTGTCAACCCTGCGGTCGCAGCCACGTCGCCCCTGAGACTTACCGCATAATCTGGATGGAGCACTTCTATCTAGAGTGGGACAAAGACTGTCCCTGCGGCTGTGGCGATAAGCCAAGTCAGACTCTTACCAATTCGGTGACCGGAGAAGTCCGTGTCTGTACTCCGAATGAGGTCTGGGTTCTCTTTGGCGGTGCCGAAGACCAAGTCGGTCTCATGACCGGTTGACGAAGAGGTTCAAAAGGAGCTCCTGGACGGGGCTCCTTTCTTGATTCTAATCGTCGACAAATTCAAGAATGTCTTGTGTCACTCTGTCACCGAATCCAGCGAAAGAGTGCTCCGCTCCTTCATAGACTATCGTCTTTACTTTTGGAGAATTTAGTAATTCTTTTGTCAATTTATCCATAGCCATGTACGGATCCATCACCGGTGCTATGCCATCATCTTTTGTTCCGCTAATTGCAAATACCGGCACATCGATTAAATTCACAGTTTTCCATCCTAAGGAATCATCAAAAAAGTTAAAAACCGCAAGATTCGTGTTTGTTCTAAAAAAATTCAACGCAGTCCCTGCTGATAGGATTTCCGAACCCCAAAGTTTATTTTCCAATAACCGTTTGTCCTTTCCTATTGCCATATTATTGTTCGCCTCTTCCAGAATTGCTTCGATATTTTCCTTCTCACTTGGTTCTCGCGTTAGACCTATCATGTCGGCCGGGCTCAGGAGGATTATCCCGGTGATATTATCGTGTTTACATTTATACAAGAAATAAGCAATTTTGGAACACCCCAAACTGTGTCCAAATAGCCAAATTTCTGAATACCCTAGACCAAGGGCATAGTCTACCCACGCTTGAATATCTATCAAACAGTCTTCAAATCTTTCGAAAGCATTACCTACTATTTCCATATCTCTTTCTCCATCAGTATTGAATCCTGTAATTGTACCAAGTCCTCTGTTTTCGCCGGCCAGAAAACCCACCCCGTTTCTGGGAAATAATTTGTGCATGGCAGGGAAATAATCCTCAGCCATAATGGAACCGGCCATACCATGAACGTGGATAATAATTCTATTATTCTTGTTTATTGCATCAGACAACAAACCATTTAAAAATAGTCCGTCACCGGTTTTTGTTTTGACGATCTTCATAACTATATTCTACCCTTCAAATAGGATCTTATTGAAATCAACTATTCTACCTCGTACAACCGTAACACCTTCACTCTCTAGAATCGAAATTTTTCTTTCGATCTCTGTTCCTTCGATTTTCCCCATAAATCCACCGATGGATCCGTCACTTCTTACTACTCTATGACAAGGTACTTCGGGAGCATAGGGGTTATTTTTTAGCGCCTGACCTACAGCTCGGTATGCTTTGGTGCCTAATTTTTCGCCCAATGCTCTATAGGTCGTCACTCGTCCCTTGGGTACGTCTTTCAAAATTTTATAAACCTCATCGGAGAAACTCATACATATAGTATACTATGGGAGAAAATATGGAAAAATTATCACCTAACAGAGTCGAATTCAATGCTGAAAGGGAGAGGCTCAAGTGTGACCTGGAGATTTTGGAGTCCACAGAAGGGTTTGCTCTCCTTTCCAAAAGACAAAAGAAAATAATTCGCGTTTCTTTATTTCTTCAGGCAAGAGCCGAAAGAGACATGGACCCATCGCATAGAAACGACCCCTGGCACTATGATTGGCACAAGCGCAGAGGTCTTCGTCCAAGGTACTCGGGAAGTTTGGAACACATAAAACGATGGTACTGTCACGCATCCGTGGCAGCTATCGAAAATCAAGATCTCTCTTCATTCAGACCGCAGGACTGCCCCAAAGAGTTTTTTGATGCGGCATATTTAGCCATTCACCAAGAATTTGAATTAAAAAAGGCCGTTGAGTTCTTTGGCTTTCCCTGCGTCGTTCACGTAAGTACAGAACTCGGCAATAGCTACGGAGAAACCACTAAATTCCACACTTTTCTGGCTCTAGGACATGGACCAGAAGGTCAGATAGTTGTATGGGAAAAGAAACGGATTCAACTTCCATACCGAGTCATAAGCTTAAGTCAGGTTTATGGGGATTATCCGCACGCACACTATTGGGGTTTTCGGAAACTCAGACCCTCTGCCTAGGCAAAAAGCCATCCGCAAGACTACGAATATGCCCAAAAAGAGGCATCTTTCGATTTGTGCAGGGCATTTAGTACCTTCTGTATTTTAGGAAATATTTTTAGAAAAATACCGAGGCTGTTGCGGTCCACTCCATTTGCAACAGCCATGTCAGTGTAATGATTTTTCATCAACTCTACATATTCTTGAAGTTCTTCATCAGAAAAGTCCTCAAACCCAATACCTCCGAAACTCGGGAGGTAATTTTTCATTGCATAAGCTCTTTTTCCATAATCACTGACCACCTGAAAAACTAGAGCGCCATAAAACATTCTTTTTGAATATAATTTCTCTAACTTCATGCCCGCTGGGTCAGCCAACCATCTTTTGCAATCATCTATTGAAAAACAGCCGGAAATGTTTGCGGTCTCATATAGATTCAAGTTACTGTTTCTCATTAGCGAGGCTAGATACATAGCCCAAATTAGTGCAACAGACTCACGATAGTCTTTTACCGTCTCCGGATTCCAGAAGTCCACTGGCATAGAAATAGTTTTACCTTCTAAATAATGAACCGTGGAAACAAACCAGCCGGTATTCTTGGAAATTCTTATCTTCTCTTCATCTGAGAGATGATTCAGATTATCAATAAAGGATCGATAGCTGTCAAAATATCTTTCATAAAGCTCATCTGACAGAGGATTCCTGGAAGAATCTTCACAATGATACAAACTGACGGGTCGTGGGAATATTCCAAAATCCCAAAAATCGTCCAGATCCATTCCCAAACGAATAGCTCTAAAAACTTCGCCAGAATTTTTCCTGAGTTCGGGGGCAATGGTCACGACACCAATGTTGGTCACGGCCAGAGTCGGTGTTGGAATTCTGCGAAAAATAGATCGTTCTTTGTTTGGCATGGTGGAAATTATACCAAGTGACAGAATCGGATATCTCTCGTAAGATAGGTAAGTCATGCCAAAGTTTACCCATCTCCATACGCACACAGAATTCTCCCTTTTGGATGGGCTAAGTAAAATTGGCAAACTCATCGCCAAAACAAAGGAGTTTGGACAAACTGCTATCGCAATCACGGACCATGGTTCGATGTATGGTGCAATTGAGTTTTATAAAAAAGCCACGAAGGAAGAGATCAAACCCATCCTTGGCTGTGAAATATATTTGGCGAAAGGCTCTCGCTTCGACAAAACCAAGTCCGACGCCAATCACTTAATTTTATTAGCCGAAAATTTCGAGGGTTATCAGAATCTTATGAAGATCGTAACGATTGGTCAAACTGAGGGTTTCTATTACAAACCTCGGGTGGACAAGGAGACGCTCGTCAAATACTCGAAAGGCATTATTTGTACCACCGCATGTCCCGCCGGTAGAGTTCAGAAGTTGTTGATTGAAGAAGGTATGGAATCAGCCAAGAAGGAGCTTCTCGAATACGAACAAATCTTCGGGTCTGAAAATATCTTTATCGAACTCCAGAGACATCATTATGATCGTTATGCTCTCCACTCTTCGGTTCCGGCTGAGATCAAACCAAAGCTTTTAGATTACTATCAAAACGAACAGAAGGCCGAAGCCGGTCTAATAAAACTTTCAAGGGAGTTAGGAATCCCTATGATTGCCACAAACGATTCGCATTATATAAATCAAGAAGACGCCGCCGCTCAAGATGCTTTGGTTTGCATCCAGACCGGGAAAATGCTCGAAGACACAAATCGTCTTCGATTTGTCGACACTCCCGATTTTTACTTAAAAAGTCCGGATGAGATGGTGGCCGAATTTAAAGACTTACCCGAAACTGTCGACAATACCCAAAAAATTTCGGATCGTTGCGACGTAAAAATAAAACTTGGTGAATGGTATTTTCCCAAGCTAAACTTGCCTTCAGGTAAAACAGCCGGAGAAGTTCTTAGAGAAAGGGCTTACGATGGGTGCAAAGAAATTTTTGGTTCTGTCAACGAGGAACAAAAAGAAAGATTAAATTATGAGCTCGGTGTTATCGAAAAAAAAGGTTACTCGCCTTATTTTTTGCTCGAGTCCGGAATTGTAAATTTTGCCAACGAATCCGGAATTTACACCAACACCAGAGGGTCCGCAGCCGGTTCTCTGGTTTCTTATTGCGTTGGAATCACGACAGTTGACCCCTTGTATTTTAGGTTACCCTTTGAGAGGTTCCTAAATCCTTTTCGACCTTCCCCTCCAGATATTGATCTGGACGTGGCTGATATCCATCGTGATGCCCTCATTCACTACCTGGCGGACACCTATGGCAAGGAAAAAGTGGGTCAGATTTGTACGTTCGGAACCATGAAGGCCAGAGCCGCTGTTAGGGATATCGGCCGTGTCATGGGGATGCCCTACTCGAAGGTAGATAAAATCTCAAAGACCATTCCCGAAGGAAGTCAGGGATTCCCCATGACTTTAAAAAAAGCTCTAGAAATCACTCCAGAACTACAAAAAATGAAGGACAACGATCCCGAGATCAAACAACTGCTGGACATGGCCCAAAAAGTGGAGGGGAATGCTCGACACATTTCCGTTCACGCCGCCGCTGTAATTGTCGGACCGGATGACTTGGTTAATTTCACCCCCCTTCAGCAGGAAACCGGTGGGGGAGATCGAGTCATTACTCAATATGAGATGCATGCCTGTGAGGACGTAGGTTTGATCAAACTCGATATTTTGGGAATTGCCAACTTAACAATTTTGGCCAATGCCGTTAAGCTGGTTGAGGAACTTTATAACGTCAAAATAAATATCAAGAAGATTCCTCTGGATGATACACAAACTTTTGAGATGCTAGCCAGGGGGGAAACTTTTGGTGTTTTTCAATTGGCTGGAGGGGGAATGACAAAATATTTGATAGATCTCAAACCGGAAAGAATCGAAGATGTTATGGCCATGGTAGCTCTTTATCGCCCAGGTCCTATGGGTAGCATACCCGAATACATCGTCAGGAAACACGACTCAAGCAAAATATCCTATTTTGTACCTGGACTTGAAAAAATACTCGATCAATCCTATGGCATCATTACTTACCAAGATGATGTTCTTATTATGGCAATTCAATTAGCAGGCTACAACTGGGAAGAGGCTGATAAATTTCGAAAGGCCATAGGAAAGAAAATTGTCTCCGAAATGGAGGCCCAACACTCCAAGTTTGTAGAAGGTTGTGTCACACATTCAAGTATTCCCAGAGAAAAGGCAGAAGAATTGTTCAAACAAATTGAAACATTTGCCGCCTACGGTTTTAACAAAGCTCACGCTGCTTCCTATGGTATCGTGGCTTACTGGACTGCCTATATTAAGGCTCATTATCCTGTTGAGTATATGACCGCTCTAATGTCAGTCGAAGCGGGAGATACGGACAAGATAGTCCAAGCAATCTCGGAATGCGAAAAACTTGGGATCAAGGTGTTGCCCCCAGACGTCAACGAGTCTCTTACGGATTTCACGGTAATCGATTTACCGGAAGATCAAATACTTCTGGAGGGTAGAGCTAGAAATTCAGGGAAAGCCATCCGGTTTGGTTTGTCTGCAATAAAGAACGTTGGAACTTCTGCCATTACCGCAATATTGGACGCCAGAAAAGATAGTTTATTTGTTTCATTCACTGAATTTTTGAAGAAAGTAGATCTGCAAAAGGTAAATAAAAGAGTAACTGAATCTCTAATAAAAGCCGGTGCCCTTGACCGCTTCGGAAATCGATCCCAGCTTTTGGCGGCATTTCCTGTGATCCGTGACAACTCTGTAAGACAGCAAAAGAAAAATGGCGATAGTCAGGTCAGTCTCTTCGGCTCTACGAGTGTGGATAATATTACCGACAATCTCCCAAACATTCCCGAGATGCCCTTGGAAGACAAGCTAAAACTTGAAAAGGAACTATTGGGATTCTATCTTTCTGACAATCCTGTTAAAAAAATTGTCAGAATAGTATCTGATTTGATTACTCACAAGATTTCCCAACTAGATCCCACTCTTCACCTCAATCAGACAGTTACTCTTGCTGGAGTCATCAGTCGGGAAAAGCTCGTCAACACCAAGAAAAATAACTCCAAAATGGCCTTCGTAACTCTTCAAGATGATACCGGCACCATCGATTGCATCATTTTCCCAAAACTTTACGCTGAAAACCCCGAACTCTGGCACGAAGACTCACCGCTTCTCATCAAAGGTAAGGTTGACAACCGAGAGGATAGACTCCAGATTGTGGTCGAATCAGGCACTGTTATTGACACCAAGAAGACACCAAGAGACATGATCCACGAAATTTTCATTAAGTCGGGTACTCCGAAGGGTGTAATGCAACAGATTAGTGACCTTCTTAAGGGTCATCCGGGTGACCATGAAATTGTCGTGGCCATTGAGTCGGGGAACAATCTAAAAAAGATAACCCTACCCTATAAGGTGGATTACACTCAATTTCTGGAGAAACAGGTGGAAAAAACCCTTCAAGGCTGGTAAAATTGACGTACTCGTCACGCGTAAGCGCGAAGGGGCTATAATCAAGCATCATAGCGAAGCTAAAGCGAGCTGTGAGCGATTATAAGAGGAAGCGGACTGAAGATGGAAAAAGATAATAACCATTATCTCCATCGTAAGGAGCAAGCTCTTATGTTGTAAATAATATAACCAAAAAAATGGCAAATCAAATCAAATGGCAGGACAAAATCGGCTTCGGAGTCGGAGACACAATTAAGGTCTCTCTAGCCGTCAAAGAGGGAGAAAAAACGCGTATTCAGATTTTTCAAGGTATCGTTATCGCCATTCGTGGCACCGGCGAAGGTAAAAACTTTATTGTGCGCAAAATTGCCACCGGAGGCATTGGTGTCGAAAAAATTCTCCCTATCAACACCCCTACCATCACCGGTATTGAAATTGTCAAAAAAGGTAAGGTAAGAAGGGCCAAGCTTTATTATCTCAGGGATCTCTTGGGTAAGAAGGCTACCAAAATCAAGGATGTTTTTGTTAAGAAGGGCCAGAAGGCCGAAGTCGAGGTCCCTGTTGAGGCCACAAAAGAAATCTCTGAAACCGTCCTTAAAGAAGAAAGATCCAAGCCTGAGACTCTGAAAGTGAAAAACGCTCCTAAGGTTGATGTTGTTAAGGTGAAAAAGGTCAAAAAGGGTCCAAAGAAAATCGTCCGTAAAGAAAAGGTCTTCGTCCGCTAACAAAAACCCTCCGAAGTGGAGGGTTTTCTTTGCACTGATTCTTCTAACCTTACTGTTCGCAATTCACGAACCCCTTGAACGTAGCGGTAATTTTATTGGTACCAGGTTTGTCGTTGCAGGAATTACCCGTACCACCGGATTTCTTGCCTGCCAGATCATAGCTATTTATACGTACCTTGGCATAGTTCCAAGTCTTATATTGGTTGTTGCTACCACCTTGGCAAGATGATTCGTCCCAAACCGGAACAATTATGTCTTGTGTTTTAAGAGTATCAAGAGCCGATCTAACACCTGAGGAATTACTAACTCCCGGCTTGGTCTTGATCCAATCTCCGACAGAGACAATGTGATCACTGGAATTTTTTGGGTTTACATAGGTTTTACTATCACCTGGAGGTGTCAGGCTGGTTGATAGAGTTGGCTCACTGACACTACCCGCCCAAGTTAACCAACCAAAACTACCACTACCTGTCCCGTTCCAGATGTCGGATAAAACTTGCCCAATTTTAGCGTTCGCCACTGTTTCTTTGTTGAGAGCAATGGGATAAAGATCACATTTAACAGTTATTGGTTTCTCGGGACACTTGAGAGTCATGATGTAGTCATCACCCGGCCAACCAATTCTGGTATAGTGAGCCCAATTTGAACCACCTTCTGACCACGTTACCTCATCCCCACCACAACATGATTTATCGGGAATATTGTTAAAGTTAGGTGGAGTGGCCCATTCGCCGTCAAAAGGATAGTCTACATAGTGGCCCGGTATCCTTCCATTATTAAGAATGGGTTGATCGGGAGCAATCCCTAAATCACCATTGGTAAAGGCTTTCGTGGTAGCACCAGTTAAGTACATGACAGCGTCTATGGCTTGAAATGGCCTGGTAAGATCTCTAGGAGGTTCTTTTATCACGGATGTAGCATGCGACAGTAGAATTCGACCATCTCCAATTCTCGTCAGTCCAAGCCCATTGACCTTAAGATTAGATCGATAGAGGGGATCATCATGAATCCATACTCCTTTGGAATCAGTTAATGGAATCATGGCCATATCTCCATAAATCTTAAAAGGCGACCCGGTTGTTCCGTCACCTACCCATCCAACACTAGTTCGAGGTTGGACATTTTCACAAGGTCTGGGTGGTTTGCAATAAGTTCCTGTATAGTCGACTTTAAGAAAGACTTGTTTCTGACAGCTGGCAACCGTTTTTGATCCGGGTAACAACACATTATCGCTTGCTGTGACACCGGCGTCGAGGACCCCGGCGCTACCCGCTGAGACAGGTTCAACACATTCACCATCAACATTGGGGACACATTTTACTTCTGCGGCTTTACCTCTGAAATCTTTTCCTTGTTGTGCTGCGTACACCACTACTCCAAGGATTGAAACAATCAAAATGAGCAGGAACATCTTGCCAAGACCGACAAAGAGGTTTTTCTTATTTTTGGGGCTTTTTTGTGCCATGTCTATTAATTTATGCTAATACATCAATTATTAAGTCATGGGAATTAGTTTGTCAACTATTCGCAATTTTTATAAAATTTAGTATAAAAAAATCCCCCGAAATCTCGGGGGTTTGATTACTATACCCAACTTATCGATCGCATTCAGTCTTAGGCTTCTCATCCTCAAGTAGCATTTTGAGGTCCTCATTCAGTTCGTGATTTTTTACCCACGCAGGAAGCGCGAAGAGTATCAGAACGATTAAGGTGTACACGCTCTGGGCCACCCCGAAACCTATCAGATTACCACCTTGGCAGGTTCCGTAGACAGCGGCTAGAGAACAGGCAATCACTGGAAAGACGGTCACAGCAAGAAAACCCAAAACCATACTGATCACAAATATCTGCGCCAGAAAGATACCGATTTTTTTCCAGCTCATGCAAAACCTCCACAAGAAAAGATTGTTGTCAAACTACAGTCGTATTATATACCTAGTCTGTGATGACCACCTTTTTATTTTTGAAACTATACAGCATGGCAGGACGATGAGCAATTCCTTCGAGTTTTTTCCCGGAAGCCACTATTAACCCGGTAGACAATATCTTTTTTCTAAAATTCCGCTTATCTATCTTTGTCTTAAGAATTATCTCATAAACTCTTTGAAGCTCAGTTAGGGTAAATGACCCTGGTAATAAGCCCAAAACAATATTGGTATAGCCCAGTTTGTTTCGAAGTCTTTGTAGGCCATATTTAATTATTTCAGTATGGTCAAAAGCAAGTTTTGGAAGCTTGCCAACTGAGAAAAATTTTGCCTCTTTCACATCACCCGATGATTTCAGTTTCCATTCCGACTTAGCGGTCAGTGCCATATAGGTGATCGTAATTACGCGGGTTCGCGGATCTCTATTTGGATTTCCGAAAGTGTAGAGCTGTTCTAGGTAAAGGTTTCTTACACCCGTTTCTTCGGAAAGTTCTCTATCAGCAGCTTCGTCTAAAGATTCGTTCATTTTTACAAAACCACCGGGTAGAGCCCAAGAGTCTTCAAAAGGAGCTTCATCTCTCTTCACCAGCAAAACTTTTAACTCGTTATCTTCTACGGTAAATAATAAAACATCGACCGTTACCGACGGTCTTTCGTACTTGGTGGCATCGTATTTGTCCTTCATGTGTCCATTATACACTTAGACAGCGTTTAGTTCTTTGCTCTATACTATTTTTATGCTAGTGCTCCTAATTGTTGCCTTTGTGTCCGGACTTCTCACTATACTGGCGCCTTGCATTTGGCCGATACTACCTATCATTCTCACCACTTCCTCCACCGGTGGCCGTCATCGTCCTTTAGGAGTTGTCGCAGGAATTCTTCTCAGCTTCTCAGTTCTTACCCTCAGTATTTCCTATTTGGTCAAGCTATTTCACTTCGATCCTGACATTCTTAGATTACTTGCCGTTGCCATTATCGGCATTCTCGGTTTGACGTTGATAATTCCTAAACTTTCTGCCTTCTTGGAGGGGTACACTTCACGCATCAGTAATATTTTCCGTGGAAGATTGAGTTCTGGATCAGGATTCTGGGGTGGAATTATCACCGGCATGAGTCTTGGCGTAGTTTGGTCCCCCTGTGCCGGTCCAATTCTGGCCACTATCGCCGCGCTATCCACCACCAGATCGGTTAATTCACAAGTTGTTCTTATAACATTCGTCTATATGATGGGAACGGGAATTCCTTTGCTTTTATTTGCCACGTTTGGTAGCAATCTGCTCTCTAAAAGCCGTATACTTTCACCATTTACCGGTAGAATTCAGCAGTTATTCGGAGTAATTATAATTGCTACAGCTCTGTTAATCTGGACTGGTTACGATAGAGTTCTTCAGGCAAGGCTACTAAATTTCTTTCCCGGTTATTCAGAGTTAATTTATAAGATAGAGCAGAGCAATCAAGTTCAAGAGCAATTAAACCGATTAACAGGTACGGAAAGCCGAACTTCCTCAAAGGACTTATCCTTCCTACCCGATTTGGGAAAAGCACCTGATTTTGTTGGGATAGATCACTGGTTAAATTCTTCGCCGTTGAACCTCAACACACTCAAGGGCAAAGTCGTTTTGGTTGATTTTTGGACCTATTCTTGTATTAACTGTATCCGCACACTACCCTTTGTGACTGGATGGTACGAGAAATATAAAGCTGACGGATTGGTCGTAATTGGAGTCCACACACCGGAATTTGAATTCGAAAAGAAAACGGAAAATGTCCAAAATGCCATAAAGATGTTTGGGGTAAACTATCCGGTAGCTCAGGACAACAGTTACTCAACCTGGAACAACTTTAGCAACAACTACTGGCCAGCCAAGTATCTGATCGACAAAGATGGTCATCTCAGGTATCAGCACAGTGGAGAAGGTCTGTATGCCGAAACCGAAAAGGCGATTCAAACATTATTGGCTGAAACAGGTCGACCCGTGCCGCAGGAGATTCTATCTATGCCCGACCAAACGCCTCGGATAAGATTGACACCGGAAACCTATCTTGGGAAAAGCAGGATGAAAATCTTCTCGCCGGATTTTAAGTATTTGGGAGAATGGAATATCGAAAATGAATTTGGTGAAAGTAGCCCCGGTTCATCACTCGAATTAGATTTTTATGCCAATAAAGTTTTTCTGGTTATCACGCCCAATAGTCCGACAGACATTATAACAGTGAGCCTTGACGGCATGACCATCAGTGACGATGTTGCCGGAAAAGATGTCTTCGACGGTAAAGTACTATTGGATACGGCGCGGCTATATGAACTTATAAACCTTCGCGGGAATCCCGGCACCCATGTTCTTCGTCTCGACTTTGGATCCAAGGGGACTAAAGTTTTCGCCTTCACTTTTGGTTAATCTGCTATATTTATTACATCGGATGAGGAAATTATTTATCGGTCTATTTGTCATATTTATCTTAGTGTGGGTATATGCTTCTGCCCAGAAAAGTCCGGCGACTTTACCATCAGCTGCACCGACCGGCTCGGACGAAACAATTATCGCCGACAAATTACAGATACCTTGGTCGCTGGTATTCCTACCGGATGGCAGCATGTTATTTACCGAACGCCCGGGAAGAGTCAGGGAGATTTCAGTTTCCGGTAAATTAAATGCAAACCCGGTCGAGACCGTTAAAGACGTCAAAGCCATAGGGGAGGGAGGTCTGCTAGGAATTGAGCTTCACCCAAGTTTTGAAAAAAATCGCTTTCTTTATCTCTATTACACCTATGCAGGCAATGAAAACAGGACATCAAATAAAGTTGTCCGCTATATTTTTGACGGCACTCGCCTTTCCGACCCAAAAATTATCGTTTCTGATATTCCTGGAAACTCCAACCACAATGGCGGCCGATTAAAGTTCGGTCCCGATGGATACCTCTACATTACCACAGGGGATTCACAGAACCCTTCTTTGGCCCAGGACAAGAGCTCCTTAGCCGGTAAGATACTCCGCGTGACCGACGAAGGGAAACCTGCACCGGGAAATCCGTTCAACAATGAGATATATTCATACGGCCATCGCAATCCTCAGGGTCTGGCATGGGATGAATCCGGACGTCTTTGGGAAACAGAACACGGCTCATCGACAGGAGACGAGATCAATCTTATTGAAAAGGGTAATAATTATGGTTGGCCGACTATCACCAAAACCCAGGCCAAAGCAGGGATGGTAACTCCGGTGCTCAATTCGGAAAATGAAACCTGGGCCCCTTCGGGATTAGCTTTTGTTAAACCATTTTTGTATTTCGCCGGCTTACGAAGCAATACGTTGTATAGGCTTGGCACTACCACCATGAAATTCGACATGCTATTAAAGGGGAAATATGGCCGGCTCCGGGATGTAGTGCTGGGACCCGATGGATATCTGTACCTTACAACCAGCAATCTCGATGGTCGATCGCTAACCCATCTGGATGGTGACAAAATAATACGTCTGGCTCCTCCCTAAAAAACCTCGATTATCCAAAAACGTATACTGAAAATATTAACAAAACTAATCATCAAAGACATGAAGAGTCATGAAATACGCGTTCGCCCGACCGTTCTGCCGATATTCTATGAAAAATGGGCCTCGATACTCTTTCTGCCCTTACGTCTCTGGCTGGGTTGGGAATGGCTGACCAGTGGTTACCACAAACTGCTTAATCCGGCGTGGATGGAAACCGGTGAAGCCCTCAAGGGGTTTTGGGCTCGGGCAGTAATTGTCACGGATGGTAAAGGAGCAATTACCTATGATTGGTACCGATCCTTTCTCCAATTTATGCTAGACGCCCAAGCTCATACTTGGTTCGCCAAGATGATCATCTTTGGTGAAACAATGGTTGGCGTAGCCCTCATTATTGGTGCCTTTGTTGGGGTGGCGGCTTTCTTCGGAGCTCTTATGAATTGGAACTTTATGATGGCCGGTAGTGCATCCACTAACCCCATGTTTTTTCTGGTTTCCATCTTCCTGATTCTCGGTTGGCGTGTTGCCGGCCATCTCGGAGCCGATTACTATATATTTAAGTGGTTGGGGATCATTCGTAATCCTCACTCGTTAGTCAAGCAAACATAATCGTATAATTTAGATAGTGGAAGACGAATTCGAAGTTCAATTTAATGAGGCTGTAAGACGTTTGAGTCTATCTGAATCTGCTTATAGCGAGGTGCTACCTTCATCGCCGACAATCGCTGAACGATTGGATATAATTCTGGAAAATCACAAAAGTGTTAAAGCTAGAGAGCTTTTGCTAAGAGCAGTACTAAAATTTGACTATGATCTGACAGAATACGACCGCAAAAACGACCAGCGATCTTATGATATTCAGCTGTTAGAAATCGTGAAGAAGATTGCTTCGGATATGGTTCCTGCCTTGCCGGGTGAAGAGCAAAAGAGGGCAAGTGATATGATCCAAAATCTTAAGGAATCCCCTTGGCTATTTTTTCATCTTAATAAAACCGGTAACTCGATTGCGGACTTTTTCAAAAAAACAGAACAATTCACAAAGGGGGAGAACGAGTTATTATCGCCGAAACAGATGGACCTGATGGAATTTGTGGGACGTACACACGACATTTGTAAACTGCTTGGAAGTTTAAACGCTCAAATTGACCCTGATCACGAAATTATTTATCGGGAAATCATTGGCAAGCATCTTGAAGGCAAGGCCTTCGTTACCCATGATGGACGAAAAATTGTTTTTGAAGCTGAAGATGTCCGCTTTATTATTGGCGTAGTTGGCCTTCACGAAGATATCTATCGGGAAGAAGGTTTTGCTCATCAGGCTGAATCTCTTAAGAAAGAGAACAATCCTCAGGACATTGAAGTGGCCATTGCCCGAGGCAGGACGATTCTCCATTTTGTGGATATCTTTGGGGATGCGGTCAAGTTTCAAGACGGATCATTAAGAATAGTCGACCAAGACGCCTTCCAGACTCGCTTCATTGACTTATTTAGAAGACACATTAAACTTCCAATCGTCTCAACTGAAACGAAACTTACAATGGTCGATGGTGAAGTCAAAGAGGAACAGTTTTTCACAGAATGGTTTCTGGGCAAAGTATTTCGCCCTCAATGGGGAGAACATGGTGTTTCCGGTCTTACTTGGACGTTTGAAATCCTCAGGGACGAATGGGGGATCAATGTTGACCCGGCACTAATACCCGCTGTCCAAGATGGTATTATTCAGGTTCTTAAAGAGGCCGAAGCGGCTATCGAAGGTGTAAGGGGTGGGGACCCTAAATATCGCTATCAACAGGGAGTCGACCCTGAAGAGGTTCAGGTGCAACTTACAAGTAACCTAGAAAAAATTCAACACTCACTATCTGCCCTCATGACTAACTTTTAGTATGCAGGAGAGTTTTTTGTGAGGTGTTATAACGAAGTTCGGACCTATTTTCAACAAAACTTCTAATTATTGGCTCACCGCTCGGCAAAATTGCCTCGCGGTTCGCCAACCCCGCCTGCCGTCGGGGTATACCAGTCGCGCGACACCCCTGCCTGCCGGCAGGCTGGTCCCTCCAACTGCGGTTGTCGGTGAGGTCATACGAATTCGGTATCCCGACCTCAAAGTCGAAGCTTCGCAACTCCATTTCGGTCGGGATTTATTGCCTCATCTCTCGTCATTGCGAATCTCGTACTCGAGCTGTGGCAATCTCACTCCACAAATATGTTCGCCACAACTTCACATCCAGTGATTGTGGCGAAGCTTTCTCAAATATGGCTCAAATTACCAATTTCGCCATAAAATATCAGCTAGTTAGGAGGCCATTTTACTAGCTGATATTTAAGAATTGAGACAGCATTTGGCCTATCGGCCAAAGTGCCTGCTTCGCAGGCACAAATATTGAATACATTCTTTCCACTTGACATCCACTAATATGGATCTATAAGATTGTCTCAACTTTTGTAGGCAGGCTCCAAGAGCCAGCCAATTAATTGAAGCTAATCAATGCCTGGTCTGAGAGAAGTAGAGAAGAAATTGACGAAAATATTATTATCCTGCCGATAGTATTTAATCTATGGCAAAAAACGAAAAAACTTCACCAAGAGTTGCGGAAAAAGCATCTAAGCTTCTACGCAAGTCGAAGTCAAAGCCAATAAAATCGGTCTCAGCAAGTGCACTAACACAAGCACGAGATCGAAAGCGTAAGAAAAAGTAGTTATGTTGGATGGAGAGAACCAGGTCTCTCGTCCAATAATTAGAATAACATGGATAATAAATGTTAAACAATACGATCACATAGATCATTTATGAATAAGTATTATTTCGTTCCTAATTACCCTAAAGCGTATAAAAAGTTGGCTGATAGAGAATTGTCAGCACAGCTCGAAAGACTTGGGTTCAAATATCGTGTTCCAGAACTGGGTGGTGGAGTTGGTGAAATAATTAACCATATTCTCGCGTACCTTAGTATAGATACTACACAAGAAGCAATCACATCAGGATTATTAACAAACTTGATTTGGCAAGTTATTAAAAATGTATATCAATGGAACAAACATTACAGTCGAAAAAATTACAACTCAAAACCCTCAATAAACATATATATTTATTCTAAAAACAAGACAAAGAACTATTTCTTAAACATCGCGGCCGATAAAGAATACAAAAAAAGCGAAGTTGATAAAATTGTTATTTCTGAAATCAAAAAAGGTGATTCTGCAGAATTAACTACAGAATAAAAAGAAAGTACCGTCTAAAGACCACACTGCTTCTTATATCCCGGAGTCGTCGACAACATTTCAGCAATTCCTTCTTTGTAACAATTTTGGTCATTAAGAGAACATTTACCACTTGAGATTAAAGACGCAACATATCCCCACATTAAAACAGTACCTCTAACTTGAGGATCATTTGATATATATGAATTTTTTGCCCTGAGCAAAATTGAGTCCTGCTCAACCTTTTTAAGACTATACAAAAAGTTAATCTCATTCATAAAGGCCTCACCTTCTTTGAATATGCACGTATGAGGCTTAAGCTCTTGCTCTAGCTGAGAACAAAAGTCCTTATCGGTCTCAGCATAACACTTTGAAAGTTCAGTTCTCTGAGTATCCTCAAACATGAATTGAATTGCGTGAGTAAATTCGTGTGATAAAAGTGTTGCTGTTAGCAAATCATCTTGTTCTTTGTATAATGGTGACACTAAAATTCTTAACCTTTCTCGATTTGAAAATTCATTCGTAAAGTAAAATAGCCCTTCTGCTCCAGACATTTCTTCAACTGAACTCGCGTATGACACGTCAAGACAGTTTTTATTTGCGTATAACCACAGGAAAGCATTATTGGTTGACGGATCTTTACCAGAATCCCAAGCTTCAATATCAGTCTTGTCTATTAGTCTTTGAACCACAAGACTAGTTGCCCTATCGAACTCTGGTTCAAGCTTATACGCTTTTTCTTTGGTGCAGTAGTTTGTAACCCCAGAGCTAACTCTGTCATACCAGGCCTGAATAGTATTTTCCGTCTTGACAACTTGCTGGTCAGCAGATGGATCCCAATACCACTTTCCACCTATCAGTGTAAATCTAATATCACCATCAACTGTTTTCTTATCATCTCCGTCACACTTGTCAGAGTAACATGTAACTTTTACTCTAGTGACATATCCTGTATTTTTCTCAATCCTAATACTCTTAATCTCGTAGGTGGTCAAAGCAGGTTTTCTCTGTTTTTTGAACAAATTCAGCAAGGTCTCCTCACCAAGTTTATAGTCACCCTTTCCCACAAAGTCTTTTATGTACTTTGGTGAAAACAGTCCGACAACCCTTACATTATTGGCTTTTAAGAGATATTCAACCTGTTCATATTTTAACTTCAGGGTATATGTAAGGAATCTCTCTCTCAAAAACGTACCCCACATAGCTACTGTTATAAATATCACAAGCGCAGACGTAATAAATGTCTTCAGAGATATTTTTATTTTTCTGTAGTGTAAGAGAGGCTTTGATCTAGAATCTTGTTCGGCAACTTTGCACATAATCACATTATATTCTTATTAAATTATTAGATAGGTTTAGGTGTTTAGCAGCATACAAAGGTAAAGTTGTAAAATTATAGAATGGAATCATCAGTTTCAGCATCAATAGTAAATAATTCCTTAGTTTCAATAATTATTGATTTTAATTTTCGAGTGTTTCTTAATCTAGCACTTTACTCAGTCGCCGCTACAGCTGGTGTTGTGACAGCATATAAACTTGTAGAATTAGTCTTCAATCATTTACTTAATACCTTACATTTCAAGTGGGTAACTAAATTCAAAGACAGAAGATCTTTAGCTATTGAAGTCATAAAGATCTGTACGGAAGGATCAACTCATGGATGGAGTGTAACCCCTAGAAATATCGAATATGTATATTTTATTTCCAGGCTGATTGAACGACAAAACAGGGATGCTTTGGCTTTTTATAACGAGCTTATCAGCAGTTGGAACCTTAACTCTTTACTTCAAAATACTACACCAGCTACACAGGAAAATGTTAAATTTTGCCAAAAGCTACAAAGTATTGCCAAAGACGCAACTGATAACTTGCTTAAAGTCGTGAACAAATGGTAGCCAAATATTTTTATGCGACTTACTCTTTTCTTTTTAGAAAGTAAACAACTAAAAGCCCTTCGCATCAAAGTGACTGAGGTGTAAAATAAAGCTATGAACGCAAAAACAGAAATCACTGTGGTATATAAGACTTCTAAAAAAATCAAGTTTCTCATAGCCCTCCTGACAATCGCTTTCTTGGGGAGTATTCTCTGGATCAGACTATCCACCCCAATTAACATGGTTTTTATGAGCAATTACGGTTTTAGTGAAGTTGACGGCTTAGTAACAGCACATGGATCGTGGGTTAGTCCAACTTCAGATCTAGCGAATCCTCTTCAGACAGTCGAAATTGAATGTTTTAGGCAACTTGGACACTGTTTCTCTTACACTGCGGAACTTAGTGAAGGCAACTATCTCTCAGTATCATCGGAATTATATGAGATTGAGACTTGGGGTGACGACGCTGTTATTACGAAACCAAACGAATTTAAATGTGTTGAGTATCAACTCACGCTTAATCGACGCTCTAAAACAGTAACAAACATTAGACACACTATCGATAATAAATCTGAGTTTTGTGTTGGAACACAAGACGAACCGATTACATTAACACTGGGAGATGGAGATCAGAGAGTTCAAAAATACAAAACAAAAAATTAGTCTCATAAATGTGAGAAGAGATAAAAATTAGGGATGAATAAGCTAAACAAATTTCTAGAAACAATTCCTGATGGGATGGTGGTTGGGTTTAACTTATTTGGATCAATTATTTTTTTATCATATCTATATTCAATAGGATGGTGGCTAAGTCTTGCATATATTATTACAGCACTTTCCTTTTACGAAACGGGCAGAAGGAAAAGATTACAATCATAATTATAGGTTAATTTCTAGTTTTGCGTTGGCGGTTATTTTTGCACCACTGCGGTGGTGCCGTTCGAGCCGATGTTGGAGTCTATCCGCCTTTGGCGGAGCAGGCGGGTTTGGCGAACCGCGAGGCAATTTTGCCGAGCGGTGAGCCAATAATTAGAAGTTTTGTTGAAAATAGGTCCGAACTTCGTTATAACACCTCACCTCAAAGAAGTTTCGCCCAGATTCCTGGGATATCGCCCGTGCGCCCGCCCACGCACGGAGCGATGCGAAGGGCTTTTAAGTTGCTTACTTTCAAAAAGAAAAAGAACCGCCAACGCAAAACGGGGAACAAGACTAGATTTGTCTTACTGTACTCTTTCGGGAAATATATGGTTAAATGATTATAGAGTGAAATATATTTTGTACTGTCGAAAGAGTACCGATGAGAAAGACAAACAAGTCTTGTCCATAGAAGCGCAGATTGCTGAACTCATGGAGTTCGCCATAAGGGAAAAGCTTGAGATCGTCGCCACTTTCTCGGAATCTAAGACTGCCAAAAGTCCTGGCAGACCAGTTTTTAAAGAAGTCCTCTCCAAAATCGAAAGTGGCGAAGCAGACGCCATTCTTTCCTGGCACCCTGATCGGTTAGCCAGAAATAGTATCGATGGCGGATACCTCATCTATCTGCTCGACACCGGCAAGCTCCTTGACCTCAAGTTTCCTTCCTTCTGGTTCGATAACACTCCGCAAGGAAAATTTATGCTCAACCTCGCTTTCGGTCAAAGTAAATATTATGTCGACAATCTTAGTGAAAATGTCAAACGAGGTCTCCGCCAAAAAATCAGAAATGGCGTCTGGCCTTCTCAAGCTCCTTATGGCTACCTAAACAATAAATTAACCAAAGGCATTGAGCTAGACCAAGAAAAATCCAAAGTCGTGAAGAAAGCCTTCGAAACATTCGCCAAAGAAAAAGTTTCCTTCACCGATATAGTAAATCTCTTGTATCGCGGAGGTATTACCAAAAGAAATGGACAAAAAGTAAACATCACTCGTGTCCATACCATGCTCACCAACCAGTTCTATATCGGCATCATGCACTTTAACGGCGAATATTTCGAAGGCAAACACGAGATATTCATTTCGAGAAAACTCTTTAATACAGTAAAGACGAAAATTGAATACAAAGGTGTCTCGAAATTCAAGTCTCATGACTTTGCTTTTTCTGGTCTCATGCGTTGTGGAGAGTGTGGCGCCTGTATTACAGCTGAGACACATACTAAACACTACAAATATGGTGGCACACAAATTTTCAAATATTACCGTTGCACCAAAAAGCTTAAACCCTGTTCTCAGCTGTATCTTTCAGAAACAAAACTCAAAGATCAACTCATTGGTTTTGTTTCTTCTGCCACACTTCCCCAAGCATGGAGAAAAAACTGGCTCAACTGGCTCGAGCGAGATAGAGTCTTGGATCAGAAATCTGCGGACACATCATTAGCAACATTTAAGTCTGAAATACAAACGACAGATGGCAAACTCAACCTTCTTCTTGATAGCTATCTTGACGGCACTATCGACTCTCAGACATACAAGCAAAAGAAAAACGAATTGTTTACATCCAAACAAAATCTTGAAAGCAAGATAGCCAAAAATAAATCAGGTGGTTCAAGTTGGCTCGAACCCATGACCGAGTTCGTACATTGCGCCCTGCAGGCGCAAAAAGTCGCGCGACCGGATACCCCTAGCGAAGATTTGCGAATCTTCGCTAAAAACATCGGCTCGAACTACTTTTTGAAAGATAAACAACTTACAGGAGAGTTAAAAAAGCCCTTCGCATCGCTCCGTGCGTGGGCGGGCGCACGGGCGATATCCCAGGAATCTGGGCGAAACTTCTTTGAGGTGACCCCGGCGGGACTCGAACCCGCGATATTCAGGATGAAAACCTGACGTCCTAACCGCTAGACGACGGGGCCAATAATATATTGCGGGACTCCTCAAAGTAATTTTCTATCGAAAATTTTTTGAGACCTGTCTCAGCGAGTTCGTCACGAAACTGCTTCCGACTTTCGAGTCCCTCAAAGAACAATTATTTCACCTTTATCACCACAAGGGTGAAAAGGATGAAATAGTGGGTCAGGCGGGACTCGAACCCGCGACACCCTGCTTAAAAGGCAGGTGCTCTAACCGACTGAGCTACTGACCCATACTACCTATTATCTCATCTCGAACTTCTCTACCGTAACCTGATTTCAAAAATTCTTCAAGCTGTCTAGCTTCTAGTCTAGAATCAACGATTTGACAGAAGATTAATTCGTAGTCAGATAATATTAATGTTGTTCTTGTGCTTTTGTGGTGCCCATTATGCTCAGCAAGGCGCCTATCAATATCCACAGTCATACCGGTATAGAACGACTTTAGACTATTGCTTTGAACTATGTAAACATAAAACATAGGTTTTGCAGGTGCCCTGCCTGCCGGTTTACCCGCCGGTAGGAGGGCAGGCAGGTCTAACCGACTGAGCTACTGACCCAACGACATCGAACCTAGATATTTTACCATCGCGAACCTGAAAATGAAAACCCTCTAGATCAAGAAAAACCCCGGCCGAACCGGGGGTCTATATTTCACTCGGGAATTAAGGAAACGTCCAGACTGCCATCTTCTATTTCTTTCCTTAATCTTTTGATATACCAATAAATCCCCATTCCCATACCTAAAAGGTCACCGAAGAAGTGGAAAGTGATAGCCGGAAGGAGACCAAATCGTACCATAAAGATGAAATCCAGCCATGCCGGAAACCAAACGGTTAGAAATCGTAGCCGGTAAATTCCCTTCAAGTCTCCGTTCTTTTTCTCATCTCGGATAAAGATGTGAAGGTACGAAAAAATTACGGTCATGATGCAGGCGGTTGTAAAGAGGTGCGGGGACACCAAACTGTTACTCCAGAGGACTATCCATCCCGGAACGGAATCAATCAAGCCGACGATCGCAACGGGAAATAAATAGACCACTATCGGGTAAAGCGCCGTCATCATAATAAATCGGAAGAGAATTTCTTCATAGACTCCAGCCACAGCCGCAGTTACAAAGACGGATTTAAAGCCCAGCCATAGATCACTGCGGGTTTCATTCATCTCCCGAATATCTTTTTGCTTTAGAGCCTTTTTACTCCGCTCGTGGAATTTCCTCATGAGGAACCACTGCAAAACCAACATAACCACAAGGTATATCATCCAGACGATAATTGGCTGCCAGGAGAAATTCCAAGACAGTAAAGATGGAACAAAGACAATCGGTGAAAAGAAGTAGCCGTAGATAAACAGGCCCATGGGGAAAATCACTGGCGAAATAACCAAGGGTAGTGCTAATTTCCACGTCAGTTTCTTTCCCTTTAGTTTTCCCCAAACATGGACAATGCAGACAGCGACTAACAATAGCGTAATAATGAGTTTCCAAAACATTCTAAACCTCCTCTAAATAAAGTCAAAGTTCTAAGCGCCCTATAATACCACAAAAGCCGTGTAAAATGAAGATGTGAAGATTTTAGGCATAGATCCCGGAACAGGTAGGGTAGGGTGGGGAATAGTAAGCCACGACAAGGGGGTTGACTCTTTCGATGAATGTGGCTGTTTTGAGACTAGAGTCAACTCTGAACTCCCGTATAGACTGTCAAAGATTTACGACTTTGTCGAAAAATTAATCAGACTTCACCACCCGGATGTTTTTGTTGTTGAGTCTTTATTTTTTGAAAAAAATGCCAAAACTGCTATCGATGTCGCTGCTGCCAGGGGTGTAATATTGCTGGCTGGAGAACGTGCTCATCTACCGATTTTCCAGTACACCCCCTTACAGGTCAAGTCTGCACTCACGGGCTATGGAAAGGCTGAAAAAGGCCAGGTGGAATTTATGGTGGGAAAGATACTTCATCTGAAAGATAAGATCAAACCGGACGACGCCGCCGACGCGGTAGCGATTGCTCTTACTCACGCTTTTCGAGTTAGGTAGTTTTTTCCAAAAAAAAGCCCGCATGTTTCCATGCGGGACTAGGGACAAACTACTTTCGACGTTTAGCCTTGAAGACTTCTTCCACAACGGCCGGGATGAGACCAAGTGCGAGACTCCATGCAAACAAACCAGAGGTAATCTCGAGCTTGAAGTAGGGGATCTGGAAGGCCAGCCAGGTGAGGAAGATGGTGATCGCTGCAGCGATGATCGTCAGTGGATTCGACACCAAGCCAAGCTTGAAGATCGATGTACTGAGGGATCGGGCGGTAAAGCTACTGCGGGCGACCTTCTGAGCCATAAAGACAAGCATCGCCATCCCGTAATAGAAAGGGGTGCGGTCGATGCCTTCAGGCGTCAGCCAAGTCACAAGCATGTGACCAAAAGACAAGAGTAAGGTCACAGTGACCAGCTGAATCTTGATCGAGGTCATCATGTACTCGTTGATAAACGGCACGCTCGGGTCCTGAGGCTTACGTTTCATGACGTTGCCTTCAGGTTTCTCTGTGGCGAGTGCCATGGAGAGCCATGAGTCGCCCAGAACGTTGATCCAGAGAAGCTGGACCGCTGTCCAAGGGGCAAGCCAGCCAACCAAAGCGGAGACCAAGAAGAAACCGACTTCCACCGCGTTCGTGGAAAGCAAAGCGTGTGCGTACAGGCGGGTGCGGTCATAGACTACACGGCCAATTTTCACAGCGCCGGCGATAGCGGCATAGCCCTTCGTTAGGACGACGTCGGCTACTTCCTTCGTGATGTCGGTACCATTACTCATGGCGATACCCACATGGGCAGCCTTGAGCGAGGGAGCATCATTAATGCCGTCACCGGTCATGGCCACAATGCGACCGGCCTCCTTCAGGATGTTCACAATTAAGATCTTGTGAATCGGTTCTGCGCGGGCAAAAGCCAGCGTGCGCACGACGATCTCCTTCAGTTCTTGAGGGATTTCGTTCAGTTTTTCAGGATCAAAGCCGTTAAGGAAGGTGCAAAGGAGCACATCCTCAACCTTAGCATCGGCAGGAAGAATTCCTGCTTCACGGGCAATGGCCCATGCCACCTGTTGACTGTCACCGGTGATCATTCGTGGGGCTACCCCGGCCTCGTGCAAATCTCGCACAGTTCCTGGTACCTCGGGACGGATCGGGTCTGAGAGTACTACCACACCGATAAAGGTGAGGCCTTGCTCCATCGTTTCCAGCTCTTCACCGTTGTGGTGGTGGATAGCGCGATCGGCAAAGGCCAAACAACGCATCCCCTTTAGCTGATAGATTTCGATTGCCTGGTCGATTTGCTTGCGCATCTCGACAGTCATGGGGACCGCTCGGTCTCCAATCAAGGCGAAATTACAAAGCTCCACAATTCGCTCAGGAGCGCCCTTGGTGTACATGGAAGTTTTGCCATCCAGGTTGAACAGGACGGACATACGCTTCCTGGCACTATCAAAAGGAGCTTCTTTAAGACGGTTTTTGTCACCCGGGGCGAACACTTCGAACCCGGCCAAGTGGGCCAGATTGGCAATTGCCTCTTCTGTCGCCGACTGCAGATTAGTACAGATACGGGCCACATCGAAGATACGAAGCACTTCAGGCTCACCTTTGAGCTTCATGACTTCGCTGACTTTCAGCGAGCCATGCTTAAGAGTGAACACATCAGTTACGGACATTTGACCGAGGGTGATCGTACCGGTTTTATCGGTACACACATCTGTGGCCGCGCCCAAGGTTTCCGCAGCAGAAAGCTTTCTGACCAAGGCGCCTTCACGCTTCATTTCACCTGAAGCAAAAGCCAAAGCCATTGTAATGACTGCCGGCAAAGCTTCGGGGATGAAAGCGATGGCGAGTGAAACGGCAATGATCGCGGTTTCGGCCAAAGCGAGAACAGTGGTGGTAATCGCAGGGAGAACGTTCGTGCCGGATTGAATGGCCAGAAAGAGAGCGTAAAAAATCTCCCAGTCTCGAACGAGGTAGATCCCGGCTACGATGGCGCAAGCACCAAGAGCCATATTACCGAGCCACTTAGCGAGGTTATCCAGATTTGCCTGCAGAGGGGTTTTTTCGTCATCCGTCACATCGAGCAGATCACGAATTTTACCGAACTCGGTTAAGAGACCGGTGCCAAAGACCACTGCGGCGATAGTCCCACTCAAGACCTTGGAGCCACTAAAGACGATATTGCTTCTCAAAGCCAGTGGGGTATCTTCGGGCAGAGTAACCGAGTTATCTTTCTTGACCGGTTTGGATTCTCCGGTAAACATCGACTCGTCGACTTCGGCGCGTTCTGCGGTGATTATGCGGCCGTCTGCCGGGACTTTGTCACCGGCTTTCAGCACGATGATATCTCCCGGGACCACTCGGTCGGTCGTAACCTGAAGGTTGGACTTACCACGAATTACCGCGGTAAGGAGCTTCAAAGATTCCTGAAGCAACTTCATCGAGGCATCAGCCTTCACTTCTTGAACCCAGGCGACCACAACCATGAAGACCACGATGATCACAATGAACGCAGCCTGGACCAAGGGATCGACCTCTTTGAACATGAGCCCAATGGCCGATGTTACGGCAGCGCAGATCAGTAGCAGTCTCGTCATTGGATCGGAGAATGCATTTCTCAGGCTGGTAAAGAAACCTTCCTTGGGAGGCTCTGGGAAAGCGTTCGGCCCATAAAGGGCAGTGCGCTTTTCCACTTCACTAACGGATAGACCGTCGGTGTTGGTCCCTAAGACAGCAAGTACCTCATCGGCACTCTTTGCCCAGGGTTTTGAAACAAGTTCGACAGGCGCTGGGGATTCAACAATGGGCATATTACTCATTTCTTTTCACTCTCCTATGTGGATTGGGATGGATATGTTTGTTGCCAAAGGTCTAACGGAAATAGTTTTGACCTAAGCTCAAAACCGCTCCGGATACAGGGGTGGCTTTGTGCCTAGGTCAAGCTTGTCAAAGATCGTGAATTTTTAGTTCCCGTATATTTTACCCTGATAGTATGCCTGTGTCAATACTATAAGGTTACGGCTAGTTATGCCCAAAAAGACCTATAACACTTGACAAATCAGACAGTTTGTGTTAAAATCTACGCATGGAAAAAGAAATATATCACCTTGAAGGGATTAAGCTCATCAGTTTCGACATCTGGCAAACTTTGTTATTAAGTAATCCTGCCTATAAGAATGCAAGAGCGGAAGCATTACGTAAACATTTGGGTGCCGAAGACATGGAATTAGGATCATTTGCCAACCTGATGAAGACTGTTGACGAAGAGATAGATAAAATTTCAGACGAAACAGGAGTTCAATTTGGCCTACCGGAAAGAGTCAAAAAGGTATATGAGAACCTAACTTTAGAATTAAGAATTCCAGAATTAACAGACGAGCATATTGCAAATTTTGAGACAATCGCTGATCAGTTGATAATCGATAATCTGCCTACAGTATTAGAGGACGACCTACTCAAAACCCTTTCAGCAATTAAAGAAAGAGGTATTCAGATGGCAGTCATGAGCAATACTGGTTTTATTAGTGGAAGACAGATGAGACTAGTCCTTAGACAACTTGGCATTTTACCTTTTATATCTATTCAACTATTCTCGAATGAGATGGGTGTCTCAAAGCCAAATAAGTTAATTTTTGAAGCCTTAGCTGAACAAAGCGGTATAGACGGATCGATGATATTACACGTTGGGGACAACTTTAAAGCTGATTATGCTGGAGCTAAAGCAGCAGGACTAAAAGCAGTCCAGCTTACAAGTACAAGCTCTGATTCCAGTGTTGCACAAATCAGGAAGTTAAGTGACCTGATCCAATAATACTTACAATAACAGTCCTTCGGTATTAACCAAGTTTCTGATTTTCATTTCGTTATTTAGAATCACAACCGACTCTTTGTAAAGATCGTTTTTTGGGTAATCATTGTTGTGAGCAGAAATATAAAGTTTGGATAGACTATTATCCGGGACAGTTTTTAAAAAAGTCGTCAAAACTGATCGGTTTGTCTCGTTCAGAATTAACCGAATAAGTCTTTGTACCGGCTGGAAGGCATCCTGTTCAAGGATATATTCAATATCCTGATTTAGCTCGTTTTTCACTTGTGCTTGGTTAATTTTGTCTTCTACTCCGGGAAATCTCGCGGTAAGTTCCGGATCCAAAGAAACCCAATATATTTCAGAAAAGGAGAGAGCATTGTGTTTCTCGGTAGCGATTTTTGCACCCTTGGCAGTGGCTCCGGTTATTTTGATGTCGTCACCAAAAATAAAATGAATGGGGAATCGGAAGAACTCTTGGCCCGGAAGTATCTGGTCGGTGGTAGGAGGCAGTGAGTGTCTTTCCTCTGAAGACAGCGTGGCGTAATTGGCTTTGTTAGATTCAAGTCTGGGAAGTTTCATGACGATAATGGTGGGGAGGTTCTTGTGTGATAGAAAAACGTTGATTTTTTTGATAGCCTTGTCAATGAGCAGGTTGGAGGCAGATTCGACGTTGCGGAAACCTGGAGCGGTGACTGCAATGAATTCATTCCTGTTTCTTCTTTCTTGAAAAAAAGATTCAAATTCCGGAAAGTCAATCATAAACTTTTGATAGATTTCGTTAGCCGCGAAGTCGATGTCTGCCGCACTACCAAATTTCATCAGGCTATATGTTTTAGCGATGGCGTTCTTGTTTTCTCCTGTTTTGGAGTCGACATAATTTCCGTCGGAATCGATGGAAAGAGTGTGAACTGAGAAGATTCCTAAACTGTTATTCATTGTTCGAAAATATATTGTCTAATAAATCCGCAAGTCCATCGATTGTTTTGACGTTCTTTTTGGCATGAAGAAGAAGTTCGGGGGCGACCGAAATGCCGTATGTGTGTAGGAAAACTTCAGAATCAACAGCGGGATTATCGCCGGCGGTAAGCACTTTGCTTGGATCTATACCTAGGTAATCACATAGCCAAAGTAGCGAAGTTGCTTTACGGACACCTTTTGCCGTGATCACGTAGTCTGTTTTGGAGGAGGGGTCAATTTCAATGGTCTCAAGAAGTGTAGGAGGGAAATCGATATTTGATTTTTCAAGGGTTCTAATGGTTACCATCGAAGTTTCGGTATCCTTGAGCCAGTGAGAAAACTCATTGATATCTCTGGTAATTTGGCCAAAAGAATTGGTTGATTTGTACAAAGTAGTAAACTTCTCTTCAAGGGTGTCGTTATCGACATAAAAATGAATATTCCGATCACCTTTGGGATAAAAACGAACAATAGCGATATCGTCTCTTGATCTAACAAGGTCGGCTATACCGGTCCTGACTTCCTGAGAAAGGGGAAAGGCCTTAATCATTTTATTTCCAAGATCCCAAATTTCTCCACCCGAAAGAATAATACTGGGAAGAATGGTTTTGATTATTTTGGGATCAATGGCTTTTTCAGCCATGCCGATACTTCTTTGGGTGTTGATCCCAAAGCGAGGTACTTTGGCGAGGGCCCTTTTGATTTTCTCTGAAGGCATTTCATCACCATTGACCAAGGTACTATCAACGTCAAACCAAGCTGCTTCAAATTTTTCCATTTAGTATATATTTCAATAATAAAATTAAGTAGGTAATTGAATGTTAACGTCAGGTTTTAGTGGGTCACCTAAAGAAATTATGATTTTATTAAAAAGTCGGTTAAGTCCACGTCTTTCCAGAATTGCCTCACGTAGGATATTTAGGCCCTCGGAAAATTTAGGATCCGTATGATACCCGTCCGGGGACATGGCGAACTTATAGATTCCGGCCAAGATCTCGTCATCCAGAAGATCGACGAACTCCCTTAGATGTTTTACGGCTACATCGCGATTCACATCATAAATTCCTTCTGGTTGTGTGGTTAGGATGAATTTTAGTACTCTGGAATTTAGTCTTAGTTTGAGGTCATACTCGTTAAATTTTTTAAAGAATGGAATTAGGTCTAAAACATGCTTAATTTCCGCTCGATTTAACCACTCTTCTGTTTCAGGGATCTTTGATCCAAGGTGTTCATCCATTTTGTATAGATACAAGAAGGCCCAATCTCTTGCCTCAGTCTTTAGAAGGATATCGTGGAGTTTTCTTTCGTGAGATCCGGTAATAGCGATATCATCAATTACAAGCACAAAACCATCTTTGATTTTCTTTTGGTCAGTTTCGCTAAGGTAAATATTGCGGTTGGCCATTTTTTCGGCTCTATCATTGGCAGACAAGGTTCCATAGTGATTCGTAGAAAAGTCGCCGCTTCTAATAAATTTAATTCTGTCAGTTTTTACACCGGAGGAGTTCAATAGTTTTGTCACTTCTCGAGTGACCGCGTACGAAGCTGTTGGTACATATCCAAAGGCGGAAGAGGTTATAATGATGGTCTTGTTCGCATGAATGTATTTGGTAATTTCTGGCTGTCTAAAAAGATGCGAGGCAACTTGGATCGCCGATCTCCTGGTGGCAATCGGATCTCCATATTTCATGCGACTATAGTTCTTAGCATCATTAGGATGAACATCTTCAATGCTAGAAATAGTTGTGACCGCAAAGCTTTTTATTTTCTTGTTTTCTCGGCTTTCCATATAATTTACATTATGATTTTATGACTTTTTAGTATACTTTCGATTAAACCATATCCAGCTTTAAAACGATCCATAGTACCAAAACCGTCAGAGGATAAAGAGGTGTTGAAAAGCTTCAGCAACGTGGCAGAACCATTTTTTGCTTTCTCCTCAGATCCTTCTCCAGAACACAATCTTTCACACAGATCAGCCAACTGTCCTTCTTTCTCGGGAACAATGTGTCCGGATTCATCGGTAATGGGTAAAACATATTTAATTATTCGTTCACTGGGTTGTACTCCAGGCAATGTAAATATGTCAAAAAGGTCGGCCAAGGACTTAACCGCGGATTGGTTGAGTTCTTTTTCAAAAGTGGGATTTTTCCCAGCCTCCGGGCTTATCTGTATCCAATAAATTGGGATAATATCATCAGAAGAAACACCGGAATTCATTAACAGGCTAGTTTGGTTGTTTTCATAGGTTCCGGTGATCACCAAGTCATCAAAAAGAACCACCTTTTTGCCGGTCAGTTTGGCCACGTTTTCAGGACTAAAGAATCCCCCTCGCTGACCTACCCTTGCTTGTCTCTGTTTTACTGTAAGGGAAGCGTAATCATCAGAAGAAATCTCGCCCCTTCTCTCACTTCTAACCGTCTCAGTTGGTTTTAAGTAATTTTTAACAAGATATGGATTGAGAAAATCGTTGACCAAGGATACCATGATGCAGTACGAAGCTGTGGGAACATCTCTAGCTTCGTTAGTAAAAACAACTTCATGGTTCGAAAAAACGGAGAGAAGAAAAGAATTGCTTACGATCAAATTAAATACGTCTGAGGCCGCTGTCCGAATTGCGCTTGGATCGCCGTATTTCATTCTACTGTAAAGTTTTCCATCAAAAGGACGGGAAGAAATAATCTCACCACTGTGGTTACGCGTTATTTTTACCACTTGATTGGCTTCTCCAGGACCAATTTCATGAACAAATATTCTCTTTTTGAGCTTGAGAAGTTCATTTTGCATAAGTTCGGGTTGTGTCATAGTGTTTTACCTATATAATTTCTCGATTCATACAGTAGTATATTATACAGGTCTATATCTGTATGTCAATACAGCGGTTAGTATGGCTAGAAAACCAATATACTAGCCACGAAATTATGTTCATAGGACAAATAATAAACATATACTATAGGAGCTACCACAAAAAACTCCCCTATGAAGGGGAGTGTACGGGCATCTTACCAGTGAACGCGGCTATTGCCGGCGATCAGGTTGGGATAGCCCTTGAATTCGGCGATCAGCCTGTTCCACATGTCCTCGTACGTGACAGTGTGGACATTGACGCGGAAGAAGTTGGCATTGTCGACCACACGGCCGGACAGGTTGTCGAGTTCTTCGAGCAGGCCGAAGTCGGTGGAGGCGCCGGGAACTTCCAGGCCAACGAACTGCCAGAAGACGGGCTTGCTGGAGTATTGGCGGAGCAGGGTTTCCACGCGATCCTTGTCGCTGGCTTCACCATCAGTGAAGATCATCGCAAAACCGGGATCTTTCGATTTGGGGTCGAAACCGCGCATCATGGCTTCCATGGCGCGGGACATGTAGGTGCCACCGTCGATCGAGCGAGCCGGCATATAGCGTTCAACGTAGCCGTCGAGATTCTCTGCCGTGATGGCGGGAAGCTCTTTGACGTCGGAACTCCAGCGCCAAGCCGGCACGTTGCCGTTGTCATCCAGGTTCAGACCCATGGCGAGAACCGCAGTGGCAACGCCGTTCATGTAGCCCTTCGAATAGAAGTGGCGACCGTATTCGCGCATCTCGGTCGAGCCTGAGCAGTCGAAGCTGGCTTCAACCTGAGCGTGGAAGGTGCCGAGGGCAACGCCGTGCTTGAGCAGAATTTTGGCGGCTTCACCACGTGCTTGAGTAGGGGCTTTCTTGATTAAGAGATCAGCCATTTGAAATATCCTCCGAGGAATATGATTTTGTTTGGCGGTGGAAAGTGTTTCCACTCAAACTTTTTGGAAACTATTAAAATAAATTCCAAGAAGTCTGAGTGGAATGAAAGAACATATCAAGGAACAGAACGTCTCATATTATATAAAACATAAAGCTATTGTGTCAATAGGCAGTTTTAATATACTCCCTTCATTTGAATTCGGAACACAATTGATAATTGCATAAATGATATAAAAAAGAGACATCGTGAGATGTCTCTATGTTTAGATCAGATTCCCTTGGTGTCCATCGAGGCGGCCTTGACGGCGTTGACCAAGTTCCTCTTGATGTCGTCGATCTTGGTGCCGGCGGCCTTAGCGCTTTCCTCAACGCGGGTTTGGGCGGCGAAGTAAGCCTGAATGTTTTCGACCATCTTGTTGCCGCTCTGTTCAAGAGCATCGATGGTGACCACACCGGTTGCCTGCGCGTCAGCAGTGGATTCAATGGCCATACCGATTTGGTCGGCGGTTTGAACCATCAGCGAGCCGAGGTTGGCCGCGAAGTTTTGCTGGTGCATGGCGATCTGGTGCTGTTCGTAAGCGGACAGAGCCACAACGACCTGGGTTTTCCAGACGGTGTTGACTGCGGCCATGTTCATCTCGACGGTGTCGAGCAGGCCAACGCTGTTGCTCAGAACAGTTTGAATGGAGAAGATTTGCTGGATCGCGATCATGCCCATCTGTTTGAGAGCCATTTTGCGGGCTTCGAGGCGAGTGATGACGCCGGTCAAGGCAGTGATTTCTTGCTGAGCCATGACTTTGTCGGACGCGGTGCTCGCGGCCATTGTTTTCTGGCTTTTCAGCGCATTGAGCTGAGCGATCTTGGCATCGGCGGCGAAAACGTGGCAACGCATCTGGTTGTACATCTCCATTGATTGTTGCAGGAGACCAAACAGGGTGTTGGCGCGCGAAGTCAGCAGGTTCTTGTCCTTTTCCAGCAAACCTTCGGCCTGTTTCATCTTCTTGTCCAGAGTCTCGACCTGTTTCTTCAGGCGGTCGATAGCCTGGGCCAGCTTCTTGATGCCGTTTGGCAGTTGGAGCTGAGTTTCGTATTTCTTGATCTGGGTGAAATCCAGATTCTTGGCATCCTTGGCACAGTTGTCAAGAATCGCCGCGGCTTGCGGGGAGTTCTTGCCACGCACCAGGGCCAAAACGGGATCAGCCAGCTGGGAAATGCCGTTCGCCTGAACGATGCCGAACTTGGTGATGGCCATCGGGTCTTTCAGGGGATCGAAGTCGCTGATAATCTTCCCCACAAGTTGTTTCTGGGCGGCAGAAAGCTGTTCATTATCAGGGTTCGTGGTCATCACTGAACGATCGACTTTTAGAACTTCACCTTCAACAATTGGGTCTGTCATTTTTCCTCCGGGAGATTAGAAAATTAGTGTACCGTACACACTGTACGTTGCAGATGATTTTATAATTGACTATCCTATATGTCAAGAAGGAGATTCTATTAACTTGAGATTTGGGACTTGATTTTTAGTGTTTGTGCTAGTAAAATTGCATCCGATAATATACCAAATATAGATTATATGCCCCTAGAAACATACAAAGAAAAAGAAGTATTCGACAAGGTAGTGGGTACTGTGGACTTAGGTACCTACAAACTACTTATTTATCCGAGACCCCAGGGTGGCTATTTTTTCAAAGCTGCAAAGGCGAACAGAGCCGATTTCCTCAATAAAGTAACAAGGGATTTGGCTCCCCACATGAACGCTGTTTTTGCCGGACTAGATCCTGATCTGCTAAATTTGATTGAAACAAGCGGAATTCTTTCTCCACAAGTAACCTGGAGAAGCGGTTCCGGCATCCTAGATGAGCCTCAGATTAGTATCACGGGAAATGATGCCTTTGATTTTTCAGTCTCCAAAGCTACTTTGTATGACAATGAAGTGGTTGATTTGTTCTCAAAATCGAAAAATTCTAAGGACTTTAAGTCAGCCTCATTTGTATCTATGAACACTGCAGTTGGAGATGTAATGGGAATCGCGGTGCGCAGAAATAATCCGGTTGTAATTCTTCTGGCTCCATCGATTGATGGATCGAGAATGAGTTCCAAAGAAGGCTTAAATAATTTATTATCTGGAATACTAGGCGGAATGACTTCAAGGTTAAGTACTTTTGAAGTTCAAGTTTTGAATTCTCTTGCTGAAGCAAACGCCAATGGCTATTTCCAGCTTCCATACGATCAAACAACTCTTGGCGGGAAATTACAAAATAATCTTCTGATGCAGGTATTCACTGCTAAAGTGTTTTTCTTAGCTCGTGAAGCTGAAACCAACGGGATGGGGATGAATCACGCCGCTCTCCTGGAACACTTCCCTTACCTAAAAAGCGCAGGGAAAACCGGTCTCGCGGCTATGGTATCCGGAGCTCCAAAAAATCAAAAACTCGATCCCAGTATATGGGATGAGTTGGTTGAAGATGGAAGTAGAGGAGTCAATTTGAAGAATCCAGGGGATAAAACACCGCGTCCAACCTCTTTAAAGCCTCTTGAACAACGAGGAGTCACCTATATTACCCAGAAAATCGCCACTCAAACTTCGAACCAATCTTCGGTCGAGGCTAAACCAACCGCGGTCATCAATACCAAACCGGCCATTTCAGTTGATACGGAGAAAACTGAATCGGTTGCAATGCTCAAGAAGCCTATTGAAAGCTTGGCAAAATCACTGGGAGCCTACTCCTTTATCCGCGCCGATAGAATTTCGTCTCAGGACATGGCCACCACGGCTATCAAACTCGAACAGATAAAGGCAGAGTTTAAGCAGATTGTATCGTCCAAAAAAATCGGAAGACCGCCGGTAACAGCTACCCCCGTGGATTTTCAGGCTAGTTCCTCAAAGTTAAAGGCCTTTGGGATAAGCGGTGGGCCAATTCTGGAGTTTTTATCTCCGACAAAAGGAAAAGATTACAGGAGTATTGTCGAGGAAGCCACCTTTGCTTGGATTGCCGATTCGAACCATCAAGACGTGAATTTAAGAAATAACCCCAAAGTACGCCTGGCGGACTCATTGCAAAGTTCTGACAGACTTAAGAAGCTTGCTGAACATATCATGACTGCCTTGAATCTAAGAGATGTGCGGATGATAAATAGGGGATACGACTTGGTCTACATGTCCTATTGTCTCTTGGTTGAAAAAACCATCTACGCTCTTTCTGAGTCCGGTAGACAGCTATGTCAAAACGGTCAAAGTATAGAAATAATCAATTGGGCTCATTATTGTAATGTGGTTCTTGAACGATTGATTAAACTTGGAACAGACATAAAATAGATATTGACAAACATATTATATAATCTTATAATATCAAAATAATTCGTTTGGTCTAAGCTAGAAGTGATCTATAAAAGATTGTTTCTAGCTTAGACCAAGCAGTACATTCCAAATTTCCCCACTGGTCTAAGTGTGGGGATCATTCATAAACGGAGGCTCTAACCATGCCAGCATTACTTCCTAAAGGCGTTGCCATGCCCGTCAAGCACCAAACCGTCAAGATGCGTATCAAGTGGGACGCTGCCGGCGATGTCGACGGTTTCATCTTCGGTACCGACAAGGACGGCAAGACCGTGCTCTTCCCCGCGTGCGGCCACCCCCTCGAGGCCCAAAATGGCGGGAAGGCTCCGGCGATCTCCGGCTACTTCATCGCGGCCAAAAAGGGTGGGGTCTATCCGAACGATTTCGGATGCGCCAATAACCCCTTCAACTGGGTCGTCCCCGCGGAAGACGCGCGTGACGGCACTGCCGCCGGCTGGGACGAAGAATCGGTCATCTTCCTCGACAAAGTTCCCCCCGAAATCGCCCGGCTCGATGTGGTCGTCGCCATCTACCCGCAACAGGAAGATGGTACCCCCAACCCGCTGACCTTCGCGCAGGTTGAAAACGTGGCCGTCGAACTCGCTGATGAGAACGACAAAACCATCGTCGCCGCCAACGCCGAATTCACCAATCCCGCGATGTGGGGTCTGCAGGGCATCTGGTTCTGCAGTTTAACCCGCACCGCCACGGCCTGGGAATTCAAGAACGTCATGTTCGCGGATGCCGCGAAGTTCGGTTACTACAACGACTTCCAGGACATGGTCCGCGCCACGATCCCTGACCACAACGTGTAGTCTGTTACACTCCCCCTAACCCGGGGAGTTTTTTATAGGAATAAGGTATGATATAGGGTATCGAAAACAAGTTACCCTGAAATGACAAATATTCAGGAAATCGTATAAAATAAAATATCAAAAGTAATTAAAGACCAATGAAAGACTATCTTATCTTTTCCGGATCCAGTAACCTTCAACTCTCCGAAGCTGTGGCAAAGATAATGGGCCAACCTTTAGGCAAAGTTGACCTCAATCGTTTCGCAGATGGCGAGTCGCGCCCTTGGATTCAAGAAAACGTTCGCGGTAAAACGGTCTTTATCGTTCAGTCTCTCTCCAAGTCCAGTGATGAAAATTTCATGGAGCTGGCTTTTATGGCAGATGCCATTAAAAGTGGTACTCCAAGATCAATGATCGCCATAATTCCATATCTTGGCTACGCGAGACAAGATAGACAGGCACGACCGGGTGAACCAATCTCAGCTAGAGTTATCGCCACATTTCTCGAAGCCTGTTATTTTGATGAAGTAATTACCGTAGATATTCACAACACAGCAGTCATCGGATTTTCCAGAATTCCTACTCAAAACATAACGGCCAAAGATATATTTGTTAACAGAATAAAGGAAATCATAGACGAGAATACTATTGTAGTTTCTCCGGACATTGGTAGCGCAAAACGCTCTCGAAAAATCGCAGACGCTACCAATCTTCCCATGATCACCGTTGAAAAAAACCGCCCGGTCGATCAGTGGGACAACACTGAAATGGAAGAGGTTCATGCGGATATATCCGGGAAAAATGTCATCATTTATGATGACATGATCTCCACCGGAGGTACTATTATCAACTGTACGAAAATTCTGAAAAATGCCGGAGCACGCGCGGTTACTGTTTGTGCAACGCATGGTGTATTTGCAGGAAATGCCATTCAAAATATTTTCGATAGTGGCGTTACAAAACTTATAGTTGCCGATACCATAAAATTGCCGGAGTACCGAGACACCAGGATAGAACAGATTTCGGTTGCCGATTTATTGACTAAAACTATCAAAGAGATACTAGGATAAATAAAAGACCCTGTCTGATGACAGGGTCAATCAAAGCTACTTCGAAGATGATCGTGAAGCGGTTATCAGGCGGATTAAGGCAAAGGCAAATCCAATCAGCAATGCTTGCCACCAATAATCACCAAGAATCCATGGCATCGAGAATTTTTCAGTCCAAGATGCGGCCACAAGCAATCCGATGTATATAAACACACCATTCATTGCATTGGCAAACAAGCCTCCCGTTAAGCAACTTAGAGGGATTGAGAATATTTGGACAAAAAACTTGAATCCGAACAGGACAACCTCAACAAGGGCCACGATAAGGCCAACCCAAAAAACCAACCAAAAATATCCCCAAAAGCCTGTCACTCCCTCATTCAAGACAATCCATCCAAGGGTATTAAATCCCCAAAAAGCGAACATAGACAGAAGGAATCGGATCATTTGTGCCTCCATATTTTAGGTGCGATTTATCTTACAGACCCTATAATAGCACACTTGTGCTAAAAAATCAATCTGTACAC
>Ga0209317_1000022_pt1 | contig 243554 bp, 190 predicted proteins | sample RifGroB2_FD_183994 | JGI IMG/M metagenome (GOLD analysis project Ga0209317, IMG submission 183994) | Soil microbial communities from Rifle, Colorado, USA - Groundwater B2 (SPAdes) (version 2) | ecosystem: Environmental > Terrestrial > Soil > Unclassified | place: Rifle, Colorado | collected...
ATAATAAGCGTGTCGACATTTGATAAAACACCACTAAATGAACTACTTACAAACTTTTCAAAGAACGATGAAATCAAAGATATCTGTAATCAATTGAATTTGTTCGACTTATAACGCAACACTAATGAATTGGACTTATTAAAAAAGATGCAGGAATTGTTTTGCATGATAATTATCTCACAAATTTAATTTTATGGTTCTTTAGCTTCAGAATATTGATGGTTGGGTTTGCGAAATACAATAAGTTTAACTGGACTATTACCTTAATTGCTCATATGATTGTGACATCAGTTTTGTGTGGCTTTGTATATCTTCTTCTTCTACAATTAAAAAGATAGCAATAATTCAGCTTATAAAAGGATCAATTGTGGTGATATTGGACGGATTGCTTTTGTCAGGCATCCAGAAACTTCATGAGTATGAATTATTTCTCCGTCTATAATTCGATACACACTAATGGGTATTTATTTTAATTTAGTGGGTTAAAATCTGTTGACCTATGGATAAAGAAGTTGTCTTTAAGAAACTAAAGTTTGGTCTTGCTGAAAACAGTCTGGTTATTAATGCTCCCGAAGAGTTTCTTGAAGCCTTGAAGGGAGCCGATTTTGATACATCTCCTGTCGATTCAAAATTGGGGAAATATGGTTTTATTCAGGTATTTGCTTCGTCACAATCCGAAATGGAAGAGCTGATTAAAAGCGTATCCAAAGCCTGTAAATTCGATTGTTTGTTTTGGGCTTGCTACCTCAAAGGTTCAGGCAAAATAAAGTACGACCTGAACCGCAATACAGTGTGGGATGCGCTCGCTTTGATTGGCTTACGTCCGGTTACACAAATAGCCATCGATGAAAAATGGAGCGCTTTGCGTGGCCGTGACCCGGAATTGGTTGGGAAATAAATATATGGTGAATATCAGCTCTTTTACCTAAAATGAAAAGCAGTCCATTCGTGACAGATTGGCCTTGGCCGGTGAGCCGAAAAGCAAGTGAAGACGGCGTTTAAAAATCTTTTCTGTTTGAGCCGTTAGGCGAGTTTAAAAGATTTTAGCCGTTGAACGCTAGTTTTTCGGGCGAAGCGGGCAGAGCCTTGACTTTTTTTGATTACTTTTTTGTGTTAAGACAAAAAAGTAATTAGGGTTTGGGGCAAAGCCCCAATAGTTGGACCAACTAGGTTTACAGCCGGATATTTATAAAAGATCAAATATGACGACATTTCAAAAAATAGCTATCATCGACTCGTGTGGGTTGACGCCGCCCGTGTTGGAGCAAATTGCAAAACTTTCCAAAGAACCGATTATCATTTACAATGATTTTCCGGACAGTGATGCCGAAATCCTAAATCGGATCGGCGATTCGGATTGTACGTTGGTAAGTTGGCACACCAAAGTAAATGCGGACGTAATTAAGGCTGCACCAAACCTCAGATACATTGGTATGTGCTGCAGTTTATATGACGAAAATGCCGCTAACGTGGATATTGCCCAGGCTCGGAAGCAGGGAATCGTGGTGAAAGGAGTTCGCGATTATGGCGATGACGGAACGCTCGAATTTATTTTTGCCGAGCTGATTTATTTGATGAAGGGACTTGGAGCCCGCAGATGGCAAATTGAAAATAGGGAACTTCGTGGCAAAACAATGGGCATCATCGGAATGGGAACTTTGGGTACGATGGTTGCCCGAACTGCCCGCCATTTTGGGATGAATGTATTTTATTTCAACCGAAGCCGCAAGCCGGAAATGGAAGCCGAAGGTTTTGGCTTTTTGCCGCTGAACGAATTGGTGGCAAAATGTGACGTAATCAGTACGCATTTGCCGAAGAATTCAACTGTAATGGGCGAGACTGAGTTCAGGAATAAAAAGCCAAATTCAATTTTGGTGAATACTTCCATTGGTCTCACTTTCGATAAAGATGCATTTCTTTCATGGCTTTCTGAAGACCCGACTTCGTTCGCCATTTTCGATGGCCCCGGAGTGGGGGAGCACACCGAGGAGTTTTCGAAATATCCGAACATCATTATTTCCGACCGGTCTTCAGGATTTACGTTGGAAGCTCAATCCCGGCTTTCAGAAAAAGTGTTGGACAATATGCAAAGTTTTCTGGCTGACCGGCAGTAATCTGGTCAGTTAGCCGGACTGCCCTGACACATTGCCCGAAATTGAGTAGGTGTTTGTCCGGTTTGCTTTCTGAATTGTGTCGAGAAATAATCTATCGATTCGAAACCTAGTTCAATTGCGATTTCCTTGATAGTTTTGCTGGAAACCGATAATATTTCTTTCGCTTTCTGAATTTTTAACTGAACAATGTATTGTGCCGGTGCCAATCCGGTATATTGCCTGAACATCCGGCGAAACCAGGTGTAGCTCATGTTTAGCGAGGTAGCAATCTCTTCCGGAGAAAGTGGTGTGTTTATTTTTTCGCGGATAATCAGCCGGGCCTTGTCGATTTTGTCAAGTACTTCTTTATCCCGCCAGTTTTTATCTTTCTCACGAAAAAACAGGTAAGCCACCAAATGAATCAAAATACCCGATAACAATTGCTGGTATCCGGGGCGTTCGCCGTTGCTGATATCCAGAATTTTCCGGTACAAGGCCACCATTTCTTCATCATATCCGATCTTGATTAACGGATTTAAGCTGCCCAGATTTTCAGTAACCAAGCCGCTGAAGCCCACCCAATAACATTCCCATCCGGTTGTTTCATCCGGACGGTAAGTATGCCACTCACCCGGTTTCAGTACAATAACGGTTCCTTCGTGTGTGTCGCACTGTTGGATTTGTTTGGAGGCAAATTGTCCGCTTCCCCTGGTGATGTAAACCAGCTGAAACTCATGAAGTACCCGTCCACGTTCGAAACTGAAGCTGTATTCCTGTGGATGAACGGTTGATGGATAAGACGAATGAGCCGGAATAGATTCAAATCCGATGGTATTTACCTTGGCGTTCCAGAGGTTATTTTCGGTAGATGTCATGTATCTGACTTCGGCATTTCGGGTATGTTGCATAATAGGTTTGGAGTGTCAAAATTTAAAGTCTTTCGGTCAAATCTGAAACACGAAGTTGGCTAATATATTAATATATTGCACCATCAGCAAATTAAACAGATGCAATATTCTGTGTCAAATTTTCTGATAACCAACTAAACCAATAAAACCAAACAATCATGAACCGCTATTCATTCCTGATTTTTGCCCTGATCATTGCTTTTTGTTCTTGTTTGGCACCCGAAAGCACTCTTCTTTCGGTGAAAAATCTGAAATGCAACATCAATGAAAAGCCAGTTACTGCGCGGAAGATGGATGGTTTTTTTAGCTGGCAAATCAGTTCAGAACATCGGAATCAGTTGCAGTCTGCTTACCAGGTTGTGGTGGCCGGAGATCCGGATGACCTGAAAACTTCGAAAAATATACTTTGGGACTCTGGAAGAATATCTTCTGACAAATCAGCTTTAGTTTTGGCCGATGGTCTGGAGTTAAAATCGGTGCAAACGTATTTCTGGAAAGTGAAAATCTGGAATCAGGACGGAAAAGAAACGGAATGGAGCGAACCTGCCAATTTTAAAACCGGATTATTTTCGGAGCAAGATTGGGCAGGCGCCAAATGGATTGGTTATAAAGATTTGCCAGCGGCTAAAAGGGTGGTTCCGGGAGTGCATGGCAATGGCGATAAATTAGGATACAAATGTGTTGATCGGCCTGTTGTTCCATTGTTCCGAAAAGATTTTGAAGTATCGGAAAATATGGAATCGGCCACCTTATACATCAGCGGATTGGGGCAATACGAGGCTTCCATAAACGGCGAAAAAGTAGGCAATGCGTTTTTAACTCCGGGTTGGACCAATTACAATAAAACTGTTTTCTACAATTCGTACGATGTGACTTCCATGGTTAAACCTGGCAAAAATGCAGTTGGAGCTATCGTCGGAAATGGTTTTTACAACATCAACCGCGAGCGCTATCGCAAACTGGTCATTGCTTATGGCGAGCCTAAATTGATCGTCCAACTACGGATTAAGTACAAGGATAGAACTGAAAAGATAGTGGTTTCAGGAGCCGATTGGAAAGCAACTCTGTCGCCGATTACATTCACCAGCATCTATGGAGGCGAAGATTACGATGCCCGGTTGGAGCAAGCCGGATGGAATCAGGCCAATTTCAATGATCAATCGTGGCAGCAGGCTGTGCTGGTCACTCCTCCCTCCGGAAAACTAATGGAAGAAAAAGACTATCCGCTCGAAATCAAAGATGTCTTTTCAGCAAAAACCATTACAAAACTGAGTGATGGCGCTTACCTCTATGATTTTGCTCAAAATGCTTCAGGAATTGTGGAGATTAAAGTTCAAGGCAAAAAAGGACAGGAAATTCGGTTGACTCCTTCCGAATTAATCACCAAAGACGGTCAGCCCAATCAGTCGGCTACCGGCTCGCCCAATTATTTTTCGTACATCCTGAAAGGCGACGGCGTTGAAACATGGAAACCCCGTTTTACATACACAGGTTTGCGCTATGTGAAAGTAGAAGGAGCTGTTCCTTCATCAGAAAAAGCTACGACTGATGCGGCACAACTGATCGAAATAAAATTGTTGCACAACCGGAATTCTACGCTGCAGGTTGGAACGTTTTCCTGTTCAAACGATTTGTTCAACAGAACGTTCAACCTCATCAACTGGGGAATCAAAAGCAACCTGCAAAGTGTGTTGACTGATTGTCCGCACCGTGAAAAATTGGGCTGGCTCGAACAAACTTTCCTGATGGGAAGCGCGGTTCATTACAATTTCGATTTGTTCCAATTGTACAGCAAACAAGTAAACGACATGATGGAAGCTCAGCTCGAAAACGGTTTGGTTCCGGATATTGCTCCTGAATATGTGACCTTTGATGGTGGGTTTCGTGATTCTCCTGAATGGGGAAGCGCTGCGGTGATTCTGCCCTGGATGATTTATCAGTGGTACGGCGATGCTTCGGTGATGGAAAAAGCCTGGCCGATGATGGTTCGCTACATCGAATACCTCAAAAGCAAATCGGACGATCATATTTTATCGCATGGACTGGGCGATTGGTTCGATCTCGGACCCAAACAACCGGGCGAAGCGCAACTCACCCCCAAATCGCTTACAGCAACTGCTATTTACTATTACGACCTGAAATTACTCATCGAAATGGCTAGCATATTAAATAAAAACGACGACTATCATCGTCTGGTGGATTGGGCGGGAAAGGTTAAGACGGCGTTCAATGCTAAGTTTTTCAATTCTGAAACGGGAGTTGTCTCAACCGGAAGCCAAACTGCAATGTCGATGCCCTTGTGTGTTGGATTGATCGATGAACAATACAAGGATCAGGTGATGCAAAATCTGGAAGATTCGATTCGGGCAAATGGGAAACCACTTACCGCTGGCGATGTAGGTTTCCATTACCTTGTTGAAGCGCTAACCAATAGCGGCAGGTCGCAACTGCTGTTCGAAATGAATAACCGCGACGATGTTCCGGGATACGGATTTCAGTTGAAAAAAGGCGCTACCGCCCTAACTGAATCGTGGCCAGCATTGGAAAATGTTTCGAACAACCATTTGATGCTTGGTCATTTGATGGACTGGTTTTATGCCGGACTTGGAGGCATCAGTCAGAGTCAAACTTCGGTAGCTTACAAGGAAGTGGTGATTAAGCCTGAAATGGTTGGCGACCTCATTTGGGTCAAGTCAAGTTATCAGTCGCCTTACGGTGAAATCCGTTCAGATTGGGAAAAATCAGGCACAACCGTAAAAATGAAAGTGACAATACCGGCCAACTCAACAGCACTGGTCTATATTCCTTTTACTAAAGGATCGGTAATTAAAGAAGGAGGAAAGGATATTTCGACAGTAAAGGGCATCGAACAGATTGAAGAAGAAAATGGTCGGAAGGTTGTCCGGATTGGTTCTGGAGTGTATGAATTTGAAAGCTCCATTTCCAACTCTTCCCCAAAATAGGTTAGAGAGTTAATCGGTGAAGATTTCATCAGAATAATCTTCGATGAACGACCTTGACTCCAGAGGAGTCAGATATGTGTAGCCCCGGCTTTTAAGCCGCGGTTAAATAAACGGATTACAATAAGGCGCATCAACAAATCAAGTTTGAAATACAAATTCTGTATGCGCCACAAAGGAAAATCTAAATAAATGCAGAAAAATATCTGATACAATGAAAAATAAACTTTCTGTGCTGCTTGCTCTCTTTTTCTTCCCCGCACTTTTTTCCGGGAAAAATCCGGTTGATTCGAAGATTACGGTGGCCGCCTATTATTTCCCAAACTACCATACAGATGATGCCCGAAACATTCAAAACAAAGGCGCAGGCTGGTCGGAATGGGAGTTGGTAAAAGCCGCTCAACCACGGTTCCCCGGACACGATCAACCGAAGGTTCCGCTGTGGGGCTTTACTGATGAAAAGGACCCGAAAGTGATGGAGCAGAAAATCAAGGCCGCATCGGATTATGGTATTGATTGTTTTATTTTCGACTGGTACATGTACGAAGATGGTCCTTTCCTGAATCGCTGCATCGACGAAGGCTTTTTGAAAGCAAAAAATGTGGATAAGATCAAGTTTGCATTCATGTGGGCCAATCACGATTGGGTGGAAATACATCCATATACACGTGGTGATAAACAAAAACTGCTCTTTCCGGGGAAAGTGTCGCCAGAAAGTTTCGAAGAAATCGGCGATGAGCTGATTGCAAAGTATTTCAATAAACCCAATTACTGGAAAATTGACGGCAAACCTTACTTTTCGGTTTACGATATTCAGAAATTCATCGAAGGATTTGGATCCATTAAGGCGACCAAAGCTGCGATGGAACGCCTGAATCAGAAAGCAATTGCCGCCGGATTAAAAGGCATTCACTGGAATATGGTGGCCTGGGGACGTCCGATTTTACCCGTTGAGAAAATTTCGGCCAATTTTCCCGACCTGATGAAATTACTGGGATTCGATTCGGCTACTTCGTATGTGTGGATTCACCATGCCAATTTGCCCTATCGCCAAACCGATTATAACCAGGTTCGTGACCAATATATGGAATATTGGGACAAAGCCAAATCTGAATATCCAATCCCCTATTTTCCGAATGTTTCGATGGGTTGGGATTCGAGTCCCCGCTGCGACCTGAAATCGGAATGGGGAAATTACGGCTACCCGTTTATGAATATCATCGGGAACAACACACCCGAAAATTTCCGGAAAGCCCTGCAAATGACCAAAGATAAATTGCTGTCCGATCCCAATGGTCCACGAATTCTGAACATCAATTGCTGGAACGAATGGACCGAAGGAAGCTACCTGGAACCCGACACCAAAAATAAATTTGGCTATCTGGAAGCTGTGAAAAGTGTGTTTAAAAATTAGCGGCCTCACCCCCAGCCCCTCTCCGGAGGGGAGGGGAGTTTGTGCGATGAAGGTTCTGACGGTTTGTACATTTATGAGCAATCGTGACTTCGGAGAAGTCAAATATGAATAGCCCCGGCTTTTAAGCCGGGGTCGAATAAAGGGTTTGAAACAAGGCGCATTCACAAATCAAATTTGAAAAGAAAAAGCTGTATGCGCCTCAACGAAAATGTATATTGAAATAAATTAAAAAATCGATACATGACTAAAGTGGGATTATTTGGAATTGGCCTCGATACGTATTGGGCGCAATTCGATGGATTGCTTGGCAATCTGAAAGATTATCAGGAACAAATAAAAAACAGAATTGCAGGATTTGGCGTGGAAGTTGTCGATGCCGGGATGGTTGATAATCCGGTGAAAGCCAGGGAAGCTGCTGATTACCTGAAATCACAGGACGTTGAAATCGTATTTCTGTATGTTTCAACTTACGCACTTTCTTCAACCGTATTGCCTGTGGCACAAAAACTGAAAGTTCCGGTCGTGATTTTGAACCTTCAACCAGTAGCGGAAATCGATTACGAAGCATTTAACCAGTTAGGCGATCGTGGCAAAATGACCGGTGTGTGGCTCGAACACTCTCAGGCTTGCTCGGTTCCTGAGATTGCCAGTGTATTCAACCGCTCCGGAATTCAGTACGACTTCGTGACCGGATATCTTCAGGATGAAGAAGCATGGCGGGAAATTGAAAGCTGGACAGAAGCGGCTCGTGTGGCTGCGGCGATGAGAAACAACCGGCTAGGAATTCTGGGCCATTATTACGGCGGAATGCTTGATGTTTATACTGACATCACCAAACAATCAGCGGTATTCGGTACCCACATTGAACTGCTCGAAATGTGTGAACTGAAAAAATATCGTGATGAAGTGACTGATCCCGAAGTTCAAACTAAAATTCAGGAATTTAATGCTGCCTTTGATGTGGCTCCGGAATGCGAAACTTACGAGATAGAGCGGGCTGCGCGAACTTCGGTGGCTTTGGATAAATTGGTCAAAAACCGCGATTTGGGTTCGATGGCCTATTATTACGAAGGAGAATCAGGCAACGAATACGAAAATATAGTGACTTCGGTAATTGCCGGAAACACTTTGCTAACAGGCAAAAACATTCCGATAGCGGGTGAATGCGAGGTAAAAAATGCACAGGCGATGAAAATTATGGCTGAATTTGGCTCCGGAGGTTCCTTCTCCGAGTTTTACCTGATGGATTTCAAAGACGATGTGGTAATGCTTGGTCATGATGGCCCGGCTCATTTTGCTATTGCTGAAGGGCGTGTGAGACTTGTTCCGCTATCCATTTATCATGGGAAACCGGGCAAAGGTTTGTCGATTCAAATGAGCGTAAAACACGGACTGGTTACGTTGCTTTCAGTTGTGGAGGGCAAAGACGGTGTATTCCTGTTGGTTGCCGAGGGTGAATCGGTTGCCGGACCGGTACTCGAAATCGGAAACACCAACAGTCGCTACCGGTTTTCGGTGGGAGCGAAACGTTTTATGAATGAATGGTCGAAACAAGGTCCAGCCCACCATTGCGCCATTGGCGTGGGGCATATCTCAGATAAAATTCAGAAATTAGGACAAATATTGGGCATTGAAGTGGTGAAGATTTGCTAGCAGCCCCTCTCCAACCTCTCCCCAAAAGGGAGAGACTAAGACTGTCAAGATTCTTAAAGTTTGTTCATTTAATCGGGAATTAAACAACTATGCTGCTCCAAAAAGTCCCCCTTCGGAGGATTTAGGGGCTTAAAACTATAAAACTCATGCAAAAAGTAATCTTATCAATCGTTGCAGGCCTTTTTGTTTTTTCGCTTAACGCACAGCAAAAAAATAATGAGTGGCCCGTTTTGAAGCATTACGATCAGGAACACCTGCTAAACATTGCACTTCCGTTGGGCGGAATTGGAACTGGAACAGTCTCCCTGGGAGGTCGCGGCGAATTACGCGACTGGCAAATCATGAATAAACCCGCCATTGGATACAGCACAGTTACCAAAGGAAACAATGCTCCGTTCTTTTCCATATTTGTCAAACCTGAAGGTGAAAAGGCAATCACGCGCGCATTGATCGGACCTGTGCACCCAACGGAATACATTCATTACGAAGGGCGCCCGACCAATCAGCATGGTTTTCCGCGCTTTGCCAATGCCAGTTTCGATGCGGCTTATCCGGTTGGAATTGTCAATTTGTCGGATAAAACGATGCCGGTTAGTGTGAAGATTATTGGTTTCAATCCCTTGGTTCCCGGAGATGCCGATGCAAGTGGATTGCCGGTTGCCGTATTAACTTATGAAGTAACCAATACCACCAATCAGCCGCTTTCAGTTTCGGTGTGTGGCACAATGCGTAATTTTGTTGGTCAGGATGGAAGTAAAACCCGTCGCGACTGGAAAGGCGATTACATTCCTTATGGAGCGAAGAACAACAAAAATGAATTCAGAAAAAGTAACGGATTAAGCGGAATTTACATGTATTCCGACAGCATCGCCAAAACAGATGCTGCTTTCGGTTCGATTGCCTTGACAACAAATGAGACTTCCGGAGTGAGTTACAGACGTTCATCCGAGCCCAATCATTGGGAAAGGGCGACATTGGATGTTTGGGACGATTTCAGCGCTGATGGCGAATTGACTGACAAAAAAGTAGTAAACGACAACAATCCGATGGCTTCTCTGGCTGTGAAAAAGATAATTGCGCCAAACAGTAAACAAACATTCCGGTTTCTCATTACCTGGAATTTCCCTAACCATTACGCGTGGTCAAAAGAACCGGTCGGCAATTATTACAGCACACACTATACCAATGCCTGGGATGCCGCGGAAAAGATAGCCCCGCAGATTCCTGCTTTGGAGCAAAAAACCAGGCAGTTTTTAAATGCGTTTTTATCCTCCACCCTACCTGCTGAAGTGAAGGAAGCTGCCCTGTTTAACCTGAGTACTATGAGGTCGCAAACCGTGTTCAGGATAAAAAGCGGACACATGATGGGCTGGGAAGGTGTGATGGATGAGTTTGGATCGTGCCAGGGATCGTGTACACACGTCTGGAATTACGAGGTGGCTACACCTTTTTTGTTTGGTGAGTTGGCTCGGACCATGCGCGATGTGGAGTTCAATTATGCGCTCGACAAAGATGGATTGATGAGTTTTCGTGCATCGCTGCCCTTGTCGATTGCTTCGTCGTCGAAAATTGCTGCAGCTGACGGGCAAATGGGATGTATCCTGAAAATGTACCGTGAATGGCAGTTGTCGGGCGACAATGAATTCCTGAAAAGCAACTGGGAAAACATCAAAAAAACGCTGACTTTTGCTTGGATCAAAGGTGGTTGGGATGGCGATCAGGATGGAGTGATGGAAGGCTGTCAGCACAATACGATGGACGTTGAATATTACGGACCCAACCCGCAAATGGAATTTTGGTATCTGGGCGCGTTGCGGGCGGCTCAGGAGATGGCTAAATTTATGAAGGACAAAGAATTTGAAAAGAAATGTGCCGCGCTTTTCCTGAATGGCAGCAAATGGACCGACGAAAATCTCTTTAACGGCGAATATTACATACAGAAAATCGCACCACCGGCATCGAACAATGCTATTGCCAAAGGTTTGAAAGCCGGAATGGGTTCAGCGGATCTGTCGAATCCCGATTTCCAGTTGGGCGAAGGTTGTCTGGTCGATCAACTGGTTGGGCAATACATGGCGCACATTTGCGGATTGGGTTACCTGGCCGGCGAGCAAAACATCAAAACTACGCTCCAAACCATCATGAAATACAATTACGTTTCCGATTTTTCGCCGCTTTTCAACAACATGCGCTCGTATGTGATGGGCGATGAAAGCGGATTGATTATGGCCAGCTGGCCAAAGGGAAGGCTTAAAGTGCCGTTTCCGTATTTTGCTGAAGCAATGACTGGCTTTGAATATACGGCTGCAGTGGGAATGATCTACGAAAACCAGACGGAGAATGGCCTGAAGTGCATCAAAAGTATTCGCGACCGGTTTGATGGCTTGAAACGAAATCCGTTTGATGAACCCGAATGCGGACACCATTATGCCCGTGCCATGGCCAGCTGGGCCTCGGTGATTGCCATGTCAGGTTTCCAGTATTCAGGAGTTACCCAAAGTATGACTTTTACAAATAAACCCGGAACCTATTTCTGGAGCAACGGGTCAGCCTGGGGAACTTGCAGGATTGAAGGAAAATCGGCAGAATTTTCGGTACTTCATGGTTCGGTTGTGCTAAAAAATTTTACGATTTCAGGAATGGGAAGTAAAAAATTGAAGGATGCAACGATTAATGAGTCCGGAAGTTTAAAAATAGAAATTGACAAGTAGAACAAACAGATAACTAAATACGCCAAACGATGAAAAGAAACAACATTGCTGTAATCACCGGATTAGTTGCGCTGATGACACTGATTTGGGCCTGCGCACCAAAGCAGCCGAAGGAAGGAATTAACACCTCTTCAGAACTGAAACAACTGTTTGCCGATCCGCCTTCGGAATACCGGAGTGCGCCGCTTTGGGACTGGAACGAACAGATTTCTGAAGAAGGAATCGACTTCCAGATGAAAGAATTTAAAAAGGCCGGAATTGGCGGTGTGTTTGTGCATCCGCGTCCGGGGTTACTTACCGAATACCTTTCGGATGACTGGTTTCACCTGTTTGATTACACGGTTCAGAAAGGCAAAGAACTGGGCATGAAAGTCTGGATTTATGACGAAAATTCGTATCCTTCAGGATTTGCCGGCGGACATGTTCCGGCTGAAATGCCCGATTCGTACAAGCACGGCACAGGCCTGAGTATGGAAGTTCAGCAGCAGTTGAATGTGGTGGTTTCGGATACGTTGGCGGTAGTTCTTAAAAAGACCGATGCCGGATTTGAAAATATAACTGCCACGGTTGATCAGGAAAAGGGACAAACTGGAACATATTACATCTTCCGGAAAACTTATCCGGGTAAATCGCCCTGGTATGGTGGTTTTACATACGTTGATCTGATTTATAAAGGTGTGACCGAAAAATTCATGGAACTCACCATGACCAAAGGATATGAGAAGAACAAAGGCGATTTCGGACAAACTCTGCCGGGCATCTTTACCGATGAGCCTAATCTGGAAGCAGCTCTTTCGAAAGGCTCCATGTTGCGCTGGACTCCCGATCTGTTTGATGTATTTCAGCAACGCTGGGGATACGACCTGAAAGTAAATTTGCCTTCGCTGGCTGAAGAAACAGGTAACTGGAAGAAAGTCCGCCACGATTATTACGAATTGATTCTCGAACTTTTTGTCGATCGCTGGGCCAAACCCTGGAGCAAATACTGCGATGAAAATAACCTAAAATGGACAGGTCATTACTGGGAACACGGATGGCCGATACCGGGAGATGGAATCGACGAATCAGCTTTTTACATCTGGCACCAGATGCCGGGTGTGGATATGTTGGGAAACCGTCTGGATACGGCCGGTCTGGGTGGACAATTCGGCAACGACCGTGCTGTACGCGAGTTGCTGAGCGCTGCCAATCAGGCCGGAAGACGCCGCACCCTGAGCGAAACGTATGGTGGCGGTGGCTGGGAAATGAACTTCGAAACCCAGAAACGACTGGTTGACTGGGAAGTGGTGATGGGTGTCAATTTTGTGAATCAGCACCTGTCGTATTATTCGCTGAATGGAGTGCGTAAGTTCGATTATCCGCCATCATTTTCGTATCACGAACCGTGGTGGGAACATTACAAACTCATGGGTGACTACATCGGACGCATTTCGATGGCCATGTCTTCCGGGGAACAAATCAACAAAACGCTGGTGCTTCAACCCAATACTTCGGCGTGGATGTATTTCTCCCGAAAAGAGAAAAATGCGACGATCCAGAACATTAAAAATGGATTCAAGAATTTCGTTTACCGGATGGAGCAGCAACATCTGGAATACGATTTGGGTTCGGAGAATGTGCTGAAGGTACTGGGTAGCGTGGACGACGAAATACTCCGGGTTGGCAAGCGCGACTATTCACTGGTGGTAATTCCGGCAGAAATGGAGAATATCGATCAATCAACCTTCGATTTGTTGCAGAAATACCTGGACAAGGGTGGAAAAGTGCTGTCTTTCCGGAAAGATATTCCGATGCTGGATAGCGAACCTTCTGGTAAAGTGAATGAATTAATCAGCAAATCAGGAGAACAGTGGATCGTTGCCGAAACCTTGACTGATGCTGCTGCCTTAAGTTTGCTTCAGCACGATGATTTTGCGATGACCGACCTGACCAAAAATGGCATGACCTATCATCAGCGCCGCATACTCGACGACGGACAGGTGCTGTTTGTGGTTAACTCGCATCCGACAAAAAAGGCATCGGCTATCATTACTGTTGAGGGTGAATATGTTTCCAGACTCGATCTGGTTTCCGGAAAAGTATATGGTTATCCGGGCAAGGCTGAAAACGGCAAAATGTCATTCCAGGTCGATCTCGAACCGGTTGGAAGCGCTTTGTTTATTATTTCTGACGAGAAACCTGGTGAAGCTGAATATCCATCGGTTTCAGGAGTAGAAACTGTCCTTGCAAGTAGCAGCGACATTGCTGTCAAACGCGAGTCTGATAACATCATGATGGTAAATTACCTCGACCTGAAAACGGCAAAATCGGACAAAAAAGATATTTATTTTATGAATGCATTGATTGGCTTGTTCAACGAAAACGGCATTGAAATGGGCAACCCGTGGCAACATAAAATTCAGTATAAAAAGACTTATCTGGAGCTTGACTCCCGGTTTAAGGCTGATTCATGGTTTGAAGCCAGTTACCATTTCAACATCAATCCGAACCTGAGTGCCGGGGCGATGAAGTCGATACGGGCAGTGGTTGAGCACCCTGATTTGTGGCAGGTGTGCATCAATGGAAATGAAGTTTCGAGAACCGAAGGCAGCTACTGGATCGACAAAAGCTTTCCGGAGTTTGCCGTTGGACAGTTCCTGAAACCGGGTAAAAATACGTTGACGCTGAAAGCACCGCGTATGCACGTGCTGGCAGAAGTGATGCCGGTTTATTTGATTGGTGATTTTCTTGTAAAACCAGCCAAACAAGGTTTCGAGATTGCCGAAGGGAATATTACAGGATTGGGTTCGTGGCGCGAAGCCGGATTGCCGTTCTATTCGCAAAAAGTGGTTTACATGCAATCGTTCAACGTGGAGAAAGCTTCAGGAGCAACATTTAAAGTGAAGCTGAACAAATGGAATGGTTCGGTGGCCGAAGTGCTGGTCAACGGGCAACCGGCCGGACTGATTGCCTGGCAACCGAATGAACTGGATGTAACTTCGTTGCTGAAAGAAGGCGCCAACGAAATCACAGTAAAAGTAACCGGAAGCCTGAAGAACACTTTCGGATTCTTCTACGAGGGCAATAACAACTGGATTTTTGGTCCGTGGTCTTGGAACAATGCACCTGAAAAAATACCTTCAGCCCAACAATATTTCCTGATGGATTACGGATTAATGGAGCCGTTTGGATTGGTGCAGGTAAAATAAGTGGAAAATTGGAGACAGAAGTTAAAGCTCTTTGTGTAGCCCTGAGTACTCGGGGTCTCGAAGGGAGTGTTTAAAACAAAACCGCCGGAAGCACATAAATAAATATGCTTCCGGCTATTTTGTTTACATATCCCGAGCTGGTCATTCGTTATCTAAAATTGGTGTGATTTACTGTTTGACCAATTTTACTACTTGCCTCAATTCTGCAGAATTCACTTTAAGTAAATAAATGCCATTTCTTAATCCACTCAGGTTAATTTCTGACAGCGGTTCACCCTTTTCAAAAGTCCGGACCAATTGCCCGTTTATGTTGTAAAGCCGAATAGAAGTACCTTCCAGTGATTTATTTTGAATGGAAACCACATCGGTAAAAGGATTAGGAAATACCTGTAGTTGTGCTGTTTCTTTCATTTCAGGCTGAACGGAGGTTGCACCATAGCTATAGGTCATTCGCGATTGATTCACCCAATTATTCCCAGTGGTTGACCATTCCATGGTAAGTGTTTGTTTCATGGTAGCGTCGGTGTTGTAAGTATAGAAATCTTTCCAGGCATCATCCCATTTGCTTAGGGTCACATTCCAATCTTGCTCCAGGCTTTCTTTCACTGTCCCATCTGCATTGTAAGTATTTGTCGTCTTCATATCGTTAATCCAGGCACTATTCTCATATTTTTCCATTAACATCGATGTTAGCCTTTTTGAACCATCGTAGGTATTGGTATATCTGGTCGCGTTTTCCCAGGCACTGGTGGCGGTATTCCAACGTTGAGAAATGTCTTGGTTTTCGGTTCCGTCGGCATTGTAGGTATAAGTGTCCTGATAAGAATTAACCATCTGCATGGTCAAGATATTCATTTGCTGATCAACCGATTTGGTGAGCTGGCCATTCGTGTTATAGGTATTGGTAGTCATCGAAAAATCCATCCAGTCGGTGTCTAGTTTTATTTGTGATTTTAGGGTTAGCACATTTTTCGCAGCATCGTAAGTGTAAATTGTTTTCGAAGCATCTTTCCACACCTTTAGATCGACATCCCATGATTGCATAATGGTATAATTGATCGTCCCGTTGGTGTTAAGGGTGTTCGTCGAAATCGAATTTTTATCCCAGACTGAAGTGGAGGAATTCCACTCGTCGCCGGTAAATTTGAGGATGCGACCGTTACTGTCGAAGGTATTTGCCAAGCGCATGGTATTTACCCAGACACCATTTTTCCAATCCTCCATAATCAGGGTTGTATAATTCTGGGATGAAAGATTGAATGAAAAACAAAGACAAAACAAAAAGATGTAAATGATTGATTTCATAGCTTTTAGTTTTAAATGTGTTTTGTACTCAACGCAAATGAAAAAATAAAGTTTAGATTTAAGTTCATTATTTTTTTGTGATCATAAATCACTGATGCAGAAAGCATAAATACTCTTGGTGTTCGGTGCTATGTGATAAGGCCCCAGTGAAGAATTGCCATACAAAATGACTTATAGGAAATTATACTTATCCCGCGGCGTGAAATTAAAATTTAAACAAAATGTCGTACATAAATCTGGAATCTAGTATGTATTGAAACCAACAACAACCCAATGCTGCATCCCCATACCCGAAATTATTACCACTTTGTTGACTAGTGAATTTGTATCTTTAGGTGAAAAAAGCAATAGCATGACTTTTCTTTTTGAGTAACTTTGATCTATCAAATATAAAAACAAACACGATGGGACTTTTTTCAGCATTAATGGGCAACGCAGGAGTTGTCAGTCAGGAAGAATTAATCCGTGATTACGGAAAGCTACTTACTGAAGGCGAAGCGATCGATTTAGGTTTCAAACTGATTCGTGACACTTTTATTTTCACCAACAAACGGCTCATTCTGGTTGATAAACAAGGGTTGACTGGAAGCAAAACCGAATATCTGTCGATTAACTACAAACAGATTTCAAGATTTAGCGTCGAGACTGCCGGACATTTCGATTTGGAGGCAGAACTTAAAATCTGGATTTCGAGCGAAACAGTGCCCAGTATCACTAAAAAATTCAATAAGTCAACCAATGTGTATGATGTGCAAAAAGTTCTGGCACACCATGTGCTGAAATAGGATTAATATGACGTATCACCGAATCAAACTAATTCTTTGTTTTTTTCTTTTCATATTTTTTGGGGTGCCTGTTTCAACTCTGGGCGGTATTTCAAAGTTCAGGGTAATTGCTTTTTATACGGCGCAAAACGATCAGGCGCATATCAGTTTTGTGCACGAGGCCAACAAATGGTTTTCGAAGGTGAGCGAAAAAAAACATTTTAGCTACGAATCAACCAGCGATTGGACTAAAATGAATGCTGAAACCCTTTCAAAATATCAGGTTGTAATCTTTCTGGATACCCGTCCCGACTCACCCGATCAGCGAAAAGCATTTCAGGATTATATGGAGAAAGGTGGGGCGTTCATGGGATTTCATTTTTCAGCTTTTGCACTAACTCCGTCAACCTATCCTCAAAACTGGGACTGGTATCATGAACAGTTTTTAGGTTCGGGCGAATATGGAAGCAATACCTGGCGGCCAACTTCGGCTCTATTGAAAGTTGAAGACCGGAAACATCCGGCCATGAAACACCTGCCTTCGAAATTCAAAGCATCACCCAACGAATGGTACCGCTGGCAAAATGATCTCCGCGATAATCATGACATCAAAATTCTGGCATCAATTGATTCAACCAGTTTTCCATTGGGGACTGGGCCCAAACTTCATGAAATATGGCACTCAGGTTACTATCCAGTGGTATGGACGAATACCAAATATCGTATGATCTACATCAACATGGGGCACAATGACATTGACTACGAGCACAAAACAAATAAAGAGTTGTCTTTTACATTTACAAATACAATTCAAAATCGTATGATTATTGATGCATTAATGTGGTGGGGGAAGGAAAAATAAAATGGACTTATCAGGTTGTTTGTTATTCCTCTAACAAGTTTGGCACTAATGATTCTTCAAACGCTAAGACGCTAAACCGCAAAGATATCTAAAACCATAACACCCATTTTCGCATTTTTGCGCCTTTGTTTTAATTGAAAATGAAAGAAAACCATTTACCGATAGTTCCGAAATAAAAACTTGTGAAATATCTTATTTTGCACATACAGGGGCTGGTTACTTTCGGTATGTTCATCCCCTTTGCCCGCGCTTTCTGGTTTGATTCAAGATAAAACATTCTAGTTTGTCACTTTCACAAAAAATAGTTTTTATTTTTGAGTCCGAATAGTTTTGAACTCATTCAAGTTTAGTTTGGCACATGAACTCAGCAAGTCTTAAATTAATTCAACTTCAGAATGCCTGGAGTAATTTTAAAGGTGGCGATTTTGCCTCGCTTGGAATTCTTTTCGAGACTCATTATCAGGAGCTTTTTTATTACGGAATTAAGATAGTTGCCATGCCCGAACTGGTAAAAGATACCATTCAGGATTTATTTGCTGATGTTTGGGAACGCCGAAATACTATGGTTTCGGTAGACAATTTTAAAGCATACCTGATAATTTCCCTTCGAAATGAATTGGTTCACCGAATAAACCGGATACGGAAAGAATCATTGTCGGAAGCAATTGCTACGCTCCAGTTTTCCTTTTCACCTGAAGATTTTTTGATTTCAACCGAACAAAACTCCGAACATTCACGACTGCTATCTATTAGCATGGATGGACTTACAGATCGGCAGCGGGAAGTTATTTTACTTCGATTCTTTCATGAACTCGAATTTCATGAAATCAGTCAGGTTCTAAAAATGAATATTCAGAGCGTTAGGAATCTGTTGTTCCGTGCCCTTGATAAAATTCGTAAGGATATGTCAGATCAGGGAATTACTGGCGTTGAAAATGTTGAAATGTTCCTTTTTGCCATCTTCAGGAAAAAAAATTAGAAAAACTTCTTTTTACCTGAGTATAAAAGTGTCTGATTTACTCTTTATAAAAAACGCAGAGTAATGAGGCAGTGGGATCAGAACATATTTGAAGAATTAATTTCCAATACTCAATTTGTCTCTTGGGCAAAAGGTGAAGATTTATCAGAAGCTGAGCATTGGAATTCCTGGGAAAAGAATCATCCGTTACATATCAATGAATTTCGTGAAGCAGTAAGGATGGTTAAAAACCTTCGCTTTGGAGCAATCGACATTAAAACAGCTGACATTCAGTATTTGTGGGCAAAAACTTCAGAAAGAATTCAACTCGGAAAACCATCCAGCAGATTTCGTCAATTCATTTTGCAGCTTACAAAAGTTGCTGCATTATTGTTGTTGCCGGTCATGTTGGTTTCGGCCTGGTTATTATACAGTCAATACAATCTTACCCAAAAATATTCGAATTTAATTCAGGATAAGCACGAACAAAAAGTTACTGTTGTTGCTCCCATTGGCGCCCGTATTTTGGTTGATTTACCTGATGGATCGAAAGCATGGCTCAATTCAGGATCCGAAATCACATACCCGATTATTTTCAATACCAGTGAAAGGCGCGTGAACCTTACTGGTGAGGCCTATTTTAAGATTCAGAAAAGTGAAACCCCATTTTATGTCAACAGTCTGGGTCCCGAAATTAAAGTATATGGAACAGAGTTTAATGTGAACTCTTATGTCGATGAAGAAATGGTGACTATTGCCTTGGCCGATGGTAAAATATCGATGGATGTGAATGGAAATGAAGAATTTTTGTTGCCTGGACAGGTAGCTTTCTTCGATAAAAAAAGAAGCAGCGCTACAACTATAAACTCCGAAGTAAATGTCTACAGCGGCTGGCGTGAAGGAAAATACATTTTTATGGACACCTCACTCTCCTCTATTTTGCGCATTCTACAGCGGCAACACAATGTGAAAATTCAACTTTTGAATCCTGAGTTGGGTAACTACAGATACAAAGTATCGATAAATAACGAAAGTCTGGAGCAGATTCTTAACCTTTTGTCGATTTCGGCACCAATCAAGTATAATTACAAACACAGGGCTTTAAAACCTGACGGCACTTTTGAAACTGATAACATTGAAATCAGCGCTGATAAAACCAGAATCATTAAAACTAAATAGTATTGCCTATGAATGAAAAAAATGCGGGAAATGCTCGAACATAACCCGCATCTGTAATTGAAAATTTAATTAATCGTACAAAATTAATCGTTACAAAACTATGAAAAAAATCGCACCTAAAGGTTTGTCGCTGAGCGCAGACCTAAAAAAACTTTTATTAATTATGAAACTCGCTATCTTCCTGATGGTATTTACTGTTCTCCAGTCTCTGGCCGGAACAGTTTTTTCCCAATCATCTGGTTTGACATTGAATGTCAGGCAATCCAAAGTTGAAGACATCTTGCTTCAGATTGAAAATCAAAGCAATTATGTTTTTTTGTATAACAAGGATTTGATCGATGTAGAAAAAACTACAAGTATCAATGTTAAAAGTGCTTCAGTTGATGAAGTACTGGGCTTGCTTTTTGAAGGATCGAACGTCAATTACAAGTTAGTTGGTCGTCAGATTGTATTATCACCAGCCTATTCGGTACAGCAGAAGAAAGTGACTGGTAAGATTACCGATAGCAATGGCGAGCCACTTCCCGGTGTTTCTATTGTGGTGAAAGGAACCACAAACGGAACCATAACTAGTATTGATGGAACTTACGAATTGGGCAAAGTTGATGATAACTCTGTTCTCGTATTTTCATTTGTCGGTATGACATCCCAGGAAATTAAAGTTCAGGGCAAATCTGTTGTCGATGTTGTGCTGGAAGAAGAAACAAAGGGGCTTGATGAAGTAATCGTTATCGGGTACGGAACTGCTAAACGTCAGGATTATACTGGTTCAGTAAGTTCATTAAAAATGGAAGGTTCAGCAGTTTCGTTGATTCCTAATCTCAATGCACTGGAATCACTAAAGGGAAATGTGGCTGGTTTGAATATTGGAGCCACCAACTCTGCCGGAGGTCAGCCTACAATGGAAATTCGTGGTCAAAACTCGATTAGTGGCAACAATGATCCTTTGATTGTTTTGGACGGAGTCATTTATTTGGGAAGTTTGAGCGACATTAATCCAAATGATATTGCAACTTACGACATCCTGAAAGATGCCGTTTCAGCAGCTGCATATGGTTCGCGTTCGTCTAACGGGGTAATTGCCATCACCACAAAAAAAGGAAAAACAGGCAAACCAGTGATCACATTCAATACTTCGGCTGGTATCCAGACCTGGCAAAATCAGCCGGTGATGATGAAGGGCGAAGAGTGGATAAATGTGGTTAATGCCCGTAACAAATATGCCGCAGGTTCAACCAACTGGATGAAAGCCGGTGAATTGGCCAATCTGGCTGCAGGAAGTGAAACTAATTGGCTCGACCAGGTAACCCGTACCGGTGAGATTCAGGATTATCAGATTGCAGTATCCGGAGCTGTAGACAACGTGAATTATTATGTGTCTTCTTCTTACAATTCAAATAAAGCGATTGTCGTTGGCGATGATTTCTCACGTATTTCCTTATTGGGAAAAGTTAATACAACCATTACACCCTGGTTAAAAATCGGATTGGATGCCAGTTATTCCAGAAGAGATTATTCAGGTTTTGCTGCCAATGTTGGCGAAGCTCAAACGATGTCGCCTTACGGTGTGATGTATCGCGATGATCAGGGAAATCTGGAAAAATATCCATACACTCAATCATCGATGAATCCTTTATGGGGAGTTGATGACAATACCCGCGACAATAAGGATATTCGCAACAACTACCGATTAAACGCTTACGCCGTAATTGATGCTCCCTGGGTAAAGGGCCTGAATTACCGCGTCAATGTTTTAACCAACCTGGATAATAATCAATCGGGCAATTTCACCAACGAAAACTACTACATTAAAGAAGGTGAAGGCTTGACTCGGTATGAACCAGCTACCGTTGTAGGTTTTTTGTCGAGCGCCAATGGCAATGTTGATAATAACAAAACCTTCAGCTATGTTTTTGACAATATTCTGAATTATAGAAATACGTTTGGGAAACATACTGTTGAAGCAACTGCAGTTGCCACACGCGATTATCGCCGATACGAACAGGTTAATTCAACAGGATCAGATTTTGCTGCAAATGGAAATACCATTCTGGGAATGTGGGGACTTGCAAAGGCAACTGTTCAAAAGGTAAATATAAATATTGATGAACGTGCCAATATTGGTTACTATGGTCGCTTCAGTTATTCATTCGAAGATAAATATTTCCTTACTTCTTCGTATCGTCGTGATGGTGCATCGGTTTTTGGCGCCAATAAGAAATGGGGAAATTTTGCCGCCGCCGGACTGGCATGGAAAATTACGAATGAAGAATTCCTGCAGAACTTTGAGCCGCTTAATAATTTGAAACTTAAACTTTCCTGGGGACAAAATGGTAGCCAGGGTACTGGCCCTTATGCAACGTTGTCAACAATTGCCAATGGTGCTTCGGGGGATTCTCGTTATGAATTCTCGAATGCGCAGGGAAAAATTAACTATGGACTTTTTCAGAATACACTGGGTAACCCTGATATTGGTTGGGAATCAACCGAAACATGGAATACCGGATTCGAATCAGCCTGGTTGAATAGTCGCATATCTGCCGATGTAGATGTTTATTTTTCGAAAACAACTGACCAGCTTTTTGTAAGAAACATTCCAGTAATGAGCGGTTTTAAAACCATTCGAACTTCAATGGGTCAGGTTAACAACAATGGTGTTGAAATTACCATCAGAACTGTAAATGTGAAGAGTAAAGATTTAACATGGAACACATCGATTACCTACTGGATGAACCGTAACAAACTGGTTAAACTCTATGGTGATGATATAAATGGCGATGGTAAAGAGGATGATGATATCGGAAGCGGTTTGCTTATTGGTAAATCATTAAGCGTTATTTATGGTTTCGAACAGGATGGGATTGTTCAGGAAGAAGACACTGAGTATAAAACTCTAACGGGTGCAGTAAATGGCGCTCCAAAATATAAGGATTTAGATGGAGTTGCAGGAATTACTGCTGCCGACCGTAAAATCCTTGGTTACGGGAAAGAAAACTTCAGACTGAACATGAGTAACAGCGTGACGTATAAAAATTTTGAATTGTATGCCATGCTTACCGGTACATTTGGTGGAAACGGTTATTATATGAAAAGCAATACAGCTGCATACATGACTTCGGGAACAGGTCGTTTTAACGATAACATGACCTCGAAACCTTACTGGACTCCTGAAAATAAAAGCAATGAATATCCTTCAGCCTATTTTTCAGGTGACAGCCGCTATCTGGCACTTCAGTCACGTGGATTTGTGAGGGTGCAAGACGTTTCACTTTCATATACATTTAACCAAGCCTGGATTAAATCGGCAAAGATCAATACATTGAAAGTATTCCTGAGTGCTCAGAACCTGGCTACTTTTACCAATTGGTTCGGAGGCGATCCGGAAGTCGGAACTACTGTACGGGAGAATACTTTTCCAGTTCCTTCAACCTATTCCATTGGTGCAAATATTAGTTTCTAACCTTTCTTAAAACGAATTCAATATGAAAAAGATAAAATATATAGCTGGTATCTGGTTCCTCCTGCTCCTGGTGAGTATGGTAAGCTGTGAATCAGACAAAGAATTCCTGACCGAAGATCCTCAGACATTTTATACGGTTGACAATGCCTTCTCGACCTCTGCTCAGGTTGACCAGGTACTGGTTTCAATCTACTCTCATTTACGCGATTTATGGGCAAATCCAAATGAATCAGGCTGGATCTTTGTATTTCGTGGTAATGGGACCGATATGTTTGATGTAGCAAGTATACGGAGAGGTGGTACCTTTAATAACTACGGGGTAATTAATCCTGATAACAGCACTTTCTACGAAAATTATACCACCTGGTATTATGTAATTTCGCGTGCCAATTTAGCTTTATATGCTTCCGAACTTCCTCAGATTTCGTGGTCTTCTCCTGCTGAAAAGGCCTATGCGGTAGCTCAGGCCAGGTTTTTCCGTGCTTTTGCTTACCGTAACCTGGCTGAATTGTTTGGTGGTGTACCAATTGTTACTGAAATCTTGCCAACTCCGAAATATGATTTTAAACGTGCAACACGGGTTGAAACTTACCAGTTTGCCATTACTGAAATGGAGGCTATTGAAGCCGACCTTCCGGAAACAACTGCTGTAGGTGGCCGCGTGGTTAAAGGCGCTGCCCAGCACAACCTTTGCGAACTTTACCTTGCCATGGGTATCCAACTGGCAGCTGACGGCAAAGCCAGCGAAGCATCAGCAGCATATGCCAAATCAATCAGTTTCGGAAATAAAGTGATAGATGGCGGAACTTATTCTTTGATGAAATCCCGTTTTGGAACCCGTAAAGGTTCGGCAACAATTCCTGTAAACGTATATCAGGGTGGAAGCGCTGCTGCACCGGTTGATACGGTTTTGCAAACTGCCAATCATTACTGGGACTTATTTCAGGAAGGTAATGTGAATTATCAGGATGGAAATAAAGAAAGTATCTGGGCGATGCAAGTTGATTATGCTGCGTACAAGGCTGAAGATAAACGTTCTAAACTACCTTATTCGCGTACTTACGGAGCTGTTTTCCGCGATGGTGTAAAAAATCACATTACCGGAACATTGGAAGATGTTGGAGGGCGTGGAATTGTACAAATAATGCCAACCATGTACACCCGCGATGGCATTTATGCTGATAAGTTTGGTGCAGACTTACGGAATTCAGACATTGTATTGCGGAGAAGATTTAAAGGGAATGTGGCAGCATCTGCATATTTCAAGAAAATTGTTCCATGGACAGAGATGTATAATGGAAGTACTGATGCCACAACCAATAAAAACAACAGTAGTTTATGCTTTCCAATCTCCTGTAAAATTGCAACCGATAAATACACAGGTTTGCCCGATGGCGAAAACTTAAGCAACCTCTTCCGCGACGATTATTTTATCCGTTTATCGGAAACCATTTTACTGCGTGCCGAGGCTAAACAACGCAGCGGTGACAAAGCAGGTGCTGCTGCCGATATCAACTTGTTGCGCGACCGTGCCAACTGTGCTTACAAAGTTACCGCTGCTGACATGGACGACAACTTCAATATGATTTTGGATGAGCGTGCCCGCGAACTGGTTTACGAAGAGTGTCGCTGGAACACCTTGCTTCGTATGGGTGGAACCATTGCCAATGACCGTATCAAAAAATACGCTTACTGGCCCGAAGCACAGGCAACACTTACTTTTAACTACAATTTGTGGCCAATTCCACAAACAGTGATTGATACCAATAAGGATGTGAAACTGGAACAAAATCCAGGTTGGGCAAGTAAATAACCCATAAAAGTACCTTTGAAAACAGGGACATCTTTCGTTTAGGTTGTCCCTGTTTTTTTCAGAAGAATGCAGATTTGATCTGAAAAATCTTAATTTTAATCTAGATTACCCGAAGAATTTAAATCAGTCCTTCAGCCTCTCAATCCCTTAGCTAAGAATTAAACCAACAAGCGATGAACCAACTACACAAATTATTCCAAAGAATCCATCTTCGATTCTTTCTGATTTTTATTCTATCCGGAATCTTTTTTAATGCACAAGCAGCCCTTCCTGAAAAGAATAAGCCTTCAGGTTTGACGATCGATTTTCTGGCTCACGCTGACCAGACTTTCCGCAATGGTTATCCGGTTAATACCCAATTATATCAGGCCATCGGACGAAATGAAAATTTCCAGTTTGCTGAGATTGCCCGGAAACAGCCGTTCTTCGGTTGGGTGGTCAATTCCGATCAGAACAATACTGTTCAGACTGCTTACCAGATATTAGTCGCTTCAAGCCTGGAAAATATCAGGAAAAACACAGGCGATTGCTGGGATTCCGGAAAACTTGAAAGCGATCAGTCAGTAAATGTAATTTATTCAGGAAAAGGGCTTCTGCCCAATTCGGTTTATTTCTGGAAAGTTAAAACATGGGACAATCATGGGGTAGAATCTGTTTATTCAGATGTTTCCCAATTTAAAACTGCCGGAACTTTATCTGATTATGCCACTTCGCGCTATCCACTTCAAAAACAGGATGTTTCGCCGGTTTCAATCAAACCCATTTCAAATGCTGCATGGTTTATCGATTTCGGAAAAGCAGCATTTGGCACCATACGAATGACATTGCTTGGCAAATCAGCATCGGATACTGTTCTTATTCATTTTGGTGAGGCTCAGAAAGGTGGCCGAATTAACCGCACTCCGGGCGGAACCATTCGTTATTCAGTTCATAAATTAGCCTTGAAAAAAGGTTGGAATACTTACACGATTGTGATTTCTCCGGATAAACGAAATACCGGGCCGCAAGCGGTATTAATGCCTCAGTACATTGGCGAAGTTACCCCCTTCCGATATTGTGAACTGGAAGGTTACAGCGAGCCTTTAACGAAAAATCAGATCGTTCAGGAGATTGTTTTTTATCCGTTCGACGAAACCGAATCGCATTTTACCAGTTCCGACACCGTTCTGAATCAGGTTTGGGATTTATGCAAATATTCGATTAAAGCGACTTCGTTCCTGGGCGTTTATGTCGATGGCGACCGCGAACGTATTCCTTATGAAGCCGATGCATACATCAACCAACTGGGACATTACGGCGTGGCCCGTGAATACAGCATGGCTCGTTATTCCGAAGAATACCTGATCAATCGACCAACCTGGCCTACCGAGTGGATTTTGCAGTCGGTACTTATGGCTTGGAACGATTATTTGTACACCGGAAACATAGAATCACTCCGGCATTATTATTCTGATTTGAAAGCGAAAGCGTTGTTGCCGTTAGCCGATGAGTCCGGATTAATCAGCACCAAAACCGGTAAAGTAACTCCTGAAGTGCTCGAATCTATCCATTTTAAAGGAACGCTTAAAGATATTGTGGATTGGCCGCAAACTGGTATTCTTGGGTTGGGTAAAAATGAACCGGGCGAAACCGATGGTTTTGTATTCAAAGATGTGAACACAGTAGTGAATGCTTATCATTACAGAGCTGTTGATTTATTGGCACAAATAGCTGGTGCATTAAATCAGGAATCAGATGAAAAACAATTTACAGATCAGGCGGCGAAACTAAAAAATACCTTCAACGAAAAATTGTTCGATAAGAAACGAGGTATTTATACCGATGGAATTGGAACTGATCATGCCTCGCTGCATGCCAATATGTTTCCGTTCGCTTTCGGACTTGCTCCTGAAAAGAAAGCCGAAAAAGTTAACAGCTATATTCAATCACGTGGAATGGCTTGCAGTGTTTACGGTTCACAATTTCTGATGGATGCTATTTACGATGGAAATAATGCTGAATACGGTCTGGAACTTCTCAAATCAACCTCTGAGCGAAGCTGGTACAATATGATTCGGGTAGGTTCAACCATTTCGCTTGAAGCCTGGGACAACAAGTACAAACCCAATCAGGACTGGAATCATGCCTGGGGGGCTGCTCCGGCCAACATTATTCCCCGTAAACTGATGGGCATTGAACCACTCGAACCCGGGTTCCGGAAAATCCGCATTAAACCACAGCCAGGTTCACTCGAACATGCCGAAATCAAATGTCCGACCATTCGTGGTGATGTATTGATGTCGTTCAAAAACAAACCGCAGCAATCGTTCTCGATGAACCTGACCATTCCGGCCAACACAACTGCCGATGTTTACCTGCCTTTCTGGTTGAAATCGCAAAAAGTGATGATGAATGGAAATACTGTAAAATATCGTCAGGAAGGAAACTTTGCAGTTATCGAAGGTGTTGGGTCTGGGAATAATATGTTTGAAGTGGTGAAATAAATTCGAATTTTCATAGGATTCCGTTTCGCTTTATCCTATGCTAATACATATCGGGGCTTGCCCTCAACTAAAAATAAGTATTCATCGAGCAAAGGTCTGAAAGACCGTTTTGTAAAAGCACAGGGCGAAACCCTGTGAAAAATGAATTATAATAGATTTAAAACTAACCAACATGCTAAAAACTAAACTGCTCGGAATCGCATTACTGGTCTGTCTCTTATCAACGGCCCAGCAGAAAAATATATTCACAACCTCTTCCATTACCCATTCTGAACTCCAATCCGGATTCTCAAACCCACCAGCCGAATCACGTCTGCGATGCTACTGGTGGTGGCTTAACAGCATGGCGACCAAAGAATCGATAACCCGCGATCTGGAAGAGATGAAAGACAAAGGGTATGGCGGTGCTTCATTGGTCGATGCCGGAAGTTCGAATTACCAGGTGGCTGCTAAAACTGCTGCCGGACCGGTTTTTATGAGTCCGGAATGGATGGAGCTTTACAAACATGCGGTAAAAGAAGCCGACCGGATTGGCATTGAACTAAGCGTAAACGTACAAAGCGGCTGGAATCCGGGTGCGCCATCCATCACTCCTGAAATGGCCATGAAAAAAATTGTTTGGTCAGAGGTAGATGTAATAGGTGGAAAAACCATCAGCATGGAATTACCGCAACCAGCAATGAAGCTGATGTACAAAGATGTGCTGGTGCAAGCCATACAGAAGAAAGAAGGAGCACCGGTTCAGAACGAAGCCATCGAAAACTGGAAGAAAAAAACCTTCAACGAAAAAATAGGGTGGAAGGGTGTTTACCCGTTGCACGAATTGCGCGATGATATGGACGGGGACGGCATTCTTATGGCAGTGAAAAAAGATGAAATTATTGACCTGACCACAAATTTCAAAAGTGGCAAATTGAATTGGAATGCCCCGGAAGGGGAGTGGACGATCATTCGTTACGGGTACACTTGTACCGGTGCCCGCACATCAACCAACAGCGATGGTTGGGAAGGATTGTCTGTCGATCATCTGAGTCCGGAGGCATTTGAAGTTTTCAGTCAAACCGTCATCACTCCGCTCATCAAAACGGCTCAATCAGTCGGGAACAGCGTAAAATATCTGCAAACCGACAGCTGGGAAATGGATTTGGTAAGCTGGACCAGAAACTTCCCAGCTGAATTCAAAAAATATCGTGGGTACGACATTCAGAAATACATGCCCGCTTTGGCTGGCCGAATTGTTGAAAACCGCAATGAGACCAACCGCTTTTTGCACGACTTCCGCAAAACCATTGGTGATTGCGTTGCAGATCATCATTATAGACTGTTTTATGAACTGGCGCATAAATACGGCATGGGCATTCATCCCGAATCGGGAGGCCCGCACTCTGCTCCGGTTGATGCTTTGATGGTAATGGGCATCAGCGATTTTCCGCAGGGAGAATTCTGGGCCATGGCCAATACGCACCGCATCAAAGACGATGAGCGTTTGTCAGTTAAACAAAGCGCCTGCGTGGCTCACACCAACGGAAAACGGTTTGTGGCAGCCGAAGGTCCAACCAGCATTGGTCCACAATGGGAACGTTCACCGATGGACCTGAAAGGCAACATCGACCGCGTTTTTTGTTCAGGAGTGAACCGTATTGTTTGGCATACATTTACCTCTTCACCCAAAGAGTTTGGTCTGCCCGGAAACGAATATTTTGCCGGAACTCATCTCAATCCAAACGTGACCTGGTGGAAACAATCCAAAGATTTTATCAGCTATCTCGACCGGAATATGTATATGCTTCAGCAGGGGCTGTTTGTGGCCGATGTACTGTATTATTATGGTGATGATGTTCCGAACTTTGTTTTCCTGAAAGAAGATATGCCGGAACTGAACTTTGGCTACGACTGGGATAAATGCTCGAAAGATGTAATTCTGAACCGTGTTTCAGTAAATGACGGCAAAATTATTCTTCCTGATGGAATGACTTATCGGGTTATGATGCTTCCTCCGGAGAAAGCGATTGATCTGAATATACTCCGGAAGCTGGAACAATTGGTCAAAGCAGGAATGACGCTGATTGGTTCACGCCCGTCAGAAGTGAGCGGATTGACCAATTTTCAACAGGGCGATAAGGAATTGAATGAAATTGCAGATCGTCTTTGGGGCAAAACTAACGGCCAAACGATTACCGAAAACAACTATGGGAAAGGCCGTGTGATAAGTGGAAAAGATGTCAATCAGGTTCTGTCTGACATGAAGGTGATGCCCGATTTTCAGTTTAAAGGTACTCATACTAAAACGGCGCTTGACTACATTCACCGCACTACCAGTGATCAGGAAATCTATTTTATAAGCAATCGGTTTTCGCAGATGAAATACAACGATTTTGAATACCGCTACCTGACTACATTGCCCGACCGCTGGGAACAAGTAGAATGCAGCTTTAGGGTTACCGGCAAAGTTCCTGAATTATGGGACCCCATTACCGGCGAAACCAAAGAGATTGTGGTTTATCGTGAAGAAAACGGGCGAACCATCGTTCCTCTGCTTTTTGAGCCGGAAGGATCGAAATACATTGTTTTCAGAAATGGTATACAAAAGCCTCATATTACTGAAATCAGAAAAGACAATCAATCTGTTTTTCCGGGATTCAGCCTGGAAGTGAAAAAGAATCAGTACGTCAATTTCAGGAGAAATAATACGAATGTTACAGCAGAAATTCTGGAATCGGGAGTTTATTCAATCGTTTGGTCTGATGGCCGAACAGAGCAATTAATATGTGATAAGAAAACAGAACCCATCTGGCTTTTTGGTGAGTGGGACATTCATTTCGATCCTAATTGGGGTGCACCGGCCAATGTAAAAACAAATCAATTGAAATCGTGGACCGAATTTGATCAGTCTGGAATAAAATATTATTCAGGAACAGCACTATACAGTATGTCGTTCCAGGTAAAGGCACATGAATTGAAGCAAAATAAATTGATCCTTGATTTGGGAAATGTGAAGGAAATGGCTTCCGTGAAAATTAACGATCATCCAATGCAGGTCATATGGAGTGCGCCTTTCCAATTCGATATTACTTCGTATGTTAAAGCAGGTGCCAACGAACTGAAAGTTGAAGTGGTTAATATGTGGGTGAATCGTTTAATTGGCGATGGTAAATTGCCAGCCGATCAGCGGTTGACAAAAACCAACATTAACAAATTTAATGGCCCTGACAGCGAAAAATATTTGCGGGTTTCCGGTTTGATGGGGCCTGTAAAAATTCTATTGTTGAGAGAGTATGATTTGAAATAAGATAATTTAACCCTTTGGTAGACTCATTCGGGGCAGCGTTGCCTGAGCCTGTCGAAGGCAAATAAAAAACTAACCTATGAACTCGCGCGAACGTGTATTAAAAGCATTCAAAAGATTACCGGGATTGCCCGACAGGATTCCGGTGCAATTCGATTTGTGCCGTCAGCTATCCGATTATTTGGGGAACCAGCTTGGTATTCCTGTAAATTATACAGAAAACCTGTATGAAGATGTGACCTATCGCATCAGCGCCAATGAATTGCGTATCGCTTTAGGCAGCGATGTAGTGATTACAGGAGCTTCGGTTTCTGACGATTACCAAATTGTGAAAGACGCCGATGGAACCTGGCTCAACGAATACAAGATGCGGATGAGGCAGGGTGATATTTACGTGGAAGTGATTGATTATCCATTGGCTCATGCCGAAACAAGGGCTGATATTGAAGCCTATCAGTTTCCTGATCCGGATGCTCCCGGAAGGTTCCGCGATGCCGAAGCTTTGGTGAAGAAATACAAAAACGATTATTTGATTTTCGGTGATATTGAAGTAACCGTATTTTCTCTGGCCCACCAGTTGGTAGGTATGGAAAAACTACTGATTGACATGATGATGGAAACCGAGTATGTGGTTCCGCTTTTCGAAGCCTGTGCCGAATATCAGACTCAGATTGGACTGAGGCTCATTGAAAAGGGTGTAGATGCCATCTGGTTCGGAGACGATTTTGGAACTCAAACCAGCCTGATTATTCCGCCGGAAACTTTCCGTGATCAACTGAAGCCAATTTACAAAAAAATGGTCGATCGTTTTAAGTTGGCCAACCCTGATATTATTCCTATTTTGCACTGCGATGGCGCTGTTGCCAGTCTGCTTGAGGATATCTGTGAAATTGGGTTCGAGGTTTTCAATCCGGTTCAACCGGGTGTTCCGGGGCACTTGCCTCAGGATATGAAAGATAACTTTGGCGATAAATTCGCTTTTTGGGGAGCGGTCGATCAGCAAGAACTTTTACCGAACGGAACCGACGAAGAACTGGAGCGCGACATCATCGAAAAGATTTCGGTTTTAGGGAAAAACGGCGGGTACATGATTGCCCCGGCACACATCCTTCAAAATGATGTTTCGCCCGAACGAGTGCTGAAATTTATCGAATTGTGCAAAAAACATGGAACTTATGAAAGTGAATAGATTTAAAGGTATGGTTGCGTTGTTTTTTTGCTTCTTTTCAATGGCTTCATTTGCACAAAAAGAGGTTTACCTGTTTTCGTATTTTGTTGATAATGGACAGGATGGACTGCATCTGGCTTACAGCACCGATGGCTTAAAATGGACAGCGTTGAATGAAGGGAAATCATATTTGTCTCCAACAGTCGGGAAAGATAAACTGATGCGCGACCCGTTTATTCTTCAGGATAAAGATGGCATGTTCCACATGGTTTGGACTAGTGGCTGGTGGGATAAACAGATTGGTTATGCTTCGTCACCCGATTTGATTCATTGGGAGGAACAAAAAGGGATTTCCGTTATGGAACACGAAAAGGAGGCAAAAAACTGCTGGGCTCCTGAGATGGTCTACGATCCGGAAACAAAAGAATTTATTATTTTCTGGGCAACAACTATTCCAGGTCGTCATTCGGATGTGGCTTCATCGGAGCGGGAAAAGGGATTGAACCACCGGATGTATTGCATGCGAACCAAAGATTTTCAATCGTTCAGTCCAACAGAGATGTTTTTCAATCCAGATTTCAGTACGATTGATGCGACCATTTTCCCGAAAGGTAAAAAGTCTTACATGTTCCTGAAGAATGAAAATCCGAACCCACCTGAAAAGAATATACGAATAACTGTTGCCGATAAAGCATCGGGCCCTTATCCTGTAAAAGTTTCTGAACCAATTACCGGTAAATACTGGGCAGAAGGACCGACTGCACTTCAGGTAGGCAAATATGTTTACGTGTATTTCGACAAATATACCGAACATAAATATGGGGCTGTGCGCTCGAAAAATATGGTTGACTGGGAAGACGTTTCTGACCAGATTTTTTTTCCGAAGGGTGCCAGGCATGGGACAGCTTTCAAAGTCGGAAAGAAAATATTCAACGGACTTTTAAATGGGAATTGATTCCTGTTATGAAATAAAGATTCAGTCAGGTTTGATTTGCTTGGCGGATTCATCTATAAACCATTCTGCATTCAGGATATGAGATGCTGGTAACAATCGGGCCAAATCAGGATAATTACTGATCTCTGTTAGTCTTTCCGCTTTTCCTGATCCGGTGACCAGAAAACAAATTTTTGCAGCATTATTAATTACTTTCCCGGTTAGGGTTACTCTTTTCCGGCCGGAAACGGGATGTGTTGTCACTGCACAAATCTGATCAGATTCGAGCAAGTTCATTTGATCGGGGAAAATGGAGGCGATATGTCCGTCGTCTCCCATGCCCAACAGGATCAGATCAAAAGCAGGCCACTCGTTTTTTTGGAGCAGGTTATCCTCAATTTGAATGGAGTAGGAGTGTGCTTCTTCGTCAGGATTGTTCTCTCCTTTTATACGATGAATATTTTCTTTGAGAATAGTAACTTTAGAAAACAGTAAGTTATTGGCAACCCTATAATTGCTTTCAGAATGATCGGGTGGTACCATTCGTTCATCGACCCACCAGAAATGAATCTTCTGCCAGAGTGGAGAGTTGGTATATTTTTCAGCTAAAACCGAAAACAATAAATTGGGAGTAGAACCTCCGGAGATGGCCAGATGGAATCTATCTCCGGAATGATTCTCTGCCCAACTCATTAGTTGACCGGCAAATTGGGTGGCTAATTTCTCCGGATTTTCGAAAATATGCAGGTTTTGAATCATTATATGGCCCGATTTTTTTTTCTACATTTCAACTACAATGCCTAAACTTCCGGTAAAAAGAGATTTGCTTTCAGGAGCAGTAACCCCGCTTGAATTGCTTTCCCACCAGGTTTTTGAATAGCCCAGGCTGCCCACCAAACGGTAATAATTCAAGAATCTGGTATTCCGAACTTTCCAGTCAAATTTGAATTCCGACATCATGGTCCAGTCATAAATTCCGTCTTTGGAGAAATTTGCATATGGATATTTTATCATAGCTCTATTTGGCTCTTCATAGAACTGCCGATAAATATCACCGTAAATCTGGTAAATATTGGTACTTGCCAAATCGTTTGTCCCATGAATAATCAGCTTGTTGTCAAGTGATAATACCAGATCAGGAACTGCTATATTTACCAGGTTCCAATTCAGTTCTGAAGAATTCGCCGGAAGATAAAATCCCAGATTAAATTCATCGTGCGTAAAAGTCATATCCAAAGCTCTATTCCCAAAGGTATTAAAATCAGTCTCAGGGTAATGAGTATAAACAAAAGGTGAAAGACGGGTGTATTTCAATGTTGAAGTTGTTCCGGGAATAAATTCCGAAAGAATGTTCGATTTCCAGCCAATTTGCCAGGCATAACGGTTATGGGGCATTTTCATTAATTTCCCTGAGGTTTTAAAATCAAATTCATCGACAAAAAAACCGCCCCAGATTTTTCCTACTGAGGGAATCAAAGTAGCTACATCGAAATACATGGTCAGATTATCATGATCGCCCACGTCAATCTGAGTAAACTGCGGCATTACAAACGGAACCATGTAAGCAAGTTCGAATCGCTTCGACCAAATATTACCTCCACCAGCCGAAATCTGCAGCCATCGGGTTGGTATAAATTCTAAAAGATGGTAGGTGAAATTCTTTTGGACATCACCTAAATCGTAACTATAAATTTGTCTTCTGTAGTTCGAATCCTGGCTGGCATAAGAGAACAATGATCCCATCACATACGAATATCGAATCCAACTTGCAGGCTGAATCTTTAATTCGATTCCCGGGAATCTCCGAGCTGTGGAGGAAAGAACGAGATTGCTCTGATCGTGTCCCCACGCCCTGCGTTGGTTATTTATACTGAATTGTAATGCTCCGTCAAACCAAGATCCGTTTAGTTCAGTATGATAAATCATTCCTGCAGTAATATCATCTTTTACTGGCCGCCCTTCGCCTGAAGTTCCTTCAGCCAAAACATGGGCCCACATGGTTTCAAAATTAAACTGGTATGGCAAATGGGAATACCCAATCGGTTGATAGGGGAAATTCACTTGCTTATTTTTGGTATACGACTGATAAAAAATATCTGGTGTAAGTCGTTCAACGGCCAGGCCAACTCCGGCAGTAAATGTTAGATGCTTACCTAAATCCCCCGAAAGAAAGGGCTCACCAATCAGGCTTGTTGACCAGGTTCCATTATCACCACTCCCGCTACGTACTGATGTTTCGGCGCTGAAACCGGCAATCGCAAAAGTGTTTTTATTACTTTGTTTGTATGCCACCAGGCCATTCGAATCATTAGTAATATCGGACAAATATCTGCTCACCATTTTTTTATCCCGATCAGAAAGATTTTCCTTTTCAAGAAGTTTAGTGAGTAAACCGGCAATGAAAACTTTGGTATAGGGCTTTGCCTGTGGCATAAATGATAAATCACCTTTGGCCTCAAAAAAGTCGATTAACTTATAAACAGGATTTGACAAGGGAATAATCTTGTTTTTTAATTGAATCAAATTTAAATCAGGAAAATTGGATTTATTTTCAATTTTTTCGGCAATCTTAGATTGATCATGTGATTGGGCACTAATTCCAAGTATGGCAATGAAATAAGTAAACATGATAGCCAGACTATATAATCTTAAATTCATTCTGATATTTTTTAGTTCTTATTTGTAACTAAAGTTTTCCACTTGGGAAAGTATTGATAAATAAAGGAATAAAATTTGGATAAGTAGTGGTGAGATTGAATTTAAAATGCTTAATATGAATTAGTTAAATCTCCAAATAGTTTAATCACAAAAACACTACTTATTGCATCAAAAATAGCATAATTAAGCGAATTAGACAGTATTCTTTGCAATGATGATAAAACAAACGAGGCCCTATGTTTTTATATTTGAATTTGCTAAAGAAGCATAAGTCAAAGGAGTTTTATTTTTGATTAGCGATTAGTCAAAGTATTCCAAATAATAGTGGCACAAATGGCAACGATATTAAATGTTAATTTGGAAAAAATGATGGAAAATTATTGTAAAGTGATCAAGCAAGCAGGCAATTGTTAGCAGTGATAAATGCACTGGATGAATTTGAAAATAATTACTAAAATAACGCTATATTTGTTATATGGATGTTAGTACCCTAATAATAAACAATTAACGAACTACTGAACAACTATTAATACATACTTACCATGCCCTGTTATTGGGCTTTGTATGTGTGGAAAACTTTAGTTATAGTACTTACTGATAAAGTCAAGTATAAAATTATATTGTTTTTTCAAGAACAATCTCGAAATTAGGATTTCTCAATTTAATTTTTCCCAAACTGAAAAGCCATAGTACAGAACTAACAATCGTTTGAATAACATTGATCAAAAGATTTTGTTTTATTTTTCTTTGAAAATTCGGCATATTTTCAAAGGAAAAATAAACTATTTCAAGTTGATTTTTATGAGCAAGTTGTTTTATATTATTTGGGCTAATGTCTTTTTTTAGATATGTTTTAAAAGGGCCATAACCATTTTTACCAGCATATTGATATTTTAGTATATTTCGATAAAACCAAATATGTATAAATGTTGGAGTAAATTTTGTAATGATCCCTTTTACAGACCAAATATTTGGCAAGGCCAGGAAAAGAAGTCCATTGGGTTTTAATGCCTCTATAAATTTAAGCATCACATTTCGAGGATATTTAATATGTTCTAAAACATACCAGCATATTATAACATCAAATGAAGAATTTTGAAAATTATATGTCTGAATGTCGGCACAAATTTTATCAGAAATATAATTATTTCTTTTCAATTGCTCAATAGAAATATCAAGTCCTGTTATCTTTAATTTTTTTGATAATTCCAGATGAACTTCAGATCCACATCCGGCATCAAGAACTCTGACTTCACTATGATTAGTGAAATATTTGTCAATAAGGTCCGTTATTTGTTGTTTGTTCATTACTACTGATGCGTTAAGAATAAATTGTTAAAAATCATATTCTTTGAAATTTTGATTGACTTGTGTTTCTGTAATTGGCTCTCTAACAGTTTTTTAGAATACTAATTTGCAACAATATTAAAAGGTGCAAAATAAAAAGTCAATTCAAATCAAAAAATCACAGAACGCTCGTAATGCTTTAGTTTATAGTTATTTATTTGAATATTTTAAAAATTAAGGCATCATTAGTATTTGTTCAACGTGAATAAAATAAATAACTAATGTAACTTCAGTCCTAAATATTTATAAATTTTTAGTATTTATAAATATTAGTAAATATACAAATAAAAAGCAACAAAACTCCGTAGAATCAATACTCATCAATAATTAATTGTGTATCAAAAAATTTCCCAAAATAGGAAAATCATCAAAAGCAAATTTACCTGGCAGGAATAACTTCAAATCTGGAAAATTAACTGATGAATAATAAGCTAAACCGGAATGAAAGTAAATTGTTAATTCAGTTAATGGTCAATATAATATTTCCTGACCCAACTGAAAAAACTATACTTTTGCATTCTCAATAAGTTTATTTTAAAACGATTATTATTTATGACAACAAATAAAAAAGCACTTTTGATGATCCTCGATGGTTGGGGAATTGGCGACGGAACAAGTCGGGATATTATTGCAACAGCACCAACTCCTTTCATGGATTACCTTAATGCAAATTATCCACATTCACAGTTACTGACTTGTGGGGAACATGTCGGTTTACCCGATGGACAAATGGGAAATTCGGAAGTTGGCCATCTTAACATAGGTGCCGGAAGGGTAATTTATCAGGACATGGTAAAAATTACCAAAGCCATTCGCGAAAAAACTTTGTGGAAAGAGCCACAAATTGTGAAAGCGTTTACCTATGCTAAAGAGAATAATAAAAATGTTCACCTCATCGGATTGATCGGACCTGGCGGAGTTCATGCCCTGAGCACTCATATGGTTGCGCTTTGCCAGATTGGAACAGATTTTGGCCTTAAAAATACATTTATCCATGGATTGACCGATGGCCGCGATACTGATCCTCGTTCAGGATTGGGTTTTCTGGAAGAAGACCTAAAAAACCTGGAAGGCACAAATGGCAAATTTGCTTCCCTGATCGGCCGTTACTTCGGAATGGATCGCGATAAAAATTATGATCGCTTTAAGCTGGCCTATGATTTATACACCCAAGGCAAAGGAACTCCTTCAACCGATTTGCTTAAAACGGTACAGGAATCATATGCGGCGGGAGTAACTGATGAGTTTATGAAACCCATCGTGATGGTTGATGAAAACGGGAATCCGCTTGCAACCATTCAGGAAAATGATGTGGTCATTTGTTTCAATTTCAGGACTGATCGTTTACGTCAAACGACCATAGCATTTACACAGCAGGACTTGCCTGAATTTGGTATGAAAACCATGCCATTGCAATGGTATACCATGACCAATTATAAATCAGATTTTAAAAATGTTAATGTCATTTTCGACAAACCGAACCTGAATAATACCATCGGCGAGATCATTTCGAAAGCTGGATTAAAACAAATCCGCATTGCCGAAACCGAAAAATATGCTCATGTTACCTTCTTTTTCAGCGGTGGTCGCGAGGATGTATTTGAAGGTGAAAAGAGGCTGATGGCCCAATCTCCTAAAGTGCCAACTTACGATTTTCAACCTGAAATGTCAGCCCCGTTGGTACGCGATCTCATTGTTCCTGAATTGCTGAATCAAACTGCTGATTTTGTTTGCCTGAATTTTGCCAATGGTGACATGGTTGGTCATACCGGAGTATATGAAGCAATCTGCAAAGCGATTACAGCGGTTGATGGTTGTGCAAAAGCTGTGGTTGAAGCAGCCCAGAAAGGCGGTTATGAAATCCTGATCATTGCTGACCATGGTAATGCTGATAACGCTGTTAACGAAGATGGATCGGCCAATACGGCACATTCACTTAATCCGGTGCCTTGTATTTATATTTCCGAAAATAAAAACGCAAAAATAAAGGATGGCATTCTGGCCGATGTAGCTCCTACATTATTAAACATCATGGGTCTGGATATTCCTTCAGAAATGACCGGAAATGTCCTGATTGAAAAATAACATAAAAAAAGTTCCAGGTTCCAAATTCCAAGTGGAAACTCAATTTGGAATTTGAAACTTACAACCTTTTTGTCATGCTCGAAATCGGACGCACAATTATTAGTTTGGATATCCTTGAGAAAAAATTTCTTTGCGACTTGCTGAAGTGCAAAGGGGCATGCTGTGTCGAGGGTGATTCGGGCGCTCCGGTTACTACCGATGAGGTAAAAGCCATTCAGGAAGCTTATTCCGAAATTAAAACATATCTTCCTGGAAACCATCAGGCAGAGGTTGAAAAGCAGGGCTTTGCTGTTATCGATATTGAAGGCGATCTGGTTACTCCTTTGGTAAATAATGAGCAATGCGCGTATTCAATTGAGGAAAAAGGAATACTAAAGTGTGGGATTGAAAAGGCTTTCCTGGATGGTAAGACTACTTTCCGGAAACCTGTTTCATGTCATTTGTTTCCCATCCGGATAACGGAATACAAAAGGTTTGACGCAGTCAATTATGAACAGATTGATATTTGCCAGCCCGGGCGCGAATGTGGAAAAAGCGAAAAGCTTCCTTTGTATGTCTTTTTAAAGGAACCTCTGATTCGGAAGTACGGTGAAGAATGGTACGAACAGTTGGAGTATGCTGCCAAGAATATGCCTGGAAAAGGAAAGCGTCATTAGAAAAAAGTCATTAGAAAAGAGGAAAAAGGAATGAGGAAAACATGTATTTCCCATTATCTTTTTCCTCTTTCCTCTGTTCTAATGACTAATGACTCTTTCCTGAATCAGGCGACAATTTCGATTCTGTTTTTTTCAGGATCAAAAGCTGCGCTTTCGTAATAACCATCACCAGTCATTCGTCCCGGACTTATAATTTCAAAGCCATCTTCCCTGAGCATATCGGTGATCTGATCAACCCGCTCCCGCGAGCCTACCCGAAATGCAAAATGGGCAATTCCGGTATGATGTTTTTTATAATCATTTCTATTACTTGCAACAGTAGGCATTTCCATAAGTTCGAGCCTGCATTCACCTCCAAAAGAAAGAAAATAGGATCTGAACTCTTTGGAATGGTTAAAGTAACATGATCCTGAAACTGCATCAAAATAATGCGTGTAGAAGTTTCGCATTCCTTCTAAATCATGTGTCCAAATGGCTAAGTGTTCAATTCTCATAATCAGATTATTTGAAGTTTGTATTATCGTTATCTTTTTGCCTCCCATTCATCAAAAAACTGGCTGAGATAATCAACCATAAACTGATGTCGGCCTTCTGCAATCGAAAGGGCAGCCTTGGTATTCATCCGTTCTTTTAGCAACAGCAATTTTTCGTAGAAATGGTTGATCGTTGGAGCGTCGCTTTTCTGGTATGCCTGAAAATCTTCATGTAAATCGACCGGAACTTCAGGATGGTAGATTAACCTGTTTTTATGTCCACCGTATGAAAAAGTTCGTGCTATTCCGATTGCCCCAACAGCATCAAACGATGTAAAGTCCCAAACAACTGCCGCTTCAACTGAACTCACAGGCGTCTTGGTTTTAGCGCCTTTAAACGACACTTCTTGAATTACCTGTATAATTTTTGCTGTCACCTCAGGCTCGACGTTAACTTTGGTTAACCACATTTCGGTTTTTGAAAGCGATTGTGTTTCAGAGCCTGTTATTTTCCAGTCATCCAGATCATGAAGCAAGGCTGCCATTTCTGTTACAAACAGATCGCATTTTTCCTGAATGCCGATGCGAATGGCCATCTTTCGCACCCGATCAATATGAAACCAGTCATGTCCGCTACCTTCAGAACCAAACTCATGGGCGACATATTCCTCAGTGCTTTGTATGATTTTTTTTTGATCCATTTCCATCCAAATTTAAATTATTTATAGGCTAATTGACGATTTCAAATCGATTTATTTTAGTATACGTTTAATAACATCCAATTAATTAAAACTGAGGTTGTTTTATTTTTAATGTGTAAAGAACTTGATGTCCTCAATTATCGAAACCAACAAAACTCTGACGAATAGATTCAAGAATTCGAAAAAAAAATCATTTTCAGATTCATTTCGGCTTGGTGATCCTAATTCCGCTTAAATTACAGATTGGAAAAAGAACATTTCAATACCTTTACCTCAATTTTCAATATTTGGAAAAGAGGAGTAATCATTTATACCATAAAAGTTAAATTATGGGTAGTTTGGAAAAATTGACAATTCCTGCCATGTTGCAGGCCAGTTTTAGAGATTTTGCACAAAATCAGTCATTGATTTTTGTTGGAGAAGCGAATCGTTCATATAATCAACTTGAGGTTGACGTGAAAAAAGCCGCGATTCAACTTCGGAATCTGGGTGTTAAAAAGGGTGATAAAATAGCTGTATTTAGCCTGAACATGCCACAATGGGGAATTGCCTTTTTTGCTACGGCAATACTAGGAGCAGTTGTGGTTCCCATTCTTCCAGACTTTCACCCCAATGAAGTAAGGAATATTATTCATCATGCTGAGGTTTCGGTAGTTTATGTTTCGGAGTCATTGCGTGCAAAACTTGAACCGGTTGAAGGCCTGAAAATAATTTACATCGAAGATTTCACCATAAGTTCAGAAACAAGTCATCCTAAATGGAGCCATTTGGATGAGAAGCTTTTCGAGTATCAAAACGTTGACGAAAACGACCTTCTTTCCATTATTTACACATCAGGAACTACCGGAAAATCAAAAGGAGTTATGCTGACTCACAAAAATATTGTCTGGACGGCGCAGCAAAGCTGGTTGATACAGAATATTGTTCCAGACGATCAGTTCCTGTCTGTTTTGCCGCTTTCGCATACCTTTGAAAATACACTTGGACTCATACTTCCAATCAAATATGGCGCGACAGTAAATTATCTGCAAAAACCACCGGTCGCTTCAGTTTTACTGGCTGCATTAAAACAGGTACGGCCAACCGTTATGCTTGTAGTTCCGCTTATTATTGAGAAAATATATAAAACAAAGATTTTGCCAGGCATTAACAGTAAGCTGATTACCCGGGTTTTATACAAGATTTCATTTTTCAGGAAATTATTGCATCGTGTTGCAGGGAAAAAACTTTATGAAACGTTTGGCGGACGGCTTAAATTTTTTGGTATCGGTGGTGCAAAACTCGATGATAATGTTGAGCGGTTTTTGATGGAAGCAGGTTTTCCGCTGGCAATCGGTTATGGACTGACTGAATCTTCGCCATTACTGGCTGGTGCCGGAGTGGGAAAAACGCGGTTTCTGTCAACGGGTACTCCAGTTGTGGGCGTACAGGTGCGTATCGACAATCCTGATCCTCAAACTGGAAGGGGTGAAATTCAGGCAAAAGGCGATAATATCATGGTGGGTTATTATAAAGAACCTGAAATAACTAAAGATACATTCACCTCCGATGGTTGGCTGAAAACAGGTGATTCAGGTTGTTTTGACAAGGATGGGAATCTTTATGTCAAAGGTCGGATTAAGAACATGATTGTTGGATCGAGTGGCGAAAATATTTATCCTGAAGAAATCGAATCACTGATTAATCGAATGGAGTATGTTTTAGAGTCACTGGTTGTTCAGCAAAAAGGTCGTTTGGTTGCTTTGGTGCACCTCAACATGGACGAACTTGAAAAGAAATATCAGGATTTGAAAACTGAAGCGGTTAATTTTTTGAACGAAAAATCGGAAGAGATATTAAAAGAGATACAGCGAAAGGTCAATGAAGAATTAAACAAGTTTTCACAGATACAACGAATAGAATTGCAGCCATTTCCCTTTGAAAAAACCCCTACACTTAAAATCAAACGATTCGTCTATTCCATTTAGTTTAAGAATTTGCATAGTTTTCCTTTTTAATGAAGTGTCAAATGCTTGAAAACTAGCAACAATGTAGTTTTTTTTAGCGAAAACTAAAAAAAGCAAAAGCCATTATGTTTGTAATGGTTTAATTCTTTAATTTTAGGGATATAAACACTGGTGATGATATGCTTCTTTCAACCCAAAATACTGATTATTATTCAGGATATATCAAACTCAATGAAAACCTTCTGATTGATGAATTTTCAGGAAGTATCAATGAAATTCTCAGGAGCGAAAATCTGGAATTGGATACCGATTTTAACCAAATAGTTGAAGGATTAAAAAAGAACTTTCGGCTATTTTTTGAAAATGAAGTTCTCCCGGCCATAAATTCCAGAAAGATCAAACATTTATACCTCGAACGCAAAAACAGCACTCTTACATTGGCAATAACACCTCTCAGTTCGGGATATACTTTGCTTAGTTTTGAAGAAACGACACCAGCAATAACACCCCGGGTTGATTCTTCTTCTGAAAAACTGAGTGAAGTGGCGATCAGAGTTAATTCTGATTTATTGATTTTATATGTTTCAAAGAATAGCAGTACTAAATTCGGGAAAAAAGCATCCGATCTGATTGGAAAAACCATTGAAGAAATTACGCTCTTTGACGAAAATACTCCTTTAATTACTGAAATAATCAAGAATGTATTTCACCTGCAAAAGCAAAGGGAAAACGACTTCCTGCTAAAAAAAGGCGAAAAGCTTAATTGGTGGAATCTGTGTTTTATTCCTGACAATGAGACACCTGAATCAGAGAAATCTGTTCTTATTATCCTGAAGAATATTAATCGCTATAAACTGATTGAAGAAAAATTATTCGAAAGTGAACAGCGTTACCAAATGGCCACCGAAGCTGCGGATCTGGGTATTTGGGATTATATAGTCGACACCGGCACGACATTCTTTTCCAGAAGGTGGAAATCAATGCTAGGCTATTATCCTGATGAAATTGAAGACGAATTATCCGTTTGGGAGAACTTGCTTCATCAGGAAGACAAGGACAGAATGATTCAGTATATGGCCAGTTTTATTGAAAGCGATTTGCGCCTTTATGAAGCTGAATTCCGTATGAGGCATAAAAATGGTCATTATATTTGGATCAGAAGCAGAGCTACAGCCTTGCGTAGTGATAATGGAAAAGCAATCAGGTTGCTAGGTACGCATCGCGATATTACTGAAGAGAAAAAATCAATCAGTGAATTTAAAAAGCTTCATCAGGCCATCATTCAAAGTCCTATTTCGGTCATTATTACAGATAAGGAGGGAAATATTGAATTTTTTAATCCGGCTTTCTGTAAAATATCGGGCTGGAGTGATCATGAACTCATCGGTAAAAATCCAAGAATTCTGAAGTCCGGGTTTCAACCTGCAAGTTTTTATGAAAAACTTTGGAAGACAATTAGTTCAGGAAACGAGTGGCAGGGTGAGTTTAAAAACAAAAAAAAGAACGGTGATACTTACTGGGAATTGGCCAGTATTTCTCCAATCCGCAATAGTTTTGGTAACATTAGCCATTACGTAAAAATTGCTGAAAACATCACCTATCTGAAAAAGATCGAGAATGACCTGAAAAAAGCGAAACAGGAGGCAGAGGTTGCTAATAAATATAAAAACCATTTTCTTTCGAATATGAGTCATGAAATCAGGACGCCAATCAACTCAATTATTGGTTTTAGCGAGCTGATGAAGAACGAGACTCTTTCTTTTCAAAAAAGAAATAAATATTCGGAGATTATTGAGGAAAACAGTCAGGCCCTACTACGGCTGATCGATGACATTATTGATGTGGCCAAAATTGAAGCAAATGAGCTGAAGATCAGAAAAGAAGCCTGCTCTTTAAGCGATGTTATGTCAGAACTGGAATTGACTTACAATAATTTTCTAAGAAGGAAACAAAAGCCAAATCTGGCCATTGTCTTTCATGTTCCGGAAGATGATCATCATGATACCATTTTCACCGATGCATACCGGCTGAAACAAATCCTGAATAATTTATTCATTAATGCGTTAAAATATTCCGAAACTGGTCAGATCGAGATAGGATATACCATTTTAAACGACAATAAACTTCGGTTTTTTGTTTCGGATACCGGTTCCGGAATTCCGCCCAGCCGGATTAAAAATATTTTCAAAAGGTATAATTATAACGACCAATCGACTTTAAATGAATCACCGGGAACCGGTCTGGGATTATCTATATGCAAAGATCTGGCTGTTTTGCTTGGAGGTGACATCAATGTAAAATCGGTTGAGGGAGAAGGCAGCGTTTTCTTCCTGACCATCCCCTACGATAAAATAAAAATTCCAATGACTCGTTCAGCAGTAAAAACGCCTTCACAAGCCCGATATAACTTCAGTAATTTTACCATCATGATTGCTGAAGATATTCCGTATAATTTTGAATACCTGAGTAGTATCCTGCAGCGTACAGGTGCCAATGTGATTTGGGCAAAAGATGGGATTGATGTACTTAAACTATACAAAAGTTCAAAAGTTGATCTCATCCTGATGGATATTCAATTGCCGGAAATTAGCGGGTACGAAGCTACCTCACAAATCAGGCAAACCGATAAAGACTTGCCAATCATTGCCCAAACAGCATATGCCATGGCAGAAGACAAAAAGAAATGCCTCGAGGCCGGATGCAACGATGTTCTGGTAAAACCTATCCGTATGGACGAAGTATTAACCATTGTTGCCAAATACCTGCTGAAATAAATTCCTCTAAAACTGGAGGTCTTTCCCGTTTATTCAATTTCGCTGATTAAATTTGAACCTCACAAAAAGAAAAGGAATATGCATGTTGATCGGTTTCCTTCGCGATTGCTTGAAAATGCTGTAAATGAATTTGCCAAATTGCCCGGCATTGGACGGAAGTCAGCCTTGCGATTGGTACTGCATTTATTAAAACAAGATATCCAGGAAGTGGAAATATTCGGAAACAGCCTGATTCAATTACGCTCTGAAATAAAACACTGTAAAATTTGTCACAACATTTCGGATACCGACATTTGCAATATTTGTTCAAATCCCTCTCGCAATCCGTCACTGATTTGTGTGGTTGAAAATATTAAAGATGTTATGTCGGTTGAAAATACGCACCAGTTTAACGGATTGTATCATGTTCTTGGAGGAATCATTTCGCCGATGGATGGAATTGGACCCTCTGATCTTGAAATTGAATCGCTGGTTAGAAAGGTAAGTGATGGAAATGTTGAAGAAGTAATTTTAGCCTTGAGTACCACCATGGAAGGTGATACCACCAATTTTTTCATCTTCAAAAAACTTAAAAACCTGAATGTGAAAATTTCCACATTAGCGCGGGGAGTATCCATTGGTGATGAACTTGAGTATACCGACGAGGTTACCCTGGGCAGGTCAATTGTTAACCGGATGAATTTTGAAGATTCGATTATCAGGTAGGGAAAAGTCATTAGTCATTGTGAAAGAGTTAATAGGAAAAAGAAAATTAGGAAAAAGGAAACGGAAAAAACCATATAGAACGCAGAATACCTAGGAAATGAATAAAAAAACTATGTGTCCTATGTGCCTTGTGGTTCTAATATATAAAAGATGAAATTAACCGTCATCATTGTCAATTACAACGTCAAATATTTTCTGGAACAATGCCTTCATTCGGTATTTAAAGCTGCTGAAAAGGTAAATACTGAAATTATTGTGGTGGATAATGATTCGGTTGATGGATCGTGCCTGATGGTTGAAGAAAAATTTCCGGAGGTAAAACTTATCAGTAACAAAGAAAATCTGGGCTTTTCTAAAGCCAATAACCAGGCCATAAGGATTGCAAAAGGTGAATACATTTTATTGTTGAATCCGGATACCGTAGTTGAAGAAGACTGTTTCCTGAAGATTGTACGCTTCATGGACGAAACTCCCGAAGCCGGCGGATTGGGCGTAAAAATGATTGACGGTAAAGGGCGGTTTTTACCCGAATCGAAACGTGGTTTGCCAACCCCGGAAGTGGCATTCTGGAAAATGTTTGGATTCTCAAAACTTTTTCCCCGTTCCAAACGGTTTGGCCGTTATCACCTGGGCTATCTCGACGAAAATCAAATCCACGAAGTGGAAGTGCTGGCTGGCGCTTTTATGCTCCTTTGCCGCGAAACACTTGACAAGGTTGGTTTGCTCGACGAAGATTATTTTATGTACGGCGAAGATATTGACCTTTCGTACCGGATTACTTTGGGAGGATATAAAAACTACTACTTCCCCGAAACGACCATCATTCATTACAAAGGCGAAAGCACGAAAAAGGGAAGCATCAATTATGTGAAGGTATTTTACAACGCAATGATCATTTTTGCCCGGAAACATTTTTCGAAAGGCAATGCCCGCCGTTATACCATCCTGATTAAATTGGCCATCTATTTCCGTGCTTTGCTCACTATTTGCGGCCAGTTTTTTAAATCTGCATTTCTGCCTGTAGTCGATGCTTTGCTTATTTATCTTGGCTTTGCCATTCTTTTACCAAACTGGGAAGCTTATAAATACGAAATAGGCTATTATCCTCCGGAATACCTGCATGTTGCTGTTCCGATTTACCTCCTGATTTGGATCGCGAGTATCTGGTTAAATGGCGGATACCGCAAAAGCATTGATTTTGGCCGGATATTTAAAGGTTTGTTTTGGGGAACACTCTCCATACTGGTTTTTTATTCATTGGTGAACGAAACCCTGCGCTATTCACGCGCCTTACTCTTGCTCGGCTCGGCATGGGCATTCGCTATACTGCCGGCATATCGCTTTTTACTCTCAAAGGTCCAATTTACAGGACTCGAACTTGAACTGGGCAAGCTAAAACGCATTGCAATTGTAGCCGACGAAAACGAGGCGAAACGTATTTCAGAATTGATTGTAAGTTCAGGATTAAAAATTGAAACCGTTGGATTTGTTGCCCCCGAAAAATTAATCCATAATCCGTTATACCTTGGTCAAATTAGTCAACTACCTGAAATCATCCGGATAAACAAAATTGACGAGCTCATTTTTTCTTCCGAAGATATTCCATCACAGGAAATCATCCGAATTATGCTCGATTTGAACGACCTTAACATTGACTATAAAATTGCTCCTCCTGAAAGCCTTTCTATTATAGGCAGCAACTCCATTTCAACTGCTGGCGATTTGTATGTGGTACACATCAATTCCATCGCCCGCGAAAACAACAAAAAGAACAAGCGTGCCTTCGACATTACAATATCAATCTGCCTGTTTCTGTTATCCCCGGTTCTAATCGGATTTGTGAATCATAAATCAGGTTTCTTTAGCAGCATTATTAAAGTACTTTCCGGAACAAAAAGTTGGGTGGGGTACAGCTCTGCCAATCAATCCCATCTTCCTTCCATTAAAAGGGGTGTTTTGTCTCCTGATTCTGTTTTCCCTGAAACTATTCCGGACAAAAAGAAAGCGGAACTCGATACGATTTATGCCAAGGATTATCGGATACTTAACGATTTTGAGATTCTAATGAAAGCATGGAAAAAAATCGGAGAATCATGACCAACAAAAAACTTGAACTGGGAAAAGTTCGTTTCAGAGCGCTCGAACCCGACGACATTGATCTGTTGTACGATTGGGAAAACAACGCCGAAATTTGGGAAGTAAGCAATACGTTTGAGCCGTTTTCAAAATATATACTGGCCAAATACGTTAAGGAATCGCAGCGCGATATCTTTGAGGCCAAGGAAGTTCGTATGATTATTGAAACGCTCGACGGAACTGCTGTCGGTGCCATCGACTTGTTCGATTTCGATCCTTTTCATTTCAGGGCTGGTGTTGGAATCCTGATTCATAACGAAAAAGACCGCAATCTGGGTTATGCCACTGATGCCCTGCAACTGCTATGTAATTATGCCACCAATTATCTTCGGTTGCATCAATTATATGCCAACATTGCTGAAGACAACCTGGCCAGCATTCAGCTTTTCATCAGCAATGGGTTTGAACTATGCGGCACCAAAAAGGACTGGCGAAACACGCTTGATGGCTGGAAGGCAGAGTTGATGTTTCAGAAGATTTTGTAAGCATGTAATTCAAATTGAGTCGTTACCCATAGCAAAAACCCTAATGCCTTCCTTTACTCAACTTTATTTTCTCCCGAATGGCAAGCGAATCATCCGATAGAAGGAATTCAAAAGTCGCTTCCGGCAAAAAGCCAGTTAATTCTTTAAGCCGATCATTTTTGATGGCCTTCCGAACTTTGGAAGCGCTGATATAGTCGGGTAAATGATCAACACCGGTAGAACCTACTGCTTTGCGGGTCACCTCAATCACCTCAACGCCAAAAGAAGGCAGAATGGCTTTCATCGCCAGGTTATATGCCCCGGTAACTTTGCAGTAATTTTCGGTTCCAACGTAGCGCTTCTTTATCCCTAAAACCGGAACTACGTAGTTGGCAAAAGTCTTGACATCCAGTTCGGCCTGCTTTTGCATCACATCGTTGATTGCTTCATTCTTCAGAAAATAAGATGGGAAAATCGCTCCTGAAACAATATACATCCCGCCTTTTACCATGACCACATTTTTAAGATGCGCGATTCCTTTGCGAATCAGTTCCCAGCGAATCAAAAACGGAAAAGCAGAACGATCTTCCTCTACAACGAACAGATACAAAACTTCATTTTCAGCAGCAGCTTTCTCAATCAGAAATTTGTGCCCGTTGGTAAAAGGATTACAATTGACTACCATTGCGGCCACATTGGAGGTATTGACAGGAACCTTCAGGGTTTTCAGGTAATCCTGATAGGTAAATATCGATTCAAAACCAAACTCAAGTACCGTAAAAAGAGGTTCAGCCGTTGCTATTTCGGTATAACCCAGTCCACGAAACCGAATTGAATTTTCGGGCCGTGTAAAAACGAACGTATGCTTGTAAATTTTCAGCAGTTTCTCGGTCATGTAAGTGACGATCAACGCAAAGGCGGTGGTGTCGCGAAATTTTTGAGCAACCGCAACGTATTTCAAAATCCGCCCCTGATGAGAACCTGTTCCGACCAGTTCCCCTTTCAGATTATATACAATCATGGTACATTCCACCTCCGATGGATCGAAATCGAATCCAAGCGATGCAAGGAAATCCTTCACCAGTTTCAGGTCAAATGGATTATCCAAGTCAAGTGTCTCCTGCCGAAAATCGGTATCTTCAAATGTCATTTGTTATGCCTAAAAGGTAAAATGCTTCTGTTCGCTGGCCTGAATGACAGACCAAACAAAGATAGTTACTGCGAGCAAATCGGCCGATCCTCCGGGCGAAATATTTTCATGTTTGCAAAAATCAATGATGGCCTTATAATGTGCTGGACTGAAATCTTCCAAAGCAATCAGGCACAGATTTTTGAATGTTTCCAGTACTTCAGGATTGCTCCTGAAAAGAATATTGGTATCGTTGTTGTTTGCTGCTATAGCCAGAAAACATTTAATCAACGTTTCATCATTGAGTTGTGTGTTCTGAATTAGCTGCGGCAGACCAAAATCAAAAACAGTTGCCAATCCGCTTTCGGCCTCACCCCGCGCCCCACTGAAACCATATTTCAGGAAGATTTTCTCGCCATGACTTTTCACCGAGGTTGTCGTGTTGATCATTTCATTTTGCACCAAATCTTTACAAACGTTTTTGATGATGGTTCGGAATTCTTCTGTCTGGAAATGATCGCTTCTACTGAATAACTTTCCACAGGCAAACAGCGAAAGCCCTATTAAAAAGATAATTCCTTTTTGCGTATTGACATTTCCGGTGGCTTCAAACATGGCCGATTCCATTTTCAGTCCGATTTCGCGGAGACGTGGCAATGCCCGGGTTAAATCGTCATCCTGAAAAGCAAATCCCTCAAGTACCAATTCGCCAAATCCGAAAGAAATTGCCGCAGTGGAATCAATGAATGTCTGGTAATTCATATCTGAGTGGCATCCTGAGCTGAGATGATCGACCAATCCCGGTTTGGGTGTGAGCGAAATCTCAGACAGAATGGCCTGCTTCGCCAATGAGGAAATTTCTTTGGCAATTCTTTTTTCTCTTTCCTTTCGGCCATATTTTTCCATTTCCGAAAACATAAAAGATCTTAATTCGTCGAAGTCGTGTGCATTTTCGCGCCTGCATTCGATGGCTGGTCTTTCGCGACAAAAAAAGCAGAGTTTTGATTTTCCGGAAGAGATGCTACTTCCCTGTTGATCATTCAAATCCACATCGACAAATCTTCCCAACGAGTGGTTTTCTTCAAAATCCTCACAGATTTGTTTGATTTCCTTCAAGTCAAGATTACCGGATGAAAACGGAACCAGGTAAAAATCTCCGACAGCATCGCACAACTCAATGGCTTCTTTGACGTGAATGTCAATCCGGTTGGTTTCAAAATAGTGCTTCAGATCGTGTAAACAAGATCGAAAAAAGGCACTTACCGTCGGATTACTTTTGGGAAATCCCGGAACATTCAGGCTTAAACTTAAGCTTGGCATGCCATTTTGTGCAATTTGGCTTTTCAGAAAAGCCCGATGATCACGGGCTTCCAATATGGATTGAAGTGGTTCGATTGTAGTTCTCCTTATTTTATTTGTCCTTTACTGATCAAGTATATCCTCTTTCCTCTTAATTAACAGGAAAAAAGTCATTAGTCATTGGGAAAAAGTTTAAGAGCGACTTTCCTAATGACTAATGACTTTTCCTTTCTTATTTCTCCTTCAACTGATGAATCACATCGATAATGGTTCCATCGCGGTACTCGACTAATCCAACAATCTTATCAGTGTATTCAAGTGGTGCAGGAATTCCGGTTATTTTGTCAACCTCAATTTCGAGGTCATGGATATCTTTAATGTTGAGGCCAGCCCTTTTGAGGTTCTCTTCCAGTTCAGGGAACGCCGGATTCACGCAGATTCCACGTTCGGTTACCAGCACATGAATGGTCTCTCCCGGAGTCACAATCGTGTGCACCCGTTTCTTGATGATCGGGATTCGGCCGCGGAACGAAGGACAAACCACCACAGTCAGTTTGGCTCCTGAAGCGGTATCCGAATGACCACCGGAAGCGCCACGAACTTTGCCTTCGGAGCCAGTAATAACATTCACATTAAAATCAACATCAATTTCCAATGCACCAAGAACCACCACGTCAATTTTATTCGTGATACAGCCGCAATTGAACGGATTGGCATAAAGCGCCGCCGGAATTTCAATGTGCCGCCGGTTATTCAGGAGTGAATTACTCACCGTTGCATCGAACGACTGCACATCGAAAATGGTCTCGAAAAGTCCATCGTTCAGCATATCCACACAATACGAAGTAATTCCACCCAGCATAAAGCTGCCTTTGATGCCTTTGGTTTTCATCTTTTCGCGGATGAATTTTGCTACAGCCAGCGAAGCTCCCCCGGCTCCAACCTGAAAGGCAAATCCGGGCTCAAAAAATCCGGAATGTTCGATTACGTCAGCAGCCAGTTTGGCAATCCGGAGATCCATAGGCGAATTGGTGATACGGGTTGTTCCCGTTGCAATTTTTGAGGCATCACCAATTGAATCGACCACCACCACCTGATCAACAAAGTTTTGCGAAATGGAAAGCGGAATACAGGGAAAATTCACCAGGTTGTCGGTTACTACGATCACCTGTTTGGCATAGCGCGCATCAATAACCGCATAACCGATTGAACCGAAAGCTGATTTCCCGTGCGAACCGGTCGCATTTCCTTCACAGTCGGCAGCCGAAGCAGCAATTACCGTCAGATCAATCTGAATCTTTCCGGTATGAATGCTTCGAACGCGTCCTCCGTGCGAATGAATAACCACCGGAATGTCGAGCACTCCCAGCGCGACTGCATGTCCGAGCTGACTTCGGATGCCAGATGAATAAATCCGGGTTATGGTTCCGTCTTTCAGGTAAGGTAGAATCGGGTCGTGACATTCGTTGAGCGATGAGGAAGCCAGCGTAATGTCGCGGATTCCCATATTGTGCAGAATGGTGAGCGTTTGAACAAGCAGAATATCGCCATTCCGGAGATGATGATGAAACGAAATAGTCATCCCGTTGTGCGGATTGCTGCGCAGAATTGCTTCTTCGAGTGAGTTGCACAATTTACTCTGATGTGGCAGATAAGCCTTATTTGGTGCAGGAATGGTAGGTTCGTCCATCCAGCCTTTACTCAGTTTGGTGAGCGCCCCCTGAAAAGGTTCCAACTTTCCGATTCCCTCAATATATTCAGGAATTTCCCTGCCTAAACTGTTTAGCATTGCTATGTATTTTTTAAGATTATCTTCAGTTAATGATGATCTAAATATAAAATTGAGCGGCTGGCGGTTAGCTGCTTGTTTCTGGCTACTGGCAGCTGGCAAAAAACCGCACACAATTGGTAATATTTTTTAGCCAGGTGCAAGCTGCCAGTTGCTAGTCGCCTTTTACCCCACCGTCACATTCGCCAGTTTCAGGATGTATTCGGCGCGGGTAACGATTGGCGCATCGATCATCTTTCCGTCGATGGCAAAAACGCCAATACCAGCAGCGCTGTTGGCCCTGAATTCTTTGACAATCCGGTAAGCTTTCCTTATCTCTTCCTCTGTTGGTGTAAACACATCATGAATGATTTCAATTTGTCTCGGATTAATCACTGCTTTCCCGGTGAACCCAATCTTCTTGGCATATTCAGTTTCTCTCCGCAACCCTTCTTCGTCGTTCACATCAGGAAAAACAGTGTCGATCACATCAATGTGACTGGCTTTGGCGGCCATTACAATCCGCTTCCGGGCAAAGTCGATTCCTGCGCCGTCTGGAGTATAAACAATGTTCATGTCAGCAGTCAAATCCTGGCCTCCAATGGTAATGGCATCCACACGATCAAACTTACTGGCAATATCGAACACATTCTGAACCCCCATCGCCGTTTCAATCATAGCATGAAGGGTCATTTTAGAATGCGGAAGGTTGTGTCGGTCTTCAATCTTCTCAATGATTTGCAACAATTCGGCCACCTCTTCAGCTGATTCAGTTTTTGGATAGCGAATAGCTGAAGGCTGCAACGGAACGATGGCTTCGAGATCGGACAGACCAAAAGGCGTACTCAGGTGATTCACCCGAACACAAACTTCTGAATCGTAAAAATCGATCACATTAATCATATTCCGCACCAAAATCCGGGCAGCATCCTTTTGGTTTAGGGCAACAGCATCTTCCAGATCGAGCAGAATACTGTCGGCGCCATAAACTCCGCCCTGCTGAATCATTGCCGGATTGTTCCCCGGAATGTAAAGCATCGACCGCCGTTTTTTATAATTCCTTATCATAGCTGTAGATTATTTCATTGTTCCTTCCTGTTCGTCGAGTGAGCGTTTGATGGCTGTTTCGAGACGGGCTTTGATGGTAGGCTCAAGGGCGCCTTTGTCTTTTGCGATCAGATGAATGTCGGTCATGTCATATTGATCAAGCATTTCAGTCACAATCCGCTTGAAATTTTCACCAAACTGTTGCATAACGGTAGATGATATTTCCAGTTTCCTTCCTGAATTTTCAGGAAGTGGTTCGATGAGAAAAATGACATCACTTGATTCGAAGGTGCCTGACTGAGCGGCTATTTTTGGTTTCATGATACTATTTGTTCATTATTTTGGACTCACAAAAGTATGACATTAATTAAGTGAGCAAATGACTTTCCTACGTATAAATTGATGAATGGAAAGAATCGGATTTGTATCGGTGGGATGAAATTTTATATTCTCCTTTTCCGTGTCAAATCGAGTAATCCATTAATGATGGTCAGCGGATGGGCCGGATTACCCGGAATATAAAGATCAATCGGGTATTTACTCAGGAAACTACGGTCAACAGCCGAACTGTTTCCCAGAATTCCGCCACTGATTGCATCGGTTCCTACCAGAACAATGATTTTTGGGTCAGGAGTGGCGTCGTAACAAATCTGCAAAGGCTCGGCCATGTTTTCGGTGATCGGACCAGTAATTACAATTCCATCGGCATGGCGGGGTGAAGCCACAAATTCAATTCCGAAACGGCTCATATCGAATTGTACATTATTCGCTGCATTTAGTTCCATCTCACAACTGTTGTCGCCACCAGCACTCACCTGCCTGAGTTTTAACGATTGGCCAAACATCTGTTGGATTTCTTTCCGGACAGTCTCAGGATTGACTTCAACCGGATTCTCATCGCCTTCTTTGATGATTAACCGTTGACGCTCGTTGGTCGAAATTTTGTAGTCGGTCGTAAATCTGATTTTATTCGGGAACTGTTTGACACATTCTCCACAAAAGGTACATTTCCCCATATCAATGCTCAGCGGACTAGCCGAAATCGCTTCAACCGGGCACAATTCAACCAGTTCCGATTCATTAACTTTTTCAGAACTAATTACAGGGCGCCCCCTGAAAATACCCGGAACTTTGGCTGTGGTAACATCAGGAATGAATTGTTTGCCCTGATGATAGACTATTTTAACGTTATCGAACATGGTGTGTCACTTTATGAATAATACATTAAAATTCCTATAATACAGTATTGTAAACATCCCGTCCGAAAAAAGGTTATTCTCTGAATAACATTCTCTCACGGACGGTTTTCATTTCTATTCTTTTTCCCCGGGTTCCGTTTTACTTCACCCGGGGTTATTGATATTTACCCCTTTCAGGGTAAAAAACAACTTTCACAGTGTGCTTCCTCAAGTCCCCTCCCTGTGGAGGGGATTTAGGGGAGGCTATTATAAATCGTGGCCTGCGTACGACAGGTTGAAACTCTTGTTACAAATCGGAAAATCAGAAATTTCGTTATTCCGCACAGCAAGCGCCAATGCCAGCCAATTGTGGAACGACGGATCTTTCACTTTATACAAAATCAATTCGCCTTTATCGTCGGTAACTGCACAGTGGCATATTTCACCACGCCATCCTTCAACCAGCGAAAGTGTCAATGAATTGGTTTTTGGCTTTTCAAAAACTTGTTCTTTATCTGAAATTTCAGGAACATTTTTAATCAGCTGCCGAATGTATTGTATCGATTGTTTCACTTCGGCCTTACGAATCTGAACGCGCGAGTACACATCACCATGATGTTTGATAATCGGTTCATGAGCGATTTCCGGATAGAGACCAAATGGGTGCGATGACCGGATATCCCGGTTCAGTCCACTCATACGGGCGGCCATTCCTACCGTGCCAATCGACAAAACATCATCATACGAAACCACGCCGGTTCGTTCAAATCTCGAAAGTGCGCTGGGTAACTTAAACAATTGCTCATTCATTTCCATGAAATCAGGTTCGTAAATATCGAGTATTTCAGCCAACCGTTTAGCCAATTCAGGAGTAAACGGGAATGGATTGCGACCTGGCCTGATCAGTCCTTTCGACAAGCGGTTACCTCCCCATTCCTGCATGAAATTGATAATTGGTGTGCGTAAACGACCAAATACAGAACTACCCAACTGATAGGCAATGTCGGTACAAACCGCGCTTAAATCACCCGTATGGACAGCCATTCGTTCCAACTCAAGCGCAAGAGTACGTGAAAATTCTACATCGAGAGAAACTTTAATTCCGTACAAACTTTCCCAAACCTGAGAGAAAGCAGTGGAGTGTCCGACAACGGTATCGCCAGCAATGGATTCTGCAATCGAGCTGCGTTGAAGCAGTTTTTTCTTTTCAAGGAATTGTTGTTCAATGCCCCGGTGCTGGTATCCCAATTGAATTTCGAGGTGCAGAATTTGCTCACCATTGCAGATAAACCTAAAATGCCCGGGTTCAATAATTCCGGCATGAATAGGTCCAACGCCAACTTCATGCAGTTCATCGCTTTCGATGCTGAAAAACGGATAGTTGGCAATGGTTTTGGTTTGATCAGCCCGATTATGAGCATAACGCACTGGTTTTAGCCAGGGATGATCGGTATAACTGATCCCGAAATTCTCACCAATCTCGCGTTCAAATTTCTCGAAGTTGAAATTTTTGGCAGAGAATGAATCAAGTGTATCTGATGATTTGACCAAACACGAAGACAGGTAGATTTGATGAGTCAGATCGTCGGCAATGCAACAAATCAGTTTAATCTGTTTGCCAACCCGGTATCCGAAATAATTGACGCAATGTCTTTCAGGTGAATTGGTCAGAAAATCTACATTCAGTCCGAAAAATTCGTAATAGCTAATTTCAGGAATGTCAGCTACCTGAATGGTTTGATTGTTTACTATCGTGGTGTAGTTCATTTCTCTTTAGTTTGGTAACAACATGACACTTTCTTTGATCATCTGGACAAATTCCGCAGGAGGGTTTAACCCAAAATAAACGGCCAGGGCAAAAAGAATAAACTGTGATGAAGATTCCCACGGACTGATTACCGGAACGTGCGAATCATCAAAACCAACCGGTGGAACAAAAAGTATTTTCAGGATGTTTTTCCCGAATGCCCAGATAATCATGGTAAGCAGAAGCAAAACAACAACCAGCAGGACAAATTGATGTGCTTCAAACAAAGACCTGAAAATCAGGAATTCACTCACAAACATTCCGGATGGTGGCATGGCAGTCACACTGATAAAACCCAGCAAAAGCACCATCGCGCCGGCCGGATTGTATTTGAAATAATTGCCCACGTGATAAATACTTTTGTTCTGAAATACACGGTACAATTGGGTAAACTGGAAGAACATCCCTGATTTTACCAAAGCGTGAAGTATAATATGGAGGATGGCTGCGTAGTAACCAATGCCTCCGGCAGCTACCCCAAGCATGACCAAACCCATGTGCTCGATACCTGAATAAGCAAACATTCGTTTGATGTTCTTGACCTTGATCATATAAACAGTTGCCACAAATACCGACAGGAAAGCGGCAATGCCGATAACCAGATTGGCCCAGTGATGCAGGGGCGTGTTGGCAATAACAATGTAAAAACGAAAAATGCCGACAAATCCAAGGTTCATCAATACACTGGAAAGCAGGGCGCCTGCCGGTGCAGGAGCTTTGTCCTTGGCGTCGATACCGGCGGTAAACATGGGAACGAGTCCTAACTTGGCTGTGAAACCAGTAAAGATAAAGAGGAATGAAAGACGCAGCCAGAAGGGATTCAGCCGGGCGCTGTTGGCAATAAGGCTTTTAAATGACAAATCATCAGAACCGGCATGTTCGAGTGAAAGGCTTAAAAATAAAATACCAATAAAAACAAAAGTGATGCTGATGGCGCAGATAAATACATATTTCCAGGTTCCTTCCAAGGCCAGTTTATTTCGGTGATGATAGATCAAGGCCGATGCGCTTAAGGTTGTAATTTCCGTAAAAATCCAGGTCACTGCAATGTGGTTCGAAAGATAACCTGCGCTGACGGCTGTTAGCAATAAGACATAGGCACCGTAATAAATTGCTCTCGAATGGGGTGGGGCAGGTTGGTCATTCAGATAAATATGGCTGTGAATTACCGCCGGAATTGAAATAATAAACAAGGTGCCCAAAAGCAAAATCGCCAGCGAATCGTAGGTGAAATAACTCCATTCAGTAGAATGAATGTTAAGATATGCATGTGCGGTTATTGCTCCCTGAAGGATCAGAAATGAGCCAAGCAACGCAAACGTAACTATCTTATTTCGGTTCAGAAATAAAGCAAGCGATATTGAAAATGCCGTTATCAGATATATTCCTATCATGCTATAATTAGTTTAAATCAACACATAATTCACTTTCTCATCCCGTCCGAAAAAAGATGTTTCCGTTGGAAAACATTTTACCGAGGACGGTTTTGGCTTTAATTGTCATTTTCTACAAATATTCCGCTCTTCTGGAGCTGAAGTCCATTTGAAACTGAACACTGAGACTGAACACTTTCCTTTTCCTTTTTCCACTTTCCCAATGACTAATGACTTTTTTCCTTTTTCTTGATTTCAATAGTCCTTCAAACTACTTAACTGGTCAACATCAACATCTTTAAATACATCGCCGATTTTATTCAGGAAGATTCCAAGAATCAGCACACTGGCGAAAATATCGAGCATGATGCCCAGGTTCACCAACATAGGCATTTCATTACCAACAGCCAGGGACAAAACAAAAACGCCATTTTCAATAATCAGGTAACCAATAACATGGGTGATAATTTTGCGTCGGGTGGCAATGAAATACAAACCCATGAATAGCGATGACAGCGCTACCACAAAAAATATTTTTTCAAGATGATCGTCTTTCACCCCGTTGGCGAGTAAAATGGTAACAACAACAATGAAAGTTGTAATAATCAGAGAGACGAAATTGGGTAAATAGGGCTCGGTTTCACGGGTAATATTATTTCGTTTCAGGACATAAGCCATGAACAGAGGAACAGCAATCGACTTGAAAACAATGGTTTCCAACAAGATCAAAGCAAGGTTCACCGGATTTATCTCATTCAGTTGAATGAATACAACCACAAAAAGTAATACACCCTGAAACGCCAAAACCTTCAGATAGGTAAGCATCCGGTTGGCTATCGAAATGTAGAACAGGGTGATAATGAAAGTTATAAGCAGTACATTTATCATGGTAACAGAATTTACAGGTTAAGCAAATTTTCCTAAAATCAGCAAAACGCCAAAGAATATCAACAGACTGACTGAAGTCAAAACAAAAATAAACTGTGCGTTGTGGTTCATCCGGAAGCGGGCCATAAACGATTCAATCAAACCAACTCCCGAAGCCAGCACAAACTGAATCACAAAAAACATAGGAATGGAATATTGGTATTGAAACACGCCGATAAACAAGTTTACGACCAGCGCCCCGTATAAGGCAAATTTCAGATATCCGGCAGTCAGTATCAGACCCAGGTCAAAACCACTGTTGTCGAGTATCATTACTTCGTGAACCATCGTTAGTTCCAGGTGAGTTTTAGGGTCGTCAATGGGCATCCGGCTGTTTTCAACCATAGCCACCATCATCAGCACAAATGTACCCAAAATGGCAAGTGCATAGCTGATGTACGAACCTATGTGCAAAGCCGCAAACATCTCCTGGAAAGAGGTGTGACCGGTCAGCATAGCAAGTGAACCCATCAGGATAAAGAATGCGGGCTCCGCAAACATGGAATAAAGCGCTTCGCGACTGGCACCCATCCCTTCGAAACTACTACCAGTATCCATGGCCGAAATGATGCTGAAAAACTTGCCCAGCGCCAGCACATAAGCAAAAAAGATGAAATCACCATTGAAACTGACAATCCCTTTCGATTGCCCGAACGGAACGACGAGCATGGCCATTACAACCGATGAAAAATAAATGGTTGGCGCTATCTGGAAGATAAAACTGGTTGTTTCGCTATACACAACGCCCTTTTTAAAGAGCCTTGCAACATCTTTTAATGGCTGGAAAATACCGGGCCCCTTTCGACCTGATGCAATACTTTTTACGCGGATGATTATTCCGGTAAAAAAGGCTGCTGCTATAAGGATTAGAATTAAACTCAGCATATTAGATTTGCTTTATAAATTCAAGAAACAATACAATCTGACTGTAAAAATACGGGACACAAATGACTGATGTAATAAAAATGATCCCGTATAAAATATAGAATTGCAACCTGCCATTCTGAAGGAATAAAAATCTTCCCAACAATGATTTGTAGGCTGCTATCGGATTATCAATCAAAAACTTTTCAATCCGGTCATAAATATGGGTTTCATACGACCCTCCGGCAGGGAATATTCCATGGACTTCTTTTTCTGTTTTGGAAGTCATAAGGATTGGCCGGAAAAGCTTGCTGTATGACCTGACGAATGATCCGGCAGTATATTGCTGCTTTTCCGTTGCCGCAACATAACCGCATCCCCAGGTTGGTTCTACGGCTACTTTCCGATTCCTGACAACCAGTTTCCGGACGAGGAAGGTTGCAGCAATAATCAGGATGAATATCCAAATGCCCCAGGTAACCGGCTGTAGGGTATCGGCAATCTGATCCTGAAACGGCATTCCTGTACTGACTGAAATTCCGGCCAGCAGATTTACCGGCTGAACGAGTACATTGAGGAAAAATTGTGGAAAAACTCCGATAAAAACAATCAGAAAGGCAATCAGGTAAAGTGGCAGAAGTTGCATAAAAGGAACTTCCTTCACTTCGTGGTGAAACTTCTGCCTCGCATTTCCCAGGAAAACAATTCCGAAGGCTTTGGTAAAACAAAGCATAGCCAAACCACCGATCAGTACCAAAGCCAACACCGAAAAGATAATGGTCATCAGCGGGCCAACCAAACCATCCTTCATCCAGTTGTAGAAGCCACTGTAAATGAAAAACTCAGAAATAAATCCGTTAAAAGGTGGAATGCCCGAAATAGCAATGGCTGCAACCAGAAATAACCAGGCCGTTTGTGGCATCTTTTTAATCAACCCGCCCAAATGCTCAATATGAAGCGTATGTGTAGCCTGATAAACATTTCCGGCGGTAAAAAACAACAGCGATTTAAATAAAGCATGATTCAAGGTATGTAACAAAGCACCCGCAAACCCAAGCGTAGCAAGCAAGTTATTGCCAGTCCCCATCCCGATACAGCCAATTCCGATACCCATCCCGATAATTCCAATGTTCTCGATGCTATGGTAGGCAAGCAACTTTTTAAGGTTGTGCTGGACGATTGCAAGCATCACACCGTATAATCCGGAGATAACCGAAAAGGTCAAAATGATCAGACCAACCGTATAAAAATCTACCTTAATTAATGTGATCATTCGGAAAATTCCAAAAATCCCGATTTTAATAATGACACCCGACATGATTCCTGAAATGTGTGCAGGAGCGGCAGGATGTGCGTAGGGAAGCCAGGTATGGAAAGGTACAAATCCGGCCTTGATGGCAAAGGCAATAAAAAAACTGAGGAACAAAAAAAGTCCGGCTGCCCCGGGATGTGTGGTGGTGTAGGTGGTAAGCGCACTAAAATCGTAGCTTCCGGTCTGAATTGCTATCCAGATAAAACCAATCATCAGGAATACAATCGAAACATGCGACTGGATCAGATAATTAATTCCCGAGGTGAGTGTGGCCATTTTTTCGTGTTCGAAAATGACCAGCAGAAAAGCTGAAAGTGCCATAATTTCCCAGGCGATCAAAAAAACAATACTATTCTGAATGACACAAAGGCTCACCAATGCGGTATGCAGAAGTATGAAAGCAATGCTGTGCAAAGAAAGGTTATTCTTTTGTTTTTGATAGGTTTTCATATAGAAAAGTCCATACAGGCCGCCGGTAATAAACACAAAATTGATGATCAGGATAAACCATCCTGAAAGCGCGTCGATGCGGATGTTAACAGGGCCGGTAATCAAACTTCCGGGGAAGGCAAATTCCAAAAACTGACCTGACAGGGACTGGATGGCCAAATAACCGGAAAGCAAAGTATTCAGCACAATAGCGGCCAGTAATACCAAACCTTTTCCCTTCACTTGCAGAAAAGGAATCAGCAGTATGACCAATACCGGTAGTGCCAGAAATACTTTTATCAGGTTCATTTCAAAATATTAACTACTGTCATCAGAAAAATGGCCAACATAAATACAATTCCATACCAAACATACGACTGTATGCGGCCATTCTGTATAAATTTAAAATAATTAGTTGCATACACGATGTGATGCGTCACAAAATTGATTACCCGGTCTTCAAAAAAATCGAGGTAATGCGAGGCGTACTTTCGGTTTTTTGGGAAAATTTCCCCGGCATTTAATTCTTTGTATTTCTTTTCTTCGATCAGTAAAAAGCCGAACATTTTGCCCAATGATTTTGAAAATGACTTGCCGGTATATTGCATCCTGTTATTTGGTGCGACATATCCGCAGCCCCAAGTTGGTTGTATTTGTGTCGAATTTCCTTTTACCAAATAGGCCCTGATCATCCAGCTTGCGGCAATAATCCCGATAAAAAGGATAAAATAAAGGTTGATGTTTGCCAGTTTTTCGGCATATTCATTCAATCCTGAAGGTCCAATAGTGGAGATCGGACCGAAATTTGCCAGCAGGTTACTGATAATATTCAGGTAGAAATGAGGCAAAAAGGCAACGCTCAACATGACCAGAACAATCAGATATTGCGGAACCAACATGATCTGCGACACTTCCTTTGGTTGATGCTCAAGGATGTTTCGTTCACTTCCCAGAAAGATGGTCCCGAAGGTTTTGGTGAAAGTCAGTACCGAAATACCGCCAATAATGCTCAAGCCGGCCAGTGTAAGTACAAGCAAACTAATTTGGCTGAGATTATCTGATTTCAACCCCTCCAGAAGTCCGCTGTACAAAATGAATTCAGAAATAAATCCGTTAAATGGTGGCAAACCACCAATAGCAATGGCTCCAATCAGGAAAAGGACTCCGGTTTTTGGCATTTTTTTGATCAGCCCGCCCAACTTGTCCATGTCGCGGGTGTGTGTTTGCTGATAAACTGAACCTGCTGAATAAAACAGCAACGATTTAAACAACGAATGATTCAGAACATGCAACAAAGCCCCGCCAAATCCTAGGTAATACAAAACCGGTGAACCATTGCCCATCCCGATTAATCCAAGACCAATCCCAATGCCGATAATCCCAATGTTTTCGATGGTGCAATAAGCTAACATGCGTTTAAAATCACGATGAACGGCCGCATTCAAGATGCCATATATACCGGTTAAAACCGAAACGGTAATTACGATTTCACCCAATAGTAAATAATCGCTTTTCAGTAAAAAGATTATCCGGAATATTCCGTAAATTCCAAGTTTTACGATTACTCCAGACATCACTCCGGAAACATGTGAAGGCGCCGCCGGATGAGCGTGTGGCAGCCAGGTATGCAAAGGAACGAACCCGGCTTTTATCCCAAATCCAACGAAGAAAATCAGAAACAACCATATCGTGTTTGGACCCAAAAAGGTTTGAATAGCCTGAAAACTAAATGAACCGGTCTGGAAATAAACCCAGATAAATCCTACCGTTAAAAAAACAACGCTGATGTGCATTTGAACCAGATAGTTGATCCCTGCTTTCAGTGTTTTGGGTTTATGGTAATCGAATATGACCAGTAACATGGACGATAAAGACATCACCTCCCAGACCACCAAAAAGGCAAGGCTATGCTGGATTATACAAACCCAAACCATGGAAAGATGAAACAAAATGAACAAGGTCCAGTGCAGATTGAGTTTTCGGGCAGGATCGTTGTACGCTTTCAGGTATCCTGAACCGTACAAAGCGCCTGTAATTGAAGTGAAGTTAATGATCAGGATGAACCATGCAGATAAAGAATCAATGGCAATTGTAATATCCCCAATCATTGCACCGGCATTGAAGGTGATTTCAAAAACTGGACCGGTTAAACTACGAACGGCAACAAGACTTGTGAGAAGTACATTCAGAAATACAACTAAAACGGCCATATTTGCCTTGAACCGTAAGGGAACAAAATACAAACTAAGGATACCAATTAAAGAAACTGCTAATGAATAATTTAATAATGATGCCAAAACTCCTGTATCCATCCTCTGAAATTGATTCGGTTTTAATGCAAAGTAACGGAATAAAAAAAACTTTGAATAAAAAACAAACTATTTATTGAATCAGGTAAGGCTGAAATTAACGTTGGTTTGACCATAATTTCAACCTGAAAATTCCCAGGAGTCAAGTTAAAATCTTGAAAATAATTCAAGCGACAGGTATCACATCAGCAAAATCGGGAATTTCCGGAAGGAATTCATAGGTGTTTTCAATATATTTAATCTTGCAGCAATAATGATTCAATCCGTTGCTGACAATCAGAAATTTCACTTTCAACTGCATGTTGTACCTTACGATCTGATCGAAGGTTTGCTGGCTGATTTTTATTTCAGGAGCTTTAAATTCAGCGACTAAAACCGGATTCCCTGCACGGTCGAAAACAACCAGATCGGCCCTTTGTGGATTGTTATTCACTTTAACCCCAGCTTCGACAGCAATTAACGAAACGGAATATTTCTTCTCCATTATCAAAAACTGAACAAAATTCTGACGCACCCATTCTTCAGGAGTTAACCGTACGTATTTCTTTCGAAGCGGGTCAAAAATATAGTCTTTATCCTCCCTGGTTTTAAATTTGAAAGAATATTCGGGCAAATTCAATTTTTGCATGATGAAGCCAACAAAGTTTGTATTTTTGTAAAACTATAAAAAAGTTCGGAGTGAACTAAAGTTTGGAGTGCCTAAAGTTCCTTCGGAATTAACTCTAGGCACTCCGAATTCCGAACTTTAGACACTTTTTTATGAAGACGAAAGAAGAGATTGTTTCAAACTGGCTTCCCAGATATACCGGACGGCCTTTGGATGAGTTCGACGATTTAATTTTGCTGACCAATTTTCACATGTATGTGGATATGTTTGCAAAAAAATTCGGTGTTCCCATTTTGGGCGAAAATAAAAATATGCCCAATGCAAGCGCCGAAGGAATCACCATTATCAACTTTGGAATGGGTAGCCCGAATGCCGCGACTATGATGGATTTACTAAGCGCGATACATCCAAGAGCGGTTCTTTTTTTGGGGAAATGTGGCGGACTGAAACAGAAAAACCAACTGGGTGATTTCATTTTGCCAATTGCTGCTATACGGAGTGAAGGAACTTCAAACGATTATTTACCTCCTGAAATACCAGCACTTCCGGCATTTAATCTTCAACGTGCTGTATCGACAGCCATTCGCAACCGAAAACATGATTACTGGACCGGAGTTGTTTACACCACCAATAAACGCGTTTGGGAATATGATGAACGCTTTAAAAAGTATTTAGAGAAATCCAGGGCCATGGCAATAGACATGGAAACGGCAACCATTTTCACTGTTGGATTCTGTAACCAAATCCCTTCCGGAGCTTTATTACTTGTATCAGACCAACCCATGATTTCGACCGGAGTAAAAACTGAAGCCAGCGATCAGATTGTTTCAAATAGCTTTGTGAAAGAACATCTGGAAACAGGGATTGATGCACTTTTGGAGATAAAGAACAATGGGGAATCGGTTAAACACCTGAAATTTTAAGACTGTACATGGCAATTACATACGAAGAAATTATTGGTAACCTTCAAAAAAAAATCTACCATCCCATTTACTTTCTGATGGGTGAGGAAGCCTATTTCATCGACAAAATCAGCGATTACATTACTGATCATGTTCTTTCTGAAGCTGAAAAGGGATTTAATCAGTCGGTTTTGTACGGAAAAGACCTGGAACCACATGTCATTATGGCTAACGCCCGCCGGTTTCCGATGATGGCCAATCATCAGGTTATTATTGTCAGGGAGGCACAGAACATCAAGAAAATAGAGGAACTTGAAAGCTATGTCAAAAATCCGTTAAGTTCTACCATTCTGGTTATTAGCTACAAATATAAAACCCTCGATAAAAGGAAAACTTTCACGAAACTGCTCGATCAGAAAGGAATACTGTTCGAATCAAAAAAAATATACGATAATCAGTTGCCAAACTGGATATCTTCTTATTTGAAGAACCTGGAGTACACCATTTCTCCTCAGGCAGCTGCCATGATCTCTGAATATCTGGGAACTGATTTGAGTAAAGTTGCCAACGAACTGGATAAACTGATTATCTCGTTGCCCGCCGGATCACAGATTACCCCTGATCACATTGAAAAAAATATCGGGATCAGCAAAGAGTTTAATGTATTTGAGCTTCAGAATGCCTTGGGTGAACGTGATCTGCTCAAAGCAAACCGGATTATCAACTATTTTGGAGCTAATCCATCTGCCAATGGCCTTCCTGCTATCACAGCCTCCTTATTTTCCTATTTTTCGAAACTGTTGAATTATCATTTTCTGGAAGATAAAAGTCAGAATAATGTTGCCTCTGTTCTGCAGGTTCATCCTTTTTTTGTGAAAACATACGTGACAGCCGCTAAAAATTTCAATATTAAAAAATGTGTTGAAATAGTCAGTATTTTGCGCGAATATGATATGAAATCAAAAGGATTTGGCAATGTTTCAGCCTCTCCGGCCGATCTGCAACGGGAAATGATATACCGTATCTTACATTAATTTATTAACCTATGACTATTATTCTGATCGTGATTACCGTAGCAGTTTCGTTTGCCGCATTCAACAATGCGAAAATGATGAACATGCTTCAGTTTAATGCCAGTAAAATAATTTACAAAAAGGAATACCACAGGCTTATAACCCATGCTTTTGTTCATGCAAACTGGGAGCACCTGTTCGTGAATATGATTGTTCTGTTTTCGTTCGGCCAGGCTATTGATACCTATTTTAAATACAACTTTGGAAATAATCATATCCTGTATTTTTTTCTCCTATATTTTGGTGGCATTTTAGCTTCAAACATGTATGCCCTGGTTAAACACTATAAAAACTACTTTTACAATGCTGTCGGAGCTTCCGGGGCTGTAGCTTCGGTGCTTTTTGCCGCCATTTTCTTCGATCCGTGGAATATGATTTATTTCTTTGGCATATTGCCCATTCCGGGAATTGTCTTTGCAGCGTTATACCTGGTTTATTCCTACCAGATGAGCAACAAACAAAAGGACAATGTAGCTCATGACGCCCATTTTCTGGGCGCCCTTTTTGGCTTTATATTTCCAATCTTACTGAATCCAAGATTATTTGAAGTTTTTTTAGACAAACTCTTTAGATTAATATGAACGGAAAGGCCATTTTTCTCGACCGTGACGGAGTTTTGATCAATAATAGCGATCATTATTACGTTTGGAAAGATGAGCAACTGAAGTTTGTTGATGGGATTTTTGATAATCTGAAATTGCTTCTTCTGAAAGGATATCAATTGTTCATTGTTTCCAATCAGGGCGGAATTTCAAAAGGGCTGTATTCGAAGGAGGATATTTTAAATCTGCATTCCCGACTGTTACAAACTTTCAGGAATAACAATATTGAGATTACAGAAATTGTTTTTTGTCCGCATCATCTTGAATTTGAAAAATGTATGTGCCGAAAACCTGATTCAATCATGATTGAAAAACTTCTGGCCAAATATAAATTGAACAGGGAAGAGTCATGGTTTATAGGGGACAGTCATTCAGACATGAATGCAGCCTTGAAAGCCGGAATTCAACCGATTCATATTACTGCCAACAACAATATGTTGCCATTCATTTCAATGCTGATCTGATGAGTAAAGGAAAATACATATTGGCAAACGGCACATTCATTCCCTCAGATGAATACCGGATTTCACTACAGGAATCAGGGGCATTGTTATTTTCAGAAAAAATAAGGGCCGTAAGAACAAATTTTCCATTTTTTGCAGAAACCCTTGAAATTATCAAACTCAAACTTTTTCTTTTTAACCAATCGTTTCCTGAATTTACGGACAAAGGCGGAACCGGATTAAAACGGCAGCTTGAACGTACTTTAACCAAGAATAAACTTTTTCTTGGAGCAGTTTTTTCAGTTTCATTTTATTCCCTGAATGAAAAGATTCAGTATAGCATTGAATCTGAAAAGTTTGAACCGACTGATTTTGAATTGAATGAAAAGGGTCTGTTTGTCGACATCTTTGATAAAATAAAAAAGCCATCTTCTTCGATTTCAAATTTGACTTTGGGTTCTGAAATTTATTGGAACATCGCCCGAAATCATTTAAAAAGTACAACAGTCGATCAGTTATTGCTTGTGAATACTGAAGATCATATTACCGAAGCGCTTGAATCGAATCTGTACCTGATCAGCGGAGAGCACATTCGGGGAGCCAGTTGTGAACACGGAGCTTTTCTGGACATCAGTCAACCTGTTTTGTTTGATATCTTCAGTAAATTACATCTTCGGTATTCTGACAATGAAGCGATAACCATCCAGGATGTTCGCTCGGCTGAAGAGATTATGGTTGTGAATGCTGTTGAAGGAATCAGATGGATTGTCGGATTTGAAGGTAAACGATTTTTTAATCAAACGATCCGCAGAATCAGCGATATTTTTGGAAGAAGTCTGATTAGTTAAGGGAAGGATTTTCCGGAAAATTTTCCCACATGCTGTATTTCCCACCCATGGAGCGAACTGATTGCGCCCACATCATATTTTCATCAATGGTCATCAGATCGGCTTGCGGAATATCGGCTACCAGCCAGGAATTCTGATTAATTTCTTCCTCGAGCTGGCCTGCCTCCCAACCAGAATAACCTAAGAAGAAACGCACCTCTTGCGAATTTACGAGGCCCAATTTAATTTGAAGTTTCAGCGCCTCAAAATCACCGCCCCAAAAAAGGTTTTCTTTAATGTTAATACTGCCGGGAATAGAGTCGCCCAAAGTATGAATGAAGTAAATGGAATCAGTACCGACAGGTCCCCCAATATGTATTTCAGAATCGAAGTCAGGAAAATTGGCAAAAAGATCCTCAACCGGATAATCAACTTTTTTATTCAGGATAAAACCAACAGCACCTTTTTCGCCGTAAGAGGCTAAAAGAATGATTGACCGGTTGAAGTAGCTACCGGCCAAAAAAGGTTCAGCAATCAGTATATGTCCCTGTTTTGGGGCAACATGATTGGTTTCTATCCTGAATATGTTTGAGTTAATTTTCATCTGTAAAACTTCACTGAAGAAATATAGTAATTATCAATCTCTTTTCAAAGAAAAAAATCAATTTCAGATAAAAATGAGCAAATAGCTAATTGAATGTAAGTTATGTAAGAAAATTGTAGTTTAAGATTGAAGAAGAATTTAAAGATAAGCAAAAGTGCAGCCTAATAAAAGATCAAAATGTCTTAATATTTTAGTTTTCTTCAATAATGATAAAGATATCCTCGTTGGCTTTTTTCATTAAAAACTGCTCCCGGGCGAACTTTTCAAGGTTGGCATCATTGGTTTGCAATTCGTACAGTTTTTGTTTATCAGCCTCAATTTTTTGTTTGTAGAAATTCACCTGTTCTTCGAGCAGGGCGAGTTCCTGCCTGTTTTGTTGATGTTGTCGCAAATTATTCTCGTCAAAAAACATGATCCAGACCAAAAATCCTGCCAAGGCAATCAGGTATTTATTAAAGATTGGCTTCACTATTTTAGTTCCTAATTCTATGGCTTCCATGGTAATAGATTTTAAACAAAAATAGGATTTTCCGACACAAAAAAAAAGGAGATGAAAAAAATCATCTCCTTTTTGAAAAAATACTTTGTCTTAATCCTGATCGGGTAAAAAATTAGGATAAGTGTAACTCTTAGGCGAAACAAAATTTTCCTTGATGGTTCGGATCGATGTCCATCGCAGAAAATTAAATATTGATCCAGCTTTATCGTTCGTGCCCGAACCGCGCGCTCCGCCAAAAGGTTGTTGCCCAACAACTGCTCCGGTTGGTTTGTCGTTAATATAGAAATTCCCAGCAGCGTTTTCAAGACGTTTGGCAATACGTTCGATACTGTAACGATCCTGTGAGAATATGGCGCCTGTTAACGCATAAATCGAAGTTTTATCCAGAATAGCCAGTGTCTGGTCCATTTCTTCGTCGGGATAAACATAAACTGTCAGAACGGGTCCGAATAATTCTTCGACCATGGTAATATAGTCTGGTTTTTTGGCCAGAATAACAGTAGGCTGAATAAAATATCCGACAGTTTTATCGCAATGTCCTCCAAACAGAACTTCAGCATCTTCATCTTTTCGGGCTTGTTCAATAAATCCTGCAAGTTTATCAAACGATGATTCGTCAATAACAGCATTTATAAAATTGGTAAAATCTTCAGGAGGCCCCATTTTTACAGTAGCCAACTCACGTCCTAAACGTCCGCTAACTTCAGCCCAAATACTTTCGGGGATATATGCCCGGGAAGCAGCAGAGCATTTTTGTCCCTGATATTCAAATGAACCACGAAGCATTGCAATGGCAACAGCTTGCGGATCAGCTGTTGGATCGGCAAAGATGAAATCTTTACCACCGGTTTCACCAACTATTCTTGGGTAAGATTTGTACTTATGGATGTTTTCACCGATTGTTTTCCACATTCCCTGGAATACACCCGTTGAGCCGGTAAAATGGATACCACCAAAGTCGGGAGATTGGAAAATAACATCAGCAGCGGTAGGACCACCAACATACACTAAATTGATCACTCCGTCAGGCAGTCCGGCTTCCTGCAGAACTTCCATAATAACGGCAGCTGAGTAAACAGCAGTTTTTGAAGGTTTCCAAACAACCACATTGCCCATCATGGCAGGTGCTGCAGGTAAATTCCCGGCAATTGAAGTAAAATTGAACGGTGTTAATGCAAAAACAAAACCTTCCAATGATCTGAATTCATTGTAATTCCAGATTCCGGGAGCTGATGCCGGTTGCATTTTGTAAATATCGGTCATACATTTTACACCAAATCGGAAGAAGTCAGCCATTTCGCAGGCGGCGTCAATCTCGGCCTGATAGGCATTTTTTGACTGGCCAAGCATGGTTGCAGCATTGATTTTAGCGCGGTATGGCCCCGCAAACAGATCAGCAGCTTTCAGGAAGATAGCTGCCCGGTGGTGCCAGGCCATGGTATTCCACTTCTCACGTGCAATCATTGCGGCATCAATTGCCATTTGTACGTGTGAAGCATCTCCCTGATGATAATATCCAAGGGTGTGGTTGATATCGTGCGGCGGACAAATTCTAACCCGCCGATCAGTAGTAACTTCTTTCCCATCAATAATCATTGGCAATTCAAGCTCTTCTGATCTTAACTGCTGAATCATTTTCTTCAATTCAATTCTCTCCGGAGAACCTGGCGCATAGGCTTTAATCGGTTCGTTAACAACTTCAGGGATATTAAAAAATCCTTTTGACATAACTGTATATATTACTATGTTTGAATTTAAATGTCTGCCTACAAAACTAAGGTTTCATGATAGTTTATTTCCTAATAAAAATCACGTTTCGATTTTCCAACTAAATAGCGTCAATCATGTTTGGAATTTAAATTTTACTATATTTAATCCCTCTTAAAACCGAATGTCGACGCAATTTCATGCTAAAAGCAATTATCAAAACAATAGCTGATCGTTACCATATTGAAACCCAAAATGATATTCTGAAAGTTATCGGACTTCATGTGTTTATCATACTTGGATTTTTAACTGGTCTGATCTTGTTTTTACACAACATAATCGACGTTAAGATTGACCAAAATTTACCTGGCGACATTTCAATACTTCTCGTTTTTGGCATAGCATTGTATGTTTTGCGCTTTATAAGTTTTGCCTGGGCGGTACAGGTCTTTTTTTTGATTCCGGTTATACCTTATTTTTTCTTCATTGCAAATTCAGGAAATGCACAACAAAATCCTTTTGTTACGGATACATTATGGACTCTCATTCCCTTTTTGTTATTCTTTCTGATTTTCAGCAACAATAAAAAAAACATTTCCATTTTTTTTGTGATTTCCTTTCTGACCCTTGGACTTCATGTTTACCTTGCCGGGTTAACAGATCTTTTATTTAATTTTTATTGGAACGCCGGAACAGTATTTGTAAATCCATTTTTAACTCTTTTAGTTTTTTATTTGGTTTCAATCCTCATTTTCTGGAATTTCCAAATGTCTATTAATCGATTAACTGAAGAAAAAGAAAAGACAGAAAGCCTTATTAACCAAACAATACGTAATCTTCCTCATGGAATGCTGTTACTTGAAGTAGCCCAAGATGAATTCGGGACTCCATCGCATCTGGTGGTTAAAAAAACCAATTTGGCTTTTGAGCGACTTTTCAGAATAACATCGCGTGAATTAAAAGATCAAAAAGCAGATGATGTGTTTCCAAAAATATTCAGAAGTTCTTTTGATTGGAACAAGCAATATCTGAATGGAAAAAAAAATCATTTCTCCTTTTACCTTGACCGGCTTGATAAATATTATGATGTAAGTACCTTCAATCTTTCCAATAACCAGATTGTTAGTTTGTTCACCGATGATACCGTGAAACAACGGACTATCATTGACCTGGAAGAAAACAAACTTCGTTATCAGGTTCTTCTGGAAGCCATACCTGATTTGTTTTTTATAATCGACAAGGATGGCGTGTATGTTGATTTTGTCTTTAAAGCGTCTGATGCACTTAAAATAAAACCGGATGATATTATTGGCAACTCCATATTTGAAGTTGGATTTTCAGAAAAAATGGCAAGTAAAATATTTCAGTGCATTCAAACCTGTATCAGTCAGGATTCGATTGAAACGATAGAATATGCCCTGGAAATTGAAGGTTCATCGGCTTTGTTCGAAATGCGTATTGTGAGGCTTTCTGACCAATCTGTCATATCACTGGCACGCGACATCTCAAAACGCAAACTGGCTGAAATCCATCTGGAAGATGCCAAAAATAAAGCTGAAGAGGCAGATCGCTTGAAAACAGCTTTTCTGGCTAATATATCACACGAAATCAGAACTCCGATGAATGCCATCATTGGATTCTCCAAAATGATCGGTTCTCCTGAATTTGACGAAGAGGAGAAGAGCAAATTTATTGAAATCATTATTTCGAATGGTAAAGTATTGCTCTCATTGATCAATGATATGATCAGCCTTTCAAAAATTGAAAGCAACACGTTGATAGTAAAAATAGCTCCATGCCGTATTAATGACATGATGGTGCATCTTTACAAAGAGTTTGGGTATGAACTGGATGAAACCAAGCACATCAACCTGAAGATAAATTGTGAAAATTCAAATCAGAAATTTGCTGTAAATACTGATTCAATATTGCTTCAGTCGATCTTGCACAAACTCATCGATAACGGAATTAAATTTACAGAAGAAGGAGAAGTGGAGTTTGGGTACCGGATTCTTGAACCAAACTTCGTCGAATTTTTTGTCCGCGATACTGGTATTGGTATAGCTGAAAGAGATCAGGAACGGATTTTTGAAAGGTTTCACCAACTCGACAACCGGACCATTCGTGCCTATGAGGGTACTGGTTTAGGTTTATCCATATCACAACACTATGTTCGTTTGCTTGGCGGAAGCTTAAAGGTCAAATCAAAGGTGGGCAAAGGAACTACATTCTCGTTTACCATACCATACAAGAAAGAGGAAAGTCCGTTGAAAATTGTTCGCTAATTCATCTGTCCATTACCAAAAATTACTTGATTGCCGAATTAAGGTTGGTGTATCCAACCAAACGATCATAGCGCGCTGCCACATCCCTGTAGTAAGCGAATATCTGGTAATCGTTTTCAGTCAGGAAATAAGTTCCTTCCAGGTTTACTGAATCTGCATTTTTTGCTCCTTCCGGAACATATACGTATTGGTAGTTGTAATATCCCTGTTTAAGCATCAAGGTAAGTTCATAACCAGCCCGTTCAAAATTCCATTTCAGTTCATTCGATTTGTTTGCATTCCAACCTGTAAAAGCTCCGAATACATTTACTGTTCCGCCAACTAACTGGCTGGGCATGGCTAAAAAGAAATGCACAAACATATAGTCACATTCTGTATCATAATCAGTTACCCGATCCTGACTTTCAATTACAAAATTTCCGTTCATTTCTTTATAAGTACTGTATTTTTTATTGCTTCTGATTTCATCGGGCAGCAATGTGACATGGTAATAGGGTCTGAAAAATTTTATCTCACCCACATTCTCACCGTTATATCGTTTGGTCCGGATATCGAAATACCGGAATTCGTTTCCTCCCGGAAAGACATTCTCTTTGTTGTAATCATATTCCAACTGCTGATCTCGCAAGAAACTTGGCTTCAATCCCTGAATAGCATTATCCCACCGCCGGTTTTGCATGAGCACAATTTTAATATCATCGCGCTGATTTAGTAACCGGAGTTTTTCATGAAATAGTTTAAAATCTACTTCCTGATTTTCCCCGTTAAATGGATCGAATGTTGCTTTCTTTACCATTCCTTCAATCCTGACCAATGGTTCGACCACATAGAAACGTTGAATCAGTACCAGATTTTCGCGATTATTATTTTCAAAAACAACCACCGCGTAGTTTCCTGAATAGATAGGTGAACATTCTTCATTTGGAATTCTTAGCTGATAATTCACAAATTTGACCGTAGTGTTAAAACTTTGCGCATAATCGTTTATTGGATTATCAGGAAAGCCTTTTAAATACTCACTTTGACGGATAAAGGATTCGTTCCAGTTTGCATCGCAGTGAATCAGGGTGTAAGAGTAGTTTTTTGCATCTTCCGCCAAATCATCAAACTTGAGAATTAACTGAACATCGCTCCCAATTTCATATACGGGATTTGAAAGCTCGTTACCGTCCCTAAATAGTTGAACCGATTTGATTTCTTCCCGAAAAACGGAATTTTGATAATAGTAGTTGTCTGTTTTTGAGGCTCCTAGTGAATTTGGACTAAAAAAAATATTCAGGAGTGGTAAAAGAAGTAATAGTAGATATTTCATTTTGATTCTGGTTTTTCGATATACTTGAGACTCGTTAACTGAAGCTCGGTATTTCAAATTCATGTGCCTGATTTCTAAACGAATTTAGCCCGTCATTATTTCAAATGATTCAAGTTTATTGGGCAAAGATCATGAAAAGATTTTTAAATTTTTACTTTTACCAATCTATTAATTAACTATACGAGGGAATGCGATGTCAAAGGTTGTTCATTTAAAACGTGGATTAGATATCCGTTTAAAGGGGGATGCCGAAAAAGTATTTGGATCTTCGGTCAAAATTGATCAGGTCGCCCTTAAGCCGACAGATTTTCCAGGGTTTTCACCAAAAATTCTGGTAAAGGTAGGACAGAAGGTAAAGGCAGGGGAGTCTGTGTGTTTAGACAAATACAATCCCGAAATATTAATTACTTCCCCTACCAGTGGCGAAGTGTTGGCAATCAACCGTGGTGAACGAAGAAAAGTGCTTGAAATAGTAATAAAAGCGGATGGAAAAAATACTTCAGTTGATTTTTCAAAAGCTAATCCTGAAAATCTTTCACGTGACGAAATTAAAGACCAGCTAAAAATTAGCGGATTATGGCCATTCCTGAAACAGCGTCCATATGGAACCGTTGCCAAACCTGAAAGTACACCTTTGAGTATTTTTATTTCCGGATTTGATTCTTCGCCTTTAGCGCCTGACTATGAATTTATTTTGAAGGGTCAAACTTCTGCTTTTCAAACCGGAATTAATGCTCTTGCAAAATTAACAGACGGTAAAATTCATGTTGGAATACGTCCCGATCAGGCAAACGGATTCTTCTCCGGGATAAAAAATATAGTAATTACCCAATTTTCGGGTCCACATCCTGCCGGAAATGTTGGTATACAAATTCATCATGTAAGTCCGGTTAGTAAAGGTGATTTGATCTGGACTATTAATCCGCAGGAAGTTATTTATATAGGTCGGTTGTTTGAAACAGGAAATATTGATTTCACCAAAATCATTGCACTCACAGGTTCAGAAGTAAACTCACCCAAATATTACCAGGTTATTCACGGCACAAGCCTGGCAGGTCTGTTGAATAAAACGACCAAACAAGAAGCTAAAGAACGAATCATTTCAGGAAATGTTTTAAAAGGAGAGAATGTTGGCGCTGATGGGTTTCTTGGATTTTTCGATCAGCAGATAACCGTTATTCCTGAAGGAGATTATTATGAATTCTTAGGCTGGGCAATGCCTAGACTTGATAAATTCAGTATTTCACACTCGTATTTCTCCTGGCTTTTCCCAAAGAAAAAGTATAAGGCCGATTCGAACCTAAACGGCGAGGAACGCGCTTATGTCATGACCGGTCAATATGAAAAAGTACTTCCGATGGATATTCTTCCGGTATTTCTTATAAAAGCGATCATAGCTAATGACATTGATAAAATGGAACAGCTGGGTATTTATGAAGTGATTGAGGAAGACCTTGCATTGTGTGAATATGTTTGTACATCTAAAACAGAAGTTCAGCGTATTCTGCGTGAAGGCATCAATTTGATGATTAAAGAATTGGGTAATTAACTTACAATTTAAGATGAAATCACTCCGGAAATATTTAGATAAAAAGAAACCGCTTTTTCAAACAGGCGGCAAGTTTGCCAAATTAGGATCAACTTTTGGCGCCATTGAAACTTTTCTGTTTACGCCAAATCACACCTCCAAATCGGGCGTGCATATTCATGATGCCATTGACTTAAAACGAACCATGATTGTTGTAGTTCTGGCGATGGTTCCAGCTCTGTTGTTTGGAAGCTGGAATATCGGCTACCAAAATGGACTTGCTTTTGGCGTTGAAAGAGGGCTAATTGAAAACTTCATCTTCGGATTCATTAAGATTCTTCCCATTATAATTGTATCGTATGGTGTAGGTCTTGGAATTGAATTCATTGCGGCTCAAATCCGCGGACACGAAGTCAATGAAGGATATCTGGTAACAGGGATGCTGATTCCATTGATTTTACCCGTAAATATTCCACTTTGGATGGTTGCACTTGCCGTTGCCTTTGCTGTAATCTTTGGAAAGGAAATCTTCGGCGGAACTGGCTATAACATCATGAATGTGGCTTTACTTGCCCGGGCATTTCTGTTTTTCGCATATCCGTCGCAAATGTCGGGCGACGCTGTATGGATTTACGAATTGCCTTCAAAAGTTCCCGTCGACGGTTTTTCCGGTGCTACCCCTCTTGCACAACTTGCACAAGGCACAACATCAAAAATGGCTTCTTTTTCCGATATGTTCATGGGATTTATTCCCGGTTCAATAGGGGAGACATCAACTCTGACCGTTCTGATTGGTGCGGCTATTCTGATCTTCACCGGTATTGGAAGCTGGAAAATTATGCTTTCAACTGTATTGGGAGCGCTTGCTATTGGTTTGCTTTGCAACATTCTGGCGGTAAACGAATATATGGCTTTACCTCCATATTATCATCTGGTCATGGGCGGATTTGCTTTCGGAGCTGTTTTCATGGCCACTGATCCGGTAACTGCTTCACATACCGAAAAGGGAAAATGGATCTATGGTTTCATGATCGGTGCGTTGGCTGTTTTGATCAGGGTATTTAATCCCGCCTATCCTGAAGGAATGATGCTTGCCATCCTGTTAATGAATATCTGGTCACCATTGATTGATTATTTCGTAATTGAAAGTCACATCAAACGTCGATTGAAAAGAGCCAAAACGAAAGCAAATCCATAAAAAGGAAAACTATGAAGAATTTTAGCAATACCTATATTTTTATCTTTTCCATCATTATGGTTGTGGTTGTAGCATTGCTCTTATCATTGGCTGCTATGCAATTAAAACCATTTCAGGACAAGAATATTGAAATTGAGAAAAAACAAAATATTCTCGCCTCTATCCGGATTAAATCTACCGTAAATGATGCTGTAGAACTCTATGCCAAATATATTACCGACAGTTATGTCCTGAACAACAAGGGAGAAAAACAGGAAGGTGTTGATGCATTTTCGGTTGAGTTAAAGAATGAAGTTAACAAACCTGCTGCCGAAAGGCTGTTGCCGGTTTACATTGGTACTCTCGATAATCAGACCAATGCATATGTTATTCCACTTCGGGGGAAAGGATTATGGGGACCAATCTGGGGATATATTTCGTTGCAACCTGATCTGAATACCATTTACGGCGCAGTTTTCGATCATCAGGGTGAAACACCAGGATTGGGAGCTGAAATTTCTACGGAATGGTTTCAAACACCATTTTTCGGCAAAACTATTTTTAAAGATTCAACCGAGTTTGTTTCCATCAAAGTTTTAAAAGGTGGTGCCAGGAAAGACGATCCACATGCAGTGGATGCCGTTACAGGAGGTACCATTACCTCCAAAGGACTTGAAGCTATGTTGGATTCCTGTTTGGTACCCTACAAACCTTATTTTATTAAAAACCGTCAAAAATAAAACTGATAGCCATGAGTATATTTTCTTCAAAAAACTTCAAACTACTTTTGAATCCGCTGAACCTGGACAACCCGGTCACGGTTCAGATTTTAGGAATTTGTTCGGCACTGGCTGTGACGACCAAATTGAAACCTTCCATTGTGATGGGACTTTCGGTCATTGTAGTAACTGCATTTTCTAATCTGGTCATTTCTGCGATGCGCAATTCCATACCGCCACGTATCCGCATCATCGTGCAACTGGTTGTCGTGGCCAGTATGGTTATTCTGGTCGATCAGCTTTTGCGGGCATTTGTTTATGATGTAAGTAAACAGCTTTCGGTTTATGTCGGACTCATTATTACCAATTGTATTATCATGGGAAGACTGGAAGCTTTTGCCATGGGAAATAAGCCATGGCCTTCTTTTATTGATGGACTTGGAAATGGATTAGGTTATTCCATGATTTTGATTGTAGTTGGATTCATTCGCGAACTTTTCGGATCAGGAGCTATCCTCGGTTACCAGGTTATTCCACAGTCGTTTTACGATGCAGGATACATTAACAACGGGATGATGATAATGCCCACCATGGCCCTGGTGCTGGTCGGTGTTATTATCTGGATACAGCGCAGTTTCAACAAAGAACTAATTGAAAAAGAATAATCCCTTTAAATAAATCGATTATGCAAGAAATTATCAACATATTCATCCGGTCGGTTTTTATCGACAATATGATCTTCGCTTTTTTTATTGGGATGTGTTCCTATCTGGCGGTTTCAAAAACGGTGAAAACCTCTATAGGATTGGGCGTTGCAGTCATATTTGTGCAAATCATTACTGTTCCGGTCAACTATTTATTATTGGAATATGTAATGAAACCGGGAGCATTGGCCTGGTTGGGAGACAGCTTTAATGATGTGGATCTTTCTTTCCTCAGTTTCATGGTGTTTATTGCAACAATTGCGGCAATGACTCAGCTCGTCGAAATGATTATTGAAAAATTCTCACCCGCTTTATACAATTCGCTCGGAATCTTCCTGCCATTGATCGCTGTAAATTGCGCTATTCTAGGAGGATCATTATTCATGGAACAACGGGAATATAAGAATATCGGTGAAGTTTTATCCTGGGGACTTGGTTCTGGAGTGGGTTGGGCTCTTGCCATTGTTTCACTTGCAGCTGTGCGTGAGAAGCTAAAATACAACAAGATTCCGGCACCACTTCGCGGAATGGGTATCGCGTTTATCATTACAGGTTTAATGGGAATCGCTTTTATGAGTTTTCTGGGAATTAAAATTTAATGTGAAAAAAATTATATCCAATGATATTAGGTTCAGTCATTTTTGTAATAATTTCAAGCATAGTAGCCTTTTTGGTTATTGTTCTGGTTCTGGTTTCTGCCTTATTATATGCCCGAGCCAAACTGACGGCAGTAGGTCAGGTCAAAATCACGATCAACGATGAAAAGGAAGTTACTGTTAATCCCGGAAGTTCATTGCTGTCGACCTTATCCGAAAGTGGAATATTTCTTCCTTCCGCTTGTGGCGGCGGAGGCACTTGTGCACAATGCCGTTGCCAGGTAGTTGATGGCGGAGGATCAATACTAGCTACTGAGATCGATCATTTCACGCGCAAGGAACAACAGGATCATTGGCGTCTTGGCTGCCAGGTGAAGGTACGCGAGGATATGAAAATTAAGGTTCCGGAACATGTACTTGGCGTTAAAAAATGGGAATGTGAAGTTGTTTCAAACGAGAATGTAGCTACTTATATTAAAGAATTTGTTGTTCGTCTGCCTGAAGGTGAAACTCTTGATTTTAAATCAGGAGGTTATATTCAGATTGATGTTCCACCTATTGAGGTCGATTTTAACGATATGCTTATTGGCGATGAATATCGCCCAGAATGGGAACGCTACGGAATGTTTAAGCTGCAAATGAAAAATCCGGAACCAACATTCCGCGCCTATTCAATGGCCAATCATCCGGCTGAAGGAAACATTGTTATGCTCAACATTCGTATTGCCACACCACCGTTCGATCGGGTAAATGGTGGATTCCAGAAGATAAATCCTGGTATCTGCTCATCATTTATTTTCTCGCGTAAGCCTGGCGATAAAGTAACCATCTCAGGCCCATACGGCGAATTCTTCCTGAAGGAAAACAATAACGAAATGATGTTTATTGGTGGTGGTGCCGGAATGGCCCCCATGCGTTCACACTTGTTTCATTTGTTTCATACCGTAAAGGAGACCGGTAAAAAAGTGACATTCTGGTATGGTGCCCGATCATGGAGAGAAGTTTTTTATTTTGAAGAGTTTATGGACATACAAAAGCGTTTCCCCAACTTTTCGTTTCATCTGGCATTGTCTGACCCTCAACCTGAAGATAACTGGACAGGTGCCAAAGGATTTATTCACCAGGTTATTTACGATCAGTATTTGAGTAAACACGAAGAGCCGGAAGAAATTGATTACTATCTTTGCGGCCCGCCGATGATGAACAGCGCGGTTAATAAGATGCTGTATGACCTTGGCGTACCCGACGAAAACGTTTTATTTGATGACTTTGGGGGATAAATTTCCCCTTTAATAAAGGGAAATAGTCATTAGTCATTAGGAAAGCAGGCATTTATACAATTTTCCATTGACTACTGACTAATGACTGTTTCCAATTGGCAATTAGTTAGATATTGTTTTTAGTCCTATAGATTTTGGACAGAACTACCTTTTATGAATGACTTGACTTTATGATCTATCATCGCAAATTTATACACCAAAAATCAAAAACCTGGGTGGTTTTTGTTCATGGAGCCGGAGGAAGCAATGTGGTCTGGTTTCGTCAGTTAAAGGAATTTAAAAAACACTTTAATGTACTTTTGGTTGATTTGCGTGGTCATGGTAAATCCAAACCAGTCTTAGAGGAAGAAGATTCAGAATATTCGTTTAATGAGGTTGCCCTCGATGTTATCCAGATCATGGATCATCTGGAGATCAAAAAAGCACATCTGGTTGGAATTTCGTTGGGATGTATTGTTGTCCGGGGCATCGATAAACTTGCCCCCGGAAGGGCTGAATCCATTATTTTGGGAGGTGCGATTATCCAGTTCAACAAAACGCTAAAGGTGTTAATTGTTATGGCAAAAATTCTGAATTCAGTTTTGCCGTACATGTGGCTCTATAAACTGAATGCTTTAATATTGATGCCGTTACGTAAACATAGGGAGTCGCGCAATATTTTTATTCAGGAAGCTATTAAGCTGGGAGAAAAAGAATTTGCCAAATGGATGAAAATGACCCGCGAAATCAAGTCGAACTTAAATGACTTCTTTTACAAGGAACCAACGGCTCCAGTACTGTACCTGATGGGTGACGGGGATCACATGTTTTTACCCATGGTTTCTGATTTAGTCAAACGCCATGTTAACGCCCATCTTGAAATCATTAAAAACAGTGGTCATTGCTGTAACCTCGATCAGGCAGGCATTTTTAACGAGATTTCAATTCATTTTATAAAGCAAAATTCCATAAAGCCGGAGATATTGCAATATCAATAAATTACGCCGGGATAGTAAAATAGAAAGTTGATCCTTTTCCGACAACTGATTCGACCCAGATTTCCCCGCCAAACATTTCCACCAGTTGTTTCGACAGAAACAGCCCGATACCTGTTCCTCTGTAGAGATGCTGTTTGTTGTTGTCAATTTTCATAAACCGGTCGAAGATCATCAGTTGATGATCGGTGTGAATTCCTATTCCGGTATCCTTTACAGAAAAGGTAAAAAACTCTTTATCTTTCTTACACCTAAGCTCGATTAAACCTTCATCTGTGAATTTTACTGCATTCGACAATAAGTTACGAAGGATCTGTTCCAACCGTACCTGATCGACTGTTACCAATAGTTTTTCATGATCTAACTGTGCGATAACATTTACATTTTTTTTTGCTGAAGCAGTAAGTTGAAAGGACTGGGTAATCTGCCGTATTATTGGAACAACATCAATTTCCTTGACCTTTATGGTAAGCTGATTGGATTCAATCTTTGATACATCAATGATATCTTCGATCAGACTAAGCAGGTAATCACTGTTGTGCTCAACCTGCTCCTGAAAAATCTTTCTATCCTCCTCCGTTATTTTCTGATCCGACATCAGTGAAGAGAAGCCAACAATCGCATTCAGCGGAGTTCGTATTTCGTGCGACATATTGGCAACAAATGCCGACTTTAACTGATCCGACATTTTTGCCCGTTCGTATTCCTGAATGTAATTTTTTTTGATGGCTGCAACGAAAGAAAAAATCACCACCAAATTAAAAACCATACCTGTATAATTATCCATTAATCTGGTTTTTAAATCCGGATAAAATCCAATTTCTTCAGCGAAGTTTACCTCTATCAAATACATGCAAAAAAGATTAATTAACAAAAATGCAGAAATGTAAAGGAAAAATTTCTTGTCGAAAACCAAAATCATGAAAGCAAATAGAACAATATAAAGGGGCAAAATTGGGCCATTGGAGGCATAGTTATAAAACCAAAGCAGATTGATAAAGCCCAGCGAAACAAAACTAGTTATCCATTTAAATAAATTTCTGCTATTGGCAAATCGTCCATACAAATAGAGTACAAAATAAATTGGAACACCTAATGCAGTATAAAATACTAGGGTATCCTTGAGACCAGACAAAAAATTAAAAAGAGTACTTATGGTTATGATGATGGTGACAATCAGAGTGGTTAATAATAACAACCTGTCTTCAAAGCTTTGAGCTGATTTTCCATAAATCAGGTTTTGAATACTGCCCCAATATGAATAGATTTTTTTCATTTGGAAAAACTTGAAAATCGAACAAATTTGAAGAAATGTATACTCAAAATATTCAGAAATTCCAGTAGGATAATTATCATTATTCACAAAAAACAGGTTTAGCAAAAATACTTAGGATTGGATTCGTCGACAGAGAGTTGCTTAAAACGAAGTTCCTTTCTTGCTTTTGCCTGTTCTATTTTGTCATAGGTTTGAGCACATGTGACGCCATTATCTTTCATGTATTTATTGCTCCCAATATGGGTGTTTGGAAATTTTCCATCTTTTCTGAACAGGGTTTGTATAGCGAGCCCAACTACAACCAACGTCATAACCACAACAGCAAGCAGTATAACTTTTAATATTGCCATGATCTTACTCCCTTTTCCAGTTAATGAATTGCAATAATAAGCCCTAAAGCTAAATAAATATGAAAGAATGTGTATTTTTAAATCTGCAAAAATACAATTTAAATCTATTCTCATGGAAAAACACATCAATGTTGTTGCCGCACTTCAAATCGGCCTTAGTGTTTTCAACTTACTTATTGCATTGTTGATTTTTACTGTTCTAAAATTAGTCGTTGGATTTGTAGATGAACCCAATGCCGGAACAATTCTTTCGATTGTTGCTGATGTTCTGGCCATCGTATTCATCGTTATTTCTGTGCCGGGGATATTGGCCGGAATGGGCCTTTACAGAAGGAAAGAGTGGGCCCGTATATTAACCCTGATTCTTTCGGTGATTGAAATTTTCAGTTTCCCATTTGGGACTGCAATCGGAATTTATTCCATCTGGGCATTGATTCAACCTGAAACAATCGCCGCGTTTGGCAAAACCGAAGAAATTAAGTTCTGATCACCGAGTGAAATCCATTTATATACTAATTGGTGGCCGTGTTCAGGGTGTTGGATTCAGGTATTTTGCCATTCACAAAGCCAATGAACTTCACATTTTTGGTTGGGTCAGAAATACGCCTGATGGAAAAGTTGAAATTGAGGCAGAAGGCTATCCTCAAAATGTGGATATCTTTAGGGATTGGATGAAAATTGGTCCTTCCAGAGCCATTGTCCAAACCTTTTCAGTTTCTGAAATTACCCCGATTCGAAACTTCACCAACTTTATTATTCGATAAATTTCCCCTTTTCCTATTTTCTTTTTACTAATGACTTTTTACTCGATTTTATGAAGAACTATCACATGTCTCCTGACGAATTCAGGAAACAAGGAAAACAAATGATCGACTGGATTGCCGACTACTACGAAAACGTTGAAAAGTATCCGGTATTATCACAAGTTAAACCCGGAGAAATAAAAAACCAGTTGCCTGATGCTCCTCCAGACGAAAGTGAATCGATGGAGAAGATCATGGCAGATGTCAATTCGATCATAATGCCCGGGATTACTCATTGGCAATCGCCCAGCTTTTTTGCCTATTTTCCGTCCAATTCATCTGGGCCATCGGTTCTGGGCGATTTGCTTTCGTCCGGGTTGGGAGTTCAGGGGATGATATGGGCAACAAGTCCGGCATGCACCGAATTGGAGACCAGGGTTTTAGATTGGCTTGCAGAAATGCTTCAACTTCCGGAAAAGTTCCGATCAACTTCAGTGGGTGGTGCAGTGATTCAGGATACCGCTTCAAGTGCCGCATTAAGTGCAGTATTGGCTGCCAGAGAGAGAAAAACCAATTATCAAACCAACAACTCCGGAAATTTGGGGAGTATGGTTGCCTATGTTTCAAACCATACACATTCGTCAGTCGAAAAAGCCATAAAAATTGCAGGAATTGGAAAAAATAACCTTCGATTGATTGGTGTTGATGATAACCTCGCTATGCGTTCAGATTTACTGGAGATTGCCATTAAAAACGACTTGCAAAATGGCTTGGTTCCCTTCTTTGTTTGTGCAACAGTTGGTACGACTTCAACCAATGCGATGGATCCATTGCCAGAAATAGGCAAAATCTGCCGGAAATATGATCTGTGGATGCACATCGATGCTGCCATGTCAGGTACTGCGGCCATTTGTCCTGAATACCGGTATCTGTTGAATGGTATTGAACTGGCCGACAGCTTTTCGTTTAATCCGCATAAATGGATGTTTACCAATTTCGATTGCAATTGCTTTTTCGTAGCCGATCGTTCTGTTCTGATTAAAACATTGAGCATTCTTCCTGAATACTTAAAAAATCAGGCTACCGAAAGTGGCGCCGTTTTTGATTACCGCGACTGGCATATCCAACTTGGGCGCAGGTTTCGTTCACTGAAACTTTGGTTTGTTATCAGGCATTATGGAGTCAATGGATTGCGCTTTCACATTCAGCAACACATTAATATGGCACAACAATTTGCCGAATGGATCAGAACTTCAGAAGAGTTTGAGCTTATTGCTCCGGCCCCGCTTAATCTCGTTTGTTTTGCACATAAAAACGGGGACGATTTCAATAGGAAACTGCTCGAAACAATCAATAGTCAAGGTAAAATGTACTTTACGCATACCGTTATCAACGGGCGATATGTGCTTCGGATCTGCATTGGACAAACGCATACGGAACCTGAACATGTGCAGCAGGCGTGGAAAATCATTCAGGAAACTGCTAAAGAATTAAGCAGCAAGGAATAATATCTGCAACCATCAGAGCATGTATTTGTTATTGACGGGGTGACTCTGAGTTACCCCGTCAATTTTATGCACTTCAATGCAGAAACATGTTCAACAACAATTTTTGATACATTTAATTTCATAAGTGTTAGATTTACGTTTATTATTAATTCATTATTTTTACAACTTCAAAACGAAAACATCTTAAAATTTAGATCATGATAAACTTAAAAGAACTGGAAGTTTGGTTTATTACGGGTAGCCAGGATTTGTATGGCCCCAAAGTGTTGGAACAAGTAGCAACCAACTCAAAAGAAATTGCAGCTTTTTTTAATAGCTCGGCACAAATACCGGTAAGCGTTGTGTACAAATCAGTAATGAGGAGCCCTGACGAAATAACCAATGTTTGTATTGAAGCCAATTCAAGCAAAAAGTGCATCGGTGTAATCACTTGGTGTCACACCTTTTCTCCATCAAAAATGTGGATCAACGGGCTGAAATTATTGAACAAGCCAATGCTTCAGCTTCACACCCAATATAACCGTGACCTTCCGTGGAGCGAAATCGACATGGATTTCATGAATTTGAACCAGTCTGCTCACGGCGACCGCGAACATGGTTTTATTTTAACCCGTATGCGCAAAGCGCGTAAAGTAGTGGTTGGATATTGGAAAGAAGATGATGTTCAGGAACGCATTGGCATATGGAGTCGCGCTGCTGCTGCATGGTACGATATGCAGGGCGCTAAACTTGCCCGTTTTGGCGACAACATGCGCGAAGTAGCCGTTACCGAAGGCGACAAAGTAGAAGCTCAGATTAAGCTTGGTCTTTCGGTTAATACATGGCCGGTTGGCGACATTGTAAAAATTATCGACGGTGTTAGCGAAACTGAAATCGATAAATTGATTCAGGAATACGATGAAACGTACGATTTTGACAAAGATGCCAAGGTGGGTGGTAAATATCACGAAAGTGTTCGTTATCAGGCACGCATCGAAGCCGGAATCAAATCGTTTATGGTGGCTGGAAATTTTAAAGCTTTCACAACTACATTCGAAGATCTTCACGGATTAAAACAATTGCCAGGTTTAGCTTCTCAGCGATTAATGGCTGCAGGTTACGGATTCGGCGCTGAAGGCGACTGGAAACATGCCGCATTGGTTCGTGCAGTAAAAGTAATGGGCATTGGATTAAAGGGCGGTTGTTCTTTCATGGAAGATTATACCTATCACCTAAACCCACTTAGCGGCTACAAGGCTTTAGGCGCTCACATGCTCGAAATTTGTCCGTCAATTGCCGGCGACAAAGCAAAAATTGAAGTTCATCCTCTGGGAATTGGCGGCAAAGACGCTCCTGCCCGTTTGGTATTTAATACACTGACCGGACCTGCAACCTGTACAAGTCTGGTAGATATGGGAACCCGTTTCCGTATGGTTGTACACGATGTTGAATGTGTCGCACCTGAAGCCAAACTCGAAAAACTGCCTGTTGCCAGTGCACTGTGGACTCCAATGCCTGATCTTAAAACAGGGGCTGCTGCATGGATTTACGCCGGAGGGGCACATCACAACGCATTTAGCCAGGCGGTTACTGCCGAATACATTGAAGATTTCTGCGATATGGCTGGCATCGAACTTGTTCAGATTAACAAGAATACTACTATTCCTGAATTTAAAAAGGAACTGAAATGGAATGATCTGTATTACCTGCTTTCAAATGGATTAAGGTAAAGTTTGCAGAAAAAAGTCTGCAGAAAAAAGTCATTAGAAAAGAGGAATTAGGAAAGAGGAATTAGGAAAGGGGAAATCTTTCATCGGGTTTTTCTTTCCTTTTTCCTCATTTTTTTTCTATTGACTAATGACTTTTTCCTTGTTCTTGAAGTTGTTTGATCGCTTCTGAAAGTTCTTGTCGCTCATAGTATTTTTGGTGGGCCAGATTTAGAAAACGAAGGATAACAAAAGCATCAAAGTACTGGAAAAACCGTTTTCGGAAGGATGTTGCCGAGGAACTGTTCTGGTTTAACTCTGCCAGCTTATTTGAAAAATCAAGAATTTGAAGGTATTCCCGGACAGAATCCGGCAATGAAGACAAGAGCTTTTCAGAATTTTCGGGAATAATTCTGAAAAAGGAATCAACAGCATCAAACAAGACTTTTAAATCTTTAAAAGCTGAAAAATTATAGGTCAATGCTAAGTCTTCGGCATCATTCATCCATTTTGTCATGGATGCCCCTGTCCCAAATGGCACCCGGTTTGAAACCCTTGCCGATGGGTAAACAAATGCATCATTGATTTCAGTAATTGGACCGAGATTGGTCAGTTTATGCAGAAAATAAAAATCTTCGCCTGCCTGTCTGCGATTCATTCCTCCCTGCTTTACGTAGGCCTCTGCCCTTACAGCAAATGCTGAACCGATGGTATAAATCGAATTCGGATATCCTATGAATTCCAATGCTTTTTTGTAGTAATGGAGGTAATCTTCATAAAGCTGAATACCCTGTTTCTGTTTCAGGTCATCTACTTCTTCTATTCTATGCCTGAAATTAATTGTAACAGCAAAACATGATTTATTTGCTTTGAAGGCGGCTTCAATCTGCTTAAGGTAATTCACCGAAACCAGACAGTCGGCGTCCAGTGAAACGATTACTCCTTCAGGCTTGTTTATCGCATGAAAACGCCGGATGGCCTCATCCATGCCAATTTTGCGAGCCATTCCGGCACCTGCAAACTTAGGGGTTACATTAGTTGCATAGATCGGATGCAAAACCAGGTTCGGCCGGTCATTCTCCTTTTTCCATTCAAACAGTTTCAGGTAATTCTGCAGATTAAAATCTTTAACAACCTGACTGCTATTTTCAGATTCATTAACCACCACAATCACCTCACAATACGAACGGATCGGCTCACAAGCCCATAAGGATTCCAACGTACGAAAAATTTCAGGTTCGTTCAGGCAGGGTATCATCACAATGAACGACAGGGCTTCCGGAACTTTCTCATTGATGAAAACCGGGTAAACCACATTATTTTGAATATACCTGTCGGCAAATGTGTTCATCGTTATTTTTCAGATTTTGCAAAACAAAAAAATCCGAAGTAGTTCGGATTTTTCAAATGTAATATAGTTGATGTTACTATTTCAATTTTGCTTTCGAATACCGGGCATTTAATCCAACCAAAACTTCTTTGGTAATATTATGCGATTCGTCTCCAACTAAAACTTCAGCAGCATTTAGGATATAACTGTATTTTTTATCCTTGTTGTAAACTTTAAGATAATTCAATACACTATCTAAAAGTTGTTTGTTGTTATCAGCTTGCATCTGAGCCAGTTTCGCAGATAATTCCTGATCAAGTTTGCCAATTTGCTGTTCTTCGCCAACTAAACGATCACGTTCCTGCATTGCACGTTCCTGAGATAAGAATCCTCCGCGCTGAACCTTTTCCTGAAAAGCAGCAGCCTGAGATTCAAAACGGTTACGTTTTTCGCCATATTCTTTGGTAAAAGCTTCCTGTTGTTTGGTAAATCCGTCATGCATTTCTTGCGCGAAGTCGTAATTCACAACCAAAGAATCAACTTTAATAAAGGCAATTTTTAATTCGGAAGAAGCATCATCCTTATTCTCATCTTTCCCTGCACCATTCAATTTACTTCCACTAAAATGCAGAAAATAAAGAACTGCAATTGCAACAAACAAAACAATACTAACGACCAATGATGTATTTTTCATCCGAATATAATTTGTTTAAAATTTGCCAGATGGAACCCGCATATGAAGTATTCATCTTTATTTGTGATTAACGAATATGCTCGTTTAAAATGCCACTTTCGAATTTAATTGTGCCAAAAATAAAAATTTATTGTCACTATCCATTCATAAACCAGATTATTTTTCAGAACCAGGGCTGATTCAGTATTATGTAGAAATAATGTGATAAAAGCTGCGTAAAATCATAAGTTCACCTTGATAAACATCATTGAATACAAGTTATTTTCCGAAGTATTTTTACGGTTCATGATATAAACTGAAATTGTTTGGAAATGCTTAACAGAATATTGGCAGACGCCCTTCCTTATATGCCGAAAAAATTGATTTGGATTTTTTCGAAGCGATACATTGCGGGAGAGACTATTGAAGATGGGCTGAAAGCTTGCCTTGAACTCAATAAGCAAGGTATTGAGGTAACTGTTGATTTGCTGGGTGAATTTATTTCTACCATTGAACAGGCAGAGGAAAATAAAAACAAATACATTGAGATTATTGATCGCTTTACCACTGAAGGTATAATTGGCAACTTTTCAGTGAAACCAACATCGTTCGGATTGTTGATTGACAAAGAAGTTTGCTTAACAAATATTGAAGCGGTTATCTTAAAAGCTGTAGAGAAGAAAACGTTTATCCGGATTGACATGGAAGATTCACAATGTGTCGACTCCGAACTGGAAATATATCGCAAGCTCCAGCAGAAATATCCGGCAAATGTTGGCTTGGTTTTACAGGCTTACCTTCGCCGAACCAAGAATGACCTAATAAACATGAGTAATATCCATTCCAATGGAAGTCCTCTCAATTTCAGGTTATGCAAGGGCATATACGTTGAACCAAAACATATAGCATTTAAAGCTTTTGAAGAAGTACAGGAGCATTACCTTGATGATCTGAAATATATGTTGGACCACAACATGTATGTTGGAATTGCAACTCACGATAAATTTTTGGTAGATCATGCCATTGAGATTATTAAGGAGAAGAAAGCAGACAAAACAAAATATGAATTTCAGATGCTTTACGGAGTAACTCCGGAGCTGAGAAGCAGTATCGTAAAGCAAGGACATAAAATGCGTGTGTATGTGCCATTTGGGAAAGACTGGTTTGGTTATTCGACCCGACGGTTAAAAGAAAATCCAAAGATGGCCTCACACATATTAAAGGCACTTTTTTTTAGGGGTTAATTTTAGGGGTTTTTGATAAGGGAGGTTCTGAAAAGACCTCCCTTTTTGTTTCGGAGTAGAATGTAAATTTCAAATCCTTCCATTGTTTCATTTACTGAATTATCGGGCATGCAACACAAATCGCGTTTACATTAAATGGCAAGAATATTTCATTTGATTTCCGTTGAGAACAATTCAATATCAAAATAAGAAATCAACGCTATGTTCTGGTTGTGCATACTCATCCCCATTCCGGAAATTGAGTTTTATTAAGATCCAGTTTGGCGATTGACTGCAAATCAGATTTGTCAAGCTCAAAATTGAAAATGTCTAAATTTTCAATCATATGTGCTTTTTGGGTACTTCTTGGAATAGCAACAATACCTCGCTGGTGATGCCACCTTAAGCACACCTGAGCGATACTCTTATTGTACTTTTTGCCAATATCGGCCAGGGTTTGGTTAGTGAATATTCCGTTGCGACCCGCTGCAAAGGGTGACCAGGCTTCCATTTGTACTGAATCTTGCTTCAAAGCTTCATAATTCTTGTGTTCCTGAAAGAAAACATGTGTTTCGATTTGATTGATCGCGGGTTTTATTTTGGCATATGCCATCAAATCATCAAGTTGATCAGGTTCAAAATTGCTTACTCCGATGGCTCTGATTTTACCTTTCGTGTGAAGCTCTTCCATTGCCCTCCACGAACCCTTTACGTCACCGCGAGGCCGGTGGATGAGGTATAAATCTAAATACTCCAGCCCCAATTTGTTCAAGGTTGTTTCAAAGGCTTTTTTTGCATTTTCATAACCCGAATCGTCAACCCAAAGTTTTGAGGTTATAAATAGTTCATCTCTTTTAAAGCCACTTTGCTTAATCCCTGCTCCAACAAATTCTTCGTTCCCATATACCTTGGCAGTATCAATAAGACGATAACCCACTGAAATTGCATCAGATACACTTCGTTCACAGATAGTGCCATTTAAGGTATTCGTACCAAATCCCAGCATCGGCATTGAGATGCCATTATTGAGCTTTACGGTTGGAATTAAATTCCCCATTTGGCTGTTGCTAAGAGCACCAAATACTTTATTCCCACTAAAAAATAGAGCAGAAACTGCAAATATTGAACTTGTCTGTAGAAACTCCCTACGTTTTATACCTTCGGATTGATTTTTTTTCTCCATTTTATTCTTGTTTATTTAGTTCAGATATATCACTTTTTCAAACAATCTGTTGTGGAAGATTGGGTTTTGCATCTGCATTATTGGACTTGAAAACACGGAATTTTGTGCTTCCGGTTTAGAACCCATATGTTTTTAATATTCAGGTATTGAAACATACTTCAAAACAAATGGTTTAAAACAAAGTTTTCATGTAATGTTTTCTAAGCATTGACTAAACAAAAAGATCAACACATTTATGTGTTGATCTTTTTGTTATTACGAAATTTATGGGCGGAGAGCGAGGGATTCGAACCCCCGGTACCGTTACCAGTACAACGGTTTTCGAAACCGTCCCATTCGACCGCTCTGGCAGCTCTCCTTATAAATGATTAACGATTAACGAATAAATTTAAAATCTCAAATCGTTGATCGCTAATCTATAATCAGAACACACAAATATAAAAACTTCTTACTTCCTTTTCTCAAACTCAGCTAATGCCTGATCCAAAAATTCAACAAAATGGTCGGCGTTCAGGTCGTAAGCCCTCGGTTCAACCAACTTTTGTTCTTTTCCATCAAGCAAAACATAGTATGGTTGTGCGTTTACTCCATAGCGCGAAATCTGGAAATCGGCATATTTTTTCCCCAAGGTTTTCTTTACTTTACCGTCATAAGTGGAAGTAATCCATTCGCTTTCAGGTAAGGTTGATTTATCGTCAACATACAGGGCAATAACTACAAAGTTGTTTTTAAGCCGTTCAAGTACTCGTGGATCAGACCAAACATTGGCTTCCATTTCACGGCAGTTTACACACCCGTGTCCCGTAAAATCGATGAAAACCGGTTTATTCTGTTTCCGGGCACAAGCCATTCCCTGTTCGTAATCAAAATAACCTTCCAATCCATGAGGTAAATGTAGAAATTCACTGAATTTAGGTTTATCACAGATTTCTACATTGCTAATCATTTGTCCTGAAGCTGTTTGATGTGGAGTTCCGAGTTTGATTTCATCCCGGATAATCTGATGCAAATCGAAATCGTGAGTCGCTTGTGGAGGAAGATAACCAGAAATAGCCTTTAGAGGCGCTCCAAACATTCCGGGAAGGAGATAAACTACAAATGCGAAAGAAACTATTGCGAGAAGCAAACGCGGAACTGTTACATGTTTCACCTCGCTGTCGTGAGCAAATTTCAATTTTCCGAGCAAATAAACTCCCAATAAAGCAAAGATTACAATCCAAAATGCAAGATAAACTTCACGATCAAGTATACCCCAATGATAAGTCTGGTCGGCTACACTCAGGAATTTTAATCCAAGCGCCAGTTCCAGAAAACCAAGTACAACTTTTACCGAATTTAGCCATCCACCCGATTTTGGCAGATTATTAAGCCAAGCCGGAAATAAAGCAAAAAGGGTAAATGGCAGGGCAAATGCCAATGAGAATCCAAACATTCCCACTATTGGCTTTAAAATCTGTCCCCCGGCTGATTCAACCAGAATGGCACCAACAATAGGACCTGTACACGAAAAAGAAACCAATACCAATGTCAAAGCCATAAAAAATGAACCTACAAGTCCACCTTTATCAACCTGTTTGTCAGATTTATTAACCAGCCAGCTTGGAAGTACAATTTCGAACATTCCGAAGAAAGAAAAGGCAAAAACCATGAAAACGGCGAAGAAAATAAGGTTCGGGATCCAGTGGGTGCTCAGCCAATTAGCAGCCCCGGGTCCAAAGATAACTGCGACAAGGGTCCCGATAATCGTATAAATAGCAATGATCGAAAAACCATAAAACATTGCATTTAATCTGGACTTGAGTTTCGATTCCCCGCTATTCATAAAAAACGAAACGGTCATCGGAATCATTGGGAACACACAGGGTGTTAAAATTGCTGCTAAACCAGCAAGAAATGAGAAAAACAGGAAAAGTAAAAGATTCCCGGAGCTTGACTTTTGGTTTGTATCTGGAGTAATTAAAGGAGTAGTTACGGTTTTTGAATCTTGCGAAGAATTCAGACTGAAAGAAAATTCAGCTTCGGCAGGGGGGGTGCAGGTTTCATCGTTGCACGACATGAATTCGACGAATCCTTTAATTTCAGTTTTTCCAGGGTTTATTAATTTTATCTTCTGGGTCAATGTAACCTGGTCGCTAAAATAACCGACATTCATATTGAATATCTTATCGAAGTATTTCACTGGAAGTGGATCTTTCACCAGTTCTCCCACAAAATCGAATAGGGTAGAATCTGAAAAATGGATTGATGTTTTAATCGGGCCACCTTCCTCAAGTTGAGTATCATAGAGATGCCATCCTTCTTCAATTTTTGCTTTGAAAATCAGGGTTGCTTCGTTTCCTTCCTGCTTAGATTCGAAAGTCCATTTTACTGGCTCAACAATTTGAGCAAAAGTTTGAAATCCGACGAGAAATAAAAAGCTTAGAAAAAGTGAGACATGTTTCATCGACTTATTTTTATATTTTACTAAAAGCAAAAATACACAATGGATTGAATCAAATCATGAAAACGATCATTGAAAAATCCTAATAACTGTTAAAGACATCAGATATATTGTAAATAAAAAATCCCGGCATTTAATTACCGGGATTCTTTATGGAGATTAAAATACAATCTCTTCCTGATTTTCATCAAAGAAATGGTACTCTGTAAGTGTATAGGAGTTTATTTCCTCCACTTTAATACTTTTTAGGAATTTATAGGCCCACTTTCGTTTTAGCGACCAGATCCCTTTATTCAGATATGCAGCTAAATAAGGATGTGTTTTGATAATGACTTTATTCTTATTGAGCTCTTTAAAAATATAATTGACTTTACTTTCCAGTTCATCAACTAATAAGACAGTTGGCGTCACTTTTCCTGTTCCATTACAGGTTGGGCAAACTTCAGCTGTTTCAACATGTTCTTCAGGACGGACACGTTGACGGGTTATCTGCAAAAGGCAGAATTTGCTCAATGGTAAAATGTTGTGCTTGGTGCGGTCAACATCCATTGATTCTTTCATCCGCTCAAAAACTTTATGGCGGTTTTCGGCTAAATGCATGTCGATGAAATCGACTACAATAATGCCACCCATATCTCTCAACCTCAGTTGACGGGCAATTTCTTCGGCAGCAGCCAGATTAACTTCAAGAGCATTAGTCTCCTGGTCAACTCCGGCTTTCGAACGGTTTCCGCTGTTCACGTCAATAACATGAAAAGCCTCGGTATGTTCGATTATCAGGTATGCTCCATTTTTGAAGGATACGGTTTTCCCAAATGTTGCTTTGAGTTGTTTATCAATCCCATAATATTCAAAAATCGTTTGATTTCCTTTGTAGAGTTTTACGATTTTTTTCTTTTCAGGGGCGATTGATCCCAGATATTCAGTTATTTCTTCAGATACAATAGGATCATTGACAATGATGCTATTGAAGTCGGGATGATAGATGTCCCTTAGTAAAGCGGTTGTTCTTCCTAATTCTCCTACTATTAAAGCAGGCGCATTTACTCTTCTTAATTTCTGAAATGTTGTTTCGAATTTGCCGACCAGTCGTTTTAGTTCCTGATCGAGTTCGGCAACACGTTTTTCTTCAGCCGCTGTACGCACGATTACACCAAACTTACGAGGTTTGATGCTTTGAATAAGCTTTTTGAGCCTGTTCTTTTCTTCGGCCGATTCAATTTTCTGCGAAATACTAACTTTTTCGCTGAATGGCATCAAAACCATGTTTCGGCCGGCGATCGACAATTCTGAAGTTAATCGGGGGCCTTTGGTTGAGATGGGCTCTTTAGCCACCTGTACCAAAATGTTCTGCCCGACTTTAAGAATATCCGAGATTTTTCCCTCCTTATCGATATCCGGTTCTGACTGGATTTTCGAAATGGAGGTGATTTTGTTGTTCTTCGATGTGGCAATTTTCAAAAACTTATTCAGTGTTGAAAATTGGGGACCCATATCAAGATAATGCAGGAAAGCATCTTTTTCGTAACCTACGTCAATGAATGCAGCGTTCAGACTGGGCATTATTTTTTTTACGCGTCCAAGATAAATATCTCCAACTGCAAATTTTGCCCCTGTCTTTTCCCTGTTAAGTTCGACTAACCGTTTATCTTCCAATAAAGCAATTACCACTTCCGAAGGAGAGACATCTACAATTAAATCGCTACTCACTACGTTTTTTGTTTTTCAAATTAAACTACCAGACTTAAAAACAGATTAAACCTAAAGCGCAATAAGTGCTTTAGGTTTAATCGTAATAAGTACTTTAAAAGCTAATGCTTACTAAAGAAAGACTATTTTTTCTTTTTATGTCTGTTTTTTCTTAGTCTCTTCTTACGCTTGTGCGTAGCCATCTTATGTCTTTTCCTTTTTTTTCCGCTTGGCATAATAAATTATTTTACTTGGTCTTTAACTTGTGCTACAAAAGTTTTAGCTGGTTTAAAAGAAGGAATGAAATGCTCCGGAATAATAATGGTAGTATTTCTTGAAATGTTACGCGCAGTTTTTTCTGCTCTTCTTTTTACGATAAAACTACCGAATCCACGTAGATAAACATTTCTACCTTCGGTTAATGAATCTTTCACTGTTTCCATGAAAGCCTCTACAGCTTTTTGTACTGTCACTTTCTCAATACCTGTGTTCTTACTTACTTCGTTAACAATATCTGCTTTTGTCATCTCTAAAAATATTTAATTATCAACAATTTATATTACTGAAACAATTGGTGTGCAAAAATAAAAATTATTTGAAAATTAGGAACATTATAATTCGATTATTTTTACAGTTTTGAAAGATTTTAAAGTAGTTAGGTGAAATATGGACTTTTTTAACTCCCGAATACATCATTGGTACGCTATTTATAAACGTGATTTACCTTGGCGAAACGCCCGTAATCCATACTTCATCTGGCTTTCAGAGATTATCCTGCAACAAACACGTATTGATCAGGGATTAGCTTATTATCTGAGATTTACCGAAGAATTTCCGACGATAAATGACCTCGCCAATGCCTCAGAAGATCAAGTATTGAAACTTTGGCAAGGTTTGGGGTATTATTCCAGGGCCCGCAACCTCTTTTTTACAGCTAAATATATAAACCAGCATCATCATGGAATGTTTCCGGATGATTACAATTCGATTCTCTCACTGAAAGGAATCGGTGAATATACCGCTGCTGCTATTGCTTCTATTTCATTTAATCTCGAATATCCTGCTGTTGATGGAAATGTATATCGGGTACTCAGTCGGTTTTTCGGAATTCAGGAGCCAATCGATACAAATGCGGGGAAGAAAGTGTTTTATGAATTGGCGAAGGAACTGATTAAAGGAACAAATCCCGGGATGCATAATCAGGCATTAATGGAATTTGGCGCGTTACAGTGTATTCCAAAAAATCCTGACTGCCAGCATTGCCCATTACGGGAAGGCTGTTTTGCATTCGGTTCTGGCAAAATTGGTGATTTACCTGTAAAACAGAACAAGACCAAACAACGGGATAGGTATTTTAATTATTTAGTTTTTGTACACAATAAATATACATGGTTACGACAACGGACCAAAAACGACATATGGAAGGGGCTCTTTGAGTTTCCGTTTATTGAAACTTCAGAAAAAACTGATGTTGGTCAAATTTTGATCAATTGTGAATGGGGTATGATTACCAATAGTTCAGGTATAATTGTTGAAAGTATCAGTAGTTGGAAGGTTCACATCCTGAGTCACCAGAAAATTCATTACAGATTTATTAAGCTTAATATGTCTGGAGAAATTGAAATGTTGGATGACTTAATTAGGGTGAATAAGGAAGATATTCTTAGCTTTGCTGTACCTAAACTGCTCGAAATTTATATTGATGAGTTCCTGAAAAAATGAGTATTTGATCGTTGAAATTGACGTGTTCGACATGAATTTTAGCTAGTTCATAAAATTTTGATGTAAAATAAAAATTTGGGGCAAAAATTATTGTAAATTTATTACTATAAAACATTTAAATCCATACCCATATGTCAGTAAACAAAGTAATATTGGTCGGTAACGTTGGTCGTGATCCTGAAGTCAGACATCTCGACAAAGGTGTAGCAGTTGCGCGGTTTTCACTTGCCACAACAGAGAATTACACTTCAAAAACAGGTGAAAAAGTAAGTAATACCGAATGGCACAATATTGTAGCCTGGAGAGGTTTAGCTGAAGTAGCCGAAAAGTATGTCAAAAAAGGCAGCCAACTTTATATTGAAGGACGCCTCAGAACCAACATGTATGAAAAAGATGGCGTTAAACACTATACTACCGAAATTAATGCCGATACCATGCAATTACTTGGCAAACGTGAAGGACAGGCTGAAATTTCCGGTCAACCTTTAGTTAATGCGGAACAATCTCAAGTTTTGAATGAACCCGATTTTAGTCAACCTGAAGAAGACGATTTGCCATTTTAATAACTTAAACAAGATTTAATTGGAAACTGATCCTTTACCCACACTTTGTGCAATTTCATGGAATATTCAATTTCACCCTTTTACTGTTGGTATTGGAATTAGCTTGATTATTGTATTTATCCTGATCATTTTTTCTGCAATGCTTTCCGCTTCAGAAGTGGCCTATTTCTCTATGAGCGCTTCAGATAAGCATAAATTGGAAGGACGATCATCGAAAAAAAATAGTTACATCAGAAAAAATCTGGAATCTCCGGAACAATTGTTGGCTACTATCCTGGTAGCCAACAATTTTATTAAGGTTGGCATTGTTGTTTTGTCAAGTTTCACGTTCATCAAACTGCTCGATTTTTCTGCTGTCCCTTTTTGGGGGTTTCTTATTCAGGTCGTTACTATTACATTCGTTATTCTGCTTTTTGGTGAGATAATGCCCAAGGTTTATACTGCTCACCACGCTGTAAAATTTGCCCGGTTTATAGCTTTCCCCCTATACTGTCTGATAAAAGTTCTTAGACCGTTAAATTCCATTTTTATTTATTCAACATCATTTATTAATAATCGAATTGGAGCCTACAATCAACATATTTCGGTTGACGAATTATCTCAGGCATTGGAGCTTACTTCTCAAACGGAGTTAAAAGAAGATAAAGACATATTAAAAGGGATCGTAAAATTTGGGAGTAAAAGCGTTGCCGAAATTATGCGTTCGCGTGTTGATGTAATTTCAGCAGAATTTACCGACAGCTACACCAAAATAATGAACCTGATTACCGAGACCGGTTTCTCCCGCATTCCTGTTTATTCCGAATCTTTTGATCATATCAAAGGAATACTTTACATCAAAGATTTATTGCCTCATGTGCATAAAGGCCCAAACTTCAGATGGCAAAGCATCATTCGGCCACCTTTTTATGTTCCTGAAACAAAAAAAATTGACGATTTGCTTGAGGAATTTCAAAAAAACAAAGTTCACATGGCTGTTGTTGTTGATGAATATGGGGGAACTTCGGGTATAGTTACTCTGGAAGATGTTCTTGAGGAAATTGTCGGGGAAATTACCGATGAATTTGATGAAGAAGAAAAGTTCTTCACCAAAATCGGAGAAAATAAATTTCTGTTTGATGGCAAGACCATGCTGAATGATTTTTATAAGGTTACGGGTACCGACGATTCTGTGTTTGATGATGTGAAAGGAGAAGCTGACACCCTTGCCGGACTTATTCTGGAATTAAAAGGTGAGATTCCGCTTAAAAACGATACTATAAGCTGTAAAAATTACGTTTTCTCGATTGAGGCTGTTGATAACCGGCGGATTAAACAAATTAAAGTTGAAATTAAGACTATTGAAGAATGAGAATACTCCTTTACTTTTTCCCAATACTATTTCTGCTGTTCTGTTTTTCGTGCAAACAAGATTATGTCCCCAAACCAAGGGGATTCTTTCGTATTGAATTTCAGACGAAAACATACCACGGACTCTATTCTTCAGCTTTCCCATATCGGTTTGAAATTCCTGATTACTGTAAGGTTGTACCCGATAATGAAAGACAGGCCGAACCATTCTGGATTAATTTGGAAATACCAAAACACAAAGCAGAGCTACATATCAGTTACAAGCAGGTGAATAACAATCTGGCAAAACTTACAGAAGATTCCCGTACTTTAGCCTACAAGCATTCCGTTAAAGCTGACGCCATTAATGAACGTGTTTTCATAAATCCTGAAAAGAAAGTGTATGGAACCATTTACCTCATTGATGGTAATGCAGCGTCGCCACTTCAATTTTACCTGACCGACAGTACTAAAAATTTTCTTCGTGGGGCATTATATATTCGCGAAGTGCCTAATATTGATTCAATCCGCCCGGTGATTGACTTTTTAACTCCCGATATTATTCATTTAATCGAAACCACAGAGTGGGTACATTAAATGGCATTATTTAGAATCATACCTACAGATAGCGGCCAGATTGGAATTTGGCAACTCACCGAAACTTCAATCGATCTGCTGGCTTCTTTTTCTCCTGAAGAGCTTGAAAATTCTGATTATTGGAAATACAGCTACGAAAAGAGAAAAGTGGAATGGCTCGCAACACGGTTATTACTCAAAGAAATGATTGGACCCGGGTTCGAAATATACTATACCAAACCAGGGAAACCAATTTTGAAACATTCCGATTATAAATACTTGTCAATTAGTCATTCGCGTGAGTTTGTTGCAGTTTACATCCACAAAAACTGTGAGGTTGGTATTGATTTGGAAGGTATAAGCCGAAACTACAATGCAATTGAAAAACGATATCTTTCGGAAGCTGAACTGAAGCAAACCGGAAGGGATCCCGTTCTGCAATGTTTATACTGGTGCGCCAAAGAAGCAATTTTCAAATTGGTTCCGTTTGATGGGATCGAATTCAGGGAACACATTCAAATATTACCTTTTGACCATGAACAGCAAACCCAGTTTTCTGGATATTTCACTTTTGAGGAAAACCCAGTACTGTTTTATCTTAATTTTCTGATTTTTGAAAATCACTGTATGGTTTGGGTCTGTTATTGATCAAATTCGCTTTTCAATCGTTTAATTGAAATAATTCATTGAATAGAACGAAATTGTCAACTATGAAACAATCTGAACCGCATGTGCTGGTTATTTTCGGAGCTTCAGGCGATCTGACCAAAAGAAAATTGATTCCGGCTTTATACGAATTACATACTCAAAATCTTCTTCCTGAAAAGTTAGCTGTGCTTGGCGTTTCCCGGACTGAACTAACCGACACCGATTTCCGTGAAAACATGAAAGAGTTTTTACCCGATCAGGACAATAATCAAAAAGACATTGATGCTTTTCTGGAGCACCTTTATTACCAAACGCTTTTAACGGCCAATTCTGTTGACTACCCAATCCTGAAAACAAGACTTGAATCACTGAGTAACGAATTGGAAATCCCGGGAAACTACATTTACTATTTATCCACTCCACCCAATCTGTATCAGGTTATTCCTCAGAGTCTGGCCGGTGTTGGACTGAATGATTCAAAAAACGGATTCAAACGGCTAATTATAGAGAAGCCATTTGGAACTGATTTGAAAAGTGCACAGGAACTCAATAAAAATTTGCTCAACTATTTTGACGAAGATCAGCTTTACCGAATTGATCATTACCTGGGAAAAGAAACTGTTCAGAACATGCTGGTTACCCGTTTTTCGAATGGCATATTTGAACCCATCTGGAACCGCAATTTTATCCATCATGTCGAAATCACATCGGCTGAAACCCTTGGTGTAGAAGACCGTGGCGGTTATTACGATCATTCGGGGGCCATGCGCGACATGGTTCAGAATCACCTGATGCAGTTGGTCGGATTAGTTGCCATGGAACCACCTGTTATCATTGAAGCTGATGCAATTCGTAACGAAACGTTGAAAGTATTTCAATCACTGCGTCCAATTACAGAGACAGAAGTAGCAAAAAGTGTAATCCGGGGACAGTATATTCGATCCAGTCATGGCAAAAATCCGGTTAAAGGTTACCGTGAAGAAAACAATGTTGATCCACTATCAAAGACAGAAACTTATCTGGCGATGAAATTTTTTATCGATAATTTCAGGTGGGCCGGGGTTCCTTTTTACATCCGAACCGGGAAAAAATTACCGGCACGTGTCACCGAAGTTGTTATTCATTTCAAAAATACGCCGCACCACTTGTTCGGTAATTCTGAAAATTCTGATGCGATGAATAACCAATTGGTGCTTCGAATTCAACCTGATGAAGGAATTCTGCTTAAAATCGGCATGAAAGTTCCAGGAGCCGGATTCCATGTTCAAACCGTAAATATGGATTTTCACTATTCACAATTGTCTGATGTTTACCTTCCTTCTGCATACGGACGTTTACTGCTCGATTGTATGCAGGGCGATGCCACACTTTATTCTCGTGGCGATGCCGTCGAAAAAGCATGGGAATTTGTTCAACCAATCCTGAATGCATGGCAAAATAATCCGGATATCCCGGTTTACGGATACCCGGCAGGAACATGGGGGCCAGAAGTAGTCGACGATTTAATGGAAGAAGGAATGTGGCGCTATCCATGCAAAAATCTGTCACACGATGGCGAATACTGTGAATTGTAACAGATAATGGTCAGTTTTATAAACAAAAAAGAGGACAACTTTTGTTATCCTCTTTCGTGGGCGATGACGGATTCGAACCGCCGACCCTCTGGGTGTAAACCAGATGCTCTGAACCAGCTGAGCTAATCGCCCTTGTTTTTTGAACGCGCTTTATTTTTTAAGCGTTGCAAAGATATACTCCTTTTCGAAACCTGCAAACAAAAATTTAAAAAATATTATAAAATCTCAGCCACCACAAAAGTACTTCCGCCAACAAATATCAGGTCATTTTTATCAGCATTCCCGATGGCAGAAGAAATTGCCTCACGAACAGTACTGTAACAACTTCCTTTCAATCCAAAACGGGCAGCCCGACTGGACAACTGAAGGGGATCGGTTGCCCTGGGAATAGAAGCTTTGGTAAAATAGTAGTGAGCATTTATCGGAAGTAGTGATAAAACCTCATCCTGATCTTTGTCATTCACCATGCCGATTATGATGTGCAGATCTTTGTATGCCGTTTGATTAATCTGTTCCACCACCATTTTGATGCCTGCCGGATTATGACCAGTGTCACAAATCATCAAAGGATTGTTCCCAATAATTTGCCATCGCCCCATCAACCCGGTATTTTGGATTGTATTTTTCAAACCATTCCGGATATTTTTTTCTGTGAGATTCCAACCCTTCTCATTCAAAATATCGATGGTTTTTAAAACGGTTGGAACGTTGTGTCGCTGATATATCCCCAATAAGTCAATCTGTAAATCCGAATAGATTGAAATTCCCTTTCTGGTGATATTAAGGCTTTGTTTTCCCTCAAGTGTCAGCATCGAATAATCAGCCCGATATTCCTGATTGGCAAATACAATTGAAGTTCCCATTTTCTTTGCGGTCTGAACAAATACAAAATCAGTTTCAGATGATGATTCCCCAATTACAACTGGGGTTCCGGCTTTGATGATTCCAGCTTTCTCGCCTGCAATTTTTGGCAAAGTATTGCCCAGCAGAGCCATATGATCGAAACTAATGTTAGTAATAACCGAGGCTTCAGGCGTAATAATATTGGTTGAATCGAGCCTACCACCTAACCCAACTTCTATGATAGCAATATCTACCTGCATGGTACGGAAGTAATCAAAAGCCATAGAAACAGTTAATTCGAAAAAGGAAGGTTCGAGCGCTTCTGTCTCATTTTTTTCGAGATAGGTACGGGTAAAATTTACCACAGCCTCTTCTGAAATCATTTCCCCATTTACTTTAATTCGTTCTCTGAAATCCTTCAGATGTGGTGAAGTATAAAGACCTGTTTTATAGCCGGCATCCTGAAATATGGAAGCAAGCATGTGCGAAACTGATCCTTTTCCGTTGGTTCCGGCAATATGAACAGTCCGAAATGAACGATGCGGATTCCCAAACATCTGGTCAAGCCGAAGGGTGTTGTCGAGGTTGTCTTTGTATGCTGCCGGGCCAGTGCGCTGAAACATAGGTAGCTGGCTGTACAAAAAATCAAGAACTTCAGGGTAAGTAAGCATGGAAAAAAACTTATGAACACTGGTTAAAAAATAGAATGGTAAAATTGAGAATTTATCGGCTTAATCAATATAAATACATTCTAATTTTTCTAAATTTATGGAAACCTTAAAGATGATGGAGATGGCAAAGAAAAAAATGACCAAAATATTTGTATTGGATACCAATGTAATTCTTCATGATCATACCAGTATTTACCAGTTTCAGGATAACGACATTGTTATTCCGATTACGGTTCTCGAAGAATTGGACAAGTTTAAACGGGGAAACGATCCGATCAATTTTCAGGCACGTGAATTTGTCCGTGAATTGGATGAAATTGTTGGCGACAAACTGTTTAACGGTGGAATCAAACTGGGACCTGACAAGGGAAAACTGATCATTGAAACAGGCAAACCACTTCCGGAAGAAATGAAACAATCATTCAGGGAAGATATTCCAGATCACCGGATTCTGGCTATTGCCATGCATATTGGGCAGAAGTATCCCGACCGGCCAACTATCCTGATTTCGAAGGATATTAATCTGCGGATGAAAGCGAAGTCGCTAAAAATTCAGGCTGAAGATTATTATAACGATAAGGTTAAAGACATTCAGTTTTTAAATAAAGGCGTAACCGAACTCGCGAATTTTGATGATGTTTTGATCGAAAAACTTTATAGCGAAAATTCCCTTCAGTTGGATGTTATGGGTTTGGAGCAGACTCCTGATATTAATGAATATTTTATAATAAAATCCTCAAAAGCAAGTGTATTGGGCAGGTATGATGGCGGTTTGAAAAAAATGGTACGTGTGGAGAAAAAAACTGCTTATGGAATTAAGCCCAGAAATGCAGAACAAACCTTCAGTTTAGATGCTCTTTTTAATTCGGATATAAAACTGGTTGCTCTAACCGGAAAGGCAGGAACAGGAAAAACACTTTTGGCTTTGGCTGCGGCGCTTGAACAGCATAAAAGCTTTGGGCAAATTTTGCTTGCACGCCCTATTGTGGCACTGAGTAACCGTGATTTAGGCTATTTGCCCGGCGACGCACAGGAAAAAATTAGTCCGTATATGCAGCCTCTTTTCGATAATCTGTCGGTCATCAAGCATAATTATAATCCCCGAAGTGCGGAATATCAGAAAATCGAGGAGCTTCTAAAGGATGAACAACTGATTATTACACCTCTGGCTTATATTCGTGGAAGAAGTTTGTCGAATTCTTATTTTATAATCGATGAGGCTCAAAACCTCACTCCCCATGAGATCAAAACGATTATTACAAGAGCAGGAGAGGGAAGTAAACTAATTTTTACCGGCGACCTTCAACAAATTGATTCGCCATATCTGGACATGAAATCGAATGGATTAGCCTACATGACTGAGAAAATGAAGAACCATGAAATTTTTGCACATGTAAACCTTATCAAAGGTGAACGAAGCTATCTGGCTGAACTGGCAAGCGATTTATTGTAAATAGCCGATACGCTTTTCGGTAGACTGATTTAACCTAAAACGGATTTTAAATAGCGAAAACTTTCTTCTGCCCATTGTTTTTCCTTTTGGATAGTTTCCTGAAGAGTCTTCTCCGGTGGGGTCCATTGTTCAAGTATGGCTGACTGGCAACGGGGTGATACTTTAGCTATCAGTTCTGTAAGGGGCAACATTCCTTTTCCGAGCTGCGCACCTTCAATAACATACCCCATTTTGTGCGTGAACCGCCGTATGGAATATTCTTTTACATGCAGATTTACTGTCAGTGGAGCTAAAAGTCTGGTTAAAGTTTCCAAACCTTCACCTACTCCCAACGAATTGACGGTGTCCAAACATATTCCTACCCGGTCACTTCCGGCTTTCTCGACGATTTCAACTAATTCACGGGCAAGTAGCCGTTCATGGTTTTCGATGGCGAGGGTTATCTTTAATGCATTCAATTCAGGAACAATCACCTGCAGAATATCATGGATTTCATCCATAGATGGTTCAAAATCAGGACCGTCTATAGCGAAGTGAAGAATGTGGGACCCCAACAAGTGTGTAATATTTATATATTGACGAAGTCGTTCGATGGTCATACACCGGGCGCCAACTTCAATTTTCAGTTCAGCCTGATCGGCGAAGAATTTAAACTCCATTAATTCCTGATCTGAAAATTTTTCAAGAGAGACATTGTCAGCTATCTGAATAACTTTCGCTTCCATGCTTATTGCTACTTCAATCAGGTTAAAAACGGTCATGGGTTTATCAGGCCTGTTGCCCGGAACACCAAATGCCCAATTAAAAGTATAACTACTAATTCCTGCTTCCATAAATGATTCAATTGTTAATTCAAAAAGTTCTGATTTCAGCCTCGCAAACTCATTTTAGTAAAATTGAAACGAACAGTTTGATAAGATTCCTTGCTAAAAGAATATATCCCAATGCGAGTTCCAATTGATAGTTAACGAATAAAGTAGTGACAGATCAAATATATTTTACCCCATACTAAATTACTATAATTTTCCGGGAGCTTCCCGATCTGCATTCTTGTCGTCAAAAACCAATATCCAATCGTTGCCGCGTCCTCCATTTTCTGGTTTAAATACCTGAATACCTTTGTTCAGTAAATCTTTCAGCTTTGTTGCTTCTCCAGTGCGGGGATTGAACCACCAAACCACAGATTCTTTCCATCCCAGTTTTTCAAGATCTATACTTGCTGCCCATCCGGTTGGTAGATATACAAATGCATAATCTTTTCCTTTGGTTGCTATAATGTAATCGGTTTCGGGCATATAATTGTTGGTGATCAATTCCTGAAATGGCATTCTTTCGGTCGTCGGGCGGCTTTCCATCAGTCGGCGCACATTAAGCATATCAAACGCTCCGGGAAGATCGAGGTCGAGCTGCCAGGTATGGCGGGCAAAACCAACTGGTGTTCTTTCAGGAGTGAGCATTTGCCAGATGGCATGACATCCGTAGGTATGCCCAAATCCACCGGAAAATAAGTTCCAGTATGCGGCCTGTCTTACATCCGTATCGTCGAACCAACCGAGAATTTCAGGTTTCCAATCATGCGGATGATCCTCGTACCGCGGTTCACCATCAAACGTTGGTTTTACAGGTTTAAGCTGATAGTCTGGAATAAGTAATTTTTTATATGCAGCATAAGAGCGTTCACCGTGCCCGGTTTGCATCATGTTAAAATCGAGCCATTCCTGATTATGGAACCACTTCGAAGAACTATTTCCTCCCATAGGGTGAAATGTCATCAGGTGGTTTTTATCAACTGATTTAATTCCATTTGCCAGGGCATTCCAAATCTCGAAGTTTTCATTGCCACCCTGCCGGTCGCCACCATTAATCCAGATAATATTTGGAAAATTCTTATACCGGTTTCCTATCCACTGGCCATACTGAAAGGCGTTCTCCCTGTTGAAGATTTTTGGTCCAATTCCCCACTGAGGGTCGATTTTATCGCCCCAGGTGGGCAACAAACCTATGAAAATACCTTTATCAGCTGCTTTTTTAATAACCCAATCAACATGTTCAAAATATTTTTCATTGGGTTTTGTTGGATTGTTATCAATTAAGGGTTTTTCGCCTTCCATGTTAGGAGTATTTAGTCCATCAAGTTCGGCCAACGCTACAGCCTGAATTACTGTGAATCCTTTCTCCCGACGATTTTCAAGATACATTTCAGCATCTTTTTTATCTAGCCGGTGAAACAATTCCCACCCTGTATCTGCTAAATAAAAGAAATTAGACCCGTTTTCAAATTGGAGGGATCGTTTATTGTCCGAAACTTTTAGTTTCCCATTTTTAAGATTGACAGAAGGTCCCTGCCACTTGATTTCCTGAGATTGCAATGAGTATATCCCAAAGAATATAATGAAGCATAGTATCATTTTCATGTATGGAGTAATTTATAAGTTAGTTATCGATTCTTGATGCATTAAAAATAATAAATTTTATTGATCCTAATTCAAACATAGCTGGAAACAAAACCTAATTGGTTCAATAAAAATAACTTAATTATCAATTTCTCAAAACAATTTGGTACATTCAAGGGTTTGGTTGTAGTGTAAAACTTTTCCAAAATAGATGGAAACATGAAAAACAATGAATCGTATAAAATATACAGATGCTAGCTGGCTTAATCATAAAAAACCATAAAATGGGAAGAGTTGCAAATGTGATAGGAGCTAGTGGATTGGTTGGTCAGCAGATAATAAACCAATTGCTATTTCATTCTGAATTTGACAAAATCCGCATTTTTGTGAGACGAAAAACAAGATTTATTCATCCTAAACTGGAAGAACAAATCATTGATTTTGATCAACCTGAAAGCTGGAGGCATTTGGTTCAGGGTGATGTGCTTTTTTCAACTCTTGGTACGACGATTAAAACTGTTAAGACAAAGAAAAATCAATATCGCGTCGATTTCACTTACCAGTATGAATTTGCCAAAGCAGCTTTTGAAAACGGTGTCTCAACTTATATCTTGATTTCATCAATGGGTGCCAACGCAAAGTCATTTTTCTTTTACACCAGAATGAAAGGTGAATTGGAAGAATCGGTCAAAAAATTGAATTTTAAAAGGATTATTATTTTTCGGCCATCCATCCTTGATGGAAATCGATCAGAAAAAAGAATAGGGGAGAAGATGGCTTTAATTTTTAGTCGGTACCTTACCCGGATCATATTAAAAAAAAACCGGCCAACTCCTGTTCGGGTTTTAGTCTCAAAAATGGTAAGTTTATCGGTTGATCAAACTGATGGGCTTCGATTAGTGGAAGGCTTGGAAATACTAAATTAATTCATTCATTTTTTTGTTTTTGTCCATTCGCATGGGAACAATAAATGATGTCAGCTTAATTAACAATCATTATTCTAAATTTTGCTTTCAGATTTATTTGGCTGACATAAAATAAACTCAACCAAAACAGGTTTCAATCGTTTAGTATGGACACATATTAAAACTAATAAAAATGTATACAGGATTCTTGCACGTTCACGATACACTGAGATGGATACTTTTACTGAGTCTGACAATAACTCTTTTAAAATATCTGGTTGGCTGGCTCGGAAACAAACAATGGAAAAAGTCAGACAATGTTTTAGGAATCGTATTCACTTCGTTGATGGATATACAGTTATTAACAGGGTTGGTTCTTTACTTTTTTTTGAGTCCAGTCACCAAATTAGCTTTATCTGATTTTGGTGCTGCCATGAAAAATGCCGACTTGCGTTTTTATGCAGTTGAACATTTTTCCATGATGCTCATTGCTGTTGTACTTGTGCATATAGGGAGGGCAAAATCTAAAAAGATAAAATTTGATCGGAAGAAGTTTAAGACAGCTTTTATCTTCTTTTTTATAGCTTTGATATTCATGTTGGCAGCAATTCCATGGAACAGGCTTTAAATCAAGGTTAAGTGAAAACATGAAGTCACCAATAAATGATTTAAAATCGTTGTTGGTGATTTTTTTTTTGAACTCAAATGAACCTTTGCTTTTTAGCGTGTACAGTTATTAAAAAAGCATGATCTTTCAGAAAAATAAATATGTGGGATTGATCCTGATCACCAGTTTGCTAACTTTGGGTTTCATTTTGATGAGTGGCAGAGGTTCTTCTGATCCAAATGTTTATAGTGAAGAAATTTTCAGTTTCAGGAGAATCACTCTTGCTCCATTGATCATAGTGGGTTCATATGGTGCGTTAATCTGTCTTATTCTCAAAAAACCGACCAATTGATTTTTAGGAGGAAAAATAAGAAATACAGCGATACTGAGCTTATGCAGCAAATCGTTTCGGGCGATCATGCGGCATTCAGCGAATTATACTATCGGTATAAGGATCGGATGTATTATTATTTTTACCGGATGTTGAGAAACTCATCAGAACTGGCCAACGATTTTTTGCAGGAACTGTTCATGAAACTTATAGAAAAGCCTGAAAGCTATAATCCGAATTATTCGTTCCAAACCTGGTTGTTTTCGGTTGCCAATAACATGTGTAAGAATGAATACCGCCGGAGTGAGGTCCGCAAAGAATACCTGACTTCAGAAGCCTTGAAGCCAAAACTTGATTACATCAGTGAAACACCTGTAGAACCTGAGCAACTGCTTGAAAAAGTTTTCCAGACCTTAACCCTGCTTGGCGAAGAACACCGCTCTGCATTTCTTCTTCGATACCGTGAAGGATTTTCAATAAAAGAGGTGGCCGAAATACTTGAACTTCCCGAAGGGACAGTAAAATCGCGCCTGTATTATGCAAAAAAAATGCTTGCCGAAAAGCTTGAATATTTAAAAGATCAAATTGAATTATAAACTGAAATATCATGACTAAAAAGAATTCTGACCAATTGTTTACTGATCTTCTTCGGAACGATCGGATTGGGGAACCTTCCAAAGCAATCGAAGATCGGTTGATGTATTCTTTTTTACTAAAAAATAGTAGCCAAAAGCTGAAGCAAAATTCGTTTGCCAGTTTCTTCGGATGGTTATTTTCGGTGCAGGGTCTTGGTCTGAAGACTGGCCTTGTTTCAGTTATCCTGTTTGTTTCAGTCATGAATAATCAAATCAATATCGAATCCGGATCAATTTCCTGTACAGATACCATTTTTACCAAACGGGTACTGTTGGCCGATTCAACCAGTTTTGTTCAATCCATTGATTCTCTTCGTACTGATAGTCTGAACTGAAATTCCAAAAATAATCGTATTTTTAAAAGGTTTTGCAGAGCCCTGAACCGGATAATCTGAACACTTAAAAACCTAAACCTTTTTAATACGATGAAATCATCATCCTGTATTTATCATCGATTGACTGAGTTAATTCAGCTACATCCAAATTGTGTGCTGGCTACGGTTATCAGTACACAGGGATCGACCCCTCAAAAAGCCGGAAGTTCAGCTCTGATTGGTGCAAACGGATTATTGGCCGGTACAATTGGCGGTGGAATAACAGAAATGAAGATCATCAAGGAAGCACAGATCCGCTTAAAATCTAAAATATCAGGACTTTTTTCATTTGAACTGCACGGTAGAATTGAAAAAGGTAGCGAATCTATTTGCGGCGGAAGTATGAAGATTTTTATCGATGCAACTCCCGAATTGCACTTGCCAGTTTTCAGGCAGTTAAATAAAAGTATCGAAAATCATATTCCGGGCGTTTTAATTAGTTGGATCGATCAATCTGACCCTGAGAATGTAGATATTACCCGATATTGGGTTACAAAAGATAACGAGCTGTTCTTTCCGGGTAAATTAGGAAAAGCTGTGGATTCGATAGTAGCTAAAATGCTTGATTATCCGGTTGCCTCATGCCAAACGATTGAGATGGATACTCCTGAATACAACAGAAATGACCTTGTTTTACTGGAAGGTATTCTCCCCAAACCAAACCTGATTATTGCCGGAGCCGGACATGTTGGCCAGTCGCTTGCCCCATTGGCTAAAACTCTTGGATTTTCGGTTAACGTTTGGGATGACAGACCTGAATATGCTGATCAGTCCCGGTTTCCTGATGCCGATACTGTTCTGTCAGGTATAGAAAATCTGGAAAAAATAACTGTTCGGCACGATACCTGGGTAGTTATTGTTACACATGGTCATAAAAGTGATGGCGATGTGCTCCGGAAATTCATAGGTTCAGGAGCGGCCTATATCGGAATGATTGGCAGTAAAGCAAAAGTATCCCAGATGAAAACGTTATTCCTTGAAAATGGGTGGGCAACATTTGAACAATGGAATAGGGTTTATAGTCCGGTTGGTTTAGATATCGGGGCGCAAACAGTGGAGGAGATTGCAGTCAGTATTGCTGCCCAATTGATAAAAGTGAAAAATCAAATACTGGTCAACCCATGAATGATGTTTGGGCAATCGTTTTGGCAGCCGGTCTTTCAACCCGAATGGGAACGCAGAAACTGTTGCTGCCTTTCGGGGAAAAAACCATAGTAGAGCGTGTTGTCGAAAACATATTAAATTCAGGAATAACCAGAATTTTGGTTGTGTTGGGATCCGATCATCTTGAAATTGAAGAAGTTTTGAAATCATGGCCGGTTAAAACAATCCGAAATGAAAACTTTCAGGATGGAATGCACACCTCGGTAATTTCAGGTATGAAAGTATTACCTTCGAATGCAAAAGCGGTTTTGATCTTTCTGGGTGATCAGCCATTTATTTCTGGAAATGTGATACAGAATGTTGTTGAAGCCTGGAAGAATTCAGGAAAAGGGATTGTAATTCCATTGTTCCAAGGCAGACGCGGTCATCCGCCACTGTATGATATGAAATTAAGGCATGAGCTTTCAACCCTTAATCCGGAAATTGGACTTAGATCGGTTGCACAAAAATTTCCGGAAGATATTTTTGAAGTGGAAACTTTTTGCGCGGAAATCGTAAGAGACATTGATACTAAAATTGACTACATCAACGAACTAAATAAAATAAAAGAAAATGGCAGAAATTATTCAGTTTGAACTTAACGGAAAGAAAGTGGAAATACCACTTGAAAAAGGCCAGACCTTGCTGTGGGTGCTGCGCGATAATTTCAACCTCACCGGGACCAAATACGGCTGTGGTGAAGGATACTGCGGAGCCTGTACCGTGATCATCAACGGCGAAGCAGTCCGGTCGTGCGGAATAGCTATGGAAGATGTGGCTGGCAAAAAGATTACTACCATCGAAGGCATGTCGGTCAATGGCAAATTGCATCCTGTTCAGCAGGCCTTTGTCGATCACGACGCTCTGCAATGCGGATTCTGTACGCCGGGAATGATCATGAACGCTTATGGACTTCTCTTGAAAACTCCTCATCCTTCCAGAGAGCAGATTATTGAAGGAATGGAAGATAACCTCTGTCGCTGTGGCGCTCATGTACGGATTATTGAAGCTATTGAGTCGGCATCTAAAGTCCTGAAAGTTTAACCTGATAAAACCTTGATTATGAAAGACAATAAATATTATCGGGACGAAGTGCCGGAAAACAATCCAACTTTTGAAGTTGACCGGAGAGATTTTGTGAAACTTCTGGGTGGAGGCCTCTTTATCTATTTCCAGTTGGGCAGTTTCTTAACCGGGGTAGCTGCAGAAGCCGCTCAGCAAAGATCTCTACCAAAGGATTACAATGCTTTTATTCACATTAGTGAGGATGGTACAGTCACATGTTTGGTAGGTAAAATTGAAATGGGGCAGGGAATTATCACTTCCTTCCCGCAGATGGTGGCTGATGAACTGGATGCACCTCTGGAAAGCATAAAAATGATAATGGGCGATACTGAATTGTGTCCGTACGATGCAGGAACCTGGGGATCGCTTTCAACTCGCCAACTCGGCCCTTCATTACTTGCTGCCGTGGCCGAAGCACGGGGTGTGTTACTTTCCCTTGGAGCCGAAAATTTGGGTGCAACTCCTGAAGAATGCAGTATTGAAAACGGAGTGATTTTTATTAAAAACAATAAGAATAAAAAAGTCAGTTTTGGTCAGTTAACCAAAGGGAAAAAGATTGAAAAGTATCTGGATGTAAAACCAAAAATAAAAGATTTCAGCGAATTCAAAATACGTGGGAAGTCATTCAGACATGCTGACGGCGTCATCAAAGTGAAAGGTGAAGCCATGTACTCTGGTGATTTTAAGATGCCGGGAATGCTTTATGCCAAAATACTGAGGCCGCCGTCACACGGGGCAACTTTGGTGAAGGCCGATACTTCGGAAGCCGAAAAAATGGAAGGAATTTCGATTGCCCGCGACAAAGAACTTGTTGCTGTTTTGCACCGTGACATTGAAAAAGCAGAAGCTGCCCTGGCCAAAGTAAAAGCCGAATATAAGTTCGATGAAATGAAGGTGGATGACCAAACCGTCTTTAAACATATGCTTGAATTTCCGTCGGATGCCAAAGTTGTAAAAAGTTCAGGAGATATCGCAACGGGAAAAAGCGCTTCAGACCAGATTTTTGAAAGCGAGTTTCACAACAGTTATGTGGCTCATGCCGCCATGGAAACTCATACCGCACTTGGATTTATGGAAGGCGACAAGGTGGTGGTACGGGCTTCGACCCAAACTCCGTTTGGTACTCAGGATGGGATTGCACGTGAACTTGGTCTTGGACTGGATAAAGTTCGGGTTATTCCACCGTTTTTGGGTGGTGGTTTTGGCGGGAAAACAATGTTCCGGCAGGCCATAGAGGCAGCACGTCTGACCAAAATCACGGGGAAGCCAATTATGGTTTTATGGACCCGAAAGGAAGCCTTTTTCTATGATAATTTCCGGCCGGCTGCTGTTATAAAAATTACTTCCGGAACCGACAAATCAGGAAAGATATCGTTGTGGGACTATCACGAATATTTTGCAGGGGCACGAGGCTCAGATACTATTTATGATGTCCCCAATGCCAAAACAACCAGTTATTCCGCCAAGGATGTTCATCCATTTCTGACTGGTGCATGGCGAGCCCCGGGAAACAATACGAATACATTTGCCCGTGAGTCACAAATTGAAATGATGGCAGCTAAAATTGGTACCGATCCGCTGGATTTTCGCCTGAAAAACCTGAAAGATGAACGTATGATTGGTGTGCTGAAAGCGGTTGCCGAATTGTTTGGCTGGTCTCCGGCCAAATCGCCCAGCGGACGCGGTTACGGGATTGCCTGCGGTTTCGATGCAGGTGCATACGTGGCTCATATGGCCGAGGTCAAAGTTGATCAAAAAACGGGAAAAGTAAAGGTTATCCGGGTTGCCTGCGCCCAGGATATGGGTTATTGCATTAATCCTGAAGGATCAATTATTCAGTTGGAAGGCGGTATTACGATGGGTTTGGGATACGCCCTTACAGAGGAAGTGAAGTTTACTGGTGGCGACGTTCAGACATCCAATTTTGGAAATTACCAGATACCGCAATTCTCGTGGGTGCCTAAAATTCAAACTAAAATTCTGGATAAGGATGAAGCTCCACAGGGTGGGGGCGAACCTGGCATTATTAGTATGGGCGGAGTGATTGCCAATGCTATTTTTGATGCATGTGGCGCCAGACTTTACCAGCTTCCAATGACACCCGAACGGGTTTTGGAGGCGATTGCAAAGGCAATATAAATAATTTGGAGAGAAGCTGTCTCAAAAGTCATCCTGAACTTGTTTCAGGATCCCAACGCGCAGAATATCAGATCCCGAAATAAATTCGGGATGACCTTATCTGCGATTGTTCTTGACTTTTGAAACAGCTTCTCCTTTACTTTATTCCTTCAACTTAATTTTCCGGCAAAGAGCATCAGTTTTTCTTTCATTACTTTTAACTCTGTGTCCTGAAGCGTATCTGCGGCTTGTTCAATCAGTTCATTATACAGTGATAACTGATATCCGGCTTCGTCGGCAATCGATTTTCTTTCGTTCGCTGGAAACGTGGTATAATATTGGAGCCATTCATCCATAGATAAGGCCAGTTCCTTAAATCTGATTTCTCCCATTTGCTTTTGTCCGTTTTTGACATATAAAGATGCCATCTGAATGCTTTGATAATCTACCGGCCAAAGTTTTAAACTGACTGTCTTCTCAGCTTTTTTTAGTACTTCCATCGCTTTAATAGTTTGCTTTTCTTCGGTCAGTTTTTGAGCCAATCGATAAAAGGCAGTTCTGATTTGCATGCTTGCCAGCATCCGTCGGTGGTGCCAGTCAAAATATACATCCGGTTTGGCCAGATTATCCCAATTACATTTTTGCATGAGGTTTTTATAAAGATTTTCTGTTTCAATCTTCCCCATATCCAGCACCGAATTACTGTCGGTTTTCTGATCAGTCAGCCGAAAGATCAGACCGTCAAAAATCAGGTTGTTTTTCAATCCATGCTCCTCCGGATCGACCCATGAAGTGAAACAAACTGGTCGTTTACCTTTATTTGAAGCAATAATGTCCCAAAAAGCCAGATCGCCTTTGTTGATGGCCCGTTGCTTCAATTCCAGATGAATGGATTCTTTCCCTGGCATTTCAATGCTCAGTTTATCGACTGGAATATAGCTGATCTGTTTCTGTTCGCCCACCGTTAGTTTTGTTTTTGAAGAATCACTGGCTACAAATTCTAGTACATCGGTCATAGGCTGTTCCGTTTCAATTTTCGGAACAACATATACATAGTCAACTTGTCCGGATTGGTATTTTTCCAACGGAATGATCATTTTCAGTGCTTCATTTCCATAAATCTTCCGTTGTAATTGCTGGATGTACCATTCTGCCTGCAAGTAGGGCATGACCACCACACGAACGTCTCGACGGATTCCTTCCACCTCCTGGCAATACCAGAGGGGATAGGTATCATTGTCGGCATGAGTAAACAGGATGGCATCCTTTTCGCAAGATTCAAGGTAATTTCTTGCAAGATCGCGGGCCGAATATCTTCCGGATCGGTCATGATCATCGTAATTCTGTGCCAGTAGCAAAACAGGTGAAGCCATTATACAAACAGCCAGTACCGCAATTGTCGCATATCTTTCTTTCACTAGCTTTTGAACCCAGCTGAATACAGATAAAACACCAAGGCCGATCCAAATGCAAAACACATAGAATGAACCTACATAAACGTAATCGCGTTCGCGCGGAGTGTATGGTATTTCGTTGAGGTAAATTACCAATGCAAAACTCATCAGGAAAAAAAGCAGACCAATGCTTAAGAAGTTTTGCCGGTCGTTCCGGTACTGAAAAAACAGGCCTAAAAGTCCAATCAAAAGTGGCAGAAAGTAATAGAAGTTGCGGGCTTTGTTCTCTTTTGCTGCTGAAGGAAGATTTTTTTGAGGTCCGGCAAAATACAGGTCTATTATTGGAATGCCTGACTGCCAGTTTCCGTTTACCTTGCTTCCTGTTCCCTGAATGTCATTTTGCCGCCCGACAAAATTCCACATGAAATAGCGCAGATACATAAACCCGAGTTGATATTTCATAAAGAAGGAAAGATTTTCCTGAAAAGTTGGAATTGTTGTTGTGGTCATTTTGCCTTCTTCATTGTTAACCGGAACTTTTATACCTTTAAAATTGACCCAGTTTTTATAGGCTTTAATATGTTCAGGATCGTTACTATGCATACGCGGAAAAAATCCAATGGTATTTTTATCGTAATGAATCTTCGGGTTTAGCTGGCTTTTAATATACTTTCCATTGGAGGCAATCCAGGTTTCACGCTCTTCATAGCCTGTAGCAACCGATCCAAAATTTGATCCATATAATATTGGCCGGGAACCATATTGTTCTCGGTTTAAATAGTTTAGCAGACTGAATGTTGACTCCGGATTGCCCTGATTGATTGGTACGCCTGCCGATGCCCGAACTATTGTTGCTATGTAGGAAGTGTAACCAATCAGTAAAAAAGTCAGGCATAATAAAGCCAGATTCAGTTTTGGCGATTTTTTTCGATGACTGTAAAATAATCCGGATGTAATTGCTCCAACAAGTAAAATCAAATAGGTGAACAATCCTGAATGGAGTGGCAAATGAAGGTCATTGACAAAAAAGAGTTCCAGATTTTTTGACAGGTTTAGAATTCCCGGAATCAATACCTGGAGTAAAGCAATGATCCCGAATCCACTGATCAGGATTGTGGCAAACAATCCCTTGAGTGAGTATTTATATTGTCTGAAAAAAATGATTAATCCGATTGATGGAATAACCAGCAAATTCAGTAAGTGAGCCCCAATGGAGAGTCCAACCAGAAAAAACATCAAGACAATCCATCTTGAAGAAAGCGCCTCATCAGCTTCGCTTTCCCAACGGGTTGCTGCCCATAAAATAACCGCACTGAACAACGATGAAAGCGCATAGACTTCAGCCTCGACAGCCGAAAACCAAAACGAATCAGTAAATGCAAACGACAAAGCTCCAATGGCGGCTGCACCGAATTTTAAAACCAACGGGTAGGCTTTTCCTCGTTTTTGTTCCATTTTTGAAACCAGCCAAACAATGGTCCAGAACAAAAACAGAATCGTTGCCGCGCTCGATACTGCCGAGACCAGATTGATGGCATAGGCTGCATTGGTCGGATTTCCTAAACTAAGCGATGAAAAAATTCGTCCGATAAGCATAAATAATGGCGCTCCCGGAGAATGATTGATTTCAAGTTTATAGGCTGATACCAGAAACTCGCCGCAGTCCCACAGACTGAGTGTTGGTTCGAGGGTTAAAACATATACGGTAAGAGAAATGCAGAAAACTGCCCATCCGGCAATATTGTTAATTCTTTGCTGATTCATTGGTGAACTTTTTCATCTCAGTACACGCAGGAATGAAAAAGTTCAGTAAAGACCTATTTTACTTCCCGGCAAAATATTGCCGAATCATTTCTTCAACTTGTTTTATTACATTTTCAGGGGGTAAACCTATTCCGGTGAAACGATCGGCAAGTTTGGCGTCATCGGCTGAAAGCTTTCCTTCATCGTCACTTTTAATAATCCTGATTAAGGCGCGGTAAGTTGAATTCAGATAATTATATGGAAAGTCACCCGATTGAGATTTTTTGAGATTAAGTTTTGAACTTAACTCGGCAGACACCTCTTTTCTCTGTTCTGGTGAATATTTTGAAATTACAGTCGGCGCCGAAAGTATATATTCAACTACGGAAATCCTGAAAACAAAGAAGATTGAGGAATACACTTTCGCGTCTTCAAGTTTTATCTGTTTGTAATAATTGAAAATAACTACAGCGGCATCGTTTCTCAGATAAAATTCTCTAATACCGTTAAAGTTTTTTTCATAGGCAGCATAACCATCAGAAAAAAAGTTAGCTGCGCCAATATCAAACAACAAAGGAAATTTCAGACAAATCAGTAGTAATTCTTCAGTTGACAGACTGGAAATTACATTTTGTGGGATTTGGCAGGCTTGCACCATTTCCATTCCCGACTGAAATGTTTTCCACTTTTCTGAACCGGGTTTCACCGGATAATCCCAGCTTAAAGCATTTTCATCAGGAAACTGAATTTCTTTGAAAGTAGAAATTTCATTATCTTTTTTGCAGCCTGAAAGCATAACAAATATAACCAAAAACAGGAAGTTGATTTTTGTAAAAGTTCGGTTCATGGGTAGGTCGTTTGATTCAAGATTCAGATGCAAAAAATTGCAAGATGGTTGCGCCTAAATTTAGATCTGACAGGTTTTCAAAACCTGTCAGATCTAAATTTAGATTGACTAATTCATAAATTCATTGGGAATTCCGTCAATCTTTTCAATTTCAACTTTCCGGATAAAAAATTCTCCGCCTTCAGACTGTAACTGGATTTTTCCTTTTGTTAGTGGAATTTTTTGGCCATTTTCGATTTTGCTGCAGTTGGTGTTGACCATCACAAGTTGTCCGTTCACTACATGAACCGCAGTTTGTCCGAAGCAATACAAATCAACGGTGTTCCATTCTCCAAGCGGTTTTTCGGCATCTTTCATTTTTTTGATTGAACGTCCATTGTCGGTTTCACTGAATGGGGCAATTTTTCCGTCAGGTGAATAGAAGAAAGTTTTCCCGTCATCACCTTTTTTTGTACTGGTTTCGCACCAGGTATTGGCCATCAGGTAAGTGTCGCCCAAATTATCGTGCATCAGTTGGTGTTCTATATTGGCCATCCAGGTTCCGAATGCCGCACCAAATGGGCCAAAACTATGATAGAGCAATCCGCTGTTTCGTTTTCCATAAACCTTTTCGCCCCATTTAAATTCAAGGCGAAGGTGATAATTTCCGTATTCGGCTTTGGTGGCCAGCGAGGCGAAGATATCTCCCGAGATATGGATCACTTTTTGACCGTCCATTTCGACGATGCTATAAGTTGAGGCCGGAGTAGCTTTTTTCGCGAGGTCTTCAAATCCGGTGATCGGACTTCCGAGGTAAATTTCCCAGTTTTTCAGGTTTTTTCCGTTGAAAAGTTGTTTCTGTGAAAATGCTGCGGTTGATAGTAAGGACAGGGTTAAAATGAAAATAAGGTTCTTCATGATTGTTGGTTTTGGTTAAAAATGGCAAAAAAAAACTGCCCCATAAATATAGGGCAGTCTATCGGAATAATAAAATTTAATTTTAGTTTGAATGGGCTGAAATTAATTCCTGGGCCCTGTCCAAAATAGCACAATCATCAAGTAAAACAACGCCACCATTTGGTCCCGGTTCAATGTGTAATCCTACGGATTTACCTCTGTCATAGTTTGCGCCTCCAAAATAATTCCTGACGGTTTCAACTTCAATACCAAATTCCTGCGCAATTTGACTGATAGAACCGGCAGGTAAACTGTCTTTGATGTGACGAAGTTCGTTAAAAGTGATTTTTTTTTCCATGACAATTAGTTTTTATGGTTGTACATCTTTTTTCTTCTAAAACGCCCTTTAAAGGTAGAATTAATATAGAAATAACAAAAGGATAACAGCTATGTTTTAACGACAGGTTTAGTGAAACCAGAGTTGCTTCTAATATTTAACACTTCGGAATAATCTTATTTATGCTTGTGGGATAAGCATTTTAGCATTGAAATCAATTACAAAACCATTAAAGTTTGAATAATTAATTAACAATTTTTAAGAGTTGCTGATCGCCTTTTCTGATGGCATCGTAAATGGCCTGATGCATTTTAGTCCGGATATTCAGGTCGTTAATTGTTGTAATCCTGCGCGTTGGATGTACCCGATTCGAAAGAAAGATAAAAAGCAGCTGATTTGTTGGATCTGCCCAGGTGAACGTGCCTGTAAAACCGGTGTGACCATAACTCTCCGGACTTGCATCAGCTGCCGGAAATCTGTTTGTCCCGTTAGCTCCCTGAACGGGTTTGTCAAACCCCAATGCCCGACGGTTTTCAGTCATAGGAAACTGTACTTTTGTAAACTCGCGAACTGTTTCCGGATTAATGTATTGTTTCCCTCCGTAATAGCCCATCTGCAGGTACATCTGCATTATTTTGGCCAGATCGTTTGCATTGCTGAAAAGCCCCGCATTGCCTGATATCCCTCCAAACATGGCAGCGAGTTCGTCGTGCACAAATCCGGTCAAAAGTTCTTTTCTGAAAGTTAAGTCATTTTCTGTAGGAATGATCTGTGTGAGCGGAAACCGTTCGTAAGGCTTAAAACCGGTTGATACTGCACCCAATGATTGAAAGAATTCTACATTAAGATAATCCTGAAACTTTGTTCCGGTTAATCTTTCAGTTACGAAAGGGAACAAGCAGAAACCTAAATCAGAATAATGAAATTCTTTCTTAACACGCAAAGGCGATTTTATGATGTCAGCAATAATCTGATTCTTAAAATCATTTCTGGCATAGATTTGAGACGAAACCCTTATCTGAAATTTTTCAGAAGGTTGGTTGTGAAATACACCTTCACGTATCTTTTTATTACTTCCCGGTTCGAGCCAAAAGGGGATAAAGCTTTGCAAACGTGACTGATGGGTCAGGATATCACGGACTGACATTTCAGCTTTGTTGGTATTTCTAAACTCTTCAAAATATGTCGCAAAAGGCTTGTCCAGATTAATCTTTTTATCGTCATATAACTTCATTACCACTGGTAACGATGCTGTTATTTTAGTTATCGAAGCCAGATCAAACAGGTTATCGTTTTGTACTGCCTCAACATTCTCATAGGTATGAAATCCGTAACTTTTATTAAAAATGACCTTCCCGTTTTTCGCGACTAAAACCTGGCAACCCGGAAATGCTTTTTTTTCTATTCCATATTTTGCCAGCGAATCGAACTTCGAGATCAAATAAGTCGAACTGATATTTTCTTCTTCAGGTAGGGTGTATTTTAGTCGTTTGACGCACGCGGTCTCGATTCCTGAATAAATTGGGAACATGTTCTTTACTGTGATTGGCAGTTTTCCTGTAGCAGCGGTAGCGCCAAAAATTAGCTGGGCGGCCATTTCCTGGGCATCCGGATCGTTTTGATACGCAATTATTAAACTTTTGACATTAGTAATAGAGGGAAAATTGAGGAGTGAATATGGATTTCCAAAATAGGAAACAATCACATTCTCATTGCTCAGTTTTTCGATCAGTTCTATCTGCTGATCTGTAATTCCATACCTTCTTTTGGGGTATAATCCCATTCCATTTACACCTATCAGTAATAAGTTATATGGATTGAGCTGATTAAGCAAATTGCTTATTTCTATTTCTGATGGTGTTTTGCTTATATTGAAATGATCGACTTGTGTATAATTGCCCAGCATCTGCTGGAATGGTGTTGTTTCTTCTGAGCCAATCATCAGACTGGCGATTTTTAGTGTGTCCAGTCGTTGTATGGGAATCATTTCCTGTTGATTGACCAATACAGTCAACGATTGTTCAAAAAGCAGCCTTTTGGTAAGCTGGTAGTGAAAATCATTTAGTTTTGGAAGCAAATTAATGGTGGACACCAATTTTTGACGATCAAGTCCAAGCCATTTTTTCGCCATTAATACCTTCCGGCATTTTTCTTCAATTTCTTCAGTAGTTAAATCTCCATTTTGAACCGCAAGTGTTACCGCTGAAATCGCCCTGTCTAGCCGTGGAATAATTTCGATCATATCATTGCCTGCTTTCAGAGCTTTTACTGAAGATTCTCCTGACGAGTAGGTATTACTGATTCCTTTCATATTCATAGCATCAGTAATTATCAGGCCATTAAAACCCAAATCATTTTTTAGTTTTTTACTGATAATTCGGGCTGAAATTGAAGCTGGGATATTTGCATTCGGTTCAAGTGCCGGAACCTGCAAATGTCCAGTCATAATGGCAGCTATCCCTTTGTTGATGAGGTATGAAAATGGGAATAGCTCAATTGAGTCAAGCTGGCTTTTTGTCTGTGAAATTAGAGGAAGGCCGTAATGTGAATCCTCATGAGTATCGCCGTGACCCGGAAAATGCTTGGCCGTAGCCAAAATGCCGGCATCCTGCATCCCACTGGCGTATAACCATGATTTTCGCGCTACCTGCATTCTGTCCTCTCCAAAGGAACGGTGATTGATAATCGGATTTTCAGGATTAGCATTGATGTCTGATACAGGAGCCATATTCATGTGAATGCCCAGCAAACGGCATTGTTTGCCGATTTCGAATCCCATGCGGTAGATTAATGTATCGTTGGTAATTGCCCCAAGCGCCATTTGTACGGGGTAGTTCAAAGTTGAATCCAACCGAAACCCCAGTCCGTTTTCAGCATCAATAGCAACCAAAAGGGGGACATTTGAGGCATTTTGTAATCGGTTTGTAATTTTCGCCTGGGCAACTGGTCCGCCCTGCATGAAAATAACTCCTCCAACCTCATATTTATTTACAAGCTGTAAAAGTTCGTCAAGGTGTTGTGAATTTTTATTAGAATAAGCCTGAATCATAAAAAGCTGGCCTATTTTTTGATCTAAAGTCATTTTGTTCATCAGCGAATCTACCCACTGGTCTTTTTTATACTTTAGAAAGTCAGGTTTGTCGTTTGCCAGCGAGAATCCACATCGCAAGATCAGCAAGAAAAATAATACTGTAATTCGTCTCATTCGTTTTTTCCCTTCAGTGGGTAAAGTTAAAAAACAATGAAAATGTTTGACCAAAACTGATCATCGATTTTGAAATAGTAAGTATAAAAAAATATTGATTTGTTAATGTTCTGTTCCTGATTTGAAGACAAGTTATAAGTGATTGTTAAAAAACAAGTTGTAAGGCATTTAGTTGTAGTTTTGCGGTTTTTACTGACATTTTTATATGCTTTACAATTGATTTTAACACATTAAAGCAGTAATGTTAAAAAATGTGAAAATCATTTGTTATTTTTGGATACTAAGGATTTAAAATTATCGTTTAAAAAAGGAAATTACACTGAGTTGAGGAAGCTTATCTACATATTACTGGCAGTAATTACTCTAGGCTATTTATTTTCATGTGAAGATGAGAAATATCTTTCTTCCTCCGATGTGAAACTTCTTTTTTCGGTTGACACGGTCATGTTCGATACCGTTTTTACAACAATTGGTTCAACTACACAACACCTGAAAATTTATAATCCCTTCGATCAGAAAATCCTTATTTCATCGGTCAAACTGGCTAAAGGTGAAACTTCCAATTTCAGGTTAAATATTAATGGGATTTCTTCTAATGAAGTTCAAAATTTAGAGATTGCACCTTTCGACAGCATGTATATTTTCGTCGAAGTTACAGTCGATCCAAGTGGACAGAATCTTCCTCTTGTCGTAAAAGATTCGATTGAATTCGTCACAAACTCAAATCCTCAGCATGTTGATCTGGTTGCCTGGGGACAGGATTTTAAGCTGATTAAGCGGCAGATATTAAAATCAACAACCTGGACGAATGACAAGCCTTATCTGGTTTATAACTATGCATTTGTTGACAGTAATGCGACCCTTACCATTGAACCCGGGACAAAAGTCTATTTTCATAAAGATGCCGGCTTATATGTGAAGGGAAAAGTTCTGGCTAAAGGTACTGTTGAAAATCCGATCTTCTTTTATGGTGACCGACTGGAAGATGTTTATGCCAATGTTCCCGATCAATGGAACGGAGTTTTGTTGTATTCAGGAAGCAAAAACAACGAGTTTTCTAATGTTGAAATAAAAAATGCCAATATCGGCCTTCAGGTAGGAAATATTGAAAATGAAGGGTTTGCTACAGTTAAACTGACAAATACCAAAATTCAGAATATGGCCTATGCGGGTATATTTGCCTTGAAATCTGATATTGTTGCGAATAATTGTTTGGTAACAAATTGTGGTTTTTATGCGGTGGCCCTTCTGGTTGGCGGTAACTATGAATTTAACCACTCAACCATTGCAAACTATTGGGGTGGCTATGGATTTAAAGCACGCAGTACGCCTGCTGTTTTAATTTCGAATATATTAAGTGTATCGAAGGATAAGCCTGATTATATTGGGGATATTGTGAAAGCTGATTTTAACAATTCCATTATTGCCGGAAATGCCATTGACGGTAATGAATTGTTTTTAAAAGGAAATTCTGAAGCTATGTTTAATTACAAGTTTGACCGTTGCATTTTGCAGGTTGCCGATACATTTAAAACTTCGAATACCGATCATTTTATTAATGTTTTAAAAGGTAAAGATTCAGATCCTAAATTTGTTGATCCGTATAAAAAAATGAATTTTGAACTGGATACACTAAGTTCGGCAAAAGATGCTGCAAAATTGACAATCAGTAAACTTTTCCCCTTTGATCTTAAAGGAAGGGACCGTTTACTTGATAAAGGTCCTGATATTGGCGCTCTTGAACGTCAGGAAAAGAAAGCAGCAAAATAGGACTGCTATTTCAACTTCGTTAGAAGGTTTTAGATTTCCCTATATAACTCTTCAAATTTCTATTTTTTGATATATGCCAGCACATATCAATCAGTTGTCAGTGTTTTATTTTCTACTATTCTTATTGCAGCCTTCGGAATGCCAGTGTCAGGTTAATTCAGAAAAAGACGTATTTACCTTCATGTTTTATAACGTCGAAAATTATTTTGACTGCACAGATGATTCATTAACCAATGATGATGAGTTTACTTTTAATGGGATTCGGGGGTGGAACAGAAGTCGGTTGCATGAAAAAACCGAACGTATTGCCAAGGTTATTTTAGCTGCCGGAAAATGGAATCCTCCCGTTCTTGTTGGTCTATGCGAAATTGAAAACAGGAACGTTCTCGAGGTACTGTCAAAAAGTACGACCTTATCGAAATTTAATTACAGAATTATTCAGAAAGATTCTCCGGATGACCGTGGAATTGACGTTGCATTAATTTATCGTCCTGATCTGTTCCGGCCCTTTAATTATCAGTCTATCAAAATTGTTGATTCCACCAATGTAACTTTTAAAACCAGGGATATACTTCAGGTTAGTGGTGTTTTGAATGGTTGTGACACTATTTATGTGTTTGTAAACCACTGGCCTTCGAGGTATGGTGGAATAATGGAAACAGTCAGGTTTCGAAAATTAGCTTCTGAAGCGCTCAATAAAGCTATCAGAAATATAAAAAAAACATCTCCGGAAGCAAAAATCGTTTGTACAGGCGATTTTAATGATACTCCACGCGATGAAAGTATAAAAGAGTTAGTTAAGTCGAGGGATACAGAAAGATGTGAGATGATAAATCTGTCTGACGATTGGATGTCACAAGAGATACAAACTATTAAAAATCAATACATCTGGGAGGTTTTCGATCAGTGGATTGTGTCCGGTTGTTTTCTCAAGTCAAACAACTGTTATCATTTTTTAAAGGCTGAAATATTACGTTCGCCTTTTCTTCTGGAGCCCGACACCAAATTTGGTGGTGTAAAACCTAAACGAACATACAACGGATTTAAGTATCAGGACGGCTTCTCAGATCATCTTCCGGTTCTGTTACGAATACAATTAAATCACTGATTTTTAACAGGAGTTAGACCAAGTTCCTTTGCCTTTTCGAGCATATATTGAAATGCCTGATCAGGTTCATTTTGTATCACACCATCAAGAATAGCCTCTTTTATGGCATTTTTAATCAGTCCAATTTCTTTGCAGGGACTTAATCCAAAAACTTCCATAATCGTTTCTCCGGTTACAGGTGGTTGGAAATTCCGAACATGATCTCTCTCTTCCAAATCCTTTAATTTTTGACGGACAAGCTGAAAATTAGCGTAATATTTTTTTACTTTTTCCTGGTTTTTTGACGTGATATCTGCCTCACAAAGGGTCATTAAATCATCAATATCGTCCCCGGCTTCAAAGAGTAATCTTCGAATAGCTGAATCTGTCACTTCTTCCTCTGAAAGTACAATTGGACGCATATGAAGTTCAACCAGTTTTTGTACATATTTCATTTTTTCGTTCAGGGGAAACTTCATTTTTTTAAACAATAACGGAACCATCTTCGCTCCTATAAAGTTGTGAGAATGAAATGTCCAGCCTAATTGCGGTGAATATTTTTTTGTTGCGGGTTTAGCTATGTCGTGAAGTAATGCAGACCAACGGAGCCATAAATTATCTGTGTTTGGTGCAATACGATCGAGTACTTCCAGTGTGTGGTAAAAATTGTCTTTATGACCAATTCCATTAACTTCTTCCCGTCCTTTCATCCGGTATAATTCAGGAAAAATGATCTCTAAAAGACCGGTTTTCTCCAGCAACCTGAATCCAATGGATGGTTTTGAAGACAGGATGATTTTATTCAATTCTTCCCCGATTCTTTCCTTTGAGATGATTTGAATCCGGTTTTTGTTTTTTGTTATCGCTTCAAGAGTGGTATTTTCAATAGTAAATCCGAGTTGAGTTGCAAAACGGATTGCCCTCATCATACGCAACGGATCGTCGGAAAATGTAATTCCAGGTTCGAGAGGAGTACGGATTATTTTGTTTTCAATATCCTGAATTCCGCCAAATGGATCAATTAATTCACCAAAACGATGTCCGTTCAAACAGATTGCAAGTGCATTGATTGTAAAGTCTCTACGGTTTTGGTCTTCATCAAGCGTTCCATCTTCAACGATTGGATTTCTGGAATCGGGCTGATATGATTCTTTACGGGCTCCAACAAATTCTACCTCCAGCGATTGGTATTTAAGCATGGCTGTGCCATATGTTTTAAATACATTCACCTGAATGTTTGGTCCCAGTTTTTTTGCAACCATTTCAGCTAAATGGATACCACTTCCAATCGTTACTACATCGATGTCGGGAGATGGCCGGTTAAGAATCAGATCTCGCACATAACCGCCAATGACATAAGTCTCCTGATTAAGCTGATCTGCGATAGAGGATATCACAGTAAATATATGATGCTGTAAATGTTGTTTCATGAAGGAAATTCCGGAGTGAGGATATTTAAATACTTAAGGATGACAATTTGTTTCTTAAATGTGACAAAATTACAATAAATTGCAGTTTCAGGGTCAAATTCAACTTTTTAATTTGTTGGCACACGAATTGATATACACATATCAAAAAATGTATATATTTGTATAATTAAAATTTTCAACCATGTTAGAACATTTAAATCAAGAGACGTTCAAAACAAAAGTATTCAATTTTGAACTGAATAAAGAATGGAAATATGAAGGACAAGTTCCTTGTATGATTGATTTTTACGCCGATTGGTGTGGTCCATGCAAAATGGTTGCACCGGTATTGGAAGAATTACAGAAAGAATATGGCAGTAACCTTGTGATCTATAAGGTAAATACAGAAAATGAACGTGAGCTTTCGGCCATGTTTGGCATTCAGAGTATCCCTTCTTTATTGTTTGTTCCGGTTAACGGCCAACCTCAGATGGCAATGGGCGCATTACCAAAAGCTACTTTTGAAAAAGCGATTGCCGATGTTCTGAAGGTTCAAAAGCCGGAAGTTAATTAAGTGTATTAAGTTAGGATATCAAGAATTTTCTCCAAATGGATCCCTCTGGATCCTTTGATCAGAATAAATTTATTTTCAATAGGTTGTGTTTTTAGGTAGTTTGAAAGAAGTTCGACTTGTTCGAACTTCTTTTTTTCTGTTCGATTTTTTGTATCCTTAAATATTGGACCAACCAAAAATATATCTTCAAAATTTTGATCTTCAATATAATCGACAATTTTCTGGTGCTCAGATTCCGAAGCTTCGCCCAATTCGAGCATGTCGCCTAAAATCAAACATTTTTGGACATTTCTGATTTTTGCAAAGTTGATTAATGCGGCCATCATGCTGGTAGGATTGGCATTGTATGCATCCATGATAATAGTGTTCTTTTCAGTCCTGATAAGCTGAGAACGATTATTGGATGGAGTATAAGCGGCAAGTGCTTCCTGAATCTTCAGCGGGTCAATTTGAAAATATTTGCCAACACACGCAGCAGCCAGTAAATTCTCGAAATTGTAATCGCCCACTAATTTCGATTTTAAGTAAAGCCAGCCACGTTCAAAAAGTGCTTTAATTACCAGGTAATTTTCCGAATCTGCCAGTTCTCCTGCCATAAAAAACTCCGTCGAGTTACCATAGGTAATTTGTTCAAGACCTGCAGCCTGCCTGGTTAGAAGTTCATTATCGGCGTTGATGAAGCATTTCCCTTTTTTCTCTTTTAAGAAATTATACAATTCAGATTTTGTTTTGATTACGCCTTCGAAAGAACCAAAACCTTCCAGGTGGGCTTTCCCGATGTTGGTAATTATGCCAAAATCAGGATTGGCAATCTCGCACAGAGTTTTAATTTCACCCTGATGATTGGCTCCCATTTCAACGACTCCTAATTCTGTTTCTTTGGTCATTGATAACAAAGTGAGGGGTACCCCGATATGATTATTTAGATTTCCCTGAGTAAAATTGACTTTGAATTTTTGTGACAGGACTGCTGCAACCAGTTCCTTGGTTGTTGTTTTTCCATTTGTTCCGGTGATGGCTATAATCGGCAACCCCAGTTGATCACGATGATAACGTGCCAATTTCTGAAGGCAAAGTAAGACATCGTCAACTACAATAAAATGATCATCCAAAGCAAATTCAGGCTCATCAATTATCGCAAATGCTGCTCCTTTAGCCAGAGCTTGCCCGGCAAAATTGTTCCCGTTAAACGTTTCACCCTTTAATGCAAAGAAAATGCTGTTGGATGGAATATTCCTGGAATCAGTGGTAATTACCGGATGATTCAGGAAAATTGTATATAAATCTTTGATGTTCATTTTACGCTAAAAAAATAAAACCTCACTTTTTCAAATGAGGTTTCATATTAATATTTGGTAGTTAAAACTAATTAAAATCCATCAGGGCTTCCAACTCTGGTCATTGCACAACGAAATCCAAGATCACTGGCAGATTCTGTTTCTGTTTTGTATCTGCGGGTTCCGGGAACTAACCAGTATGGGCGGTCTTTCCAGCTTCCGCCTTTGTAAATCCTTGCATTATCAGAAACAAGTGAAGAAAATTGACCTTCCTTGGTTGATTGAACGTACATGTTATTGGTTTTTGTCTTATCCTTTTGTGCATTCCAATCCTCGCCTTCAATAACTTGAGAACGGTAATCTCCGTCGTTAAAGTTTCTATAGTCAGCAATGGTATCTTTTACCAGTTCCCCAAATTCATTTCGAACCAATTTGCCATCGGCGTCGGTTTTGTATTTGGTAAAGGTGTTACCACGGAATGGTTGGAATTCAGCCACATCATCCGATGATAATGGACGATAAACATCAGCTACCCATTCATTTACATTGCCAGCCATGCAATAAAGGCCATAGTCATTTGGTTCGTAAGATGTAACTGGTGCTGTAATGGCTGCATTGTCGTTTAATGCGCCTGCCATTCCCATTAAATCTCCTCGCCCACGGGTAAAATTAGCCAACATCCTTCCTTTTGTTTTCTTTTGATCGTCACGTAAATGTGATCCTTTCCAGGGGTATAGTTTTCGGTCGGTGAGTAATTCGTCTTCGGTATTTCCAACTAAACCTAAAGCGGCATATTCCCATTCAGCTTCGGTTGGTATCCTGTAATTTGGTAAAAGCATACCATCTTCCCAACGAACTCTTCGGGCTGTTCCTGCTGCATCTTTCAAAGGTTTTTTTCCTTCGGTTCCCTGATACATACCTGCCAGGAAAGTTTCAGTAGTAAATACATTTTGCCCGCTTTGAGTATTATCAGGAACAATAATTCCCTTATCAATGAGTAACTTTTCATTTACACGATCAGTTCGCCACTTGGCATAAGCGTCAGCTTGTTTCCATGAAACACCAACAACCGGATAGTCCCCATAGGCAGGATGCCTAAGGTAATCTGAAATATATGGTTCGTTATAGGCTAATTCTTCTCTCCAAACTAAGGTGTCAGGCATGGCCACTAAGTATTTTTCAGGATTCGCAGGATAAACTCTTCTTATCCAGAATAAATATTCACGGTAATCGAGGTTTGAAACTTCTGTCTCATCCATGTAAAATGAAGCAACTGTAACTCTTCTTGGAGCGTTATTCCAGTCATACATAACATCTTGCTCCACACGGCCCATTGTAAAAGTACCACCCTGAATGAAGATTAATCCTGGTCCGGTTTCCTGACCTTCATATTTTTCATCTGCAAGAAAGCCACCATTTTTTGGATCGCCAAATTCCCATCCTGTAGAATGGGATGTACCGGTACCGCCACCTTTGCCTTTTCCAAACAATCCGCATCCTGCCATCAAAGCAGCAAGACCAAATAACATTATGGATCTCAATTTCATTTGTCTATAATTTGTTTTTTTTACTGCCACACGAAACCCACACTAAAAGTCGATCTTGTGTATGAGCGACTTTCTGGCTTGTTTCATTGCTTTTCTTCTTTTCTGTTGTTTTTTAAAAGACTCACAAATATAACTAAATTGTTGAATTGATATTGTTCAGGTAATCAATCTTTTTTTTACTATTGTTTGTTTCTAATGCATATCTGTACTGGAGGTGCCCACATTTTGTATTAATTTTATTTACTTTGGAAACATAACATTATACTATTGGCTTGAATAATCCGTTTACTGAATACTGTTTATTATAACCCGAAAATGTCAAGATTATACTTTTTGTGCTTATTTATTTTCATTGTATTAACTGGTTGGGCCGGTGAGTTTAACCGAACTGTCAAATGGTATAATCAGGAACAGTCCGGAGGCAAATTTGTAAAATCATTGCCTGCATTCGAAGGAAGTATAACAATCGGTCAATCCACGTTCCCATATTGGTTCGAGAGCTTTGAGATAGGTGTTACAGAGGCTGAAGTCTCCATTAAAAATGCTGTTTTTGAATTGCTTGATGATTCGATATCTGCTTCAATACGCATACCTGAAGACAGTTTGAAATATTGGTCAGAAATAGGCACATCAGCCGGAAAATCATTTTTACGAGTAACTATCAATCCATTTGTTAGAAGAAATGAGCGAATTGAGAAGTTGGTGCAATTTACAGTTTCAATTAAAGAAAATCCGTTGCAGTTCAAAGCAGCAAAAGTTTTGTATCCCTGGAAATCAACTTCAATACTTGCAACAGGGAAATGGACAAAGATTAAAACAAAAAATAAGGGCATCTATAAAATCACTTTCGATCAGCTTAAAACATGGGGATACTCTAATCCTGATCAGGTAGGCTTATATGGAAATGGCGGGTATATGTTACCTGTATTAAACCGTGATTTGCAAGTGGATGATTTAATTGCATGTCCGGTATACAAAGGAAAAGACGGCTCTGGAAAAGATTGTTTGTTCTTTTATTCAACCGGAAATACTCAGATAACCCAGAATCTGGAAACTGGGTTATTAAAACATCAGTTGAATTATTTTACTTCCGAATCTTATTTTTATTTAACCGATCTTGGAAATGTAAAAACCATTAATAAAGTAACTGAATTGACTGCAGTTGCCGGACAGCAAGTGTCTACATTTCCAAACTATGCTTTTGCTGAAAAAGAATTATTAAACCTGATTTCGTCGGGAAGTCAATGGTTCGGTGAGCATTTTGTCGCAGGGACTGGTCAAATCCTCAATTTCTTATTGGATAATCCTGACTTGTCAAAACCAGCCGTATTTACAGTTTCTGTTGCCGGCAAATCGGCATCGGCAAATAGTATGAATGTTTCCCTGAACGGGAAATCGGTCAGTGATATTTCCTTTCAAACTGTTGATGTGAGCGACCCTACAGTGTATTTTGCTGATGACCGGATTATCGAATTTGCTGAAACTCCTCCTTCAAAAGATCTCCAGGTCAAATTAACTTATAATGCATTGAATAGCTCGTCAGATGCCTGGCTTGATTATATCTCTATAAATTACAAGAGCTTTCTGAATATTAATTCTAATTCATATTTTTTTCGGGGAAAAGGTATCGAAGGTCCGATCCAGGTTTCAGAATTTGTTTTAAGCGGAGCAACTTCATCAACTAAAATATGGGATGTTACTGAGGTTGGTAATGTGTTTGAAGTGCCAGTAACTTTTTCAAACGACCAGTTGAAGTTTAAATCGAATTCTTCTGTAACCCGCGAATATGTGGCAGTAAATCCATTGGGAACAATTCCTGCTCCGGAATTAGTTGGTAGTGTGACCAACCAAAATTTACATGCCGAAGATTTATCTGAGTTCATTATTGTTTCTCATCCAAAACTAATTAATGCAGCCAATGATTTGGCAAATTTTCACCGTACAACCGATCAGATGTCTGTTCGTGTGGTAACACCCGAGGTTATTTATAATGAATTTTCAGGAGGACTTCCTGATCCATCGGGGTTTCGTAATTATTTCAGGATGCTTTATGAGCGGGGCAAAGAAAGCGGAAAAAATACGTTGAAATACATTTTATTAATGGGCGATGGAACGTATGATAACCGAAACATTCTGGGTAAAAACCTGAATATGATTCCAACTTTCCAATCTGACAATTCGCTTTCACCAACCGAATCGTTTGTTACCGACGATTTTTTTGTTTTTCTGGATGAAAATGAAGGTGGTTATTCGGGAACTGTCGATTTGGGAATTGGACGGATACCAGCCCGGACCAAAGAAGAGGCTGAAATTGTGGTTGATAAAATCAAAAAATATAACCAACAGGACGCAATGGGAAACTGGAGAAATGTGGTAACCTTCATCGGTGATGACGAAGATAACAGTACTCACATGGGACAGGCTGAAAGTATGGCCAATGCTTTAAATAAATCATATCCGGCGTTCTTTACCGATAAAATTTATTTTGATGCTTACCGGCAGATCTCAACTTCAGGAGGTGAAAAATATCCGGATGTGACAACCGCCATAAACAACAGGGTTAAACAGGGCACTCTGGTTATGAATTATACCGGGCATGCCAATGAAAAAAATCTGGCTGATGAAAATGTTCTTGATGTCGGGATTATAAACAGTTGGAGCAATTATAACAGATGGCCCATTTTTGTGACTGCTACCTGTGAATTCAGTCGTTTCGATTCGGATGAAACATCGGCTGGCGAGCATATCCTTTTTAATCCGAGTGGGGGAGGAGTTGGTTTGTTTTCTACAACGCGACTGGTATACTCCGGGGCTAATTTTGTTTTGAACAGCAAATTTTTCAAGTATATTTTTGAAAAGGATACACAAGGTAAAAATCTTCGGTTAGGTGATGTGATGCGGCTTGCCAAGGCGTCAGCCAATACCGGAATCAACCAGCTCAATTTTTCGTTGTTGGCCGATCCGGCATTAAGGTTGGCAAATCCGGGATTTCAGGTTAAGACAACAAGTATTGACGGAAAGATTGTCAGTTCTGAACTGGATACCATTCGCCCCCTTTCTGTTGTAACTATAAAAGGATTTGTTGCAGATAATAAGGGAGCCAAACTGAGTTCCTTTAATGGCGAAATCATTCCCACTGTTTATGATAAGGCTATGCAGGTGAAGACTTTGGGTAATGCAGGTGAAGAACAAATGGATTATATTGTACAGAATAATATTATTTATCGTGGACTGGCAACAGTAAAAAACGGCGACTTCGAATTTTCTTTTTTCGTTCCTAAAGACATTTCCTATAAGTTGGACAAAGGCAAAATACTCTATTATGCCTACAATGATTCTGTTGATGCTCAGGGTTATTTCGATGAATTTTACATTGGCGGATCATCAAATAATTCAGTCACTGATACAAAAGGTCCTGATATTAATTTATACATGAACTCTGAATCGTTTAAAGATGGGGGAGTTGTTAGTGCAAGTTCTGTCCTGATTGCGAATATAAAAGATGATACAGGCATCAATACTGCCGGAACCGGAATCGGACACGATATTACCGCTGTTCTGGATGGCGATAATTCGAATGTGATGGTTCTGAACGATTATTTTCAGGCCAGCAAGGATAAATATACGGAAGGTTCGATCATATTTCCATTGACTAAACTATCCGAAGGAAATCATACCTTAAAAATAAAAGTTTGGGATGTGATGAATAATTCTTCGGAGAAAGAGATTCATTTTGTTGTGAAAGACGAATTCCGCATTGAAAGTGTTATGTGCTATCCGAATCCGATGCAGGAGCAAACCAGTTTCGTTTTTACGCACAATCAACCTGACGAAACATTCAAAGTCGATCTGGAAGTTTTCCTGTCATCAGGCGCAAGGGTTGATTTGCTTCCTGTAACCATAAGTTCACAGGGAACAGAAAGTCTACCTTTAGAATGGACTCCATCATCAAGGGCAGTGAGAATGAGACCAGGAGTTTATATTTACAGGCTTTCGGTAACTACTTCTGGCGGGAAGACCGGAAGTGCTTCGGGAAGGCTTGTTTATATAAATCGATAGTTTTTTAGGATATGGATTTTTTCCCTATACTATTTTAGCACGATATCCGTTTAGTTTTTTTAAGGTACCCAATGAGGTAACTCTTATACAAAGGTTTATATTTGCAAATTCAAAATTTGATCGATTTTTTACCATGAAGAAAATAACTCTCTTACTTTTTGTAATTCTATTTGTTGGATTATCTGTTCAACTTGTCCAGGCACAAAGCAAAACTTCGACAACCGGAGCCAATACAATCACTACAGGTGTACCGTTTTTAACGATTGCTCCCGATTCGCGTGCCGGTGCAATGGGTGATGCCGGCGTTGCAACTTCTCCTGATGTGAACTCCCAACATTGGAATCCCGCAAAATATGCATTTGCCGAAAGTGAAATGGGTATAGGTTTGTCTTACACACCATGGCTGCGTAATTTGGTTTCAGACATCAATCTGGCCTATCTGGTCGGATACAAACGATTAGATGACCGCCAGACTATGAGTGCATCTTTGCGATATTTTACTTTGGGCGACATCACGTTTATGAGCGAATACGGTGATCCTACCGGGCAGCAAAGTCCCAATGAATTTGCCGTTGATATGGGTTATACCCGTCTTCTGTCCGAAAATTTTTCAGGAGCTGTTGCTCTTCGATATATTCGTTCAGACCTTACCGGCGGACAATTGGTAAACGGTGTAGAAACCCATGCCGGGAATTCGTTTGCTGCTGATGTGGCTTTCTATTATCAGAATGAAATACGTGTTAACCGGAAAATGTCAACCCTGGGTGCAGGTATCGATATTTCAAATATTGGTAGTAAAATATCGTATACCGATGGTGAAACCAAAGATTTTATACCTACCAACCTGAAACTTGGAGTATCTTATAAGACCGAAATGGATAAATATAATACGATTACCTTTGCTTTTGATGCCAACAAGTTGCTGGTTCCTACACCTGACAGTTCAAAGGTGGATATTTTTAACGGAGCGACTTCAGATAAATCACCCATTGGTGGGATATTTAGTTCCTTCTCTGATGCTCCCGGTGGAATGTCTGAAGAATTTAAAGAAATCAATTTTTCGGTTGGCGCTGAATATTGGTACAACAAACAGTTTGCCCTGCGTGCAGGTTATTATTACGAAGATGTTACCAAGGGAAATCGTAAGTTTTTTACTGCTGGAGCCGGCTTAAAAATGAACGTATTCGCGCTTGATTTTTCCTACCTGCTTCCGGTTGCACAAAACAACCCGTTAGCCAACACACTTCGTTTTACCCTTTCATTCGATTTTGAAGCTTTTAATAAGCAGCGAAGATAACCTCTCAGTATAATTAAACAGAATAGACAGCACAAATCGTAAATCTGTTTTTGAAATCTAATAGCAGTATAAAATGAATTTCCGGATAGGATATGGATATGATGTGCACCGGTTAGCCGAAGGTGAATCTTTGTGGCTGGGCGGTGTTCTTATTCCTCACACCAAAGGTACCATTGCGCATTCCGATGGCGATGTGTTGATTCATGCGCTGTGCGATGCCATGCTGGGTGCTGCCAAAATGGGTGACATTGGCCGTCATTTTCCCGACACCTCTTCGGCGTACAAAAATATTGACAGCAAAGTTTTATTGGTTAAAACAAACGAACTGATTGCCTCAAAAAACTATCGAATTGGTAATCTTGATGTGACCATTGCCGCTCAAAAGCCTAAACTAAAATCCTTTATTCCTGAAATGGAGGAGACCATTGCCAGATTGCTCGAAATAGATGTGGATGCGGTTTCAATTAAAGCTACCACCACTGAAGAATTGGGTTTTGAAGGCAGGGAAGAAGGAATTTCGGTTCATGCTGTTATCCTACTCGAAAAAATAAGCTAAATTTTATGAAGAAAACTCTGGTTATCGGGGCAAGCGAAAATCCTGATCGATATTCAAATAAAGCAATCAAAGCTTTGGTTACGCACAACCATGAAGTTGTTGCCATTGGTTTGCGTCCGGGTCAGGTTAATGGGATATCGTTCAATTCCGAAAAAAAAGATTTTGAAAATATTGATACGGTAACCATGTATATTGGCCCGCAAAATCAACCGGAATACTACCAATACATTTTGAACCTGAAACCTCAACGGGTAATCTTCAATCCCGGAACCGAAAATCCTGAATTTATCTCCAAACTTGAATCTGCCGGAATTTATCCTGAGATTGCCTGTACCCTTTTACTGCTTTCAACGGGACAGTATTAAAAATGGAAACTATTCAGTCAATCCAGCAATTCGATCTGATTCTGGCAGAGAATGATGCCGTTCTGTCATATTTTTCCACTGAAAATTGTTCGGTGTGCAAAGTGCTGAAGCCTAAAATCATCAAGATGATCAAAGAATCTTTCCCAGGAATAAAATTGGTTTATATCCAATCAGATCAATTGCCCGAACTGGCCGCCCGAAACCGGGTTTTTGCAGCCCCCACCGTGGTGGTATTCTTTGCCGGACGAGAAACCATACGAAAAAGCAGGGCTTTTGGACTTGAAGAGCTTCGTTCAGAAATTGAACGACCATACGCTATTTTATTCGGATAAGACATTCAATTTCGAGGCGGGAAAACATAGTGTTGACTCTGCCAAAATGATCAGATTCGGTCAAATTCATCCAGATAAATTTTTGGTTCACCTTTTGAAGTGTAGGCTATAACGGCAGAATAAGAACATTCCCCGATAATTTGATTTGCTTTGTCAGCAGTTTTTCAACATTTGCAAACTTATATTTATCAATGATTGTTCAGATTTTGTTTAAATTAGTCAATAAATTAAAAAAGTAATAAAATGAAAAAGACGTGGATTGTTTTAGCAGTCGTTGCAGTTGTTATATTTCTTTTGGTTTCATGGTATTTTGGAACCTACAACAAGATGGTTGGTATGGACGAAGGTGTGAAATCACAATGGTCACAGGTTGAAAACGTATATCAACGCCGGTCCGATTTGATTCCTAATCTGGTTAGCACAGTTAAGGGCTATGCTGATTTCGAAAAGGAAACCTTGACGCAGGTAATCGAAGCTCGTGCAAAAGCAACTCAGGTTACCGTTGATCCGAATAAACTCGATGCTCAGTCGATTCAGAATTTCCAGCAGGCACAGACAGGACTGTCTTCTGCATTGGGTCGATTGATGGTTGTTGTTGAAAAATATCCCGAATTGAAAGCCAACCAGGGTTTTTTGGATTTACAGGCTCAACTGGAAGGAACTGAAAACAGGATTACCGTAGAACGTATGAAATTTAATGAAACTGCTCAGGCCTATAATACCTATATTCGTAAAGTTCCCAACGGCATTATAGCTGGTATGGGCGGATTCGAAAAGAAAGCTTACTTTGAAGCCGAAAAGGGTGCCGAAAAAGCGCCGGAAGTAAAATTCTAATAGCCTTTGGCAACTGGCAGCCGGGTACTGGCTTGCTGCCAGACGCTAGCTGCCAGTAGTTCTATTTTTACCACTAATTCCAATAAAATGTCAGTCGAAAATTTTTTCAGTAAAGAAGAAAAGAAGCAGATTACCGATGTCATTGCTGAAGCCGAAAAGAATACTTCAGGAGAAATACGATTGCACATGGAGGGGCATTGTACCATTGACGTACTCGACCGTGCAGCTTATATCTTTGGGAAGCTGAAGATGCATGAAACTGCCCAACGAAATGGTGTACTTTTTTATCTGGCTGTTCACGACCATAAATTTGCCATTTTAGGTGATGCTGGAATTAACCAGATGGTTCCTGTTAACTTCTGGGACGAGATTAAGGAAACGATGCTTGCTTATTTCAAAGAAAGTAGGTTTACAGATGGACTGACAAAAGGAATACTGATGGCAGGAGAACAATTAAAGGCGAATTTCCCTTACCACAAAGATGATGTTGACGAACTCACGAACGAAATATCCTTCGATAAAAACCTTTAAGATGAAACAATTCATATTTTCTTTTTGCCTTTTTCTGTTTTCTTTCTCTGTTTTTGCGCAGGATATTCCTGAAAAGCCAAATCCACCCCGATTGGTAAATGACCTGGCTAATGTTCTTTCCGATCAGGAAGAACAGCAACTGGAGTCCGAACTTGTTCAGTTTAATGATCAAACCTCAACTCAAATTGCCATTGTTACCGTACCAAGTTTAAATGGATATGAAATTGCTGATTTTTCTACACAGGTATTTAATAAATGGCAAATTGGTCAGGCCGGGAAAAACAACGGTATTTTAATCGTATTTAAACCCAAAACAGCCGATGCTAAGGGAGCAGTTTTTGTAGTTACGGGTTATGGTCTGGAAGGAATTTTACCTGATGCAGTTATCAACCGTAACGTCGTTGATTATGAAATGATACCTCGTTTCAAAGAGGGAGATATTTATGGCGGATTATATGCAGGAAGTAAAGTTATTAAAGAACTTGCAGCCCAGGAATATACTGCTGAAGCCTATCAAAAGAAAACCGGTGGAAAAAAGAAATCGGAAAAAGGCGGGGGAGGATTCATTCTTGTTGTTCTGATAATTATTGTTTTGGTTTCAATTTTTAAAGGTGGACGCGGCGGAGGATACAGCACAAGAGGAAGTTTGCCATTCTGGCTGGCTTTAGGTTTGCTTGGTGGTAATCGCGGAGGTGGTTCTTTTGGCGGATTCTCCGGAGGAAGTGGAGGTTTCGGCGGAGGTGGCGGAGGCTTTGGAGGCTTTGGCGGTGGAATGTCTGGTGGTGGTGGTGCCGGCGGAAGCTGGTAATAGTTCCAAATTCCGGATTTCAAATTCCAGGTTAAAGTTTCGCTACTGAATTGTTTCATTTACCGAGGACAAACATTCCAAATAAGCAGTTAGCGGGTACATTTCTTCGTCGTACCAAAGCGATGCAAAATATAATCCGATGGGAGCAGCAATGAGTCCGTCGGATTTTGTTTTTTGCGCCAGCCACTCCAGTCCTTTTGCACATTCTTCCTGAAATCCGTTCCGATACAAAGCGGTTATGGATAGTGAAGTTTCTTCAATACTTCCCTGAATATCTTTGTCGCCGCCCCAGCTTCCATCCTGATTTTGCACCGAAGTCAGAAAACGGCAACCCTCAGCTACCATGAGTTTTAGAACATGTTCATATTCCTCTCCCAGTCGGGTTATCAATGTCTCATTTAAATAAGCGACAACCCGTGCTGTACCATAAACCGGATTGGTGTGGTTTTCCGTATTCTGATTGCCAAACCACAGCGGAAGCCATGAACCTTGTCTGGATTGATTTTTCCGAAGATAAACCAAGGCTATTACGAATATTTTTCTGAAACGAACCTGTTCTTTCCGGCTTAGCAAATTCCGGTATACATCATCGGTTTGAGACAAGGCCAGCAATCCGTGCCCGGTGAGATCGGAACAACTCTGGTCAAATGGCAATTTGCCCCAGCCACGCGAAAAGGTTGGGAATCCGCCATCGTTATTCTGAAGATGACTCAGCCAATTGCATCCGTCTAACACTGCTCTTTTCACCAATTCAGGATTATCCTGATTTAATGTCAGCAAAGCCAGAATCGTTCCCGGCGTGTCGTCGCCATCGGGAACTGAACCGGAATGTGAAGTCCAGCCCCAGCCACCCGGTTGAGTGCCATTAAAAGGATGCACCTGTTTGTTTTGAATGGCCAGTAAATGATCAGTTAAGCGCTGCTTGTCTTCGGAAGTCAATACTTCCGGATGATTTTTTACCGATTTCACCGCCAGAGTAGTCACCCAGGTCGAAAGGTCAATGTCAATCGGCCAGCTTCCGTCTTCGCGTTGGGTCCGTTTCAGAAAATTCATTCCGTCGTGCACCACTTCTAAATCACGGTAGCCCGATTCAACCAGGCACAGGCAAACAAAAGCTGTGAGCGGAATCGCTTCCAGATAGCCGCCACTTTCAGGCTGGATTTTCCTCAACAACCGAAGTGATTTATTTACTGAAGCTTCCCGAATCATGCGCATCATCGGATTTTTCCGTTCTTTATGCCTGAAGATGGCTACTCCAACTCCAATCAGCGCCGGAATAGCGTAGCTTACCACACTCAGATTAAGCGCGCTGTAAAATGAACGAGGCAACAACGACAATTCGAAAGGCAATTGCGGAATACGATCAAAAGCTTCAGGTCCTGGAACGCCGCACAAAGCGCACATCGTCAGGATCGGTACAGAAAAAGTTCGGTCAGTCTGATAAAAATCGAGAATCGCTTGAATCAGTTGCTCCGAATTTACATCAATGTTTTGTGCATTCAGGTAACCGGCCAGCAAATTAAGCAATTTGAAATTTGAATGAGCTACTGAAGTTACTTTGGCGGCTGCGTAACAAAGCAAACTGGTACTCACATTGCTCTGGCTTGTGGGCGAATCGCCAAAACCACCATCACTATTGATATTTGTAGTCAGCCAATTTAATCCGGAAGAAATTTCAGCAGCATTTCCTATTGTATCATAAAAATGCAATGCCGTAACCGCCACAGCTACACCCAACGCACTTGACGAAAGCCGACCCTCCCAATAACCCGCAGTATTGCGCTTTTGAAGAAGAAGAGTGGTAAGCTCGGAGAATTGAGATTGTGTAAGCGAGTTCATGTTGGTTTCAGTTTGAGGATGCAAGATACTAAAGATGGATGATTTTGTTGTAAAATACATTTCCGTCGGCTAAAGCAGACGGCAAAGAATATCGCCAATTTGAATAACAAACATCCTCGTTCGAGCGATATCCTTTGCCGTTTACTTAAGTGAACGGACACGATGATATTAGTCGGCCAGTACCCCCAGTGCCAGCAATCCATAAAACGTATATTCCAGGTCGGCAGTTTGATCGCCATCGCCGGAAAGGAAAGCGCCGTCAACAAAATTCTGCTGTATAAAATCAAGACAGGGAGGTCTCAGTAATCGCAAATCGCTTCCGGCAAAATCGAGGGCAAACAGGGCAACGGCTGTCGAAAGCATGTCCGGCTGATTCAAATGCTGAAATGCCCGAAATCCGCCCGTTTCGCATGCAAACGACTTCAGCAATTCCTGATCACTTTCACAAAGCTGATTAAGCCTTTTCAGCAGGAAAACTTTGGCAGCCACCTCGGAACATGGCGAATGCTGATCAACTTCAATTCGCGAAAGCATTTTCCCGGATAATCGTTTCAGGATTCCACGGAACGGCAATATCGCATCGAGGGTTAGAAACAACACAAAACTGCGATACGAAAGGTTAATCGAATGTCTTTCTTTCCAAGACGAGCGGCTCAATTTCATCAAGGTTCTGATCCTTGAAAAACGGCTTAGTTTTAATTCCTTTTGCAACAAAGCCAGGCAGCACTGTTCTATAAAACCGGGGACTTTAGCTGTTGATTGGCTAGAGATATATTGTTTTAGTTTCCTTGCAAGTTGCTGGTTACGGGTTACGTAAACTGAATACTGAGACTGAACACTGTCTTTGGCACGCTTAGGGAGCGGTTCTCCGGTCTCCAGTCTCCGGTCTCCGGTCTCCATGCCCTTTACCCTTTGCCCTTTGCCCCATGCCCTCAACATCATCGTTCCAAACAGTGAATAATACAAATCTGATCGCCCTCCGCGGTCCTGAAATCCGCCATCAACATTTTGCTGACTGACCAAAAACCGGAAAACTTCGCCCTGCCCCTGCTCATCAAGCAGGTTCAACGCATTCCGGAGATGTTCAATCATTCGTTTATAAAAAGGGAGTTTGTGCATCCTGTCAGTGAGATCGAATTCGGGCAATCATGTAAAAGTAATCAAAACCACAGATTTTTCTCCGAAAGAGATTGATGTCAATAATCAAAATATTTTCCCCAAAACCATATATAAACTCAGTTTCATTCTCAGATTTCGTAACTGATCGAGTTCATTGTATGCTTTTGAGGTATATTCCTGAAGGAGTTCTTCGGCTTTTCGAACGATTTGATGCGATTCGATCCACTCCAAAACCTGCAGTTTATCGTTTCCGGCATAGGCAATCCGGAGATCTTCATTCATTAGTTCAGGTGCATTTTCGGTAAGTAACGAAAGCATTAACGGGTAGTCAGCCACCTGGGTATGTTCGTTCGATTCGCGGTATTCATCCAGATCATCCTTAATCTGATAAGCCATTCCGAAGTAACCTGAGAATGTCTTCAGGATCGTCAAATCAGTTTCTGAAGCTCCTGCAGCCACTGCTCCAAGCAGCAAAGCTACGCGAATGGCGGAACCGGTTTTTCGCTCGAATATTTCGAGTTGTTGATTGAGTGAAAGTATCTGATGGTGTGTGCTGGCCAGCAAATCGGCTCCCTGCCCAAGCGACAACGCCACATGACCAGCGGCTACCAATTGGTAACATGCAGTCATTGTTGTTGCATTGAGTGGTAATTTGCCCAGCAATTCATAGCCTTTTCCCAACAAAAAATCGCCGGTATTGATGGCTACCGGAATACCATTTTGCTTGTGGATGGTTTCGGTATTGTATCTAAAATCGTCGTTATCTTCAATGTCGTCGTGAATGAGTGAGGCCTTATGAAAGCACTCCACCACAACTGCAAGTTCCAAAAGTAAATCTTCTGAAACCTCTGGAGCATAAGCCGAATAAGCCAAAGTGGTTAATAACGGTCGAATTCGCTGCCCGCCAGTCAACATCGATTGAATGGTTAATTGAGTGGTTCGGTCATTCACCTGACCAATCAGTGTGTACAGTTTATCTTCAGTGAAAAAGGCATTCACTTTTTCTTTCAGGGCTGAAACTGATAAAGGTTTCAAATCTGCATTTTCCTGAAAATTGGTCAGTTCATCATCGAGCCAGCGGTTATCCACATCCGTTTCGGCACAACCTTCGAACAACAGAGGGATGCCAATCACCGGTACAGCAGCTTTTGAAACGGTCTCGAACGATTTCTGAAGCACCGACATACAGGTTACTCCGACCACCGCATCAACCGATCCTTCCTGAACCAAACTAATGGCAACCGTGGTTCCTTCGGCAACAAGCGTTGCGTAACCAAGCGTTTCGGCCTTTTGCAAAATCGAATCAATCTGGCAACTCTGACATCCGGCACAAATCAGTCCCAACTCATCAATTTCGGCATGACAAGCACCGTTATTTTTCAGGCATTGTGGTAATAAAAGTAACCGGCGGTTATAAGGAGTTGCTGCCACAACCGACCTCCAGATTTCGTTTCCGCAGACGACCATGGCAAACTCACGAAAACCATTGTCAGTTTCAGTCAGGGCAATGATTTCATCGGCCATTTGCTGAATGAACAAGAAGCTTGCCGGTGGCACAATCTGCCGTTCGGCAACCAATTCGCGGGCCGCTTTCCTCAACCGGTTTCGCGTCAATGCCTTCTCCGGAACAACCAATATATTTTCTTTAACCTTCATTTCAAATTTTAAGTTCGAAGTGCCTAAAGTGTGGAGTGTCTAAAGTGTGGAGTGCCTAGATTTTGCCATAAAGTACTTTAGGCACTCCGAACTCTAGCTCACTCCGAACTTCTTTATCCATAAGCTCCCAATCCGAAAAATGCCCGTTTCTTGGCAAAACGATAAATCCGGCTTTTCTCCGGAATCACTTCGCACGAACCGTGACTGAATGTTTCAGGCGCGGTGGCTAACCGATATAATTCGTCTCTTCTTCCTGATGTGTTTTTTGCATCATGCTTTTTGACAAATTCGGCCAGCCATTGCGGATCTTCCATCACAACACACCCTTTGGTTTTTTGTTGAATTTGCGTCCGGAAATCACCCAGAAAAGTAGATTCAGCATACAAGCGATCCAGCAGCTTATCGTCTATATTTTCGGTGGCAAATTGAATAATCGGGCATGGTTCAACATATCCTGAAGCATTGATGTGATGGCTCAGCCCTTCGGCAGCCGGGCACATACCATGTCCATCGGCATCCCAATAGGTATCAATAATGGCAATACTGTATTTCATGCGGGCATCCACCATGTGTTGCCTGAGTTGCCTGATTTCCTCCGAACTCAGTGCCAGCTGATATTCAGGATTTGGTCCAACCGGACGGAAAATGTAATACCACAAATACGCGACACCTTTGTCGATCAGTCCATTGATAAAGGCCGGAGACATGGCCATCTCAAGGTTTGATTTACAAACACTGATCGCCACACCGGTAATCAGTCCGGCTTTGGTGCTGTTTTCAATGGCCTGTGTTGCCGATTGGTAAACATTTGTTCCACCGCGTCTGATATCGGCCACCTCTTCATCGCCTTCGAAGCTGATGAGTGGTGTGACATTGGCGCATTGGCGCAAGGTTTCGGCCATTGCCGGAGTCAGCAAAGTCCCGTTGGTAAACAACTGAAAATAGCAATCCGAATGTTTCTTGAAAATGTCCGGAAGCGGTTTGTAAAGCAATGGTTCGCCACCTAAAATTCCGAAGAAATACGAGCCGGCTTTTTTTGTCTCGTCAATGATCCGGTTAAGCTGTTCAGGTTTTAAACGGCTATTCTTTTCTTTCCCCATCACCCAACAGCCCTGGCAATTCAGGTTGCAGTCGTCAGTGACCGAAATAAAGTTAAAGGCCGGAAAAAACTCGCCTTTCTTTTGCCGTTTCTGAAACCGTGCAAACGACATGGAGCCTTTTATGCCCATGTTGGCGATGAACTTATAAAGACATCGCCGGTCGCTTCGGATCAGTATATTTTTTAGAATTCCCATTTATTAGTTTCAAGTTTCAAATTTCAAGTTCCAAGTTTGCACACCAGAAGATATAAGTCCGGGCGTTTTTAAGTCCCCTCTCTCGGAGGGGATTTAGGAGAGGCTATTTCCTCCAACGCTTTTCTGCGTTCGGCTTCGGCCTGCTCGACCAATCCTGCCCTGAAAATATTCCGACGCAATGCTGAGCGCTGGTTCAGCGTTGAGATCATATTTATGTCGGCAGCCAAGCCTTTTGATTTTACTTCTGTTCCCGGTTCTGCACCTGCCAAAACACTGTTTTCCTTCAAACGCGGAAAAATGATAGCCGATGTTGGACAATTTCGCCCGCAAGCAGGACAATTATTTTTGCAGGACAGCGGCTTAACAACCTTCAACTGTTTGTTTTCGAAGGTGTAAACACCAAACAGACAGAATTTGAAGCACTTTCCGCAGTCGATACACAGCGGCTGATCGATGACCGGATACCAGGCCGGAACATCCAACCCGCTTTCAACAGTTTCGGTTTTTGCATTTCCTTGAGAAATTGAAAAATCAGTTTTCAGCTTCGATGCGATTTCGGCAACCGAAAGTTCTTTAAAATTCAGCACTTCCAAACCTGATAATTCCAGGTTGTTTTGAGCGAGCATATTTTTGATTGCCCGTGGATAGCAGGCTATCATAATTTTCCGGCTGTATTGCTGGTCAATGGCCTTAACGAAATCCTTCCGGTTCATCACAATTCCACAGAAATCATGCAGTTGATAAAGGTCTGCATCCAGTGATTCAACAACAGATTTGATTTGTGCTGATTTTTCAGGAGAAATTACACCCGCACCACAATTACAGAAGAGAATACACGATTTACTCATAGAATTAAGCCGATTTTGGAATTCAGCTTAAATAAACCAAAAATAGTTCCGAATGAAAAGCAGAATGCACTGAAATTTGAATTCATTAACAAACATTAGAATTTGGGACTATCGGTTTATTCCTGAAATAAATTATTCTGGGGTTTCTGGTGGATTATTTATCTTCGTAAACAAAACCAATCCGATTAACCAACTTCGGAAAAGATGGAACCGAGAATCACCTTAACCCAGATGCCAAATATTGGCGAAGTAGTTGCAGAAAAACTTGTACAGGTAGGAATTACTACTCCCGAAGAACTAAAAGCTTTGGGAACAGAACAAGCTTTTATCCGCCTTTTAACTGTTGACAATACTGCCTGTTTTTGCATGTTACTGGGACTGGAAGGTGCTATTCAGGGGATTCGCTGGCACAACCTCCCCAAGGAGCGAAAAGAGGAGTTGCGGGAGTTCTACCATCTCCGAAGGATATAGGTACATTTCTGATTTTATGTCATAGGACTTCATTGGATTTCGTCCTATGCTTTTACATGACGGGGCTTTGCCCCTTAAAAGTCCTGTAGGGACGGTTTGTTTCAGCACTGGGTGAAGCTCAGCGAAACCCTGTGATTTAAAAAATCATAATCCTATGAAACCACGTTTAAACTTTGTAACACTTGGAGTTGCTGATTTGCCCAAATCGCGCCAGTTTTATTTGGATGCTTTTGGTTGGAAACCTGCACAAGGAAGCAGCGATGAGATTGTTTTCTTCTATCAGGAAGGGATTGTAATTGGCCTTTATCCTATGAATCTGTTGGCCGAAGATGCCGGAGTCTCTGCCAAACGTTCTGGCTTTTCTGGAATAACACTGGCAATTAACACGAAAACCCGTGAAGAGTTGGAGGCAACCCACAAGAAGGCAATTGCAGCCGGTGCCAAATCGCTGATTGAGCCGCGCGATACCTTCTGGGGCGGATACGATTCCTATTTTGCCGATCCCGACGGACATCCCTGGGAAATTGCCTGGGCGCCATTCTGGGAATTCGACGAACAGGGTAGTCTGATCATGCAGGAATAAATAAGTGTTCAGTCGCAGTTTCCAGTCTCAGTATTCAGAAATGCAAGCACTGAGACTGGAAACTGAACACTTCTTCCTATGTCGGCGGATGCAGCCTCTTTTGAAACCAAATCCGGACATCGTTCATGACTTTGAACTGACCGGCAGGCACTTTCCGTTTGCAGGTCGAGCGTTCTTCACTATTTTCAGGCGCTCCCCAGCGAATTTCGGCCCCGTCATTCGGATTATAGGCCATTTCAAAGGCATCACGGCGTTTCAGAATCTCAGACAGAGTCAGCTTTTGTTCGGTACCGTTACTTCGCGTATAGGTAATGGAAAGTTCTGACAACTTCTCTTTCAAGAGATCTTCCATATTTTCTTTTACTTTTTCGGGAGATTGCAACATGGAGATTTTATAGTCATCGGGCGAGCGTTTTACTTTATCCGGAAAATCAATTACGGCATCCATGGCAATCAGCAGACGCAGGTCCCGGTTCGGAGTTGAAAAGTCTTCCCAAATACCACCGGTCTGAAACACTCCTGCGGCCCGACCCGGCATCGGAATGACGGTTCCGGGATGCGCTTTCATATATTCTTCACCATTTTTGACTGAAGTTACCCGTACAACCAATTGCTCGTGAAGGGCTTTGATCAGGTCGAGCATAGCAGTTTCAGGATCAAGCGGTTTCGGGTTAATGATCAGTTCCATCGTGTGGTAAAAATCAGCACTGCTCATCCCTTTTTGTTGCAATGAAAATGGAATTAATCCTGAATTGGCGGTTAATTCCTCCGTTTTGAGCAACCTAAATTTTCCATCATTCAAAATGATTGGCCTGAATGCTTTGAATCCCGGTTCCCCAATCACTTCGACTTCATTGGTATTGAATAAAAAATTACCCTTCCAGAAACGTTTGATTCCGACCGTACCATCGGGCTGGGCATCTACTGAAAGAAGCATTCCCGGATTGTCAGAGGTCTGTGGAATTTTTCGAACGAGTATTAGCGTATGTCCATATGGATCGGCATATACAATTCCAGGGCGAATAGCATTTGCTGAGAGTGGAACCGGATAGTAATCGGAGTTTCCATTATTCAAGGAGGTGCGTGCGGTTCCTGAATGAACCCCATTCATTACTATCCGCATAAAAGTGTTGAATTTCTGTGTTGGATGACTGTTTGAAATAGCCATTTCATTGGTAATCCATCGTCCGGTACGTGGAGCACGTCCCAGACCACCCCTGTCGGACTCATGAAATCCGAAGGGCAATCCAAGCTTCCACGCAAAATAAGCCCTGAGGTAAAATGGATTATCGGCGCAGTCGGGTTCCATCCGGACTTTTATTTTTCCGGATGCGTTGTCCTCTTCCAGAGAAAGATGATTATACAGGAAATTCCAATCTTTATTCTGAGTTATTTCATGAAGGGCAGGCCAAGATGAGCGTTCGTCGGCGCCATAAAACAAGGCATTGACCCAGGCCGAATAAAGCGCTTCCATTTTGCTGTTCCAGCCACTTTTGGTTTTCCAAACAGACTGAAAGGAGGATTGAGATGGTTTTTCGCTTACTGAAAAATCCTGATGTTCATTGCCATCCCCAGTACTTAATTCAACATGATAAGCTCCTTCTGATCCGGCTTTGAATTCGTCGATTCGCCAATAGGGCAAGCCTTCACCTGTCCGGCTCTTTTCTGATTCAATATTTCCAGTTGGACCTGTGACTTGAAGCTTGGCCTTATTAATTTTTTTACCACCGGTAACCATGACACGAAATACTTGTCCAGGTCGTGGATTTTCCGGAGAAACCAATATAGCAGTTATAGTCTGTCCCTCGGCCACATCATCGGGCTCTTCAATGGATACAACTGTAGTATCAGCCCCTGACTTGCTTTTATCGCTGACTGAAGGATTGCCACAGGAGGTTAATCCAGGATAAATAACAACGATAAAAACGGCTTTCAGGAGCCAGCCTGCTAATATTCCTTTCATGTTATTTTGCTTTTCCATTTGAATTCCAAAGATAAACCTAAAACGGATAACCATCACCTAATATTTCAAAGCATAAGAATAGCTTAACTGAAAACAAGCCTCTTCCAGAGCAATCCAATATTGTCTTTGTGTTAAAACCGGTCATCCTTCAGGTGCAAAAACGATCCGACAATTCAGGATTAAAAAATAAAACTACCTTTGCGCCAGATTTTAGGGGGTCGGATAATTTCCTTTTTGTCTGGTTTAGGACAGGAGCATCTACCCAATCTCCTTCCATTGACCCGTTCCAGCGTTTTGCCGGAGCGTAATTTTAAAAGGACATTATGACATTTGAAGAAACCGGCCTGAAGCCGGAACTCTTAAAGGCGATCGCTGAAATGGGGTTTGTTACCCCTACGCCTATTCAGGAAGTAACCATTTCTCACCTGATTACATCAACCCAGGACTTAGTAGCTTTAGCTCAGACCGGTACAGGGAAAACTGCCGCATTCGGACTGCCAGTGATTAACAACATCTCGATGCAAATCAAAGAGGTACAGTCGTTAATTCTTTGTCCAACCCGCGAGTTGTGTCTGCAAATTACCCGCGACCTTGACAATTTTTCCAAGTTTATGCCAGGTTTCAAAACGATTCCGGTATATGGTGGTGCCGATATCACCAAACAAATCAGGGAATTAAAAGCCGGAGGACAAATCGTTGTTGGAACTCCCGGACGTGTACACGATTTAATTCGCCGGAAAATCCTGAATGTTTCGGCCATACGCTGGCTGATTCTGGATGAGGCTGACGAAATGCTGACCATGGGTTTCAAGGAAGAACTGGACGCGATATTATCGACCACTCCTGCCGAGAAACAAACTTTACTCTTTTCGGCTACTATGCCGTTAGGGATTTCAGAAATCAAATCGAAATACCTGAATAATGCGCTGGAACTTTCCGTTGGAAAACGGAATGCCGGAGCTGAAAACGTAGAACACCATTATTATGTGGTTCACGCTAAAGATAAATATGCCACACTAAAACGGATTGCCGATAATTACCCCGACTGTTATGCCATTGTATTTTGCCGTACCCGCATGGAAACCCGTGAGGTAGCCGAGCAATTTATGGCCGACGGATACAATGCCGACGCTTTGCACGGCGATCTTTCGCAGGCTCAGCGCGACCAGGTAATGGCACGATTCCGCTCGAAACAGCTGCAAATGCTGATTGCAACCGATGTAGCAGCGCGTGGACTGGACGTAACAGAACTGAGTCACGTTATCAATTATTCGATGCCCGACGATCCGGAAGTGTACATTCACCGCAGCGGACGTACCGGAAGAGCAGGTAAAAGCGGTATTTCGGTGACCATCATCAATATGAAGGAAACTGGTCGTTTAAAACAGATTGAGAAACTGTCGCGCAAAAAATTTGAACGGAAAATGGTTCCGGGTGGAGACGAAATTGTTGAAAAACAATTGTTTCACCTGATTGAACGGGTAAAGAACGTTGACATTAGCAGTGGGCAGGTCGAAAAATACATTCCACAGATTCTTGAACAATTTGAAGGCATGACCCATAACGATATCGTAAAACATTTTGTATCACTCGAATTCAACGAATTGCTCGATTACTATAAAAATGCACGCGACCTGAATATAAAAGCGGAATTACCACGAGATCCGTTCTCCCGTAATGACCGTGGAAGCGAACGAGGTGGCGGTGACCGTTTAAAATTTACCAAACTGTTTATTAATGCAGGAAAAAAACAGAACCTAAATGCTTCGGGATTAATAGGAATGATTAACGAATATTCTGGCCGACGCAACATTGAAATTGGCAAGATCGACATTCAACGTAAATTCTCGTTTTTCGAAATTGATAGTAATTTCGAACGTGACTTAGTCAAATCGCTGAATAATGTGGTGATTGAAGGACATGTCATCAGTATTGGCCGGGTTGAGTCAACTGCAGGTCAGGAAGCCAGCAGTGAAGGTGGATCATTCCGAAGCGAAGGCCGCGGTGGTGGCGGTGGTTACCGAGGCGCAGGAATACGGGAAGGTCGCCGCGAAGGCGGGTTCAATGATCGTGGTGATCGCCCTAGACGGAGAAGAAACTAAGAACAGATAATTTCAAATTCCAAGTTCCAAATTTCAGGTTGATTCAGCTTGAAATTTGGAATTTTTGTTTGTTGTTAAAGCCATTTTGAAATATCGCAGCGGTTATCCAACAAAGCAATGACTTCAATTTTACCTTTGTGAACGCGGTAATAAGCGGAAAGAACCTTGCTCAAAACAGCACGTCGGATATTTTTCCTGACAGATGATTGGGGGTAAAGTTCAGGAAAAGCGCAAACCGCAATTTCAAAGGATTGAAGTATTACATAATAGTGATCAATCTCTTTTGAGGAAAAATTAGAAGATAAATACTCTTTGATGGAAATGGCATTTTGCAATGCATGCTCGGTCCATAAAATGGATGCAACCTTTTGTCTAGGCATTGTTCAGGTTTTTCCAGAACTTCTTCGAATCTATTAACTTTCCTTCATCAGCATCTTTTAAACCGGCAAGGATTTGTTTTTTTTGAGCTAGGGGCAGTTCTTCCCACCAATCGTTTTGGGCTCTTGAAATACGCAACCCGTCAAGAAATTGGATTAGATCAGCATCTGAAAGCTTATTAATCCAGTCGATCAAATCCAGTTTAATTCCATTTAATTCAGCAGTCGACATCTCTTTTATTTTTAGACATTCAAATATACTAAAAAGCATGAATCAATGAGGTTAGCCAATTTAAATTGAAAACAATAATTCTTTGCAATACACAGAATATTAAGGCATTCATTTCTTCTTCGCTCTTCCTTTTCCCAGATTTTCTATTGCCCGGAACTCAACAATTTGGGCAATTAGTTCCAATGGCATGGGCTGGTCAATCGGGAACTGAACAGAACCTTTTCCTTGTTTGTATTTCGAAAGTTCTTTGGCAAATTCTGAATGTCCGGTTGGTGTGGCATAAAAGCCAATGTGGCTTTTATATCCGGCAAAATAGACCAAAGGCCTTCCATTTAATTTATACGCCGGCATTCCATAGCCAATGGATTCTTCTGCATCCGGCGCTGCCTGTTGAATAGTTGCCCTGACTTGATTCAGAATAAGTTGTATATCAGCCGGAAAACCTGCGATATATTCGTTAATGGTGGCTGGAGCATTTGGGTTCATTTCTTGATGGTTATAAGCATTTAAAATATTGATGCCTGCATAAATGTGTGATGTTTTCTTTTATGTTTTAAAAGTTGATCAATCTTCAGTCTAATTTCAAAGGTGGCCCAACAACTTGCATATCATTGTCTGCAAAAATAGTTTGCATTTCAACGGTTGTTGGCTCATGATTTAATGCTGCCACAGTCACAAAAAAGTTTTCCAATTTTCCGGCAGGTTGTAGTATTACGGTCATTTTCCCAATCTCTGACACTTGGGTCCAGGCATGCGGAACTTTGCGAGGCAGAAAAATGCTGTCTCCTTTTATCAATTTATATTTTTCTTCTCCAACCTGAAAATAGTATGAACCTTCAAGAACATAAAATATTTCATCCTGTGAATGGTGAAGATGTAAAGGTGTGCCTTTGCCCTGTGAAATAGAAGTCTGTTCGAATATTGCCAAACCTCCACTGGTGTCGCTTCCTGAAACTTTTACATCAAGAATATTGGAGTTCACGCCTTTTAATTGAATATGCCCATGAATTCGTCCTGTACCTGAGTCAATTTTAAAACCTTTATCGGCATTTTCGACTAAATTGAATTTATTGGCGAAAATTGTCATTGGAAAAATTGAAAGTGCTGTCAGTATAAATCTTCCTCGTTTCATAACTTTTCATTTTTTGTTATCACACGAATTATAACAACATTCTTCCAGAAAAGTTAATTCTTGATTTCGACACCTGAAAAAACGAAACTGTACAATTGAATAGCAAGTTATTCAAGAAATTCTTAGAAAACTGTCGAATTCAATTTAAGCACGTGAATGAATATAATGTCGTATTTTCATTTGTTCACTTAACTTGACTCACCCTGTGGCATCTGCGATGCTTTGCCCCTCTCTACGCGTAGAGAGGGGGGACGTCCGCTGTCTGACGTGGGGGTGAGTAGCTAAAAAAATATACAACACTTAATAGTTCTCATTACTTAAATATAAATAATTGAAACTAAAAGAAAGAATATCTAGAGTTTCAACCTCTTAATAAACGCATTGATGTCAAAATTCAAATTGATTTTTGGCAGCCTGAATCGTCCACCGGGCTGGATTTTCGAAACGGAATAAATTTCGTCGATGATGGATTTGTATCTGGCGGCTACATAGTTGCGTTTCAGCTTTAGGGTTGGCGACAACTCGCCAGTTTGTGGTGTCCATTCGTCGCTCACCAGACGGAAACGTTTAATTTCTTCGTGTTCACCCAATGTCTTGTTGATTGCCTGAACTTCGCGTTGCAATTGTGCCAGAACTTCGGTTTTGTGTATCAAATCTTCATTGTCCTGAAATACGATTTTTCGCTGGCTGCACCAGTCGTGCAAATAACCAAAATTGGGAGAAATGAGTGCGCTGGCAAATTTTTCACTCGCGCCAATCACCATCACCTGTTCAATAAAGAACGAGGCTTTTAACTTGTTTTCAATCATTTGCGGGGCAATGTATTTGCCGCCTGAGAGTTTAAACATCTCTTTTTTGCGGTCGGTAATCTTTAGGAATTTACCATCTTCCAGTATGCCAATATCTCCGGTATGGAACCAGCCATTTTCATCAATCACTTCCGCGGTTAAATCGGGCTCCTTGTAATATCCTGTCATTACACCGGGACCTTTCACGAGAATTTCGCCATCTTCAGCAAAACTCAATTCCACATTCTCCAATACTGCTCCGACAGTACCAATTTTCATTTCGCGTGTTTCCGGATTGTTTACAGCAATAACAGGCGAAGTTTCAGTTAATCCATATCCTTCTAAGTTCAGCATTCCCGCCATGCCCAAAACACGGGCAATTCGCGGTTGCAGGGCAGCTCCTCCCGAGACCACATAAACGATGTTGCCCCCGAGCGCTTCACGCCATTTCGAATAAATCAGTTTATCGGCCAGTTTAATTCGGAGTCTCAGGAAAAGATTGTATTTTTTGTTGTATTCGAAATGCCTGGTGAGGTTTAAAGCCCAAAAATAGATCACTTTTTTCAAACCGGTCAATTCTTTGCCTTTGGAGACAAACCCGTCATAAACCCGCTCCAGCAGACGTGGTACTGAATTGAACATGTGTGGCTTGATTTCCTTGATAGCCGAAACGATCTGACCCAGATTTCCGACGTAATAAATGCCCATTCCTTTGTACTGAAAATGATAATTTACACTGCGCTCGTATACATGGCAAAGTGGAAGGAAGCTAATTACGCGGTGCTCAGTACCCAAATGGTGCATTTTTGAATGTGCCACAAAATTTGAGACCAGGTTGGTATGGGTGAGCATTACGCCTTTTGGAACGCCGGTCGTTCCTGACGTATAAATCAAGGTGGCCAGATCGTCAGGAGCAACCTCTTTTTTGATTTGTTCCAGTTTATCTTTTAATTCTTCCTGATGGATTTTTCCTAACTCCAGAATTTCTTCGTAGTTAGCTGCTCCTTCAACTTCTTCAAAAGTATATACATGGGTAATGGCAGGCAAATTGGCCGCTATCGGACTTAATTTTTCGTACAGTTTACGGTCACCTACCAATAAAATGCGAATTTCAGCATGTTCAAGAATGTAGCTGTATTCTTCGTCGCCAATGGTCGGATAAATCGGAACATGCACCATCCCAGTCATGGCCAGACCCATGTCGGCAAAATTCCATTCCGGACGATTGGTAGTAACAGTGGCAACTTTATCTCCTTTTTTCAGGCCAAGCGCCAAAATTCCCAAAGCAAACTGATTCGATTTTTCGACGTATTCAGCTGTACTGTATGTGTACCAGTCATTGCCGTTTTTCCCGCCCAATGCATCTTTTCGCGGAAATTCCTGAAGGTATTTGTCCAGAATATCAAAAGTCCTTTTTACCTCGATTGCCATAGTTTTATCGTTTGGTTAGTTAACAAACCTTTAAATATAAAACTATTTTGAATTTTGGAACAATCGGCAAAAATCAATATTAACAAACATCCCTTAGCCAAAGTCCTGGTTGAGGGATGTTTTATTGACTATCAGTAAATTGCAATCAGTATTTTACTGAAGTTTCAGGAGATTGAATTTTTGATGTTCGCTTAATTTTCAAATTCCAGATTCTTTTGTTTGAAATTTGAAATAATCATGATCCCGGCAATCAGGCCAATCATAACAAATACCGACCAGTGAACGGAATCAACCGATCCGCGGCCATATGAATGCAATCCGCTGAGGTAATAATTGACGCCAAAGTAAGTCATCAGCACCGAGGAAAAACCAAGCACTGAGGCGATGGTGTAATTGTAAATTCCTTTCAGTCCGGGTATCAGCCGCATGTGAGCAATAAATGAGTAGATGACAACGGTGATCAAAGCCCAGGTTTCTTTAGAGTCCCAGCCCCAGTAACGGCCCCAGCTTTCGTTGGCCCAAACACCGCCAAGAAAAGTTCCGACTGTCAGCATATACAGCCCGATGGTTACCGACATTTCGCTGATGGCCGTTAATTGAAGAACCAGACCTGTTATGTTTTTACTGTTTCCAGAGTTGCTGATGCAATACAACACAAGTACCAACATGCCGATAAAAGCGCTCATCCCGATGAACCCATAACTTGCGGTGATGATGGCCACATGAATCATTAGCCAATAAGAATCCAAAACCGGAACCAGATGGGTAATTTCAGGATTCATCCAGTTGAGATGTGCAACAAACAGGATAATCCCGGCAAGCATGGCTGCCGTACCAATCACCATTGGATATTTTCGGCCAAAAATTATTCCTGCCAGCATCGACGCCCATGCCACATAAACCATCGATTCGTATCCGTTCGACCAAGGTGCATGACCTGAAACATACCAGCGTAAAACAAGCCCTATGGTATGAAACAGAAAACCTAGTCCAATTAAAACCGTGAATGCCATACGTACTTTAGTTCCTATCGTTTTTCTTCTGAAGATATTGACAAACAAAACAGCGAGTAGCGTGAATCCGGCCAATAAATACAAGGGGAAAACCCTTTTAAACGGATTTACTGAGTTGTAGAATATTTCACCTTTCTTTTTGCCTTCAGAAGGAAGATAAGCGGAGGCATATTTTGACTGATAAGCGGCAATACTGGTTATAATTTGTCTTCCATTGATTTCACCTTTTTGGGCCAGTGATTCCCTGAGCATTTGAAATCCACGGTTTATGAACAATGAATCAGCCGAATCGAGCCCCACCGGAGTGCTGCCTGATGCCAGCCACTTGATTTCTTTTGTGCGCCCCGGAAACAGTGAAAACATGTCGCCGTTAACGATCATGAAACAAATGTTAACCCTTTCATCGACGTTGATAATTTCTTTTTCATACACATTGCGGAATGCCGGCATTTTGTTGAATGCCGCTTTCGCTTTTTCAATGAGTTTGTAATTTCCGGCCTGATCAAAAAATGCGGTAAGCGGAATGCGGGATTCGGTAACTCCAAGTTCATTTTTGATTTGTTCATTGTCAACTTTAACCAACGAAACATTTCGCCAGAGTTCGGGATATAAATAAAGACCGAGCATTACTTCTTCGGCTGATCGCCCGTAATAGTCCGACTTTCGGCTCACCTTCCGGAGTAATTCGGAGGCCAAAGTTGAAACAGGTTCAATCCTTCCATCCGGACCCTGAATCCATAACTTCGAAAAATCATCAATGATAGCCTGATCAATTTTGGGAATCGAAGCAATCTCAGAGCTGTCGGCAAATGCTGAACCCGAATTTAATGCCAAAAGTGCAAATATGATTATTCCCGTTTGTTTTGAATATTGTTTTAACCGGTGAATCTGTAACTGGAAATACGACCTTTTACTGAACAATGAAAGGATCATTCCGATTGCCAGAAGTAAATATCCGGTGTAAGTAACGCCTGTTCCAAGCATATCGGCATTTACCGAAAGCACAGTGCCAGCTTCATCCTGATCGTAAGAAGACTGAAAGAACTTGTATCCCCGGTAATTGAGCGTATTATTCATAAAAACCCTGACGTTCCGATTGACATTTCGCTCACGGTCAATTAAAACCAATTCGCTGGCAAACGATGATGGACTGTCGGATCCCGGATATTTTTCCATCTGGAAGTCGTTTAACTGCAAAGAAAATGGCAGATAAATCGGTTCGGCACCATAGATGAATTCCACAGGCGAATTGCCTATTGTTGCTGTAATTGGCTCACCTTTTTGACCGTGGCGGCCCAGTACATTTACAATCTGTTTGCTCGAACCATCAGAAACTTCCAGCACGACAGCATCTTCTGAAGCGTTTTCGGTATTGTCCTTCACCACACTCATCGATGCATGCATATAAAAATTCTTTACCAGAAGAAGGTATCCATCAAATGCATACAATTGTAACGTTTCCACAGGAATCGTATCGTTTGGCTGTACCAACTGAGCTTCACCACCGGTCATGGAACGAATTTCAACCTGACGGTCAGCAACAAGAAAAAGCTGGTCGGCTCGGTTGAAAAATTGAAAATTGGCTCCTGATTTTTCATAACCTACCACTACATTTCCGAGATTAATCTGATCACCTTTTGAAAAGACGAGATTTTCGCGCCCTTGTCCCTGCGAAATTACAAAGTCAATCATTTCTGAACCGGCAGGATCTTCAACCACATTTCGGGTGGCATTTTTAATAAAACCTATTGATTTTACCCGGTATGATCTGCCATTGACATTAATCTTTTCATCGAATCCTTTATAGGAAAGTTCAGAAAGAAGCACAGTAGAGCTAACGGTTTGATTGGCATTTTTGATGGTCAGATAATCTTCAGAAGACATGATGAAATCGGAAGACTGACCTTCGCGGATATGCATCATCCCTTCAAAACTGATGTACCGCGTGATGGCTGCACCAATGACAATAATGATGAACGAGATATGGAATAGCCCCATTGCAATACGTTGTTTGTTGTACATTTTGTGTCGGATAAAATTGACCATCAGGTTGACAGCCAAAAGGAAAAGTATGAGGCTAAACCAAATTGATTTATATATCAGGCCCTGTGCTGCTTCTGTACCGTAACTGCTCTCGACAAAAGTGGCAATCGCCATCGAAAACGCCAGTATAAGTAGCAAAAATCCCATAAAAGGGAAGGAAACCAGGAAGTTCAGAATTTTTTTCATGTGTTTATTTTTATCAGGAATCAGATTTTCAAATCAGAAAAAAGTCCGTTTTTGGACGGACTTTGTATATAACAGCTATAAGCGGTATTCTGTTGTAATTTTGAATGGATTTTAGGAAAATTGTTTGGTTTCCGGCACCTTGTAAAATTGCTGTTGTCATTTAAATCTTAATGTTCCCCATTGTCCCATTTGCCCAACAATCCAGCCAATTCGTTCCTGAACATAGGGGCCGGGAGGATTGGCGCTGTATTTCCGGGGATTGGGCAATACTGCTGCAATAGCCGCTGCCTGGTTTCGTGAGAGGTTTTTTGCTGAAGTTTTCCAGTAGAAATTTGCTGCGGCCTCTGCACCGTAAATGCCGTTTCCCATTTCAATGCTGTTGAGGTAAACTTCCATGATACGTTCTTTGCTCCAGAAAAATTCAATCAGGACAGTGAAATACACCTCAAATCCTTTACGAACCCAACTCCTTCCCGGCCATAGAAATACGTTTTTTGCTGTTTGCTGAGATATAGTACTGGCGCCTTTTACCCGTTTTGCACCCCGTTTGGCTGCTTCAACCGAACGCTCAATGGCATCGAGGTCAAAGCCTGAGTGGTTCATGAAATTCTGATCTTCACTGCAAACTACTGCCAGCGGAAGGTTTTTAGAGATTTCTTCAATCGATACCCAGTCATGTTTTAATCGAAGTTCTTTTCCGTCAATCACTTGTTCTGCACAGCGAATAACCATCAGATATGTTAAGGGAACGGGAACAAAGCGGAATAAAATCACCAAAAACAGCGATATTCCAATAAACCAGATGATGATCTTCCAGATTAAGCGAAGGATGAATTTGCCAGGTGAATTTTTCATTTGATTATTATTTACCACATAGACACATAGGACTCATAGAGAAGAATTAAGAAACCTATGTGTTTTGCATTTTAGTCAGATAAAATTACAAAAAATGTGATGGATTGAAATTAAAAAGACCTGTCAGAATTTATATTCATGACAGGTCTGATATTTTTGATTGGCACAAAATGATGCGCCGTCTTTACTTTACAAACGATTTAGCTTTTTCAATGGCAGCGCCAAGCCCTGAAACATCTTTTCCTCCGGCTGTTGCATAAAATGCCTGTCCGCCGCCGCCGCCCTGCATTTCCTTTGCAGCTTCGCGAACAATAGTTCCGGCATTCAGGCCTTTTCCAGCAACCAGATTCTCCGCAATCATCACTGATATCGAAGGTTTCCCGCCGATGACCGAACCCAAAGCAAGGAACAGATTGCCAATTTCGCCTTTAAGTTGAAAAGCCAAATCTTTTACTGCCTGAGCGGAATCCAAATGAATTACTTCAGCAATCACATTGATGCCATTGATAATCTGAACTTTATTTTTTAGCTCATCTTTGATTCCTGAAGCAGCTTTACGTTCAAATTCTTCAATTTGCTTTTGCAGACGATTGTTTTGCAAAAGAAGATCCTCAACAGATTTTTTCAGGTTTTGAGTATTATTCAGAATACCCTTTACTTCCGAAAGTTCGTCCATGTGTTTCTTAACAAATTCTTCAGCACGATCAGCAGTAATTGCTTCAATACGACGAACTCCGGCAGAAATGGCACTTTCTGAAGTAATGATAAATGTCCCGATTTGTCCGGTAGCCGGAACGTGAGTTCCTCCGCACAATTCAACCGAATCGCCAAATTTGATCACCCGAACAACATCACCGTATTTTTCTCCGAAAAGTGCAATCGCACCCATATTTTTAGCTTCATCAAACGTCATGGAACGGTTTTCTTCCTTCACTAAGTTTTCACGGATTAATTCGTTAACCCGTGCCTGAATCTGATCCAATTCGACCCTGCTTACTTTTTGGAAATGTGAAAAGTCGAAACGCAGGTATTCGCTGTTAACCAACGAGCCTTTCTGTTCGATGTGTGTTCCTAAGACTTCGCGTAAGGCATGGTCGAGCAGGTGAGTGGCCGTATGATTGTTCATGGTCATCTTCCTTTTTTCAGTATCGACAATAGCCGTGAATTTTGCTGAAGGATTTTCCGGAAGTTTGTTGGCAATATGGATTATCAGATTGTTCTCTTTTTGAGTGTCCAGTATTTTGGTCCGTTGTCCATCAGCAATGATGTACCCTGAGTCGCCCGCCTGACCTCCTGATTCGCCGTAGAACGGTGTTTGATCGAACACCAGATGATAGAATTCTTTATTTTTTTGAGTGACTTTTCGGTAACGTGAAATATTTACTTCGGTTTCGAGTTGGTCGTATCCAACAAATTCAACCTGTTCAATTTTTTTCAGTTCAACCCAATCTTCGGTTTCCTGAACAGCTGCATTCCGCGAGCGTTCTTTCTGTTTTTCCATTTCAGAATTGAATCCGGCTTCGTCAACTGATAGGCCTTTTTCACGAAGGATCAGGCTGGTTAGGTCAAACGGGAATCCAAATGTATCGTACAGCGTGAACGCATTGTCACCACTGATTTCTGTTTTTCCGGAGGCTTTGGCTTTAATGACCAGGTCGTCGAGCAAACGGATACCGGTTTCCAGAGTCCTGAGAAATGATTCTTCTTCTTCGCGGATTACGTTTTCAATCAGTACCTGCTGCGAAATCAACTCAGGGAAAGCGTCTCCCATATTGTCTTTCAGCACTTCAACCAGTTTCCAGATAAATGGTTCCTTGAAACCCAGAAAAGTGTATCCGTATCGGACTGCACGGCGAAGAATTCGCCGGATGACATAACCAGCCTTGTTGTTGGAAGGCAATTGTCCATCGGCAATTGAAAATGAAATAGCGCGTAAATGGTCGGCAATAACCCGCATGGCAATATCAGCCTTTGAATTTTCACCGTATTTGATATTGCTGAGTTCAGCTATTTTAGCAATTGTGTTTTGGAATACATCTGTGTCGTAATTCGATTTTTTGCCCTGAAGAACCATGCACAAGCGCTCGAATCCCATTCCGGTATCTACATGTTTGTCGGGAAGTTCTTCCAGTTTCCCATCTGCTTTGCGGTTAAACTGAATGAAAACCAGGTTCCAGATTTCAATTACCAGTGGATTATCCTTATTAACATGGTCGCGTCCGGGAGATTTTGCACGTTCGTCGTCATCGCGCAAATCGACATGAATTTCGGAACAGGGACCGCATGGTCCGGTATCACCCATTTCCCAGAAATTATCTTTTTTGCTTCCGTTTATAATCTGATCTGCCGGAAGGAATTTTCGCCAAAGATTAAAAGCTTCGTCATCGCGTTCAAGTTTATCGTCGGTGCTTCCTTCAAAAACTGAGGCATACATCCGGTCTGCCGGAATCTTCAATACATCGTGTAGTAATTCCCATGCCCAGTTAATGGCGTCTTCCTTGAAATAATCGCCAAACGACCAGTTGCCCAGCATTTCGAACATGGTATGGTGGTAGGTGTCGTGACCAACTTCTTCCAAATCGTTGTGTTTTCCGGAAACTCTCAAACACTTTTGAGTATCGGCAACACGCAAGCTTTTTGCAGGCTGATTTCCCAGGAAAATATCTTTGAATTGATTCATCCCTGCATTGGTAAACATCAGGGTTGGATCATTTTTTACAACCATTGGCGCCGAACTCACAATCTGATGTTCTTTTCCGGCAAAAAAATCCAAAAACGCTTTTCTGATCTCTTTCGAATTCATATTTATATCTATTTTTTATTGGATCGTTTCATGTTTCAATTCGCCATTTTTTCAGGATAAAACTATAATCTGATGTTGTGAAACTGAACGAAAAATCGGTTCTGAAAACTAAAATAAAGCACAGGTTTCAGGGATTAAAAATTGTTAAAAAACTTCAACAGACTGATACTTATTATTTATTCCCATCTAAAACGCTAGCTTTGCAGCCAGTAAATAACCCGTTTTTTCGAAATCTTGCAAAGTTAGATTAAATCCTTAAATTTGTTAGAAGTCGAAAAATAAATTCAATTATCCCTGTTTTATGGCGAAAGTCAAGTACAGATTTAATGCTCATACACTTAGCTACGACAAGATCGTAATAAACTTTAAAACTAAACTGAAACGGTTTTTAGCTTTATTTTCAACGACTTTGGTCTCGTCGGTACTCATTGCTGTCGGAATTCTGCAATTTTATGAATCGCCGCGCATGAGCAGTCTGCGTAAAGAAAATGAACGACTGTTAACTCAATATGAATTGTTATACAAAGATTTGTCGACGGTTGAAAAAGTGTTAGATGAAATTGAACAACGTGACAATAATTTGTACCGGGTCGTATTTGAAAGTGACCCAATTCCATCAACCATCCGTAGGGCCGGATTTGGCGGTGTAAATAAATATTCACAGCTTGAATCATTTGATAATTCAGAATTGGTTATTAAGACTGCAGAAAAGCTCGACATACTTTCGAAACAGGCGTATATTCAGTCTAAATCGTATGATGAAGTATTGACAATGGCCATGAATAAAGAAAAACTGGTATCAAGCATGCCAGCCATTATGCCAATCTCCAACAAATCGTTAAAAAGTACTGCTTCAGGCTGGGGTTATCGGTTTCATCCGATTTATAAAATCAGGCAGTTTCATTACGGAATGGACTTTACTGCTGCGGTAGGAACCAAGGTGTATACCACCGGTGATGGAATTGTAAAAGATGTTCAGACCATTGGCGGTGGATATGGCCGATGGATACTGATTGATCATGGTTTTGGATATCAGACCATGTATGCTCACTTAAGTGGATTCAGTGTTAAAATCGGTGAACAGGTGAAGCGCGGTCAGGTAATTGGGTATGTAGGTAACTCAGGAACATCAACCGGGCCACATCTGCATTACGAAGTACATAAAAATGGTGAACCGGTAAACCCACAATATTACTATTTCAAAGATTTGAATGCGCAGGAATACGAAAAGATGGTCAGTATTTCATCAACCATTGGACAAACTTTCGACTAAAACCCTAAAGAAGTGCCATACAAAAAACCTAAAATAGAAAAAGTCTTTTATTCGATCAGTGAAGTGGCAGAAATGTTTCATGTAAATACTTCAAACATTCGCTTTTGGGAAAATGAATTTGATATTTTAAAGCCTCATAAGAATGCGAAGGGAAACCGTATGTTTACCAAGGAAGACATCGAAAACCTCAAACTGATCTACTACCTTCTGAAAGACAGGGGCATGACCATAAAGGGTGCTCAGAAAAAACTGAAAGACAACAAAGCTGATACACTTCAGAATTTTGAAGTCGTTAGCAAACTTCAGGAAATCAAACAAATGCTCCTTGAAATTAAGGATGAGATGTAGGGACAAGGCATGCCTTGTCTCAAAATTTAACCGAATTCACAAGACAGGGCATGCCCTGTCTCTACAAAAACAAATTCATTCATGCAACTCAAACAAATCACACAATATTTAGAATCGATTGCTCCGCTGGCTTTTCAGGAATCGTATGATAATGCAGGTCTTATTATCGGAACACCAGAAGATGAAATTTCAGGAATATTGATAACCCTTGATGTTACTGAGGAAATTTTGGATGAAGCCATTAGCAGAAAACTGAATCTGATTATTGCCCATCACCCGATTATTTTCGAAGGAATACAAAAACTAAACGGGAAAAATTACATGGAGCGTTGTGTGGCTAAAGCCATTAAAAATGACATAGCCATTTATTCTGCGCATACCAATCTCGACAGCGTTTTTGGGGGAGTAAACAGTAAAATTTGTGAGAAGCTGGGTCTGAAGAATTGCCGGATTTTGTCACCAACTCCACATTTTCTTAAGAAGCTGGTTGCATTTGTTCCCAACGCAGATGCTGAGAAAGTCAGACAAGCCTTATTTTTGGCAGGAGCCGGTCACATCGGGAATTACGATTCGTGCAGTTTCAATGTGGCAGGGCAGGGCAGTTTCAGAGGAAATGACCAAACCAATCCTTATGTTGGTGAAAAAAATCAACTGCATTTTGAAGGTGAGACCAGAATTGAGACCATTTTCCCCAAACACATTCAGTCACAAGTCATAAAGGCACTTCTGTCTTCACATCCCTATGAAGAAGTTGCCTATGATATTTATCCGCTTGATAACGAATATAATCAAAGTGGAATTGGAATGATTGGTGAGCTTGATTCACCCTTGGATGAAGTAGAATTTTTGCATCAACTCAAAGAAACATTTCAATGCAAGGTGATTAAGCATACTCAATTATTGGGAAAGCTAATCCGAAAAGTAGCGGTTTGCGGAGGTTCAGGAAGTACATATCTAAGCAAGGCAGTAGCGCAAAAAGCTGACATATACATTTCAGGAGATTTTAAATATCATCAGTTTTTTGATGCCGAACAACGTATAATTATTGCAGATATCGGGCATTATGAGAGTGAACAGTTCACTAAAGAAGTTTTTTATGAATTACTTACAAAAAAATTCCCTAAATTTGCAGTCCATTTATCGGATTTAAGTACAAACCCGATCAAATACTTCGTTTGATAAGTTAAAAACAACTATAAGTATGAATACACAGTACGTTAGAGACGAAAATAAAAGTGTGCCAATCAGTTCAAAGCTAAAAGCACTTTACGAATTACAAAATGTTGTTTCGGAAATTGACAAATTCAAAACCCTTCGTGGTGAATTGCCTTTGGAAGTTCAGGATTTGGAAGATGAGATTACCGGTTTAAAAACTCGTGTAAGCAACTTCGAAGACGACATTAAAGATTTGGAAACAGCTATCCATAATAAGAAAAATTCAATTAAGGAATCTGAAACCCTGATCACCAAATATACCGAGCAGCAGAACAATGTTCGCAATAACCGCGAATTTGATTCTTTAAGCAAGGAGATTGAATTTCAGAAACTCGAAATAGAGTTGTCGGACAAGCGAATCCGTGAATTTACATCAGAACTTGCCAGCAAGAAAGAAGCTATTGGGACGTCTGCAGTTCTTCTGAAAGAACGTTTGGAAGACTTAGACCGGAAACAACACGAACTGGAAGAAATTACCTCAGAAACTCAGATTGAAGAAGAAAGGCTGAAAGCTAAATCTGAAAAAATTGAAAGTAACATTGAAGCCCGTTTACTCACTGCATTCAAACGTATCCGTAAAAATGCACGAAACGGCCTTGCTGTTGTGACTGTTCAGCGCGATGCTTGTGGTGGTTGCTTCAATAAAATTCCGCCGCAGCGCCAAATGGACATTGCTTCACGTAAAAAAGTAATTGTTTGCGAATATTGTGGCCGCATTCTGGTTGACAAAGACATTCTTGATTCAATGGAAACTGCGGATTAGTTAAAGATATTCCACCATAAAAAAACCTTCAGGAGCAATTCTGAAGGTTTTTTTATGTGAATTTTTGTCTTTCCCAATTTCTAATGACTATTTACTATTATTGCCGGACTTACTTTAATCTCCATCAGATAACCTTTGCAAATTCCTTTAATGGTAATTGATTTGCCAATTTGAAGAGATTGAATGGTTGGTTGGTTGGCTGAAGCCCAGACGCTATCAAGCTGGCAGCTGATTCCCTGCATTTCATCTTCAAGGATTAACAGGTCCGTTCCATTTTGCATCTTGTTTTTTGATTTCAGTTCACCGTTTATTTCCAGAATTTTTTCGCTGTATTTGGTCGTTGCGGCATTCTCATCCAGTTCAAATTCACTAATCAGGGCACTGGCGTCTAATTTAAATTCTGCCTTTAATTTGCTAATGTCGGCATGGGGTTTAAAAAACATTTTAAGACCGATTCCTGCTCCGACAGCGATTACAACCAGGGCCAGAACAATAGCGTATTTGATTTTCATGGTAATAAAATTTTGATTTGATCAATTACCAAATGGAAGATAATTTGCTTTAACCGTAATTTCCATTTCCTTACCAATTTTGTCGCGAACCAGTGAAGGAATTTTTATGCCATAATTTTCAGGAATTACTTTAAAATTTGATAAACCCACGAGTTTCCCGTCTTCTAAACCTAGTTTTGCTGAAATAGTTATGGTCTTATCAACTCCATGAACCGACAATATTCCGGTTACTTTAATATCATTAACAGGTCCGCTTAGTATTGAGCTGTTATAGCCATCGATTTTACCGTTGAATTTGGCTTTTGGAAATTTGGTGCTTTCCATGTAGTTTTCATTGAAATGCTCTTCCATCAGAGCACGTTTAAAGTGAAATGTTGTCATCAGTGCCTGAAAGGCTATTTCACCTGTTTCAGCATTCAGAATGGTTACAGCTTCGTTACTTTCACCCAAAATGTCTTCCAATGGCGTGGAAGAGTAGAATGAGATATAGGCATTTTTAGAGATGAATTTGCTTTGACTTATTGCGCCGAGTGATGCAACAAGCATGAACAGAAGTAAAAGATTTTTTTTCATGGCATTTATTTTTTATTGAACGCAAAAACCCTTGAAATGTTGAATCCAAGATGAATATCTCCATCAAGCCAACTTCCTGTGGTTTGTGGTATGAATGAGCCTTCGCGCATTCCCTGAGAGTTGGTTAACATGATTTGAAAGACGTGTCCGCCGGTTTCAATGTCAACTCCAAGTGACAAAGCATTATAAGGCCTTGGTTCTAATGATTTTGAATTCGGATTGTATGTGTAAAAGTATTCAGCATTTATCGACAATCGTTTACTTAATTTATATCGGGCACCGGTACCTAATGCAAATATCCCGTTTTGATCGAGTTCTGTTTTTACCAAATTTCTGTGAATGTAGGTTGGGGTAAGTTGTATAGATAAATTTTGGGTAAACTTCCGTGCGATTAACAATTGACTTACATAGGCTAACCTTGAAGAAAAATAGTTGGAAGTACCTGCTGGTCTATCTGGAAATTTGATGCTTTTCAATTCAATTGACGTGAAATAGCTTAAGGAAACTGGCATGAATTTCATTCCAGACGATTGTCTTAGCAATCGAACTTTGGCAAATGCATCATAGGTTTTATTCAAACTTCCTCGTCCGGCTCCAACCATTAACCAATCTTTTAATCCATATTCCAAACTGAAGTGAATGACCGATTGGTCGAGTCCGAATAAACCATAGGGCCCATTGTTTAAAGTGCCGAAACGGTGAGAAATACGGAATTCGAGTTGATTTTTCTTCATCTGTTCAACGGAGTGACCGTTGATGATTCGGGTTGACTTAAATGTAGCAGTAGTAAAATCTATTGTAGGTTTAGTTTCTGCATCCAACAGGGCATCTAAATCCTGACTGAATGTATTTCCTGCAAAAAGAAGCAGGAATATTCCGATAAAAAGTAATTGTAAATTTTTCAATTTGGTTAAATTTAATTGTTTGGGTAGTTGGCATCAATCCATTCCTGAAGTTGTTTGATTTCACAATCCGGCAATTTCCCTGCAGGTGGCATCGCAACATGTTTGGAATCATGGTTAATCGCCCCCATTAATCTGCCACTTTTTGCCATGGTGGTTACTTGGTCCAAACTTCCCAGTACGACATCAGTTCCTTGTGATGATGCTACACTCGAACTTGAATGACATGTTTGGCAAGAATGTAAAATTGTAGTTACTGTTTTTGAATAAGTAACATTAACATCATCGCAAGGGTTATAGATAGTAGGATAGAGCCGTTCTTCGGAATCGTAATAGCATCCTGTAATTGCTGTAATTATTAATATCAGAATTATTCTGGTAACTTGTTTCATGGCGTATTTTAATATTATCCTTTTAATTATCAACAATTAAGCTTATGAAAGAAATTTATCTGTCTATTCCGCAGGTGTATTGTTAGCGCCCTGTTCAATCCAAACCCAAATTAAGGTGCGTTGTCCGGTAGTTAACGGGTTATTGGGTGGCATGACTTGAAAAGTGCTTATCATAGCTTTGTAAGCTTTACTTTTTGCTGCATCGCCTTTAACTATACCTCCAGTATTTATAATTTTCTCATAAGTGGAAAAATCATATCCGCCCTCGGCACTACTCCCTTTATGACAATCAACACAAGATGTAAAAATTGGCTCGACATCAGCATAGAATATTTGTTGCATCTGGTCAGCCGGTATTCCATCATGCTTACAAGAGTTGTTAAATAAAAACAGGATAATGATGCCTACTAATACGAAAGCAGAATGATTTCCAAATTGTTTAAAGTTCATAATGAAGTAATATTAATAGATTGACTGTAATAACAATCGGGGGATAAGTTTTGATCAATAATTTTCGTTAAAAATGATTATAATAATTGATTTGATAGACTAGACCTGAAATCCATCTTTTTATCGTTGTTTATGCGAATCAATTTAGAAAAATGGCATCATTTTAATGATTTCACCTTCAGTGGTCAGATATTCTTTCATCAGGTTGGCCGTAAGGCAGGAGTGAACCGGGATTATTTCAATCAGGTTTCCCGGCTTAAAATAATTCAAATCGCGTGGAGTAATTTTTAGAATACCGTGCTCCTGAGATAGTGCATGCAGGTAATTCTTTTCGTCCAGAAGAATTTTTTTTTCGCCTTCAGTAACGATTATTCGCCCAAAAAGTGGTTTGCCGTCAATATTGACAATTGAATCTTTCGCAAAATGAATTGCACCGCCGTAAATGACTACTTCATTTCGGGAAGGATGAATGGCGATCACCGGACAAACCATTCGAACTGCAATGTCGGTGAGTTTACATGAACCGAGTTTAAACTGCATCAGGTCGTAAAAGACAAAATTACCTGGTCGTATTTCGTCCACTCCGTCAAAGTTGTCACAAATACTGCACGATGGTGTATCTCCAATTGAGATAATCAGTTCAGGCCATTCGTTTTGGTAACGTGCCTTTAATCCCTTCATTTTAAGCAATGCATCAAAATGGCGACTATAAATGTCGTGTGTTGAGTTGGCCTGATAGGTGTGTCCGGTGTGCGATAAAAAGCCTCGGAATTGAAGAAGTGGTGATTTCTGAATACTTTCGAGCAACTGGTCAATCAACTGAATACGGTTGTATTCTATACCGGTGCGGTTGTAGCCGGTATCAATTTTTATGAATACACCCGTGTGCCAGCTAATGTGTTTTTGTAATGCATCCAGTCCTTCTTTGTTTTCGATCAGTACATTCAGGTTTATGCGACCTGCCAGTTCATTTATCTCCGGAATCTCCGGAATATTTACAGAAAATGCAATGGTTATATCGTTCCAACCGGCATCTGCAAAATAATTGGCCATGGTTAACGATGAAACGGTGATGCAATTAACACCTGCTGCCCTGAACCATTCACCAATTTCGGCTGATTGGTGCGTTTTAAAATGCGGACGGAATTTTAAATTCAGGTCGTGGGCTTTCTGAAGCATGTTTTCGATGTTTCGTAAAGCGATATCCTTGTCTAGGAGCAGTGTAGGCCTGGTAATTTCCATCTTAGGTTGATAAGCTACACAATATTATTGATCTTGAAGTTCCTAAAATAGACATTCCTTATCAAAATAAAAAGCATTCAGAAAAAAAGAAGGAGCCAGATTACTGACTCCTTCTTTTTTAGTCTCCTAAATGGATGGTTTGTGCCCTATTTGGTCCCACCGATGCAATTGAAATAGGTATGCCGATCTGTTCTTCAATAAAATTAATGTAATTGTTGAATTCCTCAGGGAATTCATCCTGACTGGTTAGTTGAGTCAGATCAGTTTTCCATCCGGGTAATTCAACATATTCCGGAATTACTCCGTCGTTCAGTTCAAACGGAAACTTGTCAGTAACCTGTCCGTTAATTTCGTAACCCATGCATATTTTAATGGTTTCAAACTGATCGAGCACATCTGCTTTCATCATGATCAGTTCAGTAACTCCATTCAGCATGATAGAATATTTTAATGCTACCAGATCGAGCCATCCGCAACGGCGTGGTCTTCCGGTAGTTGATCCGTATTCACGGCCAACACTACGCATGTTCTGACCATCTTCATCAAATAATTCGGTTGGAAACGGTCCGCTGCCAACTCGTGTACAGTAGGCTTTAAATATGCCGTAAACATTTCCGATTTTGTTTGGGGCAACACCAAGCCCGGTGCATGCTCCGGCGCAAATGGTATTTGAAGATGTTACAAATGGATAGGAACCAAAGTCAATATCGAGCATCGTTCCCTGTGCGCCTTCAGCCAGAACAGCTTTATTATCGGCCAAGCTCTCGTTAATGAGATGTTCCGTGTCAATAATATTAAAGGTTTTCAAAACCTCGATGGCTTTCATCCATTCTTTTTCAGTTTCGGCGAGTTGTGCCGCATAGTCGAAATGATAATAATTATCGAGTAAATCTTTGTGAGCCTGAATCCGGCTGATATATTTTTCAGTGAAGTTTTCGAAAAGATCACCAACACGTAATCCTTCACGACCAATTTTATCGCGGTAGGTAGGACCAATCCCCTTTAAAGTTGAGCCAATTTTAGATGCTCCTTTAGCTTCTTCAGAAGCCGCATCGAGCAGTCGGTGGGTTGGCAGGATGAGATGTGCTTTTTTTGATATATATAAGGTTTTATGAAGATTTACACCATGTTTACTGATGGATTCAATTTCTTTTTCGAAAGTAATCGGATCAATAACCACACCGTTCCCGATCACATTCATTTTGTCGTTGTGAAAGATACCTGAAGGAATAGTGTGCAGTACCTGTTTAAAATTGTCAATCTCTAAAGTATGTCCTGCGTTTGGGCCACCCTGAAACCTTGAAATAACATCATATTTGGGAGTTAATACATCTACAATTTTACCCTTTCCTTCATCTCCCCACTGTAAACCTAACAATACATCTACTTTCATTCTGTTAATTTTTATTAGAATTGTTCAAACACGATAATCCGCGAAAACTGAACTGTTTTTACTGGTCAATTTTCACGGAAAAGTATTGATTTTTCGAGTGATAAAATTATAAATATTTTGCAGATGTTGGGATTATTTTTTTGCGATTAAGGGATATTATATTGACCATAAATGTAAAGGGTATGGTGTGATAGTTTGAAGTCGTTTTTCAGACAGATGTCTTCAATAATCTCACGCAGACGGGGATCATTAAATTCGGTAAGTTTTCCGCTTCTGACATCAATCAAGTGGTCGTGCTGAAGTGTGGCAAAGGCTTTTTCGAACTGGGCCAGATTTTTGCCAAACTGATGCCTGATGATCAGTTTACATTCGAGTAACAAATCTACCGTATTGTACAGAGTTGCCCGGCTAACCCGATAGTTTTTGTTTTTCATTGAAATATATAGCGACTCAATGTCAAAGTGTCCTTCTCTTGAGTATATTTCTTCCAGTATTGCGAATCTTTCTGGAGTTTTTCGATGTTCATTTTTCTCCAGATAGTCGATGAACATACGTTTTACTGCTTCTTTTGTCTTTTGGTTATTCATATTTAAACCAATTAAAAATAAGCATCAAAAATAGTTTTTTTTTCAAACAAAATCGGTGGCAAATAATTTATTGTTGTATTTTCTCAATTCGCTCAATGGTATCTATCCCCTTGATTTTCATAAGGCGGGAAATTAGTTCGTTTAAGTCTTGAAGGTTGTGAATATAAAGATAGAGGTCACCTTCAAAAATGCCATCGTGCGTGTCGAAATGGACTGTTCGCATATTGATGTTATGCTGTTTCGAAATAATGGTTGTAATTTCATTGACCATTCCAACGCGATCGAATCCACTGAGCTTAATGCGGGACAGATAGGACAGCTTTTTAAATTTAGTCCATTCAGCTGTGATGATACTGTCACCTTGCCGGGTCATTATTTTCATTGCCTCAGAACAATTCCGCTTGTGAATAATAATATGTTCGTCGTCTGAGATATAGCCTACAACATCATCGCCAGGAATTGGATTGCAACATTTTGCGAGAGAATAATTGGATTCCTCCGGATCTTCTTTTAAAATATAGGGAGCCTTTTTGTCGATTTTTGATGTATGTTCGGGTTCGGGCGTTTTTTGCGTAAAGGTCAGTTTCCAGAATTTGGCGAGTTTATTTTCCCGGCGTGTTTGAAGTACTTCGTCCAGCTTGTCTAGTTCGAGAAATCCCATGCCTACCTGGGCATAAAGTTGCTCTTTATTGGTGAGATTGTAATAGACCGTTAACTTCTTTAATGTGTCAGAAGAAGGAGTAATGTTGAACTTTGCCAATTGATCTTCAATAATTTTGCGACCCTGTTCGATGTGCTTTTTTCTGTCTAATTTAAACGATTGTTTTACCTTGGTTTTTGCCTTTGCAGTAATTAAAAAAGTTAACCAGGTAAGCTGTGGTGATTGTGTCTTAGACGAAAGTATTTCAATTTGATCGCCACTCTGCAGAACATGTGAAACCGGAACAAGTTTGTGGTTAATTTTTGCGCCGATACAGTGATTGCCCAACTCTGTATGAATTTCGTAAGCAAAATCAATGACTGTCGCATTTTTTGGTAAAGTAACCATTCTACCTTTCGGAGTAAATACAACAATTTCGGAGGTGAACAGATTCATCTTAAACTCATCCAGAAATTCGAGGGCATCCGATTCCGGATTTCGGAGCATTTCTTTGATTTTCAGTAACCATCTGTCGAGTTCATTCTCAACATCATTGATGTTCTTGTATTTGTAATGGGCAGCAAATCCACGTTCAGCAATTTCGTCCATTCGCTGGGTCCGAATCTGAATTTCAACCCATTTGCCCTGCGGTCCCATCACGGTAACGTGTAGAGCTTCATACCCATTTACTTTGGGCATGGTTATCCAGTCGCGGATTCGGTCAGGTTTTGGTTTATATATATCGGTAACCAAAGATAGGATGTCGAAGCACTGGCGTTTTTCCGATATATTGGGTTTGGGTATGAAAACAATACGGATAGCCAGTAAATCATAAACTTCGTCAAATGAGACTCCTTTGGTTTGCATTTTATTCCAGATGGAGTAAATAGATTTCAGGCGCTCTGTGATAGTAAATTCTACTCCTTCTTCCTGCAGTTTTTCCTCAATTGGCTTAATAAACTCGGTTACCAAATAGTCCCGCTTTTCCCGTTGATTATGTAATCTGAACTGTATCTGGTTGAATGCGTCAGCATGTTTGTATTTCAGGCTTAAATCTTCCAATTCGGATTTGATGGCATACAAGCCAAGCCTGTGTGCCAGTGGGGAGAAGATATACAAAGTTTCCGCAGCTATTTTTAATTGTTTATGAGGAGGCATCCAGTCGAGTGTCCTCATATTGTGCAGCCGGTCGGCCAGTTTTATCAGAATTACCCGTACATCATCCGATAAGGTCATCAGCATTTTTCTGAAATTATTGGCCTGTTTCGAGTCGTGCTGGGGTGTAAACTCTTCTGATAGTTTGGTCAATCCATCAACGATGGATGCTACCTTTTCGCCAAACAGGTTGCTAATATCTTCAAGGGTATAATCAGTATCTTCAACGACATCGTGCATTAAGGCCGCAATTATGGAGGTGGCACTTAGTCCGATTTCTTCAATGACAATTTTAGCGACTGCCAGTGGGTGGATGATGTATGGTTCGCCTGATTTTCTTTTTACCCCGGCGTGGGCATTGTTTGCAAATTCAAAAGCTTTCTTTATTCTGAGTATTCCATCCTCAGAAACCTTTCGATCACATGCTTTAAGCAGATCGTCGTAATAATCCTGTATTAATCGCTGCTCGGCTTTTGTCTGTAGTTTTGTCATTTCTTTCTCCTTCTGCGCGCTGTCGAATATAGTGCTAAAAAGTAAAGATATAATTTTCCTGAAAAAATCGTTAAGCCGGTAACTCCTTTCAGTTCATTCAGAACAATTATTTAAACTTCAGACTGAATGAATTATGTCACACGAAAAGTTGAGCCAATTGAACAATCTATAATATAACTAAGTAAGCAGACTGGTTCATTGGTTTTATTCAAACCGCAGGCTTTCGATAGGGTCAAGTTTTGAGGCTTTTTGGGCAGGATAATATCCGGAAGTAATTCCAACTACAAAACAAAGAAATACTCCTACAATAATCCAAATCCATGGAATAAAGAATGGCGTACCGATCATCATAGCGACACCGTTTCCGGCTAAAATCCCTAAAATAATTCCGACAATACCTCCGATTTGTCCTATGACGATGGATTCGATTAAAAATTGTTGTTTTACGATGACTGAGGTTGCTCCAATGGCTTTTCGAATCCCGATTTCCCTCGTACGTTCGGTTACAGAAACCAACATAATGTTCATTAAACCAACGGCAGCGCCAAACAAAGTGATTAGACCAATGATGGTTGCTACCAGGGTGATATTTTTTATGTTTCCCAAAAGAATATTCACAAGATTGTCACTCTTTTCTATGTTGAAATCGCTTTCATCGGCTGGATTAAGGTTTCGGATTACACGAAAAGTTCCTTCGGCTTCACCAATGGCAGCTTCCATTAGCTCTGTATTGTTAACTTTAATTTGTATTGAAAAATTCATTTGAGGACGCGAAAAATAACTTCTCACATTGGTGTAGGGCAACAAACACAATTGATCGCCACCTGAACCAAAACCACGTCCTTTTTCAGCAAGAACGCCAATAACCCTGTATTTTCCACCTCCGATACTGATCATTTTCAGTAGTGGATTCTCGCCATTTTTGAAAATTTTCTTAAGTACTCCATCGCCAACAATAACTACATTTCGGCCGGATGTGATTTCTTCTTCAGTGAAATTTCTGCCCACCTTTATCTCATTTCCTGAAGTATAAAGGTAGTTTTCATCAACGCCCTGAACCTGAACATTGGGATTTGTTTTTTCGGATTCATATTTAATAGTTGCAGTACCTGTTGCGTAAGTTGATATGGATACAGCAGAAGGGAATGAGTAATTTTTTTTGAAATCATTGGCCTGATAATAACTGATATAAGAATAGTTTTTTGACCGGTATCTTTTGTTCCCAACTTGTATGCGCATTCCTCTCGAACCGATCGTAAAGGTATTTGCCCCCATAAAAGTGAATTCTTTGGTGATGGAGTTTTTAATTGAATCAATGGCGGTAAGTATTCCGACTAGCGCTGTGATCCCAACTGCAATAATCATTACAGTTAACACGGTACGAAGTAAGTTGCTCCGGATAGATTGCAAGGCAATCTTCAGGTTTTCAAAAAAAAGTGTTCCAAATCTCATATCCTTATTATTTGATGCGCTATTCAATAGGTCACACAAGGTCTGAAATAATTACATCAATTATAATACCTTCTATGATAGAAATGAAAGGCTAGTCAAACTTTTTCAGAATTCATTTCACGACGAATTGGAAGAAATATTCGATTTTTCAAGGAATGTTTCTGTCAGCTATTTTTGAGCTATTTTAAATGGCACAGATTTACAGTCTGTTATATGGTGTTTGGTCGTTTTTATATTTTTTTAACATTTTGCCAATAACCTTTTAAATACGATATCGTTAGACACTACATTATTTTGGACTTAATTTGAATTGAATGATTTCAATGTCAATCAGAATTAATTCTTTCTTTATGATCTGTGTATTCGAAATTTTATCAGCCGAAGCCCCTGATTTTAAAAGGTTAATTCATATCAGTCCGGAGAGTACTTTTGAGGATTTACACCTGATTATCCAGAATGCGGTTGGATTTGACCATTCTCAACTTGCCTCATTTTTTTTAACTGATGAACATTGGAGAAAACAAATTGAATTTGGCTTACTTGGTTCAGGCGCTACTACTCCAGGTCTGTTCAGTATGCGAAAAATTAAATTGAATGAATATATAACACAACCCGGTCAAAAGCTGGTTTATGTTTTTGATTTTTTTAACGATCGTTTTTTTTATTTAGAACTAAAGGAGAAACTTATGAAAACTGATTTAAAAGAGCCGTTTGTAGCTTACGAAAAAGGCAGTGCACCTGCACAATTTCTTATCAATGATTATGATAGTCCTGAGGTTGAACTTCTTGAGCGAAACGAGTCGTATAAAAGTTTTGGTGATCTAGAAGATTATTACGAAGTTTTTGGAGAAATGGACGCATAATGAGGGGGGACAACAAAGTCCCCCTTTCTTTTTATATTAATATCTATCTTTGCGCTCCAAACATTTCATTAGGATGAATACTTTAGTCGTAGTTTTGGGGCCAACCGGAGTCGGAAAATCAAAAATCAGCTTGCAACTTGCCAACTACTTTAATACAGAAATTATTTCCGCTGATTCACGGCAGTTTTATCGTGAATTAAAGATTGGTACAGCAGCGCCTTCTGCTGAGGATATGAATATTATTCCACATCATTTCATACAAACTAAATCCATAATCGAATATTATAATGTTAGTGACTTCGAAACGGAAGCATTGCAGGTAATCAATCAACTCTTTTTAAAAGAGAAGAATCCTATCATTCTTACAGGAGGATCGATGTTATATATTGATACCATTTGTAAGGGAATCGATGATATTCCAACTGTTGATCCTGGAATTAGAAAAGAAGTAGTTGACTGGTATGAGAAAAATGGACTAGAGGCATTGAGAAACTGGCTTTTGAAAATTGATCCGGAATACTATCAAATTGTCGATTTGAATAATTCAAAACGGCTTTTGCATGCAGTCGAGATTTTTCAAATGACAGGCAAATCCTATACTTCATTCAGGAAAAACATAATAAAGGAAAGGCCGTTCCATATTCTTAAGATCGGTATTAATCAGGATCGGAAAATTTTGTATGAGCGAATTAATCAGCGGGTCATTCAAATGATGGAAGCAGGCCTTCTGGACGAAGCTAAAACTGTGTATCAGCACCGTAAACTGAACTCTTTAAACACGGTTGGCTATAAAGAATTGTTTTCATTTTTGGATGGCGAATGCACTTTGGATGAAGCCATCGATCTGATTCAACGGAATACCCGCAAATACGTTCGAAAACAACTGACATGGTTCAGGCGCGACTCAGAAATCAGTTGGTTTGAACCGGAGCAATATCAGGAAATCATTTCTTATATTGACAAAAAAATGAAAAATTATGTCTGATCAGCTACCTTCTTGTTTTACAATCCGCGTTTATGCGTTAATAATGAATAACAACAATGAAGTGTTGGTCACCGATGAATTTCAGTTAGAAACAAAAATGACCAAATTCCCTGGAGGAGGATTAAATTTTGGAGAAGGTACCATTGACTGTCTGAAAAGAGAACTTGCAGAAGAATGTGGTCAGGAAATTGATGACATCGAGCATTTTTATACCACCGATTTTTATCAGAAGGCATTGTATTGGGAAAATTATCAATTGGTAAGTATTTATTATTTGGCCAAACTTAAGGGACCAGTTCAGTTTCGTATTTCAGAACAAGCCTTTGATTTTCCGGATTGGATCAATGGTAATCAGTCTTTCAGGTGGGTTGCTGTCGAAAAAATTAATCCTGAAGAATTTACTTTCCCAATTGATAAACATGTTGCACATTTGTTAAAAGAATACTTAATTAAAAAAAATTGAAGACGGTTAAAATTATCGGTCCGGCTTATCCGTATCGGGGCGGGATAGCAACTACAAACGAACGTTTGGCTCAGGAATTTACATCCTTTGGATTTAATGTTGAAATCGAGACTTTTACCCTGCAATATCCATCATTTCTTTTTCCTGGGAAAACGCAGTACAACGATAAGCCTGTTCCTGAACACCTTAAGATCAGGCGGACAATAAACACTGTAAATCCATTGAACTGGTTTAAGGTCGGACGGAGGATAAAGCGTGAAAAACATGATCTGGTCATCATTCGTTACTGGATGCCTTTTTTTGCACCTTGTATGGGAACTATCGCCAGCATAATTAGAAAAAATAAACATACTATTATTATATGTCTTGCCGATAATATTGTTCCTCACGAGCACCGTCCGGGTGATCGGTTGCTAACCAATTATTTCATTCAGCGAATTGACGGGTTGATTGCCATGTCGAGAAGTGAATTGACTGCGGCAAGCACTTTCCGAAGTAATTTACCATTGGGTTATTGTCCGCATCCGATTTTCGACAATTATGGCGAACGACTTTCGTTTGAGGTAGCCAGGCAAAAATTAAAACTGGATGTTGATACGAAATATCTGCTGTTCTTTGGATTTATACGCGATTATAAAGGTCTTGATTTGCTGATTTATGCGTTTGCAGATGAGCGATTGCGTAAATTCCCGGTTAAATTATTGGTTGCCGGCGAATACTATTCAAGTCCCGAGCCTTATCTGGAATTAATCAAAAAGAATAATTTGGAAGACTTGATCGAACTCCGGACGGAGTTTATTCCCGATAATGAGGTAAACCTATACTTTAGTGCAGCTGACATGGTTGTACAACCTTATAAAAGTGCTACTCAAAGTGGCGTGACCCAAATTGGGTATCATTTCAATAAACCCATGCTTGTCACCAATGTTGGTGGGTTGTCTGAAATTATTCCGGATGGCAAAATCGGCTATGTTGTTGAGCCGGATGTAACAAGTATTGCAGATGCCTTAGTTGATTTTTTCGCGAACAACCGAATCACCGAATTTGAAACAAATATCGTTGAAGAAAAGAAGAAATTCTCCTGGTCAAATTTGGTTCAGACCTTCCTGTCAGTTTATAACAAATCAAATAAAGTGAATGACTGATGTTAGATAATATTAAAATTCAGCAATGAAAAAAGGCAGCTCTTTCGAACTGCCTTTCCTAATTTTATCTGAAATTCAGAATTACTTTACAGAATCCATGTATTCGATCAATTCAACAACTTTGGTTGAGTAGCCCATTTCGTTGTCATACCATGAAACAACTTTAACGAAAGTTGGAGACAACTGGATGCCTGCTTTTGCATCGAAGATTGAAGTACGGGCATCACCGATAAAGTCGTTAGATACAACTTCGTCCTCAGTATATCCAAGTACACCTTTCAATTCGCCTTCTGAAGCAGCTTTCATAGCAGCACAGATTTCAGCATATGAAGTTTCTTTAGCCAAACGAACAGTTAAGTCAACAACTGATACGTCAGGAGTTGGTACACGGAAAGCCATACCAGTTAATTTGCCGTTCAATGCAGGAATAACTTTACCTACAGCCTTAGCAGCACCGGTTGAAGATGGGATGATGTTCTGACCAGCACCGCGTCCGCCTCTCCAGTCTTTTGCCGAAGGACCGTCAACAGTTTTCTGTGTTGCAGTTGTAGCATGAACTGTTGTCATCAAACCTTCCAAAATACCGAAATTGTCATTCAATACTTTAGCGATAGGAGCCAAACAGTTGGTTGTACATGAAGCGTTTGAAACGAATGTCATGTCGTTGGTGTACGATTTGTGGTTAACACCCATAACGAACATTGGGGTATCGTCTTTTGAAGGAGCTGAAAGGATAACTTTTTTAGCGCCACCGTCGATATGGCCCTGAGCTTTTGTTTTTTCGAGGAATAAACCAGTTGACTCAACCACATAATCAGCGCCAACTGCACCCCAGTTAATGTCAACAGGATTCTTTTGGGCAGTTACACGGATGGTTTTTCCATTTACGATCAAGTTACCATCTTTTACTTCAACAGTACCTTTGAATTGTCCGTGAGTAGAATCATATTTAAGCATGTATGCCATATAATCTACATCGATAAGGTCGTTGATTGCAACAACTTCTACATTTTCTTTAGCTACTGCTACGCGGAAAACAAAGCGTCCGATACGACCGAAACCGTTGATACCGATTTTAATTTTTGACATCTTCTATAAATTTTAGGTGTGTATAATTAATAATGATTATTTATTTTCTTACCTGATTTTATTTAGGCCACACAAAATAAATACTTAAATTCAGAACTGTCAAATTTATTTCTGAAGTTGTTCTTTTTTACTAAGTAGTTTAATTTTTAATTAATGTTGATTGGGACTGTTAGTTTTCATTACTTGGCTTTCAGAGTAATTTTTCACCTTACAACAAAAAGTGATCATTTTGTTCAAGGATAAAAAACATATCAAATTATCTGATTTTCTAATTGGTCTTTCAAACCTTATGAATAAAAAAAATGCTTGCCTACGGCAGGTATTGAGAAAATATTCAATTCTCAGGAGGGTAAAAAAGGATTACTTTCCTTAATTTTAAGCTTTTAGAAGGATATTCAGGGTATTGTCATAGGCTCAATCTGTGTAAAATGTAGTTTTCAATACAGTAAATTAGAATAAATTGGAAAGTTTTAGAATAAATTAGAAGTTTTGTAGTAGGGTAAAAGTTGTTTAAATTGTAAATGTCTAACTTGGTAGTTTATTAAATATTGCATTATAATCAGATTAATATAATTTAGAATAAATTTAAACCTTTAAAAATTATTGTAATTTAGACCTTGATGTCAATAATTAGTGTAATTTTAGGAGATTTTGAGTGACAAGTCAAATAGGGTCAAATTATAACAGCTAAATATTTAAAATTGAGATTATGAATTCATTATGTTTTGACTCAGGTTGAGTTAAAACTTCTCAAAAGGTAGGAAAATAAGTACATCTGGCTGATAAATATTTATTTTATCGGTCAATATTGTTGTACATTGGTGATAATTTTTATACGTTTGCAATATAAAGTGTGTGGTTTTACACGGATTAAGTAATTATAAAGATAAAAATGAATTATAAAATTCAATCAATCAATCAATTAAGTTCAATTAAAAAACAAATGCTATGAGAAAATCATTTACTCGGCTATTTAGTATTTTTGTACTACTCTTGGGCCTGAGTTTTCAGATGGCGTATGGAATCGTCTTTGTTCCGGGCAGTTCTGTCCCAAAAGGCACCGCTCCTGAAAACACTAATTCCAAGCCCGCAGATTTTGCAACAAAGTTTGTTGTTGCATTTGATGTAGTACCCCAGATCACTGATGCTGGAGGTACAGCAGTTATTTACAAGAACGGAGGTTTGTATAAAACTTTTCCGGTGACTAAAACATCTTCAAGCGTTTTAGTTGTTGGCAAAACTCTTGAAATAACTCACGGTCTTGCTATTACTTCGTTTACTGCTCCTGATCTTTACAGTATTGCCATCACTGATGGTTCAATTACTGGTTTAGCTGCCGGTGCTTTAACAAGTGGTGTGTACAATTTTACAATCGGTGACTATGTGGCACCTAAATTATTAACAACCGCTACTTTATTTACACCTAATAAAGGTGCTGTAAATGTTCCATTTGGCCCTATGGCTAATTTGGTAATTCCTTTCGATGAAGCAGTTAATGTTCCTGTTGCTGCTAATAATCTGGCTGTTTACATCTACAAAGAAGATGGTACTATTGTTGATATCATTAAAGTTGGTAAAGTAGGTTCTACTACTCTTCTTGGTTTAGGAACTGCTACTGTTACTGTTCCTGTTGCTGCAACAGCCATTTTAAGTGAAAACACCAATTATTATGTGGTTGTAGATGCTGGCGCTTTTGTTGATGCCAGTCCAAATAAAAATGCTTTTGGCGGTTTATCAGATAAGACTGTTTGGAAATTTTCAACCAGTGACAATTCTGCTCCTGTAATTAGCGCTAAAAGTATTTCTGCTATTGGCAGTACTTCAGCTACATTAAATATGACTCTTGCTGAAGCAGGTAAATATTATTATCTTACTTTATTGGCCAGCGCTCCTGCTCCAGCTACAGCTACAGTTGTTGCTGGTACTGCTGTTACTGTTGCTGCAGCAAATGTTGGTGTTAATGTGCCTTCTTCACTTACCGGATTAGCTGGTAGTACTGACTACAAAGTTTGGGTTGTGACTGAGAATGGTGTGGGTGTTCAATTGACCCCTCCGGTTGCATTACCTTTTACTACTCTTGATAATGCTGCTCCTTTATCTCTGACACGTGGTTCATTAAAAGATGCTGCGAATCAAACCAATGCTTTATATATGGTTTTCAATGAACAAGTTGTTGGTGGTACTGGCACACTTGATCTTCGTAAAAAATCTGACGAATCATATGTAAAATCAATTCCTGCCAGTTCAATTACTTCTTCAAAAATTACAACTGCCGCCAATGCTACAAAATATGGTGCAGCTATTAATGATTGGGTGGTACTTGTTGACCTTGGAATGACATTGCCAAGCAATGTAGAATACTATGTTGTTTTCCCTTCTGGATATATTAAAGACCTGGCTGGTAATACATTTACTGCTGGCGCTTTCACTAACCCAATTAATAAGGGTGACTGGTGGGTGACTAGTTCAGATTTCGAAGCTCCAACTGTTGTTGCTGCATTTACGACTCCAACTTCATTGACTTCAAATATTACTCTTACCTTTAATGAAACTGTTCAAAAGCAATTAGCCGGAACGACTGATTGGGCTCAAGTTGTTGCTTTAGAGCAGAATAATAATGCTGTGGCATTTACAATTGCACCTGCCCTCGCTGCAAGTACAACTGTAATTACTCTGACACCAACTGCTCCTTTAACCAGCAATACTGCTTACACTGTGCGTTTACGCAATAATGCAGTGATGGATGTTAGTGCCAATACCAATAAAATTACTACAGAGAAAGTATTTACCCTCACTACTGGTGATCGTGATCCTTTAACTGTTCAATATGGTAGTTCTGTTGGTGCAACCGCAATTACAAATTTAGTAGCCGCTTCTACTATTAAGATTGATTTTAATAAAGCTATTAAAGTTAATACTACAGGTACAACCTGGGTTGCTGCTGATGCTACTAACCTTTTACCTTTAATTACATTTAAAAAGATAGCAGTTGCTAAAACGTTTGCTTTGACTTATGATGCTGCAACTTTTACCGCAACTTTAACTCCAACTGATGCTTTAGTTAGCAATGCAGCTGATTATAACCTTACGTTTGATGAAGCCAAAATTCAGGACGTAGCTGGAGTAACTCCTGCTTTGGGTGCTGGTATTGTTACCACCACCTATTCAGTTAAAGATTACCTGGCTCCTGTTTTAACTGCGAGTCATTCTGGTGATGTTCAAAATACACTGGCTAATGCTAATCCAAAAATTACGTTTGCTGATGATAATTTAGCAACTCTTACTAATTTGAATGGTACTGCTCTTACTGCATTAACCGCTGCTCAGATTGAAGATATGGTTACCTTAAAAGATGGTAGCTCTTCAGGTGCAAATTTAGCGTTTACTGCTTCTTATGCTGCTGGTGTTATTACAATTACTCCAACAGTTGCATTAGCAACCGGAAAAACATACTATTATGGTGTGGGAGCTTCTGTAAAAGATGCTTCTGGTAATGCTGCTGCTTCTAAATTCTCAACATTTACAATGGTTGCTCCTGTTAATCCACCAACTATTGTTGCAACTACTTATACTGTAAATGGAAGTGCGCAAACTCCTATTGCTACTAAATTAGTTAACATTACACCTTCTTCAAGCAAGGTATTAGTTACTGTTACCTTTAATGATAACATTAAAGAAGTTCAGAGTGTTGCTCCATATAATACCGTCTCCTTAACTGATGGTGTTACTGTATGGACTGCCAATGTTACTCCTTTAAGCGTTAGTGGTAATACCTTAACTGTTGAATTTGCAACCACTGCTGCTTTAGCAGCTGCCATTGATGCCGGAAATGTTTGTACTCTTACTTTACCAGCTGGTATTGTTCAGGGTTCTACAGCTTATGCTCCTGCAACTTTTGCACAGTTTGTAGCTACTACAACTATTCTTTTTGATTCAAAAGATGTTACTGCTCCGGTTGTAACCGCTGCTAATACTTATGATGCAACTACACCAACTCCTGTATTAAGTTCTACTGCTGCGGCCTTAAATACCAAGTTAGAGCTTGTTATTGGTGAGAAAGTTGTTTTAGGTTCAGGTGATATCTTAATTAAAGATGGTACAACAACAGTTCAAACTATTGCTGTAAATTCAACTAATGTTACTTTAAACACAGCAGGTACTTTAGCTACTGTTGTTAAAGCCGACTTAGTTAAATACAATACCACCTATTCAGTTGTAGTTCCTGTTGGAGCATTTAAAGATGATGTTTCATTGAATTCAAATCCAACAGTAACTTTTACATTTACAACCTTACCGAATCCTCAGCCTGTTGTAAATACTTATAGCCCTGCTGATAATTCAGATTTATTACCTTCAAGCGGACCGCTTACATTAGGTCTTACATTTAGCGAAGAGGTAATCAAATATGATCCTTTGGTAGGTTCGCGTAAACAGTGGTTCCTGATTAAGAATACTGGCACAACTACTACTCCGGGAACAAGAGCTTCATTCAATGGTTCACTTGATCTTGTAGCTGGTACTGATGTTGTGGTTGCTAATAATTATATCGAAACTGCTTCTGTTGCAATTTCTGGCGCCAATGTCAATATTGCCACTGGTTTCACTCCGGTTGCTGGCGAGAAATATTATGTGTTAATTACTCCTGGATCATTCCTTGATAAATCTACCGGAGCGACTTTAGGAGGTTTAGTAGTGCCTGGTGTATATACTGGTGTAATTTCTGAATTAACCTGGAACTTTACTACAAAGGATGAAAATCCTGGTACTGCCACTTTTGCTTATACCAAACGTGCTGATGGTAAAGTTGACAAAACCAGCGATATCGTGATTAGCTTTACTCGTCCGATTAAAAAGGCCGATGGTTCTGCAATTACTAATGCTGATATTGCCACCCTATTTACTTTAACAAAAACTGCAGGTTCAGGAACCTTAGGTGTTAAAGCATTTGTTGGTACAATCAGTGCTGATAAGAAAACCGTTACTATTCTGAATAGTTCTTTGGTTACCTTAGGTGAAATGACAGAGCTTGCAACTTACACCATTGGTGTTAGCGCTGGTAGTCCGATGATTTATGCAAATGCTGACAACACAACAAATGCTGTTGTTGCTTTTGACACTTTCACTACCTCTGATTATACTGTTCCAGTTGTTACTCCTTCTATTACTGCACCTGTAACTGACATCGCTTATGCAGCTATAGCTCCATCTACTGTAAAACAGCATTTAGCTACTGTAACTTTTACCTGTACAGATAATGTTAATTTAGCAACTGTATATTATACGATTCAAGAAGGTGATGCAACAACTGCGGCTCCTGCTTCTTCTGTTATTAAAGCTGATAAAATGGCTTTAGTTACTGGTACTGCTCCTGCTGCAATTACTTATCAATTTACTTCTTTAAAAGAAGAGACTAGTTATGTAGTTTGGGCTGTGGCTGTTGATGCTGCCGGAAATGAATCAGCTGTTACTAAGGTTGTATTCATTACTGACGATGTTACAAAACCGGTTATGGCTACTTTACCAACTAGCTTTGATGCTGCAGGTAAATTGACATTCGCCTTTAACGAAAATGTAACTGGTGCTGCTTCAAGTGTCCGTATTTTGGATGCTGCAACAATGACTGAATTAGCAGTACTTGGATTGAACCCAGTTCTTCCTTCAAGTGCAACTAACGACAAAAAGTTAATTACTGATGCTTTTGCTGGTGCTCTTACCGGTAATACCTTGGTTAATTACTATGTTGAAATCGATAAAGGTTTAGTTAACGACGTTCCTGTTGTTGCAACTGATGCTACCAATACTTTTGACGGATTATTCCGTACTTCATTGATGGTAACTTCCAAAGATGATGTTGCTCCTACGCTCAATACAATTACTTTCATTCAATCTACTACTAATCCAAGTAAATACAGTGCTAAATTGGTTTTCAGTGAGCCTGTTATGAAAGTTGCTACTTTGTTGCCAAATGCTGTATTTTTAACTGATGTTAATAATGGTCACCAACCATTTGAAGTTGTAGATCCTGCTAATATTGTTACAGATGGAACAGCAACTGTTATGGTGAATTTTGCAACTCCTCTTAAAAGTACTAATACTTATGGATTTAACCTGGTAGCTCCAACTTTTGAAGATCTCGCTGGGAATGATTGTGCCTCTACAATTGGAGATTTACATTTTACTACTGCTGATTTTGTAGCCCCTACTGTTGTTTTTGCTCCTTTAAAAGGTGCAACTGGTGTTGCTGCTGCTGTAGTTCCAATGACTTTAACTTTTAATGAAGCTATCCGTAATCTGGATAACACAGCTATTGATAGTTATGATTTGGATTCACTGGTTTACTTCAGGAAAGGTACAACTCCAATGGCATTTACTGCTGCTTTAGCCGGTAACGTAATTACGATAACTCCTTCTGCTACATTAGTAGTTGATGCAGTTTATACTTATGGGTTCAAAGCCAAGTTTGAAGATGCTTCGAATAATGTGACTGCTGCTGACGCTGCAACATTTAGTACAGTAACGACTTCTCCGGCTGCTTTATTCTTAAGCTGGACTCCTGCAAAAGCTTCACCTTATGCAGCTCCATGGCCTTGGTTAGGTACTAGCAGCCCTGTAAGTCTGAATTTCACAGGTCCTATTTTTACTTATGATGCCGCAGTTGCTGCAAATAGTAATTTACCTGTTACTGCTGCTTATGCTGCTACTGCAATTACCGTAACTAAAAATACTGTTGCTGTTGCTCCAGCTGATTTAGTGTTTACCGTAAATAATACAACAAATACAATTTCAGTCGCTCCTAAGGCTGGTACTACCTGGGGAAGCGGATCTATTATCGAAGTAACATTGGCTGCAAATAAACTGCAGATTAATGAAGGTAATGTTAGTCCAATTCCAACTGATGTTAGCAAATATCTTGCTGAAGACACAGTTGACCCAATTGTAGATGCAGCTAAAGATGATGCTGTTTTCGCAGATGGTTATCATCCAGCGAATGTTGGTGTACTTGGCGCTTCTCCAGTAATTGGAAAGAGTGATAAATTAAAACTGTATTTTGTAGAAGATGTAAAAGTTGGAACAGGTACTGTTGAGATTTACCGTTGGGACGGCGTTTTGGCTAAACCAGCTATGATGGCAACTGTTGATGCTACTGATAAAAAATTGGTAACCTTAGGTGATTTGTCTGATCTTCCAACTAATCAGGAATACTATGCAATAGTTAATCCTGGTGCTGTTGTGGATGTAACTGATAATAATCCATATGCTGGTATTACAACTGTTAAAGCCTTCAAATTTAATTTGATGGATGATGCAATTCCACAGGTTGTCAGTTATCTTCCAGTTACTTCAAACATCTCGACTTCAACTAAATTGACAATCAGTTTTGATCGTCCGGTTGTTACAGGTGTATCTGGCTTAGGTTATGTAGCTTTATATAAATCTGCTGCTGGTGGTGATGCTGTACAGTTATGGCGTGTTGCCGATAATGGTACAACTGCTGCCTTCACTGTTTCAGGTAGTACTGCAACTGTTAATCTTAGCACTCTTGAACCAAATACTAGGTACTATGTTGAGTTGGCCGCTGGATCGTTTGCATCTGCAGCTGATAATACTAAAGAACAAGTGGCTATTTCAAGATCTGTTTGGACTTTCAGTACTGAAGTAAATGCAGCACCTGTTGTGGTGACCTACTCACCTGCCAATACAGTTCCTATGACTGAAAACGTTCCATTGAATTCAGGCTTGGTTCTTACTTTTGATCAGGATGTTGTAGCTGGTACAGGTAATATTCAATTGCACCGCAAACAAACATTTGGTGGTCCAATTATCACCAATTTCGATGTTGCTGATGCTACAAAAGTGACTTTCAATGGTAATACTATGACTATTGCAGGTGATGTACTTCAGCTTCAGAACTTCAGCGAATACTATGTAATTATTCCTGGTACTGCAGTTAAGAATACTTCTTTAACTCCTGACTATTATGCAGGTATCACTGTTCCATTAGCATATCAGTTTAAAACATTCAACGATGTAACTGGTCCTATTGCAGTTGTTGCTCCAAAAGGAAACAGCGGATTGTTGCCTGCTGATGTTAAGTTAACTATGACATTCAATGAAGCAGTAGTTGCTGGTGCTGGTAAAGTAACACTTTACAGCGCTGCTGATGATGCTGTTGTTGAAGAGTTTACTTTTGCTCCTTCAATGTTGACTGGTAAAGTTTTAACTATTGTTCCTACTGTTGAACTTATGCAACAAACTACATACTATGTAAATGTTGATGCTGGTTTAGTTAAAGATGTTTGGACTAATAGTTACTTAGGAATTGCTGACAAAACTACTTGGAAATTTACAACTGGTGACTTCACTGGTCCAACTGTAGTTGTAACTCCTCCTGCTACGCCTGTTGCTACTGTATTCACAGTTGGCTTAAAATTCAATGAAGTTGTTACTGGTGTATTAGGCGGTGTAACTGTAACTGGTGGTACTTTGACTGATGTTGAAGGTACAACTGATACGTATACTTTGACTATTTCTGCTCTGCAGCAAAAAGAAGTAACTATCGTTTTAACTGATGCCATTAAAGATATATCTCCAAACACCAATAAGTTTGCTGGTATGACTTTGACTTATACAACTGGTGATTTTACTGCTCCTTCATTGGTTACCTGGACTCCATTTGATGAGACAACTACAGATAACCATCCTACATTTAAGATGACATTCAGCGAAGATGTAGCTCTTGGCGACGGTGGTGCATTAAAAGTGTACAAGGTGAATACTGTTACTCCAGTATTAACTATTCCTGTTACTGCTGCTATGATCAACGGTAAAGATGTTACTGTAAGCTATGCTGCCACCCAATCAGGTCTTGATAAAGACACAAGGTATTATGTATTGGTTGAAGGCACAGCTCTTGAAGATAAAGCTGGTAATGCATTTGCTGGTGTGAGCGATGTTACTGCATGGACTTTCAAAACTGGTCCTGCTTTCGTAACTGGTCTTGATCCAAAAGATGGTTCTCTCGAGTTTAAGGTTTATCCAAACCCATTTGTTGATTATGTGAACGTTGCTAATGTTTCTGAACTTTCTAAAATCGTTGTTACAAACATCGCTGGACAGATGGTTAAAGAAATTGTTAACCCAACCGAACGTATTCAATTAAACGAACTGCGCAGTGGTATTTACTTTATGTCTCTGTATAATTCAGATGATGTAATTGTTAAAACTGCTAAGATTGTTAAAAGGTAATACCGAATTGATTGATTAAAAAGGGGAAGCTTGCGGGCTTCCCTTTTTTATTTCTACCAATTAGTAATTTTTTATGAATTTTTATTAGTGCTTATGGAGCTGCTTTTAAGTCATCGATCTATTCGAAAATACCTGGCAAAAGGTATTGATGATGATATTTTGAATGAAATTCTGGAATGTGGAATCAGAGGATCGAATACAGGGAATATGCAATTATACAGCATTATAGTTACCCGCGATTCGAATAAGAAGGAATTGCTTGCTCCATTTCACTTTAATCAGCCAATGGTTAAGAATGCCCCTTTAGTTCTGACTATTTGCTTTGATATTAATCGGTTTTCAAAATGGTGTCTGCTAAATAATACCAAAACAGATTTCTCTAACTTGCTTTGGCTTTTAACTGGTGCTGTTGATGCTTCTATCCTGTCTCAGAATATCTGTATTGCTGCTGAGAATTATGGGCTCGGCATTTGTTATCTGGGTACTGTACTTTACAATGCCCCTGAAATTAGTGAAATTTTGAATCTGCCTTCCGGAGTTATTCCAATTACTTCCATAACTATGGGTTATCCTGATCTGGTTCCTGAAATAACTGATCGCTTACCTCTTAATTCTGTCGTTCATTTTGAGGAATACGATGATTATTCTGATGATCGCATTTATACTGCTTATTCAGAAAAGGAAAATTTAGAATCATCAAAACAGTTTATTCTGGAGAATTGTAAGGAAAACCTTGCTCAGGTATATGCTGAAGTAAGGTATAAAAGTGCCGATAATCGTTATTTTTCTGAGAAGCTATCAAAGATGCTTATCGATCAGGGATTTGTATTTTAATTAGTTGTTTTGGTCTGTCCTTGCTAGTTTTAGATTCTGTCCAATCGTTTAATTAGTTTCAGATAATAATATTTGATTGGATTGGTATACTTTAATTGTTTCCACGGACGGCTACTGTGAGGTTTGTGTAATACTCCCGCCGAAATCAGCAGATAATTATTCAACCCTAACGAAATTGATTTTCTGGAAATAGAAACGTCATACCAATGTTTGTCAGAAGACAGTTCTTTAAAGTCGTATTGATTTAAGAGTGCAGGCGTAAGTAAGGTGCAGCAAAAACTTAGGCTATGTTTTGTTTTAATAATTTTCTCTTTGGTTTTTCTGAAGTTCAGATAAGGAAAGTTGATTTTACCATCGATGTCTTTGGTAACTGCTGCAACCATTCCACATTGCATACGCTTATTGGATTGCTGGACTAATTCAGATAATGTGTTAGGTTTTACTTCCACATCTGATTCAACAATAATTAAGGGTAATCCATGCGAAATAGCCTTTTTTTGAGCCAATTGTAGTACCAGCCTATAGTTTGGTGAGGGAGTGCTGGTTATATCTGATAAATTGACTAATTCAAATTGTAACTCCTTACTCATTGATTTGAGTTTTGCTGTAGTTTCTTCGCTACTAAAATCGTTGTAAACGCAATAATAAAAATTCCCATCTGATTTCAGTATGGAATGTATAGTCTCAGTTGTTGTTGTCAACGAGTCTTTCACTGGAGTTATAACTATTGCTTCGTACATGCAGGGCTAAACTTTCTTTTACTTTCTATTCTATAAATTATCATCGAAATTCAGGTCAAAACTTTCTCCGAGTTTCTTAAGATCGTCAACAACCTGTTTGTGCAAAGGTATACCATTTTCGAGACGTTCAACTGTTAATTCACGTTCCGGATCGCCAGGAATTAGCACACGTTTCTGTCCTATTGATGGTTCCGCATTTCTGAAGGTTTGAATCCAGTTATCCATATTCTCTTTAAACTCAGTTGCCGGACGGAATGCATCGATACGGATAGCTCCCAGAAAATGCCCAATTCCGTTCCCAACCTGATTGGATGGTGGTTCAAGAAAACTTACGAACGGAGGAACCCAGGGACCGTAATTTGCCCCGGAAAGAACAGCTGAAAAGATATCTACCATTGCCCCAAGGCAATAACCCTTATGACCGCCATGTTCACGGTCACCTCCTAACGGCAGCATCGATCCGCCTTTTTTAAGTGAATAAGCATCTGTTGTTGGATTTCCATCCTTATCCTGGGTCCAACCTAGAGGGGCGTCTTTTCCTTCGCGTTGCAAAACTTCCAGCTTTCCATTAGCAACAGTGGTTGTAGCCATGTCAATCACAAACGGAGGTTGATGTAAAGCCGGAAATGCTACAGCTATTGGATTCGTTCCAAGGAACCTGCTTTTTGAGAAGGTTGGCGCAACCAGGGGACTGGCATTCGTCATCGAAATCCCTATCATGTCATGTTCAAGGGCCATCATGGCGTGGTAACCTGCAATTCCGTAGTGATTGGAATTTTGTACAGCAACCCAGCCTGTTCCTGCGATTTTTGCTTTTGCAATAGCAATTCGCATTGCATAAGGGGCTGTAACTAAACCCAATCCTTTATCTCCATCCAGAACTGCTGTACTGGGTGTTTCGTGGATAATATTCATCTTTGGGGCAGCGTTCAGCCTGTTAAGTTCCCATAGACGAACATATCCGCTCAGGCGGGCAACGCCATGCGAATCGACGCCGCGCAAATCGGCCTGATTCAAACAGTCAGCGGCTATATGGGCCTGTTCTTCAGGACATCCCATTCGAATAAAAATCTGCGCAGTAAACTGTTTTAAATATTCGGAGCTGTAATTAGTCATTTGAATTTTTTATTTTCTGAAAATATCCCTGGCTGAACCCTGACTAGTTGGCATGATCAGTAAATCGTCGATATTAACATGTTGTGGCCTGGTTACGATAAATAAGATAGTGTCAGCGATGTCTTTCGCTGAAAGAGGCGTAAAACCTGTATAAACCTGCTCAGCTTTATGCTGATCACCACGAAAACGAACCAGTGAGAATTCAGTTTCAACTGCACCCGGAGAAAGGGTGGTAACTTTGATTCCATATGGAAGTAATTCAATTCTCATGGCTTTTGAAATAGCTGAAACGGCGTGTTTGGTTCCGCAGTACACTGAACCATTGGGATACGATTCTCTTCCGGCAATGGATGAAATATTTATGATGTGACCACTTTTTCGCTCGATCATCCACGAAGTAACGATTTTGGAGGTATATAACAATCCTTTCACGTTAGTATCAATCATATTTTCCCAGTCGTCAACATCAGCAGAGTTTATAGGAGCTAATCCTGCAGCTAATCCTGCATTATTGACTAGCACATCAACTGCTTTCCATTTATCAGGAAGACTGTTTAAAGCATTTTCTGTGTCTGTTTTAATCCTGATGTCAAAATTCAACGTGATGATTTTACTGTCAGAAGACAATAATAGTTTGTTCTCAAGCGCATCGAGTCTCTCTTTTCTTCTACCTGTAAGGATTAAATCGTACTTGTTTTGGGCAAGTAAAAGGGCAGTTTCATAGCCGATACCTGCTGTGGCACCGGTGATTAGGGCTATTTTATGGTTCATTTGATTTCATGGTATAAATGGAGTTTAAAATTAAAAAAACTACAAAACTTATGGAATAACAAACTACTTAATTATTTTTGTTTCTGCATATAAAGCTAAAATACACATCATGATCGAACAGAATAACGAAATTCAGGAATTTACAATAGATCAATTGCCAGAGGAACAGGATATTCAGGATATTGTATATAACCTGATGGCCGATCCCAATCTGGCTGCAGTTAACTATTTCAATGATTTTTCAGATGGATCATTGGATCTTTCTGCAATCTCAAACGATGAAAATGAAGAAACAGGTATATTCAGTTCAGAAAATGGCCAGATGATGGCTATTTCAACTCATGCCCTTCATCATCATCTTGAAATTGATCCGCAGCAGGCAACCGAGATTCTTGTTTCACGCGCGGTGCGAAAAATGTTGTGTTTTGGAGCTGTTCCGGAAGCGATTAGTTCGTTTTTGTATCACATTAATGTCGCTGATCCGAATGGACAATTTATTGCGGCAGGAGCAAAAAAAGGACTGGAAAATGCCTGCAATAAATTTAACATTAAGCTTACTGACCGAAAAATCAGATTTGATTATTTTTCAGCCCATGGACCTGTATACCCAACGATTATTATCAGTATAATGGCTTCTGTGCCTGATAAGGATAAGCTGGTAACTCATATATTTAAGAAAAAAGGGCATAACATCTTTATGATCGGGGATTCATACGACGATATCAACTCGTCTGAATACCTGGAATTCTATCATGAAATATCTGAATCCTCTCTTCCGGTCTTCGATATCAATGTTGAAGTCAAATTGCAATCGGTAATGAAAAAATTGATTCAGTCAGGATTATTGAGCTCTGCCAACCCAGTAAGTAAAGGTGGTTTGTTTTTTACTCTTTTACGCGCAGGACTGCCTTCAGGATTTGGCTTTGATATTACTACAGATGCCGAAATCAGAAAGGATGCTTTTTTGTTTGGCGAAGCCATGGGGCGTATTGTAGTTGGTGTTGATCCTCAAAATGTTGATGAATTTGTAGACCTGATGAGTAGTTTAAAAGTTCCGTTTTTTGCACTTGGGCATGTAACGAAAGGTGAAATTCGTATTGATGATGAATCATTTGGATTTATTGATAAAATGACCACTTCAAACTAAGTTCGGAGTGACTAAAGTTCGGAGTGACTAAAGTTGCTTATTGCAGCTGAACACTGCGACTGAACACTCCCTTCAACTGCTTCGCGCTAAGGGATCGGCGCACTGAATGACCACTGAGACTGAACACTGAATACTGAGACTGAACACTGAATATGCAGGTTACTCCATACAAAAATTCGAAACAGCAAAAGAAACAACAGGTGGAGCTGATGTTTGATAATATTGCTCCCCGGTACGACTTTTTAAACCATTTCCTTTCGCTGGGAATTGATAAGCTTTGGAGAAAAAAGGCGATACGAATACTATCAGGATATAAAACGGATTATATACTTGATGTTGCTACCGGTACTGGTGATTTTGCTGTTGCCGCTGCTAAACTAAAGCCCCGAAAAATAATTGGATTTGATCTCTCGGAACAAATGCTTTCTGTTGGACGGGACAAAGTGATTCGGTTAGAATTGAACGATTTGATTGAATTTATAAAAGGTGATTCGGAGGATATGCCGTTTACCAATGGGCAGTTTGATGCCATCACGGTTGCATTTGGTGTTCGGAATTTCGAAAATCTGGAGAATGGGTTAAAGGAGTTTTATCGGGTTTTGAAAAGTGAAGGGGTTGCAGTTATTCTTGAGTTTTCGAAACCCAGGTATTTCCCGATGAAGCAATTCTATTTGTTCTATTTTTTTAAGATATTACCATTTGTTGGCCGGTTAGTTTCAAAAGATAGTTCCGCCTATTCCTATTTGCCTGCCTCAGTTATGGCTTTTCCCGATGACCAGAAATTTATTTCGGTACTGCAAAATGTCGGATTTTCGAATTGCCGTCAGATAAGGTTAACATTTGGTATTGCCACTATCTACATTGCTCAAAAATAGATTCATCATACAATAATTTAGTACTTTTGTGGTTTCTTACAGTAGTTGATAACTGTTTTATTGTGAAGAGATTTTTATATATTCTGATATTTCTGTGCGTCGGTTTTTCTTCAGTTGCCCAAAGGCTGTTGTTGAAGAATATGACTACTTTCGATGATAAACGTATTCATTTCGGATTTACTCTTGGCATTAATACCGTTGATTTTAATTTCGATCATTATTCCGTTATCGGAAATAATCCTAAGTTCGATCGTGAAAATTTGGAAAATGTTAACGGTACCATCATTTATGATACAATGGCCATCAGGGCTGATATTCCAAGGCTGGTGCCAGGTTTTACTGTCGGAATTGTAACCAATCTTCGGCTTTCCGAAAGTTTCGACCTTCGTTTTCTTCCGGGAATGTCATTCTCTGAGCGACGGCTCAGATACAACATTCCAATTGCAGATGTAAATAATACAGGCGAAAATAACTACTATTCCATTAAATCAACTTTTCTTGATTTTCCTTTGTTATTGAAATACAAATCGAGAAAGATGAATAACCAACGCCCCTATATTATTTCCGGAGTAGCATACCGGATCGATATTTCAAAGACTGGGCAAGAGGATTTAGTCCGGCTGAAACCTTTTAGTCTTTCTGCTGAAGCGGGTATAGGCTGGGATACTTACCTTCAGTTTTTCCGTCTTTCAACGGAATTGAAATTTAGTTTCGGATTGGATAATGTTTTGGACGATGGCCCCAAATCAACGCAACCGCAGGTTTATACCAATGCATTTTCAAAGTTGTCGTCCAATATGTTTGTACTTAGTTTTCATTTCGAATAAGCTTGAAGCAGGAAATCAATTTGTCGCTTTCGCCAAAACAGGCTTCCGACGAGCAGTTTTACAAACCCATCTTAGCAGAGAAACTTCATGTTGATGAAGATAGGATCAAACTGATTAATGTTCGGCGCAAATCAATTGATGCCCGTCAACAGACAATTCGTATCAATTTGGGTGTTGAAGTTTTTATAGACGAACTTCCGGCAGAGGAAAAAATTGAATTTCATTACGACCATGTTGATCAAAAACCTTCAGTAATTATAGTTGGAGCGGGTCCTGCAGGACTTTTTGCAGCATTACGCCTGATTGAACTGGGATTCAAACCCATTATTTTTGAACGTGGGAAAAATGTAAGCGATCGCAAACGTGATATTGCCCGGATTCATCGTGAGCATGTGGTCGATCCTGATTCGAATTACGGTTTTGGAGAGGGTGGGGCAGGTACTTTTTCCGATGGGAAATTGTACACCAGATCAAAAAAACGAGGCAATATCAGAAGAATACTTGAACTGTTTTATGTGAATGGCGCTTTGCCTGAAATCCTGATTGATGCGCATCCACATATTGGAACCAATATGCTTCCCGGAATTATTACCAGTATCCGGAACAAAATTACCGAAGCTGGCGGCGAAATCCATTTCAACAGCCGGGTGGCCGATTTAATTATTGAAAACGACCGTTGTTCAGGAATCATGCTTTCAGACACTACCATATGCGAAGCCGAAGCTGTAATTCTGGCTACCGGTCATTCGGCCCGCGAAATTTACGAACTGCTTTATGAAAAAGGAATATCTCTTGAAGCAAAGACTTTTGCTGTTGGAGTTCGGGCCGAGCATCCACAAACATTGATAGATTCCATTCAGTACAATCAGCCGCTTCGCGGGCCATACTTGCCCCCGGCAACTTATTCGTTTGTCGAACAGGTTGAACAGCGTGGAGTTTACTCGTTTTGCATGTGCCCGGGAGGGATGATGGTTCCGGCCGCAACTGCTCCGGGTGAAATGGTAATTAACGGAATGTCTCCGACGAAGCGAAACAGTGCGTTTGCCAATTCAGGAATGGTGGTTGAAATAAGGCCTGAAGACTTGAATGAATTCAGGCATTTAGGTGTTTTCGCGGGGCTGGAATTCCAGCGAAATATAGAGCGTTTATGCTTTGCACTGAATGGTCAATCACAGTTCGCGCCTGCACAAAGGATGGGCGATTTTGTTTCAGGAAAATTTTCCCAGGATTTGCCTGAAACCTCCTATCACCCGGGATTGGTTTCTGTTCCTCTGCACGATAAACTTCCTAAACGGATCAGGACACGCCTTCAGGAAGCATTTAAACTCATTGATAAAAAGGCGCATGGATACCTTACCAATGACGCTGTAATTGTTGGAGTGGAGTCCCGAACCTCATCGCCAATCCGGATTCCGCGCAAAGATGATACTTTTGAACATGTAAAAATCAAAGGACTTTATCCGTGTGGCGAGGGTGCCGGTTATGCCGGAGGAATTGTTTCATCTGCAATGGATGGGGAACGTTGTGCTGAGGCCTTTGCCGCAAATTTCAGTCTTCGGTCCAGATAAAGAATTTCCCCTTTTCCTTTTTACTAATTTTCTATCTTCTGCTGAATTCGGAACAGCAGATGGCTGTGGCAATTGCGACATTCAGCGATTCAGTTTTATTTTCGTTGGTCGAGAAACTGGGAATAAATAATCGGTGAGATACCAGTCGTCCGGCTTCTTCAGAAATTCCGTTTCCTTCATTTCCCATAATGATGACTCCATTATGGGTCAATGCTTCGGTATAGATATTTTGTCCATCCAGAAAAGTGCCGTAAATGGGTATTTGTTTTCTTTCGGTATCGCGCAAAAAATCTTCAAGATCGGTATACCAGGTTTTTATCCTGAAAATAGCGCCCATGCTAGCCTGGACTACTTTTGGATTGAAGGAGTCAACCGTATTTTCGGAACAAATAACCGCAGAAATGCCAAACCAGTCGGCAATACGAAAAATAGTGCCCAGATTACCAGGATCCTGAATAAAATCAAGCGCCAGTAGGAGATCGCGATTCAGATTGAATTCTGGTCTTGAATTTAACGGTTGTCTGATCAGGGCAAGCGCATCTTGCGGATTTTGCATTAAGCTTGCTTTATGCAGGCTTTCGATGTCCGTTTCGATTAGCTCGTTAGCCAAACCTGAAAGGTCAGAATTCTGGTCAAGGAACGTTGAAGTACAAACAAGGAGCTCTACCTGAAATTCAGAACGAAGGGCCTCTTCAACCATTTTGTTGCCTTCAACCAAAAAAAGACCGGTTTCATCCCTGTTTTTTTTTCGGTTTAACGATTGAATTAGTTTAATTTTGTTTTTACTCAACATACTTTGTGATTCTTCGTTCTAAAATTGTAAAAATAAAAAGGTCTGAAAGAATTGCTAAACAAATGCTCTGTTTATTTTTGTAAAAATATTAAATCATGTCCTTATTCCTACGGAACAAATATTTGTCTGTCAAACTGTTCATTTTTTTTGTTGGTGGTCTGTTTTTGGCATCATGCAGTTCAACCAGATTTGTTCCCGAAGGTAAATATTTACTCAACAGGATTTCAGTAAAAGTTGACGACAATAAACTAAAGCGTGAAGAACTTAAAACACATATCAAACAGAAGGAGAACCTTCGGATATTGGGCGTTTTCAAATTTCATTTGTGGGTTTATAACCTTTCCTCAGCCAAAAAAGAAAACGACTGGTTGAAACGAATTGGGGAAGCTCCGGTTTTATACGATGAATTTCAGACCACGAGAAGCCGTACTCAGCTATTAATTTTCCTGAAGAATAAAGGCTATTACAATGCCGATGTAATTGACACGGCAATCATTGGCAATAATAAAAAGAAGCTGAACCTGATTTATGATATTAGGGCCAGGCAACCATATCGAATAAACAAATACTTCTATTCCATTAAAGATCCAAACCTAAGTACTGTTCTGCTGGGTGATTCAGTCAACAGGTTGATAAAAACGAATGATGTTTTTGATCTGGATGTATTAAATGCCGAAAGGAAACGTTTGTCGCAATTGCTTAAAAACAGGGGCTATTTTAATTTTGCTGAGGAGTGCATCAGTTTTCAGGCGGACACCAGCTTTTTTAATTTTCAGGTTAACCTGACCTTAAATGTGGAAGATGCGCATGTAAAGAATGATGAAGTTGGAGGTGTTGAACATCAAAAGTATAAAATCAGGAATTACCTGATCAACCCAAGTTATAAACCGGCTGGATTATTGGGTAGTCAGTCTGTACAAAGTTTTGATACTCTTGTTAATAAGGATTATGTGTTCATTTATCAGGGAAAACTAAAGTATAAGCCTGAATTGTTTTATGATTTAAACAGGCTAAAAGACAGCACTTATTATAGTTTGCAAAATGCCGAAAAAACCTATCGGGCCCTCAACCGGCTCAAGCAATTCAGCCTGATCAATATTGGTTTTACTGAAACAAATGTGCTTGATCAGGATTCAGTTCCATTATTGGATTGCAGTATGCAGCTCTCACCTTTGCCCCGGCAAAATATTTCTGTCGAAGTTGAAGGAACCAACTCTTCGGGAAACCTGGGAGTTGCCGGTAATCTGAATTTTCAACATCGGAATGTTTTTGCCGGAGCTGAAGTTTTGGATTTTCAACTGAGAGTGGCCAGCGAAAGGCAACAAATTAGCGACGGTATTTACAATACCCAGGAATATGGCTTTGAGTCAAACCTGACAATTCCTAAGTTTTTAAGCTTCATCAAGGCCAAACAACTGTTCACTTTCCAGATTCCTGAAACTAAATTTACCATTGGGTACAATTATCAAAATCGACCGGACTATACCCGTACCATCTCAAATCTGAAGTTTGGCTATAACTGGAAAACCAGCAATTATAAGTTTCATACCCTAAATTTGGTTGATCTGAACTATGTGCACCTGTATGATCAGGATTCGACTTTCATCAATTCGATTAGAGATTTATACATCAAAAGCAGTTTTACCGATCACCTGATTTCTGCAACGAATTATAGTTGGATGTATAATACTCAAAATGTCAATAAAAGGGAAGATTACAAGTATTATAAATTTAACATCGAATCAGCTGGAAATCTGCTTGGCATTTATTCAAGGTTGATCAGTAAAGATAAAACCAGCGTTTTAGACTCGGTTACGAACCTTACAAATTCATACTACAAAGTTCTGAATACGCGTTTTGCTCAATATATTAAGGGAGATTTTGAATACCGGTATGGGCACGTCATTGACAGACTTAGTTCGATTGTTGGCCGCGCATTTATTGGTGTCGGTGTTCCATATGGAAATTTTAATGTTCTGCCTTTCGAAAAGAAATATTTTACCGGAGGGGCAAATGGTATTCGTGCCTGGCAGGTACGGTCTCTTGGACCGGGTTCCTATAAGGCTCCATCCAATATTTATCCCAATCAATCTTCAGATATCAAACTGGAATCAAACCTCGAGTACAGGTTTAAACTTTTCTGGATTATGGAAGGTGCATTGTTCCTCGATGCCGGAAATATCTGGGCTATCAACTACAAAGACAATCGCGAAGGTTCAGTTTTTAAGATTGACGAATTTTACAAACAGATTGCTGTCGGTTCTGGTCTTGGCGTTCGTTTCGATTTTACCTATTTCCTGTTTCGACTCGATTTGGGGATGAAAATGCGCGATCCGTCGTTGCCTTCAGGTAAAAGGTTTATTCCTGGGAACTATCCGATTACCCGCGAACATTTTAACTTGTCTTTTGCAATTGGTTATCCGTTCTAAATCAATTTATGGAAGGTTACTCGCCCTGTTCTGATTTTCACCGTCCTGTTCAATTTTTTGCCAGGCAAGTTAAGTTTCCGGGCGAACGAGTTAAGTTTTTACTACCCGAGTTAAGTTTCTGAGCGAACGAGTAGAGTTTTTCACCGCATGAGTTAAGATTTTGGCCGTCCTGTTAGCCGGGAAGCCTCTCTGTTAAGGGAGACACTGTCCTTTCGAAGGTTTCAGGGGGTTTTCAGTATGCAAATGTTCCTTTTTGAATTCGTAGGGGTACATTTGCGCCAGAACGCGTAAAGTTTGGGACACAAAAAAAGGGCTGCCTTTCGGCCGCCCTTCAGTATGATTGTCAGAATCAGATTAAGCTTTACCAGCAGAACCCAATACATTTTCATTTTTGTGTTTGTAAAGTTCCTTCAATGCATCGCGGGCTGGTCCCAGATATTTACGTGGGTCAAATTCTCCCGGCTTTTCAGCAAATACTTTGCGGATAGCAGCAGTCATGGCTAAACGTCCGTCAGAGTCGATGTTGATTTTGCAAACAGCCGATTTCGCTGCCCTGCGAAGCTGATCTTCAGGAATACCAACAGAATCTTTTAATGCACCGCCATATTTATTAATGGTATCAACGTCTTCCTGAGGAACTGATGAAGAACCGTGTAATACGATTGGGAATCCCGGAAGTTTTTCTTCAATTTCTTCCAGAATGTCGAAACGGAGAGGAGGTGGAATTAAAACTCCGTGTTCATTGCGTGTACATTGTTCAGGAGTAAATTTATTTGCTCCGTGGGAAGTTCCAATCGAGATGGCCAGTGAATCGCAACCAGTACGGGTAACAAATTCAATTACTTCCTCAGGTTTGGTATAATGCGATTTTTCGGCAACAACATCATCTTCAACACCGGCCAATACACCAAGTTCGCCTTCAACAGTTACTCCGTGCGCATGGGCATATTCAACCACTTTTTTGGTCAGCGCGATATTATCTTCGAATGAGTGGTGCGAACCGTCAATCATTACTGAAGAGAATCCACTATCGATACAATCTTTACATAGTTCAAAAGTGTCGCCATGATCGAGGTGAAGCGAGATTGGGATTTCGCAACCCAGTTCTTTTGCATATTCAACTGCTCCTTTTGCCATATTCCTTAGCAAATTGGAGTTCGCATATTTACGTGCGCCCGATGATACCTGCAAAATAACAGGTGATTTTGATTCAACACAAGCCTGAACAATGGCCTGTAACTGTTCCAGATTGTTAAAGTTGTAAGCCGGGATTGCATATCCGCCTTCAACTGCCTTTGCAAACATCTCTTTGGTGTTTACAAGTCCTAAGTCTTTATAACTGGTACTCATTTCGTGATATATTAAAGGTGATTTTTGGTTTTTTTAAAGCAACGCAATACTAGTGATAAATCCTCTAAAATAGGCCTGCTCAAGTTATTTGGACAAGTCTTTTAAAATAGACTTAACACACCAAATCCATTATTGGAATAGTACAGATTCTTATCCTTTAATTATCATCTGGTATTTTGGATAATCCGATTTATTGTCTTTTTAATGTCATATCTTTGAGCCTGTTAAATGTTATTGTTTCTGAAGTTTGAACAATACATGTTCTGATCAGTTATAAGTTGAATCGAATATTTTCAGGAAAAAAGAATAGTATAATTTTAACATTATTACAATGACAAAGATTTCAGATGTAGTCAAACGCGGTGTTGTAACTGGTGATGACTTACAAAAAGTATTCAAAATTGCAAAAGAGAATCATTTTGCATTACCGGCAGTGAATGTGGTGGGTTCTGATTCGGTAAATGCCGTGATGGAAGCTGCCAAACTGGTAAATTCACCCGTAATCATTCAGTTTTCGAATGGCGGAGCACAGTTTTATGCCGGAAAAGGATTAAAACTTGAAGGACAGTTGGCTCCGATAGCTGGAGCTATCGCTGGAGCAAAATCAGTTCATTTACTGGCCGAATTGTATGGCGCTCATGTGGTTTTGCATACCGACCATGCAGCCAAAAAACTTTTACCCTGGATCGACGGGTTATTGGATGCCGGTGAGAAACATTTTGCAGAAACAGGAAAACCATTGTTCAGTTCTCATATGCTCGATTTGTCTGAAGAACCACTTCAGGAGAATATTGAGATTTGCAAAAAATACCTGGCCCGTATGAGTAAAATTGGTATGACTCTGGAAATTGAATTGGGTTGCACTGGCGGGGAAGAAGATGGTGTGGATAATTCTGGTATGGATAACTCATTGCTTTATACTCAGCCTGCCGATGTGAATTATGCCTATGAAGAACTGAGTCAAATCAGTCCCAATTTTACTATTGCAGCATCGTTTGGTAATGTTCATGGCGTTTACAAACCGGGTAATGTAAAGCTCACCCCGAAAATTCTGGATAACTCGCAGAAATATATTTCCGAAAAACACGGATTAGGTGAAAAACCAATTGACTTTGTATTTCATGGAGGTTCAGGTTCATCGTTGGAAGAGATTCGTGAAGCAATTTCATATGGTGTAATAAAAATGAATATTGATACCGATACTCAATGGGCTACCTGGGATGGGGTTCGTAAATATGAAGCTCAGAACAGGGCGTATTTACAGGGACAGATTGGAAATCCTGATGGTGAAGACAAACCAAACAAGAAATACTATGATCCGCGCGTTTGGTTACGCAAATCCCAGGAGTCAATGATTGAAAGACTGAAAATAGCATTCAATGATTTGAATAATATTGACAGAAGTTAATAAGTTTCACTACTGATAGTTAAACCTGGTTATTTTAACCAGGTTTTTTTATTTTGAAAAATTGAAGTAAATTAGTGAAACTCTTTTCACCCAATGAACTTCAAACAACTAATTCAGGACTATTTTACCTTTAGCCGGAATGAACGCCGGGGAATTGTGATTCTTTTAGTACTTATTTTCCTTTTGGCTGTTACCAATAAAGTCATCTTTTATTTCGAAACTCCTTCTAAATTGGATCCTGTTTTGTTCGATTCTGCCCGTTATGAATTAGGCTTGTTAAATGATTCACTGAACCAGCAGGAATCTGGCAAAAGGTTATTCGCATTTAATCCTAATTTGATTGATTCAATTACTCTCACTGCTCTTGACCTTCCGGAGTCTGTGAAACAAAATCTGCTGAAATTCAGAAATAAAGGAGCAAAATTTAACTCAGTTACTGATTTTAGGAAAATTTATGGAGTTACAGAACCGGTTTTCCTGAAAATAAAACCTTACCTGCAATTCTCGGAAACGGCTGTAGTCCAAGGGCCAACTAAATCAACTGCCGAGCTTTTCTTTTTTGATCCAAACACAACCTCTGATTTTGATTTTTATCGTCTGGGTCTAACTGAGAAGCAAATAGAAGTCATTCGGAATTATCAGAAAAAGGGTGGATACTTTCGGAATATCGCCGATTTTTTCAAAATATGGGGTTTGACTGATCATCAAAAAAATGCTTTATCCGATTATATTAGGATTGAAAAACCTGAAATCGAAAAACAGGAAATAGAAGCTGTAGCAGATATTAAGGGTATGGATCTTAATACGGCTGATTCTACGGAATTAGAGTTATTGCCAGGGATTGGAGATAAACTTTCGAAGAGAATTGTCAAATACAGGGATATGCTGGGTGGTTTTTATTCCTTAACACAATTGAAGGAAGTGTATGGATTAAACGAAGAAACGATCCAATTAATCGCGCCCAAATTAACTATTGACCTTACAGAAATCAAAAAAATAGATTGGAACTTTGCCGATGCTTTTGAACTTTCAAAGCACCCGTATCTGCGAAATAATCTTTCAAAGCAAATAGTAAAGTTCAGATCAAAAAATGGAAGTATCAGTAATCTGGAAGTTTTACGTGATAGTATGATATTAAACATGGCTGAGTATAACAGATTAAAGCCATATTTTTAGAACAAAAACAGGCGTTAATCGTTTTGTAATTTGTAAGTTTAAATCACTCAGAGGAATTAAAAATAATTTTTTCAGATTATATTTGATTCGTATGGTTTAATTCATAAATTTGCGGCTCGAATTTTAACTAGAAAAATTATAATAGCATGATCGTTATTCCAGTAAAAGAAGGCGAAAATATTGAAAGAGCGCTGAAGAGATTTAAAAGAAAGTTTGAAAAAACAGGAGTAGTAAAAGAATTGCGTGTAAGACAAGCTTTTACAAAACCTTCAGTTGAAAGAAGGGCTGAAATCAAAAAAGCCATTTATATTGAGAATTTGTTGCGTCAGGACGACTAGGATTTCCCGGAATGTTCCTGAAAATGATGTAATTTAATTACTAATGACGCACCAGGAATCATTTATTAATTACCTGAAATACGAAAAAAGGTATTCGCACTTAACTGCTATTGCCTATAAAAAAGACCTCGATCAGTTTGAAGAGTTTTTTGTCAAAACGATCGGGGATTTTAATGTTGAAGGGATAAATGATAAGGTAGTCCGGCATTGGGTAATTGACTTGATGGACAGCAAACTTTCTGCCCGCACAGTAAACAAGAAAATTTCGGCATTAAAGTCTTTTTACAAGTATTTATTAAGACATGAAGTAGTTAAAGAGAATAATCTGGTTAATGTGATTGTTCCCAAGGTACGGAAAAAACTACCTCAGTTTGTAGAAGAAAAAAACCTAATTCATTTACTGGATGATGGTTTTTTTGGTGTTGACTTTGAATCACTGCGCGATAAGCTAATTCTAAGTTTGTTTTATGGTTCTGGTATCCGTCTGACAGAATTAATGAATTTAAGAGATGCTGATTTGAACCAGACTGAATCTTTGGTTAAAGTGTTGGGTAAACGGAATAAAGAACGTATTACGCCCTATCCCAGAAGCTTAAATGAATTAATAAATCAATATAAAACTGAAAGAAATAAGTTGTTCGGAAACACAACACATACTTTGTTTGTTACTTCTTCCGGAGAGCCAGTTTATGAGAAATTAATTTATCGGGTCGTTAATAAGTATTTAGCCCAGGTTACAACGATTGACCAAAAAAGTCCACACGTGCTCCGCCATACATTTGCAACCCATATGCTCAATCATGGTGCCGATTTAAATGCTGTGAAGGAAATGCTCGGACACTCCAACTTATCAGCAACGCAAATCTACACTCATACTTCGTTAGAAAAAATTCAAAAAGTATACAAACAAGCACATCCACGTTCATAAATTATAGGAGGATTGATTATGAATATTCAGGTAAAAACGGTACATTTTACAGCCGATCAGAAGCTGACAGATTTTTTAACTAAAAAAGTGATGAAACTTGATACCTATTTTGAAGGTATTATTGGTGCTGATGTGATTTTAAAGGTTGTAAAACCTGAAACTGCAAATAATAAAGTTGCAGAAGTTAAACTTTCGATTCCTGGATATGACTATCTTTTTGCAGAAAAGCAAGCTGACACATTTGAAGAAGCAATTGACCTCGCTACTGACGCTATTCGCCGCCAACTAACTAAGTTTAAGGAAAAGTTGAAAGACAAATAAATTGGAAAAATTATTTGTCCGTTGTGAATTCGAAGAAAAAAATTTATACATTTGCAAACCTTTTTCGGACAAGTATTATTTGCATGATATTTAGAGAAAAAGGAAATCCCCTGTAAACAGGATATGATCGTTTATAGGGGTTTTTGACATGATGTATAAAGTATGCCGAATTAGCTCAGTTGGCCAGAGCACGTGATTTGTAATCTCGGGGTCCTCAGTTCGAATCTGAGATTCGGCTCAATAAATATAGAGTTCTGAAAAATATTGATTGGGGGAGATACCAAAGTGGCCAACTGGGTCTGACTGTAACTCAGATGACGTACGTCTTCGTAGGTTCGAATCCTGCTCTCCCCACGAACGAAGTTCCGAGTTTAAAATTACAAGTTTCAAGTTTAATACACAACTTGGAATTTGAAACTTGAAATTTGTAACTCAAATGCGGGAGTAGCTCAGTCGATAGAGCATTAGCCTTCCAAGCTAAGGGTCGCGAGTTTGAATCTCGTCTCCCGCTCAATAGAGTGATTGCTGATGTAGCTCAGGGGTAGAGCGCTTCCTTGGTAAGGAAGAGGTCGCGAGTTCAATTCTCGCCCTCAGCTCTGATGAAAGTTTAAAAAGATAATTAAAAATTATTACAAGTTATGGCTAAAGCAAAATTTAACAGGGACAAAGACCATGTCAATATTGGCACAATTGGCCACGTTGACCATGGCAAAACTACTTTGACTGCCGCTATTACTATGGTATTAGCAAGAAAAGGTTATTGTGAAGTAAAATCGTTCGAATCAATCGACAGTGCTCCTGAAGAAAAAGAACGTGGTATTACTATTAATACTGCACACGTTGAGTACGAAACTGCAACCCGTCACTATGCTCACGTTGACTGTCCAGGTCACGCTGACTACGTGAAGAACATGGTTACAGGTGCTGCTCAGATGGACGGCGCTATTATCGTAGTTGCTGCTACCGATGGTCCAATGCCTCAGACTCGTGAACACATCCTATTAGCTCGTCAGGTAAACGTGCCTAGATTGGTTGTTTTCATGAACAAAGTGGATATGGTTGATGATCCGGAAATTCTTGAACTCGTTGAAATGGAAATTCGCGAATTATTGACTTTCTATAAATTCGACGGTGATAATGCTCCTGTAATCATGGGATCGGCTCTTGGCGCAATGAACGGCGAACCAAAATGGGAAGAAAAAGTTTTGGAATTGATGGATGCAGTTGATACCTGGATTCCACTTCCTCCACGTGATGTTGATAAACCATTCCTGATGCCAGTTGAAGACGTATTCTCGATCACAGGTCGTGGTACTGTAGCAACAGGTCGTATCGAAACTGGTAAAGTTCATACTGGTGACGAACTTCAGTTGATTGGTCTTGGTGCAGAAGGTCGTAAGACAGTTTGTACAGGTGTTGAAATGTTCCGTAAAATTTTGGATGATGGTCAGGCTGGTGACAACGTAGGATTGTTGTTGCGTGGTGTTGACAAAAAAGAAATCAAACGTGGACAAATTCTTGCAAAACCAGGTTCAGTAACTCCTCATACAACTTTCAAAGCTGAGGTTTATATCCTGAAGAAAGAAGAAGGTGGACGTCATACTCCATTCCATAATAAATATCGTCCTCAATTCTATATCCGTACCCTCGATGTAACAGGTGAAATTCACTTGCCAGAAGGACGTGAAATGGTTATGCCAGGTGATAACGTATCAATTGAAGTACAATTGATCTACCCGGTAGCTCTAAGTGTAGGTCTTCGTTTCGCAATTCGCGAAGGTGGTCGTACTGTAGGCGCTGGTCAGGTTACTGATATTGTATCGTAATTATTCTGCTAAAATATTCTGATAAAAAGTCCCGGACTTTGCATCCGGGACTTTTTACGGATGTTGCTCAGTTGGGAGTAAGTTTATAAATTGAAAGTAAGTTCGAGTCTTACCATCCGTACTAAATATTATTACAATAAAAAATGAAACTTAAAATTTATTTCGAAGAAGCTTATAATGAGCTTGTTCATAAAGTTTCCTGGCCTACACGAAAAGAATTGCAGAGTAGTGCTATCATCGTAATGGTTGCTTCCTTAATTATAGCACTAATAGTTTTCATAATGGATTTCTCTTTTGAAAGCATTATGGGCTTTGTGTACAGATTATTTTATTAATACCTTTTAGGAGCACAACATGAGCGAAAACGTAAAAAAGTGGTATGTTCTTCGGGCAATTGGAGGAAAAGAGAAGAAAGTCAAAGAATATATTGAAAACGAGATTGCAAATGCTGGTCTCCAGGAGTTTGTTTCACAGGTTTTAATTCCTACAGAGAAAGTTTATCAAATTCGCAACGGAAAAAAAATCAGCAAAGAGAGAAATTTCTTTCCTGGTTATGTTTTAGTTGAAGCTTGTCTGGTTGGAGAAATTCCCCACATGTTGAAAAATATTCCCAACGTCATTGGCTTCCTTGGGGATACAAAAAGTGGTGAACCAGTTCCAATGCGTCAGTCTGAAGTATACCGGATCCTTGGTCGGGTAGATGAAATGGCTGAGTCAGGTGAAGAAATGAACATTCCATTCGTAGTTGGAGAAACAGTGAAAGTAATTGACGGGCCATTCAATGGCTTCAACGGAATCATTGAGAAAATTAATGAGGAAAAGAAGAAGCTTGAGGTAATGGTCAAAATTTTTGGACGGAAAACTCCTTTGGAGCTTAGCTTTATGCAAGTAGAAAAGGAGTAATAAATCTTTTATCGATTTTATTATGGCTAAAGAAATTGCTGGATTAATTAAATTGCAAGTAAAGGGGGGTGCTGCTAACCCTTCACCTCCGATAGGCCCAGCATTAGGTTCTAAAGGGGTAAATATTATGCAGTTTTGCAAACAGTTCAACGCCAGAACACAGGACCTTTCAGGAAAAGTGTTACCGGTGGTTATTACTGTTTATGCAGATAAATCGTTTGATTTTGTAATTAAACAACCCCCAGTAGCCGTGCAACTTATTGAAGCTGCGAAGGTGAAAAAAGGTTCCTCTGAACCACATGTTAACAAAGTTGGTTCTGTAAGCTGGGAACAAGTAAAGGCGATTGCTGAAATCAAATTGGAAGACCTTAACTGTTTCACACTTGATGCAGCTATAAGCATGGTAGCTGGTACTGCCAGAAGTATGGGTATCACCATTGACGGCGAACGCCCATCAACAAACTAATTAAAATTATTAAAATGGGCAGAATTACAAAGAATAAAAAGCTTGCTCTGGAAAAAATAGAAAAGGGGAAACTCTATACGCTAAAAGAAGCATCAGCGCTTGTGAAAGAAATAACTTTTACCAAGTTTGATGCATCAGTAGATATTGATGTTCGCCTTGGAGTTGATCCAAGAAAAGCTAATCAGATGGTTAGAGGCGTAGTTACTTTACCTCATGGTACTGGTAAAGAAGTACGTGTGTTGGCCCTGGTTACTCCTGACAAAGAGCAGGAAGCCAAAGATGCTGGAGCTGATTATGTGGGTCTTGACGACTTTGTTGAAAAAATCAAAGGCGGTTGGACTGATGTAGATGTGATTATTACTATGCCACCTGTTATGGGTAAGGTTGGAGCCCTTGGACGTATATTAGGTCCACGTGGTTTGATGCCAAATCCTAAAAGTGGTACTGTTACAATGGATATCGGAAAAGCTGTTGCTGAAGTAAAAGCTGGTAAAATCGACTTCAAAGTTGATAAATTTGGTATAGTTCATACCTCTGTTGGTAAAATTTCTTTTGAACCTCAGAAATTAGTAGAGAATGCTACTGAGTTTGTTAACACCTTGATTAAGCTTAAACCTTCTGCAGCCAAAGGTACATATGTGAAGAGCATTTATGTATCAAGTACTATGAGTCCTGGAATACAAGTTGAACCTAAGTCTGTCTCTGAAAAGTAAATGATATGAAAAGATCAGAAAAATTTGAAATCATAGGTAGTCTTACAGAACAGATCAATTCATCATCACATTTTTATTTGACTGATATTGAAGGACTGGATGCTGCTAAAACTAGTAATTTACGGCGTTTATGTGACAAACAGCAAGTAGAACTGGTTGTTGTGAAGAATACACTCTTGCGTAAAGCATTGGAAGCATCTAATAAAAATGCTGAAGAACTTTACGATGTACTAAAAGGTAATACGTCAGTCATGTTTTGTGAGAATGCAAATACTCCTGCAAAACTGATTAAAGACTTCAAGAAAAAGAACAAAATGCCTATTTTAAAAGGCGCCTATGTTCAGGAGTCGGTATATGTTGGTGAAAACCAATTGGATGTATTGGTATCTATTAAGTCTAAGAATGAACTTATTGGTGAAGTTATCGGATTATTGCAGTCTCCAATGAAGAACGTATTGGGTGCATTACAGTCTGGTGGAAATATCATCCACGGAGTTTTGAAGACACTAGGGGAAAAAGAATCAAATTAGTTTTAAAATTATATTAAAAATTATTATCGAAATGGCAGATTTAAAAAAACTTGCGGAAGAGTTGGTTAACTTAACTGTAAAAGAAGTAAATGAATTAGCCGGAATTTTAAAATCGGAATATGGTATTGAACCTGCTGCTGCTGCAGTAGCTGTGGCTGCTGGCCCTGCTGCTTCAGGTGAAGAAGCAGAAGAAAAAGTTCAAACTGAATTCGATGTTATTCTGAAAGCAGCTGGTCAGTCAAAATTGGCTGTAGTGAAATTAGTTAAAGAGTTAACAGGTCTTGGTCTGAAAGAAGCTAAGGAAGTCGTTGATGCTGCTCCAAAAGCAGTAAAAGAAAAAGTTTCTAAAGACGAAGCTGAAGCGTTAAAATCTCAATTAGAAGAAGCTGGAGCTGAAGTTGAACTTAAATAAAAGTCTTACGACCTTATTTTTAGGTTGATATGGTTTAGAACCTCACATACGTGGGGTTCTATCCCTTTTTGTATATTTATCTTTTAAGTTCAATTAATTCATTTAGATAGATGTCAGTAAAAATTGAAAACCAGAGGATTAGCTTTTCTTCTACAAAAACCGTCTTCGACTATCCGGATTTTCTGGAAGTTCAGATTAAATCTTTCATCGAATTTTTCCAGTTAGGAACTACTCCTGATCAGCGAAAAGATGAAGGGTTATACAAGGTTTTTGAAGAAAATTTTCCAATTACCGATACCAGAAACAACTTTGTTCTTGAATATGTTGACTATTCGGTTGATCCGCCACGTTATTCCATTGATGAATGTATTGAGCGCGGTTTAACTTTTAGCGTTCCGCTGAAGGCTAAATTAAAATTGTATTGTACCGATCCGGAACATGAAGATTTTGATACGGTTGTTCAGGACGTTTATTTAGGTACTGTACCATACATGACCCCAAGGGGTACATTTGTAATTAATGGTGCTGAACGCGTTGTTGTTTCTCAGTTGCATCGTTCTCCCGGAGTATTCTTCGGTCAGAGTATGCATGCAAACGGAACAAAACTTTATTCAGCCAGAATTATTCCTTTTAAAGGATCATGGATCGAATTCGCAACCGACATTAATAGTGTAATGTTTGCTTATATCGACCGTAAGAAAAAATTGCCGGTAACCACCTTACTTCGTGCGATTGGGTTCGAAAGTGACAAGGACATTCTTGAAATTTTTGATCTGGCCGATGAAATTAAGGTGTCAAAATCCGGATTAAAGAAAATTGTTGGTCGGAAGCTTGCTGCCCGTGTTCTAAAAACCTGGGTTGAAGATTTCGTAGATGAAGATACCGGTGAAGTGGTTTCTATCGAACGTAACGAAGTCGTGATCGATCGTGAAACAATTATTGAAAATGATCATATTGATGAAATCGTAGATTCAGGTGCAAAAACTATATTATTGCATAAAGAAGATCAGAATCTTCAGGATTTTGCCATTATATACAATACCCTTCAGAAAGACCCTTGTAACTCTGAGAAAGAAGCAGTACTTCATATCTACCGTCAGCTACGTAATGCTGAACCACCTGATGATGCAACTGCGCGTGACGTAATCGACAAGCTGTTCTTTTCTGAAAAAAGATATGACCTTGGCGAAGTTGGCCGTTACCGGATCAACAAAAAACTGGGCCTGAATATTGATATGGGCGTCCAGGTTTTAACCAAGGAAGATATTATTGAAATCATCAAATATTTGATCAAGCTGGTTAATTCTAAGACCGATGTCGATGATATTGACCACTTGAGCAACCGTCGTGTTCGCACCGTGGGTGAACAGATGTATAACCAGTTTGGTGTTGGTTTGGCCCGTATGGCCCGTACTATTCGTGAACGCATGAATGTACGCGACAACGAAGTATTTACGCCTATCGATCTGATAAATTCCAAAACTTTATCATCAGTTATTAATTCATTCTTCGGAACGAATGCCTTGTCTCAGTTTATGGATCAAACCAATCCATTGGCTGAAATGACTCATAAACGTCGTATGTCAGCTTTGGGACCAGGCGGTCTTTCCCGTGAAAGAGCCGGATTCGAAGTTCGTGACGTTCATTATACGCATTATGGTCGTCTGTGTCCGATTGAAACCCCTGAGGGACCAAATATCGGACTGATTTCTTCGCTTTGCGTTTTTGCCAAAGTAACCGACTTAGGATTTATTTCTACTCCTTACCGTAAGGTTGAAAATGGAAAAGTTGATTTATCTGAAAATGGTGTTGTTTACCTGACCGCAGAAGAAGAAGAAGGACGGATTATTGCTCAGGCTAACGCCAAAATTGACTCCGAAGGATTATTTATCAATTCAAGGGTTAAATCCCGTTTGGATGGTGACTATCCAATCGTTCCAAAACTTGATGTTAACCTGATGGACGTTGGTCCAAACCAGATTGCATCGGTTGCTGCTTCCTTAATTACATTCCTTGAACATGATGATGCGAACCGTGCATTGATGGGTTCAAACATGATGCGTCAGGCAGTTCCGCTACTCAGACCCGAAGCTCCTATTGTAGGAACTGGTTTGGAAGCGCGTGCTGCAATTGACTCAAGAGTTTTGATTGTAGCTGAAGATCATGGTGTAGTCGAATTTGTTGATGCCGACGAAATCCATATTCGGTATGATAAAAGCGAGGAAGAACGATTTGTTAGTTTCGATCCTGAAATTGTTGTTTATCGTATTTCTAAATTTCAGAAAACCAACCAGGGTACTGTTGTTGACCTTAAACCAATTGTTTCAAAGGGAGATCGCGTAACTAAAGGACAGGTGTTGACTGAAGGTTATGCCACTCAAGGTGGTGAACTTGCTTTGGGAAGAAATCTTAAAGTTGCATTCATGCCTTGGCAGGGATATAATTATGAGGATGCGATTGTAATTTCAGAACGTGTTGTTCGTGAAGATGTTTTCACTTCTATTCACGTTGACGAATATGCTTTGGAAGTTCGGGACACCAAACGTGGAGTTGAAGAATTTACTTCTGACATTCCAAATGTTAGTGAAGAAGCTACCAAAAATCTGGATGAAAACGGATTAATTCGCATTGGTGCAGTTGTTAAGCCTGGCGATATTCTGATTGGTAAGATTACTCCAAAAGGTGAATCAGATCCTTCTCCGGAAGAAAAACTGCTTCGTGCAATCTTTGGTGATAAAGCCGGTGACGTGAAAGATGCGTCTCTGAAAGCTTCACCTTCGCTCAACGGAACAATTATTGACAAAAAACTATTCTCGAGAGTTGTAAAAGATAAAAAAGGCAAAATGGCTACCAAACCACTTCTCGATTCAATCGACGAAGAGTTTGACCGCCATGCATCCGGATTACGTGCTAAACTGGAAGATAAATTATTTACGCTTGTGAATGGTAAAACCAGCCAGGGTGTAAAAGATTATTATGGTGGTGACATCATTGGTAAAGGAATCAAGTTTACTTTAAAACAACTTCAGGAAATTGATTATCTGACAATTAATCCAACTAAATGGACGACAGATAAAGATAAGAACGATATGATTTTCGCTCTTATCAACAATTACATCATGAAGCATAAGGAGCTTGAAGCTGTTTCAAAAAGGAAACGCTACAATGTTACCATTGGTGATGAACTACCTGCCGGAATCATTCAGCTTGCCAAGGTTTACGTAGCTAAAAAACGTAAACTGCAGATCGGTGATAAAATGGCCGGTCGTCATGGAAATAAAGGTATTGTTTCGCGTATTGTTCGCGACGAAGATATGCCATTCCTTGAAGACGGAACTCCTGTTGACATCGTTCTTAACCCACTGGGCGTACCATCACGTATGAACCTTGGGCAGATCTATGAAACTGTATTGGCATGGGCCGGAAAAGAACTGGGATTGAAATTTGCAACTCCAATTTTTGACGGTGCAACCCTTGATCAGGTTTGTGAATATACCGAACAGGCAGGAGTGCCACTTTATGGTAAAACTTACCTTCGTGACGGAGGTACCGGTGAACCATTCGATCAACCTGCAACTGTCGGTATTATTTATATGCTGAAACTGGGTCATATGGTTGAAGATAAAATGCATGCCCGTTCAATCGGACCATATTCTTTGATTACGCAGCAGCCATTGGGCGGTAAAGCTCAGTTCGGAGGTCAGCGTTTTGGGGAAATGGAAGTTTGGGCGCTCGAAGCATTCGGTGCATCAAATATTCTTCAGGAAATTCTGACTGTTAAATCAGATGATGTTCTGGGTAGAGCTAAAGCTTACGAAGCTATCGTGAAGGGAGAACCTATGCCAGCGGCTGGTATTCCTGAATCGTTAAACGTATTGCTGCACGAATTACGCGGCCTTGGGTTGAGTGTTAACCTGGATTAATTAAGGGAAATTGGTTTGATTTTCCTGATATAAATTTGTTAAAATAACAATCGATATATGGCATTCAGAAAAGACAATAAAGTTAAAAGTAGCTTTGCCAAAATTGGTATCAGTCTGGCTTCACCTGAGGAAGTTCTTGAACGTTCGCATGGAGAAGTATTGAAACCTGAAACGATAAATTACCGGACTTATAAACCTGAACGCGATGGTTTGTTCTGCGAACGAATCTTCGGTCCTGTAAAGGATTATGAATGTCACTGCGGAAAATACAAACGGATTCGTTACAAAGGAATTGTTTGTGACCGTTGTGGTGTTGAAGTAACCGAGAAAAAAGTGCGTCGTGAGCGCATGGGTCATATTTCTTTGGTTGTTCCGGTAGCTCATATTTGGTACTTTAAATCGTTACCTAATAAAATCGGTTACCTGTTGGGATTACCAACTAAAAAATTGGATGCGATTATTTATTACGAAAGATATGTGGTCATCAATGCCGGGGTTAAAGCCCAGGATGGTGTAAAATATCTTGATTTCCTCACCGAAGAAGAATATTTGGATATTCTTGATTCTTTGCCAAAGGAAAACCAGTATCTGGATGATGCTGATCCGAATAAATTTATTGCACGCATGGGTGCCGATGCCTTGTACACTTTGCTTCAGCGTTTGGAATTGGACGAAATGTCTTTCGATCTTCGTCATAAAGCCAATACCGAAACTTCACAGCAACGTAAAAACGAAGCTTTGAAACGGTTGCAGGTTGTTGAAGCGTTCCGTGCAAGTAAAAATATTAATCGTCCGGAATGGATGATTGTAAAAGTTGTTCCGGTAATTCCACCTGATTTGCGTCCATTGGTTCCACTCGATGGTGGCCGTTTTGCCACTTCCGATTTGAACGATTTGTACCGCAGAGTAATTATCCGCAACAACCGTTTAAAAAGATTGATCGAAATCAAAGCTCCGGAAGTAATCTTACGTAACGAAAAACGTATGCTTCAGGAAGCTGTTGATTCCTTGTTCGATAACTCAAGGAAATCAAATGCTGTTAAAACAGAGAATAACCGTGCGTTAAAATCTTTGTCCGACAGTTTGAAAGGGAAACAAGGTCGTTTCCGTCAGAACTTGTTGGGTAAACGTGTTGACTATTCAGCTCGTTCGGTCATTGTTATCGGGCCAAAACTGAAACTGCACGAATGCGGACTTCCAAAAGATATGGCTGCTGAGCTTTTCAAACCATTTATCATCAGAAAACTGATTGAGCGCGGTATTGTAAAGACAGTGAAATCGGCCAAGAAAATTGTTGATCGCAAAGACCCGGTAGTTTGGGATATTCTTGAAAATGTATTGAAAGGACATCCTGTTATGCTGAACCGTGCGCCCACGCTGCACCGTTTATCTATTCAGGCATTCCAGCCGGTTTTAGTTGAAGGAAAAGCTATTCAGTTGCACCCGCTCGTTTGTACCGGTTTCAACGCCGACTTCGACGGTGACCAGATGGCTGTTCACGTACCACTTGGAAATGCTGCTGTTTTGGAAGCTCAAATGCTGATGCTCGCATCACACAACCTTTTGAATCCAGCGAATGGCGCTCCTATCACTGTTCCATCTCAGGACATGGTTCTTGGTCTGTATTACATGACCAAACCTCGTGCCGGTGCCCGTGGTGAAGACATGACTTTCTATTCAACCGAAGAAGTTATTATTGCATACAACGAAGGTGTAATTGATTTGCACGCCAATGTTAAGGTAAAAGTTGAAGATGTGGATGAAAATGGAGACATGTTCAAACACATTATTAAAACAACGGTTGGTCGGATTATTTTCAACCAGTCAGTTCCTAAAGAAGTTGGATATATCGATCAGCTGCTGACTAAAAAGTCACTTCGTACCATTATTTCTGACATTTATAAGAAATGCGGAAATGCTGTAACCGTTCATTTCCTTGATGCTATTAAGGATTTGGGTTACATGATGGCTTATCGCGGTGGATTGTCTTTCAATCTGAGTGACGTAGTGGTTCCGTTCGACAAAAAAGAAATTGTTGACGCTGGTTACGAGGAAGTTGAAGAAGTAATGATGAACTATAATCAGGGATTCATTACTAATAACGAAAGATACAATCAGGTTATTGATATCTGGACACATGCCAATGCCAAACTGACCAATTCGGTGATGAAAACATTGAGCACCGACCGCCAGGGATTCAACTCTGTTTATATGATGTTGGATTCAGGAGCCCGTGGTTCTAAAGAGCAGATTCGTCAGCTTTGCGGAATGCGTGGTTTGATGGCAAAACCACAAAAATCTGGTTCAACAGGATCTCAGATCATTGAAAACCCGATTTTGGCAAACTTTAAAGAAGGACTTTCGGTTTTGGAATACTTTATTTCAACCCATGGTGCCCGTAAAGGTTTGGCCGATACTGCGCTGAAAACTGCCGATGCCGGTTATTTGACCCGTCGTTTGGTTGACGTTGCTCAGGATGTGATCATTAATGAAGAAGATTGCGGAACTTTACGCGGTCTGCTTGCTGCTGCGATTAAAAATAATGAAGAAGTTGTGGCTTCCCTATTCGAAAGAATTATCGGACGTTCAACTGTTCATGATATATATAATCCACTTACAGGTGAATTGATTGTTTCATCCGGAGAGATTATTACCGATGAAATTGGCAATAAAATTGAAGAATCACCGATTGAAACCGTTGAAATTCGTTCAGTTTTAACCTGCGAATCGAAAGTTGGGGTTTGTGCAAAATGCTACGGTTTGAATTTGGCCGGAAGTACCATGGTTCAGCGAGGCGAGGCTGTCGGTGTTATAGCCGCACAGTCGATTGGTGAACCTGGAACTCAGCTTACTCTTCGTACTTTCCACGTTGGGGGTATCGCAGGTAATATTTCAACACAGTCAACCATTGATTCGAAATACGATGGTATTGCCGAAATTGATGAGTTGCGCGTTGTTGACCAATTTAACGATGCCGGTGTAAAAAACTACATGGTTGTAAGCCGTTTGGCTGAATTGCGCATCATTGATAAAAATACAAGAATTCAACTCTCAACGCATAATATTCCTTACGGATCGAAACTGTTCATCGAGAATGGTCAGGAAGTGAAAAAAGGAATGCGTATTTGCGAATGGGATCCATACAACGGGGTTATCATTACCGAGTTCAAAGGAAAAATTGCTTTTGACCAGGTTATTGATGGTATTACTTACCGTGAAGAATCGGATGAACAAACCGGTTACAAGGAAAAGGTGATCATTGAAACCAGGGATAAAACCAAGAATCCATCGTTAAGGATTTTGGACGAACATGGCAGTGTCATTCGTACCTATAACTTACCGGTGGCAGGTCACATGGCCGTTGAAGATGGCGATATTGTTGAAGCTGGTGCCGTTTTGGTAAAAATTCCTCGTGCAGCAGGTAAAGCTGGTGATATCACTGGTGGTTTGCCTCGTGTAACTGAGTTGTTTGAGGCCAGAAATCCTTCGAACCCTGCTGTGGTTTCGGAAATTGACGGTGAAATTTCTTTAGGTAAAATTAAACGTGGTAACCGCGAAATTGTGGTAACCTCTAAAACCGGAGAAGTAAAACGTTACCTCGTTCCGCTGTCACGTCAGATTTTGGTTCAGGAAAATGACTATATCCGTGCTGGTACTCCACTTTCTGATGGTGCAATTACTCCATCCGATATTTTGGCGATCAAAGGACCAACCGCTGTTCAGGAATATATTTTGAACGAAGTTCAGGATGTATATCGGATGCAGGGTGTAAAAATAAACGACAAACATTACGAGGTGATTATTCGCCAGATGATGCGCAAGGTGGAAATTGATGATCCGGGCGATACCCGTTTCCTTGAAAAACAGATTGTCGACAAACACGAATTCCTTCACGAAAACGACTGGATTTATAACAAGAAAGTGGTGATTGAAGCAGGTGATTCGGACAGTTTAAAACCTGGACAGATTATTACTTCACGTCGTTTGAGGGATGAAAACTCAAATCTTCGTCGTCGCGATAAAAAACTGGTTGAAGGTAGGGATGCTATTCCTGCAACTTCAAGTCAGATCCTTCAGGGGATTACTCGTGCTGCACTTCAAACACGCAGCTGGTTATCGGCCGCTTCTTTCCAGGAAACCACCAAGGTTTTGAACGAAGCTGCTATACAGGGTAAGGTTGATTATCTCGATGGATTGAAGGAAAATGTAATTTGCGGACATCTTATTCCAGCAGGAACCGGATTAAAGGAATATAAAAACCTGGTAGTTGGTTCACGCGACGAATACGACAAGATGGTTGAAATGAAAGATTCTGACAGAATGTTAAGAGACTAGTCATGGAAGATCAGGCAAATAGCAATCAATTGCAGATTGAGTTAACCGAAGAAGTAGCTCAGGGAATTTATTCCAATCTGGCCATTATTACACATTCAAGTTCTGAGTTCGTGATGGATTTTGTTAGGGTAATGCCTGGCATACCAAAAGCGAATGTAAAATCAAGAATTATTTTAACTCCGGAACATGCCAAGAGATTGATGCATGCCCTGCAGGAAAATATTCAGAAATACGAAAGTGTAAACGGTACCATCAAGAATGTAAGAGGTCATGATCCGATGATTTCGCCCATGTCGTTTGGTGGTCCGACGCCAATAGCGTAAGTAAATATTTATTAAATAGAAATAAGGGAGTGTCGAAAGATGCTCCCTTTTTTGTTGGATTATAGTCTCGTTTTGATGATTATAACGTTTAAAAATTATAAGTGTACAGTTGCCCTTAAATATCTGATCACTTCATTTGAATAAGTTCGGAGATTATTATCTTTGGTTTCGGCATGAAAAAGACAAAAACATATCTTTTGATCCTTGGATGGATGATTCTATCCGGAATTTTAAGTCATGGATATGGCAGTGTCCTAAAATCAAATCTTCGTTTTCAGTATCTCACCACCGATGAAGGATTAGCACAAAATACCGTAGATTGTATTTTTCAGGATAGTTATGGATTCATGTGGTTCGGAACCTGGAACGGATTGTGCCGTTACGATGGTTATAACTTTCGGACCTTTCAGAAAAGAAATTCTGAAAAAAGTTTACCTGATAATTTTGTGCGTGCAATTGCTGAAGACAAAGCCCGAAACTTATGGGTTGGGACTTCCAGTGGTGTCATTATCTACAATCTGGAAAAGGATACATTTTATTTGCCTGAGAATTTGCGTACAGCATTGGATAAAACAGCAGTTACCAGTTTGGTCACAGACCAAACTGGTGGTCTCTGGATTGCAGGTGAAAAAGGAATTTTGTTTTATGTGAGTACTACTAAGGTTGATAAGGCAGAAGAACTTAGTTTTCTAAAAATTGATACTGAAATTCTGCACCGTGCTGATGTAAATACGGTCTGTGTATTGAAAAATGGTCGTGTCATCATTGGTACAGGAGTGGGTTTATTTGAATTGGAATCCGGGAAACTGGAAAAATTATCCTTTTTCAATAATCTTTCAGCTCAACTGGAGAACGTGAATATACGTTGTATTTATGAGTCTTCAAACGGAGATTGGTGGTTCGGTACGGAAATAGGTCTTTATTGGTATAAACAGACTGAAAAACAATTGACTTTTTTTACAACACAATCCAATAGCAACAATAGTCTTGATCATGCCATTGTAATGGCCATAGCTGAAGACTCTGCCGGAAATATTTTGGTGGGAACCTTGGGCGGAGTTAACTTTTTAAATCCGAAAACTGCTGAAATTACGTGTATTTCTGGTAGATTGGACGAGCGGGAAACCTTGAATAATAAGTTTGTCAACTCGCTGTACACCGATAGGGATGGAAATGTTTGGATTGGCACTGAAAAAGGAGGTGTCAATAAATACAGTATGTTTCAAAAGCCTTTTTATTCGCTTCGGTACCATCCGGATGATGCCAACAGTTTAAGCAATAATACGATAAATTCGATATTAAGCGAGGACGACATTTTGTGGATCGGAACAGCCGGGGGAGGATTGAACCGTCTGGATCAGCGAACCGGAAAATTCGATCATTTTACACAATCACCAAACAATCCGAAAGGAATATGCAGCAACTTCATTTCTTCCATCTGTATTACCCCTGACAAACAACTTTGGGTAAGTTCGTGGGGAAACGGAATGGGAAGGATGATCTCCGAAAATACTAAAACATTCAGAAATTATTTGAACGAACCAGGTAATCCGACCAGCCTGGTGAGCAGTTTCGTTTCAGGAATTTATCCCGATAACCGGGGTTTTTTTGTTGTAGGTACTTCCGGGGGGGTGGATTTGTTTGATCCGAAAACAGAAGAGTTCTTTCATTTCCAGCAAAAACTGGATCAAAATGTTGAAACACCAGCAGTCGGATGTATTTTGAAAGACCGCAGAGATTTTTACTGGATTGGTTCACGAAAGGGTCTTTTTCATATTCCGGCAAAACTTCTGGTCCCCACTACTGAGATGCTTGAATCTAAAGATTATGATTTTTTTACCACTGCTGCCGGCGATTCACTTTCACTTCCGGGAAATTATGTGATTTCATTGTTGGAAGACCATCTTGGGGCGATTTGGATTGGAACTTACGGGAATGGAATATGCAAAGCGGTTACTGCTGAAGATGGAAAAATTCAGTTTCAAACCTATACAACTTCTGATGGCTTGTGCAACGATGTGATTTATGCCATGGAGGAAGATCGTAATGGAAATATCTGGATAAGTACCGACAATGGATTATCAAAATTTAATCCGGAATCACATGCTTTTCAGAATTTTTATACCAAGGATGGTCTGTTAAATGATCAGTTTTACTGGACTTCGTCAGATGTTGACCAACGTGGAAATCTCTATTTTGGTGGTGTAAACGGTTTGAATTATTTCAATCCGGAGAAAATTGAATTTTATCCGCGATTACCCAAAGTCGTTTTTACAGACTTCCAGGTTTTTAATCAATCGGTGCGTATTGGCCAAAAGTCGCACGGAAAAGTAATTCTTGAAAAAACAATTGCCGAAACAAAGTCAATAGAATTATCTTATAAAGACAATGTCTTTTCCATCGAATTCTCGGCGCTCGATTATTTTCTTCCTGATAAGGTCATTTATTCTTATAAAATGGAGGGGGTGGACCAGACCTGGGTTACAGTAAAGGAGGACCGGCGGTTTGCCACATACACCAATCTGTCGGGTGGCGAGTACCGTTTCCAGGTTAAAGCTGCAAATAGTGATGGTATTTGGTCGGCTGAACCAACTGTATTGTACATTATTATCAATCCTCCGTTTTGGCAAACCAATTGGTTCAGGTTTATTGCAGTTCTGGCACTTGCATTTTCAGTAATGGCATACATTAGGTACCGAACCCGGTATTTGCATGAACAAAAAAGGAAACTTGAAATACAGGTACGCGAACGAACCACGCAAATCCAGGAGCAGAAGGAGAAGCTTCAGGAACAATCGGAAGTACTGCAACTATCAAATCGAGAATTGGCTGATCATCAGATTTTAATTGAAGGACAAAAAATTGAACTGGAAAAACAAAATCAGCTAATTGCGCAGCAACGCGATGAGGTTATTGAACTGAATAAAAAGGTAAGTCTGATCAATCAGCTCCGATTGAGGTTTTTTACGAATATTTCACACGAATTCCGTACACCACTGACTTTGATTCTTGATCCGCTTGAATCGTTAATGAAGACAATGGAAGGAGATCAGCAAGCCAGTAAAACGCTGAAACTCATCAACCGAAATGCCCAACGGCTTCTTCATTTAATCAATCAATTGATGAATTTCAGGAGGATTGAAACCGGCAAAATTGAACTTCGGGTCGTTAATGGAGATTTTTCAGGGTTTCTAAAGGAGATTTTTGATTCTTTTCAAGATTTGGCAAACCATCAGAATATAAATTATTCGTTTCGGTTAGAAACCAATTCCCAAAACAATTGGTTTGATCCGGAGAAACTTGAAAATGTATTCTATAATTTGCTTTCGAATGCTTTTAAGTTTACACCACTTGGTGGATCAATTTCGATGAAGGTTAAGTTTCATCCAACCAGCCAAAATATAACGGAACTTCCCTGTCCGTTTGTGCAGGTTGATATCAGTGATACGGGTAAAGGCGTAGCGCCTGAACATCTTCCATTTTTATTTGACCGTTTCTACCAGGCCGACAGTACGATGGATAACAGACAGAAAGGTTCGGGAATTGGTCTGGCTTTGACACAGGAATTGATACAGGCCATGCATGGTAAAATTGCTGTGAAAAGCGAGCTGAACCAAGGAAGTACTTTTACCGTTTTATTGCCCTATTGCCGAGAAGATTTTGCTGAAAATGAACTTGATCTTAATCCAAGTGTCAGTACAATTAACCTGAAATCAAAAGTTGACGTAATTAGTGAAGAGATTTTGCAAACAGAATCATTTGATAATTCCGAGCTACAGCAGGCAGACAAATCTAAGTCATTAATCCTGATTGTGGAGGATAACTATGATTTGCGTAATTTTATTCTGCATTCCATGCGGTCAGACTATAGGGTAATGGGCGCTGAAAACGGGAAAGAGGGATTCGAACTGGCCAGGAAATATACTCCGGATTTAATTATCAGCGATGTCATGATGCCGGTAATGGATGGACTTGAATTATGCAGCCGGCTGAAAAAGGAGTTGCATACCTGTCATATTCCGGTTATCCTTCTGACCGCCAAAGTGATGATTGAACACTGGATAGAAGGATTGGAAACGGGTGCCGATGATTATATTCCAAAACCATTTAATCTGAAAGTTTTACAACTGAAGATCAATAACCTGATTGAATCGCGTAGGAAACTGCGCCAATTATTTAGTATGGGCGAAAAACCTTCGCCCGAAGAATCTACTACCAATTTAATCGACCAGCAATTTATCGAACGAGCATATACTGTTGTCGAGAAGCATATTCAGGAATCGGAGCTTTCTGTCGATCAATTTGCACGTGAGATGATGGTTAGCAAAAGTTTGCTCTTTAAAAAGATCAAAGCAATTACCGGCTATTCCATTGTCGATTTCGTGAATATGCATAAACTACGGAAGGCAGCAGCACGTTTGTCCATCGATCCAGGGATCAATATATCGGACGTAGCATTCGAAGTTGGCTTTAACGATCCGAAATATTTCAGTCGCGTATTCCGTAAGGTGTATGGCGTTTCTCCTAGCGAGTATACCCGTACCCTGCATAAATCGGGTATCATTCAGGAAAATTAGTCATCCGACGTTTTTGCAAAAAAGATCATTACGATACTTTTATTTTTGTTTCTGCTCCTTTGTCTGGATTATTGATATAACAACACAACAACCTAAAATTTAAGGCATTTATTCTATCCGGAGAAATTATTTTTACGAGATTGTCTACCTCGTTTGCTGAATTATCCACCTATTTACGGTACGTTAATACCTAATTTTGAGGGTAAATGTTTCAAACAAAATTTTAAACTTATGAAAACAACCAAACTAATGAAGTGCGCTTTGTACGCAGCAGTTTTGGCAGCATTTGGTTTAGTTGGGTGCGAGAAGTTGGATATTTATTCAATTAATGCACCTTCTGACCTGCAGCATAGGATCGACTCAATTGCAGCTGCGAAACCAAATACAGGCGACACTACTTACATCACCATCGCTACAGCGATAGTCGGTGTTGAAAATAACAGTTCCGGGTGGTGGACTGCATTCTCTGATTACTTCGCCATTCCTTCAAACAAGCTATTGCATTTGGAGTTTGTTAACCACGGTACTGGTGTTAACAACTGGAACAACTGGAATCTTGCCGTCACCAATGAGATAGCAGATCGTACTGCCGCTGACTACAAAGAATACTTTGTTCTCCGTTCTGATGCTTTCGGCTGGGGTGGCAAAATGGCAGCCGATGGTTATCCTTTCGATATCAAAATGATCACCCAAAATTATCCCGACACCAACGGAGATGGCGATATTTGGAACGACTTCCGCACGACCATGCAGGGTGCTAAAGTTACTATCGATATTGATCATTCTGCTACCGGCAATGTATTTATTACAGCCACTGCCGTTGGGAAAAATGGTGTAACGCTTGTTGAAACATATAAACAACCGGTTTCAGCTACTGCTGATCTCTTGTCTTTCTTAATTTGCGATGGTAGCTATTTTGAGATGAAAAAAGCATACCTCATACCTTCGAAAGTCACTGTTGTAGAAGATATTACTCCGGTTTCAATAGCAGTCGCAGGAACTCCAACTTTTATTGAATTTGGCAACAAAAACTTCTGGGGTGATGCAAAAGCTACAGTAACCTTCGCTGATGGATCTTCTGCGCAAGTTGATTCTACTGATATATCATTCAACGTTATTCCTGATATGACTACACTCGGAACCAAAACAGTAGTTGTAGCATACAGCAAAACGAAGCAAGGCGCATACACCAAAGCTGTATCAACTTACTACACCCTGGAAGTAACTAATCCTGTTGTAAGCCTTGAGGTTACTACTTTGCCAAACATTACCAAATACTATTACTTCAACAACAACCCTATTCTATTTAACACTAAAGGGATTGTCGTAACAGCTACCTATTCCAACGGTACAAAAAGTATTGTACCAAACGAAACGCTACAGTTTGGCAAGATTCCAGCTGCTTCAGGTTCTCAGAATGCTGTCATTTCTTACGTTGGTGCAACGAAAACTGTAACTACAACTTGTCCGGTAACTCTTGTAAAAGGTGTAAGTCAGGTAGGTGCTACTGACTTCTCTTCCGTCTGGTGGACGGCATTCTCCGATGACTATAAAGTCGCATCAGGTTCAAGTAAGACAATTACAATGTACTGCTACTCCGACAATCTTGCCAACTGGCACAGCCCTTGTACAATTCTTCGCAAAGCTGACAAGACTGAATATGGGGTAGTTCGCATGGACAACTTCGGATGGGGTACCGGCTATGGCACAGCCACCCTCACTTCTGATTGGGATTGGACTAAATTCACATCAAGCATAAGTGGTTCTAAGGTAGTCATCACGGTTACAAACAATGGTAACAATACCGCCGATATACTTTACAATGTTACTTACGCCAACGGCGAAAAGCATTTCCAAAAGTATGCGGGTGTAACGGTTGACAGTTCTGATTTGAATTGTGCACTCGTAACAGAGGTGTCTTATCTTGTAATTGTTGAATAATCACTAAGTCAAAAAATATTTACTATGAAACGAACATGTTTCCAGATAAAAACAAACACGCATGGACAAAACACATGTGAGTTCCATCCGGCAGAAATTTCGTTGAAGGAACGTCTTTTCGATCCACAAGAAATACAGCAAGTAAAAAGAATTGTACGGATGAAATATTCTTATTTAATCCTTTTGGGTTTGCTGGCGCTCGCACCCGCAACATATGCAGAAGGCAATGGCAAAGTAGACCAGATGTCAATGACTCAAACAGGCAACATAACCGTAAAAGGAAAAATCGTTGACGAAAACGGAGAACCGCTTCCTGGCGCAACCATTCAGCAAAAAGGCACATCCAATGGTATCATTACCGATTTTAATGGCAACTTTTCTCTTTCTGTTCCTTCAGATGCTACGCTGTTAGTATCATATATAGGATACCAAAGTATTGAAGTAACTGTTGGAGGAAAAACTGAACTCGGCAACATCACATTGGTTTCGGAATTAAAAGAACTCGACCAGGTGGTAGTAATAGGTTACGGTACACAACGCAAGGTTGACCTTACAGGCTCAGTCGCCATTGTAAACACTGAAGAGTTGAAGAAATTATCAAACTCAAACATCTCAACAATGCTCGAAGGAAAAGTAGCCGGTGTTCAAATTACATCCGACGGACAACCTGGAGCCGACCCTACCGTACGTATTCGTGGTATCGGTTCGTTTGGTAGCACCGCACCTCTCTACGTTATCGATGGAGTACCAATGGGAACAACAATACGCGACTTCTCACCAAACGATATCGAAACCCTTCAGGTACTCAAGGATGCTTCTGCTGCCGCAATATACGGTTCGCGTGCTGCCAACGGCGTAGTTATCATTACTACAAAACAAGGTAAGAAAAACGAAGCCATGAAGATAGACTACAGCGGCTACTTTGGTCTAGACCAGGTGCAGAAGGGAGTTTACGATGTTATGGATTCTAACCAATATGGTCAATACGTCACCATGGCATATAAAAACAGTGGAATGGATGTTCCTGCCGGATACGATCCTGCAAATGCCAAATATGTCGATCCAAACGAAGTTAACACAAATTGGTTCGATGAAGCGTTTAAAACAGGTGTTCGTCAGAATCACAACATCAACCTTTCAGGAGGTGGCGCTAACAATACCTACAACATCGCTCTCGACTACTATGGACAGAAAGGAACAATGGTTGGTGCCGGTCCTAACTTCGAACGTTACACGGCCCGTGTCAACAATACAATGGATGTTAAGTTTATTAAATTCAAAACAAACATCGTGTATAGCCACAGCAATCAGGACAATATGGCTCTGAGTAACGCAAATGAGTATGTTCAGGGTCTTTATGGTGCACAATTTCCTGTTATGGCTTCGGTTCTCCTTTTACCTCCAAGCATCAAGGCTTACGATAAATCGACATGGGTTCTGGACGACAAAATTTCGGCTGCATCAGAATACACCTACGACTCTTACGGTTATGGTACTTACTATGACGATGTTCATGGAGACTTACGAGTAACAAATGTTCTGCTAACCAATAGTTTACTTAAAAGGAATTCAGTTGTTGACCGCATTGTTGCTTCGGGATCTGCAAATGTTGACCTCATAAGCATGATTGGCCGCAAGAGCACCAATCACAAGTTAGAATACAATCTTAACTTGTCGCAAAGTAAGACAATTGCAAAGGACTTTACTTTCGTACCTGCTTTTATACAGAGTACAACAAACTACTTGTCAAAGAGCAATGAGAACCTGGCGGAGGGCTATCGTAGCTATACCGATGCATTGATAGAAAACACGATTACCTACGATGGTAAATTGGGACGCAATCACATCAATACGGTTGTTGGTCAAACATTCGAACACGAAACCTTTCATACACTCACTGGTAGAGGTGTTAACATGCCTGAACCATACTATCTGCAAGTAAACAATGCAGAAGAAACTGCAGCAACAAGCTTTGAAACCGAACATGTATTGGCGTCATATATCGGTCGTATCAATTACGATTTCGATCAGAAGTACCTTATTTCGGCAACAGTACGTCGGGATGGATCAAGCCGTCTTTCTTCTGATGGCCGTTGGGGTTGGTTCCCTTCTATATCAGGAGGTTGGCGTATCGATCGTGAAAACTTCTTCCCGGTATCCAAATCGACTATCAATCTGCTCAAGATTCGAGGTAGCTATGGTGAACTAGGTAACGAGAACATAGGCGATTATCAGTACATGGATGTTATGTCGAGAGGTAATTACACTTATAGCTTTGGAAATACGAAGATTACCGGCTCAGCTGTGTCAAACTATGTGAACACAGCCATCAAATGGGAAAAGAAGAAAACTGTTGACTTTGGTCTCGACCTCGGTATGTTAGACAATCAGTTGGAATTTACCTTTGACTGGTATAAGTCAACATCAGAAGACCTTCTTTATAGCGTAGCAGTTCCAGCGAATGCAGGAGTTACCAACGGAACAGTAACGATGAACGCAGCAACAATGGAAAACTCTGGTCTTGAGTTCCTGCTTGCTTATCACAATCATCAGCACGCTGTTAAGTTTGATATTTCTACCAACTTATCTACCCTTAACAACAAGGTGACTAAATTGGGTGTTTCAGGCGAACCTCGTTCTGATGGCTTCAGCCGCACAGAAGTAGGTCGCGAAGTTGGTTCATTCTATGGCTACGTTTACGAAGGTATCTTCCAGTCGCAGGCAGAGATAGATAACCGTGTAAACACTGGTGGCCAACACATCAATCAGAATGGAGCCCAACCGGGTGATGTTGCATACGCCGACCTCAACAACGACGGTGAAATTACCAACGAAGATCAAAAATTCCTGGGTAGTGGTTTAGCAAAGGTTCATTACGGCTTGAGTGCACGTGCTGAATGGAAGGGTTTTGACTTGAGTGTATCGACCTATGGAGCTGCAAATTTCAAAGCGGTAGATTTTGTTGACGTTACTTTGCACAGCTCATACGGTGCACTCAATAAGAGCGTGGATCAATTGAATGCCTGGACAAAGGAGAATACAAACACTGATGTGCCTCGCGTTGCATATAAATCGACAGGTTCAATCACCAACGATATGTTCAGCCAGCGTTTCATTCAAAATGCATCATATCTGAAAATTGCCAACGTCGAATTAGGCTGTAACTTCCCTGACAAATGGTTTGGTGGCTATGTGAACGGCGTTCGCTTATATGCATCGGCTCAAAATTTGGCCACATTGTCCAAATACAAAGGTTACAACGTAGATTTCGCCGGAGGAACATTCACTCCCGGTTATAACTATGCTTCCTATCCAACACCACGAACCATCATGTTCGGAGTACACTTCTCATTCTAAAAAATATAATCTTAAAATAGAGTATCAATATGAAAAGTTTAAATATAATTCTAACAATGTTGGCGCTTATTGGAGGTATGACTGCCTGCAATGACCAACTCGATGTTACGAACCCGAACAATCAGACAACCTACGATTTTGGTAATTCAGAGGCAGATCTTCAGGAGGCTGTCATTGCGTGTTACAACCGTATACGCCTCGAAGGTACATTTGCCCGCGTTGGCTACACCTTGGATGCTGTACGTGGTGACGAAGTTTGGAATTCATCTCAACAGTGGTATCTGGAGTACGACAACCTCAATTCACCGGGAACAATCGGAATAGGAGACGAGTGGCCATGGCGCGACAACTACCATGTTGTAAACCGTACTAACTTTGTATTGTGGAAAGTCGATGGTGTTAAAATGTTGGAAGATTCTCATAATCAGATAGCCGGACAAGCTCTCTTCCTTAGATCTTTGGCATACTATAATTTGGCTACCTATTACCAGACTGTTCCACTGATTACAGACTATGCTTCATATTCAGACATCAACACCATGTATGCATCCAACAATACACAGGATGAGGTGTTTGACCAAATTGAGAAAGACCTCACCAAAGCGATGCAAATGTTGCCATCGCGGGATAAAGGTGGCCAATGGGCTAAAGGCCGTGCTACAAGCGGTGCTGCTGCCGGCTATTTGGCACGTGCATTAATGTTCCGTCATAAATATGCTGAGGCTTATGCTGTATTGAAAGACATCATCGCCGGCAAGTACGGACATTATGAACTTACGAAAGACTATGGTGACAACTTCAGAGAAGGAACAGCATACGAGAATAACTCTGAGAGCCTCTTCGAAGTTCAATTTATGGACTTCGGCACAGGTGGCACCGACGAAGAGTGGACTCCTGTAAATATAAGCTCGCAAGCAACCCAGGGGCACGCAGTAGAAAGCAACTACGGTTCTCAGCAATTAGGCAGCTGGGGCGACCTTGCTGGTGCCCCCTGGTTGTATAACCTGTTCAGAAAAGAGAAAAGTACAGATGGTCGTCTCGATCCTCGTTTATACTGGACATTGGTTACATTCGAAGCTGAATATAGCAGCTATGCAGGCGCTAAAACTGCGGCATATCCTAATGGAGATCCACGTAGTAACACGGTTTATCAAAAAGAAATTAAAGCAACTCCGCTATCGAACAATGCCCAGGGTGGTATATCAATTGCTAAGTTCACCAATGCGAGAAACAACATCTATAATTCTATTACTAACGGATTGCATTGTGGAGTCAACCTGCGCCTGATGCGTTATAGTGATGTTTTACTGCGGGCAGCAGAATGTGAAAATGAAATCACCGGACCAACCCAAACTGCTATCGATTACATTAATATCGTACGTCGTCGCGTTGCTCTTAAAGATCTTAAAGTTTCCGACTTCCCGACTAAAGATGCTCTTTTCGAACAAATAGCAAACGTTGAACGGCCTAAGGAATTTGGATGCGAAAACGGTCGTGGTATCGATTTACTTCGTTGGGGATTTTTCTACGATGCAAGTCGTCTGAATCAGTTGAAAGAACATGCTTATTATAAGCTCGATGGCAAAGCTTCAACAGAAGAGCTTACCGCTGCAACTGCTACTGCTTCATCGTTCCAATATTATTATAAGGGACACGAATATTTCCCAATCTTTCAATCAACTTTGAATGCCAACCCTCACTTGGTAGGTAATTCGGCAAACAAGAATGAAGATAATGGACCTGCTTTCACAGCTAAATGGGCTGTTCATCCTGTTGTAAAGTAGGAAGTATTTTACAAAATCAGAGACTTCCTTATCGGCATATTTTTCGCATGTTGATAAGGAAGTTTAAAAAATAAAATGGATATCCGTTTAGTTACCAGTTAAGTTGATGATTGGAGTAATATCATTTGCCGTTGACTTTAGTCAACGGTCAGAAGAAAGCACCGCGCCCCGGGCTTTAGCCCACAAAACTGTGGCTAAAGCCGTTAACTTCGATGATCATTCACTCCGTCAGCTAAAGCAGACGGCAAAGAATAGCTTGGATACGCAACGGAATATTCAATAAAATAAAATAGACATGAGACTAAAGTATATTCTGATTTTATCTATCAGCATTACTGCTCTACCGTTTGTAGGGTGTAAGAAAGATGATGTTGAACCGAAAGTGGATGATCCTGACACCAGTACAAATTTCACCATTCCAACATATGCCGACGACTATTCACCGATAGCATCGTGGTCAAACCGAAACAAGTGGAATCTGGCCAACATTCACGACCCGTCTGTTGCGTACTACAAAGGATACTACTATATGTACGGCACCGATGCCTCGTATGGTAATGAGGCTGTAGGACATGGGCATTTTCAGGGCAAACGTTCAAGCGATTTGGTTAATTGGGAATGGGTAGGCGGACCTTTTTATCAAGCACCAACCTGGGTTGCAGACTCACTCAACGCCATTCGTTCACGCATGGGGCTTGCTGCCATTGCCAAAGACAACATTAATTACGGCTACTGGGCACCGGTAGTACGCAGGGTCAACGTTGGAGGACAAGAGATTTTGCGAATGTACTACAGCATAGTAATCGATAACTACATCAAATCTGGCAAAGCCAACACATCAGCCAATTTTGATGGAAGTTGGACAGAACGCGCCTTTATCGGCATGTGCGAATCGACCGATCCTGCCGGAGCAGTATGGACTGATAAGGGTTACGTTACCTGTTCGTCATCCGATCGTGGTAAAAACTACAGTCGCACCAGCTTGTCAGATTGGAGCGCCTATTTTTATTACAACGCCATCGATCCAACCTATATCGTAACACCTGCGGGGAAACATTACCTGATACACGGCTCGTGGCATAGCGGCTTTGCACAATTGCAAGTCGATGCAACAACAGGTAAACCACTTACCAAACTTGGTGAACCTTACGCAAACAGCGCAAGTGAACTGACAGCCCGATATGGTATTCGAGTTGGCACACGTACAGCCGGGTCGCGTTGGCAAGGCAGCGAAGCTCCCGAAATAATATACAAAGATGGGTACTACTATTTGTTCATGGCTTACGATGGACTTGATGTACCATACAATACGAGGGTAGTCAGAAGCACAAACATTGAAGGTCCGTATCTCGACATCACTGGCCGCAACTTTACCAGCGGTAGCGGTGACACATATCCTATTGTAACTCATCCCTACAAATTTAATCTTAGTTACGGTTGGGTAGGATTATCACATTGCTGTATATTCCAAAAGGAAAATACCAACGAATGGTTCTACATGTCGCAGGGACGATTGCCTGTCAATGTTGGTGGAAACGCTTATTCGAATGCTATTATGATGGGGCACGTACGACGTATTGTTTGGTGTCCCGCCTCTAAAAGCGAACCCGACAACCTTTGGCCAATAGCATTGCCCGAACGTTATGCCGCCGTACCTGATTATGGCACGATAACCAAAGACTCGATCGTAGGAACCTGGGAGCACATAAACCTGAAATACAGCTATGCGCAGCAAAATGGCGCCACTGCTCTAACCCTCAAAGCTGACGGCACAATGTCGGGAACTTTGACAGGCAATTGGAGTTATGATGTGACCAAAAAGCAACTTACATTGGGCAACGTGATTGTTTGCATTGAACGTGAAGTCGATTGGGAAGCAACCCCGCGCCGGGTAACATTTGTATATGCCGGAACTGAAAAAAGTCTAAACGCAACCTATTGGGGCAAGAAATCAAAATAAAACAAACTAAGTATGAACCCACAATTGAAAGCACTTAGAATATTTGTACTGGCCCTTCTTGGGTTTGCAATTGGAGTGCAGGTTCAGGCACAATCCATTATCGTGCACGATCCGGTGATGATCCGACAGAACGAAACCTATTATATTTTCTGCACAGGTAATGGGATTTCGGTGTTTTCGTCAACCGATATGAAAAGCTGGAAAAGCGAAAAGCCGGTATTTTCGTCTGCTCCTCAATGGGCTGTTGAGGCAATCCCAACTTTTAAAGGGCACATTTGGGCGCCAGATATTTCATTTTTCAACGGCGAATATTACCTGTATTATTCGGTATCCGCTTTCGGGAAAAATACCTCGTGCATTGGACTGGCAACCAATAAAACGCTTGATCCAGGCGATTCTCAATTCAAATGGGTCGATCAAGGAAAGATTATACAATCCTTTCCGGGGAAAACAAACTGGAATGCCATCGATCCAAATCTGATCACCGATGAGAAAGGTACTCCATACCTGACCTTTGGGTCATTCTGGGACGGAATAAAAATGGTAAAAATGGCGCCAGATGCAAAAAGTGTTGCCGAAGATATTGACCGGATTCCAACCATTGCGTCCCGAAAAACCGATCCCAATGCCCCCAATCCTCCATCTGTTGACAACAATCCGGTTGACGCCGGTGGAAACGCTATTGAAGCTCCGTTCATTTTCAGGAAAGGAAAGTACTATTATTTGTTTGCCTCCATCGATTATTGTTGCAAAGGCGTGAACAGCACCTATAAAATGATAGTTGGCCGCGCTGAAAAAGTGACCGGACCATATCTTGATCAATCTGGGAAATCAATGACTAACGGCGGTGGCACTATTTTGCTGGCCGGCGATACCAATTGGCATGGTGTAGGGCACAATGCTGTAGTCAGTTTTGATGGAACCGACTATCTGGTTTTTCACGCGTACGATGCCCATGATGAAGGAAAACCAAAATTAAATATCAGAAAACTGAATTGGACACCAGATGGATGGCCTGAAATAGAAAAAGAAGACTCAACAAACTAAACTTTTTAAGACATGATAAAAACAAATGAAATCAGGGAAATGGGATACAGGACCTTATTGGCTCTTCTACTGATTGGAACTGCATTTACTTCCGTAGCTCAAAATGCCCGTATAAAAATTGATATCGACCGCAAAATTGGTGAAGTTGACAAACACCTTTATGGAAATTTTGTGGAGCATCTGGGTCGATGCGTTTATGGAGGAATCTATGAGGAAGGTTCTCCTTTGGCTGATAACAAAGGCATTCGTTTGGATGTGCTGGAGGCTGTCAAAGATTTGAATGTTTCAATTACACGATATCCGGGTGGAAATTTTGTATCGAATTACCATTGGAAAGATGGCATTGGTCCGAAAGATCAGCGACCTGCCCGTATGGAACTGGCTTGGGCAAGATTGGAATCTAACCGTTTTGGCACCGATGAATTTGTTGACTTCGCTAAACGGATGAATACTGAACCATATTTTTCAGTCAATATGGGTACAGGAACTATTGAAGAAGCCCAACAGTGGGTAGAGTATTGTAATGTAAAGGATGGACCATATTTTGCGGAGCTTCGCAAAAAGAATGGAAATCCGGAACCATTTAATATTAAATACTGGAGTTTGGGTAACGAAATGGATGGTTTCTGGCAAATGGGACATTTGAATGCTGAAGACTACAGTAAAAAAGCCCGTGAAGCTGCCAAGCTGATGAAATTGACTTCACCTGATATTAAACTGATTGCTGCTGGTTCTTCGAATTACCGCCCCAATGCCGATCCAAATGAATGGAATGCAATCGTTTTGCACGAATTGCGCGATGTGGTCGACTACCTGGCCTTGCACATGTATGTAGGCAACACCGAAAATAATTACTACGATTTTATCTCCACTCCGCTGGTTTTGGAAGAACGCACGCGGGTAGTCAAAGGCATGATCGACCGTGAAATGCAAAATGCCGATCGGGGTAATCGTCCGCCAATCTATATTGCCTGGGACGAATATAACATTTGGTACCGGGCACGCGGCGAAGAAACCATGGCCGGAACCCGCGCTTTGGAAGAACATTATAACCTGGAAGATGCCTTGGTCATTACAGGTTTCCTGAATGCTTTCATTCGTAATGCCGATGTGGTAAAAATGGCGAACATGGCCCAATTGGTGAATGTAATCGCCCCGGTTTTTACCAACGAAAAAGGAATGTTTAAGCAAACCATCTATTATCCGTTACAACTGTTTGCTAAAAATGTGCATGGAACCGCACTCGATGTTCATGTCGATTGCGAAACTTATAATACCGATAGGTTTCCCATTGGCCTGGGTGAATCGACCACTCAGCAAACCAATGTTCCTTTTCTCGATGTTTCGGCAACTTATAACAATGGAGAAGTAATTCTTTGTGTGGTCAATCGCAATAAGGACAAGGCAATTACAACCGATTTGATTTCTCAGGAAGGTAAATTTTCAGGCGATTTTGAGGTATTCGAAGTGAATGGACCTGATATTAAATCAGAAAACGATTTCGGGAAAACCACCGTTCAAACCGAGAATAAACCTGTCATCATAGTGAAAACTACAGATAAGCTGACCTATTCATTCCCAGCACATTCATTCACAATGATAAAGGGCAAAATCATTAAATAAAAGTCGTTCCTTTTGAAAAATACGGCTACATCTACGAAACTTATAAAATCAACAATGATCTTCGGGATTATTCTGCATGCTGTTTCCTGAGGAAAAAATAAGACCGATGAACCTGTTGTACCTGTTGATACGATTGTGAACCAAACAACATAAAGAATATCATCTGACAAATAAACAGAGACCGTCTCCCTGAAAAGGGAGACGGTCTTTTTGTTTTATGAGTTGTTCAATCTCTGTCAACTGAAGCAGACGGCAAAGGATACCTTCTCTCCGAATAACCAAATCTATAGTTCAATGCGCTATCCTTTGCCGTTCACTTTAGTGAACGGACAGAAAGGATAATTATAATTTTGGGCTTCAGCCCATTCTATGCCTTAACCATTGATTTTGTTTGCTGATTTTGAAATTGGTAAGGATTCCATCCCTTTTTTGAAGGATGAAATCCTTATGCCGCACAAACCTCAAAATGGGCCAAAATTGTCAAAACCTTTACCGACACCGCCTTACGGGACATAAAAGACTTGGTAGAAAAGGGCATCTTGAAACAAACTGACGAAGGAGGACGAAACGCAAACTATGAATTAGTAGACTTTAAATTAGAATAACCCCTATCCAAAACATCAGCTAGCCGGCCTTTTCATATCATTCCGACCGGAATAAAAACACAAAACCCGCCGATCTTTTCAGACCGACGGGTTTCAAATTCCACCAAAATCCAAATTAGTTTACCAAAGGTTTGACTTGTTCTGTATATAGTGCAATGCGTCGTACCAGCATGTCGGCATAATATTTCCGTTCGGTGTTTAGCAGGTTAAGTGCATTCTCAAATATGAATTTTCGACCTGTAAACTATTTTCTTCCGACTGCAAGTTTATATGTTTGCATTTCGTCCACGAAACGCATTAACAACTGTTATAAAAGCTGTTATTAATTGTTAAGGACGGCGTTTTGCCTAAACAATTAAAAATCACCGATGTTTTGACTTCTAAAGAACATCGGAATGAAGGCATTTTTAATCATAGTCCTGCTGTTTTTAAGTTCAGTGTCGTCCGGTTTTTCGCAGGGAGTGCAGAAAATCTCAAAAACTGAGCTTGCAAGTATATTGAATAATCCTACCGACAAACTGCATGTAATCAATTTCTGGGCGACCTGGTGTTCCCCATGCGTAAGTGAGCTACCCGATTTTCAGAAAGTGGTCAATGAGTCCGACCGCAGTAAGGTTGAGTTTCTTTTTATCAGTCTTGATTTCCCTTCAGATGCAGAAAAGAAACTGGCAGCCTTCATGAAAAAGAATAATTACACCTTTAAAGTATGCCTGATGACCGAAACCGATTACAATTCATGGATCGACGAGGTTGATCCTGGTTGGCAGGGAAATATTCCGGCGACTCTCTTTTTTAACCGTGCACGAAAGATTCATCATTTCGTTGCTGAATCGATCGATAAACCTCAATTGGTACAAACAATTCAAAATTTTTTATAAACTAAAAACTACAACAATGAAAACAAGAACAATTATTGTCAGTTTAATTTTAAGCCTGTTTCTTTTTACTGAAGTTCAGGCTCAATATAAGGTTGGAGATGCGGTTAGTGATTTCAGCCTTAAGAATGTGGATAACAAAAATGTTTCTCTTGCTCAGTTTGCATCAGCAAAAGGATTTATTGTCGTTTTTACATGTAACTCGTGTCCGGTAGCAAAGAAATACGAGAGCCGTGTTGAACAGCTCGATAAGGATTTCAGTTCCAAAGCGTATCCTGTTATCGCGATAAGCAGTAACGATGTGAAAGTTAACCCGGGCGATTCTTTTGAAGACATGCAGAAAAAAGCGAAATCGGAAGCTTATACTTTTCCTTATCTCTACGATGAATCGCAAGCAGTTGCCAAACAATTTGGAGCAACAAATACTCCCCATGTTTTTGTTTTGGCCAAAGAAGGAAGCAAGTTGGTTGTAAAGTACATCGGGGCGATCGATAATAATGCGGATGATGCTTCGGCTGCCGATAAGAAATATGTTGAAGACGCAGTTAATTCACTTTTGGATGGGAAAGCGCCAGCTATTACTGCAACAAAAGCAATTGGCTGCGGAATAAAATGGAAGAAAACGTAATCGAATTTGCAATTAAATAGTGTTCAGAAAACCATTATGAAGTCCTGATCTGATGAGCCGCCAGTTCATCAGGTCAGGACTTCTGTTTAGTTGGTACCCACATACCTTTGGTGTTCTTCCCTCTTTCGTCCTGAAAGGACGGCATAATTTAGCTCAGGACTGAAATCTATTGGCCTTTCAGGCCGTAGCATTAATCATTCATTAAAATCGCTATCCCATCAATTCCGCCGACCAGTTCAACAACCACTACTTTCTTACTTAAATTCATTTTAAATAAAAGGACTTTCCCTGAGAAAGGGATTTTTTGAAAAATGAGGTTGATTGTTTTAATTGCTTTGTCTGTCTGAACTTCAGGGCATTTGTGGAGTTAAATTCGGGTCGTCCTTTGTGCAGCTGGGGCAGACAGCAACTTTGTCTTTCCATTTGTTCCTGAAAGATGCTTGATTTCTTAGGGTTGAATATCTATATTTGCAGACTTTTCAGAGGTAGGCCTTGAAAAGTCTGGATATTTTTACGTAGAATTGACGTGTTGAATTCCGAGTTTATCCGGTTTACTAAGCTAATAATAACTCAATTAACTCAAATAAAAAGGAATGAAAGGTTACAAAATTATCGTTCTTGCCAAACAGGTTCCAGATACCCGGAACGTTGGCAAAGATGCAATGAAAGCCGATGGAACTGTGAACAGGGCAGCTCTTCCGGCTATTTTTAATCCGGAAGATTTGAATGCCCTCGAACAGGCGCTCCGCATTAAAGATAAATTTCCGGGGACAACCATTACTGTTTTGACCATGGGACCTGGCCGTGCAGCCGAAATCATCCGCGAAGGAATGTTTCGTGGCGCCGATGATGGCATTCTGTTGACCGACCGCGCTTTTGCCGGATCTGATACGTTGGCAACTTCTTACGCTATCGGACAGACTTTGAAAAAACATGGGGCATTCGATATTATTATTGCCGGTCGTCAGGCTATCGATGGAGATACTGCACAGGTAGGTCCTCAGGTTGCTGAGAAACTGGGAATTCCACAAATCACGTATGCCGAAGAAATTCAGTCCATCGAAAAAGGTAAGGTAACCGTTAAACGTCGTCTCGAACGCGGCGTTGAAGTGGTTAGATGTCCGATGCCATTGGTTGTAACCGTAAATAGCTCAGCCCCTGATTGCCGCGCACGCAACGCCAAACTGATCATGAAATACAAACATGCCAAAACAATTTCCGAAATGCAGGACGCAAACGAAGACTATTTGCACCTGTATAACGATCGCCCTTACCTTAATATTAAGGAGTGGACTGTTCAGGATATCGAAGTTGACATGAAAGAATTGGGCTTAACCGGTTCGCCAACCAAGGTGAAAAAGGTTGAGAACGTTGTTCTTCAGTCAAAGGGAGCCAAAGTGATTACTTCTTCCGACGAAGATATGGATCAACTGATGCGTGAGTTAATTGAAAATCATACAATCGGATAATTGTTAAAACAGACTACCGTTATGAATAGTGTTTTTGTTTATTGCGAAATAGAAGACAGTCAGGTTGCAGAAGTTAGCATGGAATTGCTGACCAAAGGACGTGCACTGGCCACCGAATTAAAATGTAAGCTCGAAGCAATTGCCATCGGGCACCAACTCGATGGTATTGAAAAAGACATTTTCCCTTATGGCGTAGATGTTTTACACATTGCCGATGACAAACGTCTGGCGCCATATACGACATTGCCACACACCTCTATCGTGGTAAAACTTTTTCAGGAAGAAAAACCGCAGATTGCCCTGATGGGTGCCAGTTCTGTTGGCCGCGACCTTGGTCCGCGCGTTTCTTCAGCTTTGCACAGCGGTTTAACTGCCGATTGTACTTCGCTGGTCATTGGCGATCATGAAGATAAAAAGGCTGATAAAGTGTATGAAAACTTACTTTACCAGATTCGTCCGGCTTTTGGAGGTAATATTATTGCAACCATTATCAATCCTGACTGTCGCCCGCAGATGGCTACCGTTCGCGAAGGAGTGATGAAAAAGGAAATCCTCGATCCGAAATACAAAGGAACGATCAATAAATTAGACGTGTCAAAATATACCACTGACCTTGATTTCGTGGTTGAAATGATCGAGCGTCACATAGAAAAAAGCAAGGTGAACATCAAAGGAGCCGGAATTATTGTTGCCGGAGGTTATGGTGTTGGCTCGAAAGAAAATTTCAACCTGCTTTTCGAATTGGCCGAAGTATTGGGTGGTGAAGTTGGCGCTTCACGCGCTGCAGTCGATTCAGGATATGTTGAACATGGCCGCCAGATTGGACAAACCGGAACGACTGTTCGTCCGAAATTGTATATCGCTTGCGGTATTTCCGGTCAGATTCAGCACCGTGCAGGTATGGAAGAGTCTGCTCAGATTATTGCTATCAATACCGATCCTGAAGCTCCGATCAACTCAATCGCCGATTATGTGATCACTGGCGATGTAGCTGAAATCCTTCCAAAGATGATCAAATTCTATAAAGCGAATACCAAGTAGGAAAAGGTCATTAGTCATTGGGAACAGAACCCGACGACTAATAATTCTTTCCTGATGACTTTTTTCTAATGACTTAAAATTAAGGAAATGGCTAATTTTTATACAGACAATAAGGACCTGAAATTCCATTTGACCCATCCGCTGATGGAGAAAATTGTTCGGCTGAAAGAACGGAATTTCGAAGAAAAGAAGAAATACGATTTTGCACCCATGGATTACGAAGATGCACAAGATAGTTTCGACAAAGTGCTTGAAGTAGTGGGTGAAATCTGTGGCGACATTGTAGCTCCAAATGCGGAAGGCATTGATGCCGAAGGCCCGAGTGTGGTTGACGGTCATGTAATCTATGCAAGTGGTACAGAGATAAACATTGATGCTTTGCGGAAAGCAGGCTTGATGGGTATGTCATTACCTCGCAAATACGATGGACTGAATTTCCCGATTGTACCTTACATTATGGCTGCGGATATTGTTTCACGTGCTGATGCCGGATTTGTAAACATCTGGGGACTTCAGGATTGCGCCGAAACGATTAATGAATTTGCTTCGGAAGAGCAAAAAGCAAAATATTTACCCCGTGTTTGTGCCGGAGAAACCATGGCTATGGATTTAACCGAGCCGGATGCAGGTTCCGATTTGCAGGCTGTTCAGCTCAAAGCTACCTGGGACGAAAAGAAAGGTACCTGGATGCTGAATGGTGTAAAACGTTTCATAACCAATGGCGATGGTGACATTGCTCTGGTATTGGCCCGTTCAGAAGCCGGGACAAAAGACGGTCGCGGCTTGTCAATGTTTATTTACGACAAACGCAATGGTGGAGTAACTGTTCGTCGCATCGAGCACAAAATGGGAATCATTGGTTCTCCGACCTGCGAACTGGTATTTAAGAATGCTCCGGGCGAATTGGTGGGCGACCGCAAAATGGGTCTAATCAAATATGTGATGGCCTTGATGAATGGTGCACGTCTGGGAATCGCTGCTCAATCAGTGGGAGTTTCTGAATCAGCCTACCGCGAAGCTTTGACTTATGCCAGGGAACGTGTTCAGTTCGGAAAAGCCATTATCAAATTTCCTGCGGTCTATGAAATGATCACCACCATGAAGGCTAAACTGGATGCTTCACGTACCTTATTGTACGAAACAGCCCGTTTTGTTGACATGTATAAAACATATGCCCATATTTCAGAAGAGCGTCCGTTGGATAAAGACGAAAAGGCTGAAATGAAAAAGTATTCGAGACTGGCCGATTTGTTTACTCCGCTAGGCAAAGGAATTTCGAGCGAATTCTGTAATCAGCTGGCCTATGATGCCGTTCAGATTCACGGGGGATCGGGTTTCATGAAAGATTATCCGGTTGAGCGCATCTATCGCGATGCCCGCATTACTTCTATTTATGAAGGAACTACCCAGCTTCAGGTTGTTGCAGCTATTCGTGGTGTTACAACTGGCGGGTATCTGGCCCAGATTCGCGAATATGAATCGCAAAAAATTACTCCTGAACTGGAATTCATGCGCCGCACGCTGATTATTCTTACCGATGATTACGAGCAGGCCGTCGCCAAGGTTGTCGATAGCAATGATAATGAGTTTATCGATTTCCATGCACGTCGTTTAGTTGAGATGGCCGGATTTATCACTATGAGTTACCTGTTGGTTCTTGATAGCAATCGCGAAGCCTCATTCACCAAATCAGCCAAAGTATTCATTAAACTGACCAAATCGCTGGTAAAAGGCCATGCCGAGTTTATCCGCAGTTCAGTGGTTGAAGATCTCGCTGCCTATAAAATTGAAATGGTAGATTGATAATTTTCGTAGAGACGTTGTATCTAATGTCTCTGATTTCAAAAATAAGATTTCAAAAAGCAGATCATTCGATCTGCTTTTTTGTTTCTGCTAATCCGAATTTCCCTTTATTTTCTTTCAGATTTTACCGAATCCGAACAAAATTTGGAGTTTCATTTTAACTGCAAAAGCAAGCCGTCCATTCTGAATTCATATCAATTAATGATATATCCAAATCATACTTACAATAATTTAACATTGAGTTTTTTTTGTAACTTTCTGATTTTCAGAAATAGAAATTGATAAATTTAAAATTGTTTCAAGAAATACAGATTTGAATTTGGAAAGGATGAAAGAGTCTCTATCTTTGCAGCCGCTAAAACGGAAAAGCAGAGATGTCAATACGGGAGGCGGAAGTTCTTTAGAAGGTTTGCAGTGGAGGGTTTACAAAAATAAAAGTTCAAAATACTTTAAATATTTTTTGGAAGTTTAGAAAGTAAGTTTACCTTTGCAGCCGCTAAAAACGCAAGAGTTCACTGAAAATAATTGGGGGAAAAGCAAAGGGTTTGCACGGGGTTAATCCGGATGGTTTAAGAGATAGAGGTGATTAGGTTGGAGGATAGAATAAGCCAGT